>NPIF01000214.1_pt1 | contig 133382 bp, 116 predicted proteins | sample 8637461 | NCBI WGS metagenome assembly NPIF01 (sample SAMN07420641, study PRJNA396082) | bioreactor metagenome | isolation source: sample BR12 brine-fed electro-methanogenic bioreactor BR | place: Japan: Kochi | collected 2016-12-09 | reverse complement strand
GATTATGAAAGTAACGTTAGAATTGAATATTCTATCCAATAATTATATATAAAGTGATTTGTCTAATTGTGATAGAATAATTTCTATCACAATTTTATTGACAAATAAAAAATTTATTGATATTATTTACTTAATAATAACAATTCTCAATAAGGAGTAAATATGAACTTACATGATTATAAAGTAAATAATATGAATAAAGAATTAGTTGATTTATCAAATTACAAAGGAAAAGTTGTACTAGTTATTAATACAGCAACTGAATGTGGTTTTACACCACAATATGCACCTTTAGAAAAAATATATAAAACTTACAAAGATAAAGGATTTGAAATTTTAGATTTCCCTTGCAATCAATTTGGTGAACAAGCACCTGGTAGTGCAGATGAGATTCATAATTTTTGTACAGGTAGATTTGGAATCACATTTGAACAATTTGAAAAGATTGAAGTAAATGGTGACAATGCAATTCAATTATATAAAGATTTAGTTTCAAGTACAAAATTTGAAGGTTTTGATAAAGAACACGAAATCACACCAATCTTAGAAGATTTATTGCCTAAATTTGATAAAGATTGGGATAAAAAAAGTACTATAAAATGGAATTTTACAAAATTCTTATTTGATAAAGAAGGTAATTTAATAAAACGTTTTGAACCTACTTATGATTTAGAAAAATTAGAAAAAGAAATTAGTAATTTGTTATAATTTAAAATAAAATAGTTTATGAAGTATCTGTGGTTTTTAGCCACAGATACTTTTTTATTTTCAAAAATATAATATAATACAAGTATATAAAATAAATTAAGGAGAATAATTATGGATAAAAAACAATATATTTGTCCAAAATGTGGATGCACTCATTATCAAAGTGATGTTTTTCAGGCAACAGGTGGTAATTTTTCAAAATTATTTGATGTACAAAATAAAAAATTTATAACTATAAGTTGTGATAATTGTGGATACACTGAACTATACAAAAAAAATAGTTCAACTGGTATGAATATTTTGGATTTTTTCTTAAATTAAGTTATTATGATTGGATTTTTTATAAAAAAAGCATTTTTTGATGCATGGGACAACTTAATAGGTCTTGTTTTATCAAATTTAGGTTATTTAGTTGTTGTAATGTTGTTCACTTTAGGAATGCAATATCTTTCTGGATCAACTCTTTTATTTTTCTTTGTAATTATTATTGCTATGATACTATTTTCGTTTCATAGCGTTGGTATAGCAAACATTACAAAAAACTATAGTGATTATAAAAGATTAGGGTTTGAGGGCTATAAAGAAGGAATTAAGCTTTTCACATCTCATGCTTGGTTTTATGCATTAATAAATATTGTAATGCTATCTTTAGCATTTTTAGTAATGCCTTTTTATTTAACAATGGGAAATACAATTGGTTTTATACTTGGAATTATTACTTTCTGGATGTTACTAACTCTAATTTTAGCAATGCAATTTTATTTACCATTAATGAGCAGATTTACTGGTGACAAACCTTTTAAAACTTTTAAAAAATGCTTCATTATTTCAATTGGAAATTTAAGTACTACTATATTTTTATTAATATTTAATATCATACAACTTGCATTAACTGTTTTGACAGCTGGATTATTATTTAGTATGACAGGAATTACGTTAGCAAGCCAAGACGCCTTTAAACTTTTATTATTAAAACTTGATTGGTTAGATGAAAATCCTGAAGAAGACTATAAACATGTAGATTGGGAAGATATTTTATTTGAAGAAAGAGAAAACGTAGGGCATAGGTCTATAAAAAATATGATTTTCCCATGGAGAGATTAATTTTATTATGTCTAAAGAAATTGAATTAAAAGCTCATGTTGATGATTATGAAAAACTTTTAAATTTATTAAGATCCGACTTATATATAAAATACGAAGGTATATGTGAAAAATTTGATATATATTTTTTTAATCCAATTTTGAATAATTCCTTTCGTGTCAGAGAACAAATTTCAAATAATGGTAATTTTATAAAAAATACAATTTTTACTGTTAAAGATAAGATAATAGATCAAGGAATTGAGCAAAATAATGAATATGAGGTCGAATTAGATTATAATTCTTTTTCACAATCTCTTACTTTTTTTAATAAATTAGGTTTTAAAGAATCTCATAGAAAAATAAAAAAAGGTTATTCTTTTCAATTTTTAAAATATGAAAAACCTCTTCATATAGAATTACTTGAAGTCAATAATTTAGGATGGTTTTTTGAAATTGAATTCATTGAAGAAAACGATATAAATAGAGAAAAAACTAGTGTGTTAATTAATCAACTATACGATACTTTAGAACATTTTAACATACCTTTTTCCAATATTGAAAAAAGGTATTATTCACAGATGATTTTAGATTAACAAATATCCTTATTATCCAAAATTTGTAGATAATAAGGATTATTTTTTAAATTATTATTAAAAAATTTAAAAATATTAAACAAATACCTAAAAATAAAAATATTGAATTTGTTTTTGCTTCTTTATCTAAAAATATATAAATTAAAGAAGAAATACTAAGTATTATACTACTATAGATAATTGAACTATTTATTGAACTTAATAACATTAAAAATGGTAATAGGGATGAAAAAAACATTGCAATCTTGATTGATAATTTTGTACTCATTCCAAAACAAAGAAGTGATAAAGCACTGAAAATAAAAGAGGTAAACATTACAATATTTATAGTTTCAACTTTATAAATAACTGAAATTAATATATTTAAAGCTATTAGTATAGCAATTTTAATCGCCTCAGATGTTCTAAATAACGGATCCCTTACATTACTTGTAATATGAAAAAGATGATATATTGCTCTTATTACAAAAAAAGCAATAGATAGTATAATAATCAATGAGAATAATATATTTGTTAAACTAGTAGCTTCAAAATTCAAATTAAATCTATTTAAAGAATATAATACTAAAAAAGTGATTGCAGTTGCAGCACTTAATATATCGACAATAGCATTAAATGTTGTTGCAGGCTTATAACTTTGGGGCTCTTTGTTAAATTTATCTTTATCATAAACAAATTTAAAACCAGTACCATTTACTAAAGTACAGTTAAAATTAACTTTTTGAACTTTGTCACTGTGCTCGCTAATTTCATTAACTTGTTTTTTAAAATCTTCAAATAATGAGTTTAATTCATTTTTATCCATATATTAACTCCAAAACTTATTAGTTTTTAAATCATCAATTAAAAAAGAAATTTCATTCTTTAACTTTTCTAGTATTTGTAATTCAGCTTTTTGTTTATCTTTTTTAGCCAAATCTTCTTCTTCTTTAAAAATCATAGATTTTCCTATATTTGCATAATAATTTTTATTTACTACAGTTATTTTTCTTCTTGCAGCACTACTATGTTTATCTTTGACTCTTCTTTTTGGTGCAATTAATCCTATTGGAATAACAGGAACGGGATATTCAAGATATATTCTTGCAATACCTTTTCTAAAAATATCTAATTCTTCTTGAGTATTTAAACGCCCTTCTGGAAAAATATATATATCATCACCTTGTTTTAAATAATTAACAGCTGTAGAAATTACATTTTTTTTATCTTCTGTTGTTAAAGCTGGTATCTGTTCTGTCCAATATAAGAATTTTTTTACATAAGGAATAGAAAAACCTGGTCCAATTACCATGTGCATTGGATCTTTTGATAAAGTAGTAACATAATGTACATCTGAAGAAGAAAAATGGTTTGAACAAAAAATTTTGGGACCTTTTGGAAATTCTTCTTCTTTCCATACATTAAAATCATAGTTAAAACTTAGTGAAAATTTAACTATTCTTTTATATATATTATGTAGTATTTTTGCTTTAGTTTTCACAATCAGTATTATTTAGGTAAAAAACACAAAGGTCAAGTAAATAAAAAATATTAGTTTTGTTATTTTTCTTGCTAAGCTCGATAAATAATCATATTATATTAGTTAGGGTGTGGAAAAATATATTATATTTTTATTTATATTTTATTAATTTTATTGAAAAATAAAAAAAGATTGTATTAAATTGATAAAAAAATCAATTTATTAGAAATAATTTATTTTATTTACTAAATTTTATTAAATTTTTTATTTTAATATGTTTGACAATCTTTTTTTTAGTGATACAATAAAAAAATCCACTAAGAAAAAAGAAAGAGGAGAAATAGTAATGAAAAAATTTGCTACTTTATTATGTGCTATGTTAGCACTAGGTTCATTTGTATTTGCTAATGGACAAACTGAAGAAACTGCATCTGCTCAACCTACAATGAAAGTAGGTATGGTAACTGATGCTGGTACTATTGACGATAAATCTTTTAACCAAGGAACTTGGGAAGGTATTGTAAGAGCTGGTGAAGATTTCGGATTCACTCCAAAATACATCAAACCTGCAGGAACAACAGAAGCAGACTATGTAGCTGGTGTTCAAGACTTAGCTGATAGTGGTTATAATTTTATTATCACACCTGGTTTTAAATTTGAAACAACTATTTTTAAAGTTCAAGATCAATATCCAGATGTTCATTTTGTAATTTTAGATGGTTATCCACATGCTGGTGACTGGAATCCTGTTTTAAAAGAAAATACAGTATCAATTTTCTGGGCTGAACAAGAATCTGGTTTTGTAGCTGCAGTTGCTGCTGCATTAAAGATGCCTAATAGTAAATTTGGATTTATTGGTGGTATGGAAATTCCTGCTGTTCAAAAATTCAACTGGGGTTGGCAACAAGGTATTAAATATGCTAATGAAAATTTAGGTACTAATGTTTCAATTGCTCAAGAAGACTGCTTATATTCAGGTTCTTTCAGTGATGTAGCTTTAGGACAACAAATGGCTGCTACTATGTTTGATAGAGATGTTGATGTAATCTTCGCTGCTGCTGGTGGTGTTGGTGTTGGTGTTATCAATGAAGGTAAATCTCAAAGAACAGCTGGAAAAGATAAATGGGTAGTTGGTGTTGATGTTGACCAATACAATGATGGTATGATGCCTAACGGTGAATCATGTATCTTAACTTCAGCAATGAAATATTTAGATAGAGCATCTTATGATATGATTGAAGCTGAATTAAATAATGAATTCCCTGGTGGAACAATTTCTACTTTAACAGCTAAAGAAAATGGTATTGGTATTCCAGTAAACAATCCTAATCTATCATCAGAAATTAAAGCTGAATGCGACAAAGTTATGGATATGATGAAATCCGACGAAATTGTTGTTGCAGCTGAACAACTTCCTGGTTTATGGAAATAATTAGTTCTTACTAATTAATAAGGCCACCAGTAGGTGGCCTTATTGTGTTAAATAAATAAATAAATTATGTATTAGGAGACAATGAATGGAATATTCTATTGAAATGCTTAATATTCGAAAAGAATTTCCAGGGATCGTTGCCAATGATGATATTACTTTACAAGTAAAAAAAGGTGAAGTTCATGCTATTCTTGGCGAAAATGGTGCTGGTAAATCTACATTGATGAGCATTCTATTTGGTTTGTATAAAGCAGATAGAGGTGAAATTAAAATTAATGGTGAACCTGTTGTAATCAATAATCCAAATGATGCAACTGCTCTAAAAATTGGTATGGTTCATCAACATTTCCAATTAATTGAAAATTATACCGTTACTGAAAATATTATTTTAGGTAAAGAAGGTAGTTTTGTATTGAACAAGAAGGATGCTTCTCAACGCATTAAAGACTTAAGTGACAAATATGGACTAGATATCGATCCAAATAGTGTTATTGAAGATATTACAGTTGGTATGCAACAACGTGTTGAAATATTAAAGATGTTATATGTTGATGCTGATATTTTAATCTTTGATGAACCGACTGCAGTATTAACTCCACAAGAAATTGATGATTTGATAAACATTATGAAAGGTTTAAAAGCTGAAGGCAAATCAATTATTCTAATTACACATAAATTAGATGAAATCAAAGCCGTAGCTGATAGATGTACAGTTATTCGTCGTGGTAAAATGATTGATGTTGTTAGTGTAGAAAAAACTTCACAAGCAGAAATGGCATCATTAATGGTTGGGCGACCTGTTAATTTTAAAGTTGAAAAAACTGAAGCAAAACCTAAAGAATCTATATTAAAAATTCAAAATTTAAATGTATTAAATTCAAAGAAAATTTTAGGTGTAAAAGACTTTTCACTTGAAGTAAAAGCAGGAGAAATTGTTGGCATCGCTGGGGTTGATGGAAACGGACAGTCTGAATTAATTGAAGCTGTAACTGGCCTTAGAAAAATTGAAAGTGGTAAAGTTATTGTTTGTGATAAAGACATTACTCACGCTCCAATTAGAGATAGAAATGAAGCTGGAATTGGACATGTACCTGAAGATAGACAAAAAAGAGGGCTTATCTTAGAATATAATTTAAAAGATAATTTTGTTATTAAAGATTATTATCATGCACCTTTTAGTAAAAACGGAATCTTACAACAAGAAACAATGAAAAAATTTGGTATAAATATTATTGAAACATTTGATGTAAGATCAGGAGAAGGGCTCAATTCATTTGCAGGTAAATTATCTGGAGGCAATCAACAAAAAGCTATAGTAGGAAGAGAAATAACAAATAATCCAAAATTATTAATAGTTGTTCAACCTACAAGAGGATTAGATGTTGGAGCTATTGAATTTATTCATGAGCAAATTGTAGCACACAGGGATGCTGGTAATGCTGTATTATTAGTTTCATTTGAATTAGATGAAATATTTAATTTATCAGATAGAATCGCTGTTATAAGTGATGGTAAATTAATGGATGTTGTATATACAAAAGATACTGATGAAAGAGCTGTTGGTTTAATGATGGCTGGTGTTTCCTCAAAAGGAGATAAATAATTTATGGCAAAATTGAAACAAAAAAAAGAATTAAAAAGTAATGATTTCTTAATTGCTATTAGTGCTGTATTTTTGGGTTTAGTAGCAGGGGCAATACTTATTTTAATTATTGGAGAAAATCCTTTTGCTGCATTTACTTATCTTTATCGTGGTGCATTAATGAATGTTAGAAGAGCTGGAACAATGATAGCAATTTCAACAACTCTTATGTTAGTTGGACTTTCAATTGCTTTTGCATTTAAAACAGGTTTATTTAATATTGGAGCATCAGGTCAAATTCTTGTTGGTGGATTAGTAGGCACTACAATTGCATTTAACACAAACTTACCACATGTACCAACAATGTTATTAATTATTCTTTCAGGTTTTATTGCAGGGGCACTTTGGGGATTAATACCAGGTTTGTTAAAAGCATTTTTTAATGTACACGAAGTTGTAGCAACAATAATGATGAACTGGATTGCTTATTGGACTGTTTTCTATTTTGTTCCAGCTTTTTTAAAAGGTCCATCCTTAGAAACTGAAAGTGCTATGTTACCATATGAAAAAACATTAAGAATAAACTGGCTAACAGATCTTTTTAATGGTTCTAATTATATTAATGTTGGAATCTTTGTAGCCATTATTGCTGTTATTGTTATTAAATTTATTATGGATAAAACAACTTTGGGTTATGAATTAAAAGCTGTAGGACATAATAGATTTGGTGCAGAATATGCAGGAATAAAAGTAAATAGAAGTGTAGTAATTTCAATGATGATAGCGGGTGGACTTGCAGGTTTAGCAGGTGTTTCATATTACTGTGGTTATTCAGGAAAAATCCAAATCGGTGTTTTACCAAATCAAGGTTTTGATGGAATAGCTGTAGCTTTACTTGGTGCAAGTAACCCTATTGGTGTTGTTTTTTCTGCAATTTTCTTTGGCATTCTTCAATCTGGTAAAGGATTTATGAGTGGTAATACATTAGTACCTCCAGAATTAGCTGATACAATCATAGCTGTTATTATATATTTTACTGCCACAAGTGTTATGTTTAAAAAATTCTGGGATAATCGTTTTAAAAAGATTAATGAAAGGCGACAAATTGAAAAAGCTGATTCTAATTCATTAAAGGAGGATAAATAATATGTGGGAAACTATTACTCAAATTGCTCCATATGCAGTTGCATATACTATTCCTCTATTAATGGGGGCTTCAAGTAATTTAATAAGTGAAAGAAGTGGTGTTATTAACCTATGTGTTGAAGGTTATATGTTAGTTGGATATTTTTTAAGTGCTTTAACTATATCAATATTACAACCAGTAATTGGAAATTCAGCTTTACTAATTGGTTTAATTGTTGCAATGATTGGTGGTGCTATATTTTCACTATTACATGCTGTTGCTTCAATTAATTTAAAAGCTGACCAAGTTATTAGTGGTACTGCAGTAAATATGATAGCAGCTGCTGTTACAGTATATGTCGCAAGAAATGTAACAGGTTCAGGAAATATTTCAATTATGTTAGGTATTGTAAGAAGCGATGTTCCAATACTAAGTAATATTCCAATCTTAGGCAAATTATTATTTACTAATACATATTGGAGTACTTGGTTGTGCTTAGCTGTATGGGGACTATTATGGTGGTTATTATACAAAACAAGTTTTGGATTAAGACTTAGAGCTTGTGGAGAACACCCATCAGCTGTTGCATCAGCAGGTGTTAATGTTCATAAAATGAGATATATTGCTGTTATGATGAGTGGTGCCTTAGGAGCTCTTGCCGGAGGGGTTATGATAGTTACATACAGTGGAGAGTTTAATGGATCTGTTGCTGGACTTGGATTCTTAGCTGTTGCTGCAAGTATTTTTGGACAATGGAAACCTTTAGGAATTTTAGGAGCTACATTCTTCTTTGGAATAGCTACAACTATTGGTAATGTATCACAATTATTTGCATCATTAGCAACATTCCCTCCAGTAATATTCAAAATTTTCCCTTATGCAATTACTTTATTAGCTCTTGTATTATTTAGTAAAAATAGTGCTGCTCCAAAAGCAGGTGGAGAACCATTCTAATTGTAAAGGATTGTTTAATAATTCTATTTATTATATGATAGGGACTAATTTAGTCCCTATTTTTATGGAGTTGTATTATGGAATTTAGAGCATCTCATATCCTTGTTAAAGATAAATCTCTTGCAAGAAAAATTGCTTTAGAAGCAAAACAAGGTGCTAATTTTGCAATGTTAGCTAGAAAATATTCAACTTGTCCTTCAAAGAGCAAAGGTGGAGATTTAGGATGGTTTGGGCCTGGAAAAATGGTTCCTGCCTTCGAAAATGCGGTAAAAAAACTTGCATATAATAGAATAAGTGATCCAATACAAACACAATTTGGATATCATATTATCAAAAAAACAGGAGTTAGAGATTAATGAAAGAATTATTAATTTATACAGATGGTGGATGTAAAGGTAATCCAGGTGTTGGTGCTTGGGCTTTTGTAATGTATGAAAATAATGTATTAATAACAGAAAAAAGTGCAGGTGAACAATTTACAACAAATAATAAAATGGAATTAACAGCTGTAATTGAAGCATTAAAAGCCTCAATTTTTTTTAAAGCTGATAAAGTAATCATAAATACTGATAGCCAATATGTAAAAAACGGTATCACAAGTTGGATTATAAACTGGAAAAAAAATGGATGGAGAACAGCAAGCAAAAAACCTGTAAAAAATAAAGAATTATGGATAGCATTAGATAGCCTAAATGCTAGTCTTGATGTTGAATATAGATGGGTTAAAGGTCATGCTGGAATTGAATTAAATGAAAGATGTGATGAATTAGTAAATATAGAAATGAATAAGTTAATATAAAATTATGAAAGAAGACAATAAAGTATCTTTGATACAATTATTTTTATCGTTTTTCACAGTTGGTGCTATTACTTTTGGAGGAGGCTATGCAATGCTTCCTTTTTTAGAAAGAGAAATGTGTGAAAAAAACAAATGGATAACAAATGATCAATTACTTGATTTTTATGCAATTGCCCAATGTACTCCAGGTGTTATTGCAATCAATGTTGCAACTTATATAGGTTATAATAAAAGAGGCATATTAGGTGCTATGGTTGCATCATTAGCTGTAATTTCACCTTCTATGATAATAATTACTTTAATTACAGCTATTTTTACAAATTTTCAAAATAATGTTTACGTAATTAGAGCTATTTCTGGAATTAAAGTAGTTGTTTGTGCAATGATGACTCACACAATTTATAAAATGACAAAAAAAAGTATTGTAGATATTAGTTCATTTTTATTATTTATTGCAGCAATAATTTCTGTATTTATTTTTAATATTAATATTATAATAATTTTATTATCAGGATTAATATTAGGTTTATTAATTAAACAAATAAAGAGGACTATAAATCATGTTAACTAATCTATTATTACTTTATTTTGAATTTTTTAAAATAGGTTTATTTACTATTGGTGGAGGTCTTGCCGCAATCCCTTTTTTAAATCAATTAGCACAAAATTACCCCTCTTGGATTACTAGTGTTGATATTTCTAATATGATTGCAATAAGTCAATCAACACCAGGACCTATTGGTGTAAATATGGCAACATTTACGGGATATAATGTGGCTGGAATAATTGGAGGGATTGTTGCTAGCATTGCATTAGCAACACCTGCTTTTATTATAATAATTATTATTTCTAAATATTTAGATCATTTTTCTAAAAAATGGTATGTCAAAGATGCTATGTATGGTATAAAAAGTGTTGTATTAGCTCTAATCATATTTGCAGTTTCAAAAATATTTATTTTATCTTTATTCAGAATTGATAATTCTCTTAGGATAGTAGAATTTATTTTATACTTATTATTTGTAATATTGTATAAAAAAATAAAAATACACCCACTGTTCTTTATAGCAGCAGGTGCAATTTTAGGAATAGTGCTTAAGTTGCCAACTTAAGCATCTTTCTTTTCCATATTCTCTTTAGCAATAGAGAGCATTAATTTTATTCTATTTTCTTGATTTACTTTTGTTGCTGATGGATCATAATCTATTGGAACAATATTAGTATCTTTATGTTGTTCACTAATACTTCTAATCATTCCTTTTCCTGCAATATGATTTGGTAAACAACCAAAAGGTTGAGCACAAATTATATTTTTATATCCTAATTCACTTAATTCAATCATTTCACTTGTTAATAGCCAACCTTCACCCATTTTTACACCATGATCTATTATACCATTACAAAGCGTTTTCATATGATAAAAACCTTTTGGTACTACAAAATTATCAGTAACTCTTTCTATATTTTTATATATCATACTTTCAAATGACTCAACAATTTTTAAAGCTAATTGTCTTATAGGATATTTTAAAATTCTTTTTATGCCACCATAATATTCAATATCATATTGTGCATTATCCATACCATATAAGAAAAAGCCTAAAAGAGAAGGTATCATTACTTCACAATCTTGTTCCTCTAAAAAATCTTGCAAATGATTATTTCCAAGTGGGGCATATTTTATAAAGATTTCTCCAACTATCCCAACTTTTACTTTTTTAATATTTTCTCTTTTTATATCATTAAAGTCTTTTGTTATAGCCATTAAGTTATCTCTCATGGCCCAACCTATATATCCACGATTATTTTTAAATTTATTTTTTAAGATATTAATCCATTTTTCAACTAATAAATTAGATTCACCTTTATTTATTTCATAGGGTCTTGTTTGATTACTTAGTAAAGTTAATAAATCACCATAAACAATTCCAGCAAAAGCTTGAAGAATTATTTTTCTTGTTAATTTAAAACCAGGATTTTTTTCCATTCCAATTGATAATGAAATGACAGGTATATATTCAAGATTTGCTCTCTCTAATGCTTTTCTTAGTAAATAAATATAATTACTAGCTCTACAACCGCCACCTGTTTGAGTTATAACTAAAGCTATTTTATGTTTATCATATTTTCCACTATTTATTGCATCTAACATTTGTCCAATTACTAGTTGAGCTGGATAACACATATCATTATGAACATATTTTAGGCCTTCTTGAATTACATTAGGGCCTTCATTTTTTAAGACTTCAGCTTTATATCCATTATTAGTGAAAACTTCTCTAATAATTTCAAAATGAATAGATAACATTTGAGGAAGTAATAATGTGTAATCTTTTTTCATTTCTTTTGTAAAAATAACTCTATTAGTTTTTGCCATTGTTTACATCCTTTAATGCTGCTAATAAACTTCTAAGTCTGATTCTAACAGAACCTAAGTTTGCAATTTCATCAATCTTTAATTGAGTATATATCTTATTATAATTTTTTAAAATATCTTTAACTTCATCTGCTGTAACAGCATCTAAACCACATCCAAAAGAGACAAGTTGAATTAAATTCATATCATCTTGATCCTTAATAAAATGAGCTGATAAATACATTCTGTTATGATATGTCCATTGATTTAATACTTTTTGTTGTTTTTTGCTCATTAAAGAAGATAAAGAATCTTCACTAATTACAGCACAGCCTAATTGTAATAATAATTCATCAATACCATGATTAACTTCAGGGTCTATATGGTATGGTCTCCCACATAAAACCATAATTTCTTTATTTTGAGATCTTGCAAATTCAACAATTTCTTTGCCTTTTTTTACAACATTATCTCGATATTGTTCTTGAGCAATAAAAGCTGCATTTACTGCTTTATTTATTTCAAATGATGAAAATTTCCCAATTTTAGGTAAGATTATTTTTAATCTTTTTTTAAATTTACCTTTATTTGCAACAGAAATATATTCATTTATAAAATCAACATTGTTTTCTTTTAATTGAGGGGTATTTTTTGAAATAACTTCTCCATAATATGCAACGACAGGGCAATTATAATTATTATCAGATTTCTTTTCATCAACATTATATGTAGAATTTGGAAAAAATATTTTCTTTACATCATTCTCTATTAATTCAATAATATGTCCATGAACTAATTTTGCAGGATAGCAAATTGTATCACTTGGAATTTGAGATTGACCTTTTAAATAAGTATCCCTATTCGATAAAGGTGATAACACAACTTCAAAACCTAATTCTGTAAATAATGAATGATAGAACGGGGCAAGTTCAATCATTGATAGAGCTAGAGGAATACCAATTTTACCCCTTACTCCTTCTTTTGATTTTAAGTTAGAAATATAATTTTGCTTGTATTTAAATATATTTAAAGTTTCACTATCTTCAATGAAATTGTCAGGATTCGTAAATCTCTCACATTTATTTCCACTTATTAAAATTCTATTATTATCAAATTTATTTATAGTTAATTGGCAATGATTTGTACAACCTTTACATACTTTTGTAGATGTCTTATAAAAGAAATTTGCAAGTTGCTCTAATGATAATAAAGTTGTTTCACTTTGATTTTTATGATGTTCTTCTTTTGAATAAAGAGCACATCCAAAAGCTCCCATTAACCCCGCTTCTTTACATCTTGTAACATTTAAACCTAATTCCATCTCAAAAGCTCTTAATACTGCATCATTTAAAAAGGTTCCACCTTGTACAACAATATTTTTTCCGAGTTCTGAATTAGTTCTAATAACTTTATATAACGCATTTTTTACAACAGAAATAGCAAGGCCAGCAAAAATATCTTCAATAGAGGCTCCATCTTTTTGAGCTTGTTTTACACTTGAATTCATAAAAACAGTACACCTAGAACCTAAATCAACAGGATTTTTTGATAAAAGGGCAAGTTTTGAAGCTTCTTCTGTAGTGTATCCTAACGCTTGAAAGAAAGTTTGTAAAAAGGATCCACACCCTGAAGAACAAGCTTCATTTAAAAAGATATCATCAATAACTCCATCAATTATTTTAAAACATTTTATATCTTGTCCACCAATATCAATAATAAAATCTGTATTTTTATTAAAATATTTTGCAGCTTTATAATGTGCCATTGTTTCAACAAGTGAATATTCTAAATTAAAGGCTTTTTGTATTAAAACTTCACCATATCCAGTTGAGCAACCTTTTACTATATTTATCTGTGGGTATTTTGACATAAAAGAAGTTAAAAACTCTCTTACAGCTTCAACAGGAGTACCCTTATTTGATTGATATCTTGTGTGAAGAAGATTATTATTCTCATCAATAATACACATCTTTATAGTTGTTGAACCTGAATCAATTCCTAAATAAGCATTTCCTTTATAATTAGAAGGATCATTATATTTTAATGATGCCTTTGAATGTCTTTCCCTAAATACAGATAGCTCTTTTTCATTATTAAAAAGAGCAGGTAAACTATTATAAGTTCCTACTACATTTGAAGTTTTTAAAGTATTTATTATTGTATCAATATCAAATAATTCATTAGACCCTAATGCTGTACCTAAGGCAACATAATATAGGGAATTCTCAGGGCAAATTCCTGTAGTATTAAGAGTTTTATTAAAACAATCTCGTAAAACACTCATAAAAGTTAAAGGGCCACCTAGATAGACTACATTTCCTTTAATAGGTCTTCCTTGAGCTAATCCTGATATTGTTTGATTTACTACAGCTTGGAAAATTGATAAAACGATATCTGATTTATTTGCCCCTTGATTAATTAATGGTTGTATATCTCCCTTAGCAAAAACTCCACACCTTGATGCTATAGGATATGTAATAGAAGCTCTTTTTGAAATATCATTTAAACTTTCAGTTTCTAAATCAAGCAAAGTAGCCATTTGATCGATAAAACTACCAGTACCACCTGCACAAGTACCATTCATTCTAACTTCTAATGTTCCATCGAGAAAAAGAATTTTAGCATCTTCTCCGCCTAATTCAATAACAACATCTGTATTTTTATTATATTCTAATATTGAAGTTCTTGTAGCATAGACTTCTTGTATGAATGGAACTTTTAATCTTGTAGCCATTCCCATTCCAGCAGAGCCGGTTAAAGAAATTTTTATATTATTATCATCTATTAAGTTTTTTACATTTTCTAAAAGTGAAATTGTAGTTTCTTGAATTTTTGAAAAATGTCTTTTGTATGTTTTATATATTATTGTATTATCATTATCTAATAATACACATTTTATTGTGGTTGAACCAATGTCTAAACCTAATTTCATATATATATTAATCCTTCATATTCTTAATTCTAACTATTATACTAAAATATAATAAAAAAAATTCTTTCGTTGTAGTACTTTTAATAAAAAAAAAAGAAAACTATTGTAATTTTAATAATATTTTGTAATATAAAACAATGAAAAAATTTTTTTTAATTTTAAACATTGTATTATTTACAAGCTTATCCGCTTATTCAGGTGTATTTGAATCTTCTAAAAATTTAAATACTCTCGAAACTGAACATTTTGACATTATTTTTGATAATCAAAGTATTAATGAAGCATTCGAAATATATAATAATTGTGAACGAATATATGAAAATATACAATCTTTTTTTGGAATCGAAAGATCTCAAAGAATTCCTGTTGCTATAACTAGTGACATGGACTCTTTTAATGCATATTTTAGTGGATTTCCTTCTCCTCACATAGTTTTATACAACACTATTATCGCTAATAATGGTTTTAACTATTTTTCTTCAAACTACTTATTAAACGTCTTTTCACATGAGTTAACTCATGCATTGACATTAATGGGAAGTAATAATTTTATTCAAAAAACATTTTCTCAATTCTTAAACTTTTCTACTTTAAATACCACAATGTTTAATTCAGAAGGATTTGCAGTACTATTTGAAAGTAGTAAAGGAGAAGGGAGATTAAACAATAATTTATATAAAAGTCAATTATTACAAGCGAAAGCAGAAAATAAATTTTTAAAATATAATGAAACTCAAGGAAACAGAGACATCTATCCATCAAATATTTTTTATCTATATGGAGCTTTTTTTAACGAATATTTGTATGATACATATGGAAAAGATAAATACCATGAATTTATCAACTCTCAACATAAATTAAATTTATTATTCATAGATCAAAATATTTTATTTAAACGTGTTTATGGAAAAAGTGTCTATGATGTATATAATGATTTTAAAAATTCCTTTATTGATATTAATACAAAAGATATTGTAATAGATGAATTTGATTACAATCCAACACAATTATTTAAAAATGATGAGAATGCATTAGTTTATCAAACAAGAAATAATAGCATTAGAAAAATTGAAAATTCAAAAAAAATACTTAGTTTATTAGATTATTCATATTATATAAGCTACAATGACAATAAATATGTTTTAAGTGGATTTAAATCTGATAACTTGCAAAAAACAATAACTTACGTTTTTGATGAAAATTATAATAGATCAACATACAAGATTGACAATTTTATTCAAGCAATTAATTATAATAATCAACTAGTTGGAATTTTATATGAAGGTCAAAAACAATATATAGCATTTTATGACGGTGCTAATCTAATAAAAAAAATAGATGTTGAAGATGATGAGTATATACAAAAAATTGATGTTATAGATGATAAAATTATCTTTACATCACGATATAATCAAAGAGATTGCTTAAATATTATTTTAGATGATTATACGAGAAAAACTATCTACTTCAAAGATAATGATATAGAAATTATTGATTTTTCAATAAATGATAATTTAATATATTTAAGTATAATAAAACAAAATCAATTAGCAAGAATTGCATATATTGATTTAATACAAGAAATTGCATATATAAATGATTTTGATGTTCTAGGAGGTATTTTTAATCCTATTGTATTAAATGATAACTTATATTACATCTCTAATTTTTCAGATAAAAAAATAGTTCGAAAAACTAATTTAAATCAATTTAATTTTAAAAAAGAAGATATTATAATAGAAAATAATACCATAATTGGTCATAAAATGATTAATTATGATTTAAGTGGAATAAAAAAATATAATAAATTTAAATATATTAATAAAGGCTCTTTTTTCCCATATATATATGCTGATGAAAAAGGATTAAATACAGGAATATATTTTAAAAGTATTGATCCAAGTGAAACATTAGATACAACAATTTTAAATAATACCGCTCTCTATAATAATTTTTCTAATACATTAAATTTACAATTAAGTAATTATACTGGAAGTAAAGCCACACAATTGATTCTTAATTACGATAGTGAATTATTAAATTTATATAATTCATCTAACTTAGATTTACAATATAATTATATAAAATATTTTGATTTAAATAATAATTTTAATTTAAAGATAGATAATTCAGTTACTTCTTATAATTTTGAAACATTCATTGATGAATTATCTTATGGTATTCTCTTTAAAACAAATATTGGACCAAATATTGAAAATTACTTTTCTCTATATTTAGGAAATACAACAGCTTTAAAGTATGAAAAAATTGCTAATCTATTTTCTGATTACAATCAAATTGAAGCAAATATATACATACCATATTTATTACCATTTATTAAGAATACAAATATGGTAATAAATATGCCATCATCATTAACTCTTAAATATAATATTGATACAAATGATTTAGATTATCAATTTAAAATTTTGATATTAAAAAAGGAAATACAAAGTGCTTTTGAAAAAATTCCTTTATATTTCCATAATTTTCAAACTTATTTATCTTACAACTCAGATAATAATATCGATTTATATATGCTATTAACAAACTCTTTAACTCAAACAGGACTATTTCAAGGTCAATTAAGCCCTGGGATAAATGTTAATTATGATTTTGATAACAAAAACTTTACATATAAATTCGGGATATATTCTCAATTTTAGTTTTCATAAAAAGCTTCTTCACCATTTGAACAAAAATCGAAGGTTTGTGTCTCATCAACAGCTTTATCTAATAAATCTTCGATTTTCATATTATTATAATGTTCAGTTTCAACATCAATATTAGGTCTTGTAATAGGATGCTTAGGTGAAAAAATAACACAACAATCCTCATAAGGTAAAATAGAGGTTTCATATGTATCAATTTCTTCAGAGGTTCTAATAATTTCTTCCTTATTCATACCAACTAATGGTCTAATAATTAACATATTTGTTGTAGAATCAGTAAATGCCATAGAATCTAAAGTTTGACTTGCAACTTGTGATAAAGCTTCTCCTGTTACCAAACAAGTTGCATTGTTTTTATTAGCAATCATAGTAGCTACTTTCATCATACATGCTCTGAACATGAGCGTAGTTTCATCTTCATTGCTATGTGATTTTATCCATAATTGTTGCTCAGTAAAAGGAACTACATGTAATCTAGTTCCTTGTAAATATGGAGCGATTTTTGAAGCTAATATTTTAACTTTTTCCAAAGCTTTATCCGATGTATATGGGTAAGCATGGAAATATATACATTCTTGCTTTAATCCTCTTGCTGCCATTTTATAACCGGCGACAGGACTATCTATACCACCTGATAATAAAAGCATTCCTTTACCTGCTGTAGTTACTGGCAACCCATTTGGACCTTTTTTTTCTCTAGTATATATATAAACTTTATTTCTAACTTCTATATGTAAAATATTATCAGGATTTTTTAAATTTACAGTTAAATCAGGATGTAATTGATGAACTATTTTAGCAAGCTCACAACTTAAATCATATGATGATATATTAAAAGATTTATCACATCTTCTTGCATCAACTTTGAATGTACCTTTTTCACTAAATGGATATTCTTTTAATAAAGATAAAGTATTTTCTTTAATCAATTCTATATCTTTTTTGCATCTAACACATTTAGCAAATCCAACAACACCGAAAGTTGTGGAGAAAGCCAATTCTATTTGTTCGTCACTACAAGCACCATCAATTTCGAAATAAAGACGACCTTTTTGTTTAGTCACTACATTGTGATATGGGCGTAATTTTATCTTTATATTATTTTTTAATTTTTTTTCAAAAACTGGACGATTTAATCCTTTTAAGGAAATCTCTCCAAGTCTAACTAAATATAATTTTGTTTCCAATTTATCCTACCTAATAATTAATGTATCATATAAAGAGTTTATTTTATTTACCAAACACTTTACATCTTCAATTTTAGTAAATTTATCAAAAGAAATTCTAATACTTGATTTTGCATGATTTGGAGAAAAATTCATAGCAAGTAAAACACTTTCTCCTTTATTTTTTGCATTATTACTGCATGCAGATCCACTTGAAACATAAAAACCTTCATCATCAAGCATTCTAGTAAAGACCTCTGATGGAAAATTACCTAAAGTAAAGTTAATAATAAATGGTGATGAATTTTCTTTAGGAGTGAGAATTCTTGCTTTTAAATTATTTCTAATATAATCATTTATAGTTCTTACATTATCACAATTAGTTTGTAAAGTTTCCTCTAAAGCAACACTCATAGCCGCAATATTTGCAAGATTTTCGGTTCCTGCTCTAATGCCTTTTTCTTGACCTCCACCTTTTGAAAGAGGTTGGATATTAGTATTTTTACAATATAAAAAACCAACACCACGAGGTCCATGAAATTTATGAGCAGAAAAAGACGCACTATCTACACCTAATTTTTCTAAATCTAAATCTATTTTACCTAAAGCTTGAACTGCATCAGTATGGAAAAATATTTTTCTATTGATTTCTTTTTCTTTATTTCTAACAACATTTACAAGAGATTCAATATCATTAATACTACCAATTACATTGTTAAGAGTTTGTATTACAACCATTCTTGTATTATTTGTTAGTTTTTTTTCTAAAGTTTTAGGAGATACAAAACCATTTGGGGCATTAATTTCAATTATATTATAGCCCTTCTCAATTAGTATTCTTTTATAATTAATAATACTAGAATGTTCAGCTTTATTAATAATAATATCACCAGGGTTTTTGCTCCATAAAAGAGATGATAAAATTATACTATTCGATTCAGTTCCACCGGAGGTAAAATAGATTGTATTATTCTTAACATTTAATAAAGAAGCTATTTTTTCTCGGCATTCTTCAAGTTTTTCTTTTGCTGCAATCCCAACAGAATGGTTTGCTGAAGGATTTGCATAATAATTTAATGAAATTTCATTTAAAGTTGTTAAAGCTTTTTTTGAAATTTTCGTTGTGGCTGCGTTATCAAAATATATAGACATGACTCATATATTTTAACAAAAACCCAAATTATTCAAGACTTTTATTTACAAAATACTGATAGTCAATGATATATATTTTGTGATATATTGATATTATGAATGAAAGTATGAATGTAAAATTAGCAAATGGAAAAAGTAGTGAAGTTTTGTTTGTAGAAAATCTTAATCAATTATCTTCAGATTTAAGAAATTTTGAAGGTAGAGCACTATGGGTAGCTGATTCTAATACAGCAACATTATTTAAAAAACTTCCTTCATCAAGTATTGTAATAGCAGCAGGAGAAAAATCTAAAAACTTATCTACAGTTGAAAAAATATTAAAAGCTTGTGTTGATAATAAACTATCAAGAAATGATTATATTATTGGCTTTGGTGGTGGTGTAGTTTGTGATTTAGCTGCTTTTGTCGCTTCTATATATATGAGAGGATGTAAAGTAATTTTAGTACCAACATCTCTTTTATGCATGGTGGATGCAACTTTAGGTGGAAAAACAGCTTTTGACTTTATGGGTACAAAAAATTTAGTGGGAACTTTTTATCCAGCTGAAAAAATTATGATTTGTACATCTTTATTAAAAAGTCTAAATGAAAGAGAATATTTAAGTGGTCTCGCTGAAGTTCTAAAACATGCTCTTTTATCAAAAGATGAAAAATTATATAAATATTTAATTTCTAGAAAGAGTCAGATTCTATTAAGAGATGAAAATATATTAAAAACATTATTACATTTAAGTTTAGATGTAAAAAAACAATTTATTGAAAAAGATCCTGAAGAAAAACACGGAATTCGTCAAGCTCTTAATTTAGGACATACTTTTGGACATGCTTTAGAATCATGTGGAAGATTTTCAAAATTTTCACATGGAGAAGCTGTTGCTTGGGGATGTGTTAGAGCTATTGAAGCTAGCAAAAAACTCGGAATTATCGATGAAGAATTTGCCCAATGTGCTATTAAAATATTCGAACTTTATAATTATGATATTGATTATAGAATTGGTAGAGGAGAGTGGATTGATTTCTATAATAATATTTTAAAAGATAAGAAACAAAAAGATGGAATAACTCAATTTGTACTTATGAAAGGGCAAGGAGATTATGTTCTTCAACCTTTAGATAAAACTTTAGTCATGAATTTAGTAATCAGCAATCCTAAGGTGAATTACTATGATTAATATCATGTTTATCTGCCATGGAAATATATGTAGAAGTACAATGGCTCAAAGCTATTTTACACATTTAGTGAACTCTGAAGGTTTAGAAGATAAATTTATAATTGATTCGAGTGCTACAAGTAGAGAAGAAATTGGTAATCCTCCTCATTATGGAACTAGAGATATTCTTAAAAAAAATAACATTAAGTTAATTAAACATCATGCAAAACAAATAACATCAAAAGAAGCAGGTGAAGCAAATTATTTAATTTGCATGGATTCAAATAATATTAGAAATTTAAAAAGAATTATTAAAAAGGATGATTTTTTTAAAATTAGTTTGTTATTAGATTATACCTCTCTTAATCGTGATATTGCAGATCCTTGGTATTCTGGAAACTTTGAACAAACTTTCCAAGATATCAAGATGGGATGCCAGGAGTTGCTAAAACATATAAAACTTAATGAAAATTTCTGATTATTTTTTTGAAATGTTTCATTAACTTGACTTTTATACATTATTCACATATTAACTATACAAAACCACTAATTACTTATATAATAAAGAGTTAGTGGTTATTATTTATCCAATCTATGAAACGTTTCACCGTTTTTAATGAAATATTTTATTCTTTTATTTGACATTTGATTTTTAAGTTTCATATTATGTAGACATGTCAAACAAAATGTCGATTAGAGAATTATCAAATAAGATAGGAGTTAGTCCTAGTACTTTATCTAGAGTATTAAATCATCCTGAACTTGTTAAAGAAGAAACAAAAAAGATGATTTACTCTCAATTAGATAAAATTGAATATAGTTTAAAAGATAATAAAAGAAAAAAGCAAAACATGATTATAGGATTAACTATATCAAATCCAAAATCAGTATTCGCTTCAACATTAATTGGCTGTATTAGCGAGCTATTATCTGATACAAATTATCAATTATTAGTATTTGATATAAAAAAAAGATTATATATACAAAATTATTTTACAAAACATCCTGATTATTTAAATAAGATTGATGGATTAATTATAAGTACTGCATTAGTTGATGAAAAAGCTAAAGAATTTTTTAAAATAAATGATATCCCACTTGTTTTATTACAAACAAGATGTGATGGAGAATTCAGTATTCATAATAATAATTTTTTAGGTTGCAATGATGCAACAAACTACTTACTTTCGAGAGGATATAAAACAATTTCTTTTGTTAGTTGGAAGCCTTTTGATGAGCATATTCGTGATAGATTTAATGGTTTTAAATCTGCTTTAGAAAGAAATAATATAAAATTTAATGATAAATATCATATAAGTGTAGAACTATCTGCCGATGGCGGATATGAAGCTACTGAATACTTAATGAATTTAGATAAAAAACCTGATGCTATTTTTTTTGGTTGTGATGATATGGCAGCAGGTGGATATCGCTACTTAATGGAAAAAAACTATTCTATTCCACAAGATATTGGAATAATTGGTTTTGATAATTTACAAATAGCAGAAATTTTACAAATTACAACTCTTGATCAATCTATAGAATTAAAATGTCAAATTGCAGTGAATTATTTACTAAATAAATTGAATCCAAAACATGAATTCATTTTTGATATGAATAATGAGGTTAGTATCACACCAAAATTAATTGTTAGAAACACATTAAAATAAAAATATTTATATATTTATTACATAATCACAAATTAAATATAGGAGGAAATTTATGAAATATGTAAAATTAGGAATTTGTACTTTATTAGTACTTTTAGCTTCTACTTCACTTTTTGCTGAAGGTCAAAGTGAATCAATGAAAGCTAAAGATGAGGGCCCTGTTACTATTGAGTATTGGACAACTCAAACACAGACAGACAGACAATCAACTATTCAACTATTAATTGATACTTTTGAAGTTATGAATCCAGAAATAAAAGTTAAATTAGTTGCTGTAGATGAAAATGATTTAACATCTCAAATGGCAACTGCTGCTAATTCAAACACACTTCCAAGTGTTGTAGAAGGTGCTGCAGCTACTATTGTATCTTTTGGTGGGGACAACTTAATTGATGCAAAAGCAAATAGTGATGTTATCAATAGCATTGGAAGAAATAAATTCTTTGATGGTGCTATTAAAGTAAATCAAAGTGAAAATGGAGAATCCTATGGTATTCCTTTCCATGGCTGGTTACAAGGTATTTGGTATAGAGCTGATTGGTTTGAAGATGCTGGATTAGAGGCACCAACAACATGGGAAAATATTGAAAAAGCAGCTAAATACTTCTACAATCCTAGTGAAAATACTTACGGTATTTTAGTTGGAACAAAAGCTGAAAATTTCACAGAACAATGTTTTACTCCTATTGCTCAAGCAAACGGTGCATCTCTATATGACAAAGATGGTAATTTAACATTTGATACTCCTGAAATGAAAGAAGCTATTGAATATTATGGCCGCTTAGCACAATACAATCCACCAGGACCACAAACTTGGAGAGCTAGAGATTATTATCTACAAGGTAAAATGGCAATGTTCTTCTATTCAACATACATTATGGATGACTTATCTTTACAAGAAGTTGCAGCATCTTCTCTTACAAGTGAAAACTTTAAAGATTTAGCTGGCACCCAATTTGACCCTGATTTAGCAAAACATACAGCTATGGCACCTGCAATTTCTAATACAGAAACAGCTTCATATGGAACTATTGTATCATTAGGTATTGTTGATCAAGGAGATATGGCAAAAACAAATGCAGCAAAAAAATTCGTAGAATATTTATTTGCTCCAAATTCATATATTACTTTCCTACACATGGCACCAGGTGGAATGAATCCTGTAATAAAAGGAATTGCTGATACAAATGAATTTATGAATAACAAAGTATTAACTAACTACGGAAAAGACGCAATTGTAGAAATTGTTGAAGGAATGCAAGATATTAAATCTTTTGGTGTAGTTGATGGTGTAAAAATTGACGCAGCTGATAAAGTAACAGCTCAACAAATAATACCACAAATGCTATACAAATATACCCAAGAAAATTGGAGCATCGATAGTGCAATGGATTGGGCACTAAAAGAAATAAAGAAAATTAATTAATTCTTTATCTAATTATTGAGGGAGAAGGGTAAAGCCTTCTCCTATTTAAAATAACTTACTTAGGAGGTAAGTAATGTCAACGACTAAACTTACACTACAAGAAAAAGATGCTCGTTTAGGTTTAAAATTAGTATTACCATCAGTTATTATTATCGCTTTATTAATTGTTTATCCAATTTTTTACAATATATATTTAAGCTTTTTTGATGTTAAATTAAATGGGGATGCTTTTTTTATTGGATTAAGAAACTATGCAAATGTTTTAAAAGATATTACATTTTGGTCAGCAGTTGGTACAACATTTTTTTATGTTATTACAACAACTGTACTAACAACCATAATGGGATTAGTTGTTGCTCTTGTTATGAATAAAAAATTCCCAGGTAGAGCAATTGTTAGATCACTTGTATTATTACCATATGTAGCACCTGTTATTTCAACAGTATATTCTTGGCAATTCTTTTTTGATCCAGTAAATGGAATATTCATGCATGTAATGGTTGATGTTTTACATCTTTCAGAAAATAGATTTAATTTAATAGCAGATCCAAAATATGCTATTTGGGTAGCAGTAATTTTCAGTATGTGGAAAGCTTTTCCTTTTACATATTTAATGATTTTATCAAGATTACAAAGTATTGATCAAACTCTATATGAAGCAGCTGATATTGATGGAGCTGGAGCAATTAGAAAGTTTTTTTCAATAACATTACCTGAATTATATTTTGTTATGGGTTCAATAGTGTTATTAAGATTTATTTGGAATTTTAATAAATTTGATGAAGTTTATCTATTAACAGACAATGTAAAAGTTCTCTCAGTATATACTTATTTTAAAGCGTTTACTGGAAGTATGGATTTAGGACAAGGATCAGCTTTAGTTGTTATTCAATTTTCATTATTAATTGGGTTGATATTATTATATGTAAAGAAGGTATTAAAATGGTAGGTAGTAGACATAAAGTAATTAAAAATATTGGTTTTACAATATTAGTAATATTAATAGTGTTATTTAGCATTTTCCCTTTTATACAAATGCTTTCAACATCACTAAAATATTCTTGGGATTGGGGTAATCCATCTCTTATTCCAACTGAAGTAAATAAAACAGCCTATTCTGAAATATTAGGATTTGGAGAACAAGTTGAAATTGAAATTCCAGAATCAGTACAAAAATTATTAGATGAAACTCCAAATTTAACAGATGAACAAAGAAAGACAATTATTAACAAATATACAGATAATTCAGATGTATTTCCATTTTTTGAATATTTCACAAATTCAATGAAATTTTCACTCACTGCATCTTTTTGTTCTCTAATTATTGCAATTTTTGGAGCTTATTCTATTGCTAGAATGAAATTTAGAGGTCAAAAAATTATCCAAAGAGGCGTACTTTTTGTATATATGGTAGGGGGCATTTTATTATTAATTCCTTTATATAAAATATCTACAGCTCTTGGCTTAAGTGCAACAGAAGGGGGAACAACTTTTTCTCTTGTAGTAATATATATTGTACAAACCTTACCTGTTTGTTTATATATGCTAGGGAATTCTTTTAGATCAATTCCATTTTCAATTGAAGAAGCTGCTTTTATTGAAGGTTATTCTAGATTTCAAACTATTGTAAGAATAATTATTCCTTTAAGTTTTAGTGCAATTGCAACAGTATGGGTTTATTCCTTTATGATAGCCTGGAATGAATACTTATTTGCATCCGTATTCTTAAAATCATTTACGTCAATGCATACATTACCAATAGCACTTAAAGCATTATTTGTTTCTAAAAATGCTATATGGGATAGAATTAGTGCTGCATCACTACTAACAGCTGTACCTGTTGTTATCTTATTTATGTTAATACAAAACTTCTTATCAGGAAATAAAGCTGAAGGTGGTGTAAAAGAATAACTTATGAAAAATAATGATAAAATATTGATACTAAATTTACTTACTAAAATATACGATAAAGAGATAGCTCAAAAATATCTAGATATAGTAATTAATAAAATTACTATATTACAAAAAGTAGGTAAACCATTAAAAACTAATGAAATTGATAGTGATGAGATAATGTTAATAACTTATGGAGATAGTATTTTTAATAATCAAAATCATGAAAATCCCTTATCAACATTAAATAATTTTGTAACTAAATATTTAATGAATTATATCAACACAATCCATATACTACCTTTTTTCCCATATACTTCTGATGATGGTTTTTCTATATCAGATTATACTAAAGTTAATGAAAAAATGGGAAATTGGAATGATGTAAAAAAAATAAATACTAATTTTAAATTAATGTTTGATTTAGTTGCAAACCACGTATCAAAAAGTCATATTTGGTTTAATAAATATTTAAATAATGAAGCACCTTTTAACAATTATTTTATTACATGTGATGAAAGCTTTGATTATTCTAAAGTATTTAGACCAAGAGCATTACCTCTTTTAACTAAATTTATAACCACAAATGGAGAAAAATCAGTTTGGACAACATTTTCAAGTGATCAAGTTGATTTAAATTATCAAAACCCAGATTTATTGATGGAAATATTAGATGTATTTTGTCTTTATGTAGAAAAAGGTGCTACATATTTGAGACTAGATGCAATTGCCTTTATTTGGAAAGAATTAGGCACTAATTGTATTCATAGAGATAAAACTCATTTTATCATACAATTAATCAGATTAATGGTAGATTTAGCAAATATAGATTTAAAAATAATTACTGAAACTAATGTACCACATAAAGAAAATATTTCTTATTTTGGAAATGGTTATAATGAAGCATCTCTTGTATATAATTTTCCATTGCCTCCATTAACACTATATACTTTCTATAAAGAAGATACATCAATTATCATGAATTGGATAAAAACATTAGATTTAAAATCGGATAAAATCACATTTTTTAATTTTTTAGCTAGCCATGATGGTATCGGATTATTACCTGCTAAAGACTTAGTTAGTGATCAAGAGATTGATAAAATGGCAAATAAAGTTAAAGAAAACGGTGGCTATGTATCATACAAAACAGATTATAATGGGAAAAAAGTTCCATACGAAATGAACGTAAATTATTTTGATTCATTAAAGATTTGTGGGGAAATTAATTTAGATTTAGAAGTAAAACGTTTTTTAGCATCCCAATCTATATTATTATGCTTACAAGGTGTTCCAGGAATATATATTCATAGTATAATCGGATCAAGAAACTGGATTGAAGGTGTTGAAATTCACAAATCAAATAGATCAATAAATAGAGAAAAAATTGAAATTAATTTATTAGAAAACCATTTAAAAGATGTTAATTCAGCAAGATATAAAATTTTAAATGGTTATAAAAAATTATTGAAAATGAGACAATCAACTCCATGTTTTTCTCCTAATGCAAAGCAAAATGTGATAAATAATTTAGATAATAGGATATTTGCAATTGAGAGAATATGTAAAAATGATAAAGTTATTTGTTTAACTAATGTTAGTAGTTCTTCAATCAAAACACCTTATAATAATAAAAAATTATTAGATGGTAATAATTTCGATGGAATTTTAAAACCTTATCAGGTTGCTTGGTTTATAGAATAGGGAGTAAATAATTGAATATTTTGATGATTCATTATAAATGTGGTTCAACTGATGGTGTTTCACTTGAAATGGACAAATGGAAGTTAACATTAGAAAAAATGGGACACTGTGTTAATTATTTAGCAGGTGAAATAGCAGGTGAAATGATATATCCACCTTTGTTTCATACAAGTGAAATAGCTAAACGTTTTTATGCTTATTCATTTCAAAGCAAACCTGTTTTTAAAGATGAATTTGAATTTATTGATAAATTATATGAAGAAGTTGAAAAATGTGAAAATATTATTAGAAATTATATAAATACTCACAAAGTTGATTTAGTGATTGCACAAAATGTTTTTTCTGTTGCTATGAATATTGCTGTCGCAATAGCACTTGAAAATGTTGTAAATGAATTAAATATTAAGCTTCTCTCTCAACATCATGATTTTTTTTGGGAAAGAAAAACAGGTGTAAATTATGGATGTAATTTTGCAAAAGAAATCGCAGATAAATATTTACCACCCATTAATAAAGATTATAAACATGTTGTTATTAACCAACAAGGACATGATACGTTGTTTAAAAGAAAACAATTAGAGAGCACAATTGTTCCAAATGTTTTTGATTTTGAAGCTCCTTTATGGGATATTGATGAATACAATAAAGATTTTAAGAAAGACTTAGCAATTGATGAAAAGGATATTATTTTATTACAAGCTACACGTATAGTAGATAGAAAAGCTATTGAGTTAGCAATTGATGTTGTTTCAAAAATGGATAACATTAAATCAAATTATTATAATATGAAATTATATAATGGAAAAATTTTTGATAAAAATTCTAAATTAACTTTAGTTCTTGCAGGAAATTCTTTTGATGATGATAGTGGAACTTATTTAGAAAGACTTAAAACAAAAGCTAAACACTTAAATGTAAATATCAAAATAATTAGTGATAGAGTTGATCATAGTAGAAAAATTGAAAATGATAAGAAAATATATAGTCTTTGGGATACATATGTATTTGCTGATTTAATTACATATCCTTCTTATTGGGAAGGGTGGGGAAATCAATTTTTAGAAGGATTATTTGCAAAGAAACCTATGATTGTTTATGAATATCCTGTTTTTCTTACAGATATAAAAAAAAGTGGATTTGATTATATTTCATTAGGAAATTCTTATCAAACTGATGAAAAAACTAATTTAGTTTATGTAGATGATTGTGTTATTAATAATGCAGCAAAGCTTTCTTTTGACTATTTATTTGATAAAAATAGAAGAAATCAATCTGTTGAAAAGAATTTTGATATTGGTAAGAAAAATTTCTCTATGTGCGCTTTAAGCAAATTATTATCAAAATTAATAGAAGATATATAAAACTAATAGCTAGAACAAAATATTTTGTTCTAGCCTTTCTAATTTATTTTTGTTTAATTTGATTATTTAACAGCAACACCACTATATTAAATAGTTATAAAGGGGTTAACTTAAATAAAAGAATTATTACAATTTATTATTCTTCTAATAATCTTAATGTCTTATAATAAAATTTTTGAACTTTATCATAATTTATTTTATCATTCACATTCTTTAAAGCTTCTATTAATTCTAAAAGAGAATAAAGAGTATCATTAATTGCTTTTGAATAATCACGAGTAGGTTCAAAGAAAAATACTCCATTACGTGATGCATGGAATTTAATAAAATAATATTGATTACTGCCATGAGGAGTTAATTTTAATATTTTATCAAAATTAGCTAAAATATCTTCAATATCTTCAACATAATAATTACCCATTGGAACAAAAGAAATTGAATTTTTTGGATTATTATAATGATCTGCCAAAGCTAAATTAGCATAAAATGCTCCATTTTTATGAATGATCCGTCCTTGATAAACTATTTCAGCTTTAATATTTTGGATAGGTTTATTAGTTTCAAAATGTTTTTTTAAAAGATATGATAAATCATTATATGGTATTTGGGCAATTCTAATTTCTTTTTTACCTTTTTTATTTTTAAATAATTTATAGTTTCTATTATATATAGTAATAGATCCACCTTTAAGGAGAGTTTCTTCAACACGTTTTTCTTTTTTCTTCTTTTTACCTTTTTTATTAGAATCTAAATTATCAAGCTTACTTTCTAATTCATATTTCAAACCTTTCTCAATATCATTAAGCCATTCTTCTTGAATAGGGGATACACTTCTTGCAAAAAGGCGTGAAGTTTGAACTAATTCTCCAGCTACAATATATTTAGGCAAATTCCTAAAATCTGCAGATCCAGGATGAATAAATATTTTATTTGCAAACAAAGTATTATACATATAGCCAAACTCTTTAATACAAATAAACTGTTTTAAACCACTTGCAATACAACAGATATAATCATGCATTGAACCGTTACCTGTTAAAGGAATGTCATTTTCACTTATTATATCGCCCAATTGTTCATTAATATGTAAAATTTCACCCATTGACTGATAATCTAAGAAATTCGTTTTACAGAATTCCATTCTATCTGTTTTTGATTCAATGGAACTAAAAGCTTTAAATATAGTTATATATGATGCAAAATCTCCATATTTAGCATTATTAAATGTTTTATGTGCTGCTCGAGCTTCATCAACTTTATCCGGTGGTAAAATAAATGGAGTTTTTGAAGAAAGAAAAGAAATAGCAATTAATACTTCATTGATAACAGAAGGATAATTAAAAATTGCCTCTGCAACTACTCTTGAATGTCTTGGAAGCAATGGGAATTTTACCATAAATTCACCTATGCTTGATAAATGACGTTTATCATCTATCGCATTGATAATCTTTAGAGTATGCTCTGCGGATTTAATTGCATCCTTATTTGGCTTTGTAATGAAAGGGAAATGTTCATAATCATAAATACCTAAATCACTCATCCTTAATACAACTTCACTTAAATCAGTTCTTAATATTTCTTCAAGAGTAAACATATCTCGAGAGTTATATGATTTTTTGGAATATAATCTATAACATTTTCCACTACGTGTTCTTCCAGCTCTTCCTCTTCTTTGCATTGCACTAGATTTAGAAATAGGTAAAGTAATTAATGATGATGTAAAATTCTTTTGATTATAAAAATTTATTTTAGCAAGTCCTGAGTCTATAACTGTTGAAATATTATCAATTGTTATAGAAGTTTCTGCTATATTAGTTGAAACAACTACTTTAGTTTTTCCATCTGGTGTTGGAGTAAAAACTTCTTCTTGTTCTTCTTTACTAAGTCTACCATAGAGAGGATATATAATTAATTTTTCTTTTGGATCACTTTTAATTAAAGCTTTTACACAATTTTTGATATCAAGCTCACCTGGTAAAAATATAAGAATATCACCTGATTCTTCATTTGCATTTTCTTTTACAATCTTTACAATACGACTATTTAATAAATCAGGATTACTGATTTTTTCACTTATATAAAATTCTTCTATGGGGAATAATTTTGAATCAATAGACACTATAGGACAATTATTAAAAAATGATGAGAATTTTTTTGTGTTTATAGTAGCCGAAGAAATGATAACCTTAAATTCAGGTCTTTGACTCATTACGTCTTTCAACATTCCTAATATAAAGTCAATATTAAGAGATCTCTCGTGAGCTTCGTCTATCAACATAACTGAATAATTTTTTAATAGAGGATCAGATTTTAACTCCATTAATAAAATTCCATCAGTCATAACTTTAATTTTAGTAGAAGGAGTTGTAGTATCGTGGAATCTCATTTTATAACCAACAAAGCTATCTTTGTCTTCTACTTGTTTTTTAATAAAATCGCAAACAGATAAGGTTGCAATTCTTCTAGGCTGGGTTATACCTACGCATAAATTATTATCAAAACCCGCCTCATGTAAAATTATAGGTAATTGAGTTGTTTTTCCAGAACCTGTTGGACTTTCAACTACAATTACCTGATTTTCATTTAAGCTATCAATAATTTCCTGCCTGTGTTGATAAACAGGCAAATAACTCATATCTTTCATTAATTTCCTTTGATGATTTTAATTGCATCTTCTAAAGATACATGATCAAACGTTTCTCTAGTATTTAAATTTTTTAATGTAATTGTACCATCACTGATAGTTTCATCATTTAGCATTATACCATATGTTATGAAATTCTTTTCAGCATATTTAAATTGTTGTGGTAATTTCTTATTTAATAAATAAGAATCAACTCTAATATCATTTTCACGTAAAGTTGCTGCAATCATATTACCAATTGCATAAAAATCGTTACCTTTGTTAAAGATAATTACATCACTTGAACTCGATCCTTTTATTAAAGGACTATCTAATTCAACTAATGCACTAAGTAATCTATCTAGGCCAATAGAAGATCCAACACCAGGAAGTTCATTTTTAGTATAAAGGGATGCTAAATTGTTATATCTACCACCACTACAAACTGAACCAAAATTTGGTAAATCTGTTAAAAAAGTTTCATATACAATACCAGTATAGTAATCAAGACCTCTAGTAATAGAAGGATCTAATATAAAATGATCTTTTATTCCAGCTTTATCTAAATAATTATAAATTTCAGTCATTCTAGTTGTATGTTCAACTTCAGAGCCACTTAAAGCAGATAATCTTGATACAGTTTGTAAGAATGTTTCATTTTCATCATATTTAATATATTGAAGAATAAGATCAGCTTTTTTCTCATCTTTTGCAATTTCAATTAAAGATTCTCTAACTTTTGTTTCACCTATTTTTCTTATTTTATCTACAGCTCTTAATATTTCAACACTATCATCTAATAATTCTAAATGTTCTAAAAATGCATTAAACAAACCTCTATGAGCAACATGGAATTTATAATTTTCAATACCTAATTTAGAGAAAGAATGGTTCATCATAGATAAAATTTCAAAATCAGCTTCACTATTATCAACTCCGACAATATCAAAGTCACATTGATAAAACTCTCTAAATCTTCCTTTTTGAGGTTTTTCACCTCTCCAAACTTTATTAATATGATAACGCTTGAAAGGGAAAGCCAAATCATTATAATTCGCAGCTAAAAATCTTGCAAATGGAACTGTTAAATCAAATCTAAGAGCGACTTCTCTTTTCCCATTATCTTGAAAGTGAAATATTTGCTTATCTGTTTCTCCTCCACCTTTTCCTAATAATACTTCAGTATATTCAAGAGCTGGAGTATCGATTGGAACAAATCCAAAAGAAGAAAATAAACTTTCTAATTTATTAATTATTTTTCTTTTTTGAATTTCAATGGTTGGAAGTGAATCTGAAAACCCTTTTAATACTTTTGGTTCTATAATTTTCTTTTTATTTGACATATTTGCTCCAAATTAATTATTATATTTATCATTTTAATAAAATTTCTAGATAATTTATACTAAAATATATATATTTTTTCAATTCATTATTTCTTTTTAAGAAATATATACTTTTTTTAATATATTTCTTTTTTTTTATTTATTATTCTAATTAAAACAACTTATTATATAAGTTTTTAATTAAATATCGCTATTACTTTACAAAAAGCTAATAAACATAGTATTCTCAAAAGGTAAAACAAAAGAATTTAATACAATTCAATAATGAGAAAAAATTAATGCTTATTAGATATAAACAAGATTCAAAGGGCAAAAGAGTTCAGTTTGCTAAAATTTATACAAAAGATGAACATAAGATAAATATATCTCTAATTGATAGAGATGCTCTTAGAGCTGTAAAAAAACTTCAAACATCAGGTGCTGAGGCATATATTGTAGGTGGAGCTGTTAGAGATTTATTACTTAATAAACAACCAAAAGATTTTGATATAACAACTAGTGCTTCACCTAGACAAATTCATAAACTTTTTTGGAATTCAAGAATTATTGGAAAGCGATTTAAATTAGTTCATTTAGAATATAATGGGAAAATTGTCGAAGTATCTACTTTTAGATCTGATGAAGAAAACTTTGTAAAAAATAACAATGTTTTCGGTACAATTGAACAAGATGCCAAAAGAAGAGATTTTAGTATCAATGCACTATATTATGATCCTGTTGCTGAACAAATATTTGATTTTAATAATGCTATGGATGATTTTAAAAAGAAAAAAATATCATCAATAATTGATTTAAAATATAGTTTTGTAGAAGATCCTGTAAGAATGCTTAGAGCAATTAAATACAGTATAACTACTGATTTTAGTTTAAAGATTAATATTAAATTCGCTATTAGAAAATATCACAGTGAATTATCAAAAGTATCAACAAGCAGATTAACAGAAGAAGTAAATAAAATATTAGCATCAGGATACAGTAGAGATATTTTTGTAAAACTAAAAAAATATAAACTTCTAGTATATTTACTTCCATGCTTTAATGTTTATGCTTCTTTAAATAACGTTCAAAACAGTTTATTAGAGTTAGACTATAAAGTTAGAAGATATAAAAATAGTGAAACAGATGAAGTTCCTCGTTATATTATGCTTTTACATCTAGTTCAAGAATTAATAATTTTTAGTGAAGAAGATTTAACTCAAAGAGAAAGATTTAAAGAAACTTTTAGACAAGTTAAAATTTTGATTTCTCCAATGACACCAAGTAATTATGAAGTTGAACTATGCTGTGAACAATTATTAAAACAAAAGGGTTATAAAGTACCTAAAGGTTGTGTAAGACATCCAAAAACTAAGAGTTCATCGAAAAGTAATGCAAATTTCGAAAAAAGAAGAAAGTATTCTTCTAAAAAAAGAAATTATAAAAAATACGATAATACTAAAAAGCCAGTTAAAAAAACAAAAGTTTAATTCCATTCTTCCATTTCAACGAAAACTTTTGCAACAAATATTGATCCATATTTTTCTAATGATTCTGATATATATTCTTGCAATTCTACAAGAGATATTTTTAACATATGCTTTGATGGTATTCTTAATTTTATGGATAAGGAATATCCTTCATTTAGAATTTTTGCATTCAATTTAATGATTTTTATTGCGGGGTCTAAATCATCTAAACAAGGTTTAAGCATTTGTGTCAATGTTGCATCAGTATAAACAATTTCATTAAATTTGGTAAATTCAGGTCTAACAACGGTTTTTTCAAAAACTTTAGTTTTTTTCCAAGGTTTAAATAATGTTCTATTAAATAAAACTTTCATTGAATCAATAACAATTTTAGGTGAGGTTCTTGTTATTTCAATGGAGGGAACAGGTATTACATGCTTTCCTTCAGTAAATCGAATTCGCATAGCAGTATCAATTTCATCTTTTGTTGCTATGTCATTGATTAAAAAAATCTTTTCCGGTTGAGGAAGTGATAATCTAGAGGCTATCTTTCTAACCATTTTTTCACTTGTTCCAATAATTAATATTTTTCTAAATCTTTCTTTTTTCAAAGCATCATATACAGCATTATAATGAGATTCGTCATCAAAGACAGCTGTCCTAACTGCCGCTATAAAACTTTTATCTTGTTTAGCACTTTTTCCAGCTAAGAGTTTATTACCTTTAATTAATAAACCATCATCTATAATTAAATTTATATTATTTTGTTCAGCAAGCATTTTAGATCGAAAGCTTTTTCCCGTACCACTTTTTCCAACTAAAGCATATACTTTTATCTTTCCAAATTTCCAAAATGCATATTTAAAAATTCGATTCATAATAGTGATTATAACTAGAGAATTGTTTTTTTTAAACTATTTTCAAATGATTAATTAATTATTTTAAAATTAATTTTTTACTATTTAAATATTTAGTTAAATTATTAATAAATATATAATTAATTATCTATTTAAAAATCATTTATTTTTTTAATTTTACTTGAAAATGGTTCTTATAACCTTTATTATATTCTAAGTATTTAATTAATTATCCTTTTTTCACAAAAACGGTATATATGAATTTATAAATACACAAAAATATCAATTAATATTCAAATTGGAAAAAAATAAGGAGCCTAAAATGGCGAATGACGTTCTTACGTTTAAACGAGGTGGCGTACATCCAGAAGATCAAAAAAATTTTTCTAATAAAAAACCATTAGAAAGATTACCAATACCTTCAACTGTGATAGTAAGCTTATCTCAACATTTAGGAGCCCCAGCAAAACCACTAAAAAAAGTTGGAGATGCTGTTTTTAAAGGGGAAAAAATAGGTACAGCTTCTAGTTTTATTAGTGCTGAGGTTCACTCACCAGTTTCTGGAGTTATCAAAAAAGTAATTAAACAAAGGTTAGCTAATAGTGTTTTAGCTGATGCTTATATTATTGAAGTAGATAATGAAGCTGAAGAAGTTATCTTTAACAAATGTGATTATAGTAGTAAAAGTGATGAAGAATTATTATCTACTATAAAAGATTTAGGTATTGTTGGTCTTGGGGGAGCAACATTCCCATCTCATGTTAAATTTATGATACCGAAAGGAAAATTTGTTGATTATCTTGTAATTAACGGGGTTGAATGTGAACCTTATTTAACAAGTGACCATCGAACTATGCTTGAGAGAAGTGAAGAAGTTCTTGAAGGAATAATGATAGCAAAAAGAGTTACTAAAGCTAAAGAAGTTATCATTGGTATAGAGCGAAATAAAATGGATGCAGTTGAAAAACTTAGATCTGTAATCAAAGAAAAAAACTATCCAATTAAAGTTCAACCTTTAAAAATGAAATATCCTCAAGGTGATGAAAAACAATTATTAAAAGCAACAATTAATAAAGAAATTCCAAGCGGAAAATTACCTTTAGATATTGGTGCTGTTGTTGCTAATATTGGTACTTGTTTTGCTATTTATGAAGCTGTTGCATTAAATAAACCATTAATTGAGAGAGTAGTTTGTGTAACTGGAGAATGTATAAAAGAGCCAAAAAATTTAATTGTACCAATAGGTACTCAAATATCAACATTAATTGATTATTGTGGTGGTTTTACAACTGAACCAGATAAAATAGTAAGTGGTGGGCCAATGATGGGCTTTGCTTTTGCTGATTTAGAAATTCCAATTTTGAAAGGAACAAGTGGAGTTATTTGTATTTTAGATAAGAATAATGCAAAACAAACTTCTTGTATTTCTTGTGGAAAATGTGTTGAAGTTTGTCCAATTGGATTAATGCCAACAATGCTATATCGAAACATCAAAAATGGTAATTACCAAGTTGCATTAGATAAATATTCATTAATGGATTGTAAAGAGTGTGGTTGTTGTACATATGTATGTCCTGCACATATTCCACTAGTACATTCCTTTAAATCAGGTAAAAAATTAGCAAGGAGAAAGAAATGAGATTAAAAGTTTCATCTTCACCTCATTTTCATAGTAAAAATTCTACCAAATCAATAATGTGGAATGTAAGTTTAGCGCTTACTCCTGCAGCTCTTTGGGGAGTTTATGTTTTTGGGATTAGATCTTTATTAGTATTATTGGTTTCAATTGTTTCAAGTTGTCTATTTGAATATCTACTTGGCTTGTTTGATGGAAATAAAGATTTAAAAGAAAGTAGCTTAGTTGATGGATCGGCTTTTTTAACAGGTCTATTATTAGGAATGAATTTAAGTCCAACTGTTCCAATTTTTATAATTTTATTAGCAAATGCATTTGCTATAGTTGTTGTAAAGTGGACATTTGGAGGATTAGGAGCAAACTGGATGAATCCAGCTCTTGCAGGTCGTGTATTTGTATTTTTCAGTTTTACATCTTTAATGAGTAATTACACTGTTCCAAAAACATTATCAGTAGTAGATTCAATTGGTAGTGCTACACCACTTTCTTTTGTTAAAACTAGTATCAGTGGCGGAACATTAAACTTAAATGCATCAGAAATAATGAGTAATGCTAATTATGCAACAACTAATTTAGCTTCATCAATTTCCTCATCAACAGGAATTTCCCCATATGCTATAGATGCATTCTTTGGAAATATTGGCGGATGTATTGGAGAAGTAAGTGCTTTATTATTAATTATCGGTGGAATTTATTTAGTTATTAAAAAAATTATCTCTTATCATATACCACTATACTATGTATTATCTTTCTCATTACTTACATGGGTATTTGGAGGAGTTAGAAGTGGGCTAGGATTATTTGAAGGTGAAGTTTTAACTCAAATTTTCTCAGGAGGATTAATGTTAGGTGCCATATTTATGGCAACCGATATGGTTACATCACCTATTACAAAAAAAGGTAGAATTATTTATGCATTAGGTTGTGGATTTTTTACATTCTTAATTAGATACTTTGGATCATTACCAGAAGCAGTTTCTTTAGCAATTATATTAATGAATATATTAACTCCTACTATTGATAGATATATTGTTCCTAAAAAATTTGGATATATAAAAGTTAATAAAGCTAAGGAGGCTAAATAATGAAAGAATATTTAAAAACCTCTATAGTTTTAGCAATAATTTGTGCTTTTGCAGCTATTGTATTGGCAACATTAAATGGTGTTACAAAGCCTATCATTATTGAATATGAAAATCAAAAAACCCTTGATGCACTTCAAGCTGTAAGCAATAACTTAACAATTAGTGATGATTTTATTAGAGTAAGTGAGAATGAATCTATTAATTATTACTATGAATTAAGCAATAATGGTGAAAAATCTGGATATTTATTAAACTTAGTAGCTATAGGTTATGGCGGAGCTATGAATTTAGTTGCTTCTTATAATTTAGAGGGCGAGGTTTTAAAAGCTAAAGTTGTAAGTAATAGTGAAACTCCGGGTCTTGGCAAAAAAAGTGAAGAAGATTGGTACATGACAAAATATTTAAATAAAAGCGTAGTGCCTACTAAAAAAACTCAATTAAGTAGTGAAGATGCTGCAGCAATAAGTGGAGCATCAATTACTTTCTCTGCTATTGGTAATTCTCTAGCACTTGGAAGTGAATATGTTAAAAGCTTAGGGGGTAAATAATGAGTAAAAATCATAAAAAAGAATTTACTAAAGGTATAATAAAAGAAAATCCAACTTTCGTTTTACTTTTAGGTTTATGTCCAACCCTAGGTGTTACAACTATGGTTTCAAATGCTATTGGTATGGGATTTAGTGTATTATTTGTTCTAACATGTAGCAATATCATGATTAGTTTATTGAGAAAAGTAATTCCTGATTCAGTGAGAATACCTTCATATATCGTAATAATTGCATCATTTGTTACAATTATTGAAATGGTTTTACATGCTTTTGTTCCTGATGTTTATACAGCACTTGGTGTATTTTTACCACTTATTGTTGTTAACTGTATTATTTTAGGAAGAGCTGAAGCTTTTGCAAGTAAAAATACTGTATTAGATTCAATATTAGATGCTTTAGGTATGGGTATTGGTTTTTCACTAGCTCTTATTTTAATTGCTGCAATTAGAGAAATTTTTGGCTCAGGAACAATAACTTTATTCCCAATGGGATCTTTTGATGGTGTTATTGAAATACCAGTATTATATAATTTCCCAATAAGAGTTATGACTCTTGCACCAGGTGCTTTATTATTAATGGGATATTTAAAAGCATTTTTAGAATTTACAAATAAAAGAAACGCTAAGAAGGAGAAATTAGCATGACCTATATAGCAATTTTAATAACTTATATTTTTATAAGCAACTTTATATTAGTGCAATTTTTAGGAATGTGTCCCTTCATTGGAGTTTCTAAAAATAGTGAAAGTGCACTAGGAATGGGAATGGCTGTTACTTTTGTTACATCAATTGCATCAGTTGTTTGTTGGGGTGTTTATCAATTATTATTAGTTCCATTTGATTTACAATACTTAAGAACAGTATCATTTATTTTGGTTATTGCATCTTTAGTACAATTAGTTGAATTAGTTATTAGAAAAATTAGTCCTCCATTATATAAAGCACTTGGGATTTTCTTACCTTTAATTACTACAAACTGTGCAGTTTTAGGTATTGCAATTATTAATATTGATGAAAAATATACTTGTTTGGAATCATTTTTCGGTGGCTTAGCTGCTGGTTTAGGTTTTACTCTTGCAATTGTATTAATGAGTAATATTAGAGAAAAATTAGATTTAGCTCCAGTTAGAAAAAGTTTTAAAGGAGTTCCTATAGCATTTGTCTCAGCTGGCTTAATGGCTTTAGCATTTATGGCATTTGATAAATCATTATTAATGAATTTACATTTAGTATAAGAGAGAGTAAGAATGAATATATTAGCAGCATTTTTAATTATAAGTATAATGGGTCTAATTTTAGGAATAGGCCTTGCCTTTGCAGCGAATAAATTAGCTGTTGCAAAGGACCAAAAGCAAATTGATATAGAAAATGCACTCCCAGGTGCTAACTGTGGAGGATGTGGTTACCCAGGATGTTCAGGATATGCAGAAGCATGTGCAAATGGTGAATGTGCTCTAAATTTATGTGCACCTGGTGGTAGTGAAGTAGCTGTAAAAATCGGTGAAATAATGGGACAAAGTGTCGAAGTTAGTGATGTAAAAAAAGTAGCATATGTGTTCTGTAATGGTGATTGTGAAAAAACAAAAACAGAATTTGATTATCAAGGAATTACAGATTGTAATGCTGCATCAATTCTTTTTGACGGTGATTTAGGATGTAAAGAGGGATGTTTACAGTTAGGCTCTTGTATTGAAGTATGTCCTGTGGACGCTATTCATAAGAAAGAAAATGGCCAAATTGAAGTAGATCCAAAATTATGCATAGCTTGTGGAAAGTGTGTAGATATTTGTCCTCATAATGTTATAAAACTTATTGATGATAATAGTGAATATGTAGTAAAATGTAATAACCACGATTCAGGTGCAATAGTTAGAAAAATTTGTGATGCGGGTTGTATAGGATGCCAAATTTGTGTTAGAAAGTATCCTGAGTCCGGATGTTCTATGGACGGTTTCTTATCTGTTTTTGATAATTCAAAACCACATACTCAGATAGAAGAGGCTGCAAAGGCATGTCCAAAGGATGTTATAATAAAAAGAAAATAAGGGAGTTATACCTATAACATGTCATATATAGTTGGAGCTTATTCTCAAATTGCTTCAGGAACTTTAAATAAAGTTTATGAGCATATATTAACCACTACAATTCATCCTCTATTAACTGAGGTGTATTCTCGAGAAAATGTAGAGCTCCAACTTTATTTAGGTGGTGCAGTCTTACAATGGCTTGATAGTAACGATAAAAGCGGGGCAGATCTTGCTATAAAAGATTTATGTAAAAGTAAAAAAATTGAATTGCTTACAGGAAGTTATTATCAATCAATTTTACCTTTAGTTCCACCTGCAGACAGAGTTTCTCAAATCGAAAAAACAACAAATCTTATTTCAAGAAAATATAAGATTTTACCTAAAACATTCTGGTGCTATGGTGAAATATGGGACCCAAGTTTAGTAAATTGCTTAAGTCTAAGCAAAATTGAAAAAGTAATAATATCATTAGATAATAAAGATACTTTTAATAACGAAAACTCAAAACCTTTTAGAATGCAAGAAATAGGGAAAAGTGTTGATATTATCCCAATTGATACAAGAGTTAGCAAGCTAATCCATGACTTTGGTCTACAAAAAATATCATTTGACAAGATGTTTAGTGAAATTAAAAAATTAGACGATAACAATGTTAAAGTTGTAATGATAAATTTAAATCAATTGTGCCAAGGTCAAATTAGTAGAAACCAAGTATTAACTTTATTTAAATATTTTTTTGACAACAGTGAAAGTTCTATAGATAAATTATATGATAAAAACCAATTAAAACTTGATTATTTAAATCAAGGCTGGTACGGTTTTGATGCTTTAGTTTCAAAAAAATCAATTCACGGTGAATTATGTCAAGATAAAAGCTTAAATTTCCTTTATTCAAGGATTTTATCTTTAATTGAAACCGCAAAACTATATAAAAAAAATAGAGATACAAAAAAAGAAATTGCAAAAATAATTCCAAAAATGCTTTCAGGAGCACCGTATATCTATGATTCAAATGCATCAATTTTAAAAGGTTCTATAAGATCTGATATTTATAAACATGTTATTGAATTAGAAAAATTATTAATTTCTTTAAATGATTTTAATTACTTTTTTATCCAAGATGTTGATAAAGATGGAATAAAAGAATTTATTTCAGGTGGAAAAAACTTTAACGCCATTATTGATTCAAAAGGTGGAAGTTTATTAGAACTTAAATATTTTCCTGCGAAATATAATTATGTAAACTCACTTCTTCCATATAATATAAAAAATAAAAATGATAATTTAGCAATACCAGGAAGCAAGCAAAAATTATTTAGAGATGTAATATTAGATAATGATTTTGATTTATCTTCTTATTCAATGAAAAATAATAAACTAAAAGAATTAAATTTTGATGTAGAAAACGATGACAATAAATTTACTAGTTTTAATCTTTCATCTTTAGAAAAACAATCTTTAGGTTTACATTTTTCAAAGAAATATAAATTTAGTTCAAATGAATTAACTCTAAATATTAAAATAAAAAATACTACCTTAAAATCTAAAGAATTCAAATATGCTATCGAAATGCCTTTAAGCTTTTTCCCATTTGAAAATAATGTAAAAATATATTTTAGTGATATTGAAATAAGAGATGAAGATAAAAATATATTCAATAATGTTAATTCTATAAAAATAAAAGATAAAAAACATAAAACAAACCTTTTATTTAATTTTGATAATGATGCTATTTTATTTTATAAAAATTCCTATATTAATTCTTTAACAGTATTAGGAGATGAAAAAATTTATCAATTTTCTTTATTTATGCCAAGCTGGGATTTAATACTTAAGGCTAAAGAAGAAAAAGAAATTAATATTACTTTTAGAATAGGTAGAAATGTTTATTAATAAAAATAATAGGAGAATTATATGTTTATAGAGAATAAAACAATATTAAATGATATAGAAAAAGATGCATCAAAAATATGGAGGCGTCTTTGAAAACTCTAATATCTTATCTCAAATAAAAGAATTAGAAAAAGAGACATCAAGTGAAGATTTTTGGACGACAAATGACAATCCTTCATTAATCTTTGCTAAATTAACTTCTTTAAAAGAAAATTATTATCCATGGAAAGACTTAATTGAATCGATTACTGAAATTAACGATTTAATAGAATTATATATTGATGATGATGAAATATCTGAAGAAGAAGTTTCTGAAATTACACTTGAATTAAATAACCAAATTAGTGACATTGAATTAAAATATAAAGCTTTACGTTTAAATACTTTATTAGATGGAGAACGGGATAAAAATGATTGTTATTTAACAATTCATTCAGGTTCAGGAGGTAAAGATGCCAGTGACTGGGCTAATTTACTTCTTAGATTATATCTTAGATGGTGTGAAAAAAAAGGTTATAAAACAAAAATCGTAGATATTCTTGATGATGAAGGTGGTATTAAAAGCGCAACCATTGAAGTAAAAGGAGAATATGCTTTTGGTTATCTTAAAGGAGAAGCGGGAGTTCACCGGCTTGTTAGAATATCTCCTTTCGATTCTCAAAAAAGACGTCATACTTCATTTTCTTCCGTTTATGCGACTCCCGTTATTGAAGATGATATTGAAATTGAACTTAAAAGTGAAGATTATAGACTTGATACATACAGAGCTGGTGGAGCAGGTGGCCAACATGTTAATAAAACAGACAGTGCTGTAAGAATTACTCATTTTGAATCAGGAATCGTTGTACAATGCCAAAATGAAAGATCTCAGTTAATGAATAAAGAACTAGCTTTTAAAATGTTAAAATCTAAACTTTATGCTTATTATGAAGATTTAAGACGTAAAGAACATGAAGAAAATGCAATATCAAAAATGGAAATATCTTGGGGCTCTCAAATAAGAAGTTACGTCTTTCAGCCATATACTATGGTTAAAGATCACAGAACCAATGCTCAAAATACTAATGTTAATGCTGTTATGGATGGAGAAATCGATATATTTATAGAAGCTTATCTTCAGTGGATTCATGAGGAATAACCCGTATGAAAAAAATCTTTATTTATATATTATTGTTATTTGTTTCATTTAATATTTTTGCTCAAAGTAATACATTTGATTTTTCACTTGTTTTATCACCAAATTCAAGTGAAATAAATTCAATTAATAATTTAAATAAAGATACCGAAATAATAAATATAATAGAAGATTTTAATTATTCAAATTTTGAAACAAATATATTTAATTACATATCAAATTTATTAAATAAATATTTTTTAGAAATTCCTTTAAATCCTAACTTAAAAAAAATAAAAATTGAAAAATTAAAAAAAGAAAACATAAAAAATAATAATTTAAAAAATGAATCAATATTAAACTCTTATTCTAATACTTTAAATCTTGAAGAATTAAATGATATTGATGATATTAAAACAGATGATGTTAATATCGAAGAAATATTTCCAACATTCAAAAAAAATAACGCAACACTATTAAATAGTCTATTATTACAAAGTGAAGATAAAATAATAATCCAATCAATATTAGATAATTTAGTATGTGATGCAATTTTTTTAATAAGTATCGATAAAATAAGCACATATAATAAATTAAAGATAGAATATATAACAAATAATGAAAGATATATTTTATATAATAAAATTATAATTGATAACTTAATTAATAATTTAGAAGAAGATTTGTTATTAACTTTCTTAAATTTCTTTAATGATAATTATTCAACAATTAACACACGTAATACTCATAATATTTTATCATTATCTTCAATTGAAAATATTTCTAAAGAAAGATTAGAAAAAACAGATAATTATGATAATGTTAAAATTAGAGAAAACGATATAATAAAATTGAATGAAATAAATAATTATGTTTTTTTAAAAAAAGGTGTTCATTTCTTGCAAATTAAAAGTATAGATAAAACTAAAATCATTAAAATAGATCTAAAGGATGAAATGTTTGACTTAGTTTATGAAAAAAATAATATAATATTAGATAATTTAAATTTAATGTCAAAAATCGGAACTTTAGATTTTTATATAAATGGACAATATGTTGATACATCTTCATCAATAAATATTAAAGAAATTGAACTACCTATATATATTGAAGCCACAAAAGAGGGATATATACCATCGCTTATACAACTTAACCAAGAATTAAATAATTTAAATATTGAATTAAATCCTATTTGGAAAGGTAATTCACAAAATTTAGAAAAAGCACAAGACGAATTTTATTCATCTTTATTATCATATGTATTATTAAGCTTTACAACATTGTCGATAAATAATATAAATGATGCTATAGGTAATAGTAAATTTGATTCTGCTATTGAAGTTTTATCAACTTCACTAACGATTTATAGTTCTATAAATATAGCAAATAAGTTAATATCATATATAAAATTAGCTATAAAGTAATATAATATTTGGAGAAAATATGTTTGAAAAATTTGGTGCAAAATTAAAAGCCCTATTTAATAGTAAAAAATTAGATGAAAGTTTTTTTGAAGATTTAGAAGATTTACTAGTCGAAGGAGATTTAGGAGCTTCAATGGCTATGGATTTATCAGATAAATTAAGAGCAAAAGCAAAAAATGATAAAATTGATACACAAGAAGGTTTACAGAAAGCTTTAAAAGAATTATTGAGAGGAAAAATAAAATCTTATAATTTCCCAATAGATAAGGAAAAACTTACAGTAATTTTAGTACTAGGTGTAAATGGTGTAGGCAAGACAACTTCAATTGCGAAAATAGCACATAAATATAACAATGACAATTATAATGTAGTACTAGCGGCTGCAGATACATTTAGAGCAGCAGCAATTGATCAATTAGAACTTCATGCAAATAAACTAGGTGTTAGAATTGTTAAACAAAACAATGGAAGTGATCCAGGAGCTGTTATCTTTGATGCTATTTCAAGTGCTCAAGCAAAAAATGATCATTTAATACTAGCAGATACAGCTGGACGAATGCATAATAAAGATAATTTATTGAGAGAATTAAAAAAAATAGATAAAATAATTCAAACAAAAGGTATAGATAATAATCATTATAAAAAAGTATTGGTAATTGATAGTACAACAGGTCAAAATGGATTTTCACAAGCTCAATTATTTAACGATGCTGTTGGTTTAGATGCAATAATTTTATCAAAATATGATAGTGCTGCAAAAGGTGGAACATTAGTTCAAATTGGGGAAAAATTGAATTTACCTGTTGCTTATGTTGGTGTTGGTGAATCATATAATGATATTAAAGCTTTTGATGAAGAAGAATTTTTAGATTCTTTAGTAGGATTAAAATAAAACTTTTTATGATAAAGAAAACCTCTTTGATTTTTATTTATTTATTTTGTTTAAGTTCTTTATTTGCTGAAACATATAATTCTAATGTTATCGGGCAGATTTTAGGTAAAAGAACTGATGATAGTAAATATTTTATAATTGAAGAGGTTAATAAAAATAAAACAACCAGTAAACTTTTTTACGAAGACAATTTAATTGAAAATAAAATAATTAGCGAAAATAATGGTATATTAACAATAAGTAAATATCGTGATAATATTTTTAGTGAACAAACCTTTTCTAATGATTTATTAATAAAAGAAATAGAAAATGATAAAACTTCTTATTATAATTACGATGAAAAAAACCTTTTATCTTCAAAAGTAGTTGAAAATAATAATAATAGAATTATTTACAAATATCTCTATGATTCTAATAATATTTTATCCGCAGTAATAATTATTGATAATAATATAATAACTACTAAATTCTTTAATTTTGAAACAAACAATATACAAATCTCTATCATTAATGAAAATAATTACAAAGAATCAAATATTACTGATGGGATAATTAACTCAATAGAATATGATAAAGAAAATTTAGTTAATAACATTGAAGTTGAAAAACAAGATAACAATAATATTATTTTAATTAAAAAAAATAATAACTTATTAATTAAAGAATATTACAACAAATCTTTATTATCGAAAATTGAGATTTATGAAAATGATATACTTAAAAATACAAAAATATTCGAATATGATAATAATTATATTCTGACAAAAGAATTATTAATTGAAAAAATATATAATAAATACAATAATCAATTATTATCTACTAAAAAAAGTATTACATTATACAAAAACACAAAAATAGAAAAAATTACTAATTATATAGATGAAGTAATTGTAAGTGAATTTTTTTATAAAGATAATTTAAGAATTGAAAATCTATATGAAAATTCAAAGCTATATTGTACAGTTACTTTTGAAAATGATAAAATGATTGATATTCAATATAGAGAGGTAAATGATGATTTTTAATATTGCTAGAAGATATACTTTTTCAAAAAAAAATCGTCATAGATTAACTTCAATTAGAATATCAATAGGTTTACTTTTTACAACATTAGCTCTTAATGTTATTTTATCTTTTATGATAGGATTGCAAGATAAAAAATTTGCATCAATTAAAGAATATTATAGTTATGATGTAATTTTAGATGTAGCTGAAAATACTGATGTTGATATATTATTAGAAGAATTAAATTCTGATTCTAATATTAAATTAGCTTTTAAATTTTTAGAAGTGCCAACTATTATTAATAATAGTGATAATTCACAATTCGTCGGTAAAATAAGAGCTTTTGAAAGTGATATTTTTGAACAACTTTCATATACTTTAACAAAAGGATCATATCAATCTGATGGAATTATTTTAAGTAATGCTGTTACATCATCATCAACTTTTACATATATGAAACCTATTGATTTAACAATATTAAAAAAAGGAAAAGTAGTTACTATTGTTCCTATGCAAGTAAAATCAGAAATTAGTGGGGAATATTATACTCCAATGAGAGATTTTAATAATTTTTATGCATTAATGAATTTTGAACAATTAAAAAAATTTGCGCCTTATACAAAAGAGCAAATTGGTATTTTTGGAGAATTGGATTCAATCAAGGATATTGTTGGTAATAGAGCTACAATTAATACTTGGATTGATCAAAATGAAAGCCTATATGCTGCTATGAAATTAGAACAATATTTAATGTATTTAACGCTTTCAATAATGAGTTTTATAATTTTAATACAACTATATAATAGTACAAACAACCTAATAAAAACTAAACAAGGTGAAATCGCAATGTTAAGAACATTAGGGATAACTAAAAAACAAACAAATTCAATATTCATATTTACTTCCTGTATAATTAGTTTTTTAGGAATTGTATTAGGAACAATAATATCTTTTTTATTATTATCTTATTCAAATGATATTATTAAATTGATTAACAATTTAACAAATTATAGCATTCCAATATTAACAGTAAATGTTGATTTACATTTTTCATTAGAAAATAGTTTAATGATTGCTCTTCCTTTACTATTAATTACATACTTAATGACAAAAAGAACAATAAATAAATTATTAAAAAAAGATAGCATGGAGATTTTATTAAATGAATAAAATAATAGAATTAAAAAATATAAATAAATCATATCCTCAACCTAACAATAATGAAAATTTATCAATATTATCAAATTTATCGTTAGATATAGAAAAAGGGGAATCCATTGCTATTATAGGAAAAAGTGGATGTGGTAAAAGTACACTTTTACAAATAGCTGCATCACTTTTAAAACCTAGTAGTGGAACAATCCTTTTTAATGAAAAAGATATATTAAAATTAAATGATAGAGCTTTATGTAATATTAGAAACAAAGATATGGGCTTTATTTTTCAAAATAGTTTATTATTAGAAGATTTTAGTGCTATTGAAAATATAATGATGCCTTTACTAATAAATAATAAATCAAAAAAGGTAGCTAAAGAAAGAGCTAAATATTTAATGAATGAAATTGATTTATACGATAGAAAAGATCATAAACCTGCTCAATTATCAGGAGGAGAAAAACAAAGAGTCGCACTTGCTAGAGCTCTTAGTAATAATCCAAAAGTAATATTTGCAGATGAACCTACAGGTTCTTTAGATGAAGAAAATGCTTTATATGTAGAATCATTATTAATTAATTTAGTAAAAAAAGAAGGGGTAACGTTAATATTAGTTACACACAATAATAATTTCGCCCATAAATGTAATAGAGTAGTAAAATTAACTCATGGAAATATAATTGAGGAAATAAGTGATTAAAGACGTAAATAAAATATTAATTAATAAAATATTACTCAAATCAAAAAATAGAAACAAAATAATTAGATCTTCAATACTAATTATATTAATAGTATCTTTACTAATTATTTCTGTTATTTTTATAAATTCTATGTCCTTAGGTATAACTAAAAAATTTTCTCTTTTAGTTAATGGAGATATAGAAGTTTATACAACAGAAAATTTAAGTAAAAATTATGATTTTATTTATTCATCCGATTTTGTAAGTTATAATGATTCACTTATATATGGAAAAGAAAATACAGTCTTAGCAAACATAAAAGCAGTCGAAGATTCTTATTTCAATGAAAAAAGATTGAATGTTATTAAAATTGAACAAACTGAAAATACAACAAGCTTAATTTCTATAATATTATCAAAAGAAATTGCTCAATCTCTTGATTTAAAATTAGGAGACAAAGCTGCCATAATATTTTCTAAAAACGAAGATAAAATTAGACCAAAATTAGCCTTCATTTCTGCAATATATGATTCTGGGTACAAAGAAATAGATCAAAGCTTATGTTATATGAGTTTTGATGATTTAAAAAAAATATATAAAGAAGATATAAATGTTCATCAAGAAATTATATTAAAAGATGATTATTCTATAGAGGATAGTTTGATTAAGCTCAGCTTAGATAATTTTTTTGCAAGGCCATGGTATGATGCTCAACCTTCAGTATATGAAAACTTATTAGTCAGTACCCAGTCATTATTATATGTTTTTATAGTAATAGCTTTACTAACGGGCTATTTTATCTCATCAATAGCTTCAGATATAATTACCAAAGATCATAAAAACATAGCTATTAATAAATTATTAGGCTTACAAAACAAACAAATACGACGTAGTTATTTTATTGCAATAGAATTATTTACTATACTATCTACTTTAATTGGTATTTTTTTAGGAATTAATTTAAGTGAAATTTTTTTATCTCTAATAAGTAAATTATCAAAAAATGATATACCAGCACTAAGTTGGTATTTATTTGATTTTGAAATACAACTACCTACTTTTGATATTTTTATTATTTCAGCCTCATTGATTTTTATTTCTATGTTAAGTGTTTATTTTTCACTTCGCAGAATAAAAAAAATAGAAGCTCTAGATTTATTAATTCATGAATAAACTATGTTGCTTTCATCTGTTTTATTTTTTATAATGCCATTATGGATTTTGAAGTATTTATATTAGGTACCAGTGGCATGATGCCATTACCTGGAAGATTTTTAACAAGTGCAATGATAAGAAGAAAAGGAGAATTATTTCTCTTTGATTGTGGAGAAGGTACGCAAGTATCTTTAAAAATGTTAAATCTTAAATGGAAAAAGATTAATAAAATTTTTATATCTCATATGCACGCTGATCATGTTACAGGATTACCTGGAATACTAATGCTTTCTTCTCAAGTTGATAGAATTGAACCCTTATACATTTATGGCCCAAAGAAATTAAAAGAATACATAGATTCATCAAGAAAAATATTAGACATGTATATAAACTATGAAATTATTTTTATTGAAGTAAATGAAGGTACAATAATCGAAAATGATGAATATAGTATTGAAGCAATAAAACTAAATCATACAAAACCTTGTTTTGGATATTTTTTAAAAGAAAAAGATAGACCTGGTGAATTTCATCCAGAGAAAGCAATTAAATTAGGGATTAAACCAGGTCCTGATTTTGGAAAACTGCAAAAAGGTAAATCAATATTAAATAAAGAGAACAAAGAAATAACACCAGAAATGGTAATGGGAGAAAGACGAAATGGAAGATCTTTTGCTTATATAACTGATACTTTATATCTGAAAAATATTTCTGAAAAAATAAAAAATGTTGATTTGCTACTTTGTGAAGGTATGTTTGAAGCAGGAATGGAAGATGTAGCTAAAGATAAAAAACATATGTGCGTTAATCAAGCTGCAATGATTGCAAAAGATGCAAATGCTAGAATGTTAGCACTTCTTCATTACAGTCCTCGATACAACGATTTTGAGTTGAAAGCTTTAAAATATCAAGCAAGAGAAGTCTTTAAAAATACAATATTAACAAAAGACAGAATGATTTTTGAAATTCCTAACGATGGTGAACAAATTGAAATCATTCGAGAAAATTTTAGACAAAGAAAAACCTATTAATATTTAAAAAATAATTCAATAAAAGAGAAATGAACATAGTGCTAGATTGTAAAAACTAACACTTATGTTCATTATTTTTTTTTGAAAAATATATTAATTTAATGCTTCATCAATTAAAACTTTTGCATCGATATCTCTATTATTCTTAGAAGAATAACCTACATCTATAAAATTATCTTCTAAGAACAATGAATTCGATGTAAGTAAATTATTAATTAATTCTTTTGTAGTTGAAATATTATTATAAGGGAATACAATCGCTGTAACATTATTTTCTGTTTTATATACATAAGTATATGCTGGTAAGGATTTTAATACATCTTCTTTTCTTTCTTCTTCAAGGACGTTATTTTTGTCAAACATTACTAAAGAAATATCGAAATCAAAATTCACATTGTCTTTTAATTCAGAATTTAAAAAGTCTTCTAAATTATTTGATAAATCACCATAATCATCATCAAGACTAAGAGGATTTTTTATATAATTAATTGCTTGCAATACCTCATTTGATGATAAATTCTTTAATTCGTTGATAAGATCATCATCAAAAGGTAATATTTCATTTTGACTTATTTTATTAACCTTAGTTTCATTAACTTCAGTATAATCATCATTAATATCTAAACCATAAGGTAGATGTCCCATATCTGGAGAATTTAAATAATTAATTGCTTTTTCAACCTCTTCTCTACTAAGAGATCTAATTGCATTATTTAATTCACTACCAAAAGGTAAATCTTCAATTTGCTCAGAAGCTTTAACATAATCTTCACTATTTTGTACAAATTCTACAGCACTTAAAGCTTCTTCATATGTAAAGTTTCTAATTGCATTATTTAATTCATTTCCAAAAGGTAAATCTTCTACAATTTCGCTTTGTCTAATAAACTCATCTTGATTATTTAAATATTCAAGAGCATTGATAGCTTGATCAAGTGATAAACTCATTATTTCATTATTAATTTTCTCACCAAACGGTAAAGCTTCAATTTGTTTTGAATCTTTCATATACTCTTCAGGATTTTTAATAAAATCAACAGCAACTTGAGCTTCTTCAAATGAGAAATTTTTAATAGCATTGTTGATTTCATCACCAAATGGAAGATCTTCAATTTGATCATTTCCATTATCAATATAATCAAGACCTTTTAAAACTTGATTATTATCATAATTATTTAATCTTTGAATTGTATTTAAATCAAATGTGTTTACAAAATCATTTCCTAATATATCTAACCCACGATTTACATATGAATCATCGAAAGTTTTTAATCTTTCTTTTGTTGTATCTTCTAAATTTGCTAGTGAAATATAATTTGTTTCTACAGTATCAGGAGCACCTAAATCTATATAATCTAAACCAACATTAACTTGAACCGAATTATATTCTTGAATTCTATCAATCGTATCTTTATCTAAATTATCTAATACTACAGCATTTGGATCTTTAGCTTCTGGAGATCCTTGTGCAATCCATTGTAGAGCAGAACTAATTTCATCATCAGATAATCTTGCAATTGCACATAAATTATTAGGATTAATAGAAGCTAAGTTATTATATAAATTTTTATTATCAAGAATATCTATTGCAAAATCAGCTTCATTTTGAGAAATATTTTGAAATCTCTCTACAGTTTCTCTACTTATATTTTCAAAAATATAAGAAGAATCATTAGTTAATGATTCACCACTTTGCAACCATTTAATAGCTTTAATTAAATCATCTGTACTTAATTTAGATAATTCTTTAGTTATTTCTTCATTAAAAGGGGATTCAATAATATTTTTATTCTCAGACCCATCTTCAATCCATTTTAAAGCATTAACAATATCCTCTACGCTTAATTTAGCTAATTCATTTGTAATATCTTTGTTGAAAGGAGATTCTATAATATCTGGTTTATCTTCTTCATAATCATTAAAAATAGCTAGAAGTTGACTTGTATCATATTTTTTTAAACGTGATGCAACATCTTTATCTAAGAAATCTTCTATTGAATATTCTCTAGCAGTAGGTATTTTTTCTAACTTAGTAATAGGTTCTAAAGTTACAGTCGCTTTTTTTTCAGATGGATCATCATTTATCGTTTCAAACAAAGGAGCATCATAACTATTTTTTGGCAATAAATCTTCTCTATCCACGTCTTGATCTTTATCTTTATGCGAAATAATTGTGCCAATCTGAATGAGAGCTAGTCCTATTAATACAGGTAGCAAATAAATTAAAAATCTATATATATCGTTAGATTGAATGTCATAAATTGGAACTAAATATCTAACAGATAAATATCCTAATGTTAATAAGACAATTAAAGAGATAATTATTGAAAAAAATATATTCCTAGCATAACCTTTTTGTTCTGACATTTTTACCTCCATGATTAATTACAAGTATAATATCTACAATTACTATTAATTATTATATATGATGGGGTGTACCATGACAATAAAATTCTATAAAATATTTTTTCTAAGTACACTATTTATCATTTATACTGTTTTTTTGTAGCTTCTGTCATAACAATTATACTATATCATTAAACTAAAGTAAATTATACAAATGTAAAATATTCAAATTAGAAATACTTATGAAAGAAAATATTTATAAATTAAAATAAAAACACTAATTTTTACATTTTAAGATATGTCAATTCTTAAGAAAAAATTAGCTTACAATAAAGTGTGAATATAAATTGAATTATATATTCAATATGTATTTTATATACTCTAACAATAAATATAATTATAATATCTAATTTATAATTTAAAAATCATTATTTAAATAAAAAAATATCTATAAACTCATTTTTATACTTAATTATTCAAAAATAAAGTGTCAAATAGTATTTTATAAGTTAATTAATCCATTTTAATGTGTCTTTATTTCAAAATAAAAAAAAATTGACAAATAAGAAAAATGAATATACTATGTAAAAAAAGAAAACGTTTGCTTAAATTATTTTGCAATAAAATAGTTACAATTGAATTAGGAGGATTAGATGGACTTAGAAGCCAAATGTAAGATAAAAAACGAAAAAGGCTTTGATTTTGGATATACTGAAATTGTAAGTAAAGATAAAAATCCAGAAATGTTAATGACCTTTGGAATATTAAAATTAAAAAAGGGTGAAACCTTTGAATCTAATGAGAATTTAGAGAGAATATTTATCTTGTTAAATGGTAAAATAGATTTATCTTGGGACAAAGAATCAAAAGTAATAAATCGAGCTTCTATTTTTAATGAAGATCCATATACACTTAATGTACCATCTAATGTGGTTGTTAAAATTAAATGTTTATCAGATGTTGCTGAATTAACTGTTCATAAAACCGAAAATGATATAATCTTTGATTCACATTTCTATACACCACAAGAAGTTGTTCAAGAAAAACGTGGCCTTGGTACTATGAATGATACAGGAACTAGAATGGTTAGAACTATAATGGATAAATCAATTTCAAAAGATTCTAATTTTATGATTGGAGAAGATGTTCACTTTCCAGGTAAATGGGCTGGATTTCCTTCACACTCACACAATCAACCTGAAATATATTTTTATAGATTTTACCCAGAAAATGGTTTCGGATTATTACGATTAGGAAATGAAGGGGTATGTTTAGAACAAGACGATACAGTACTTATACCACCAGATTTAGTTCATCCTCAAGTTGCTGCTCCTGGATATGCTATGTATTTTTTATGGATTATCAGACATCTAAAAGATAACCCTTATTTAGGACCGGATTTTGAAGAACAACATCTTTGGGCTGGTGAAGTCGGTGCTAAAATTTGGCCTGATGTATAATAATATAAAAAGAGATTATTCTCTTTTTATTTATTAAATTAAGAAAACGTTTGCTTAAATTAATTAATAAAGCAAATATATTATTTTTTAAACTTTAAAGAAAAGGAATGAAAATGGAAACAATACGTTTAACAATGTCTCAAGCACTAATTAAGTTCTTAGATAATCAATATATTGAATTTGATGGTCAAGAAAGTAAATTTGTTAATGGAGTAATTGGTATTTTTGGTCATGGAATTGTAGTAGGATTAGGTGAAGCTTTAGAAGAAGATAACCATTCTTTAAAATTTATACAAGGAAAAAATGAACAAGGAATGGCTCATATTGCTATGGGTTATGCTAAGCAAAAAAAACGAAGACAAATTATGGCTGTAACAAGTTCGATTGGACCTGGAGCTTTAAATATGGTAACTGCAGCTGGAACTGCAACTGCTAATAGAATTCCTGTATTATTTTTACCTGCTGATTCATATGGAAATAGACAACCAGATCCAGTTTTACAACAGATTGAACAAAATTATGATCATAATATTACTGCAAATGATGCCTTTAAACCTGTAAGTAAATATTGGGATAGAGTAAGTAGACCTGAACAATTAATGAGTGCAATGATAAATTCAATGAGAGTTTTAACAAGTCCATCAGAAACAGGTGCTGTTACTGTTTGTTTACCTCAAGATGTTCAAGGTGAAGCTTATGATTATCCAGTAGAATTTTTCGAAAAGACAGTACATCATTTCCAAAGACGTTGTTTAGACGAAAATTCTTTAAATAGATTAGTTAATAAAATAAAAAATAGTAAAAAACCTTTTATCATTTGTGGTGGTGGTGTTAAATATTCAGAAGCTGGAAAAGCATTAGAAGAATTTGCATCAAAATTCAATATCCCTTTTGGTGAAACTCAAGCTGGCAAAAGTACTATAGCTGCTGATTTTGAATATAATTTGGGAGGAGCAGGTGTTACAGGTACTTTATCTGCAAATAAAATCGCAAAAGAAGCTGATCTTATTATTGGTATTGGTACTCGCTTAAATGACTTCTGCACATCAAGTAAATCAGCATATAGTGAAAAAGCTCCAATTGTATCTATTAATCTTAACGAAATGGATGCTTATAAAATGGGATCAACTCCATTTTTTGCAGATGCAAAATTAGCCTTAGAACAACTAAATAATCAACTTGATAAAGAAAATTATAAATCTTCATATAAAAATGAAATAAAAGAAGCTAAACAAGAATGGAAAGAAGAACTAAACAGATTATTTAATATTACTTACAAAGAAGGTTTAGCACAATCAAGAGTTCTTGGAGTGTTAAATACTGAATTAATTAGTGATGATTCAATAGTTGTAACTGCTTCAGGCAGTTTACCATCAGATTGTCAAAGAGTATGGAATACAAATTCATCTAATACATATCATGCTGAATATGCATTTTCTTGTATGGGATATGAAGTCGCTGGTGCAATTGGTGCAAAATTAGCAGAACCAGAAAAGGAAGTTTATGTTTTTGTTGGTGATGGTGGATTTTTAATGTTACATACTGAATTAGTAACGGCATTACAAGAAGATATAAAAATAAATATTATCTTGTTTGATAATCATGGCTTTCAATGCATTCACAACTTACAAAGAAGCCAAGGGATACCAAGTTTTGCAAATGAATTTAGAGTAAGAGAAGATTCAACAAAAAGATTAACTGGTGATTGTTTACAAATAGATTTTGCCTCCCTAGCAAAAGCATATGGAGCTAATGGCTATGAAGTTAAAGATATTGAACAATTAAGAGATGTATTTAAAAAAATATCAGATAATAAAAAACTTAATTTAATTGATGTAAAAGTTCTGCCTGGTACAATGACAGAAGGATATGAAGCTTGGTGGAGAGTTGGAACCGCTGAAGTTTCTTCTCACCCTGAAGTTGAAGAAGCTGCTCAAAGAATTAAAGAATTTGCATCAAAAGCAAAACAATATTAGATATTAATAAAAATATTTTAATTTTTATTCAATTTTTAACCTTAATATTTAGTATTTATAACTAAATATTAAGAGTTAAATATAAATTATCCCTTTCTCAAAGAATAGAAAAAAGAGGTTTCCTCAAAAAAAATAAAATCTTTATAAGAAATGTTTACATAATTAAATAGGAGAAAATTATGATTAATAAAGAAGATATTAAATTGGCATGTGCACCGATAAACTGGACTAATGATGATGCTCCAGACTTAGGAAAAGAAATAACTTATCAACAATGTTTAAGCGAAATGGCTTTATCTGGGTATCAAGGAAGTGAAATTGGTAACAAATATCCAAGAGATTTAAAAGTATTAAAAAAAGCTCTTGAATTAAGACAATTAGAAATTTGTAATCAATGGTTTAGTTGTTTCTTTACAACAAGACCTCAAGCTTTTACTATTGAAAAATTTATTGAAACTAGAGATTTTTTACATTCTTTAGGTGCTAAAATTATAGGTGTTTGTGAAGTAGGTTTAAGTGTTCAAGGTGATTTATCTGCACCGCTTTACGAAAACACACCAACATTAAGTGATGAAGACTTTGAAAAAATAGCTCGTGGTGTAGAAATTTTGGGACAACTAGCTCAAGAAAAAGGAATGACTGTTGCTTACCATCATCATATGGGGACAGGAATTCAAACATTAGAACAATATTCTAGATTGATGGATATGACTGATCCTAATCTAGTCAAAGCGTTATTAGATACAGGGCATTTAACATATGCTGGTGAAGATGCTGTTGAAGGGTTTAAAAAATTTATTGATAGAACAGCACATATTCACTTAAAAGATCTTCGTTCAAAAGTTCACAGTGAAGTTGGTCCTAAACGTTATAGTTATGTTGGCTCTGTTATAGAAGGAGTTTTTACTGTTCCAGGTGATGGAGATATGGTAAATTGGGATGGTGTTTTTGAAGTAATTAAAAATAGTAATTACAAAGGTTGGATAGTTGTAGAAGCTGAACAAGATCCATTCTTATATGACCCTCTCGAATATGCTCAAAAAGCTAGAGCATTCATTAAGAAAGGTTTAGATATTTAATTTATTAGGGGGACACAATGTTATTTTCTCTTCATGGTCTTTTAGTTAGATATTCTAATATAGCAACTGATGTTTTAATTGCCAAAAAGGCTAATTATGATGCTGTTGAACTTCATACCGATAAACTTGACAGATATTTAGCTGCTGGGTTTACTGGAAAAGATTTAAAACTAATATTAGATAAACATAATATGAAGGCAAATTGTATAGATATTATTGGTGAAGTTGAAACTCAAAAACCAGATAATATTAATAAAGTACTTGAAAAGGCGACACAACTTGTTGATGTTGCATCTGAAATTAATTGCCCAACTATTCAATTAAATGCTTTTATGGAATTAGAAAATCTATCTACAAAAGAAAATATTGAATTAACTGCAAAAAATATTAGAAAAATATGTGAAATCGGTGCAAAAAAGAATATCAAATTCCAATATGAAGGGGCAGCTTGGACTCCAATTCATTCACTTGACCATTATAAAATGCTTCATCAAGAAGTAGGAATGTCTAATTTTGGTTTTGTAATTGATTTTTGGCATTTTTGGGCAAGTCGTGGAGCTACTCCAGATGATATAGCTAAATTAAATAAAGATTTAATTTATGGAGTTCATGTTTCTGATGGATATAGAGTTGGAGTAAATGAACCATGGATTGATGAAACATTACTAAGAGGAGCTTTACCAGGAGATGGAGATATCCCAATTCAAGATTGGATTGATGCAGTAAAAGCAACAGGATATGATGGCTACTATTCTGGTGAAATCCTTTGTCATAAATTGTGGGAAGCTGATTTATTTGAAATTGCATCTGATACCATAACAAAAATGAAAAAATATTTTTAAAAGGATTTAATATGTATAATGAAGAAAGAAGATTAAATAGACCATATCGTTGGGCAATGATTGGAGGTGGAAGGGGAAGCCAAATAGGTTATATCCATAGATCAAGTGCTAATAGAGATGGTAATTTTGAGTTAGTAGCAGGAGCTTTTGATATTGATGCTAAAAGATCAATAGAATTTGGGACAAATATTGGACTCGATCCAAGTAGGTGTTACTCTGATTATAAAGAAATGTTACTCAAAGAAAAAGATAGAGAAGATGGTATAGAAGTTGTATCAATTGCAACCCCTAACAAGTTCCATTATCAAATGTGTAAAGATGCACTTAATGCAGGACTACATGTTATTTGTGAAAAACCTTTATGTTTTAAAGTTGAAGAAGCTAAAGAATTAAAAAGATTGTCACAAGAGAAAAATAGATTAATATGTGTAACTTATGGATATACTGGACACCAAATGGTTCATCAAGCACGGAAAATGATTGAAAATGGTGATATCGGTGAAATTAGAGTAATTAATATGCAATTTGCACATGGATGGCATAGCGAAGAAGTTGAAAAAGATGATCCAGGAACTAAATGGAGAGTATCACCAGAAGTTGTAGGCTCAACATATGTATTAGGTGATATCGGCACACATAATTTTTACATGGCTGAATTAATGATACCTGATTTTAAAATTAAAAAATTAATGTGTTCTAGGCAAAGTTTTGTAAAAAGTCGCGCTCCTTTAGAAGATAATGCTTTTGTTTTATTTGAATTAGAAAATGGTGCTATTGCTAATATGTGGGCTAGTGCTGTAAACGCAGGATCGACACATAATCAAAAAATTAGAATTGTTGGATCAAAAGCTAGTATTGAATGGTGGGATGAACATCCAAATCAACTTGTATATGAAATACAAGGTCAACCAAAACAATTATTAGATCGTGGTACTGGATATCTTTATAGTGACGATTTTATGGTAAATATGGATAGAATTGGTGGAGGCCATGCTGAAGGATTATTTGAATCTTGGTCAAACCTTTATAACCAATTTGCTTTTGCAATGGAAGCTGTAGATAGAAATGATGAAAAACTTTTATCTAAAATGATTTTTCCTGGAATAGACGCTGGAATTGAAGGTGTTAGATTTTTAGAAAATTGCGTTAAATCCGCAAATAATGGTTCTATTTGGGTTGATTATAAATAAAATATTTAGGAGTTGTCATGAATATACCTTTAGGAATTGCTCCCTGTTCATGGGGAATAGAAGATATAATGAACGAAAAAAATCCACCTTGGCAAAAAGTGATGAAAGAAGCATCACAAACAGGGTTTAAATCAATAGAATTAGGGCCATATGGATATTTTCCAACTGAAGCTTCAAAACTTAAAGGTATATTATTAGATCACAACTTAACATTAAGTGCAGGAACATTATATGATAATTTATCACATAGTGCCTCACTTGATTATTTAGTCGAAAAAACAAGAAAAATTTGTTCTTTAATTTCTCAAATAAATCAGGAAAATGCTTTTTTAGTAGTTATTGATTCAGTTAAAAATGAAAGAAATTTTACAGCTGGTCATAAAGATATTGCAAAACGTTTGAGTAAAAGCAATTGGGATATTTTAATAGACAATATTAAAACAGTTTCTAAAGTCGCTAGAGATGAATATGGCATAAGAGCTGTTATTCATCCTCATGCTGGTGGTTATATTGAATTTAGTGATGAAACTGAGAAATTAATAAACGATATAGATAGTTCAATAGCTGGATTATGTTTAGATACTGGTCATTTGTATTATGCAGGAGATGATCCAGTAAAAAGTATTAAATATTTTAAAGATAGAATAGATTACATCCATTTTAAAGATATTAATGAAAAGGTATATATAGATTCAATTGAAAAAAATATAGGCTTTTTTGACGCATGCAATAACCAAGTAATGTGTTCAATAGGAAAAGGATGTCTTGACTATAATCACATAATTCAAGCTTTAAATGAGATAAATTACGTAAATTGTATAACAATTGAACAGGAGAGAGACCCTCAAGATGATCAAAATATTCTTGAAGATCTTTTAGAAAGTTTTAAATATTTAAATAGGTTTTAAAAACATATTCTTATCTTGTTATTATTTAAACAAAATGATAACAAGCATATGATTTATTAAAAAAAAATATTATTTCCAAGATAATCGCATTAGATATTTTTTTATTTATTTATGTGAATCTTTTCATATAAATATGTAATAATGAATTTTTATTTAAGTATTTTTTATTTTAATAAAGCATATTATTAATTTAAAAGCTTATTAAATTTAGTTAATATAACAAGTAAAATTTTATAAAATAAAATTGTTTGACAAATAAATAAAATGGGATATAATATAAAAAACAAAGCAAACGTTTGGTATTTTTTTTATTAAAATATTATCACTGTATAGTGATAAATAACAAAATGGAGGATTTTATGAAAAAAAGGATCGCTTTCGTAATGATTATTATGATGGTATTGGCAGTACCTACAGCTTTATTTGCTGCTGGTGAAACTGAATCAAATGATGGTATTTTAATTGGTGCCGCAATGAGTAGCTTTGCTGATAAAGGACAAACTTATTTACAAGATGGTGTTCGTGCATTCGATGCTGAATATGATGATGTTGAAGTAATCATGACAGATGCAAAAGATGACCCAGCAGTACAATTAAACCAAGTTGAAACTTTATTAACAAAAGGTGTAGACGCTATTTTAATTGTTCCAGTTGATATCTCTGCTTTAAAACCTGTTTTCGCAAAATGTAAAGAAGATGGTGTTAAATTAGTAATTGCTAATAGAATGCCTGCTGAAGAATTCCACGATGATTTTGATGTTTATACTGGCTCAGAATCTATTCAAGCTGGTATCTTACAAGCTGAATGGGTTGCAGAAGCATTACAACCAGAAGGTGGTAAAGTTGGTATTATCATGGGACCTTTAGGACATGAAGCTGCAAGAATGAGAACAGAAGGAAATAAACAAGTATTTGCTAAATATGATAATATTGAAATTATAATGGATGCAGAAGGCAAATGGGATAGAGCTTTAGGTATGTCAATTGCTGAAAACTGGTTACAAAGTGGTAATGATCTAGATGCTATTTGTTGTAACAATGACGAAATGGCAATCGGTACTTTATTAGCTGCTGAAGGAGCTGATTTAGCTGATGAATCTATTATTATTGCTGGTGTTGATGCAACTCCAGATGCTCTAGAATACTTAGGTAAAGGTTTAGATGTAACTGTATTCCAAAACATGAATGCTCAAGGTTACAACGGTGCAAAAGCTGCTTACGACTTAGTAAAAGGAAATGCTGTAGACAAATGGGACTGGATTCCTTTCGAAACAGTAACACCAGAAAACATGGCTAACTATATGTAAGTCTGTTATAACAGTTTTGAAAATTATTTATGGAGTGAGGATATTTATTCCTCATTCCATAAAATAAATTAAATTTTGAAACATAACAGGAGTTGATATGAGTTATGAAAATGTATTAGAGATGCGACAGGTTACTAAATCATTTCCTGGTGTAAAAGCTCTAAAAGGTGTTGATTTTTTAGTAAAAAAAGGTTCTGTTCATGCTTTAATGGGAGAAAATGGTGCTGGAAAATCAACTTTAATGAAAATTTTATATGGTATCTATGAACATGATGAAGGTGAAGTTGTTTTTAAAGGAGAACCTTACACAGTAAAAAGTCCAATAGATGCTATAAAAAAGGGTATCAGTATGATACCTCAGGAAATAAGTCCTGCTCTAAATTTAACAGTTGCTAGTAATGTTTTTTTAGGGAAAGAAATTACTGCTGAGAAAGGTTTAAAATTAATCAAACAAAAAACAATGGAAAAAGAAACTCAAAAATTGTTTGATGAATTAGATATTGATATCGATCCTTCTATAATGATGAGTGAATTAAGTATTGCTAATGCACAATTAGTTGCTATAGCTACTGCTGTTTCTTATAACGCTGACTTAGTTATCATGGATGAACCTACCTCTGCATTAACTGAAAAAGAAGTTGCTAAATTATATTCAATAATAAGAAATTTAAGAGATAATAAAAAAATTGCTGTTGTATATATCTCTCATAAATTAGATGAAATTTTTGAAATATGTGATGAAGTAACTGTTCTTCGTGATGGAGAATTTATAGGATCTGATACTATTGATAAGTTTAATAAAGATCGACTTATTAGTATGATGGTAGGTCGTTCAATGAATGAATTTTTCCATAAAGAACAAGCTCAAATTGGAGATACATTCCTTGAAGTTAAAAATCTTTCTCTAAGTAAAAAATTTGATAATATTAGTTTTTCTCTCAAAAAAGGAGAAGTTTTAGGTGTTGCTGGTTTAATGGGAGCTGGTAGAACAGAATTAATGGAAGCTATTTTTGGATTTCACCCAGCAGAATCAGGTGAAATATTTATAGATGGCAAAAAAGTTAATATAGATAAACCAGTTGATGCAATAAACAATGGTATAGCCTTTGTAACTGAAGATAGAAAAGCTACCGGTATTTTCCCTGAGTTATCTGTTAAAGATAATATGATAATGCCAAATATTAATCATTATTTACGTCATTTATTATTAAATTTTAAAAAGATTAATAGTGATTGTCATGATCAAAGAAAAGCTATTTCAATTAAGACTCCAACTATTGAGCAATCAATTAAAAATCTTTCAGGTGGTAATCAACAAAAGGTATTAATTTCAAGATGGTTATTAACAACTCCAGCTGTTTTAATTTTAGATGAGCCTACTAGAGGTATTGATGTAGGTGCTAAATCTGAAATACACCGCTTAATAGGCGAATTAGCAAAATTGGGTAAAAGCATAATAATGGTTTCATCAGAAATGGGAGAAATATTATCAATGAGCGACAGAATTATTGTTATGCATGAAGGTGCTTATTCAGGAGAATTATCAAGAGAAGAAGCAACTCAAGAAAAACTATTACAATTAGCTACAGGCGAATCTTTATAAAAACAAGGGGATTAAAAATATAATGATGAAACAGAAAAAAATAATGGGGCTATCTTTTAGTGCCTTCATGAGTAAATATGGTATTGTCGTAATTTTCTTAGGCTTATGTATAATAATGTCTTTTGTATCACCAGCTTTTAGAACAATGAGAAATATAACAAATGTAATTAGACAAGTTTCTATTATTGGTATTTTATCAATTGGTGTTACTTTTTGTATTATTACAGGTGGTATTGACCTTTCAAGTGGTTCATTAATAGCTTTGATATCTGTTATAGTAGCAAGTTTAAGTCAAAATGCAGTAAACCCAGATCAACCATTAAGTATTGTAATGCCTATTTTAGTTGGTATAATTTTATCTTTATTGCTTGGTACATTATTAGGAAGTGTTAACGGTTCTTTACACGCTTATGGTAAAATACCTCCATTTATTGCAACATTAGGTATGATGACAGTTGCAAGAGGAGCTGCAGCTTTAATAACAGCTGGAAGACCTGTAGGAGATTTAAAAGATTCTTTCACTTATATTGGAACAGGTAAAATTATTGGTATTCCAATTCCAATTTGGGTATATTTAATTGTTGGTATTATTGCTCATATTTTATTAAGTAGAACAAAATTTGGAAGACATGTTTTTGCAATTGGTGGTAACGAACAAGCTTCTAGAATTTGTGGTATTAATGTTGAAAAAACTTTAGTTAAAGTATATGCATTTGCAGGTTTAATGAGTGCTGTATCAGCTATATTATTAACCGCAAGAACTTCAGCAGGTAATCCAACTTATGGTGTATCTTATGAACTTGATGCTATTGCTTCAACTGTTATTGGAGGTACTTCATTATCAGGTGGTATTGGATCTATACCTTTCTGTATTATTGGTGCTTTAATTATTGGTGTTTTAAATAATAGTATGGACTTATTAAGTGTTAATGCTTACTGGCAACAAATTGCTAAAGGTATAATTATTGTAAGTGCTGTATTAATTGATGCAAGAAAACAAAAACGTAAATAAAAACATTTGAAATTGAGAAGTGTAACTTTATATTACATTTCTCAATAATTTAGAAAAAAAGACATTTTTATGTCATAATAAATTTTTTCTTTTCGTATTTTTTTGTAATTATAATAATAATAATTTTTTTATTAAAAAAAGCAAACGTATGCGTAAATCACGAAATCTTTTTTACTACAAAAAATCTTTAATTTAAGGAGATTCATATGGATGTTAAAAATATAGATGTTGAAAAATCAATTAATCTATTAATGGAAAAATCTAGAAAGGCTCAATCTATAATAGAAGGGTTTTCTCAAGAAAAAGTTGATGAATTAGCTGCAGCAATAACTTGGGAAATTGTAAAGGATGATGATCTAGTTGCACAATTAAGTGAATATTCTCTTAATGAATGTAGACTTGGAGATTTACAATCAAAAATAATTAAAGTTAAAGAAAAATGTCGTGGTGTTTATTATGATGTAAAAAATGCAAAAACAGTTGGAATTATTGAAGAAATTAAAGATAAAGGATTAGTTAGAATAGCAAAACCAGTTGGAGTAATTGGATCTTTAGTACCAAGTACTCAATCAGAAATGCATCCAATCATCCAAGCAATCTTCTGTGTAAAAGCCAGAGATAGCATTATATTCTCTCCACATCCACGTGGAAAAAAAACAACTAAAAAAACTGTAGATTTATTAAGAGCAGTTATGAATAAATATGGCGCACCTGAAGATTTATTTTTAAGCATAGAAGAACCAAGTGTAGCCTTAACACAAGAATTAATGAAACAATGTGACTTAGTAATTGCAACAGGTGGTCAACCAATGGTTAGAGCAGCATACAGTTCAGGGACACCTGCTTATGGTGTTGGAGCAGGCAATGCAATTATATACATAGATAAAACAGCTGATTTAGCTGATGCGGCTAAAAAGATTTTATCAAGTAAAACCTTTGATTTAGCGGCAGGGTGTTCTTGCGATAATAGTTTAATTATTCATGAAAATGTTTATTCTCAAATGTTAGATGAATTAAAAAGTGTAGGAGCACATTTATTAAATGAAGATGAAAAATTACAATTGAGAAAAACAATTTGGCCACAATGGCCAGAAAATCATGTAATAAATCGTGAAATAGTGGCTTCTCCTATATCTAATATTGTCGAAAAAGCTAATTTACATGTACCTGAAAATACTAAATTATTATTAGTTGAAGAGACACTTACTGGAGAAAAATCACCATTTAGTGGAGAAAAAATGTCTCTTGTAACAACAATATATAAAGCTAAGGATGAAAAACAAGCTATTAAAATTATCAATGAAAATCATGCTTATTCAGGAGCAGGACATTCTTGTGGAGTTTATTCAAAAAACATTGACGTTATAAATAGCATAGCATTATCAACTTATACTACTAGAGTAGTTGTTAATCAAAGTCAAGCAGCTACAAATACAGGAAGTTGGGTAAGTGGTATGCCATTTACAAGTTCTCTAGGTTGTGGAACATGGGGTGGAAATATTGTATCTGAAAATATTTCTTTAAAACATTATATGAATAATACTTGGGTAATAAACGAAATACCTTATTATAAACCAACTGATGAAGAATTATTTGAAGGTTTTACCCCAAGGAAATAACTAAAAGGTTATAACTGTGAATAGTAATTGGTTTAAAAAATATAAGATGAGTGCAGAAGATGCAGCTAATTTAATTAATGATTCTATGAATGTAGCTATGAGTGGGTATTCAGCTGCTGGATATCCAAAAGCTATTGTCAGAGCGATAAGACAACGTAAATTAGCTGATAATATTTCTAAAATCAATCTTATTACTGGAGCAAATGTTCCTTTTATTGATGAACAATTAGGAAGTATTAATTTAATCAATAGAAGGGCTCCAATGATAGCTCATAAAAGCATTAGATCATATGTTAATAATGATGATATTAAATATTGTGAACAACAAATGAATAAAATGCCACGATTGTTACAATCTAATTCATTTGGAAGTATTGATATCCTTATTATTGAATCAGCGGGATTTGACAAACAAGGGAATATCATTCCAAGCAATTCAATTGGTATGATAAATCATCTTATTAAGCATTCAAAAAAAATAATTGTTGAAATTAATATATCATTAAATGAAAAAATAAGAAAATTACATGACATATATCAATTAAAAGAATTCCCGAATACTGAGCCAATACCTTTAACAAGATCAAATCAACGAATAGGTACTAATTCAATACCTTTTAATCATGACAAACTAATTGCAGTTGTTGAAAATAATGAAAAAGAAATTTCTACTCAACTTTATCAAAGCACCTTAACAAGTGAAAAAATTACAAGTAATTTATTTAATTTTTTAGAAATTGAATATAAGAGATTAAAGGGTTTATTACCACCAATACAAACTGGATTTGGAGCAATATCCGATTCAATTACAAATGAGCTTAACAATTCAAATTTTAAAGATATTAACTTTTTTTGTGGAGGAATTGGTGAATCAGCACTTAATTTGTTAGAAACAGGCAAAGCTAAATCTATTTCAACAGGTGGTCTTGGATTAAATGAGAATGTTGAGAGAATACTATCAAAAATTAATAATATTGAAGACATATTAGTTATAAGAAATGGTGATATTACAAATAGTAGTGAAATAATCAATAGATTGTCTCTAATTGCATTAAATACTGGTATTGAAATTGATATATATGGAAATGTTAATTCAAGTCATGTTAGTGGCAATCGCGTAATAAATGGAATAGGAGGAGGTGCAAATTTTGCACAAAATAGTGGATTATCAATTATTTTAATTCCTTCAATTTCTAAAGGTGATGCAATATCAAATATTGTTCCAATGGTATCTCATCAAGATATTTGTGAACATGATGTGGATGTAATTATTAGTGAAAATGGGATTGCAGATGTTAGAGGACTTGACGATAGAGAAAGAGCTATGCAAATTATTAACAACTGTTCATCACCTCAATATAAAGAACTTTTAAAATCGTATTTTCAAAAAGCTATAAAAAGTGTCGGAGGACATCATCCTCAAATTCCTTTAGAAGCATATAAATGGCATTCTAGGTTAAAAGAAACAGGATCAATGAAAGAGGTGTAAAATGAATAAAGTAACATTATATGAAGTTGGACCACGAGATGGGTTTCAAAATATTAAAACATATATACCTTTAGAAACAAAGCTTAATATTATCGATGGGATAGTAAATTCTGGAATAAAACATATTCAAATCACTTCTTTTGTTAGTCCAAAAGCCATTGCTCAAATGAAAGATTCTGTCGAATTAACAAAAGAATGTAATAAAAGATATCCAGATTTAGATTTATTCGCGCTAATACCGAATTTAAGAGGAGCTACTACAGCAGTAGAAAACAATATGAAAAAAGTTTCATATGTTGTCTCCTTAGGAGAAAGTCATAATTTAGCTAATATAAAAAAAACACATAAAGCATCTTTTAATGAATTTAAATTAATTAGAAATGAATATCCTAATTTATCAATTGGACTTGATTTAGCCACTTCCTTTGGATGTCCCTTTGAAGGTAAAAAGAATGAGAAACAAGTTGTTGAATTTCTAAAACCTTATGTAGAATTAGGAGTAGAATATGTTGCTTTATGTGACACAATAGGAATTGCAAATCCTAAACAAGTAAGAAAAACAATTGCAGAAGTAAAAAATCAATTTCCTAATCTTGAATTACAAATTCATATTCATGATACAAGAAATATGGGAATGGTAAACACATTAGCTGCTATTGAAATGGGAGTTACTAATATTCAATCAACTCTTGGAGGTCTTGGCGGTTGTCCATATGCACCAGGAGCCTCAGGTAATTTATCAAGTGAAGATTTAATTTTCATGTTATCTGAAATGGATTATGAGACAAATATCGATTTAAATTTACTTTTAAAGGTTGCAAAATATCAAGCAAATATGATTCCAGAGGGATTGTATAGTGGACATCTATTTCGCATACCAGAAATTAATTAAGTTAATACATTTAACCATATTTTACAATTATTGTTAGGAGGACTATATGGTAGATAAAGAAAAGGTTCAATTAATAGAAACAGTTTCAAAAGAAATGAGACGTGATGTTATTGAAATGGGTTTTGTAGCAGGAAATCGTGGAGCACATTTTGGTCCAGCGCTTTCTTGTATAGAGATAATGGCTTCTTTATTTTTTGAAGTTATGAATCATGACCCTAAAAACCCACTTTTAAAAGATAGAGATAGATTTATTCAAAGCAAAGGTCATGCTTGTTTAGCATATTACTCTGCTTTGATTGAAAGAGGTTATATCCCAAAAGAAGCTATGAAAAGCTTTAAAGGCGATGGCAGTTATTTAGCAGGACATCCATCTAGACATTTAGAATATGGAATTGAAGTATCTTCAGGAAGTCTTGGAAATGGTTTTTCTATTGCATGTGGTATGGCTAAAGGAGAAAAAATAAAGAAACAAAACCATAAGGTTTTTACTCTACTAGGTGATGGGGAATGTAATGAAGGTATTGTTTGGGAATCAGCTATGAATGCCGCTAAGAATAAATTAGATAATCTAATTGCTATTGTTGATAAAAATGGAGTTCAATTATCTGGAAAAACTCAAGATATAATGGATTTAAACATGGTATCAATATGGAAAGCTTTTGGATGGGAAGTTATTGAATTAAAAGATGGAAATGATATTGTAAAAATTATTGAAGCTCTTAATACTTTAAAAAATTCTAATAATGAAAAACCTCATGTAATTATTGCTAATACAGTTAAAGGAAAAGGAATTTCATTTATGGAAAATAGTATTAATTGGCATGCTAGAACAATGAATAAAGAACAATATGAACAAGCATTATTAGATTTACAAGATTAATTAAGGAGAATAGATAATGAGTACAATTTCAAAAGAGACCTTACAAGAATGGTCAAAATTAGGTCATAGAAATGCTATGAGTGCATCATTAGAATTATTAGCGGAAAAAAATAGTGATATTTGTGTACTTACTGCTGATTTAACTCCAACTGCAAGATTAACAAAATTTAAAGAGCTATATCCTGATAGATTTTTTGATGTTGGTATAGCAGAACAAAATTTAATAGATTTTTCTGCAGGACTTGCAATAGAAGGATTAGTACCATTTGCTGTAGGTATTGCCGCAATAGTACCAATGAGATGTGCTGAACAGATGAGAGTTGGACTTGCTTATATGAATTTAAATGCAAAAGTTATTAGTATTGAAGCAGGCGTTCGTTTTGGACCATTAGGAAATACCCATTATGCAATGGATGATATATCAACTATTAGAGCAATACCTAATTTTACTATAATATGTCCATCAGATCCTCATCAAATTTACAAGGCAATTGAAGCTTCTTACAAAATAGATGGCCCTGTTTATATTAGGTTAACAGGTGGATCAAATTTTCCTCTATTATATGAAAATGATTTTGAATATAAAATTGGAAAAGCTATTGAATATAAAAAAGGAAATAATGTTGCAATAATATCTACAGGATCTTTGCTAGCAGAAAGTATTAAAGCTGCACAAATTTTAGAAAATAATGGCATTTCCACAAGAGTAATTGATATGCATACAATAAAACCATTAGACACTGAAATTTTAGATTCAGTAATTAAAGAAAATGAATTGATATTAACAGTAGAAGAACACTCAATTTATGGAGGTTTAACTAGTGCTGTTTCTCAATATATTTCTAAATTTAAGAACTCTCCAGCACTTATCAGTGCAACTTTAGGTGATAGATTCCAGGAATTAGGAGATTATTCATATATCCTAGAAAAATGTGGATTAAAAGCTCATCAATTAGCAAAATTAGTACAAGAAAATATTTAATTATAATAGTTTAGAACAAAGGCACCGGTTTATAAATTGTGTGCCTTTTTTTTAGTTGTTGATCTTATGATTAAATTTGGTTCTAATAGTATTCTTTTTGGAGGATCGACTATTTTTTCTTTTGAATTGTTTATTTGTTCAAAAAGTAAGTTAGCTAAAATCTTTCCAATACCATTTTTAGGCTGATTAATACTAGTCAATTTTATTTGAGGTAAACTTGAAAATCTAATATTATCGAAACCAATAACTCCAATATCTTTGCCAACTTGAATATTATGTTGATCTAAATATTGTAAAGTTCCTAAAGCAATAACATCATTATTTGAAAATATTGAATCAACCTGAATATGTTCATCAAACAATTTCTTTGTTAATTCATAGCCACTAGATATATCAAATCTACCACAATATATTCTTGAAGAATCAAAATTTATACCATTGTCTTGACAAGCTCTTTTAAAACCTTCATTTCTTTCTAAAGCTGCTGCAGAAGTTACAGGGCCACTTATTATTGCAGGATATTTATATCCCGATTCAATTAAATGAGCAGCCGCTTCATATCCACCTTTAAAATTATCAGTACTTACAGAACAAATTTTATTTGAAGCAAGCCAACTTTCATATCCAACAGTAGGAACTGCTTGAGTATCAAAAAGGGAAGCATTATTATTATCTACAAAATTGATAATAATACCATCAACTTGTTTTTGTTGAACAGCGTGTATAAAATGTCTTTCCTTTTTACTATCCCAGTTAGATATACACAAGAATACATCATAATTATTTGCATTAGCAGTTTCTATAATACCTGTTGTTATTTCACCAAATACTGGATTTATTATATCAGGAAAAATAACAGCAATAGTTTTTGTTGTTCTACTAACTAAACCTCTAGCAATAGTATTAGGTCGATATCCCATATTTTTAGCAGTTTCAATTATAACTTGTCTAGTTTTATCACTTACTCCAGGTTTATTATTTAGAGCTCTAGATACTGTTGAAAAATTTAAATCTAATTTATTCGCAATATCTTTTATTGTAACCATTTTTTACCTTTCCTTATGTAGATAATATATTGAATAATTATACAATATATTTCTATAAAATTTAACAAGTTTTATTTAAGTTATTAGCATTTTTTGATATTTATCAAATATATATTATATTAATATATATAAACCATAAATAATGTAAAATAAATGCGTCATTTTAAACGAAAAAAATGACAATTTGAAAGGTTATAATTAAATTATTGTTTATAAATTCAATATAAAATAATTTATATTTTCTTATAAAACAATCAAATATTTGAAATTAAAACAATTATTGACGGGAGTATAATAGGTAGTGTATTATAATGTTTGCGATTTATTATATAAAAATAGTCATTGCAAATCTCATAACTTATAATAATCACATTTAAATAAGGGATAAACAATGCACTGAATTAAATATATCACTTTTTTAAGATGATAATAAATAATTTTTTAAAAACTAAAATTTTTAAAAAATAATTAGTTAAAATACTAATATAAATAATGGAAATATAAAGTATATGTCAAAGAATTTAACAATTAAAGATATTGCTGCAATTGCAGGAGTAAGTTATTCAACAGTTTCTAGATGTTTAAATGATAGTCCTTTGGTTTCTGAGAAAACAAAAGAAAAAGTAAATCAAATAGCTAAAGAATACGGATTTGAATTCAATGCTAATGCAAGAGGATTAATTACTTCAAAAGCAAATTCTGTTGGTATAGTATTACCTGAGGGATACTCTCAAGTAAATATAAATGCATACCATGGCCTATTAATAAATTCTATCAGAAATGGATTAGAAGAAAGAGATGTTGATTTAATAATAACTTATCAAAACAACCACTTCACTAATGATAATAATATAATTAGATTAGTTAATCGAAAAAAAATTGATGGCCTTATTTTATTATTAGAAAATCCAAGTGATGAAACTCTTAATTTTTTAAAAAGAAGAAATTTCCCTTCAGTATTTGTTCACTATCCACCAACAAAAAAACTTGATAATTTTTCAACTATATATACCGATCATTATTCTGGTGGGGAACTGGTTGCTAAACATTTATTATCAAAAGGTCATATAAATTTTACAGTAATTAGTGTTGAAGAATTTCATATAGAATTTGATCTAAGAGAAAAAGGATTTTGTGACACAATATTAAAACATGGTGGGACAATAAATAAATTAAGTTGTTCTCTCGATTATTGGAGTGCAAAAAAATGTTGTGAAAACAATTTTGATTCAATATTAAAAACTACAGCAATTTTTGGTCTTAATGATTTAATTGCTTTAGGAGCTATGAGAGTTATTAAAAACAATAAAATCAACATACCTAATGAAATTTCAATAGTAGGATATGATAATAGTGAATTTAGTCAATATTCAAATCCATCTATAACAACAATTCACCAACCTAGAGAAAAAATTGCTAAATATTCCATTAATACTTTGTTTGAAATAATGAATAATGAGAATGAAAATCCTAAAATAAATACTATAAAAATTGATCCTTTATTAATTCAAAGAGATTCAAGTTAAAAAAAACATTTTTTTCTTGACTTATAACAAATTACATTATTTAATTAACATATAGAAAACGTTTGCGTAATTATAATTTTATAAAAATATAATAGATTGATATATAAAAATTTATCTATTTTATTTTTATAATTTTTATAAATTTACACTTGACAAAAAACATATAACATTGAAATAATATGACAAAATTCAAACGTTTGCAAATTTTGGATAAACAAACCAAACAGGGGAGATTAATGATTGTTAAAAAAAGTAAAGAATTTATAAATGGGTATAACGCTATTACAGAATTAGATGGCAAAAATAATGATATGCTATTAGATTTTGGAATTCTTATGTTAAAAAAAAATGATGTTTATGAATCAAATATGAATTTAGAAAGAGCTTTTCTATTAATTAGTGGTAAAGTAAATTTTATTTATGATCATACTAATTATGAAGCTTCAAGATATTCTTGTTTTGATGAAGAACCTATTGTTTTACATGTTTCTAAAGATAAAAATGTAATCATAAAAGCAATTGAAGATTGTGAAATTTGTATAGAAAGATGCAAAAATGATAATATATTTCCTTCAAAAATATATAATAAAGATAATGTTAGAACAGACATTTTTGGGAAAGATGTTCTCAATAACACTTCAATAAGAAGCGTTAGAACAGTATTTGACGGAGAAATTGCACCATATTCTAATATGGTAATGGGAGAGGTAATTAATCACCCTGGAAAGTTCTCAAGTTATCCACCACACGATCATCCTCAACCTGAAATATATCATTATAGATTTTTTCCAAAACAAGGTTTTGGAGTATCTATGTTAGATGATAATGCTTTCATAGTAAAAGATGGTGATACTTCTTTAATAAAACCTGATACTACTCATTCACAAGTAGCAGCACCAGGTTATGCAATGTATTATATTTGGATGATTCCACACCTTGAAAATGATAAATGGCTTCCTACAACTCGTTACTATAGAGATGAACATAAATGGTTATTAGATAATGATGTCAAAATATGGCCAGAAAAAAAATTTCAAAAATAGGAGATAAATATGTCAAAAACTATAAAGTTAACAACAGGTCAAGCAATAGTTAAATTTTTGGACAATCAATATATTAATTTTGACAATAAAGAAGAAAAATTTATAAATGGAGTTTTTGGAATCTTTGGACATGGTTGTGTTGTAGGAATTGGTGAAGCATTAGAGCAAAATAATCACAATTTAAAATTTTACAAAGGTTGTAATGAACAAGGTATGGCACATAGTGCAATAGCTTATGCAAAACAAAATAATAGAAAGAAAATAATGGCAGTTACAACTTCTATTGGTCCAGGAGCAATGAATTTAATTACTGCTGCTGCTTTAGCAACAACAAATAGAATACCTGTATTATTATTACCTGGAGACACTTTTGCGTGTCGACAACCAGATCCTGTATTACAACAATTAGAACAGTTTCACGATTTTGGAATTACATCTAATGATGCTTTTAAACCTGTATGCAGATATTTTGATAGAGTAAGTAGACCAGAGCAAGCAATGACAGCATTACTTCATGCAATGAGAGTTTTAACATCCCCTGTAAACACAGGAGCTGTTTGTATTGCACTTCCTCAAGACGTACAAGGTGAATCTTATGATTATCCTGAAGATTTTTTTAAGAAAAGAGTTCATTACATTGATAGAACTACTCCAAATGAACTTGTAATTGATAAAGCAGTTGAATCAATTAAAAACAGTAAAAAACCAATCATGATTTGTGGAGGTGGCGTAAGATATAGTGAATGTGGCTTTGAATTTGCTAATTTTGCACAAAAATTTAATATTCCGTTTGGAGAAACTCAAGCGGGCAAAAGTGCTATTGAATTTAATCATCCTATGAACTTAGGAGGAATTGGAGTTACAGGAAATTTAGCTGCAAATAAAATTGCAAAAGAAGCAGATTTAATTATTTCTGTTGGTTCAAGATTATCCGATTTTACAACATCAAGCAAATGGTTATTTGATTTTGAAAAAGCAAAAATTTTATCAATTAATGTTAATGATTTTGATGCAATAAAAATGGATTCTATTGCTTTAGTTTCTGATGCAAAAAAAGCAATAGAAGCATTAGACATTAAACTTTCCAAAATAAATTATAAATCTTCATACACTAGTGAAATTGAAGAAGTCAAAAAACAATGGAATATAGAAGTTGATAGATTATATTCAACAGAATTAGGGCCAAATAATCGATACTCACAACTTAGAGCACTTGGAATTATGAATGAAGAACTTTTTGAAAAAGATAGTATTGTTGTTGGAGCTTCAGGTTCTCTTCCTGGGGACATGCAAAGAGTTTGGAGAGCATATGAAAGAGAGACTTATCATATGGAATATGGTTATTCATGTATGGGATATGAAGTTAGTGGTGCTTTAGGTGTAAAATTAGCAAGAGAAGATGTAGAAGTATATTCAATGGTAGGTGATGCATCATTTGTTATGCTTCATTCTGAATTATTAACAGCTTTAGAAAATGACGTAAAAATTAACATTATGCTTTTTGATAATAACGGTTTTGGATGTATTGATAATCTTCAAAGATCTCAAGGTATTCCAAAATTTGGTTGTGAACTTGTTTATCGAGGAGAAAAAAGTAATAGAATCGATTCAACTGGGAAAAAACTTCAAGTTTCATATGCAACTATTGCAAAAGGATATGGGTGCGATGTTTGGACAGTAAGTAACAGCAATGAATTGAAACAAGCAATAAAAGAAGCAAAATTAAGTAAAAAATCAACACTAATTGATATTAAAGTTGATGAAGATTCAATGAGTGGATCATATGAAAGTTGGTGGAGAGTTGGAACACCCTCTGTATCAAATAAAGAAAGTGTTGTTAAAGCATATAATGATTTAACAAAACATATTGAAAAAACAAAAAAATATTAATTATTTGAGGAAATAAATGAATAAAAATAAAGTTAAACTAGCTATTTCTCCAATAGATTGGACTAATGACGACATGCCTGATTTAGGAGGAGAGATTACATTTGAACAATGTGTTAGTGAAATGGCATTAGCTGGTTTTAGTGGAAGTGAGGTAGGCAATAAATATCCTAAAGATCCTAAAATATTAAAGCCTATGCTTGATTTAAGAGGTATTAGCATTTGTAATCAATGGTTTAGCTCTCTATTAACTACTGCTGATATTAATACTGTAATTAATGATTTTAATAATCAATTAGATTTTCTTGAAGCAATGGGTGCCTCAGTTATAGGACCTGCTGAACAAGGTAATTCAATCCAAGGTAAAAATTTAAGTGTTTTTGATGAAAAACCATATTTTAGTGACAAAGAATGGGACTTACTTGCAAATGGGTTGAATAAACTTGGAAAGATTGCAAAAGATAGAGGATTTAAACTTTGTTATCATCATCACATGGGAACAGGTTGCCAGACAATTGAAGAAACAAAAAAATTATTAGATTTGACAGATAAAAGATACGTAAATTTAATTTATGATTCTGGGCATTTTGCTTTTTCTGGAGAAGACCCTATTGAAGCTTTAAAATTATTTATTGATAGAGTAGCACATGTCCATTTAAAGGATATAAGAGTTGACGTAGTTGAAAAGGTAAAAAGAGAAAAACTTAGTTTTTTAGAAGCTGTTCGAGAAGGAGCTTTTACTATTCCTGGAGATGGATCTATTGATTTTCCATCAATTTTTAAAATTTTAGATGAAAATAACTACGAAGGTTGGATGGTTGTAGAAGCGGAGCAAGATCCTTCAAAAGCTAATCCGCTTGAATATGCTATAAAAGCTAGAAAATATATAAAAGAAAACACTGGATTATAGGAGAAAAAACAAATGGAAAAATTAAAAGTAGGAATTATTGGTGGAGGAAGAATTGGTAGAGTTCATGCTCAAAGTATTACAAATTTAGTACCAAGTGCTGAAATAATTGCAATTGCAGATCCTTTTATGAATGAAAAATTAGAAAGTTGGGCCAAAGACATAGGAATTAAAGAAACTTTCAAAGATCCTTATGATATTATAAATCATAAAGATATCGATGCTGTATTAATTTGCTCCCCAACATCAACCCACACTGAATTGATCCAAGCTTCAGCAAAGGCAAAAAAACATATCTTCTGTGAAAAGCCTGTTGATACTGATTTAAAAAGAATTGATGAAACAATGAATGTTGTTAGAGAAAATGATGTACTATTCCAAATTGGTTTTAATCGTCGTTTTGATCACAATCACAATGACGTTCACAAAGCAGTAATGAATAATAAAGTTGGTGATGTACATGTAATTAAAGTTACTTCAAGAGACCCAGAACCACCAAGTGCAGAATATGTAAAAGGCTCTGGAGGAATCTTTTTAGATATGATGATTCATGATTTTGACATGGTTCGTTTCTTAAGTAATAGTGAAGTAAAAGAAGTATATGCTACAGGGGCTGTTCTAGTTGATCCAGAAATTGGAAAAGCTGGTGATGTTGATACTGCTGTAGTAGTTCTTACAATGGAAAATGGAGCTTTAGCTGTAATTGACAACTCAAGACAAGCTGTTTATGGATACGATCAAAGAACAGAGGTCTTTGGTTCAAAAGGTTGTGCAAAAGTTGAAAATGACAGAAAAAGTTTAATAGAAATAAGTACAAAAGATAGTGTAGAATCCGAAAAACCGCTTTATTTCTTCTTAGATCGATATATGGATTCATATGCTACTGAAATTATTGACTTCATTAATTCAGTTCAAAATGGTGCTCCAATTAAATGTGGAATAGAAGATGCTATAAGACCTGTAGAAATTGCACTTGCAGCTTCAAAATCTCTAAAAGAGCATCGTCCTGTATTAATAAGTGAAATTGCCATCTCTAAATAAGGAGGAGACTATGGGCGTAATTACAATTTCTAGGAAAATGGGTAGTGAAGGTACTTACATCGGAAAAAAAGTTGCAAAGCGATTGAATATGGCTTATGCAGATAAAGCTTTTATTTCCAATATTATGAGAGAATATGGCTTTAGTACTTTTAAAGAAATTTATGATGAAACTCCTAATTTTTGGGACAAATATCGATCAATTAGAGATCAAACAATTGATTTTTTAGCTAAAACTGAAGAAGCAATTGGTAAAGCAGATAATGTAGTTATTGTCGGTCGTGGTGGTTTTGGGATATTTGAAAATTATAATGATGTTTTAAATATCAGAACAAAAGCTCCATTGGAAATTAGAGTAAATAGACAAATGCTAGAACATGATATGAGTTATGAAGAAGCTTATGCTCATGTTGTAGAAAACGATAAGGTTAGAAAATCATTTGTCGAATCTGATTTTAGATTTGATTATCAAAATACAAATAATTTTGACATGATTATTAACACAGCAATTATTGATCCAGACAAAGCGGTTGATTATATTTGTGAAGTTTATCAAAACCTTATGGATAAAGGTAGATGTAGTACTTCTAAAAATCTGAAAGATTTAGAAGTAGATCCAATATTATTTAAATTTGTAAAAGATGAATTAGATAAAATTCGCTAAGGAGAGAATATATATGAAAAAAGTTAAAGTAGGCGTAGCTGGTTATGGTACAATAGGACAAAGATTAGCAGATGGAGTTGCACTTCAAGGTGATATGGAATTAGTAGGGGTTGCTGATGTAGCACCAACACTTCCAGTTCAAGCTTTATATGAAAAAGGTATGCCTTACAAACTTTTTACAGCAGTTCCAGAAAAAAAACATTTATTAACAGATAGAGGAATTCCTGTAAGTGGTACATTAGAAGAATTAGTTCAAGAAGTTGATATTATGCTTGATGCTACTAATGCTGGTGTTGGTGCAATGAATAAAAAATTATATGAAAAATATAATACAAAAGCAATTTTCCAAGGTGGAGAAAAAAATGATGTTGCTGACATCTTCTTCCATGGTTATGCTAATTATGAAAAAGGGTTAGGTGCTGATTTTTTAAAATTAACATCTTGTAATACTACAGGATTAATTCGAGCTGTTGATTCTATTGATAGAGCAGTAGGAGTTGAAAAAACAGCTATTACAATTATTCGAAGAGTTGCAGACCCTGGTGATTATCATAGAGGATTAACAAACGCTCTAGAAGTAGCACCAGCACCAAATCACCAAGCTTTAGATTTAATGACCATTATGCCACATATTGATGCAACAGGAATTTTAGTTCATACACCTGTAACTCATGGTCATATAATCACATCTGTTGTATCAACAAAAGATTTTATTGACAAAGAAGCTTTATTAGAAATCTTTGAAGCACATCCAAGAATTCGTGTTGTAAGTCTTGAAGATGGTTTTAAAGGTAATGCTTCATTATTTAAATATGCAAGAGATTTAGGACATCCTCGTGGTGATATGTATGAAATTGCAGTATTTAAAGAATCTATTGTAAATAGTGGAAAAGATATTATGTTTGCAATTAACATTCCTCAAGAAGCAGTAGTAATCCCTGAAAATATTGATGGTATTAGAGCTGCTCTTAAAATGCAAAACACAAGAGATGAAGGAACAAGAGAAACAAATAAATATTTAGGGATGAAATAATGAGTAATAATTTAGGATTTAAATCGCTTGAGGAACTTGATGTTACAAATAAAAAAGTTTTATTAAGATTAGATATCAATTCTCCAATAGATGTTAAAACAAAACGTATTGTAAATACAAATAGAATAGATAAATCCTTAAGAACTCTAAATTATTTAAAAGATAAAGGCGCAAAAGTTGCAATAATTGCTCACCAAGGAGATACTTTAGATTATCAAAATCTAATATCTCTAAGTGAGCATGCTAGTATTTTATCAAATAAAATGAATGCAAAAGTAGATTATATTGATGATGTATGTGGACCTGCTGCAATTGAAAAAGTTAATAATCTAAAAAGTGGAGAATTTATTATTCTTGGGAATTTAAGATATTTAGGTGAAGAATTATCAACATTTGAAAATAGTGTAAAATTAACTGAAGAGCAAATGTTAAGTAATTATTTAGTTAGATCATTAACACCTCACTTTGATGTTTATATTAATGATGCCTTTTCAGCTGCACATAGAAATGCTCCTAGTATGGTTGCTTTTCAAAAAGTATTACCAAGTGCTGCAGGATATTTATTTTTTGATGAAATATCAACATTAAAAAAAATTAAAGACAATCCAACATCTCCTTGCATATTTGTTCTTGGAGGGGCAAAAATATCTGATGCTTTTTCAATGATGGAAGAAGTATTAAACAAAAAAATTGCAGATAGCATTCTCACTTGTGGTGTAACTGGAGAAGTATTTTTAATTGCAAAAGGAATATATCTTGGTAAAAAAGTTGAAGAGTTTATAAAAAATAGAGGATTAGAGAACTTTGTTAAAGAAGCTAAAGAACTTTTAAATAAATATGGAGATAGAATTATAGTACCTTTAGATTTAGCTTATGAGAATAATAATAATAGAGTGGTTGTTCAAATAAGTGAAAATATAGGAGATCATTTATATGCTGATATTGGAGATTTAACTATATCTTTATACAAAGATTTAATTGAAAAAGCTAATACTATATTTGTAAATGGTCCTGCTGGAATGTATGAAAACCCTATATTAGAAAAAGGAACAAAAGAAATCTTAATAGCAATAGCCAATGCAAAAGGGTTTAGTGTTGTAGGTGGAGGTGATAGTGTTAGTGCTACAGCAAAATTTACTGATTCAAGCAAAATGAATTATATATGCACTGCTGGAGGAGCAATGGTAAGATATTTATCTGGGAAAAAACTCCCACTCATTAGTGCAATGGAAAACTCTATATAATTTTTAGAGATCTATTAGGGAGTGAGACAAAAAATCTCACTCCCTTTTTTTATTGAGGGAAAAATGAATTATAATATAAAATATAATAATAAAAATATTGATGTTGAAATACCAAATTCTACTAAAATTATTTCACCAAAAGATGTAAAAATTAAAAATCAAGAAGAAATCATTAACAAAAGTTTAGAAAATCCAATTAACAGTAAAAACCTACAATCTTTTATATCTAATATGGAAAAAGTATTAATAATTGTTAATGATGGAACTCGTCCAACACCAACTGCAAAAATAATGGAAACAATATATCCAATAATTAAAGAAAAAAAAATAACAATAATGGTTGCAACTGGTGTGCACAGAATAGCAAATGACAATGAAATAAAGAAAATATTAGGTAATACATATTTTGATTTAAAAGATAATCTAATATCGCATGAAGCAAGGAAAGATGAAGATTTAAAATATATTGGAACTAGTCGAAATGGGACTCCTTTAATAATAAATAAAGCTGTATTAAATAACGATGGATTAATTATTATTGGTAGTGTTGAACCTCATTATTTTGCAGGATATACAGGTGGTAGAAAAGCTATAATGCCTGGAGTAGCTTCATATAAATCAATTGAAGCAAATCATAAAAAAGCTTTAGATCCGAGAGCAAAAGCACTAAATTTAGTTGATAATCCAGTTCATTTAGATATGGTAGATGTATTATCCTTAATTAAGGATGTACCAATGTATTCAATAATGAGTGTAATGGATAGAAATCATAATATATATGAAATTACATCTGGAGATATAATAGATAGCTTTGATGCAGCAATTGAGAGTGCAAATGAGGTCTTTACTCAAAAAATAAATGAAAAAAGTGATATAGTTATTAGTGTTGCTTCTTCTCCTATGGATATCGATTTATATCAATCCCAAAAAGCAATAGATAATGGAAAATTAGCTTTAAAGAATAATGGAATTCTAATATTAATTTCTGCATGCAGAGAAGGTGTTGGTGAAAAAGCATTCTATGATTTATTAAAATCTTGTAATAGTCCAAAAGAAGTACTAGAAAATATTTCTATTAATTACAAATTAGGATATCATAAAGCAGGTAAAATGGCTGAAGTAATGACATGGGCAAATATTTGGGTTGTAAGTGAATTAGAAGATAAATTATGGGAAAATATTTTTATAACTCCTTATAATTCAATCCAACAAGCTATTGATGAAGCAATAAAAATTAAAGGTAAAAATGCAAGTATTTCGCTATTAAGTGATGGCTGTATTACAGTACCTTTAATTAAATAATTTTTATTAAATGTTTATTTGAATAATAATTTGTATATATAATTATTGTTACAATTTAATAACATTATTTGATTAGTTTTATCCCCTTATATTTATATATGTTGATTGATAATTACTATAAAATCTTATTTCACTATAAAAAGAAGATTATAAGTAGTGTTTACAAGAATATAATCTAATATTAAAATTAATTAATTTTAAATATGAGGGGTAAAAGTAAATGGTAATAAAATTTGTTAAAACTTTTTTTCTATCTACACTCATATCTTATACAATACTCATATCTTTTGCTTCAAATAATGGATATAAACAATATCAAACAAACAAAGCTAATTATAATCATGCAAAATATATAAATAATAAATTAGAAAATGAAATTGATGAATTAAAAAATTATAAAATTAAATTAGAAAATGGTGAATTTGTAAATGATTTACTTTTCGAATTAGGCTATGTAAATAATGAAGATAAAGTATATATTTTTACTTCCAATAAAACTTCTGAAATATATCAGAATTCCATAATAAATGATGAAAATTATATAAATACAAATGAAATTGGTTCTTCAGAAACGAAAAAATACCAATTTATTATATTATCTACACTTATTGGTATTGCAATAAGTATTTGTTATTTATTATTATCAAAAAAAATGGAGAAATATCGAGAATGAACAGAGATGAATATTCTGAAGTTTTATATATTGAACAAGAAAATACTTTTGATAGAACAATTGAACTTCTATCTGAAAATAAAGTTTTAGTTTTACCTTGTGATACAATATATGGATTATGTGCAAAAATGGGTGAGGCTGAAGAAACTTTAAGAAATATAAAAAAAAGAAGAGAAACAAAGCCTTTTTTAGTTTTAGCTACATTAGAACAAGCTAAAGATTTATGTTTTATACCCGAAGATATTTATGAATTATGGCCTTGTGCTTTAACAGTAGTTTTAAACAAAAAAGAAGGCGGAACTTTAGCAATAAGAGTTCCATCTGATCCTTTTTTACAAAAGCTATTAACTAAATTAGGTACTCCAATTTATTCAACTAGTATAAATGAAAGTGGGTATTCTTCTCTAACAAATATAGTTGATATTATTCTAAATTATAAAGATAGAGTAGCAGCTTTTGTTGTAGATAGTGAAATGCAAGGGCAAATACCATCAACTCTAATTGATGTGACTTCAAAACCATATAAACTATTGAGACAAGGACTTTATGAAGTTGATAAAAAATTATTCGAATAAAAAAAAGGAAGCAAAAGCTTCCTTTTTTCATAACTATCTATATTAAAATTATTATTTAGTTAAGCTTCTAGCTTCCATATAATATCTTTTTTCATGAGCTTCACCCATACTGAAAGTTTTTCTTGGTAAAGCTTTATCTTTAATTATTGCATCAAAGAAAGTATGTTTTGATACATCAGGCATTAAAATTGCCAAATTGTTATCTTTACATCCAAGATCAATAGTATCATTAAATCCATGAATATAATCTAGAGAACAAATATTTTTTTCAACAATTTCATCTAAGATTAATTGAATTGTACCAGCAGCAATAGCACCATCAGGAGTATTTAATTTATATAAATTCAAACCATCATTTTTTGTAGCTAAACCAAATGTTTGACCTTCAACTTTTTCAATTTGTTCTTGCAATTCATTTCTAGAATTACATTTAGTAACCTCATAACTACTACAATGAGAGCTTAATAAATCATCAAATTTATCTTTATTAATATCAAATAAAACTCTATGAATTGGTTCAAACTCTAAACCTTCATCATGAATATTTTCAATTTCTACTAAAGCAAAACGAGCTGGGTGATTTACAATTTCTTCTTCACTTAAATTTCCTTTAATATCTTCCCAACAACTTTTTGCAGTTGCAAGAGAGTGGTTACCGTCGCCCATAGCAAATAATAATGGATTTGAACTATCAAGAGAATTGTACAAACCTTCTAAAGCATCTGCCATTTGAGCAAAAGCTTTTTCACCTTCAATTTTATAACCTTCTAATCTTCCACCATTTTCCATTAAAGAGGTATCATAAACTTTCTCTAAACTCTCTAAATCATTTGTAAAAGGTTCTATAAGAGTTCTTTTTTCATCATTTATTAATACCATAATATGTGGTAATTCTAAAGGTGCGTTTTTTCTAATTTTTTTTCTAGGTGGAATTCTAGATAAAATAGTTCCTTCAGTAGCTCTAATTAAAGATACAGAATCTACACTGAAATCATAATTTTCTAAATCTAAGGCACACATTAATCCCCAACGATGAGATCCACTCACACTTCTTTTTACTAAAAAGAAACATTGTTCATAAGTATCAAATATACCATCTTCGGTATATTTTTTCATATTTGCATTAATATCGTTTATTACTTCTTCTTCATTACCATCTTCTAAATAAACTTCAGGAAAGATTAATTTTAAAGTACTAGGACTATCTTGTATTTTATCTTCAACCCTTTTCCAATAATCTCTATCTGATGTATACTGGTCGCAAGCTACTACTGCCCATTTTTCTAAATCAATATTTTTTTTAGGTATCATGATATCTGCAGGATTTAAAGCTAAAGCATTTAATCTATCTTTTGCTGATGACATTTTTATTCCTCTCTTTTTATATTTTTGATTTTATAGTAACTTACAAATATTAATTTGACAACTATAATTAACAAATATATTTTAATTTTTTTTGTTATTACATAAAATTTTTTTGTTAAATTAATTAATATTTCAAATTATTATATTAAAAATAAAATATATATAAATTTTATTATTTTTTTATTTTCTAATAAAAATTATTTATTTATTATTTAAAAATGGTAAAAAATATCTTAATATATAAATAGTAATAAAAAGGAATACATATATGAGAGCTATAGTTGTCACAAATGGAAATGCTCCATTATCTTTACCTGATAACTTTGTAAAAGAATCAGATATAGTAATTGCAGCAGACGGTGGTCTTGAAGTAGTTGAAATTCTTGGATTAGATTGTGATATTGCAATTGGAGATTTTGACTCTTTAAAAAAAATCGAATTATTAGAAAATATTAATTATAAAAGATATGATAAAGATAAAGATTTTTCAGATACAGAATTAGCCATAGCTTATGCAAAAGATCAAGGGTGTGATGAATATATATTATTAGGTGGTGGAGAAGGGCGAATGGACCATCTTTTAGGCATCTGGGGGATTTTTAAGAATTACGGTCCTCCTATTTGCTGGCTAACACGAAGAGATTCCTTATATCTTGTTAAAAATAAAAAAACCTTTTCAACAAGTATAGGTGAAACTGTAAGCATCTTTAATGCAATAATTGATTCTTCAGCTTTAGTTAGTGCCAATGAATTAAAATGGCCTTTACATCATTTTGATATAAAATCTAACCATTTCTCACTATCAAATAAAACTACAAGTGGAAAACTTACTGTTGAAGTCTTAAAAGGTAGTGTATATATATCTTTTTTAAGACCAAGGGATGAAAATTAATGTTAGAAACAAGAAGAGTCCTTGAATTAGGGAATAGAGTATACTGGTACATGATATGGTTTTGTGTAGGTATTTTTACTTACTATTTCTTTGGACTATATTATGATATAAATAATGAATATTTAATTTTTATATCTAAAATATTATCGACAATATTATTTTTCTCTTTAGTTTTTGGGATATGGATTATAGTTTTCTCATTAGCTTTATTTTTAAAAGACAAAATATTACCAACTAGGATATTACTATTAAGTTTTTTTAGAATATTAATAATAATTGCATTGGATATATTATATTCAATGATAATTAATCTAGCTGGTAAAACAATAATTATATAGGAAAAGAAAAATGAAAGAAGTTTGCGCTATCAGAGGTGCTAATACAGTAGAAATAGATTCAATTTATGAAATTGATGAAGCAGTAAAAACAGTTTATGAAAAAATTCTCGAATTAAACAATTTATGTGAAAATGATTTAATTAATATAAACTTTACAATTACCTCAGATCTAAAATCAAGAAATCCTGCGGCTGCATTAAGAAAAGCAGGTTATGCTAAAGATGTTCCTTTATTCTGCTCACAAGAAGCAGAAATAGACAATATGCTAGAAAAAGTTATTAGAGTAATGATTTTATGCAATATTGAAAAAAATGATATTAAGCATGTATATATGAATAGAGCTGCTAATTTAAGAAAAGAATTTAGCATAAAATAGAAAAAAATTTTTCAAATAATTTAATAAAAAAAAGATACATTAATTATATTTATCTATGAATAAACTTTGATAATATTATAATAAGGTATCTTTTTAAATATATAGAAAGTTAGTTGAAGTACTTTAATTAAAAAAGCCACCTGTCAGATTCGAACTGACGACCCCGAGATTACAAATCACGTGCTCTGGCCAGCTGAGCTAAGGTGGCAATATAAATTAATTTTGTGTTTAGCCACCTGTCAGATTCGAACTGACGACCCCGAGATTACAAATCACGTGCTCTGGCCAGCTGAGCTAAGGTGGCGAACAATTTGGACTATACAAAATGTTTGCTAAGCTGTCAATAATAAACAGAAAAATAAAATTATTTTTTTTAGAAAATTAAAAATTTTTAAAAAAGTTTAAGATATTTTGATTATAATCTTAAAATATTAGAAAAATGATTCAACTCATTATTTTTTTTTATAAATACTATGTTATAATAAAAGCTAATTGAGAAAAAATTGTATAAATAAAATAGATAAACTTTTTTTTTGAAATTGGTTGACTAAAATAGTAATATTATTTATATTCCTACATGTCGAATGACACGGGGAGGTTCCCGAGCGGTCAAAGGGGGCAGACTGTAAATCTGTTGGCTCAGCCTTCGAAGGTTCGAATCCTTCTCTCCCCAAAATTAATGTAGGTCTTCTCAAAAGAGAAGACCTATTTGTTTATTAATGAGGCATTATGAGCAAATTTTATAAAAAAGGACTTCAATTTGAGTGCCAAGGCTGTAATTATTGTTGTAGTACAGAACCTGGTTACGTATTTTTAAGTAATGAAGATTTAGAAAATCTTTGTAATCATTTCTCTATGAGTGAAAATGATTTTATAAATACATATTGCAGAAAAGTTCCTTTTGGATATGGATATAGAATAAGTTTGTTAGAAAAAGACAATTATGATTGCATTTTTTTAACAGAAAAGGGATGTGCTTGTTATCAAAGCAGGCCTCTTCAATGCAGAACTTACCCATTTTGGCCAAGTATAATGTTAAATGAAGCAAGTTGGGAAGAAGAAGCAAAAGGCTGTCCTGGAATAAATAAAGGTAAAAAAATAAAAGAAAAAGATATTAAAAAAAATTTAGATTTGATGGAAAAATTTATCCCAAAAATTATTAATTAGGAGAAATAGTGCCAAGAATATCACAACAAACATTAGAATCCATTAAAAATAAAATCTCATTATCACAATTTATCTCACGCTATGCTGATGTAAAGCATAAAAGAGGTAGTGATTACTCTTGTTGTTGTCCTTTTCATGATGAAAAAACACCAAGCTTTATAATCCATGATGACAAACAATTCTTTCATTGTTTTGGATGTGGAGTTAGTGGTGATATTTTTAAATTTGTTCAATTATATGATCATTTAAGTTGGTACGAATCTGTACTTAAAGTTGCTGAAGAAGTAGGAGAACCTATTTCTTTTGAAAAGAACTCTCAAGTTAATCTAAATTATAAAAAGAAAACAAATTTATATTCTTTATATGATAGATCAAGAATTTTCATGAGTAACGTATTACAATCTCAAATCGGTTCTAATGCTTTATCATATTTAAGTTCAAGAAACATTAATCAACAAATGATAGAAAAATTTTCTCTAGGATATTTACCACTTAGTTCAGGTTTTTTATATAATACAATTTTAAAAAATAGTGATTACAAAAAAGAAACATTAGATAAAAGTGGAATATTTTATAATAATTCTAAAGATTCTCTTTTTGATGGAAGATTAATATTCCCAATTAGAACATGGGATGGCAAAACAGTTGCTTTTTCAGCTAGAGACTTAAGTGGAAACTCAAAAGCAAAATATAGAAATTCACCGGAAACAATAATTTATTCTAAAAAAAATAATCTTTTTGGTATTTATGAATCTCTTGAAGCTCTTAAAAAGCTAAAAAAAGTAATTATTTGTGAAGGGAATTTTGATGTAATTGCCCTCCATCAAGCAAATGTAAATTACTCAGTAGCTTCATTAGGAACAGCCTTTACAATCGAACAAGCTAGATTGCTATCTAGATACGTAGAAGAAGCATATATCTTATTTGATAACGACGAAGCTGGAATAAAAGCAACAATTAGAACTTTATCAATATTACAAGCTCAGGGAATATCAAATTATGTAATAAATTTTGACAATTTTAATGATCCTGCAGAACTGCTAGAGCAAAAAGGTGAAGAAGCATTAAAAAAAGCGTTAACAAAATATGAAGAGGGCTTTTTATATCTTGTAAATAAGGCAAAAAAAAGTTATGATATAAAGAATTCGAAAGGTAAGGATGAGATTTATAAATTTGTAAAACCATATATCGATGCAACTTCTTCTGAAATAGAAAAAGATGCTCTTCTTCAACATCTATCTCAAATATTAAATGTAAAACAACAAAGTGTTGTTTCACAGTATGAGCGAGAACAAATTACGAAGAAAAAATATGATAATTCTACAATTAAACAAATTAATATTTACCCTTTGACAAAAGATAGATACAATTTTGATTTGTATATAATGTTGATTATTGTAAATAATAGACATCTTTACAAAAATTTTAAAAATTATGTTTCTATTAATGATATAAATGATAAGGAGGCTATATCATTATTTAATATATTAGAAGATTATTTTAGATTATATGACGAAGATTGTAGTAATGATTACTTTTTGCAATTAATCCAAGATCCACAAATAAGGGCAGATGTATCATCTTCATATTACAAAGAAGAATTTAATGACCAAAACTGCGAAATACAATTAGAAGAAGGATTAAAGAGATTCAAACTAAGAAAATTGCATAAACAGAGATTAGATTACGAAAAAATATTAGAAATTCAACAATCTTCAGGCGATATGGATAGTATTAAATTAATTTTAAATGAAATCAATTCTATCGATAGGGAGATCGCTAACTTAAACGGGAACATAACCCATATAAAAATGGAAGAGGAAAATTTATAGCATGCTTGAGAAAACTTACAATTTCACATTAGGTGTTTATTTAAAAAAAGCAGATGATGATAGTGCTGCTTCACAATCTAAGAAAAAAAATAATGATACAAGTCTTGAAATTGACTCTGATCTTACTGAAGAAAAACGTGAGATGTTAGAAGAATTATTAGAAGACATAGAAGATGAGCCTGATGAATCTGCTTTTAACGATGTTGAAGAAGACCCAGAAGAAGATGTTTTTGAAAAAGATGATATTAGTGATGACGATGATGAAGTTGTAGATATTGATATTGATTTAGATGCTAAAAACATTCTAATTACTAAAAATGACGATGATGAAGACGACGATGAGGACGATGAGGATGAAGATGAAGATGAGATTATTGATAATGCAGATCTTTCATCATTCCAATCTTTTGAATCTGAAGATACTGTAGGCTCTTCAGAAAAAGTATTTGACATCAATTCATTAGGAAACCAAAGTTCTTCATCACAAGAGAAAGATAAGAAATCAAACGTATTAACAAATTCAAAAGGGGATGTTGATGATCCAATTCGATTATATCTAAGAGAAATTGGTAAAGAAAAATTATTAACAGCTGAAGATGAAGTTATTCTTTCTAAAAAAATGGAAGAAGGTAATGCAATAATTCTTGAAGTAATAAAAGATAATGGAATTCTAATTACTTTCTTTACTGATATTATAAAAAAACTTGAGTCAAAAATTGATGAAACAGAGATGGAATTCTCACAAAAAGAATTAAAAGAAATCTATGCTGAACAAAAAAGATACAATCAATATTATAGAGAACAATTAAACCCTCATAAAAATGCAATTAAAGATTATCAAAATTATAAAGATGAATTAATTTCTAAAGGAATAGATTTCTTAGAAGATTCAAAACTTCAAAAAAAACGTAAGAAATTATTTGCTGTTTTAAATGAAATTGAATTACAACCTGAAGAATTATCTTCAATAACAGAGAGATATGTTCAAGCAGAAATAAGTATAATTGAATTAATGGATTTAATGCAAAATCTCCAAAACAAACTAAATATTTCTTCTACTAAAGAATTAAGACAATTAGGCAGAGATTTAGCTACAAGAAGTAAAAGTAAAAAAATTGAAGAAGAATTAAATATGACTTCTTTTGAAATTAAAGATTTAATTTCTTCTTATCAACTAACAGAAAAAACTTTAAAAGATATAGAACAAAACTTTGAAGCTAGTAGAACATATATTTTAGAAGAAGCTATTACTATAAAACGTGGTAGAAAGATGATGAAAACTGCAAAAGACCGTTTGATTAAAGCAAACTTAAGACTTGTAGTTTCCATTGCTAAAAAATACACAAATAGAGGTCTTCATTTCTTTGATCTCGTACAAGAAGGTAATATTGGACTAATTAAAGCTGTAGAAAAATTTGAGTATCGAAAAGGTTATAAATTTTCAACATATGCAACTTGGTGGATTAGACAAGCAATAACTAGATCAATTAGTGACCAAGCAAGAACAATCAGAGTCCCTGTTCACATGATTGAACAAATCAATAAAGTAGTAAGAGAATCTAGATTACTCATGCAATCTCTAGGTAGAGATCCAAGTGATGAAGAAATTGCAGATAGACTAGGTTGGGATGCAAAAAAAGTTAAGACTGTTAAAAATGTAGCAAGAGAACCAATCTCCTTAGAAACACCAGTAGGTGAGGAAGAAGATTCACTTCTTTCTGATTTTATTGAAGATAAGGATGTAGAAAATCCTGCAACACAAACTGCTTATAGATTATTACAAGAACAACTTTTAGATGTTTTACATACACTTCCTCCTCGTGAACAAGAAGTATTAAAAATGCGTTTTGGTATTGATGGTGGATATTCTTTAACACTAGAAGAAGTTGGTCTATATTTCGGTGTAACAAGAGAGAGAATTAGACAAATCGAAGCTAAAGCCTTAAGAAGGCTAAGACACCCAAAAAGAGCAAAGCAGCTTAAAGATTTTATTAATACGTAAGATATAAATAATTTATTACTATTATTGATAATAAATATAATTTATGATAAATTGAATTTCTGTGTAATCATTAATTACACAGAAATATAACTCATTTTTATGAGTAAAGATTAGATTTTCAGGAGAAAGTGATGCAAAAAGAAGTATTCACAAAGCTAGAAACACTTCAAGAAAGCTTAATAGCAAAATTTCGTGTAGAAGAAGAAATTAAACAATTACCACATGAACTAAAATTAAAAAAAGCAAATCTTGATAAAATTAAAGGTGAATTTGACGAATTGAATTCAAATGTTAATTCAATAGAAAAAGAATGTAAAACATTACGTTTTGAATATGATAATGCTGTTATTGCTCATGAAAACAATCAAAAACAAATGGAAGTAATTACAACTCAAAGAGAATTTGAAGCATTAGAAAAACAAATTAGTGATTCTCAAATATTAGAACAAAATTTATTAAAACAATTACATGCTAAAGAAAGTTCATTAAATATATTAAAAGATGAATTAGAACAAAAAGAAATTGTTTTAAATGAAGTTAATGCTTCTGTTATTGAAGAAGAAAGAAAATATGATGAAATTTTAATTTCTAAAAATTCTGAAAGAGATACATTAGAAGCTAAATGTAATAAAATTGTAGAAGACTTTGAAATCTCAAAAGAATTATTTAATAAATTTTCTGGCATTGTAAAAAATAAAGAAGGTACAGGAATAGTTCCAATCCATGATAATGTTTGTGGTGGATGTCATATGCTTTTACCAGTTCAATTTGTTAACGATGTTAGAGGTTTAGAAAAAATTGAGTTCTGTCCTTATTGTTCTCGTGTATTATACTTCGAAGAAACTGAATTAGCTAAAGATTCAGATTCACTAGAAATTGAAGAAGGCTCATTATCAACATTTGCTGATGAAGACGAATTCGATTTAGATTTGATTTAATTTTTATATTAGGTTTTCTAGATAATCGCGTACAGTCTTTTCTGTATGAGGAAAGTCCGGGCTCCACAGGACATAACGCCGGGTAACACCCGGGAGTAGTAATACTATAGAAAGCGCAACAGAAAGTATACCGCCATTTTATGGTAAGGGTGAAACGGTGAGGTAAGAGCTCACCGCATAAATGGTAACATTTATGGCACGGCAAGCCTCGTTAGGAGCAAACCCAAGCAGTGAGTTGAGTTGTCCGCTTATATCTCACGGGTAGGGTGCTAAAGATATATAGTAATATATATCGAAGATAGATGATTATCGTTATACAGAACCCGGCTTATTGAAAACCTATTTTTTATTTTTAACAAGATCCCAAACTCTATTTAATTCATCAATATTATTTGGAGATATTGGGATTTTTTCATCGTCACAAATTTTATTTAATTTATTAAATCTATCTTTAAATTTATTTGTTGATCTACGTAATGCTACATCAGGTCTTATCTTTAAAAATCTAGAATAGTTGATAACTGCAAGCAATAAATCGCCAATTTCATCTTCAAGGGCATCTTTGTCCATTGATATAGATGCATCTTTCACCTCATTAATTTCTTCTAATATTTTATCAACAACGTCATCACTTGTTTTCCAATCAAAACCAACTTTACTAACTTTTTTCATACATTCATACGAATAATCTAGTTGTGGAAGTGAAGTTGGAATTTTTTTAAAAAAATCTAATTTATCTTCATGTCGATTTTCTATATTTCTTTTAACATCATCCCAAATATTAATTACTTGATCGCTATCAATATCTAGATTATCAAATTCAGTACTAAATACATGTGGATGACGTCTAACAATTTTTTCACATTCCTCATTAATACTATCTATAACATTAATATCTTGGTATTGTTGGTGGATAGTTAATAACATTAATACGTTATTATACATATCACCAAGTTCTTCTTTTTGATTTTCAAAATCATTATTATTAATTGCATCAATATATTCATATGTCTCATCAATCAAAAAAAGAGCAAAATCTTTGTTTGATTGTTTAATGTCCCAAGGACATCCATTTTCGCTTCTTAGTAATTCAGTAATTTGCTTTAACTGTTCTAAAGCTTCAAATAATGTGTTTTTATGTTCTGGTGTAAAATTTATCATAAGTATAGAGTAGCTAGATTTATAAAAAAGATAAAGATATAAAATAAATAAATTTATAATTCTAGTTTACAGAATATATATTATTTACAAAAAAAATTTGCATTAATTATAAAGATAGAGATCCAACTGGATGTAATTCAGACCAAAAAATATTAGAAAAATTTGTACCTTCAATTGATATTGCTGCAAAAACCAATATTTTAAAATTACTATTTAAATTGATTTCATCAATATCATTTACATATAAATAATCTTTATCTGTATTATCAATGTTTGAATCAATGAAACTTTCGTTTTTTGATATATAACGTTTTAATTTTAAATTTGAAGAATCAACAAAAGATGAATTTATATTAGATTGTAAAACATTAGAACTAGTAGATTCATTAAAAGTTATAATTTTATTTGTTTCATCATAATCTATTGATAATAAAATTTCATAATCATTATTATAAATAAATGATTTCATTGTTGCTAAATATGCTAATGGTAATTGATCTTCATCATTATATGAAAATTTATATAATTTAATATTATTATCATTTTTTGTAATATTTAATACATAAGGATCATCATTTGAAATATTTAATCTTTTACCTGGATATTTATTATAATATTCATCATTAAATTCATTTGTTATAGCATTTGAAAATACAGATTCACTGATATCAGAGTTTTCAGGATAAATTGCATAAAAATAACAAATTGATGGTGTATTATTGACTTGTTTTTCTGTATCTCTAATATTAAGTTTTAAAGTTGTTGTATAACTTAAATCACTTATTTTTTCTGAGCTAAATTCATAATAACTAGATTCATCATTTTCAGAATTTGATAAATATAAAGCTGTTGGAATACCGCATGATGACATCATAAAAATAAGCACACAAAATTCTATAGCTCTATAAAATTTTGCATGCTTTATAAAATATTTAAAAATATTTTTCATTTATTAGTAATTCAATAAACTATTTTGTGCTAGTTTTCCATATTCTGAATTTGGGAATTGGTCTGCTAGTTGTTGGAATTGACCTTGTGCTAAGTCTGAATTACCTTGAGCTTCATATAATCTACCTAATGTAAACATTGCTCTTGGAGATTCAGCTGCATCATTTGAGTATGTGTCAATTAATTCTTGGCAATATTCAATAGCTTTAGCATCTTGTCCTAATTGCTCTGCGCAAACAGCTGCATTACTTAAGGATAAAGAACCTAAATAAGTATTTTTTGCACTTTCTTTAACTTCTAAGAAATAATCTAAGGCAACTTGATAATCTTCAGCATTAAATGCATTAATACCTAGTAAATATGTTGCTTTATATCCTACATAACCATCAGCGTTTTCTAAAGCTTCTAAATCAGTTACTGCTTGAGCTAAATCAGCATCATATGATTCAGAATCAGGATTTGAAATTACAGTTGTATATTGTGTTTGAGCTTTATCTAAAGCATCAAAATTTTTATTAGTTGTATTATTTGTTACACCATTAACAATAGCTATAATAATAACTACAACAATAATTACACCTGCTACAATTCCAATAGTTTTTAAGTTGTTGTTTAAGAATGAACTTAATTTGTTTTCAACAACTTTATTATCATTATTTTGAATATCCTTATTACTCATTGAAAAACTCCCTTGTTTTAGGAAATATAAACAGGCGGTAACATCCGCCTGCTATTAATTTATTTGCAAATATTAATTTTCGTCTTTAGAAGCCATTAAATCTGCAAATGTGAAAGTATCCTCTTCATCATCATTACCGTGAATATATTTAGCAATTTCTGATTGTTGAGAACGTTTAATCATTTCTTTAATTGAAAGAGATAATTTTTGAGTGTTTGGATTACATTCAATAACCATAGCTGTAATGCTATCACCAACATTATATTTTGCTAGTACTTCATCAGTATATTCTTCATCTGGTCCAATTAAGTTAAATTTACTGATTAATCCTTCGATATCACCAATAACTTTAACGAAAATACCAAAATCAGTTACGTTTGAAACAGTACCAGTGATTTTGCTGTATTTAGGATAATCTTTTCTTAGTACTTGCCAAGGATTTTCTTCTAATTTTTTAACACTTAAGCGGATTTTTCTGTTTTCAGAATCTACTCTTGTTACAGCAACATCAATTAAATCACCTTCTTTACAGAATGAAGACATGTTTTTGATTTTCTTTGTCCATGAAATATCATCAATGTGTAAGAAACCATCAATACCTTCTTCTAAATTAATGAAAGCACCACTGTTAGTAATTTTAACAACTTTTCTGTTTAAAGTCATACCAATTGGATATCTTTCAGTAATTGTATCCCAAGGATTTTCTAATAATTGTTTTAAGCCTAAAGAAACTCTTTTCTTATCTAAGTCATAACCTAATACTTTAGCATTAACAACATCACCAATCTTTAATAATTCTTTTGGATTATTAACTCTTTTTGTCCATGTTAATTCTGAAATATGAGCTAAACCTTCAACGCCTGGTTCAATTTCAATGAATACACCAAAACTAGTTAGTTTTGTTACTGGAGCTGTAATAACATCATCTACATGGTATCTTTGTTCAAAAGTTTCCCATGGATCTTCACTCATATGTTTTAGACTTAAATTAATCTTTTGTGTTTCTGGATCAATGTTAATTAATCTTAATTGAACAACTTGACCTTTTTTAACAAAATCTTTTGGTCTTGTTACATGTCCCCAACTCATATCGTTGATATGTAATAAACCGTCGAATCCACCTAAATCAATAAAAGCACCGAAAGAAGTGAATGATTTTACAACACCTTCTACTACATCACCGATTTTAACTGCAGCAAAGAATTTTTCTTTATTTTCTTTAATTTTCTTTTCTAAGTATTCTCTACGTGATACAACGCTTTTTAATTTTGTTCCAGCATGGAACTTATCAATTACAAAGTAGTCTGTGATACCAATTAATGTTTCTGGTTCTTCTACACGAACAATGTCCGCTTTTGATAATGGACAGAAACCTTTGTAGTCTCCACCTAAATCAACTTCAAAACCACCTTTAATTACTTTAATAAACTTACCTTCAATTGGGGATCTGTTTTCTGCTGCTTCTTTTAATTCTTCTGTGCGTTCTTTCGCATCAGCACGTTTCTTAGAAACAATGATTTGACCATGTTTTCCTTCTTTAGAAACAATAACAACTTTTACACCCTCACCAACTTCTGGTAATTCTTTAAACTCACCACGAGGAATTTTACCCTCGCTCTTGTAACCGACGTCAACAAAAACATACTCGTTATTTACCTGAACCACAGTTCCGGTCACGAGCTGACCGTCTTCGATGCCATCAAGAGATTTAAGATATTCCTCCTGCATTAACTGCATACTGGTTTTCTTTTCTTGAATTTCACTCTCGTTAGCCACTTGCTTTCTCCTGATCCTAATATTCCTATATTTAACGCTTTTTTTGCGTTTTAATAGCTTTTATCACTTTCTCACAAACTTGCATAATGGTCAAGTACGAAGTGTCAATTATTATTGCATCATTTGCAATCTTTAACCCTCCAACTGGCTTTTCGATGTCATTTTTATCACGTTTTTTTATTTCGTCTAAAATTGTCTCATAACTAAGGGACTCTTTTTGTTGTTCGAATCTTCTTTTTGCTCTGATTTCTGCTGTAGCATCAAAGTAAAATTTAAATTCTGCGTTTGGAAAAACAACAGTAGTAATATCTCTTCCTTCAGCAATTATATCCAAACCTTTAGAAATTTCTCTTATTTTTTCATTTACAATTTCTCTAATTCTTGGATCAAAACTTACTTGAGAAACATACTTATCTACACTTGGAGTATGAAGCATATTTTCAACATCTTTATCATCTATACAAACTTTTGAGTTTTTTACACTTATTTTTATATTTTTTGCTGTTTCAAGAACAGCATCTTTTTCAAGGCAATCCCCATCTTTTAATTGATGAGCAAATGTTATTGCTCTATAAAATGAACCTGAGTTTAAATAATATAAATTTAATTGTTCACTTAGCATTTCTGCAATTGTACTTTTACCACATCCAGCTGGTCCATCTATTGCAATAACCATTTATTATCTCCTCTTGCCTAAATCAATACTTTTAGTAGTTTTAGCATTTTCCCCTCTTAAAAGAGCTTCAATTTGCCCATAAGTTATTTTTCTAAATTCTCCTGGTTCTAGATCACCAAGTTCAATATTACCTATTCTAATTCTACAAAGTTTTTTTACATCATAACCTAAAGAAGTTAATATTTTTCTTATTTCCCTATTCTTACCTTCAGTTAAAACAATTCTTACCCAGTTTTTAGTTAGTAATTGGAAACTTTTTATTTTATATGGTCTCTTTTGATCAATATAAATACCATTAACAGCTTTCATCATATCATCACGTCTAACTTCTTTATCTACTTGAACTAAATATTCTTTTTCAATTTGATTAGATGGATGCATTATTTTGTTAGCTACATCCCCATCATTTGTATAAAGAATTAAACCTGTTGATTCTTTATCTAATCTTCCAATGTGAAATAATAAATGCCAATCATTAATATTGATTAATTCTCTTGCATATAATTTTTCATTAGGATCAAAATTTGTACAAACATAACCTTTAGGTTTGTGTAATGCAAAATAATAAGATTTTTCAATTGGCTCAACTGTTTCGTCGTCTAATTGAACAACATCATCTCTATTTACTTTGGTTCCTAATTCAGTAACTCTTTTTGTATTTATTCTAACTCTTCCAGCTGTTATTAATGATTCACATGCTCTTCTACTTCCACAACCACTTTTAGCCAAATATGCTTGTAGTCTAATTGGATATTCAATTTTCAATCTTTACTCCTCTACGCTATCTTCTTCCATAAATCTTTGTTTATCAATATTTGATAATTTAGGCAATTCGCTGATACTTCTTAAATTAAATTCTAGCAAGAATTTTCTAGAAGTTCCATATAGACAAGGGTGACCTGGAACATCTTTTCTTCCTATTACTTTTATATACTCTCTATCTCTCAATAATCTTACAATAGAATCACTTGAGACACCTCTAATATTATCTATTTCTCTCTTTGTGACAGGTTGACTATATGCAACAATTGAAAGTGTTTCAAGTGCTGCTTTACTTAATCTTTTATCAACTTTTTTTCCATAGCATTTTTTTAACTCTTTATGTAAGTCTCTTGATGGTAGAAATTGATATCTATCATGAATAGAACTAAGAGTTATACCATGCATAAATGTATTAAAATGTTCTTTTATTTCTTCTAAAGCATCAAATAAATCATTTTCATTTAAATTAGTCATTCGTATTAATTTGTCTTTACTCACACTATCATTTTCTAAAAACAAGATAGTTTCAACCAACCTTGCGTTAGCAGATAAAACTAAATAATCTTTATTACCATCACCCTTCATAAACTAATCCTCATCTAAATCAATTTCTTCAAAATCACCATATTCAAAATTATTTTTTATTTGATTTTCTTCATAATTTTCTTCATCAACAATGGAATAATCATCTTCATCTTCTTGATTTGAGATTTCTTCTTCTTTATAAATGCCAGTTTCTATAGCTTTATCATACATTTCATCAATATAATCAGCTTCATCACTATCAATTTCCTTTTCATCTACTTTTCTAATATATATAGTTTTAAAAGGCTCATATTGTTTTAATGTTATCTTTCTAAACTTACAAGCATCTAAAATCGCCATAAAAGAACATATTATATGTAATGGTTGATCTAAATATATAATTAATTCTTCTATTGTAACTTCATCTTTTTCTTCAAACAATTCATTCAAGAAAGCTAGCTTTTCATTTACACTAACCTCCTCATATACATTAAAGACTTTGGCTGGTGAAATTTTAGAGATTATTGATGAAAAAGTATTTAATAATGCAGATAAATCTATATTTTCAAATAATTGCTGATCATCAAAGGGTATCATAAAAGAAGTTTTCTTTCTTTGTATAAATAAATCATCATTATTAGCAGTGTTTGTTAATAATTCAGTATATTTTTTATATTTTTGATACTCTAATAACTGTTCTACAAGTTCTTGCCTTGGATCTTCATATTCTTCATCAAATTCTAAATCAACAGGTAAAAGCATTCGACTTTTTATATATAATAAATCAGCTGCCATTTTATAAAAATCTGATAATTGAGTTAATTTTATATTTATCGATTCATCATTTATATAATTAAGATATTGCTCAGTGATATCTGAAATAGGAATATCATAAATATTTATTTGTGATTTTTGAATTAGATATAATAATAGTTCTAAAGGACCTTCAAATGTAGGTATTTTAAATGAATGAGATCCTTCTTTAACAATATAGTCTAAATTATTCTCCGCCATTACCTACTCTCTTTCATCCTTTTTCAAATATTATACATATAAGTTAAGATAATGTAAATTTATAAAAAAACAGTTTTTAATAAATAATAATCTCTGATATACTCATAAAGAATAATTATTAGGGGAGTTTTATGAAAAAAATTATTATTATTTTACTATGCTTTTTTTCATTGGCAAATTTACCGGCAATAAGTGTTGAAGAACTTGCAAAAAGTGATGAATGGCATAATCTATTATTAGATGATCCACATGGAAAAGGTTTTGTAACAGACTATAGTATTATGTTTGCTTGTGGAGAAAAAGACTTCAGAAAGGAAATAGAATATTTAATCGAAAACCAAAATGATGAATTATTATATCTTTTTCCAGCTCGATACGAATGTATAAGTAGAAATCTTAATTTAAATATTGATTATCTTTCACATAATAAAGAATTACAAGAATATTTAAGTTCAAACGATTATGATACTTTATCAATTTCTTTATCAGAACCAATAAATGATGAATTAGAGAGTACCTTTGGTCATGCAATTATGATATTAAATAATAAAGATGAAAATATAGGCGCTGGTTCTAGTATTAATCTCTTTGCAAGAACAGAAGGAATTAGTGATTTTGATCAAATAATTTTAGGCTTATCAGGAAATTTAGTTGGATATTTTGAATTTCAAGAAGCTGGAATAATAATGGAAAAATATTCAATAAAATTACAAAGAGAATTAGTAGTATTTAATACGAAATTAAATAAAGAGCAGATTAATAGAATATTATTAATGCTATGGGAAATGAGAAGAGCTCCAATTGATTATGCTTTTATTCAGAGAAACTGTGTAAATGGAGCATTTCATTTATTAGATTATGCCCTTGGAAATTTAGCAATAAGAGAACAAGCAAAAGGCGTCTTAATGCCATATTCTTTGGTAAAAATATTAAAAATTAATAATTTAGTAGAATCTATTGATACTTATAGTGCTTCAAGCAATCAATTCGGTCTTGAATTATATCCTAATGAGCAATTATTAGATGAATATGAAATTAGAAAATCATATTGGACTGATAAAGGTTGGGAAAAACCTGGCATTATTAGAGATTTACCAACATATAGACCAACAAAGGATACTTTCAAAAGACCATTTTTCATAAATAATAATTTATCCTATATAGGAATAGAAAATATCTATGATATAGCTAATAACAATGCTTTATCTTTTAATTTAGATTTGAGATTTTTAAATGCTGATACTTGGGAGAGAGTCTTTAGTTCACCTCGCAATGTAAAAATGTTTATTGGGAAAGTAAATTTAAATTATAAAGCACCTTTTGAAATATCATTAAATGAATTAATATTATGGAATCAAGCATCTTATTATAAATATCAATTTTATAATGAAAGAATATCTAGCGAATTTAAATTAGCGATAGATACTGATTTTAACGATAATAAAGCAAAACCATATATCTCTATTTTAAAAGGAATAAGTTTTGGTATCAGTACATTTAAAAATATTGCATATGATCCTCTTCTCATTTATTTGATGGCTGAAGGAGATATCGTATTTGATTATATCAGAGCTAATTTTGGATTAAATTTAGGAATATTAATAAAATATCCAAAATTTTCAATTAATTTTGATAGTTTCTATTCTATATATAATTTTCCTTATGATAAAAGTAGATTAAAAGCTAATAGAGCTGAGATAATATCAAATTTTAGAATAAATGAAGATATTACTTTAGGAGCTAAATTCGATATATTAGAAAATACTTTAACAAGTTATATCCGCTATTATTATTCGCCTTGGGGTTTTTAACAATAGATATAACATAACAAATCCTCTAAAAGAAATATCTCTTAGAGGATTATTTTTATCTTAAATTATTATTAATTATTTATCTTCTTCAATAACTTCTGCTTTAGGAAACATAATTTCTCTTAATTTAGTATCTAATGTTTCAATAATATCAGGATTATCATTTAAGAAAGCCATTGCATTGTCTTTGCCTTGTCCAATTTTTTCATCATTGTATGAATACCATGACCCACTTTTATCAATTAAATCATATTTTATTGAAGCATCTAATATACTAGCAACGTAACTTAATCCTTTTCCAAACATCAAATTAAGTTCAACTTTTTTAAATGGTGGAGCTACTTTATTCTTTACAATCTTAACTCTAATTCTGTTTCCAATAATATTATCAGCACCTTTACTCAAAGTTTCAATTTTTCTAACTTCTAATCTTACAGAAGAATAAAACTTAAGAGCATTACCACCGGTTGTTGTTTCAGGATTTCCAAACATTACTCCAATTTTCATTCTAATTTGGTTTATAAAGATAATTGTAGTGTTACTTTTAGATAAAATACCTGTTAATTTTCGAAGAGCTTGGCTCATTAATCTAGCTTGAAGACCCATATGAGAGTCCCCCATTTCACCATCAATTTCAGCTTGAGGTGTTAAAGCAGCAACACTGTCTACTACTAAAATATCAACACTACCAGATCTTACTAATTTTTCACAAATTTCTAGAGCTTGTTCACCATTATCTGGTTGAGAAATCCATAAATCATTAATTTGAACACCTAAAGCACTTGCATAAGTTGGATCTAATGCATGTTCAGCATCAATAAAAGCTGCAATTCCACCTTTTTTTTGAGCTTCAGCAACTGCATGCAATGCTAATGTTGTTTTACCGCTAGATTCTGGACCATAAATTTCAATAATTCTTCCTTGAGGATATCCCCCAATTCCTAAAGCTTCATCTAAAAGAATTGAACCACTAGAAATACTATCTATATCTAAAGAAGCTCCTTTATCGCCTAATTTCATTAAAGAACCTTTACCATATTGTTTATCAATAGCAGCTCTTGTAGCTTCTAGGGCATCTCTCTTTTGTTTTTCATCAGTAGGTTTATTTATAGAGGTATCTACACTTTTTTTTGCCATTTATTATTTCTCCTTTAGATACTAATTTAATTTAGAATTATTACAGAATGCCTTAAAAGTTACCTTTTTCATACATTTTTTTTATAAATTCTTTTCGATCCGGTGCACCAAAGAATGCAGAACCAGTTACAACAACATCTATACCATGTTCTCTTAAAGTTCTGATATTTTTATCACTTACGCCACCATCACAATTTATTTTATAAGTAAAACCATACTTTTCTTTAAATTCTGTTAATATTTCAATTTTTTTAAGACTAAAATCTATAAAAGATTGACCACCGAATCCAGGATTTACACTCATAATTAAGACTTGATCTAGCTCACCTAAAATTGGTAATAAGCATTCAACATTAGTAGCTGGGTTTATTGATATACCTACATCTTTTCCTTTTGCCTTAATCATCTGAATTGCTCGATGAATATGTTTTGTAGCTTCATAATGAATACAAATCCCATCACATCCAGCATCAGCAAACTGATCTATATAATTTTCAGGGTTCTCTATCATTAAATGAGCGTCAAAATATAAATCGCTATGCTTTCTTAAATCTTTAATAAATTTTGGCCCAAAAGTAATATTTGGTACAAATACGCCATCCATAACATCTAAGTGAACCCACTCAGCATTTGCATCTTTTATTGATTTTACATCTTCTACAATTTTTGAAAAATCTGCAGATAAGATACTTGGTGAAACTATTAAATTATTCATGCGATAAGAATATCACAAACACGATTTATAATGCAATTGTTTTATAATTTTTTATTAAATGAAATAAAATTTATTTATATAAATTATAAAAAATATTAGAAAACCTTTAATTAGTTGCTCTATTTAACGTTTTTAAAATATTAAAAATAAAATTTGACATAAATGAATTAACAAGATAAAATAACTTATCAGACAAGTAGATGACTGATGAATCAATAAGGTGGATTATATGAAAAACTTAGAAGTAACTACTCTAATAGAAAACTCAAAAGGAGAACACCTCTCTCTAAAAAATGAACATGGTATTTCATTTTTAATTGAAAGTGATGGTAAAAAGATACTATTTGATACAGGTCAATCTGATTTATTCTTAAAAAATGCAAAATTATTAAACAAGGATTTTTCAAATATCAATCATGTTGTACTAAGTCATGGTCACTATGATCACTCTGGAGGATTAAAATATTTAATCAAAGAAAATAAAGAATTTAAACTTTGGTTAGGAAATGGATTTTTTAAATTAAAATATGGTTATCAAAACGGTGCATATGAATTTTTGGGAAATGATTTTGACATTAAATATTTAGAAGATAATAAAATTAATTACAATATTGTAAATCAAAATATAGTTGAAATTGAAAAAGATATTTTCATTATTACAAACTTTATCAAAAATCAAAAAGATGAACAAATTAATCCTCGATTCGTAATAAAAGAGAAAAACACTTTTATATCTGATGAATTTTTAGATGAAGTATTAATTGCAATAAAAACAAGTAAAGGAATAATTGCAATTTTAGGATGTTCTCACCCTGGAATGCGTAATATGTTAGAAACTGTAAAAACTCGCTTAAAAGCTCCTCTTTATGCAGTTTTAGGAGGCACTCATTTAGTTGAGGCGAATGAAGAGTGTTTAAACAATTCATTAGAATATTTAAATTCAGGGGATATTGAATTTGTTGGGGTTTCTCATTGTACAGGTTTTGATGCAATGGGAAAAATGAAAAAAAGTAATTCACATTACTTTCATAATAGAACAGGTACTTCACTAATTATCAATAATTAAGTACTAAATAAGGAGGTTGATGTATGTCAACAAAAAAATCATTATTATTTTTAATGACTCTTTTAGCAACATTATCATTTGTATTAATTGGTTGTCAAAAAGAGAGTACAACAAGTACTACTTCAGAAGCAAAAACTGAAGTTGTAAAACCAATTATTTGGAAGTCTTCAGGACATGGCCCTGCAACAGACCCATCTCAAATTTTTCATGACGAATGTTGTGAAGCTATCACTAAAGCAAGTGGTGGACGCTTAGTTGTTAAACCTTTTGTTGGCGGATCAATTGTTCCTGCTTACAAAGAATTAGATGCAATTAATGAAGGTGTATTACAAATGGGTTATACATGTCCAATGTATAATTTAGATAAATGGCCTGCTGCAGGATTAGTTAGTTCAAGACCAGCTGGATTACCTGGAGAAGCTCTTAGATCATGGTTTAATTATGGTGGTGGTGCTGATTTATTAAATGAAATGATGGAAGGCTATAATGTAATGACTTTCCCTGGTGCTCTATCCCCTCTTCCTGAAGAAGTTTTCTTCCACTCAAAAGTCAAAATTGAAACACTTGATGATTTGCAAGGTCTAAAAGCAAGATGCATGGGAGATGGTGGTGAAATTCTAAAAAGAATGGGTGCTGCAACTGTAATTATCCCTGGTGGTGAAGTTTATGAAGCAATGCAAAGAGGTACTGTAGATGCTTTTGAATATTCTACAATAGCTACAAACTGGGATATGCACTTTAATGAAGTTGCTCCTTATATGTATTTATCTCCAACAAGAGCTCCAAGTGATCCTCAAGTATTCTTTGTAAATAAAGAAGCTTTTAATGAACTACCTGAAGATTTACAAGAAATTGTAACAGCTCAAATTAATAAATATACTCAATTACAACATGAATATCTTGTATATAAATCAGTTGAATCTATTGAGAAATTTAAAGAAGCTGGAGTTGAAGTATTTAAAGTATCTAAAGAAATTGAAGATGCTTTACTAGCTGAAGCAGATGCATTCTATGAAGAAAAATCAAAAGAAGAAGATGAAATTTTTGGTAAAATATATCAATCAATGAAGGCATATGGCGAAGCATATAATTCACTTCATTAGTAAGTTTTAAGAGGAGAAAAGTATGACTATTTTAAAAAAAATATTGAAAGTCATTGATACTATAAGCGAAATGTCTGGATCTATAGTGAAATGGTTTGCATTTCTCCTCGTATTAGTAGGTTCTTATGATGCAATATCAAGACATTTTTTTAACAGTCCTACGATATGGGCATATGATGTTCTTTGTATGGCCGGTGGTATTGTATATATGTTAGGAGCATCATACGATTTTAAACATGATGCACACACTCGAGTTGATATTATATATGGATCTTTATCAAAAAAAGCACAATCAATAATTGATATTATTTGCTCACTTACATTGTTTTTCCCACTAATGATAACTATGTTCATCTTAGCAGTAAAATGGTCAATAAAAGCTTGGATTGGTGGAGAAGTAATGTTTACAAGTTTTTGGTATCCACCATCAGCTCCATATAGGACAATTTTTGCACTTGGAATATTCTTAATGTTATTACAAGCAATAGCAAAATTTGTAAGAGATATATATTTCTTAATTGGAGGGAAAGAAATTGATTGAATTAAGCGCTGAACTAGTTACTTTTTTAATGCTTGGAGGAGTTTTTGTATTAGTTTTAACAGGATACCCGATAGCATTTGTTATTGGAAGTGTTGCTTTTTTAATAGGAACACTAATCTTTGGACCTACTACAGCTTTTCACATCATGTATAGCAGATTCTATGAATTATCATTGAATTATCCATATTTAGCAGTCCCTTTATTTACTTTTATGGGGGTTATATTACAACACTCAGGTATTACAAAAGATTTATATGAATCACTTTATGAATCTCTTGGAAACCTAAAAGGTGGACTTGCAATAGTAACAGTAATATTTGGTACAATATTAGCTGCTTGCTTAGGCGTTATAGCTGCTTCTGTAACAATATTAACACTAATTGCTTTAGGTCCAATGGTTCAAAGAGGATATGATAAACCTTTAGCTGCTGGAACAATTGTTGCTTCTGGAACGCTTGGAATATTAATACCTCCAAGTATCATGTTAGTTGTATATGCACCACAAGCAGGTTTATCAATTGGACAAATGTTCATGGGAGCAGTATTTCCAGGATTAATGCTTTCTACTCTATATATTGCATATATTGCAGTAAGATGTCATTTAAACCCTGAATTAGGTCCATCTATGCCTGAAGCTGAAAAAACAGCTTTCAGCACTGAAAAATTGTTCAAATTACTAAAATCAATGGTACCTCCAGTATTATTAATAGTTGCTGTACTTGGAACAATTTTCTCTGGCATAGCACCTCCTACTGAAGCTGCAGCTGTAGGTTCATTAGCTGCTATTTTATTAGCAATAGTATATAAGAAATTCAGTTGGGAATTATTAAAACATGCATCGATTGAAACATTAAAGGTAAGTGCTTTTGTAGTAATGATTGCAGCACTATGTTACGCTTTTGTTGGTATATTTATGAGTGCTGGCTCTGGAGATGTTGTTACAACATTAATTTTATCTGTTCCAGGAGGAAAATGGGCTTCTTTCGTAGTTATTATGTTGATTGTTTTCTTATTGGGTATGTTTATTGAATGGATTGGAATCGTATTTATTATTGTTCCAATATTCTCTCCTATTTTAGTTAAATTAGGATTTAATCCACTCTGGGCAGGTATGATGATCTGTATTAATTTACAAATGGCTTTCCAAACCCCACCAATGGCAATGTCAATCTTTGTACTAAAAGGGACAGCTGATCCTTCCCTTGGTTTAACAATGAGTGACATAATTAAAGGAGTATTACCTTTTATATTACTAATTATGGTAACGCTAGTACTATGCATTATCTTCCCTGAGATAATAACATGGTTACCTGAAAAAATGTATGGAACTATTTAAATTAATATTAATTAAAAGTTATTGTTATTAGTTAACAATAACTTTCTCTTTTAAAAAGGTAAATGATAAGACATCTACTTGTATATCAAGTTAGATATATGATATTTTTTAACTATGAGAACTATAAAAAAAGAAAGACTTTCAGAAAAAGTATTAGATGCAATAAAAGAAATAATAATTGAAGATAATTTTCAACCTGGCTCAAAATTCTATAGTGAAAATAAGCTTACTCAAATGCTTGATGTAAGTAGATCTTCTATAAGAGAAGCTATAAGAATACTAGAAGTTACTGGTTATGTTGAAGTACATCAAGGAAAAGGCATATTTATAAAGGAAAGAATTGAAGATGAATCAACTATTAAACAATGGGTTGTCGATAATACTGATTTATTAAAAGAGCATTTTGAAGTTAGAGTTTTAATTGAGCCTCAAGCAGCTATGAAAGCGGCTGAAAAAGTCAACAAACAATCATTAGAAAAGCTAAAAGCAACATTTGAAAAATTCAAAAAGGATTTTGAGAATGGAGATACTTCACAAGCAATAAAAGATGATAGTCAATTTCATCAAATAATTGCAGAAATGTCTATGAACAGAACTTTATCTATTTTAATGAAGACAATGTCACAAACTCTTAATGAAGGGTGGATTGCAAGTTTAAATACTCCTGGACGTTTAGATAATACTATAGTAGAACACCAACTTATTTTATCAGCTATTGAAAATAATGATCCAATTATGGCAAAAAAAGCTATGAAAGATCATCTATGTAATGCATTAAAATCAATACAAAAATATTCTAAAGATTTCTAATTTTACAAATTTTTTTGTGTTATTTTTTCAAAATCAAAAAATAATCACTTTAAAATAATAAAATATATATACTATTGCTAATTTATAGGTTTTATCTTATAATAAACATAAAAAGTGTGAAAAAAATGCCCCGAGCATCCGCCATAGCTGTTGCTCGGGTTTTGTTTACTAAAAAAAAATTGACAATTTTCACTAAAATTTATAGGCGTTATTTGACTCAAATATATAATGAGTCGCTTTTTTGCGGAGGAAAAAAATGACAATAAAGAAATTACAAAAAATGTTAAATGAAGAGAAATGGAGTATTTCGTTCATGCAAAATTGTGATGTTCAATATTTCACTGATTTGGATAAACAAATTAAAAGAATCAATGATGATGAAATAATTGAAATCAAACAAATTTGTGATGATTATTTCGAAGAAACAAACCAAAACAGCATTATTGCGAGATATGTCTCTGGAATTGTAACATTAAAAACAAGACCTCAAGAAGATAGCATTGCTTTCCTTGATTTAATTTCTTCCTTTGCTCAAGTTGATAGAAATGATATGGTTGAATACTTATGTGCTCTAATTTTAAATGTTAATGAAAGCAAACCTGCTTTAAGATTATTAGGTGAATCTTTTGAAAAGCAAGGTAAAATAGAATTAATGTATGCCATTTGGGAAAGATTAATTAAAGTGGATTATTCAGAAACAGCTTTATTAAAGAAACTTGCGGATTATAAATTAGGACAAGCTAGTCAATTTGAAAAAGATCAAGGTGTTGTTTTTTATAAAAAATTAATAAATCGCTTAATTGCTAAAAATGATCCAATGAGCATTAAAGAAAGCTTCCCTATCTTAATAAGTTTAATTTCCGAAGAATTTGGTTATTTAATTGGTGTTTGTGAAAGAGTATCAATACATGTTGGAAAATCATATGCTGTTGCATTATTAACTTTATTAGTTAATGAAAATAAAGATAATATTGAAAACAAAATTTCTCTATATAAAAAAATATTAGAATATTCTGAAGATAACTTAAATGCAAGAAATTCTTTAGTTAAGTGTTATAAAACAAAATACAAAGAACACGGCAGATTAAAAACTTGTTTAGATCATAGCAAATTAAATGATAAAAACTTCAAAGATGTAACAAGAGCTATTGAAGATTTTGAAACAAACATTGCTTTTGATAAAGGTACTTTCGTATATCAAAAATCAACTAATAAAATTGGTAGAATAAAAAATATTAATGAGAAAAAAGTTATTATTGATTTCCCTGATAAAAGTTCAACTATGTCTACAGAAATGGCATTCAAGAGTTTAATAGCACTAGAAAAATCTCATATTTGGGTACTAAAAAGTGTAATTCCTCATGATAAATTGTCAGAAAAAATAAAATCAGACATACCTTGGGCACTTAGAATCTTAATGTCTAGTAATAATAATAAATCTTCAGTTAAAGATATGAAAAATGAATTATCTCCTTCTTTACTTTCAACAAGGGAAGTAAATGCTTGGGCAAATGCTGCAAAAAAAGAATTAATGGCTAATCCTTTATTTGGAGTAAGTACTCAAGAAAGAGATACCTTCACTTTAAGAAAAACTCCTATTACTTTTGAAGAAAAACAATTAAATATTTTCAAAAGCAAAAAGCAATTCTATTCAAAAGTAAAAGTATTAAGAGATTTCATTTTAAACAATGGTGATGTTGAAAGTGATTCTTTCTTAGAAATGATTGCATATTTCTCATCTAATATTACAAATAGCGATGGAACAAGTATTACACTACATAATGTTAGTGATACAATTGTAAGTAGTTACTTATTACTTCAAGATTTATATATCAACTACAATATGAACTTTGTAAAACTACCAGAAGGTTTACCTTTCTCAGCTTTATACAAAAGAATTGAATATGTAGTAGATTGTTTTAAAAATATTGATGATCCAGAATTAAAGAAATTATTTATTGAGCACGTAGTAAAAGTTGATCCATTCTGGGAAAAAACATTAATGGATTTATTCCCTCATTACTTAACTTCATATATTCCTGATACTTTCAGAAGTAATAAAAAATCAGAAAGCTTCTCAAGAGTATTTAAACAATGCGTAGCAGATTATAAAGAAAAATCACAAGTATTCTTATATCTTTATAAAAACTACACCTTAAAAGCTTGGGAAAAAAATGGTATTTCATCAGAACAATTATTATTTACTGCACTTTCTTTGTTAGATTATTTATTAAAATTAATCGAAAACAAAAAAAATGTTACTGAAAACAGAAAAAATGTAAAAGTACTAATGAGTAAATTATTTGATGAACATGCTATTTACCAATACATCGAAGAAGGTGATGAAATTAAAGGAAGAAAAGCTTATGCTTTAGTTGATAGATTACAATTGAATAAATCAGACTTAGGTAAAAAAATTGAAGTTAAACACCAATTAACTCAAAAATATCCAAATTTTGATTTTAATTCTAAAAATGCGATAGTTGTTGACGAAGATATAATTCCAACAGGTCTTTTCTGTCTTAAAGAAACAATGGAAGCTAAAAAAGCTTTATTATATGATTTACAACATGTACAACTTCCAGAAATTGCAAAGGAAATTGGTGAAGCTAGAGAATTAGGTGACTTAAAAGAAAATAGTGAATATAAATACGCAAAAGAAAAACAAAGAATGATTAATTCTCAATTATTTACATTAAGTGATGAAATTGAAAAAGCTACTGTAATTGACCCAGCAACTGTTACAAATGAGAAAGTTGCTTATGGTACAAAAGTTACTTTATTTGATAATAATAAGAATGAAGAAATAACTTACAAAATTATGGGCTCTTGGGAAGCTGATCCTTCTAATAATGTAATTAATAGATTAGCTCCTTTAGGTTCTAACCTATTAAACAGAAAAGTTGGAGATCATATCAAATTTACAGTTAATGAAACACCTTTTGATTTCAAAGTATTAAATATTGAAGTTGCAATTTAAGCAATTATTCAAATAAAATAACATTACATACCTCACCTTTTTTCTTGAAAAGGTGAGTTTTTTTTAATTTATACAATTTTCAAATATTTTGTATAAATACCTAACCTTATAGAATTATGGATAAAAAAAATATAAGATTTATAGTCATCGGTATTAGTTTATTATTCTTATTTAGTTGTAATTTGAATAATATTAATAACAATTTAGAAGATCAGTTTTATATTCCAATTTTTAAAGAAAATTCACTCCAAGAAACAAAAGCTTTAAATCTATATGGAACAAGTAGGACTGAAGGATATGGGGTACAATTTTTACCTCAATTAACTTATTTTAAAGAAGTTAATAACAATTCAATTACTGATGAGCTATCAGTGAAGTTTTTTCACGATGATATTATCGGTACTCACTCTTATGATGAAAATACTAAAAAACACCGTTTTTATTATCCAATTGGAGAAAATGCAAATATTGGATATATAGAAGTAATTTTAGATCAAAATAATAAATTCTCTTATCATCAATATCTTTTATTATCTCCTGCTCCAGATATAATCATGTATTTTATTACTGAATTTGAAGATTGTGAAATTTTAAGAGAAAGTGATATGGGATATTTCACAACTGTTAGACAATTTTATTATGGTTGCATAAAAAACAAATATGACACTCAAGGAAATTTTATAGGAACTTGTATTAATGCAGATGGAATGGGAATGGGAGCAGGAAAAAATTATGTTCATGGATCGGATAAACTTGAATATAGTTTTGTTGATTGGAAACTTATTAAAGATGAAGACAAACAATTTGATTTTAATGAATCATTTATTTCAAATAGCATCCAAGAAGATGTTACAATCCATGAATTATTAAATAATTATGATTTTATTAAAAATCTAAATTATTCTAGAGAAGATGATATGCCTATGCATGATATCTACTATGATATACAAAAAGATAAATATTTTAGAGGGTTATTTAGATTAACTGAAAATGATTTAGAAGATTATGATCCTGATTATTATTATAATTGTAGAACAAAAGAAGAATTTGAAAATTATACTGGCTACACTTTTGCTGAATTAGGATTCTCAGAATGTGATAATTTACTAGAATTTCTAGCAAAAAGCACTAATGTTGAGTATTGGCTAATAGGAGATAACAATTCTTCAAATTGGAGGGACAATCCTTTAGATGGAAATTATATAATAAGTAAATTTAGTGTTGATAAAACAGAAAATTACTTAATCTTTCCTGGAAATGTGTTGTTTAATGACAATTACGATTTATTTGTAAATAGCGAAACAGGTTGTATTTCAAATTTAGTCAAAGGAGAAACTTATTATTTAGGTATAAAAAAAGAAAATATAATATTTGATAAAATGAAAGAATATAGTTATATATTATATTTAAATGAATAACAAATATTAATAAGAATTAGTTGAGAGTATAAATCAATATTCTCAACTAATATTTATTCTAAAATGAAATATTACTAAAGTATTTTTTAATAAATCAATGATCGTTTATAATTTTATTTGCACTATACCAACCTGTTAGTATTGCAGTTGGAATACCAGCTGGAGAATATGCCCATTGTCCAGCTTGATAAATATTCTCAAAGGGAGTTTTTATGGATTTTCCAATTTGTGTTATTTTATTAAAGACAGGTGTTTCATTTTCATAACTCCAACCAGTAATTGCTCCTTTATTGTTGATTATTCTTTGCTCTATACTTAATGGAGTATATGAAAATTTAAACAATAAATTATCTTTAAGTATTGGGTATATAGAATTACTTAAAATAGTAATTATTTTGTCTTCAACAAAAGATTTAAATTCTTGATACCAACCTACATCTTTAATTTTTTTTACAATATCATATTCAAAGAAAAAATTTATTATCAATCCCGTTTTTCCTTTTGGAGATAATAAAGGATCGCGTAATGAAGGGATTGAGATTTCAAACGTATTATATGTACAATAATCATCTATCCAATTAAAGATTTCATCTTTACTAAAATTATCAAAATTTTCTATTATATTTGATAATTGTAAATATTGAATATTATTTAATCCTTTTTTATTTGGTGTATAGAAAAAATGACCATTTGATATATTTTTAAAATAATTAATTTCTTTGTTTATTCCTAAATATAATGCGAATACAGAATCCCCTCCTCTATTATTTAATATTTTATTACGTTGTTTAATTATTTTTTTATTGTTTTTTAAATTTTGTAAATCTACAATATTATATAATTGGTGCAAATCTGCACACCATATTAATTTTGAATAATTATAACTTTTATTTTCTTGATCTTTAATAATATTGTTTTTTGAATCTATATAATCTACTATTGTATTATAAAAAATAGTTCCACCATTTTTAATTATATGCTCTTCAAGTTTTCGAACTAGTTCTCTTGTACCACCTTTTGGATATAAATAATCTTGATATACATAAAAATAACCTAATGCAAAAAAAGTTGAAGTTTTTTTAAAAAAATGTTGAGAAATCATATCAATTAATGATTGATTATTTGTAAATTTTTTCAAAAATTCATCAATTGGTTCATTCATTCTATTCATGTGATTAATTGATAATAAAAACTTTGGCAGCCAAGGTAATAAATCGTGGATTAAATAAGATTTATCTTTAGTAAAATTCTCTTTAAATATTGGATTATCAAATCCATATATAACTTCCATACTTTTTGCAATTTTTACTATTACTTTAAAAATTTTTTCAATTTCATTTTCATTATCTGGAAATTTCTTTTTTAATAAAATTTTATAATTATTAATATCTTTTATTGATGAAAAAGCAATAATATCATCTTCAATACCAATGGAAACAGGACTTTTCAATAATTCAATATCAATTTTTAAATCACTTAACAACGGTTTAATTATACCTGAATTCTCTATTGATTTTGCACCAACATCAAAAACAAAACCTTCTTTTTCAAATGAATTTAACAAACCTCCACATTGATTGTTTTTTTCTATCAAAGTGACTTTATAATTATTCTGCAATAAATAAGCGGCAGAAACTAATCCAGATAAGCCAGCACCTACAATTATAATATTTTTAGAATTATTCATTTTTTAAAACCACAAATATCTAACGATTTTTCCCATAATTTCCAAGCCATTTCTTCATCTAAAGCATGCGGAGCAGGTATTTCTTTTGTAGTTAGATTATAAAAATTACCATTCTCATTTGCTATATCATCAGAAACTCCTAAATAATAAAGAGCTTTTGCAGATATTTCAGGAGATCTAGAAGATGGACTAACTATTCTGTGCTTAAAAAATTTATATAGGGAACCATTATTTTCACCCATATTACTTTTTACATTTCCAGGATGCATAGAATTAATTGTAACATTAGTATTTTCAAAATATTTTGAAAAAGTAATCATCGACAATAATTGGGCTGTTTTTGCAGAACCATAGCCTTTTAATCCTGAATAATGATGTTTTTTCCAATCTAAATCATTTAATCTTAGTCCTGCTATTGCAAATCTATGACCTTCTGAATTAACAAATAAAATCTTAGATTTTTTTTGTTTTGCTAATTTTTCTTTTAACATAAAATTTAATATGAAAGAGCTAAGATAATTGACTTGAAATACCATCTCAAGTCCATCATTAGTAAAAGTTCTTTTTGTTAAATAAACACCAGCGTTATGAATTAAAACATCAATATCGTCTTTAAGATTACAAAGTTTTTCTCCTAAATTCTTAACTTGTTCAATATTTGTATAATCACAAATATAATATCTACAAGATATATTATATTTTTCTTTTAATTCATCACATTGTTTTATAGTTTTTGATTCATTTCTATTAATTAGTATCAAATTTGAACCATGTGATGCATATTCATTAGCACAAGATAATCCTATACCAGATGTTGTTCCTGAAATAATGGTTAATTTATTATTAAATGACTTTTCACAAATTAAAGGATCTCGTTTATCATTTTTCATCATAGCCCCAATATTGGACCACTCATACTGTTTTAAATATTTATTCATAATGTCTACCCAAATTTCTTTTTCATGAATTTTCTATATGATTTACAGAATTTTGGAATATTATCAAAAATATCACCCCATAAATCATAATAGTCTCTCTGTTCAATTATCTGTCGATTTTCATTTAAAGTTACTCTACTCATCCCATAAATAGAAGAATTAGGATATTTTTTAAAACTTAGTGTCATTTGCCATTCCAAAACTATTAAATTATCATCTTCAAGAGAATTTAATATTTTCATTTTTAAATCATTAGATCGATCTGTTAATCTTTTTGTCATTGCTTGGAATTCTTCTTTACCATGAATTTCTTGAACTGTATCTTTAAAAAATATATTATCATCGTAATAAGGTAAAATATGAGACCAATCTGGTTTACCTTCGGTATTATAAATATCTGTCCATAGATGAGTCAAATGTTCCTTATCTATTATTCTATAAGTTGAAATAAGCGCCTCCAATATATTTTTAAATATCTATTTTTTTTTAATAATATATATATATATTAACACGTTGAAATTAGGTGTCAAATAAAAAATATTGGTATGATAAATAATAATAGTACCAAAAATTGTTTTTTTATTTGCATTTCATCTCATATTATTTATAATAATTATAAGAAAGTAATTATTCTTTAGCTCATTTATCAAGTTTTACATAAATTTGCTACCGAAATCTATCATTGATTATTATTATCAAAATAAGGCAAACAGGAAATATTATGGACAAACAAAACAAAATAATTATTGTAGGTGGTGGTATTACAGGACTAACAGCTGCTGCAGCGTTAACAAAAAAAGGACATAAGGTTTTATTGCTAGAAAAAAACGAAACCTGTGGCGGTTTAGTTAATTCATTTAATCGAGAAGGTTTCATTTTTGATGGCGGGATAAGAGCGATTGAAAATGCTGGGATGCTAAAACCAATGCTTGAAGAACTTAATATTGATATAAATTTTTTACCTAGTAAAGTTTCTGTAGGTATAGAAGATAAAATAATTTGTGCTGATGATGAAAATGGACTACAAGACTATGAAAGAATCTTAAAAGAATTATACCCTAATAATATTGAAGACGTTGATAATGTAATTAAAGTTATAGCACAATTTGATGTATATATGAAAGTTCTTTTTGGTAATGAAAGTCCTTTTTACAAAGATATAAAACATGATATAAAATATTATTTTACAACTTTTATTGTATGGTTCTTTAAATTCTTAAGAACTGGTGCAGCAATTATGAAAATGCAAATTCCTATGGAAGAGTTCCTTCATGAAATAATTGAAAATCAATCACTTTTTGATATCATATCACAACATTTTTTTAAAAAAACTCCAGCTTTTTTTGCAATGAGCTATTTTTCTCTTTACCCTGATTATTCTTATCCTGAAGGAGGAGTTGGTAAAATAACTCAAGAATTAAGTAGTCACTTAATCAATAATGGTTCTAAAATTAAAACAAATTCTGAAGTAATAGAAATTAATACAATAGAGAAGTTTTTAATTGATTCTAATAATAATAAATATTCTTATGATAAACTTTTATGGTGTGCTGATTTAAAAAATCTATATAGTAAAGTTGATGAAAAAGTTTATCCTAATAAAATCAAGAATCAGATTAAAGAAACAAAAGAAAATATTCTATCAAGTTATGGCGCCGAATCAGTTTTTTCTCTTTATCTAGCACTTGATATAGAACCTTCATATTTCAAAAATATATCACATGGTCATTTCTTTTATACTCCTTCAAAAGAAGGATTAAATGATTTACATACAAAACAACAAGATGAAATATTAAGAAATTGGGATTCATTAAAAAGAGATACTTTTTATAGTTGGCTTAAAAAATTCTGTTTATTAAATACTTATGAAATTTCTATTCCTGTGTTAAATGATCCTAATACAGCTCCAAAAGGTAAAACAGGTTTTATAGCAAGCTTTTTATTTAATTATGAAATTACAAAACGTATTAAAAAAGATGGTTGGTTTGATGAATTTGAAGATAATATAAAAAAATTTATGATAGAATCATTAACTAATAGCATATATCCAGAAATCAATGATAAAATACTTTTTTCATTTACTTCTAATCCACTAAGTATCGAAAAAAGAGTTAATAGCTCTGAAGGTGCTATAGTAGGATGGTCTTTTGAAAATAAAATTCCAATAAAAGCAGGTATGTTGAATATGAAAAAAGCTGTATTATCCCCTATTGAAGATATTTATTTAGCAGGACAATGGACAGTATCACCAGCAGGTCTTCCAACTTGTATAATGACAGCAAAAATGGCATCAGATATAATTGATAAAAAAATAAAAAAATAATAATTAATACTATCCAATAGCTATATTATTAATGCTATAGGATAGTATTTTTAAATATTAACTATTATAAATTTCACTACCTGGAGAAGGTGATTTTACTACAATTATTTCTAGAGTTTCTTCATCATGATTTTGAACATCCATTTTTGTATTAAATGGTATTTTTAATACAGTATTCTTTTCATATTTATTAAAAGATCCATCATTTAAACTAATAGAGAGAATACCTTCTCTTACTGTCATATAAACATTAGCATTTGCATAATGAGTTCGTAATTTCTCATCTTTTTTAAATACCATATGCATATAATGAATATTTTCATCTTGAATTATTGGCTCAATAACACTTTCATTATTGTCGCTCATTTTAAAAATTTTTTCTATCATACGAGTCTCCTTGTATAATTAATTTATAACGTATTAGACTCAAATTTATCGTTGCTTTTACAACGTAATATTACTTTTTTCTTTTAAAATAAGATATTAATGGAATATTGAAAATACGATAAGAAAAATAAATTAAAATAACTAAAAATATTGAGATAATAGAAATTATTATAAAGTTTATAAAAGTTGATCCATCTATATACCATATACCCGTAATTAACTTGTAAATAATCAATACAACTACTAAAGGAATGTTTGCAATTATTGTTTTAACAAGAGTCTTGATTATATTTTTGAGATTTATATATTTTTTTAAATAAATCATTTGTATTATTAATATAATAAAATGCGTTATTGTATTTGCTAAAGGTAGAGCAATAATACCTACATGTTTGATTAAAATAATAGAAAGTGAGATATCTAAAATTGCTTGAGAAATTACAAATCTTAACTGAATTTTAGCTTTATTTATTGATATGAGAGCTCTATTTAAAATTGAATATATTCCAATTATTGTCAATCCTAATACTAAATAAAACATTATTGAAGCAGTTAATTGTGTATCAAAATAAGTAAATTTCCCATTTTGCAATAAAATACCAACATATTCTTCATTTAAAAACATTAATATAATTGTTGCAGGAATAAATAAGTTTATCATACCATCAATTCCATATGATAAAGTATTTTTAAATTCATCCTCATTATTTTCATTAAAATATCTTGATAATAGTGGAAAAACTACTGTTATAAAACCTGTTGTTATTATTCCATAAGGTGTTGAGAAAAATATAATTGAATTTGAATATGCTGTTGCACTTCCAGTATCTAAAGTAGAAGCTAAATATGTTGATATTTGCTCTGACAATATAGCTGCAATAGATGCCCCTAATACTATAACCCAAACATTAAGTATTTTCCTAAACTCCTTATCTTTAAAATCGAAATTTAGTTTAATTCTATAGCCTAAATTATAAAAATTAATAAAAGTAAACAAAAATTGGATTATACTACCAATTAAAACACCATAAGCCATAGACATAGCACCTAGACTATGATTAGTTAAAGCTACAAAAATAATTAATGTAATTGAATAAAATAAAGGTGCAATTGCATAAGGCAAAAATTTTTTTTCAGTTTGTAGTACTGCAGCAAAGATATTTCCTATAGAAATAAAAGCTAAAAAGCCCATAAAATATGGCAATAAAATTGCACCTAATTCTAAATCTTCTCCTTCAAAGGCACTAATAAAAGAAAAAATTTGTTTACCAAACAATGCAAATAATAAGATAATTATCGTAAATATAATTATTTGAAAAGTAAGCATTAAACTAATAATTTTATTTCTAAATTTTTTTTCACTTTTTAAAGTCAAACTTGGTATAAATGCAGAAGTAATTGCTCCTTCTGCAAATATTTTTCTTAGATTATTAGGTAAAAAAAATGCAACATTTATTACATCAGCTGTTGAAGATGCTCCAAAAGCCGTTGTTAATACTCTAGCCTTTATTATTCCTAACAATCTAGATAAAAAGGTAAATACCATTAAAATTAGAGAATGCTTTGAATTTTTTTTATTTTGAGTAGAATCTTTCAAGATAGTCCTTCTTAAATTGCTTAAATCTATCTTCTTTTATAGCTTGTCTAACTCTAGCTAATAAATTATATAAATATGTTAAATTATGTTCAGTAGCTAACATACCGCCAAGCATTTCATTAGTTTTAACCATATGATGCATATATGCTCTTGAATATTTTTGACAAGCACTACATGTACAATTTTCATCAATTGGACCATGATCAAATTTATGAATTGCTTTCTTTAAAGTTACTACACCATCATCACTAAATACTGCACCATTACGTCCCATTCTTGTTGCTAATACACAGTCAAATAAATCTATTCCGTTTTCAACAGCATTTAAAATATAATCAGGGGAGCCAATACCCATTACATATCTTGGTTTAGTATCATCGACAAATTCACTTACATAACTCAAATGTTCATAAAAAGCATCTTTTTCTTCCCCTACTGATAATCCACCTATTGCAATACCCGGAAAATCAAGAGACGAAATATATTCTGCGCTTTGTTTTCTTAAATCTTTATAAAAATTACCTTGAACAATTCCAAACATATTACCTTTAAAGCCTTCAAGGTTATCACCGTAATCTTTAGCTCTTTTTGCCCAAGCATGAGTTGTAATCATAGCTTCTTTTGCAGCACGATATGGAATATCAGGTGGTGTACAAACATCTAATAACATACATATATCACTTCCAATACTTTTTTGAATGTCAATAACTTTTTCTGGAGTAAATATATGTTTTGAGCCATCAATATGAGATCTAAAATGAACACCACTATCTTTAATTTTTCTTAATCCTGACAATGAAAAAACTTGGAAACCACCACTATCTGTTAAGATATTACCATCCCAATTAGAAAAATTATGTAAGCCACCAAAACTATCTAAAACTTCAGTTCCCGGTCGTAAATATAAATGATATGTGTTTCCTAAAATTAGATTATATCCAATTTCTTTCACCTTATCATGATAAATTCCTTTTACTGTGCCATTAGTACCTACAGGCATGAAAGCTGGAGTTTCTACAACTCCATGGTCTAATTCAACAAGTCCAATTCTTGCATTTGTATCTTTATCTTGATGTAATTTAGTATATAATTTTTTCACTATTTTATCCTTCAATCATTCTTTTACAAATATTTTTATTTTATTAAATATATATGTTGCAATTAATATGACAACAAATGGTATTATACTAGAAATTATAGGATTTATTATAGATTGTTTTGCCATAATTTGAAAAATCATTTTAGAAACATAATATAACACAGCTAAAATTATAGAATAAAATATTGAAAATAAAAAAACATTCTTTTTCCCTCTATAATCAATACTACAAGCAATTATTGCCATTATCAGCATTGCAAAAGGTTCAAACAATCTATCTAAAAAATCGGTCATATTTTGATACCATAATCTCACATTAACTTTCTTTTGAATATTTAAATAATTTAATGCAGTGTGTAAATACATTGTTTTTATATCTGCAGATAAATTTCTAAACATGTTTGGTGATAAATTAATATTGCTATCTTCATAGTTCTCAAAATTATATATTGTTACATTATCATTTTCTATTGAAGAAATTTTAACATCTCTAAAAATCCAATAGCCTTTTTCTTCACTCCAAGAACCGATTTTTGAATCAACTCTTTTTACTATTTTATTTTCATTATTTTTTTGTACTACAATAACGTTATAAAGAGATTTATCTTTTTCTGTATATCTATTTGCATAAATAATATAATTGTTTAAAGAATCTTGTAATCCTATATTATTATTATCTAAATTACTAGAAATATTAAATAATTCATTTTTTTTATTATTATAATCAATCTTTGATTGTAAAACTATATTTTCATTAAATAGAAATAATAATAAAGTTAGAATTGATACCATAATTAATATTCTCTTATAAATCATATTTATTGAAATTCCACTTGTTAATAATGCTATGACCTCATTATTACTATTCATTTGTGATAAAAAGTAAGTTATTGTAAAAAGCGTAGCTGGTGCAAATACTAAGATAATAGATTGAGGTAGATATAATATTGTAATTTTAACTATTTCTAAAAAGGACACATTATTCTGAACATAGGAATCAAAATTTGAAAATAAATCAACACTTAATAATAAAAGTGAAGTTAATAAAACAGTAATAAAAAGTATTTGTAATATCGAAATATAAATATGTTTTGTGATTATTTTCATTAATTTCTCCAAAGTCGTATTAATATAAATGAAATTAATACAATTATCAAATTTGGAGCCCACATTAAAATTGCAGGATTTAATGCTGTTGAAAAAGTTCTAATTTGGGCTATAAATAATAAATACCAATATAATACTGCTATAAACATTGAAAATCCAAAACCTATTAACTTTCCATGTTTAAATTTAAAATTTGCGAATGGTATTGTAATTAAAACTAAGAAAAAACAAGCTGCACTAAGAGCAAATTTTTTGTTAAATTCAGCTCTAAAGTATTGGAAATAAAAATCAATAGGTCTTATATTTATTTGAGCAAGATAATAATAATCATCAACAAAGTTATTAATATTTAAGTTATTAGTTGTTTTGTTAATATAATAATTCTTATTTAAATTAGATATTGTAGAGTACTTATTTTGCTTTGAATCATTAATTTTACGCTCTAGATTTTGTTTATTTTCTTTGATTTTTGTCATCAAATCAACACTTGATAAATTAGATGGCAAATTAGAATTAATACTTTTTAGAGAAGATGAAAAATCAATAAAATATGTTAATTTTGAACTTTTTGCATACTGATAAGTATCATTATTTTTTTCAGTAACTAATAAAGTTGGATCATTTAATTCAAGAGAATATATTAAATTATTGATATCCAAATAATTAAATTCACCTTTTTCAGAATTGATTAAATATGAGGAATTATTTTCATCTGCAATTAATACTATATCATTTATTATATTATCTTTGACTTCTCCATTAGTAATTAAAAAATCATCAAATACATTACTAGAATTACTCTTTAACTCTACACCAGGAGTTTTTGTTAATAATTCAATATATAATTGTTGATATCTATTAGAACTTAGAGGCAATAATATATCTGCAACACTAAAGCATAAAAAAGATATCAGTATTGATAATAATATTATTGGTTTAAATATATCCCTAATTGAAAAACCACAACTTCTAAGAGCTAACAATTCATTTGTTGAATTTAGATTACCTATTACCATAGCACTAGCACTTAAGGAAGAAAAAGGAAATGTATATAATAAGAATTGAGGGATTGCTAAAACAACTAAATTAATCATTGTAAAAAAATCGACATTGCTTAATAAAATTCTTCTAGCTAATAATAAAATTTGATTAATGAAAAAAATAAAAAAGAAAAAAACAAATGAAACTATAAAAGAAAGCAAATACTCTCTACTTATAAATAAGTTCAATTGTTTTTTTCTTGTGTTTAATAGCAAAATTTAAACTCCAGTAGATCCAAAACCGCCTTCTCCACGATCTGTATCATCTAGTTTTTCAACTTTTACAAATTCAGTAGTTACAACAGGTGCAATTACAAATTGAGCTATTCTATCATTATTATTAATAATAAAATCATTTTTTCCATGGTTAATTAAGATAACTTTTACCTCACCCCGATAATCAGCATCAATTGTACCAGGAGAATTAAGAACAGTAACACCATATTTAGCTGCTAAGCCACTTCTTGGTCGTACTTGAGCTTCATACCCTGCTGGTAAAGCAATTTTTAAACCAGTAGGTATTAACCCAAATTCTCCTGATTTAAGAATGAACGGCTCATCTAATTTTGCATGAATATCTGAGCCGGCACTCATAGCTGTTGTTTGTTTAGGAAGAGATGCACCATCTTCTAACTTAACTTTAACAACAATATTATTCTTCATTTTTTGGAGATTTCTTTTTGTTATCGTATTTATGATGTCTTTTTCTATTATCTCTTCTATCTTTTGATTTTTTATCATCTTTTTTTTCTTCATCTTTTTCATCAGATGGAGAAATCGCATCGATATAAGATAAGTTCAATCTTCCTTGTCTATCAATTTCAACTAATTTAACTGGAATTTCTTGACCTAAAGATAATACTTCATCAACTGTTTTAACTCTAGTTTTTGCTAATTTTGAAATGTGGCACAAGCCTTCTTTTCCTGGTAAAATTTCTACAAATGCTCCAAAGTCCATAATTCTTTTTACAGTACCTTGATAAATTTTACCTTCTTCTGGTTCTTCAATAATTGCATGAACTAAATCTTTTGCTTTTTGAGCTGCAGCACTGTTTTTACCATAAATAGTAATAGTACCATCATCTGCAATATTAACTTCAGCACCAGTTTGAGTTGCAATACCTTTAATTGTTTTACCACCTGTTCCAATAACTGCACCAATTTTTTCTTCATCAACTTTCATTGTTAAGATTTTTGGAGCATTTTCGTTAATGTCTTCTCTTGGAGTATCAATTGCTTCTTTCATGATACCTAAGATATGCAATCTTCCATCTTTAGCTTGTTTTAAAGCTTTACTCATAATTTCTGGAGTAACACCAGCAATCTTAATATCCATTTGGAAAGCTGTAATACCATCTTCAGTACCTGTTACTTTAAAGTCCATATCACCTAAATGGTCTTCTTCACCTAAGATATCAGATAATACAACATAGTTTGCATAATCAGCACCTTCTGTGATTAATCCCATTGCAATACCTGCAACTGGTTTTTTAATAGGAACACCTGCATCCATTAAAGACAAACAACCACCACATACTGATGCCATTGAGGAAGAACCATTTGATTCCATAATTTCAGATACAATTCTAACAGTATATGGGAAATCATCTTTTTCAGGAATAATAGCAGTTAAAGCTCTTTGAGCTAAATGTCCGTGACCAATTTCACGTCTACCTGTTGTTAATCTACCACATTCACCTACACTGTATGGAGGGAAGTTATAATGTAACATAAATGATGAGAAAGATTTTTCACCATCAATATTATCAAACATTTGTTCATCACTTGCAGTACCTAATGTAGTTGTTGCAAGAGATTGTGTTTCACCTCTTGTAAATAATGCTGAACCATGAGTTTTTGGAAGCAATCCAACTTCACAAGTAATAGGTCTAATATCTGTTACTTTTCTTCCATCAGTTCTAACACCTTCATTTAAAATGGAATGTCTTAATATTTCATATTCTAAATCTTCATAAAGATGAGCCAATTGACCTGGTCTCTTTTCATCTTCTTCAATTAAACTTGCGAATTTTTCTTCAACTTGATTATGAGCTTCTTTTAAAGCAGCATATCTTTCCATTTTACCTTTAACAAATGAAGCTTCTTTAACTAAAGGATATGCATATTCTCTAACTTCATCCAACCATGATAAGTCTTCAGTAATTTCTAATACAGGAAGCTTTTCTTTACCTGCTAATTCTTTTAACTCTAATTGAGCTTTACATAAATCTTTAATAACAGGATGAGCTTGAGCGATAGCTTCTAACATATCTTCTTCGCTAACTTCTTTTGCTCCACCTTCAACCATTGTGATACCATCCATTGTTCCAGCTACTACAATTTCTAATTCACATTTATCCATTTGTTGGAATGTTGGATTTACAATGTATTCTTCCCCAATTTTACCCATTCTTACTGCAGCAATAGGACCATTAAATGGGATATCACTGATTGTTACAGCAGCTGAAGCAGCATTAATAGCAATAATATCAGGAGTATTAATTTGGTCTGTTGATACAACAGTTGGAACAACTTGGATTTCACGACCGAAAGCTTTATCAAATAAAGGTCTCATTGGTCTATCAATTAATCTACTTACTAAGATTTCTTTATCTTTAGGGCGGGCTTCCCTTTTTAAGTAACCACCTGGGATTTTACCTGCAGCATAATATTTTTCATTATATTCTACTTGTAATGGTACGTAATCTAGTGGTTCGTTTGGTGCTTTACCACAACATACAGTTGCTATAACTGCGCTACCTGCATATCTTGCATAAACTGCACCGCTAGTCTGCTTTGCAATTTTTCCGGTTTCAAAAACTAGAGTATCATCTCCAATTTGAACACTTGCTTTTTTTGTTTCAAACATTCTTCTTTCCTTAATTCTTTTATGTTCTTTTAATAGTTCTTTATTTTTTTAAATCTAGCCCTATTTTTTATTTTCATTTTAATTATTACTTATTTTTCTAAATGTTTCAATGAAACAAATTAAAAAAAATATTGGAGAATTGTAATTAAACTTTCCTCCAATATCAAATAATTTAGGAATAATTATTTTCTGATTCCTAATTCAGCAATTAATGTTCTGTAATCGTCAATATTTTTATTCTTTAAGTAACGAAGAAGTCTTCTTCTTTGACCAACCATTTGTAATAAACCACGTCTTGAAGCGTGATCTTTTGGATTAGCTTTAAAGTGAGCTTGTAAGTCATTAATACGAGCAGTTAATAAAGCAATTTGTACTTGTGTACTTCCTGTGTTAGTTTCGCTGTTACCAAATTTAGCAACGATTTCAGCTTTTTGTTCTTTAGTAATCATCTAAATACCCTTCTCTAGCTAATTGCTAGAATATAATTTTTTATAGAGGCTTCTTGATATGGAGAAATTTTTATTACTTCAGCATCTATATTAACTGTTGTGCTAATTTTTTCTTCAACCCAAAAAGCTGTAAAACTACCCTCTTTGGGTACTAATTGTTTTACATCCTCTATTTTAAATAACAAAGAGTTACCAGAAACTTGGGAAGGTGTTGACCCCAAATCCAGCAAATACTCTCTGCCTAGCAAATCTTGAACAACGTTCAATTTGCCACTTTTTATCAATTGTCTTATTCTAGTAGAACTTATTACTTTATTATCACTATCTAAAATAGCTTTTGTAATAACTACCTTCGTTTTACTAGATATTTGGTTTAAACTTTCTTGTAATTCAAAAGATTTTAAAGAATTTTTTGGATTACCTAATTGAAAATCTTCACCAACAACTAATTCAATAATATTTAAGTTTTTACATAATTTTAATAAAAACTCATCAGCACTAAGTGTACTGATTTTTTTAGAAAAGTCAATAATGACCTCTAAATCGAATCCCATTTCCTCAAATATTTTTGTTTGTAATTTTTTAGTAAGTAAAGGTTTTTCAAGGCCTCTCCTACCACTCTTCATTTTTGGATTAATATTAAAAGTAACTAGTACTGAATATAAATCATTATTAATTACTTTATTTAGTATTTCTTGATGGCCTTTATGTATTCCATCAAAAACACCAATACACAATGATATTGTTTTATCTTTATACTCATTATTTTCTTTAATAAAATCTTCAAAATCTATAGTTATCACTTTATAGTCCTATCAAAGCATGGGTTTATCTGTGAAATAATTTTTATTATTTTTTTATTTTCATCTAACTGTAGTACACATCTTAGTATATCATCCTTACTATATACTGCAGCATAATATGCATTTTCTTTAACATTACTTTTTATCAAATAATTATATGAAGGTTTTTTCCCATTCGCTAAATCAAATAAATATTTATCTTCAATATAATAGATTGAAACGGTATCTAATCTCTTTAAATAATCATCAGTTTTATTTAAACCTTTGCTTATTTTTTCAAAATTATCAGTCTCTACTGACTCGTCTAATGAGAATGGTCCAATTTTAATTCTTTGTAAATCAATTAAATGACCTCTTGAATTACAACTTAATGCCAAATCTCTTGCTATGGATCTAATATAAGTGCCTTTTGATACATGTATTTTACAAACTAAATCTCTACCATCAAAGGATATTATTTCAAAAGAAAAAATATCTATTTCCCTAGTAGGCATTTCTACATCTTTTCCACTTCGTGCAATTTTATATGCTCTTTTTCCATTTATATGTACAGCAGAATATATAGGAGGAGCTTGTTCAATAGTTCCAATAAAATTATCTTTTATAGATTTTTCTATAACTTCAATATTAGGAATATCTGCGGTTGCTATAACATCTCCTTCTATATCAAGGGTAGATGTTTCTTCTCCAAAGCGTATTGTTGCAATATAGACTTTATCTAAAGTAGAAAATAATTGATTTAATTTTGTTGTTGAACCTGTCAAAACAATCATTAATCCATTTGCAAATTTATCTAATGTTCCAGCATGACCAACTTTTTTATCTACATTTTTTTTAATAGAACCTAAAGATCTAAACGAAGTTATATCTTTAGGTTTATTTGTTAAAATAATATGTGAATTATTCCCCATGATACTCTAATGAATCTATCAAATTATTTACTTTTTGAGCATCTTTATAAGTTTCATCAGCTTTAAAAGTTAATTTTGGGGTATTTCTTGTATTAAGAAATTTTGCTAATCTTCCTTGAATATAACCTGAGGCCTTTTGAAGACCATCAACGCTTTTTTTCAAGGAACCATCTTCAAGTACACTTGTAATGAATATTGTTGCATACGCATTATCATGTGATAAATCTACTCTAGATACAGAGCAAAATGTACTGACGTTATGATTTTTAATATCACCTCTTACAATCAATGTACTTATTGCTTCCTGTATCTTTGATTCTATTCGTTTTTGACTAAATTGACTCATTCTACTTACTTTCTTCTAATGTTCTCTTTACTTTTTCTTCTTCAATAACTTCTAAAATATCACCAACTTTAATGTCTTGGAAATTTTCTAAGCCAATACCACATTCAAAACCTGCTGCAACTTCTTTTGCATCATCTTTAAATCTCTTAAGTGATGATAATTTGATTAATGATTTACTTACTTGGATATTATCTCTAATAACTTTAACTAAGCTATTTCTTTTAACTTTACCATCAAGAACATAACAACCAGCAATAACGCCAATTTTTGGGACTTTAAATGTATCTCTAACTTCAACAGATCCAATTTCAACTTCTTTAACTATTGGAGATAACATACCTTCCATAGCATCTCTAACATCATCAACTACATCATAAATAATATTGTACTTTCTGATTTCAACTTTTTCTTGTTCTGCTAAAGAAGCAGCCCTAGGTGTTGGTCTAACATTAAAACCAATTACTAAAGCGTCAGAGGCAGACGCTAAGGTAATATCACTTTCGATAATTGCACCAGCACTTGCTCTAATAACATTAAGTCTTATTTCACTTGTTGATAGTTTTTCTAATGAAGATTGAAGTGCTTCAACTGAACCTTGAACGTCACCTTTAATAATAACATTTAAGCTTTCTATACTACCCTCTTTAACTTTATCAAATAAAGTATCAAGTGAGAATTTATTACCTGTCTTATTAGCACCAAGTCTTTCAAGTTCTTGACGTTTTGCTCCAACTTGTCTAGCTTGTTTTTCATCTTCTGTAACTTGGAAAGGATCCCCTGCAGATGGAATATTAGATAAACCAATAATTTCAACTGGAGTTGATGGTCCAGCTTCTTTAATTTTCTTTCCAGTATCGTCAAACATAGCTCTAACTCTACCGGAATATATACCAGCAACGTAGTAATCACCTTGTTTTAAAGTACCTCTTTCGATTAGTACAGAAGCTACAGTACCACGTCCTTGGTCAATTCTTGATTCAAGAACTTTACCTTCAGCTCTACAATTAGGATTAGCTTTTAATTCCAATATTTCACTTTGAAGTAAAATTGTATCTAATAAATCATCAATACCTTCTTTTTTCAATGCAGAGATTTTACAATATAGAGTTTGTCCACCCCAGTCCTCTGGCATTAATCCTAAATCAGATAATTGTTGCATAACTCTATCAGGGTTAGATTCTGGCAAATCACATTTATTAATTGCTACAATTATTGGAACTTTTGCTGCTTTTGCATGGTCAATAGCTTCACGAGTTTGAGGCATTACACCATCGTTTGCAGCTACAACAAGAATAACAATATCTGTAACTTGAGCACCACGAGATCTCATCATAGTAAATGCAGCGTGACCTGGTGTATCTAAGAATACTACATCACCCTTATCATCTTTTAATGAAACTTTATAAGCACCTATATGTTGAGTAATTCCACCAAACTCTCCACCAGCAACGTTAGTGGATCTAATAGCATCTAATAATTTAGTTTTACCATGGTCTACGTGACCCATAATTGTTACAATAGGAGCTCTTTCATAAAGATCTTCTTCACTGTCTTCTTCACTTTCAATTAAAGTTTCATCATAAAGAGATACTAGATTAACTTTACAATTATACTCTTCGGCAATGATTTCAGCAGTTTCATGGTCAATTTGTTGGTTAATTGTAACCATCATTCCCATACCAAATAATTTAGCAATAATATCATTTGCTTTTAAGTTCATTTTTTTAGCTAAATCTGCAACTGTAATTGATTCCATAATATCAATTGTTTTTGGAACAGATGCAAGTGCTGCAGCAACTTGTTCTCTTTTCTTTTGAATTTGGAATTCTTTTTCTTGGTTAGCATCGCGTTTTTGATAATTACTTGTTTTCTTTTTAAAATTCTTCTTTTGTGAAGTTTTTTTATTAAAATCAGTTGGAGCTGGAGCATTTCCACCACCATTATTATTTCTATTATTAAAACCACCACCTGAATTATTTCTGTTATTAAAGCCACCTCTATTATTATTGAAATTATTAGGGCCATTATTATTTCTTCTAAAATTATTAGGACCATTATTATTTCTGTTATTGAAGCCACCTCTATTATTGTTGTTATCAGAATTATTGCCATTACGGTTATTAAAATTATTATTTCTATTATAACCGCTGTTATTTCCATCAGCATTATTTCTATTATTATAAACACCTGGTCTGTTATTATTATAACCACCTGGTCTGTTATTATTATAACCACCACTTCGGTTGTTATTATAACCACCGGTGTTATTATTATTTGAGTTACGGTTATTATAATTGTTATTATTTCTATTATAATTATTATTTCTATTTCTAGAACCCGCAACTGGTCTACCACCTACTGTACCAGCAACTCTAGGAGCAGATGATTTAGTTTTTTGAGGTGTTTCTCCTGCTGGATTTTTACTTTGCCATTCAGCATGATCTTTTGCAGTTCTTCCTTGGTTAGGAACTGGTGGTAAATTTTGGCTTTTAATAATTTTTGGACCAGAATGTAAAGGAGAAAAACTCTTGTTAACATTTGTCTTTTTAATTATTTTCTTTTTTGCCTCAATTGTTGGAGTAGCTATTTGCTCTTGTTTAGCTGTAATAGAGGGTTTTTTTTCTTCATCTATCGCTTTCGCATGAGGTTTTACTCTAACAACCTTTTTCTTTACAATAATTTTTTTCTTTTCGATTTTTGTCTGACTCTTAGTTGCAGCTTCTACAGTGTTTGTAGGTTCTGCTTCACTATTTGAGCTTTTTACGTGTTTAATTAAAGTTGCTTTTTTCTCACTCATATGTTTCTTTTCTTATTCCTCTTCTTCTACTGTTTCAAATGCTAAGCCTGTTCCACATTCTGGGCATTCGCTCATATCTAATGTAATTACGTGACCACAATTTGGACATGTATATTCATAATCATCTTCGTCATCTTCTTCAACAATATCAACATATTGTAAGATAATTGAATTAATAGCTGCTAATTCTTCGCTTGAGAAGTCTCCAAATTCTTCTATTTCAGAATCAGTTAAATTAACAAATTCTTCAATAGTATATACATCATGGAATTGAAGTTTAGCGACAATATTTTCATCTAATTCAATTTGTGAGAATTGAATTTCATCATCAGCAATACCTGTATCTTGTGATTCTTCAGCTACTTCTGTATTTTCATCTATATATTCTTCTTCACTTCCATTATTAAAGAAGAATTCTGCCCTTTGTTTAGCATCATTAACAAAGTTCATTTCTTGGAATTCAGCTGGAGTTTTTACATCAATATTCCAATCGCATAATTTCTTTGCAAGTTTAACATTTAAACCACCTTTACCAATTGCTAATGATAATTGTGATTCATCTACAATCGCTATTGCTTTATATGTTAATCTATCTGTAATTACAACATCAAGTACTTGAGCAGGTGTTAAAGCATTCATAATATAATTAACTGGATTTGAATCATAATTAATTACATCTATTTTTTCACCTTCAATCTCTTTTATAACAGTTTGAATTCTATTTCCTTTTAAACCAACACAAGCACCAACAGGATCAATATCTTGATTATTTGTTTTAACTGAAACTTTTGATCTATAACCCGCTTCTCTTGCTACATTAATAATTTCAATTTGACCTTGACCAATTTCTGGCACTTCTAATTCAAATAAATGTTTAACTAATTCAGCTGATGTTCTAGATAATATTACTCTAACACCTCTATCGTTTTTTTCAACCTTTTCAACAAAACATTTAATTTTATCATCTTGAGAATATGACTCCCTAGGAGATTGATAACGAGAAGGTAAAATACCTTCAGTTGAACCAATATTAACAAAGATATCGTTTCTTATTCTACGGTTAAAATAACCATTAATTAACATACCTTCTTTATTTTTAAATTCACTATAGATAGAGTCTTTTTGAATATCTCTAAAACTTTGGTGAGCTTTTTGTTTTGCACTTTGAACACTAATTCTATCAAAAGTTTTATTAATATCAATCGGGATTAACATAACATCACCAATTTCAGCTTCATCATTGTATTCTTTTGCTTCTTCTAGGGAAATTTGATCTAATGTGCGATAATAGTTATCTTCATCAACAATCATTTTTCTTGAAGAGAGTTCTACAGTTGTCAAATTATCACTAAAAGTAATTACTGCATTTGCATCACTACCAAACTTTCTTTTGTAAGCTGCTTTTAAAAAATCTTCAATTGTAGATTTTACTAAATCTTCTGAAATACCACTATCAATTAAACGTTTAATAGCATCGCCCATATCACTTGGCATGTTTCCTGTCCTCCCAAATATATTCTAATTTAGCTTTAGAAATATTTTCAAAATCAATATTTAAGTTTTCATTAAGTTTTTTATTATCTTGATCTAAACACTCACTTAAAATAAGTGAATCATCAAGTACTTCTTTTATTATTCCTGAATACCAACTATTACTTCTAATATTATACACTCTTACTCTTTTACCTGTAAATAAAGTAAACTCATATGCATCTTTAATTTTTCTTTGTAATCCTGGAGTCGATACTTCAAGATTAAAATCTTGTTCAGGAGCTAATTGTATTTCAATCCTAGGTTTAATTAAATTATGAACTTTTGCACAATCATCAACTGTCGCATCTCCATCAGCTAATTTAATTGTTACACTTAAATTTGCATTATATGGACTTTCACTAAATTTAATATCTACTAGTACAATATTCATTGCTTCTAATAATGGCTCGTATTCTAAAAATAATGGGTCTTTTGTAATATTATTTTTCATATCATCCTTTAATTTTTCCAA
>NPIF01000346.1_pt1 | contig 134031 bp, 89 predicted proteins | sample 8637461 | NCBI WGS metagenome assembly NPIF01 (sample SAMN07420641, study PRJNA396082) | bioreactor metagenome | isolation source: sample BR12 brine-fed electro-methanogenic bioreactor BR | place: Japan: Kochi | collected 2016-12-09 | reverse complement strand
ATGGTTCTGGTGGGCGCTTACGATGAGCCCGTGCCGAATCCTGAATCCTGAATGCTGAGTGCTGAGTGTTGAATGCTGAGTGCCGAATGCAGAATGCTGGATGCTGAATGACTGAAGGGCTGGGGAAGACGCCTCTCGTCGCGAGCCCGGCTCGTCGGCCAGCCTTCACACCGCACACCGAGCCCGGACACCGGCGGCCAGCCCCTGCGGCACCGCTTTTCCCGCCGGTCAACCCCCTGTCCAGCCCTGTGGGACCGGCTTTCCGGCCGGTCAGGGCACCACGGGTGATCCCCCGCAGCGCCGATGCCCCCGCCCCTCCCAGATGCCTCCATCTGCGCCTCCCGCCCCGTTCGTCGCCCACCGGCCCACCCACTACGATGCTCTATGAACATACGGACCCAAGACTCGCGCGGCGATCGGCGCCGCAAACCGCTGGCGACCCCGCTCGCCGCGTGCCTGACCGTCGCCGCCGCCTTTCACGTACACAAAGGGAACGTCATGGCCGACCAGACCCCTGCCCAGACACAAACCCGGCACACCAACCGCCTCATCGACGCCACCAGCCCCTACCTGCTCCAGCACGCCCATAACCCCGTCGACTGGTACGAGTGGGGCCCGGAGGCCTTCGCCAAGGCCCAGCAGGAAGGCAAACTCATCTTCCTCAGCATCGGCTACGCCGCCTGCCACTGGTGCCACGTGATGGAGCACGAAACCTTCGAGAGTGAGGCCGTCGCCCGCCAGATCAACGACCGCTACGTTTGCATTAAGGTCGACCGCGAGGAGCGACCCGACGTCGATGAGATCTACATGCAGGCCACCATGGCGATGAACCAGGGGCAGGGCGGCTGGCCCATGTCCGTCTTCCTCCTTCCCGATCGCCGCCCCATCTACGCCGGCACCTACTTCCCCCGCGAGCACTTCCTCGCCCTCTGCGACCGCCTGCACGAGCTCTGGACCCAGGATCGCGCCGCCCTCGAAGAGCAGGGCGGCAAGCTCCAGGAGTACCTCAGCGAATGGGCCCGCGGACCGGCCGCCGACGAGACCCTCATCGGCCAGAACCTCGTCGACGAAATGGGCAAGACCCTCGCCCGCTTCATCGACCCCCGCACCGGCGGTTTCCGCTCCGACGGCAACAAGTTCCCGCCCTCCATGGCCATGGACCTCATGCTCCGCGTGGGCAAGCGGACCAACGATCCCACCCTCCTGGACGCCGTTGAGGTCACCCTCGATCACATGGCCCGTGGCGGCATCTACGACCACCTCGGCGGCGGCATCTGCCGCTACAGCACCGATCCCGAGTGGCTCGTGCCCCACTTCGAGAAGATGCTCTACGACCAGGCCTTGGTCAGCGCCATCTACCTCGACGCCTTCCAGGTGACCGACAACCCGCTCTACGCCGACACCGCCCGCGACATCTTCGATTACGTCATCAACGACCTCCAGTCGCCCGAAGGGGGCTTTTACTCCACCCGCGACGCCGACAGCGAAGGCCTCGAAGGCGCCTATTACGTCTGGACCGTCGAACAGGTCCACGACGTCCTCGGCGAGACCGAGGGCGCCCTGTTCTGCAAGTACTACGACGTGACCGCCGAGGGCAACTGGTTCGAGTCCCGCGGCCACGCGCCGGCCGGTCCCAAGAACATCCTCCACATCAGCAAGCCGCCGGAGGTCTTCGCCAAGCTGCACGGCCTGGATGCCGACGCCCTCCGCGGAAAAATCGCCGACTGGCACCGCAAGATGCTCGCCGCCCGGGCAAAGCGCGTCGCCCCCGGTCTGGACGACAAGATCCTCTCCGGCTGGAACGGCCTGATGATCGCGTCCCTCGCCAAGGGCGCCCGCGTGCTCGACGAGCCGCAGTACGCCCAGGCCGCCGCCCGGGCCGCCGAATTCGTCCTCGACCGCATGCGCACCGACAAAGGCCGCCTCCTGCGCACCTGCCGCAACGGCCACGCCCGGCTCACCGGCTACCTCAACGACTACGCCTTCATGATCGAGGGCCTGCTCAACCTCTACGAAGCCACCTTCGACCGCCGCTGGCTGGAACACGCCGTCGCCCTCAACGATCTGCTTATCCAGCACTATCACGACGACGCCCCGCCGCAGACCGCCACCGACGCCGCAGCGGAGGCACAGACAGCGGCCGAGGCCGGATCCGCCGCTCAGCCCGCCGGCGCCGAGGCCGCCGGTGGGAAGAACACAGGCGGACAGAACGCGACACCGCCCGCAGGCGGCGCGGGCTTCTTCTTCATCGCCGACGACGCCGAACAGCTCATCGCCCGCACCAAGAATCCCCGCGACGGCGCCATCCCCTCCGGCAACTCCGTCCAGGCCATGAACCTGCTGAGGCTCGCCAAGCTGTACGACCGCCCGGACTACCGCGCGCTGGCCGAGGGCATCTTCCGCACCTTCAAACCGCTGGTGGCCTCGTCGCCGGGGCAGTTCGAGCGCCTGCTCTGCGCGGTGGATTTCTACCACGGCGATCCCTACGAGGTGGCCGTCGTCGGCCCGCTCGACGCCGACGCCACGCAGACGCTCCTGCGGGCGCTCTACGCCGAGTATCTCCCCAACAAGATCGTCGCGCACGCCGCCGGCGCGGATGCCGACGGCGGGCTGGCGTTGCTCCGGGGCAAGGGGCTTGTCGATGGCCATCCCGCGGTTTATGTCTGCCAGGACTACCGCTGCAAGAAGCCGGCCGGCACCGTCGCCGATCTCCGCGCCCAGTTCGGCCTCCCGACGCCGGCCTCACAACCGGCCGGTGCGGCCTCGTCCACCCGGTGATCGATCCTCGTGCCGTCGGCGCGAACGCCACGCGGCATCAGGCTATCCCGCATCGGGCCATCCCGCCCCGGGCTATCCCGCACCGCACCGGCACAGTCGAAGCTTGTGCGATGCCCTGGCCTGGGGTATCACACAGAGCCTCACAGGCCGAAAACGACGGCGACGTATCCTCGAAAGGTGCACCATGCAAACACGCACACGATTCATCCTGGCGGGTATGGGCGGCATGCTGCTGCTCCTGGCGGGCGCCGTGGTCGGCCAGGACGCCCCCAACAAGCAGCCGGCGGACCCGCCCGAACAGAACCAGCCCGATGCGGAACCTTCCGACGGCACGGCCAAGGATGCCGACTCACCTGCAACGCCCACCACCCCGCCAGCAGGCGAGGTGCGCACCTCGACCCCGCCATCCGCCGACGACGTGCTCAAGGCTTTCGAGGACGAACGCCCGCGGGTGGAGCCCCTCAAACCCGTCACCGACGAAACCGCGCCCCCGCTGGGCGTGGTGGAGAACGATCCCGGTCGCGGCGCCGACCGCGCCCGCATGCCCGAGGGCTATCTGCTCGTCGATCGCACCGGGCGTTTGAGTCAGCAAGGCCCCTGGTGGCAGCTCGTCTTCGTGGCCGACAATAATCCCGAAACCGCGCCCCAACCGCCGATCAAGCTCTTGCCCAACCAGATGCTCGAGCGAATGATCCGCGAGACGCAGAGCGGGGCGCGCGACGTTGAGTTCGTCGTCTCCGGCGAGGTCACGGATTTCATGGGCGAAAACTACCTGCTTTTGCGCAAGCTCATGCGCAAGCGGGACATGGGAAACCTGTCCAAGTGAGCCGCGGCGCCGACGCCGGGCCGCTTTGACCCTTCAGCGGCGGAAAAGCACATGCAGATCGACATCGAACAGCGAACGGGCTACGAACTGGTGCGCCTCAAAGGGGAGCTGCGCCGCGACGCCGCGGCCAAAATCGAGGAGGAGCTCCATCCCCTCATCGCCCCCAAGCGCACCGCCATGATCGTGGACCTGAGCGAACTGGAAACCGTCGATTCCAGCGGGCTTAGCCAGTTGATCGGCCTCGCCACCCACGCCCGCCTGAGCGAGTCGCGGGTCGTGCTCTTCGGCGCAACCCCCTTCGTCGCCGGCGTTTTCGAGGTCACCAAACTGGACCAATGGTTCGACATCGCCAAGGATCTCCCGGAGGCCGAACGCCGCCTGGGAATCGCTTGATGCAAAGGCCCGCGCCGGCCGTAAAGCCGCCGAGCCCGGCCAACGTGCAAAACGCAACGCAACCCAGCGCCCCTGGCGCGCAGGAGGGCGGTATGAACGTCTTTGGCATTCTCCTTACGATCCTGCTCGGCTTCTTCTTCATCGTCGGCTCGGCGTCCATCGGCGTATAGCGGATCGCGCCCCCGGCGCCGGGTGGTGAACCCCATCGTACGCACGGTACGCACCGTACGCGCACCGCGGGTCAACCAGGGGGCAGGTTATGCGCGCACTCATCTGGTTTCGATCCGACCTGCGGATCGCCGACAACACCGCCCTGCATCACGCCTGCGCCGACGCGGACGACGGCGTGGTTGCGGTTTTCGCCATCACCCCCGTCCAGTGGGCCCAGCACCACTGGGGCAGCATGAAAGTCGATTTCATCCTGCGCAGCCTCGCGGCCCTGTCGACGGCTCTGTCCGGACTGCATATCCCCCTGCGGCTCATCCGCGTCGACCGCTTCGACGAAGTCCCCGACAAGCTCCTCAACCTCGCCCGTCGGCACAACTGCGCCGCGCTCTACTTCAACGAAGAGTACGAGGTCAACGAGCGCCGCCGCGACCAGTCCGTGATCGACCTCTTTGAAGCAGACGACCGCGCCGTTCGCGCCTTCACCGACCAGGTCATCCTCGACGTCGGCGCCTTCCGCACCACCTCCGACGGCTGGTACAAGGTCTACACCCCGTTCAAACGCCGGTGGTGCGCGGCCCTCAAGGAGCAAGGCCCCCCGCGCCGCCACCCTCAACCCAGCCGCCAGGCCGCCCTCGACCTCCGCCCCGACGACGTCCCCTCCCGCCTGGAGGGCTTCACCGATCATCGCCGCGCCGATCTTTGGCCGGCGGGGGAGTCACCCGCCCGACAAAGGCTCGACGCGTTCGTCGCCGACGCCATCGGCGATTACCACACCAACCGCGACCTGCCCGCCGTGGACGGCACCAGCGCACTCTCACCCTACCTGGCCGCCGGCGTCATCTCGCCGCGCCAGTGCCTCCACGCCGCCCTGGAGGCCAACGGCGGACGCGCAGACAGCGGCCGCAAGGGCGTGACGACCTGGATCGGGGAATTGATCTGGCGCGAGTTCTATCGCCACGTTCTCCTGGGTTTTCCACATGTGGGCAAGGACCGGCCTTTCAAGCCCGCAACCGCCGACCTCCGCTGGCGCAACGACGAAGACCACTTCGCGGCCTGGTGCGTCGGACAGACCGGCTTCCCCCTGGTCGACACCGGCATGCGCCAGTTGAACGAGACCGGCTGGATGCACAACCGCCTGCGCATGGTCGTGGCCATGTTTCTGACCAAGGACCTCTTCATCGACTGGCGCTGGGGCGAACGCTATTTTCTCAACCGGCTCGTGGATGGTGATTTCGCCAACAACAATGGCGGCTGGCAGTGGTCGGCCTCTACCGGCACCGACGCCGCGCCCTACTTTCGGGTGTTCAACCCATTCACCCAGAGCAGGCGTTATGATCCCGACGGCCGCTTCATCCGCCGCTGGGTGCCGGAACTCGCCGACCTCGGATCCGACGAAATCCACGAACCCCACGAGCGCGCCGGCCTCTACCTCGACTACCCGTCGCCCATCGTCGACCGCCGCGACACCCGTGACCGGGTGATTTCTGCGTTCAAGGCCCTCTCCGGATCGAGCTGACCGGCCGCCCGATCGGCAGGGCGCCCCCGACGACGTGATCAATGCGCCACAAGCTCCGCTCTGGCCTCAGGTTGTGCAGGGTACCTGGGGCGCCCGGGACCAGTCCGGGAGCAGGGCAATTCGCCACTTGCAGCACGGACACGCCGCCGCGCAATTGCCCCCGAAGACGGTGTTTCGGCCAATCGCCTTGACGCATCAGGCCAAGACTTCTACAAGTTACTTGTCCGGAGAGCTTGGCAATTGTAACCAGCTCACACATAAGCGCTCAGAAGCGTATCTCTGCCCGTAACCAGGATGCAGACGTTGGCGGCGACCGAGCGACATCTCGAGCCAGACACCATGCGTGCGCGATTCCTGCGCGCCGCCACCCCTTTCATCTGCACGGCCCTGCTCACCATCGCCGGACCGGCCACCACCGCCTTCAGCGCGACCACCATTTACGAGCGCGAGTGCCAGTCGCCCTGGAGCAACGTCGAGCTGCTCGAGCACCTGACCCTGTCGCGCCACGGCGAACGCACGCCGCATCATTGTCAGCGCCGCGAACACCACGCCCCCACGGGCAGTTGCGCCGGCGCCCCGGAAAGCCGCGCCGCGGGCCTGACGCGGCACTGGAATCCCCGCGCCCTCGCCGACGCCCATCGCCAGCGCAATGGCTTCGGCGGCCCCCTGCGCCCCTGATGGGCCCTCCCGCCTTGCATCGTTTCTAGCTTACACCTTAACCGGGTTGTACCATCACGGTGCGACCCGCGCGCCCCGACCGGGCGCGCGGACGCCTTGAACACAGGAGGTCCCCGCCCATGGAACCGATCCTACGCGGCATGCTTGAATATCAACAGCGGGTTCACCCGCAACATCGCGCCCTCTTCGACGAGCTGCGCCACGGGCAATCGCCCAAGTTCATGTTCATCACCTGTTCCGACTCGCGCATCGACCCGGCGCTCATCCTGCGCAGCAAGCCGGGCGACATCTTCATCGCCCGCAATGCGGGCAACATCGTCGCCCCGGCCGACGCGCACGGCGGCAGCGAGGCCGCCACGATCGAATACGCCGTCTGCGTCCTGGGCGTCGAGGACCTGATCGTGTGCGGCCATTCGCAATGCGGCGCCGTGTCCGCCCTTGTGAACCCCGAGAGCCTCGAAGGCCTCTCCTGCGTCCAGAGCTGGGTCGCCCATGCGCAAGGGGCCTTGGACCGGGCTAAAATCCACGCGGCCGACCAACCCGACAAATCCTTCCTCGATCACTGCATCGAGTGCAACGTCATCCTCCAGCTCGAGCACCTGCGCACCTACCCGTTTGTCGCCGAACGGCTCGAGGACCTGCGCCTGCGCCTCCACGGCATGGTCTACCACTTCGACAAGGGTCGGATCGACTACTACGAAGCCGCTCAAAATCGTTTCATCCCGCTGAGTGAGGCCGCGGCCGCCGGCGTCGAAGGCGCAAGCGGCGCGGTCCGCGTGCACGCTGCCCCGGGGGGTGAAGCATGAACCAGACGACAAACGAATCCCCCCGCCGCGCGCCCCTTGAGGTTGTGCGCAAGGACCTGCTCGCCTCGGTCGTGGTCTTCCTCGTGGCCCTGCCCCTGTGCATGGGCATCGCCGTGGCCTCCGGCGTACCGCCGGCCGCCGGATTGCTCACCGGCATCATTGGCGGCATCGTGGTCGGCGCTATCGCGGGCAGTCCCTTGCAGGTCAGCGGACCGGCCGCCGGACTCACCGTTATCGTCGCCGGCATCGTCGGTGACTTCGGCATCGCTGCTCTGGGCGCCGTCGTGCTTCTCGCCGGGCTCCTCCAGGCCGCGGCCGGACTGCTGAAACTGGGCCAGGTCTTTCGCGCCGTCTCGCCGGCCGTCATTCACGGCATGCTCGCCGGCATCGGCATCCTGATCGCCGTCAGCCAGTTTCACGTGATGGTCGACGCCCCCAACGGCGCCGGCGGTCTGGACGCTCTGGTGGCAATTCCTGATGCGGCCGGCAACGCCATCGTCCCCGGCACCCAGCACTGGATCGCGGGACTGATCGGCGTCGCCACCATTCTGGTCATCGCCCTCTGGCCGGTGATCGCCCCGAAGAAGCTCAAGCTTATCCCCGCTCCCCTCATGGGCGTGGGCATGGCCGCGATCGTCGCTGCCGCCCTCAGCCTCGACATCACCTACGTCTCCATCCCCGACTCGATCCTCGACGAAGTGCGCTGGCTCTCCTGGGCCCAGGTGCAGGGCTTGCTCTCGCAGGACATGATCATCGCGGCCGTCACCGTCGCCATCATCGCCAGCGCCGAAACCCTCCTCTGTGCGTCGGCCGTCGATCAGATGCACACCGGACCGCGGACCAAGTACGACCGCGAACTCTTCGCCCAAGGCGTCGGAAACGCCCTCTGCGGCGTCGTTGGCGCCCTCCCCATGACCGGCGTCATCGTCCGCAGCAGCGCCAACGTCAACGCCGGCGGACAAACCCGCCTCTCCGCCATGCTCCACGGCCTCTGGCTCACCGTCTTCGTGGTCGTCCTGCCCTACGTCATCCGCATGATCCCCATGTCCGCGCTCGGGGCCATGCTGGTCTACATCGGCTACAAGCTGGCGCATCCGCGGCGGATCAAGGAACTGCTCCCCTATGGCCGGGGCGAGGTGGCCATCTACCTGGTCACCGTCATCACCATCGTGGTCTTCGATCTGCTCACCGGCGTGTTCGCCGGCATTCTGGCCGCCGCCATCAAGCTTCTCTACACCTTCAGTCACCTCCACGTTACGGTGGAGCCGCAGGCCGACAGCAAGCGCACGCTTCTGCACCTCGACGGCGCGGCGACCTTCATCCGCTTGCCGCGCCTCGCGGCCGCCCTGGAGAAAGTCCCCGGCAACACCGAGCTGCACGTGCAGGTGGACCAACTCACCTACATCGATCACGCCTGCCTCGAGTTGCTCGAGACCTGGCACATGCAGCACCAGGCCACCGGCGGCAGTCTGGCCATCGACTGGGACACGCTCCACGCCCGCGGCCCGTCGGCCAAGAGCAACGCGGCGCGGGGCAAAGCGGCCGCGGCGCGATCGGACGTAACGGACGAGCCGGCCCTGGTCGGCGCCGAACCCGCATCATAGATTGCGATCAAAAACAAAACGAGCAATTACGTATGGCTTTTACCCATGTATGTCGATAATGGAATGTGCTATCGAAAAAACTCATCGCGCAGATTCGACGGAAGTACGCCGCCCTTTCCGTCGAAATGGACGAGCGGCGCCGCCGGCAGTGGGCGGCCGCGGAGGCGCGCGAATTGGGCTGGGGCGGAGTAACGGCCGTGGCCCGGGCCACCGGGCTTTCTCGGACCACGATCACGGCCGGCATGCGCGAGTTGGACCTGTCGACCGCGCAGCGGGTGAGCGAAGCCTCGCGGTCATCGACCAGGAATTGGGCAAGGCCATTCCCTATAGGGTGTATGATATGGTCAGCAACCAGGGTTGGGTGAGCGTGGGGATTGACCACGACACCGCCCAGTTCGCGGTCAACAGCATCCGGCAATGGTGGAATCGAATGGGTCAGCGGCGTTTTCCGCAAGCGCGGGAATTGCTGATCACGGCCGACAGCGGCGGGAGCAACAGTTATCGCTCGCGCCTCTGGCGCGTGTCGCTTCAGGAACTGGCGGACGAACTGGGCATGAAGCTGCACGTATGTCACTTTCCCCCCGGGACCAGCAAATGGAATCGCATCGAGCACCGTCTGTTCAGCTTCATTACGCAAGACTGGCGCGGTCGCCCTCTGGTCAGCGTGCAAACGATTGTGAATCTCATTGCCAGCACCACCACCACAACCGGCTTGGTGGTCAAGGCCGCGCTGGACACCAAGTCATACGCGACGAAAGTCAAAGTGACGGACCGGCAATTGGAACAACTGCGCTTGACACCGCATGCCTTCCACGCTGAATGGAACTATAGCTTAGCCCCCCCGAGTGCGTAATTGACCCCGGAGGCGAAGGGGCAATGGTGGGGATCGCGTTGGGGGCGCGGGCTGGGGCAGCGTTTGGGCGCGCGTTGGCGTGCCGGTGGACGCGGGGAGCATCAATAGGCTCCGGCAGGTGCTGTCTCATATCTTGATTGCAGTGGGCGATAGCTAGCAGGTGGGCAGGTGAGAATATGGGCACGTGGGGACGCGCGCGAGTGGGCGGGTTTGCGCGGTTGCCGGCCTAATCGGGGGAGCTGATCGTCCTGATTTTCCGCGTGGCACGGAGCCATTTCTTGCTTGACACAGACGATTCCGGCTTGGCATGATTTAGGTACGCGGCCGATTGGTACAATACCAAGGCGTTTGCCGTGCCCTCGGGTGCGGCAGGCATGCATACCATCACCAGGTAACAGGAGCGGTTGCGGCGACAATTCTCTTTTCTCAATGGCACGGGAGCATTGCGGGTCTTGCCCGTGCTTGATTGCGGTGAACTGACAAGAGCACGTTGAGGATGTGGCTCAACGTTTAAGCGTTGGTCTGCGGGGATGTTGCGCCCGCAGGATGAGGTTCGTCGCGCCGATCCACCTTGGCAAGGTCGGGGTTGGACCGTGGCGGTGCGTTCGGGGTGTTGCGCGCTCGCCGTCCCCGGCCTGCATGCGGCAACGCGGCGGAGAGGGAAAGTGCGAAGGTGTGAAGGTGCGAACGTGCGAAGGTGAGAAAGTGGGAAAGCAAGAAAGCGAGAAAGCGAAACAGTGAGCAAGGGCGCAACCGGTGGCGGGCGCGCCGATCGCACGGCCAGCGTGATGCGGCCCACCAGGCCAATGCGATGAGAATGCCTTTCGTCAAAGGCATTCTGCGGCCGGCAGGCCGCGATTTATGCAACCACCGATGGGTGTGAGCATTCGATTACGGTGGACAGTTCTGGGCTAGATCCCCGCGCTTCACGGACTTGCATGTGGGCAAAGGGAGCGATCATCGGCAAACAGATCGGGCACGAGCGTGATCGGCAGGATACGGGTCAGGACAGTGCGCAGCGCGTCTGAACGAGCGAGAACTGATGATGAACGCAACGACCAAGGTTCGAGAAACAGAAGGCAAGAGGTGGGCTGTGCGGCGGAGCGTCGGTCATGCTGGCATATTGGCGATGCTGGCGGGGGTTGCGGTTGTTGCGGGCGTGGCCCGGCCTATGGTTGCAGCGGATGGGAACACTGCCTCAGCGGAGTCCGACCCGCGGTGGGGGCAGGCCGTAGCGCTTCAGGAGCAGGAGGATTACCAGGCCGCGGCGGCGTTGTTCGGGGCCATCAGCACCGATTATCCCAAATCACAACGGGCGGCGTTGCGGATGGCGATTTGCGAGCACCAGGCCGGGGCCCGGTCCAGGGTGGTGGCTTCCTATCAACGGGCGATACGGATTGCCCCATTCGACTACTGGGCCGAGGTGGCGTTGTTCCGCCAGGCGGAGCTGCACCAGTCCCTGAATGATCCCGGCGGGCTGCAACGCTGCGTGGATACGTTGCAGGTGCGGTTTCCGGAGTCGCGATGGACGGCGCGGGCGGTGTGCCTCGCGGCGGCCGTTGAGGACGAAGATCCTGCGGCGGCGCAGGTCGCGTTGGACCGGGAAGAAGCGGCATACGCGGCATACCTGGCCGCGAACGGGTCGAACGATCGGTCGCAGGATGAGCAGAGGCTCGAACGTCTCGCGGAATTCGTGAGTCAGTATGGCGATACCCGGACGGCGTTGGCGGCACTCGATACGCAGGGACACCTTCTAATTCGCAACGGTCGGCGGCAGGAGGCCATCGTCAAGTTCGAAGAGATTCTCAATCGGGTGGAGGCGGGCGCGCCGCAGGCGCGCATCGTGCACACTGCACTTCAGCGCGTGGCGGCGCTGTACCACGCCGAAGGGCGCAAGCGGGAAGCGCTGGATACCTATCTTGACCTGGTGGCGTCTGCGGGCGACGCCCAAGTGGTCGCGGATGCGAGCACGCAGGCGGCCGGCCTGGCGTTTGAACTGGTGCAGGCAGGCGCGAGCATCGGCCGGCCCAAGAGCCCCGAGGAGTGGGAAGAAGTGCGAGTGTTGTGCCGGCAGGTGCATAGCTTGCCGGAGGCGGGATTGGGCCACCGGGCGCGGGCCGCTCTGATGCTGATCGAGTCGTACTGCTGGGAGGATCGGCTGGAGGATGCGGTGGAGGCGGCGGAGACGTTTCTGGAGGCCTATTCGGCAAGTGCGTTCCGGAAAGACACGGCGACGGTGTGCTTTTTTGCCGGGGAGGCGTTGCAGAAGCTCGAGCGCTATGACGAGGCGTTGGGGATGTTCGAGCGGGTGATTGCGGCTTATCCGGTCGAGGATGAGATCTGGCGTCGGATGGATCATCTGCCGCGCACGTATTTTCGTGCGTGGGAGACGCTGCGCTTGATGGAGGCGCCGCCGGCGCGGGTGGAAGCGGCCGGCGATGCCTTGTTGGAACGGTTTCCGGAGTCCGGGTATGCCGAGCATGTGCGCGTGGTCCGCCGACAGGAGGGGCGTTGAATGTTTGCATCCATGCGTTGCACCGGGTGTTGGCGGGCATTGATCGTGTGCGGGGTGAGCGTAGTGGCGACGGAATCGCGGATTGACGCGGGTTGTCCGCAGGGCTGCCCGTCGGCGCCGCAGCGGGAGTGCATTCTGCCCGATGATCCGATTGTCGCGAGGGCGCTGGTTGCGACGGAGCAATGCCGGTTTGTCCAGGCGGAGAATCCGCCGGGGGTAGAGACGGCCGAGGACTGGGCGCTGGCGCTGGGCCTGGAGGTGTCGGCGTTCGATCACGACGAGGTTACGGTCTACACCTACGAGCAGCAAGGCTGCGACTGCGCGTTCACCACGCACACGGAGGATCTGTACGACGCCGACGCCGGCCTGCGCACGCTGTGGGAATTCTCCGGCCCGCCGCCCGATCTCACGACGGAGGGCGTATACCAGCTCTTGTGGTATGCCGGAAACACCATGTCGGTTGACTGTTGTTACGACGCATACCAGTCCATCACGTTCACGATCTCCGTGAGCGCCGGGGTCGACTGCAACAGCAACGGCACGCCGGACAGTTGCGACATTGATTTCGGCGGCAGTTGGGACTGCAACAGCAACGGAATTCCCGACGAATGTGAAACCGACTGCAACACGAACGGGCGGCCGGACGACTGCGACGTGTATCGCTGGGATGTTCCGATTATCTGGCCGTTTTATCCGTTGAGCCAGGACTGGTCGTCGGACTGCCCGGATGATGCCGCGACCGCGGTTTACGACCTACGGGGCTCGATCACCTCGAACGCGTTGGTGGAGGAGCTGCTCGGGTCCGACAGCGGCGTCACCTACATCCCGGAGAGCGTGGTGTTCACCGGGGATCGGCGGGCGGCCGGTTTGTTTCGGTGCGCCAACGCCCCGATGGAGCTGGCCCACCGGCTGGGGATAGATGCCGGAGTGGTGCTGAGCACGGGTGAGGTTGGCAGTATCAAGGAAGGCGACGAAATCTGGAATAGCTCACGCAGCACCGGATCGAATTTGTACGAACCCGGCGATGCGGATCTGGATCGTCTCGCAGGATACAACGCCGGAACGAACGGCACACTAGATGCAGTGTCGTTATCGTTCGAGTTTTGCTGTGAAGGCGGCGAGGGTATGCTGGAATTCAACTATATCTTCGCGTCTGAAGAATACAACGAGTATGTGCATTGTGCAAAACCTTATAACGACATCTTCGGTTTCTTCCTGGGAACCGACCAAACGCCTTTACCGAACATCGCTACGATTGGAGAATCGGTAGTGAGCGTGGAGAGCATCAATTGCGGCCATATTGGCTCAGACGGTTGCGAGCCAGTCAACGAGGATCCGTTCAATTGCGAGTTCCTCCGGAACAACACCGATGAGGACACGAGTTCGATTCGAACACAGATGGACGGACTGACGGTTGTGTTGACTGCCCGAGGGCATATCGATCCCGGCGTCAACAGGATGAAATTGGCGATCGCGGACGTGAAGGATCCGAATTACGATTCCGCAGTATTCATTGAGGCGGGGAGCTTTCGGTGCATTCCGGCGACGGGAGCATGCTGCGATGGGGACGACGAGACCCGGGCGTGCATGGACGGTCTGACGGCGGCCGAATGCGCACAGCTATTCGGCGGCTTCGGCTTTTGGTCCAGCGGCCGGACGTGCCAGGAGATCCATTGCGTCGCGTTCAGCGAGGACTGCAACGCGAACGTCGTGCCGGACGAGTGCGAGCCGGACAGCGACGGCGACGGCGTGATCGACGATTGCGAAGGCGGCGCGCCGGAAGCGGTGCTCGACGTATGCCACGACGAGGACGGCAACGGAGAATACGAATGCGACTATCCCAGCGCATTCGCCGATGAGTGCGAAACAGTGCTGCTGGACAGCTACCGATCGGTGGACAACTGGATGCCGCCGGGGCTGCACCGGGCGTGGGATCTGTCCATCCCGGTTGATTTCTCCAACGTTGATGCGATCGGTCTGGACGTGGTGGTGGGATGGAAGGCGGATGCGCCGAACAGCGAAAGCTCGGCGTTTCCGGTCGCGTTGCGGGTGACGAACCTGGGCGGACTGGCCCACACAGTCACGGAGATCGTGGTGGTCGAAGACCTGGCGCCGACCGCGGTGGCGGTGACGGGGCCCGCGGAGCTTGCGGTCGGGCAGGAGGGCTGTTTCCGAGTGGATTGGCAGACGCCTTGTGATGCGATCGCGGAGGCCTACTGGGCGACGGACGGGGGCGCGTGGTCGGGCGGGCCGGCCGATGAACACCGGGTGGCGTGCTTCGCCTGGGAGATTGCGGGTGAGCACGAGGTGGACGTCGAGGTGCGCGATACGGATGGCGACGCCCTGACGCGGTCCGGGGCGCTCACCGTACTGGTTACGGGAGCGGCCGGCCCGGAGTTTCAGCCCAAGGCCCTGGAAGTGCGGACCCGGTATCACACCTATGCGCCGGTGCCGGAGGGCGGTTGCGTACGGCACTATGCCGAGGTCCAGGCGGTGAATCCGGGAGGGGCGGAACTGCGCGGGCCGATCTACCTGGCGTTTGAAAGCCTCACGCCGGGCGCGGTGATCGAGGGTGACTTGCTGGGTCAGGGGGGACCCCTGGCCGTTCCGCATCTGGAATTCGCTCTGCCGGACGGCGCGGGCGATCGGCTGGTCTCCGGGGCGGCGACGGAGTGGCTTGCGGTGCGCTGGACGATGCCGGCGGACGCACCGGCCGCTTTCTTTACCGATCTGGCCTGCTACGCCCAGCAACAACCACCGGCGTTTGTGGCCAGTCCATCGTACACGGTCACGGAGGGAGATCTCTTCGTTGCGGTGCTGGAAGCGGAAGATCCCGAGGGGGATCCGGTCCACTATCGGCTCGAGGGGCCGGTTCCTGCGGGCATGTTCCTGGATGCGCACAGCGGCGTGCTGAGTTGGCGGCCCGGGCAACGGGCTCGCCAGACGTTGGGGAGCCCGGTCACGGTGACGGCGCGTGCGTACGACGGTTACGCCGACAGCTTCGATGAACTGGAGATCACGCTTGAGATCGTCGAGGTGAACGTCGCGCCGGTGATCGAATCCACGCCCATGACGGTGACGGCCGCCGGTGAGGCATTTACCTATCGGCTGATGGCCACGGATGCGGACGGCGATTCGTTAGCGTTCGCGGCGCTGGAGACCAACCCTTCGACCGGTAACTGGTCCTGGCCTCTGGTGTTCAACAGCAACGGGGCTGCGGCTTGGGATATCACCTGGGATCCCGCTGTATACGACGCGTTTGATTACGAGATTGGGCTCACGGTCAAGGACGCGCCGACGAACGGACTGCCCGCGCTGACGGTTGAGCAGCGCTTTGATCTGGCGGTGACCGAGTGTTCGGCCAGTCGGGTGAGTATCGATCCCATCGGGCCCGCGCCCGACGAAGCCCTGGAAGGGTTGCCATATCATCGGCAGGTTTTTGCCCATACGGACCCTGACGGGCCGTTGTACTACTTTCTGGAGGCGGCGCCGCCGGGCATGGTCATTCATGACACCGGGCTGATCGAATGGACGCCGGGCTTCACCGACGCAGGCCGTCGCCTGGTGCGCGTGCTGGTCACCACGGAGCCGGACATCCTGGACGAGTGCAGCGCCACGGAGACGTTCGAGATTGACGTGGCCGATCGCAACGCCGGGCCGGTCATCGAGGGCGTGGACAACGCCGAGGCGACGGAAGGCACCACGTATTTTGCGCGGGTTCTCGCGACCGATCCGGACGGGGACCCGTTGCGGTATGAACTGCTGGCAGGGCCGCCGGGGATGATCTTGAAACCGGAGAGCGGGCGCCTGGCGTGGATCGTGCCGCAAACCGCGTTTGATGACTGCGGCGGGATCGGCGAATGCGAGGTCGCGGTGCGCGTGGCCGACGCAATCAACGTGTTCGCAGACTATACCTACACCGTGGCGGTCACGCAGGTGAACGCGGCGCCGAGATGGCTTTCCCGTCCGCTGGGCAGCGCCTACGTGGTTGAACCGTATGTGTATCCGGTGCTGGCGGCGGATCCGGACGATCCCAGCGGCGAATCGCTGTCGTTTGTGGCGATGGATGTTCCGGACGGCATGACGTTCACGGACGATACCGGGCCGGCGGGAGAGCTCTCGTGGCAGCCCCAACTGGACGACGAACTCGTCGGCGTGGTGCAGGTACAGATCGCAGTGACCGATGGGGTGCATGTCGTTTCCCAATCCTATCCGCTGCGGGTTTACGGATCGCCGACCTGGAACAATCTCCCGCCGCAATTCGATTATGAAGCGCCCATCAACCCCGTCGCCCGAGTAGGATTGCCGTATTCGTGCCAGATTTACGCCACCGATCCGGAGGGAGAGAAGGTTGCGTTCCATCTTCAGCCGTTTCCCGACCCGGGCAGTGTGGAACCAACGATCACGACCAACGGCCTGATCGAGTGGGTCGCGCAGCCGGAGAACATCGGCCGGCTGTACCGCTTCACGATCATTGCGTGCGATCCGCGCTTTGCGTGCGAGTCGGCCTGGTATTTTGTCAACGTCCACAATCTCCCCAATATCCCGCCGGCGATCATCTCGCGTCATATCCAGGAAGTGGAGCTGGGAGCGGATTACGTTTACGACGTCGAGGCGGTGGATCCCGACCTGGTGCCGGGAGCTCACTTGGATTTTCAACTGGCGCCTGCGCCTCAGGGGGGCTTGACGGAGACGGGCGAGCCGGCCGGTCCGCTGATGGCGCCGCCGCACGGCATGGACATGCTCGACCACGGCGATGACAGCGGCATCGATCCCCTGTTCGGGCGGATCGTGTGGACGCCCGACGCGTCGCAGGTGGGCGAGCACTGGGTGGCCATGAAGGCCGTTGATCCTGAAGGCGGAGAATCCGGCGAGCACATCTTCAACATTTTCGTCTCGCCGGCCGGCGTCAATCATCCGCCGGTGATCACGTCTTGGCCGGAGCAGGACGCGCTGGTGGGGCAGGCGTATTCGTATCAAGTTACGGTCGACGATCCGGACGTGGGCGACGTGCAGCGCTTCGTGCTGGAGGAGGGGCCGTGGAACGCGCATCTGGACCCGGATGCCGGGCTGTTGACCTGGACGCCGACGATTGAGCAGGTCGGCTCGCGGTGGGTGCAGATCCGGGTGATCGACAGCGGCGATGCCGACGATTGGCAGCGGTTCAACGTGATCGTCGGGACCGAGGGGAACACGGCCCCGCGAATCGTCTCAGGTCTGCCGGCGGAGATGGTGCTGACCGAGGGGGCGCCCGGGCCGTACACACACGATTTCGAGTTTTCCGATCCCGATTTGTCGGACGGGTGGCACGGCGTGCTGGAGGGGGCGCCGCCGGGCATGTCCCTGGCAGCGTCGCAGGCGCCGGGCGATCAGCGATTCATCATGAGCTGGTCGCCGGACAGCTCGTTGAACGGGATTTACGCCCTGGTATTTCGCGTCACCGACGCCGAAGGGGCTTTTGACGAGCAGCACTTCAGGCTGATCGCGTCGAGCACGGGTACGAACCACCCGCCGGTGATCACGTCGACGTTGCCGGAGCGGGCGCGGACGGGCGTTGCGTATGATCGGCAGGTTGCGGCGTACGATCCGGACGGTGCGCCGGGCGGGCCGGCCTGTTACTTGTGCACGTTCACGCTGGAGTCTCATCCGGCCGGCGCAACCATCGATCCCGTGACAGGTGAGATCACGTGGATTCCGCTGTCCACCCAGGTTACGGGCAATTCCTTCACCGTGCGGGTCACGGACGCGCTGGGCCTGTGGGATGAGAAGACGTTTCCGGTGACGGCCTCGCCGGATGGGCAGAACTTCGCGCCGCGGATCACCTCGGAGCCGGTTACGCAGGCTGCCGAGGGCGTTGGGTATGAATACCGTGTGCGCGTGGAGGACAAGAACGCCGACGACCGGCACACGTTCAGCGTCGTCGATGGTCCGGCGGGCATGCAGTTTGACGCGGCCGAGCCCAACCTGCTGATCTGGGATTCCACCGGGCACGAGGGCGATGTGGAGAAGTCCTATCCGGTGACGATCCGCGTTACAGACGAGCCGGGTGCCCGCGGGGAGCAGGCCTTTTACGTGACGCTGTCGCCCGGCGGGTCGAACCGCCGGCCGGTGATCGGCTCCTTGCCGATCACGGCGGCCGAGGTGGGGACGCCGTACACCTATGCCGCCAACGGGTCCGATGCGGACATGGGCGATGCGCTGTCGTGGACGTTGGTCGACGGCCCGGCCGGGATGGCGGTTCACGCGAACACCGGGGTGGTGCAGTGGCCGACGCCGGTCCTGTCGCCGCCGAGTCACGCGGTGACCCTGCGGGCGCGGGACCTCGGTGGGGCTTACGCGGAGCAGCGGTTCACGCTCGTGGTGTCAGATCCCGGCGGCGGAGTGACCAACACGGGCCCGCCGAAGATCACCAGTCAGCCGGTGCTGCAAGTTGTCGCGGGGCGGATGTATGCATACCCGATTGCGACGCGGGACGATGAACCGCCGGTCGTGCTGGCGCCGTCGCTGCCGTTGGTGCTCAGCGGCGACACGGCATCTTGGCAGACCCAGACGACCGACTACTGGGCATCGCCATTCGACGTCGAAATCGTCGCGCAGGACGATCGAGGGGCGGAATCCCGCCAGGCATTCCAGATCGAGGTGATCGAGAATACGCGGCCGAGCATTACGTCGACGCCGCCGCACCGGGCGATCGTGGGCTTGCCGTATGTTTATCAGGTCGTCGCATCCGACCCGGACGACGCGGTGCTTGATTACCACGTGTACAACGGGCTGAACGACCCGCCGACGGACATGACCATGGACGCCGGGGGGCGGGCGTCATGGACTCCGGCGGCGGTGGGCGCGTACGAATTCGAGGTGTCGGCCGAGGACGATGACGGGCTCGCGGCCGTCCAGGTTTTTAAGGTCACCGTGGTCAGCCGCGAGGAGGGCGACGTTCATCCGCCGGATGTGGCGGTGAGCGTGGGGGATTCGCCCATGGCGTATCCCGGGACAGTCGATATCGACGTGCAGGCTGCCGACGACGTGCAGTTGCAGTCGGTGACGGTGTACGTCACGCGCCCGGACGGCGGGGTTGATCCGTATCCGCTGAACATTGTCGACGGCCGGGTCGTCTCGGAGATCCTGGCATACACCCTGCCCGCGCAGGGGTCGTATCGCGTCGAGGTGATCGCCTGCGATGCGACGTACGACCCGGACGACGGCAGCTCATTTGCGGTTGCGCGGACCGACTTTTACGCGGGTACGGCCGGCGGCGATACCCACGCGCCCGTGGCCGTCATCACCAGTCCGCTCGGCGATGAGGCCGAGGACGAGGCCACGTATCGGCAGACGCCGATCCAGGTCCCGACCGAGATCCTCGGCCAGGCTTTTGACGTCGATGGGAATCTCTACAAGTACGAGCTCGCCTATCGGCTGGTGGGCGGGGCCGAGCCGGTGGTCTTCCACACCGGCTACGCTGACGTCGGCGATGCGGGCAGCAACGGCGTGCTCGGCGTGATCGACCCGACGGTGATGGTCAACGGGCTGTACGAGATCCGACTGACGGCCTGGGACACGGCCGGGCGGCGGGCCGACGCGGACGTGGTGTATTACTCCATTGACGGCGCCATGAAGGTGGGCGTCTTCACCATGTCTTTCGAGGATTTCAACATCCCGGTCTCTGGGATTCCCATCAGCGTGGTACGGACCTACGACAGCCGGGTGAAGACGGATGGCGACGTGGGCGTGGGCTGGAAGCTCGAGCTGACCTCGATGGCCTTGCAGGAGACCATCCCGCCGGGGATTGCCTGGCAGACGGGCTATGGCGGTGAGAGCGGGACGACGTGCGAGATCACCACCGCCCAGAGCCATTCGGTCACCATCGCCTGGCCCGACGGCCGTACGGAGATTTTCGAGATCCGTCCGGAGGCGATGCCGTACGGGGGCTCGCCGGTTGGCGGAGAGTGCAACATCGCCCCGATCATTGGGCTCGAGTTCGTGCGCACCACGCCGGGGACGTCGCGGTTGGAGCTGGACGAGGGTGAAGGGCTGCCCAGCGTGTGGGATCCGGCCCAGGGCGTGATCGGGGCCATGGGCGGCGGCTCCGTCGACGCGCCGTGGAGTCCCGTCGGGTTGAGGCTCATTGCGGCCGACGGCTCGGTGTACCGTTTCCGACGGGACGAGACGGCGGTCGACGGGCGTCGGTACCGCATCACCGATATCGAGGACCGCAACGGCAACACGGTGCATTTCAGTGCGGACGGCATCGAGCATTCCAGCGGGCTGGGCGTTGCGTTTATCCGCGGAGACAACGGCCGAATTCGCAGGATTGTCGGACCGGGACAGGTCGAGGTGGTGTATGAATACGACGCGGCCGGCGACCTCACGCGCGTGATCGATGCGGAAGGTAGTGCGACCGAATTTCGCTACAACCGGCGACATGAGTTGATCGACGTCATCGACCCGCGCGGGCTGACCGTTGCGCGGAATGTCTATGACGACGCCGGCCGATTGATCGAATCGGTCGACGCGGACGGAAGCCGGATCACCTACGCGCATGATATCGAGGGCCGAACGGAGACCATCACCGATCGGATGGGGGTGGCTTCGCGTTTTGTGTACGACGCCCAGGGCAACATCCTGACGGAGACGCAGGACTTCGGTTCTGACCCGCAGCATGCCAACCTGACCACGACTTACGAGTATGACGCCGCGGGTCGCAACCTGACCAAGACCGTTTATCCGGAGGCTGATCCGGCGCGGCCCGGCGAGTTGCTCTATACCGAGACGCGTTACGACACGTTCGACAACGTCGAGTACGAACGCGACATCAACGGCAACGAGACGACGTACACGTACAACCAGTACCAGCAGGTACTGACGGTTACCAGCGGCGAGCGCGTCACGGCTTATGAGTACGATGAGCAGGGCAACCTGACCAAGGTCACCGCGCCGGGCGGCATTGTCACCCGGTTCACGCCCGATGCCCGGGGGCACATTGAGGAGTCGGTCGACCCACGGCAGAAGCCCACGCGGCAGGATTACGATCCGAACGGCTTTCTCATTTCGTCGACGGACGTGATGGGGCACACCACCACGTACGTCAACGATCTTTACGGCCGGCCAGTGCGCACCGAGCGCACGCGCACGCGGCCCGCGTGGCACGACGACGGCGCAGGCGTGGACGTGCTCGTGACGCAGACGTTCTACGACGACCTGGGCCGGGTGGTCCGCACGATCGACCCGCTGGGCAACGAAACGTCCACCACGTACAACGCGATCGGCAAGCAGGCTACGGTGACGGACGCGGCCGGCACGACCGCATACGCGTACGACGCCCGGGGAATTCTCATCTGCACGACCTATCCGGACGGCTCGACTACGGAAGCGCGCTACGACGCGGGCGGTCGACGGATCGTCGGCAAGGATCGCGACGGCAACTGGTCGTGGTACGAGTACGATCGGCTGGGGCGTTCGGTGCGCGCCTACGTTCCGCAGTACGAACTGGGCGAGCCTGAGCCGCCGTGCGAAAACTTCCCCTGCATTTTGAGCGGTCAGACGCCCGATCGGCGCTATACGGAAACGGTCTACGACGGGATGGGCCGGGTCAGCGTGCAGTACGACGAGCGCGGCCAACCCACCACCACCCTCTACGGCGTCAATCAGCGGACCGTCCGCAACGCCCTGAACGAGGAAACGGTTTCGTACTACGACTCCCTGGGCCAGCTCACCTCCGTGGTGGACGCCAATACCCACGGCGTCACCTATCTCTACGACGACAAGGGGCGGCAGTGGAAAACCATATTCGACGACGGCACGTCGGCCCGCGTGGAATACGACGACGCGGGGCGCAGAACCGCTGAGATTGACGCCCAGGATCGCCGTACCGAGTTCGAGTACGACGACGCCGGGGCATTGACGGCCGTCGTGGACGCCAGGCGCGGCCGAACGGTGTATGCATACGACGAGTCCGGCAACCGCATACTCCAGCGCGACGCCCGCGGCCGTGAAACGAAGATGGCTTACGACCTGGCCGGTCGGCTGATCAAACGCGAGTTGCCGCTGGGGCAGGTGGAGCGGTTCGAATACGACGTCGTGGGCAACCTGATCGCCCATACCGATTTCAACGGGCAAGTCACGCGGTACCAGTACGATCCGTGGACGCAGCGGATGACGCGGCAGATCCTGCCGTATACGCGCTTCGGCGCGGTGCTGGACGGTACGCTGGGGCCGGGGGGGCCGGCGGTTGCGGCCACGGTGGACTTTCATTTCGAGAGCACGCCGGCCGGCGAGGCGGGCGACATCACCATCGCGGGCGTGCACAACGTGGCTGCGCCCTACACTGTGCGGGTGGAGCATGCGGCGCAGGGGCGCGTGCCGGTTGAAGCCGCCCAAAGCACCGACCACGCGTTCTCGATCACCTGGACGCCCAGCGCGCAGGACATCGCGGCGCTGGAGGCTGGGGAATTGTCGCTTGCGCTCAGCAAGGATGGAGAGACGGTCAGCGCCGCGTTCGTCGGGCGTTCGCCCGTGGTGGCGTTTGATTACACGGACGGCGGGCTGCGCGTGCAGGCCGGCGGGGACGGCTACGACTACGACGCGCGCGGGCGGTTGATTCTGGAGACGAAGGCCGGGGGCGACTATCTGAGCTATGCGTACGCAGACGATGCTGCGAACACGCGGACGGTGACGCTGCACCATGTTCCGGACGGGGGCGGGGCGGAGGAGACGGCGGCCGTCGTGTACCGCTACGATGCGCTCGGCCGGCTGGAAAGCGTCTCCGACGACGGGGATGCGCGCTTCACCGCCTACTCGTATGACCCGGTCGGCAACCGGGAGACGGTGACCTATCCCAACGGCACGCGGGCGGTGTACGCCTACGACGCGCTCAACCGGCTCGACGTGCTGACGAACTATCGCGACGCGGAGGGGGCCTCGCCGGGCGCGTTCAGCGCCTACGACTACACCGTGGCCGCCGCCGGCAACCGCACGGCCGTTGCCGATACCTACGCGGATTCGGCCCGCGACCGCCACGTGGATTACGGCTACGACGAGCTGTATCGCCTGACGCGCGAGACGATCACCGAGAAGGATGCCGGCGGCCTGGACGCCGTCAGCCGGCGGATCGAGTACTCCTACGACGCGGTGGGCAACCGCGAGACCATGACGGTCACGGCCGACAACCTGGATCCGGTGGACCGGTGCGTCACGCGGACGGTCACGACGTACGATTACGACAACAACGACCGGTTGACGCATTCGGCCGCCCATACAGTGCCGCTTTCGGGCGTGGCCCAGGCGCATTTCGATCGTTATTACGCGTCGCGCCCGCATCCGTGGACGCGGACGTTCGTGCTCGGCTTCGCGGCCGCGTGCCTGACGGCGCTGTTTCTGCCGCTGGTGCTGGTGCCGGGTCGACGTGGGCAACGGTGCCTCGGGCCGTGGCGGTGGGTGTGGACTCGCTGGGTACGGACTCGCTGGGTACGGGCTCGGTGGGTACGGACTCGTTGGGTGCCATGGCCAAGCGCAGCGCCGCCATGCGGAAAACGAGGGGTCAATAGGGCGCCGCGCGTCGACCGGCGGGAAAGCCAGTTCGACGGCGGGCGTCGTGAGGGCGTTCGTGCCCGTCGCCGACGGGTGCGTCGGGCGTGCATCGCGGCGTTCTTCGTGCCGCTGATGGCGGTCGATCCGCAGGCGGTGGACGCGGTGACCACCGAGGCCCTGCGGGTCCAGGCGGCAATGTCAGCCGGCGCGTTGGCCTCGTGCACGGCCGGCGACCTGGGCGACGTCGAAATCACCTACACCTACGACGACAACGGCAACCAGATCGGGCGAACCACCGCGGAAACCACGACCTCCGGCACGACCACGACGGCCGAGACGTTCATCTTCGATGCCGAGAACCGCCTGGTGGGTTACCGCAAGGCGGTGGACGGCGTGCCGGTGCACACCGCGTCGGCCGCGTACACCTACGACGCCGACGGGATCCGCACGTCGAAGGCCACGGCCCACGGCACGGTGCGCTACACGACGGACAAGCAGCACGCGTACGCCCAGGTGGTGGAGGAGCGGGACGCGGCGACGGGCGCGCTGCGCGTGCGTTACACCTACGGCGACGATTTAATCAGCCAGACGCGTCCGGACGCCGACCTTGGCGACCCGGAGCCCGACCCACCGGTGACGCGTTATTACCACTACGACGGGCAGATGTCGACGCGGCAACTGACGGACGACAACGCCGTGCCGGCGGCCGTCGCGGTCACCGACCGCTACACCTACGACGCCTTCGGCAACGCCCTGTCGGCCGACGGCCCGACGGCGAACGCGTACCGCTACACCGGCGAGCAGTGGGACGAAGCGGTAGGGCAGTACTACCTGCGCGCGCGGTATTACGATCAAAGTATTGCGCGATTCTTGTCCCGCGACTCGGTATGGGGCCTCGTGCATGATCCGTTCAGTTTACATGCGTACCAATACGCCTCAGGTCGTCCAACCATGTTTCAGGATCGTAATGGTAATTATGCTACAGCGATCGAAACTACCTTCTCAGTCGCTTCGTTGGCATACTTGGCATCGACCATCATTCTGGTGTATTCTGGGGTTCAGGTGCTCAAGGGACTAATCACGCTTTCCCAGGAACTGTTGCGCGAGCTGTCTCAGAGTCGGCTAGCAGCTGGTTTGATAGCGCTCTTGTTGTCGCACAAGGACCGTGTCAAGGAAGCTTGGCAAAAAGCAAAAGATGCCGCAGCAAAGGCATTACGAAAAACGCGACAGCAATTACGCCGGATGCGACTGAAGCCGTTTTTCGTCATCAAGAGCATCATGCCTGCTATTTATGCATTCAACATGGCCGCACTTGCAGCGATGCCGATTTGGTATGTGCTAACGTACAATGGCCCTAACAACCCAGCCACACTTCGGAATCGTCGCTTCATCCGAAGGAAATTCGCCTATCTCCGAGCAACGGCACCTCCATGGTACCAACTTGATGAGTTCCCATATGCATCAACTTGGGAGGGCGGGGCAGGTGCGTGGGGCGCTATGGTTCCAGCATGGGAGAATGCCGCGCAGGGAGGCTATTTATGGGCTCATTATCGCGGGGTATTGGGCGCTCGTCCCGGTGCGAAATTCCTTGTGGTTCCGGTGCCGGTGTAGACGCCAAAGCAAAATGGGAATTGGAAGCCCAGAGCGGTATGGTTTGGAGATCTACCGGTCCGAACAAAGGTGCGAACAGCCATATGTTCATCAGCGGCCTAATCCAATTTCGGGATGAGCACATTTCCGTGCTTCGCCCTGAACAGCTAAGGCAGAAGCGGTGTCAAGGTGGTTACTATTTCGAATCCAGTGGGCGAAGGGGGCGGAGACGCCTTGAGACTCTCTCGATAAGCCTGGATCTCAACGAGGGATTGTTGGACGCCGCTACAGCAACCATCCTTCATGTGCCGCTTGTTCCACAGGATCCGGCCTTGACAGCCCATGTCATTCGGCGCGGCCGTACAACGATACGGCACAATGCCATCGAGTTGGTCATGACGACCCCGATTCTCAGTACGAGCACAATCGATCTGCAATGGGACATCCTTTTCTATGAGCAGGGGCGACCAGTGCATATGGGTTTGTACGTCGAGCCGGCAAAGGTCGAGGACGACCTTCCCGTATGGGAGGAAATCGTGCGGAGCTTTCGATTCGTGGAAGATCAGAGCCAATAACGCGATTTTGGCAATGTCCTGGCGACCGAATTGCTTGCCGGGCACAGGAGTGGCATGATGGCATCGGTGCTGTGCGGTGTGGGAATGCCAATGAACCGGAAGTTGATCCATGCACGTGACGGCGCGCCGATGGTGCTGGTTCCGGAGGGCACGTTCATCATGGGTACGGATGAGCAAGACGTCGGGGATGGTCCTGCGCATTCGGTCATGGCGCCGGCCTTCTACATGGACGTTTATCACGTGACGAATCGTCAGTACAAGCGGTTTCTCGATGCCACGGGATATGCGCCCACCTGTGCATCACCCCGGGACCTCAACAGGCACTTGGACTCGGGCGATTGCTTGCCGGTTGTCTACTTGAACTGGCACGATGCAGCGGCATACGCGGCATGGGCCGGCAAGAGGCTTCCTACCGAAGTGCAGTGGGAGAAGGCGGCGCGGGGAACCGACGGCCGCAGGTATCCCTGGGGAAACCAGTGGGATCGATCAAAGTGCTGCTGCACGCCCGGCGGCGCTACGGGAATCATGCCAGTGGGTTCCTTTCCTGAAGATGTCAGCCCGTACGGCTGTTTCGACATGGCCGGCAACGTCGGCGAATGGCTGCGAAACTGGATGACTCTCAAGGATTATCGTGAGTTGCCGGAGGGAAATTCAGGAGAAATGGAATACGGAAACCGGCGGTGCGCGCGCGGGGGGAACTGGTTCAACATGGATCCGCTGGAGTTTGCATGCGCGACGCGCGGTGCGCTGAATCCCGATCTTGGCCACGACAAAATCTCTTTTCGGTGCGTTCTGGAACTGGAATCCGCTCACGATGAGAGTTTGATCTGACGGGGTCGGGCGGATGGGCGACGGAAACATGTGATGCAGTCACGATCACAGGAACGTTTGCGGGAGCATGTCATGAACAGCCAGATGTTGAGAGCCGGGCGCATAGTGGCCGCGGTCGGGGCCGGGGTCGTGGTCGTGGCCGCCTTCGCTGCGCCGGCCGTTGGAGCGCCGCTGGCCAATGGCTCGTTTGACGGCGGGTCGCTGGCGCATTGGGCGGTTGACGGGGACGTGGTCGGGGTGCTGGTGGGCACCAACGGCCACGTGCGGATGGAGGAGACGCTGCTGGACGGTTCGACGCCGCTGGGCGGGCGCAGCCGGCTCTACCAGGTCTTCACGCTGCCGGTGGGGGCCACGGAGGTGAGCTTCCGCTACCGCCTGGTCCACGGGCCGGCGGTGCGGCCGACGGCCGTTCCGCCCGACAGCTTTACGGCGTTCCTGCTCACGGGCGACGGGACCGCCCGGGTGCTGCCGTCCGACCCGTCGGCCGACCCGGCGTTTTGCCTCGGGTATTTCTATGCCGACGCGGACGGGGTGGTGGCATACGACGGCCGGCCCGACGGGGTGTGGATCACGGAGGCCGGTCCCGGCTCGGACGGGCTGACCACGGTGCGGCTGGACGTGAGCACGATTGCTGCGGCCGGCGAGCCGGTGCGGCTGGAGTTCGGCTTCGCCTCGGCCGACAACGGCGTGACCAGCTACGTGGTGGTGGACGGGGTGGCCGTCGACGGGTTCGCGTTTGGACCGTGCGAGAGCGACTGGGACACTTCGAGTTGCGGCATCCAGTCGACGGCCGATTGCCGTTGGCACACGCCCGGCGGCGCCTGCGCGAATCACACGGATCCGGTGATGCGTCATATGTGTACCAAGGGCATTTACCTCGATGGCGACGTCGCGGACGCCATTGCGGCCGGAGCGATAGTGGCTGTGGATCAGGTGCCGTCGCGGTACCAGCAGCCTGGACCCGAGGGCTGGGATGACGCGCCGCGTTTCCTGGGCTACCCCACCGGGTTTAACATTGGAAAGTCGCTACTGCTGTTCGCGCCGGACAGCAACCCGGCAGACGGGGTCGACGACAGCTTTCTCTATGTTGCGTGGGACATCGCGGATCCGGTGCGTGCGGACGGCCGTACGGCCGTCCCGTTCGACGCGACCGGTGATGGGTGTGCGTCGCGCGGGCATCTTGACCTGAACACTGAGTACTACTACGTGAGGCTGCAGGCTTGCCCGGCGTTGCCCTACGATCCCACCTCGACCAATCCGAACGACATTGCACAGGATGGGGACTTGGTCGGCCAACTGCATTCGCTGGACTGCTCACCGGACGATCCGCCTGTTTCGCACATGTTCTCGCCCTTCGCAGAAGTAGTTTCATTTCCGACCACGGATCTGTACACGATTGACCCGGCGGATGCAGTCAATCCCACGAACGCCTGTATCGATCAGGAGTTGCGTTACTGTGCGCGCGGCAACAACGTGGAACTGGTGATCAAGCGGCCGGAATCACTGCCTTACTTTGGAGAACATGCCTATGCCCGGCGCATGGCACTCTCACGTACTCTCGCGCAGCTTCGCGGGAAGTGGGTTGAAATCGACGAGTTTGATTATGCGACGATCTGTGCCCAGACGGTTCTCCCAGCCGTTGAAGTCAGCAATGCGGTTCGCCTGGCCGGCCAAGGTGGCGATTTCGCCACCGCATTGGACGTGTACCTGTCGGGTTCCGTGCAGCACGTGGAGTACCGGATGCGGATTGAGAATCGCAGCAATGCTGATGTTGAGTTGGATGTTTCCGACTTGCTGACGAGCGAGGTGGATGAGGGCTCGGCGGTGTCGGTTCATCCCGAGTGCCAGACCCTCGTGGCCACGCTGACGCGCGGCGGGATTGACTATCCGATTGACGAAAACCCAGATCCTTCGGAGTACACGCCGGCGCAAGTGGGGCTGAACGGTCCGTTCTTCCGCGACGATTGCGCGTATCCGACGATCGGCTTCATCGGGGCCGTGCGGAGGAGTATTCCGATCACGTTGACCGGGATGCGCCCCGCCCAGATGACGCGATCGGACGGAACGTGTGTGCTGGAAGCCGGCGACGTCCTTACCCTCGAGTTTACGGTACGCCTGACGGTGACGGAGCCGGGAGGGTGTGGCGGGGATGGAATCTTCGGGACGGTTGCCAGTCATGCGAGCGTTGCGGCACGGCTGCCGGGGAGCGCGGAGCCTGGGGCCTGGGATGCGCCGGGCGTGATTGACACCGAGAGCGAGTTTGCCGCGGGCGCGGATGATAACGTCGCGACGGTGTATCTGCGCTGCGAGGATTGAGGTTGAGTGCGTGGAAGGGCGGGGGCTGAGTCTGGGGCCGCGTTGGTGATTCGGGGGCTGCCAATGTGGGCTCGCGATCAGTTGGCGGCGCGTCTGGTCCGTGTTATTCCTCGGCGGGTCAGAGAGTAGAGGTGGGTCAGAAAGTAGAGAGTCGAGAGGAGACCGCAGGAGAGGCGCGGTGCACGGTGGCATCGTCCGGGGGATGCAGGGGGCGCAGCGCGTCTCTGCGTTTTCTTTTCTATTCTCTCCTGCTCTGTCGCGGCTACGCCGCGACGGGAGTGGATGGGAATCGAACCCACCAGGAGCCGCATGAACGACCCCTCAACGGCTTTGAAGGCCGCGGGACCCACCAGGCGTCCGGACACTCCCTGGTGCGTCGCAGGATAACAGGTCCGGCAGGACCGGCCAAGCCGGGGAAGAATGCTGAATGCAGAATGGTGGGCGAATGCTGAATGCTGGGAGGATGCTGGATGCTGAATGCTGAATGATTGGGGGGTGGCCTTCCCTGCTTTTCGTGGGCGCTTTTTTGTTCAGTTCATGGCGGCCGGGGCTACGACGTGGCTGGGGGGGATTGGGCGGCGGCGCTCGTGGGGCTGGCGGCGCTGGTGGAGGCGGCGCTTGCGGCGGCTTCGGCGATGGGGGCGATCTGGTCGTCTTGGATGGTCCTCAGGTCGAAGAGGATGCGCTGGTGGGCGGCGCGGGCGATGACCGAGGAAGCGTGACGGCGCAGGCGCGTGAGGGTTTCATCTATCGACGCGGCGCCCGGGGTCCAGGCGACGCAGCGGGTCTCGGTCTTTTTCGCGGGGAGCGAGCCGCCACCGGCGGGCGTGCGGTCGGTGATGATCTCGAACGATTCACCAGGCAGTTGCTTGCGCAGGGCGCGGGCGAGCTTCTGTGCACGTTTGTGGAGCACTTCGGGCGTCTGGCGGAGCAGGGCGAGCGAGGGGACGGTATCGGCCGCGTGGTGCGGGTCGCGATATTGCTGCAAGGTGGCCTGAAGGGCGGCAAGGGTCATCTTGTCGGTGCGGTAGGTGCGCATGAGCGGGTTGGCCTCGATGCGGGCAATGAGATCGCGGCGGCCGACGATGATGCCGGCCTGGGGTCCGCCGAGCAGTTTGTCGCCGGAGAAGCACGCGAGATCGGCGCCGGCGGCGAGGGAGGTGCGGACGTCGGGTTCGGCGGGCAGGCCGACGGTGGCAAGGTCGAACAGCGCGCCGCTGCCGAGGTCGTCGATCACGAGCAGGTTGTGACGGCGGGCGAGGGCGACGAGCTCGTCCAAAGGCGTTTCCTGCGTAAAGCCCATGATGCGGTAGTTGCTGGTGTGGACGCGGAGAATCGCGGCGGTGCGGTCGCTGATGGCGCGTTCATAGTCGGCGATGCGGGTGCGATTGGTGGTGCCGACCTCGCGGAGCACCGCGCCGCTGGCGGACATCATCTCGGGCAGGCGGTAGGCGCCGCCGATCTCGACGAGCTGGCCGCGGGACACGATGACCTCGGCGTCCTGGGCCAGGGTGTTGAGGATGAGCAGCGTGGCGGCGGCGTTGTTGTTGACCACGGTGGCGGCCTCTGCCCCGGTGAGTTCGGCGAGGAGGGCGGCGACGTGGTCGGCGCGCCGGCCCCGAGCGCCGGTGTCGAGGTCGAATTCGAGGTTGGCGTAGCCGGCGGCGCAGGCGGTGACAGCCTGGATGGCCGCGGGGCAGAGGGGTGCACGGCCCAGGCCGGTGTGCAGCACGACGCCGGTGGCGTTGATCACCGGGCGCAGGGAGGGGGCGGTGCGGCGGCGCAGCAGGACGTCAGCGCGGGCGAGGATCGCGTCGGGACCGGGCGGGGTCGTCGGGTCTGGGTTTTCCGCAAGCAGGCGGCTGCGGGTTTCGTCCACAGCGGCCTGGAGCGCATTGACTACCGCCGCCCGGGGGTGTTCGGCGAGCCACGGCCGCACCGCGTCGTGCTTGAGCAGCGCGTCGATCGACGGGAGGTTGCGGAGCTGTGCTTGGCGGTCGGTGGGCATGGTTGGTTGGCTTTCAGCTATCAGCTATCAGCTATCAGCTCTCAGCGACGGGGATTTCGGCTCCGCGAAAGTGTATACCGTGAGCAGCCGAACGCACAGAGCCGCGAGACTGAATGCCGGCAGCGTGGCGGGGCGGTCTGGCTCTGCCGACGTTCCGCATGGCGGCGCACGGCGTTCGTCGTTGCGGGCTCAGGGGCACCGCTCGCGCCGTGCTTGGCCCTGGCACCCGCTCTCCGGCAGCGTGGCGGGGCGATCTGGCTCTACCGGCGTTCTGCATGGCGGCGCTGCGCTTGGCCCTGGCACCCGCGCCCCACCTTCCCGCTCCCCGTTGTGCAGCATCGATCACTCAGCATTCAGCTTCAGCACTCATCCTCGCTGCTCACGGCACGCTGGTCGCCCGATCGTTGGGTAAAGCCGATCTTGTCGAGGTACTCGGCCAGGGGCACGGCGTACTTGCGGCTGGTGTCGAGGACCTCGCGCATGCGGGAGAGGGTAAAGGGGCCCTCGGCCGCGTACAAGTCGGTAAGGCGGCGGCGCATCTCGGCCTCGCGGTCGGCGTGGAGCAGGATGGCGGCATCGACGCGGACGAGCTGGCCGGTGGAGACGGCGACCTTGAGGAGCTTGTCGACGCGGGCCCGGCTGGCGCCGGTAGTGCGGAGGAGGTGGTCCATGGCCGGGGGCTGGAAAGCGCCGGCGTGGCAGGCGTCGAGGATCTGCTGCATGACGCGTTCGTCCTGGGCGGAGAGGTTGGGGGCGAAGGCCTTGAGGCAAACGTAGCGGCCCAGGTTCTTGATTTCGTCGGCGTCCAGGAGACGTTGGGTGACGGCGCGGGCGACGGTGCGGCTGGTCTTGCGTTCGAGCCAGCCGGTGAAGGACTCCGCAAGGCAGCCCGGCTCGTCAGGGTGCAGCGCGTGGTAGCGTTCGAGCCAGCGGAGGGCGCGAGCCTGAAAGGCCCGGATAAACTCGGCGCTGAGGGGCTGATCGACGCCAGGCAGCTCGACGAGGGCGCCGTCCTGGCGCAGGCCGTCGAGCAGCTCCGGCAAGTCCTCGACGTCAACGCCGGCGGCCAGAGCGAGACGGGGGCCAGCCGGCGTGTCCAGGCCGTGATAGCGGATGACCTCGGCGAGGCGGGCGCGGTCGCCGCCGGTGTGCGTGGTGTGCAGGCCCGCGACTTCGGCGGTCATGCGGCTGCTGATGCGGCGTTGGGCGGCCCGGAGGACCACGCCACCGCCGGCGGTGCGGGCGGCGTTTTCATCGCGGACGATGAAGCGCTGGCCGTACGCGCCGACAACAGGTTCGTAGCAGCGGAGTTGAACGAGCCCGGACTCGCCGAGAGCCAGGCCGTCGGTTTCGAGGGTGACGCAACGGGCGAGCACCTCGCGGGTGCCGATGCACAGGCGGAGGCGGGCGTGGTTCTTGATCGCCTGACGGTGCGAGCGCAGGCAATGCAGGTGAGCGTCGATGAGACGGGTGGGGGCGAAGACGCCGGCCGCGGCGAGTTCGCAGCCGCGGTCGATGGCCTGCTTGTCGATGCCTTGGAGGTTGACGGCTGCGCGCTGGCCGGCGTGGACGTCGTCGGCCGATTGGCCGTGGGTCTGGACTTCGCGGATGCGGGCGGCATCGCCGGCGGGCCAGATGTCGACCGCGTCGCCGCGGGAAGCGTCTCCCGCGATGACAGATCCAGTGACGACGACGCCCCGGCCTGCGACGTTGAAGACGCGATCGACCGGCATGCGGAAGGGGCCCCGGCGGCGGCGATCGGCGTGGGCGGCCGCGGCGCGGAGATGGATGCGGAGCTCGTCGAGCCCGGCGCCGGTCACGCCGGAGACGGGGACGATGGGGGCGTGCTTCAGGCCGGTGTCGGCGAGCAGCTCCTGGACTTCGGCGGTCACAAACTCCACAAGATCGGGCTCGACCAGGTCGCACTTGGTGACGGCGACCACGCCGCGGGTGATGCCCAGCAGGTCGAGGATTTCCACGTGCTCGATGGTTTGCGGCATGACCGAGTCGTCGGCCGCGACAATGAGCAGGGCGACGTCGATGCCGGTGGCGCCGGCGACCATGGTGCGGACGAAGCGCTCGTGGCCGGGGACGTCGACGATGCCGAAGACGTGGTCGTCGCAGACGAGCTGGGCGAAGCCGAGCTCGATGGTCATGCCGCGGCGCTTTTCTTCAGGGAGGCGGTCGGTGTCGGCGCCGGTGAGGGCGCGGACCAGGGTGGTCTTGCCGTGGTCGATGTGCCCCGCGGTGCCGAGGATGAAGTGGCGCTGCGGCGACGGGCGGTTTTCGGGCGCGCTGGGATGGGGGTTGGTGGCCGACATCACGCCGGCATTATCGGGGACAGGGGTGGCATGTTGCAAGGCGGGCGGTCGAATGGGAACCACACACGCGCCGGCGTTGAGAAAATCCACGCCGACGCGGGAACTGCATGAAGGGTGAAAGCCGGACCGCTACGACGACCCGCCGGCGCCGACCGGCTCGCGTTCGGGCTCGTGGCTGTGCGGGGCGAGCTGGGCGCTGACGTGGAGGGCGCGGCGCAGCCACACGCGCAGATCGATGAAGAGCGAGAACATCGCCGGAACCAGGACCAGGGTGAAGACGGTGGAGACGAACAGGCCGCCGACCATGACGCTGCCCAGTCCACGGTAGAGCTCGCTGCCGGATCCGGGCATGATGACCAGGGGGAGCATGCCGCCGATGCTGGTGAGGGCGGTCATGAAGATGGGGCGCACGCGGGTGCGGACGCTGGTGCTGATGGCGTCGTCGGGGGCCATGCCGCCGTCGCGCATGTTGTTGAGCGCCTGGTGGACGATGAGAATAGCGTTGTTGACCACAATGCCGACGAGGATAATGAAGCCGAGCATGGTGAGGACGTCGAGTTCCTGGATCGGGGTGACCGGGTTCTGGAGCGTGGCCCAGTGGGTAATGCCCAATCCGAGAAAGCCGCCGACAAGGGCGAGCGGCACGCTGAGCATGATCACCAGCGGATAAACGAACGACTCAAACAGTGCGGCCATCAGCAGGTAGGTGACCAGCAAAGCTAAAAAGGCCCGCGACTGAAGCAGCTCGATGCCGAGTTGCGGGTTCAGGCCGATACCGAGCACCGCGACCGCGGCAATGCCGACGGCGACCAGGAGAACGCCCACGCGAGCGGAGAAGATGCCCACGCCGAAGCCGGCGAGCAGGACAACGCCGGCGAGCAGCAGGAGGCTATAGCCGGGGGCGAGCCCGAAGATGCGCGGGCGGGTGAAGAGTCCACCGAAGGCGCCGGCGAGGGCGCGGCGGGTCTGGACGAGCTTGTCGGCGTTGCCCTCCATCGACACGATGATGTCGTCGGTCATGATGCCGGCCTCGCGAAGGGGGCCGACGTAGCTGTCCTGGAGGTCGGCCATGCCTTCTTCGAGGGCGACGCCGGCGGGCAGATTGACGGCGAACTTGATCGAGCGCATCGACTCGCTGTGGCGGATGGACTGCGGCTCGAAGGTCTGGCGGAGATCGACGACGGAGCTGAGGGGCACGGTCTGGCCGGTGGGGGTGCGGATGGGCAGGGCGGCGATGTCGCGCTTGGCGGCGTAGTCGAGGCCCTGCATTTTGATGACCATGTCGATTTCGTCGCCCTCGTCGATGAAGCTGCCGACGTAGGCGCCGTTGATGGCGGCGGCGACGGCGAAGCCGAGGTCGGCGACGTTGAGCTGGAGGTCGGCGGCCTTCACGCGGTCGACGACGGCCTGGATTTCGGGTCGGCCGACGTTGAAGCTGGACGGCTCCGGTTGGGGATATCCATATTCACTGGTGACCAGTCTCTGGAGGAGGGCGCCGGCGGCGGTGTTGAGGTGCTGCTCGTTGTCGCAGCGGAGTTCGAGCTCGACGGAGTTGCCGGAGCCGAAGCCGCGGCCGAACAGGGGCACCTGGAAGAAGAAGGCGTTGGTGCCGGGGAACTGCATGGCCGCCTGGCTCATGACGGGGATAAGGGGGTTGACGCGGCCCTCGATCTTGCTGAACGCGCCCATGATGCCGTTGCCCTGGAAGACGGCGTAGAAGAAGTTGCTGATGGGCGGGGCCTGGACCATGACCTGCCGGGCGTCCTCGCCGGCGCCGACGGTGAGGGGGACTTCCGGGAGGGCGGCGGCCTCGGGGCTTCCGACTTCGGCTTCCCAGAAGGGGCGGAGCTGGTCTTCGACGCGGCGGCCCATGGCGCGGAACTCCTCCAGGGCGTAGCCGGGCGGGGGGACGAGCATGCCGAAGACGAAGTTGCGGTTGCCGGAGGGCAGGTAACTTGCGGGGGGCACCAGCGCCCAGCTTCCCACGAGAGAGACGACGGTGAGCCCGGCGACGACGGCGATGCGGGTGGAGGTGCGGCGGTTGATCCAGGCGACGAGGCGGCTGACGCCGCGGCCGAAATGGCTGCCCCCGTGCTCGTCGGTCGCCTTCATGCCCTGTCCGAGGATGCGGGCGGAGAGGGTGGGGATGACGGTCATGGCGACGACGAGGGAGAGGAAGACGGCGGAGGCGATGGCGATGGCGATATCGCGGAAGAGCTGGCCGGCCTCCTCTTCGATGAAGATGACGGGGAGGAAGACGGCGGCGGTGGTGAGGGTGCTGGCCAGGATGGCGCCCCAGACCTCCTTGGTGCCGTTGAAGGCGGCTTCCACCCGGCCCTCGCCGAGCTGGCGGCGACGATAGATGTTTTCCAGCACGACCACGGCGTTGTCGACGACCATGCCCACGGCAAAGGCCATGCCGGCGAGCATGATGACGTTGAGGCTGCGTCCGAGCAGGGTAACCACCAGGAAGGTCCCCACCACCGAGATGGGAATGGAGACGGCGACGATAAGGGTGGCGCTGCCGCTGCGGAGAAAGAGGAGCAGCACGATGATGGCGAGAAAGCCGCCGAGGAAGATGTTGCTGACAACGAGGTGGATGGCGGAATCGATGTAGACGGTCTCGTCGTAGACCTGGGTGAGGCTCATGTTGCGCGGCTCGAGGAGCTGGCTGTTGAGCTCGGCGATGGCCTCTTTCAGGCCGGCCATGGTGGACATGACGTTGGCGCCGGTTTCGCGCCGCACGGGAATGGCGAGGCAGTACTCGCCCAGCGACTTGACGAAGCCGTACTGTTTCTTGTGGGTCTTGACGACTTCGGCGAGGTCGCCGACGAAGACGGGCCCGCCGTCGCGGTAGGCGACCACGGTGTTTTCCACGTCGATGACGGTTTCGTACTTGCCGACGGTGCGGTAGGTGTACTGGCGTTTACCCAGGTCGGTGGTCCCGGCGGAGATGTTGACGTTCTGCCCGCGGAGGGCGTTCTCGAGTTCGCGGTACGTGATGCCGCGGGCGGCCATCCGGGCGGGGTCGATCAGGATCTGCACCTCGCGTTCGCGGCCGCCGTAGGCGTCGGTCGAGCCCACGCCGGGCACGCGTTCGAGCCGCGGCAGGACGTTGTCGTCGACAAAGTCGTAGAGGGTGGAGACGTCGCGGCCGGTATGGTCGCGGAAGATGATCCAGGCGATCTCGCTGGAGGATGCGGAGTCGGCCGCGACCACCTCGGGGCGGTCGACCTCCTCGGGATAGCTGCCGACCTGGTTGACCTTTTCGATGGTATCGCGGAGGGCGGCGTCCTTGTCGACGCCGACGTTGAACTCGAGCGTGACCTCGCCGCCGTCGCGGCGGGAGGTGGAGGTCATCTTCTTGAGGTCGGTGACGCTCTTGAGCTTTTCCTCCTGGCGGTCGATGATTTCGCGTTCGACCTCCTGGGGGCTGGCGCCGATCCAGCGCGTACTGACGGTGATCACCGGCTGGTCCACGTTGGGCGTGAGCTGGACCGGGATGGTGAAGAAGGCCAAAAAGCCGAACAGGCAGACGAGGAGGACGCCAGAGGAGACCTTGACCGGGTTCTCGATGGCAAACCGGATAAAGTTCATACGGGGTTCAACCTACTGTGCGGACGGCGCCGCGGCGGCGCCGTCGGTCTGCTGCTGATCCACTTCCGCCCGGCTCTGGGCCACCTCCACCGGCTGAGGGAAGACGAGTTGCTCGTTGCCGTAGACGGCCACTTTGGCATCGGGAGGGACGTTGCCGGAGGTGATGGCGACCCATTCGCCGGCGTCGGCGCCGAGGCTGACGAAGGTGGGCATGGCCATCATGCCCTGTTCGCCAGGGATGACCAGGGCGATCTTGATGCCGCCGGGGGCGTCGATGAGGGCATCCTTGGGGACAGCGAGCATGGGCTGGTTGGGGCCGGCCGGCACGGTGGCGCGGGCGAACATTCCGGCTTTGAGCGCCCCGTCCGGGTTGGCCAGTTCGATTTCGACGGGGAAGGTGCGGGCGGCTTCATCGGCCTGGGGGATCACGTGGCGGATGACGCCGTCGAAGCTCTCCTTCAGGGCATCGATGTAGACGGTGATTTCGGCGCCCACGGTGGCGTAGGGGAAGGCTTTTTCCGGGGCGTCGACGCGGATGAGCACGCTGGAGAGATCGACGAGTTCGACGACCGGATCGCCGATGCTCAGCCAGTTGCCCACCTCGGCGAAGCGGTTGGTGACAAAGCCGGAGAAGGGGGCGCGGATGCGGGTCTTGGCCAGGTCAGACTCGATCCGGCTGACTTCGGCCTGCTGCTGTGCGACGGCGAATCGCGCCTGGGCAATGACCTCCCGGCGCGGGCCCGCTACCGCTTGTTCATAGCTGGCCCGGGCGGCCCGCAGGCGGCTTTCGGACGCGAGCTTTTCGGCGAGGGCGTCCTGGTATTCCTTTTCATTCGCATATTCGCTGCCCTGGAGCTTCTTGACGCGCTCGAGTTCATACTGCCAGCGCTGGGCGATGGCCGTGGCGGCGTCGAGCTCGGCTTTGAGCCGGGCAAGTTCCTCCTTGCGTGTCCCGTTCTCCAACTCCTCGAGTTGGGCCTGCAAGTTGGCCAGCCGGGCCTGCTCGCGCTCGAGCTCGAACGTAAGGACGTCGTCGTTCAGTTGGCACAGCAGATCGTCTTGAGCGATGAAATCACCCTGTCGGGCGGGCATCTTGACCACCAGCCCGGCGACCTCCGTCCCGAGGGTGCTGCGCGTGATCGGCTGCACGGTACCGACGAGAGCGATGGTCTGGGGGAGTTCTTTCATGGCCGCGCGGGCGGTGACCACCTTGGTGGGTCCGAACTGGGCGGTGGCGGCGCGCGGCGTCAGCAGGGCCGCCAGGAGGATGGCGAGGCACAGGTTGCGGATTGGCATTGGATTCCGGGGCTTGATTCGGCCCTTCTCCCATCGTGGCGGAAAAGCAGTGCAGTCAGCGATCGAGACGGCTAAGATTGTCTCGGATTATAGGGTCAGAATATGGCCTGACTAGGGCGGTGCCGGGGCTCAGGGCGGTTCGGGGCGGTCCGTGCCACCTGCATCGGCCGGCGGGTCTCAGACGCACTTTGAACACCTCCTGTTGCGCAAGGACCGGTTCCATGGGCGGGCGACGTGCGTGGCGTACGCTGCTGGTGGACGGATTGCTGGAGGCGGTATGTCCCCGGCGGTGCCTGGTATGCGGTACGCCGGACGTTGATGCTGACGGCCCTCTGTGCGGCGGATGCCGGGACGCGGTCGCCGAGGCGCTGGCGAACGCGTACTGCCCCCGCTGCGGCGCCACCTTGCCGCCCTATGGCGCGGTTCCGGGCGGGTGCGGCCGATGCGTCGACGTTCGCCTGGCGTACCGTCGGGTGCTGCGCGTGGGGGCCTATCGGGCCGGATTGCAGACGGCGCTGAAGGCATTCAAGTACGGCGGGCGGGAGGAGCTGGACGACTATTTCGTACAATTTCTTGCGCGGGCGATTGCGGGATCGGATCTTTACGAGGCGATCGACGCCATCACGCCGGTGCCCACCTGCTGGCAGCATCGCCTGCGGCGATTGTTTCACCCGGCGGAGGTGCTGGCCCGCGGCGCGGCGCAGCGTTGCGGCATTCCCTATGCCCCGGTGCTGGTGCGTCGGGGTGGCGGTCCGCACCAGGTGGGGCAAACACAGACGGCGCGGCTGGCCAACGTGCGCGGCAAGTTTCACCTGGCGCGGGGTTGCGCCGTGCGGGGCAGTCGCATCTGCGTGGTGGACGACGTGATGACGACAGGTGCGACGGCCGGGGAATGCGCGCGGGTCTTGCGGCGCGCGGGGGCGGCGGAGGTGTACGTGGCCGTCGTCGCCCGGGCGGAGACCGACCCGGCCACGCTCTTGCACGTTTGAGACAAATCGACCTGCGCCGGGATTACCTGGCCGCTACTGAGTACATTGCGGCTGGACCCGGTTGAGCGTTTCCACCATTTCGGCCGCCGACTGTTTGAGGTCGGCGTCGTCGGGGCGAATGCGGGACGCGGTGGCGTAGCACTGGGCGGCGAGCCGGAAATTGTCCGCCGCCTTACAGTAGTCGCCCTGCTTGAGCAGTTGACGCGCGTAGCGGGCGGCCAGGTCGCCGCCTTTTTCGTTGTATTCGGCGACGCGCTCATCGAGCTTGCCGCGTCTGGCGGCCGCCGCGGCGTTGATGTAGCAGGTCAACGCCTCCTTGACCTTGCCCATGCGGGTCAGGCGCGTGGCGGCTTCCGCGTAGGCCTCGGCGCTGTTGCCGTAGTCTTCCGTTCGCATCGCCGCTTGGGCGGCTTCCGCCCACCAGGTCACCTGGTGCCCGAAGCGAGAGGCCGCCCACATGGCCGCATCGTACACGGCGTCCCAGTCGCCGCGCAGTTTGTGCACGCTGATCAACTGCTCGAAAGGCTGGATGATCTTGGTGTGAATGTCGGCCACCCGCTCGTAGCGATCCACGGCGTCGGCGAGCTTGGCCTCCCGCTCTTCGGCGAGCGCCGCGCGGTCCTCGGCGGTCAGGTTGGGCTCTTCAGCCTCTTCTTTGAGGCGCCAGGCCGCGAGCTTGATCGCCCGGCGCTTTTCGGCGGGCAACTCGTCCAGGTTTCGCTTCAGGGCGGCGTCGATGGCGTTCTGGAGCTGATTCGGCAGGGCCTCGTACTGCGCGCGGGCGTCGGCGCGCTCCTCCTGGGGGAGGTCCGCGTCGCGCAGGCGCTGGAGGACCTCGGTGGCTACCGGAATGCCCTCAAGAAGTTCCCGGCGCTGGGCGAGCTTCTTTTCGCGATCCTCCTCGGAAAGGTCCCCCACACGTAGGCGCTGGATGATGTCGATGGCGTCGCGCTTGCGGGCATTGCCGGTGTTGTACCAGCCGGGCCAGCAACCGGGATTCATGGCCAGGGTGCGGCGCCAGAATGCTTCGGAATCCTCCCACGTCTCGCTGTAGTTGTATGTGCGCACGCCGCAGGCCAGCGCGGCCGCGCACACCAGAACCGTGGCCAGCGCGTGCCCCGGTTTCTCCGGCAAGAAACGGCGGCGGAGCCATTCGAGGAGAATGGCGAACATCAGCGCCAATCCCACCGCGCCGTGATAGAAGTAGTGATCCGCGACGAAGGCAAACTGGAAGTAGTTGATGTTCTTGAACGCGAGCATGGGCAGCATGGTGATGATGTACATCAACATGGCCCACTTGAATGGCGGGCTGATCGACTCGCGGCGGGCAATAACCAGCACGCCCACGCCCAACGCCCCCAGCAGCGGCAGGTACCAGAGAATGTCGGCGTTGTCGGGCTTCCATAGGGAATATACGGGGGACTGGTCGACAGGGGCCAGCATGTGTGCAGCGTAGAACCACGCGGACGCGCCGGCCACCAGCGGGCGCTCCTGATCCTCCAACTCGATCGTGCGGTTGCGGTCCTCGACCTTGATGGTGGTGCCGGCCGCGATGGCCGAGAGCATGATGAAGGGAATGACGCGCATGATGCTGGCCAGTACCAGCCGTCGCGGCCAGATGTTCAGGGTGAGCGCGATCAGCACGCCGACGACGGCGAGAACCACGGTCACGAAGATAACCGAATTTACCACGTGGGCGCCGTCCTCGGGGCGCAGCGGGAGGATGAAGATGAGCGCGCCGACGATGAGGAAGAAGCTCGCCAGGCTGAGGGTCTTGGCCGAAGGTTGCGCCCGGCGCTCGAGCAGCCGATCGGTGAAGAAGAGCATGACCGGCAGGGTGAGCGACACGGTCTTGCTGAAGAGGGCGGCCTGGAAGAGGACGATGGCGAGGATGTAGCGCCACCACTTGCCGTCGCGGCGCATTTTGATGTAGCTCATCAGGGCCAGAAGGTAGAACATCAGCGAGATAATGTTCTTGCGCTCCGCCGCCCAGGCGACCGAGGCGACCTGCATGGGGTGCAGGGCGAAGATGATGGTCGCCGCCCAGGCCACCCAGTTGGAAACGCCCAACTGGCGGAAGCAGAAGATCAACAGCATCACGTTGACCATGTGCAGGAGGACGCTGACCAGGTGGAAGGACATGGCCGACATCCGCCCCTGCTTCATGTTTTCTTCGATGGTGAGGTCGGGATCGGCGTCGCCGAACCACTTGTGCATGCGGAACTCGAGCCAATAGAGGGTGAAGACCATGGGGTAATACTGGTGGCTGACGCGGTCCTCGCGGCGTCCCTCGCCCTGGAATTTGGGATCGTCGTGGGTGAAGACGTCGAACCAGATGCTGTAGATGCCGTCGTCGTAATGCACCTGGTGGTTCTTGTAGATGTAGTGGTCGTCGTCCCAGCTCACGAAGCCATTGCTCAGCGAGGGGATATAGGCCACGAAGGTGAGGGCCGCGATCAGCAGGATCGGGCCCCAGCGCCGCCATACGCTGTCGACCCGGGTCGGCGGCGCAAGTTCATCCGGCGTCAAACCGGAGGTCAGCCAGTGAAAACGCTTGGGTTGGGCGAGTTGGGGGTCGTTTTTGCTCATGATGGCGGTTCAGCGTGTCTGCCAAGGATCGTTGCGTCGGTGCGGGTGTCGCAGCCGCATCCCGCCCGGCTACCGCAGCAGGCTGCGGAGCAACCAGAATAACATCGCGGCGATCACGACGATCGCCGCCAACCGCGTCCAGCCTCCCGCGGCGCCGCGTCGCGCGGTCAGCGGCGTGATCCACGCCCCGCAATGCGGGCATTGATCGGCGTCCTCGAAGACCTCGCGCCCGCACTCCGGACAGGGCAGCGTCAGGTTCTCCTCCCCGTCGTCCTCCGCGTACACGGGATCGTCGAAATCGTCGTCAGGATACACCATGCCGGCTCCCGGCGTCCGCCCGGGCCGCGTCAAAACGCTTGATCACCGCGAGCATCGCCTTGAACTCGGAGGTCCCGGACACGCCGCACCAGTCGAAGAGCACCGACTCGGTCGTGGTGATCGCGGCCCCCGACTGCCGCATCCGCTCCAGCGCCAGGGCGTGATGGTCCGCCCGGCGGGAGGCCACCGCGTCCGCACACACGACCGGCTCCAGACCCATGTCCAGCAGGTCGAGCACCGTCTGCTGAACGCAGACGTGGGCCTCGATGCCGGTCACCACGATCTGGGGACGTCCCAACTCCTGGAGGCGCCGCCGGCAGGTCTCGTCCCGCACCACGCTGAAGCTCATTTTCTCGTGCAGGGGGATGCGCAGCGCATTGCAGCGGTCGGCGATGGTGTCATCAGCGGGTCCGAGCCCCTTGACGTACTGGACGGTGGCCATTGCCGGCACCGAGAAGACGTCGGTTCCTTCGAGGAGGGCGACGGCGGCCGCCACCGCCTCGGCCGACGCGCGGATATGCGGCAGCAGGCGGGTCTGCATGTCGATGACCAGGAGCATGCTCCGGTCGCGGTTGAGCGGCTCAGGCGACTTCATGTTCGAGGATTCTCCCGCCGAAAGGGCGTTTCGGGCGAAGTGTACGGGGCCCCCGATGGGGCGTCAAACCGGGCGCAATGGCCGGATTTCCGTCAAGATGGCGGGTGCGATCGTGTCCTTCGCCGCCGTGGTGCGTGAGCGTGCTCAGCGCTGCTGATTGCGGTCCTCCAGCGCGGCGAATTCCTGCTTGAGGTCTTCGCTGCCGAGGTCGGGGTTGAGAAAGCGGTGCTGGCGGATGACGGCAATGATGGGGTCGGCCGGTTCGCCCAGTTCCGTGCGACAGCGGAGGTCGCCGAGCAGAGCGGCGAAGCGTCGGCGGGCGTCAGCGGGGGCCTCCCGGTAAACCCGGTTGAACAGGGGCAGGGCGTCCGCGTAGCGCTGGAGGGCGTAGAGGGCGCGGGCCTGTCCGATGAGCGCGCGGGGATCGTGGGCTTCGCCGTCGGGCTGACGGTCGGCGTCGATCTGGACGGCGAGTTCAAAGAGCGGCAGGGCCTTTGCGGGCTGTCCGGCTTCCAGGTAGGCCTCGGCAAGCTGGAGTTCGAGGAGGTACAGGTCGTCCGCGGAGGTCTGGCCCGAACGGTTTTGCGCCCAGGCGTGAATTTGTTCGGCGAACAGGAGTGCGGCGCGGGCCTTACTGTCGGCCAGGTCGTCGCGGCCGAGGCGGCGGTAGCGTTCGATTTCTCCCCAGGTGGCGTCGAAGAGGCCCTGGAGGGTCGGGCCGGCCTCGTCGGGAGCGCTGGCGATGTACTGCGGGACGGCCTGGCGGGCGTCGGCGAGGCGGTCGGTGGCTTCGTAGGCGACGATGCGCACGCGGAGGACCCGCCCGATGAGGTCGCGCTGCTGCGGATGCCGATCTTCGAAGCCGTCCAGCCGGGTCAGGGCGATCTGGGGATTGTCGACGCCGGGGAGAATACTGATTTCGCCAATGAGGACCTCGGCCTCGGCCGCCGCCCGCTGGGCGCGTTCCCCAGCCTTTGCGGGCGCCTGCTGGACCGTCTCGATGAAGGTTTCGAGGGCGTGGCGGGCTTCGCCCGCGCGGCGCTTGATGTCGACCAAGTCAGGCTCGTCCCGGGCGGTGCGCTCCATCAATGCCCGGGCGAGGCAGCGTCCGGCGCGAAAGCGGGCCAGCAGTCGGTGGGGATGGCCGCCGGTGACCTGCGCGTATTGCTCTGCGGCCTCATCGTAGGCGCCGGTGTCTTCGAGCGCCTGAGCCAAAAAGAACCGCCAGTACTCGGCCGCTTCCGCACCCGGGAAACCTTCCACCAGTGTCCGGAGTGCGGTGACGAGCAGATTCTGAACGTCGCGGCGCCTGCGCAGGGTGGGGTCTTCGGCCAGCTCCACCGCAATCTCGACCGCGTAGGTGGCGGCGGCGAGGGCGCGGGGAAATTCCGGGCACTGGCTGGCGACGGACGTGAACTGCTGCGCCGCCTCCATCCGCTGACCGCGGTGATGGCGAGCGACCCCGAGGTTGAACAGCGCTTCGCAGTAGAGATCGTTGGCAATGACCTCGCGGCGGGCGACGAGCCCCTGGGCCAGATTGATCGCGGCGTCAAGCAATTGGACGGCGCGGGCCTCTGCGGACCGCTGATCGGAGGCGGTTGCCTCAGCGCCTTGGTCCTGCCCGTGGCGCAAGCGCGTAGCCTCAGCGATGTGCCCGGCGATGATGGCGCACTGCTGGAACGGGTGGAGCTTCTCGGGCTGGGCGACGTCGGCGAGTTGCTCATAGATGGCCGCGTACACCTCGTCCCGGTAGGCGGGCTGCTGCTGGGCCAGGGCCATGAGCGGCTGCGTGGCCGCGTCGGTCAGCGGGCGGGTAAGCGCCGCGTCGGGACCATCCTCCGCCGGCGCGGTGCGGGCCTGGGCGATGCTGCTTTCCAGCAAGGCGAGGACGAGCAGACGGCCGAAGTCGTCCTGGTCATTCTCGGCCAGGTGGCGTTGCAGCCGCTTGAGGTTTTGCTGGGCGTCGTCGAATCGGTGGTCGTCGCGGAGGGCGCGGATGCGTTCCACCGTGGCGAGGGTGATGAGCCACTGGAGGTCGCGGCGCTCGCGGGGGTCGGGCAGGTGATCGACGACGTCGGCGGCCTGGCGGAGGTGGCGCTGGGCCTCGGCGTAGTCGCCGAGCCGGCGGGCGGACATGCCGGCCAGGAGCAGGGACTGGGCCTGCACGTGGGTGACGACGTGGTCGGTGGTGAGCAGGGCCTTCTGCTCTATCAGCTCGGTGAAGATGCCGTCCAGGAGTAGGTGACGCCTCGTGTCACCGGGTTCCAGGGCGATCGCCGAGTAGAAGCGGGCCCAGCGGAGCATGTACTCGGCCTGAGGCATGGCCTGCTCGATCTTGGTCACGTAGCCGCTCTCGTCAAGTTGCTCGTACTCGTTGAGCGTGAGCTCGTCCAGGCGGGCGTACTCGGCCTCGAGGAAGCTGCGGAGGCGTTCGAGCACGCTGATCGCCTGTTCCATAAGTCGGCCGAGCGTACGGTGGTCTTCGGGCGTTCCGCCGCGATAGAGAATGCTGGAATACGCCGGTTCGGCCTGCTCGTAGATAAGCGCGCGGGCCAGTTCGATCTGCCAGTCGAGGGCGCGGTCGTCGTCGCCGAACTCGCTGATCATGCGGGCGAGGAGGGCATTGGCCTCGCGCAGGGCGGCGCGCCGCTTCTCGCGACTTTCGGTCTCGTCCGCCCAGACGAGCAGCTTGACCTTGCGCTGGAGGAGGAGGTTCGTCAGATCGCTGTCGGGCGGGTAGAGGGCCAGGTGGAAATCCAGCAGGTCGACAAGTTCGTACTCGATCAGGCCCGCATGGAAGGTCTCGTTGTCCAGGCGCTGGGCTTCGGGAGCCGGCGGGTCGGCCGCGAATGCCGCAGCGGCGACAGCGACGGTCAAGGCGACGGTTGCGATGGGACGCCGGGGGAAATGCATAAGCCGCGGTTCACCTGCCAAAAGAGATGTTCTTGCAGCCGGCGCGGACGGCCGCGTTCCAACTGTTGACCACGTGATCCCACGCGACATCGGGATCGGCCGCGATGACCACCGGGGTGGCGGCGCTGAAACCCGGGTTGCCCTGGACGTTTTCGAGGAAGGCGGCCAGTTCGTCGAAGGTGGCGGGAGCATTGAGAAAGTTGTCGACGCGCAGGCGATAGTCGCCGGGGCCTTTTCCAAACTGGTCGACGCGCACCACGATGGGGCTGACCGGCAGGGCGACGGTGGGGCGGCCCTGGTCTTTGGGCAGGTGGGCCGACAGGAATCCCTCGGCGCGTTTGAACGTCGTGGTGACCGAGAAGAAGATGAGCAGCAGAAAGGTGACGTCGATCATGGGCGCGAGGTTGAGCGTCAGCGGGCCGCGGGCGCGGCGTCGCCCGCTGGCGGTCGTCCAGCGGCCGTGACCGGTGCTGCGGTTGCGGTGCGGTAGCTGTTCCACTTACGCATCTCCCGCGGCGACATGGGCCACCAGCGACATGTTCTCTATTTGTTGGTCCGCGACGATTTGCATGACGGCGCGAACCTGCTCGTAGCGCAGCCGCTTGTCCGCGCGGATGATCACCTTGAGGTCCGGGTTGGCCCGATGGGCGAGGGCCAGCTTCTGGGCGATGGTGTCCAGATCCTCGGGCGGGTTGGGCCCCACGCTGTAGCGCACGCCGCTCTCATCACCCAGTCCCGGCGGCACGTAGCGGCAGTTGAGAATCACGCGATCGACGATCTTGAGCGCCTGGGCTTGGCTCTTGTCCGGCTGAGGCAGGTCGAGCGGAACGTTCTCGGCCGAGGCGAAGGTGCTCACCAGGGTGAAGAAGATGATGAGCAGAAACACCACGTCGATGAGCGGGGCCATGTTGAAGCGGACTTCGTGATGTTGGTAATGATGCCGGGGCATGGCTTCGGTTCCATTGAGCGCTTGGCCCGGAGTTCCGGGCGTTTACAGGGGCGTTGACGCGGTCGGAGCCGCCGGTTGCGTTGGCGCGGGCGGCGCCGCGGGGACGGCTGTCGATGCCGGCACGCTTTCGCCGCCCGGTTCAAAACCGCTGAGCAGCAGTTCCGCGGTGGCGGCGCACTCGGTGGCCAGGCTGTCGATGCGGTTGCGGAAAAAGGCAAACACGCTCAGTGCCGGGATCGCCACCAGCAGGCCCCAGAAGGTGGTGACCAGGGCGATCGAGATGTTTTCCGCGATCCGGGCGGGTTCGGGGATGCCCCCGGCCTCGGCGATGGAGGCGAACAGCCGGATCATGCCGACCACGGTGCCGAACAGCCCGATCATGGGGCTGACGTTGCCGATGACGTTGAGGTACTCGATTTTGCGCATCATGCGGGCGGCGGCCTGCTCGATGGTGTCGTTCATGGCCCGCTGCATGGCCGCGTAGCCCTTGCCGCTGGCGGTGAGCCCGCTGCGGATGGTCTGAGAGAGCACGCTGGAATCCTGTTCCGTGTGCCGGACCACATCGGTGAAGCGCTGCGCCTCCAGGTCGCTGCGAAGTCGATTGAGCGTGTCGGCGGGGATCACCGTGCGCTGCCGGATCGAGAAACTGTGCTCCACGATCAGAGCGATCGTCGCGATGGAGAGCGGGATAAGCACGAACATGGTGATGATGCCACCGTCCACCACGAACTGATCGAATAGCCGGCTGGTCGATTCCTGCGGGACCGGTTCCGGAGCGTCCTGGGCGAGCGCGCCGCGGTTGGCGATCAGGACGACCGTGAGCGTCATGGCGGCGGTAAGCGAGGCTATGCGAAGCAAACCTGTTCTCCTCAAGGGGCTGTGCGCTGGATGATGTTCCGGCACGGACGCAGTCGGCGTGCGCACCGACAGTTTACGAGGCATCGGGCGTCCGGGCACGAACGAGTTCGTCGAGTTTTTCCTGAGCCTGTTTGCGGATGTTCGCGGGCACGTTTTCCTTGCCGCTGCATATCCGGAGCAACCGCGCCGCGTCCACGGGTCGTTTGGCGGCCGCGTGGGCCTCGGCGGCGATGAGCAACCCTTCGCCCGCCTGCGGGGCGTCGGGAAAATGGATGACCACGCGCATCGCCGGCAAGGCCGCACGGAGGTAATCCTCGTCGGTCTGGGCGGCGGCGAGCAGCGCCCGCGCCTTGATCAGCAGGATGTCGGGCAGGAACTGCTCGGGAGCGGAGGCGAGCAGGTTGTTAGCTGCCTGCACCGTTTCGGTGTACCGCTTTGCGGCGAGGAAGCTGTTCAGCGCGGCGGTTTTGATTTCCAGGGTGCGGGGTGTCAGCAGGTTCGCGGGGATGTCCAGTGGCGCGATGCGGTCGGCCGCATCTGCGGTCGATGCGTCCGCGGCCGCACGCAGCGCGTCGTATTGCAGCAACTGGACAACGATGCGGGTCTCCGCCGACAAGTCGTCGGCGGCGAGTGCCTCCTCGATGCGTTTGAAGGTGCGTTCGCGTGCCCGGCGATCGGTCGCGGGGGTCAGGTGGGGGACGAGATGGGCGGCGGTGACGGGATCCTGCTCGACAATCCGCAGGAAGGACCGCACGGCTTTTTCGAAGCTCTGGCCCCGGTCGGCGGCCATCAGGAGGCGCACGTCGACGACCTGCTCCCAGAAATCGCGGGCGGCGCGGAGGGCGCGTTCGTAGCGATCGACGGCCTGAATGGGTTGGCCTTTGAGCAGGAATTCCTCGGCCTGGTTGAAGTCGGCGACCCCGGTCACGCTGTCGAGGGTCAAAGACCGGACGTCGCGGAGCGGCACGTGGCCGTACTCGCCCGACGTCGTGCGGTATTCGAGCTGACCATCGCGGTAGGCGGTGATTTCGACGCGGTGGAGGGTTCGGCCGTCGATGAGGATCTCGTCTCCGCGGGCCGGCGCGCCGGAGACGAGCGTGGCCAGAGCGGCAAGGACGATTATGGTGCGGACGCGCCAGGTCCGGACAATGTCGCGGGAATCAGCCATCGAGATCGTATTCCGACACGAACCGAAACGAGCCATTGTGTTCGCGGGCGATCTCTTCGAGCAGTTGACGCCCGGCGGGAGAGACGTAGGCGATGGTGAAAATGCGCACGTCCTCGTCGCGGTTCCATTCCAGCAGATTCGCCTTGAGCAGCTCCGCCTCGGGGATATCGCCGTCGCTCAGGAAGTAGATCAAGTCCGGCTTCAGTTGGAAGGCCCGCCGCATGGCTTCGATGGGCTGGGTCATGCCGGCCGGCTGGGTCTCGTCGATGAAGGCGAACGTGCGCTCCTTGCTCGCGCGAATGGCGTTGACCAGCCGGGCCGGGGGCGCCTCCACAGGCGGATCGGTGCTGTAGAAGATCACGTGGTATTTCTGGCTCTTGCGCAGCCGATCGATGGAGTTTTTGAGCTCGGTGCGCAGATCGTCAAAGACGCCCATCATCGAGCCGGAGCGGTCGACGACGTAGACGATGCGCCGGGCGGCGCGGGCCTCGCCGCCCAGGCCGAAGAATTGCGGTCCGCTGCCGCCGGTCCCCACCTGGAGCCCGTACTTGGAGAACTCGCCGCCACCGGCCCCGATGCCGACGATCTCCAGATCGGGCTTGCGCACCGCGTCCAGTTCGCTGAGGGCGTCGGACTGTTGCTGCGGAGTGATATTTTCCGCGGCCTCGACGGCCCGCTGCTGGGTCGCGAAAGGCGACCGCACCGGGGCCATCGAGAACTTCGGCTGCTTGGGGAGGTCTTCGATGGTAGTGGCCGTGACGCGCGGCGGCTCGGCCGACCCCATGGTCTCCTGCATCCAGGGGATCATGACCATGGCGGCGAAGAGAACCACGTGCACTCCGACCGAGGCGACCCAGGCAACGATGAGGGCCCAGTCGGCGCTGGTCGCCCCGCGTTGGGGAGCGTTGAGGTCCGCTGACCTGGGCTGCGAGTCGGCCATGGGCAGGGGGTCCAGAAGCTTCGGGTACCTGGGCATCACCCGGGTGGCGGTCTCTGGGGGCAACGGGCCTGCCCCCGCACATGTGGGCGAGACTGCCGAGGCGAATCACAATGGGGCGCAGTACACCCGAGGCCTTGGCAGAATGCAAGCGAGGCGCGGGCCCCGGACGGCTCCCGACGCGCCGGTTCGGCGGGATCAACGAAGAATCTTAGTAGTTAGGGCTGGCGAAGTCAACCGCCGCCACCGCCGCGGGCAGGTTGGACGGCTGGGGGTGGGCGGTCTATTCTGAAGCGCCGCCCCATGCTGGTTTTGTCGGCGCGGCCTGCCCGTTTGCCGGCCATCGAGGAGAATTCATGACTGCCTTTGTTTGGGGATGTCTGGTCTGCACGCTCGCCGCCAGCCCGATCGATGCGCCCGCGTGGCGACTGCCGGAGGATGCGACGGTAACCGCGTCCGATGCGCTGGCGGACGAGCTGATCGCCTACGCCGAGCAGGCCGACGAGCCGTTGGCCGCCTTTGACCGCAGATTGGCGGCCGCCAATTGGCTGCTCGGTCCGCAACTCGCCGCCCCGGCGACGCGCTGGTTGCTCGACGCGGCGTCGGACGCCGACCGCGCGCGGGTTGTCCAGTCCGTGGTGACTGCGGACGCGCAGTTGGAAATCGCAGCGTCGCTGTGGGCGGAAAGGATCGAGCAATCGAGCCTGTCGGCCGGGTCGCGTTGGGACCGGCAGGAAGCGCTGGACGGGCTGCGTACGTTTGTGCAGGCGTTCAGCAGTCTCTGGTCGCCGGGTGATAAAGAAACGGACGCGGCGCAGGAGACGATGTCGGCGGCCACTGTCGGACTGGCCATTCTCCTGGAGCACGAGCGGACCGACGTGGCGGAGGCCGCGCGGCTGTGGCAGGCGGCGCTGTGCGTGCGCCGCGGCGACTGGCAACGCGTCTTGGACCTGTCGCCGCCGGCCCTGGCCAAGCCGGCCGACGACAGCGTGTACGGGTTTTACCTTCGGCTGTTGCGCTGCCGCACCGCGCCCCGCGTCGTGGGGGGCTATCCTGCGTCGGTGGCGCTGTTGGCGCGGATGGAGGCGCGAGCGACGGAGTGGTTCACGCGACCGGAGCACGTCAAGCGCGCGCAAGCGACGGCCGCCCTGATGCGTCGCCGGCTGCTTACCGCCTGGGCGGATACGCACCTGGCCGCGGATGAACGGACCTCTGCGGCCCGCTGTGAATACGCCATCCAGCGGATCGACCAGGTGCATTTCGCGGGTGACGATCCGGTTGAGGTGCTGGCGTTGCCATCGGCCGTCCCGAACCTGGTCGACATCGCGGGTGTGGTGGCAGCGCTGCATGCCCCGCCCACCACGGCCCCGGCAGACGCTGAGGACGCGGACACCAACGGCGAGGCTCCGTCCACGCCGCCCCCCGACGCCGGGGAGTAGCCGGCGCAATACCGATGCGGGAACTGCTAGACGGCTGAGTGAGCGGCCGGTCTACGCCACCTTGGCGCAGACCTTCTTGGCGGCGTCGGTGAGATCGTCGGCCGGGATCAGCGCCTGGATGTTGGCCTCCTTCAGCAGGTCCCGGGCGCGTTCGACGTTGGTGCCCTCGAGCCGCACCACCACGGGAACTTTGAAGCCGATCTCCTGGGCGGCCGCGATGAGCGCTTCGGCAATGGTGTCGCACTTGGCAATGCCGCCGAAGATGTTCACCAGCACGCCCTTGACCTTGGGATCGCTGAGAATGATGCGAAAGGCCTCGACGGCGCCGTCCTTGGTCACGCTGCCGCCGACGTCGAGGAAGTTGGCCGGCTCGCCGCCGTGCAGCTTGATGATGTCCATGGTGGCCATCGCCAGCCCGGCGCCGTTGACCAGGCAGCCGATATTGCCGTCCAGGGCGATGTAGGAGAGGTCGTGCTCCTTGGCCCGCAGTTCCATGGGGTTCTCCTCGGCCGGGTCGAACATGGCCTGGAGCTTGGGGTGGCGGAAGACGGCGCTGTCGTCGAAGTTCATCTTGGCGTCGATGGCCAGGACCTTGCCGGCCGTTGTACGGACGAGAGGGTTGATTTCGGCGAGGCTGCAATCGTGATCGTTGAAGATCTTGACCAGGCCGCGGATGACCTTGGCGGCGTCCTTGGCCTGCTCTTTGTCGGTGAAGCCCAGGGCGCTGACCAGGTGGGCGACCTGGTAGTTGAGCAGGCCGAGGTGGGGGTGCAACCACGCCTTGACGATCGCGTCCGGGTTCCTGGCGGCGACCTCCTCGATTTCGACGCCGCCCTCGCGGGAAACCATCACGACGGGCGTCCGCCGGGCTCGGTCGAGCACCACGGCCACGTAGTATTCCGACTCGATGTCCACGGCGTCGGCGATGAGCAACTTCTTGACCGCGATGCCCTCGGCCCCGGTCTGCTTGGAGACCATGCGATTGGAGAGCATGAAACCGGCGGCGTCGGCCACCTGCTGCGCGGTCTGGCAGAGCTTGACGAACCCGGCTTTTCCGCGCCCGCCGGCGAAGACCTGGGCCTTGACCACGACCTGGGAGTTGATCTGGCGGAAGGCATTGACGGCCTCTTCGACGGATGCGACGACGTAGGAAGGCGGAACCGGAACGCCGGCCTCGGTGAGCAACTCCCGGGCTTGATACTCGTGGACTTTCATGATGTGCCTCGAATAACAGGTCTGACGGGTCAAGGATACCGGCCGCCCGCTCATGCCGGGCGGGGGGGGGCATTGTGGTCGGGAACGGCTGGAAAGGCAATGGCGCGGCGGCGCGCGGCGCGCCGAGGCAGTTGGCCGCGGAACGACATTCGTGGTAGACTGTGGGGCATGAGCGGTCATCGGCCCCCTCCGGAAGTACTGAGCCTTATCGTCTGCGACCAGATCATCACCGATCGGCTGACCGGCAAGCAGTCGCTGATCGGGATGTTCAGCGTGATCCACGCGCCGAAGTTCCCCGTGCACCATCCGCAGCTTTCCGTGTTCACCGCCCTGACCGGCGGCCACGGCCGGGTCGAGTTGATGATCCGGATCGTGGACGCCAACGAGTCACGCCGTCCGCTGGTGGAGGGCAAAGGGCAGGTGCAATTCAACAGTCCGCTGGCGGTCGCCAACCTGGCGCTCCAGTTTCACGGGCTGACGTTTGCGGAGGCGGGGGAGTATCGGGTGCAGTTGGTGTGCGACGGCAACCTGCTGCGGGAGGCGCGGCTGCGCCTGGTGCAGGCCAAGCCCCGGCCTTTTCCGGGCGGCGGACCCGGCGGCGAGGCGGGCCCCCAGGGCGGTCCGCCGGCGGGGGCTCCGCCGGACGATCCCGTGATCTGAGGCGGCGCGGCGTTGCCGCTTTTCGGCTGGTGCAAAACTCACAGGCTGCAAACCCCACTGTCCGGCGCGCGGGTCGGTTGATGGGGTTTGACTTGCGTTGACTCTGGACAGTCCAAGTCACTATATAGGGCGGATACCGTGCGCTTTCGCCGGCCGGAGCGAGAGCCCAAAAACCAGGGAAGGAGGTCTCCATGGCCGACAATAATGGCGAATACCCCACGGTCATCGGCGCCGATGCCGTGTTCAAAGGCGAGTTGAAATTCGAGAAGGGCGTGCGCCTGCTGGGTAATTTCGATGGACAAATCGAGTCGTCCGGCAACCTGCTGGTGGCCGACGGCGCGACCTTGTCGGGCGATGTGAAGGCCGGCAACGTCCAGATCGACGGCGTCATGCAGGGCAATCTGGAAGCCACCGGCAAGGTCAAGCTCGCGGCCTCCGCCCGGTTGGAAGGCGATCTGCGGACCGCCCGGCTGGAAGTGGCGGACGGCGCGACTTTCGTGGGCAAATGCTCGGTGGGCCCAAATAACGCACGCGGCAGCGGCGCGAACTCCGGCGGCGGGAGCTCGGCGGCGGGCAAGTCTGACGACAAACCCAAGGGCGCCGGGCAGCCGCAGGCGGTGGCGGCCGGCAAGCGCTGAGGCGATCGACCGGGCGGCGCGCGGTCTGTTTTCGCCTGACGGCGGCGGGCGGCCCCACACGAGCGTCCGGCTGTGCGCGGAGCGGATCCGGGGAGCCGGACGGCGCCGCGTGCAGACGGCGTGGGGATGGAATTCCCATGCGCGGGTCAGGGACGACCAAGACCAGGCAGGTCATCTGCACCTATTGCAGCGGCTGCAACGAAGTCGGCCTGCGGGCGATGTCGGTTTTCTGCGCCCACTGCCGCAAGCGCATCATCCTCGAAGACTACAACATCAAGACCTTCCAGGCGGTGGCCGGCTACGCCACCTGCGGCGACGTCATCGTGCACAAAAAGGGCCTGGTCACCGCGCCGATCCGGGCGACGAACCTGGTGGTCAAAGGGGTCGTCAAGGGAGACGTGACCGTTCGCGGGCGCGTGGAGATATCGGCCACCGGCTCACTGATGGGCCGGGTGTGCGCGCCCTCGCTGCGGGTGGATGACGGGGCGAGCCTGGACGGTTTCTGCGAAATCCGCCCCCTGCCGGTGACGGCGGCGAAGTCGGCGGTCCCGGCGGCCGACCCGGTCGCGGCGGATCCCGCCGCCGAGGGAGGCGTTCGGGTGATCAAGGCGATCAGCACCCGCCGGCGGGCGGTGCGGTAGCGTCCGCGGCCGGGCGCGGCGGCGTGGGGGCGCGGCGCCCGCAGCGCTCGCGTTCATCTCTCGCTTGGATTACCATGCTCGCCGTCGCGCCCAGGCGCTGCCCCTGTCGCCCAATCGAGGCTTGTCGCTATAGTGGAAACCCAACCGCGCCTCTCCAGCCTGACCATCTTCTTCCCCTGCTACAACGAGGAAGCCAACGTCGAGCGCGTCACGCAGGCGGCGCTGGCCGTGGCCCAGCGCGTGACCGACGACTACGAAGTGATCATCGTCGATGACGGCAGCACGGACGAGACGGGCGCCATCGCCGACCGCCTCGCGGAAGCCTCCGCCGGCCGGGTGCGGGCGGTGCACAATCGCCCCAACCGCGGGTACGGCGGCGCGCTGCAACGGGGTTTTCGCGAAGCGAGCAAGGAGTGGATCTTCTACACCGACGGCGACGGGCAGTTCGATCTGAACGACATCGAAAAGCTCATCCCGCTGCTGCAGCGCTGCGACGTCGTCAGCGCCTACCGCGTCGGGCGGCAGGATAACCCGCTTCGCCGGTTCAACGCCTGGGCCTGGTGCGCGCTGGTGGGTCTGGTCTTCGGAATGCGGATCCGCGACGTGGATTGCGCTTTTAAGATTTACCCTAAACGCTTCATTGACCAGGTGGAACTGCTCAGCGAGGGGGCCCTGATCGACGCGGAAATGCTGGTGCGGGCGCGGCGGGCGGGACTGCGCATCGGCCAGGTGGGCGTGCCGCACTATCCCCGCACGGCCGGCGCCTCGACGGGCGGAGACCTGCGGGTGATTTTGCGAGCCTTCAAGGAACTCCTCGTTCTGCGCCGGCGGATTCTGCGCCGCGCGGAGCTCCGATAATCCCCCGCCGCACGGCCTTCCCGTCAGCACAAACCGGTTTGGTCGATCTGCGTGCCACCGGCGCACACTCCTTGCCACGTCCGTTACTGATGGCGGAACCCACAACTTCCGATGATACGGACGATTACGCTCCCGGCGGGCCCGCCGACCGCCCAGAACAGACGCTGCCATGGAACGCGGAACGGTTCTCATCGTAGACGACGACGCCAACCTGACGTTCATCCTGCGCGCCCACCTCAACAACGCAAACTTCAACGTCCACGTGTGCCACGACGGCGCCGAGGCCTGCGCGTTCGCGATGGAGCATCGCCCGGACGTGATCCTGCTCGACGTAGGTCTGCCGGGCATGGACGGGCTGGACGTCACCCGCACGCTTCGGGCTGATCCGCGCACTCAGAAAACCCCCATCATTCTGCTGACCGGGCGCAGCAAACGCGACGACGTCGTGCTCGGGCTCGACGCCGGCGCCCAGGACTACGTCACCAAGCCGTTCGATATGGAGGAGCTCACTGCCCGGGTGCGCTCCATGCACAAACTGAGCTGCGCCCATCGCGAGATCGACGAGCTCAACGGCCGGCTGACCACCGAGGTTCGCCAGAAGACCGCCCAGCTCGAAATGCTCTATACCTTTGTGCGCGAGCTCAACCGGGCCCAGTCCGCCGAGCGGGTCTACGACCTGATCATCGAGACGGTGCAACGGGCGACCGGCTGCCGGCGCGTGTCCATCATGCGCTACGATCCGCTTATTGGGAAACTCGTGTGCAAGCGGGCGTTGGGCATGGACCCCCAGGTGGCCGAACGCGTGAGCGTGGACGCGACCTCGGGCATTGCCGGGCAGGTGTTCACCACCGGGCGCACCGTGCTCGCCCAGACCATGGGGATGGAGGCGACGGGCGAGCGGCAGTACGCCAGCGACAACTTCCTCAGCACCCCGCTCGTGTCCACCTACATGATGAGCGGCGAGCAGCGCCTTGGCGTGCTCAACGTCACCGACAAGCCGGACGGCGCGCCCTTCACCCCGGATGAAACCGAAGCGCTGTGTTCCATCGCCGATTCCGCCGCCATCGCCCTGCACAACGTCGAGCAGCGCCTGGGATTGTCCAAGGCCATCCGGGCGTTGCTGCTGACCGTCGGCCGGCTGAGCGAGTATCGCGATGAGGAGACCGGTCTGCACCTCGAGCGCGTCCAGGAGTACGCCCGCATCCTCAGCCGCCAATTGGCCAAGAACGCGAAATTCAAGGACGCGGTGACGCCGACCTTCATCGACAACCTCTCCCAGGCCGCGCCGCTCCACGACCTCGGCAAGGTGGGCATCCCCGACGAGATCCTCAACAAGCCGGGCAAGCTCACCGACGAGGAATTCCAGATCATGAAGACGCACACGACCATCGGCCGGCACACCCTGATGCTGGCGATGGCCGAAACAGGCCCCAACCCGCTGTTGGAAATGTGCGTCGATATCGCCTACTGCCACCACGAGCGCTACGACGGGCGGGGCTACCCGCGCGGCATCGCGGGCGAGGAGATCCCCCTGGCGGCGCGAATCATCAGCCTGGTGGACGCCTACGACGCCATCACCTCGCAGCGCTGCTACAAGCCGGCCGTCCCCCACAACCGGACGGTGGAGATCATCCGCAACGACGCGGGGACCCACTTCGACCCCGACGTGGCAGCGAGTTTCCTCGAGGTGGCCGAGGCGTTTGACGTCGTCCGCGCCGCCAAGGCAGACGAGATCGCAGTGGTTGCCGAGGCCGCAGCGCTGCGCAGTTGAGCCCTACCTGCGATCACCCACTGCAATCAAGCGCCGCAGACGGCGGAGGTTGACCTTGTCGAGGTCCACGCCGCGCCCGTCCGTGCCCTTGGGCGTTTCCAGGATCTTCACCGCGTGGGCCAGGCGCGGGTCGTTGACCACGTGGCGGAAGCCGGCCGTGCCGATTTTGCCCTTACCGATGTGCTCGTGACGGTCGAGGCGGCTGCCGCAGGCGCCCTTGGAATCATTCATGTGGACGCAACGGATTTTCCGCAGCGTGACGTGGCGGCGCAGAAGGTCAATGGTTCGCTCGTAGGCGCCGGCTTTGCGCAGGTCGTAGCCCGCGGCGAACAGGTGGCAGGTGTCCAGGCAGACGCCCAGGCGGTCGGGCGCGGCGACCTCGTTCAGCAGGCGTCCCAGGTGTTCGATGGCGCAACCGACGGAAGTTCCCTGCCCGGCGGTGGTCTCGAGGAGGATGCGCGGGCGGATACCGGCCGTTTGGCGGTGGATTTCGTCCAGCCCGGCGACGATGCGGACGATGCCGGCGTCCAGGCCCTCCCCCATGTGGGCGCCCGGGTGCATCACCAGGCCGGAGACGCCGAGCGCGGCGCAGCGTTCGAGCTCATCGACCATGGCCGCGACGCTTTTATCCCATTGCTGCTGTTTGGGTGACGCCAGGTTGATGAGGTAGCTCGCGTGGGCGATCACCGGGCGAATGCCGGTGCGCCGCTGGGCGGCGCGGTACGCTTTCACGGTCTCGTCGCCAAGCGGCTTGGCCGTCCACTGCTTCTGATTCTTGACGAAGATCTGGAGGCAGTCGCAGCCGACCGTCACTGCTGCGTCAAAGGCGAGGTGCAGTCCGCCGGCGACGGAAAGGTGCGCGCCGAAGCGCTGCCCGCGCACCTTCGACGGCGCGGCGTGCGGCGCCTTGGCTGGTCGGCTGCCGTTCGGGGTGCGGGCGGTCGGACGCCGGGTCATGGTCACGCGCCGATGATTTTGATGAGGGCGCGTTTGCGGCGTCGGCCGTCGAACTCGCCGTAGAAAATGGCTTCCCAGGGTCCGAAATCAAGCTTGCCGTTGGTGATGGCGACCACCACCTCGCGGCCCATGATCTGCCTCTTGAGGTGTGCGTCGGCGTTGTCCTCGCCGGTGTCATTGTGGCGGTAGTGGCTGATCGGCTCGTGGGGCGCAAGCTGCTCAAGCCACTGCTCGTAATCGTGGTGCAGCCCGCTCTCGTTGTCGTTGATGAAGACGCTGGCGGTGATGTGCATGGCGTTGACCAGACAGAGGCCTTCGCGCACGCCGCTTTCCGTCACCGCGTCTTCGACGTCATGGGTGATGTTGACGAACCCGCGGCGGGCGGGAACTTCGAACCACAGCTCTTTGCGATAGGACTTCATGGCTGAATTCCTGGATGCTCGGTGTTGGGTCAATGGCTCCGGGTGGTCGGGATGCGGTTGAGCGGTGGGCACCGCCGGGCTGATTCGACAGAAGGCGGGCACGGCCCGCCCTACGGAGCGACTGCTTCCCGGCCGCGTGCTCGACCATCGCGCTGCCAATTCTGCTCCGCGCTGGGAACCCCGCATCGCCGCCCGCGCGGCACCCCGTACATCCCTGAATCCCTCAATCCCTTATCCCTTAATCCCCCCTTCGCCGCCTAAAGGCCCTAAAGGCCCTGCAACAGGGCAGATAATCGCATCCCCAGCGAGTTGCTGATCCGCGCCAGGGCCCACAGCGAGGCGGCGTTCTTTCCCAATTCGACCTGCGAGAGCTGGGAGGTGGTCAGGTCCGAGCGGACTGAGATCTGTCGCAGCGTGAGGTTCTGACGTTGCCGCTCGGTGCGGATCCGCTGGCCGATGAGCCGGTTGAGATCGGCCTCGCACCGGTAGATCAAGCCCAACTTGGCGCAGGCGTTTTCGACGGATGTGAGCAGGTCGGCGTTCTTGAAAGGCTTGATGATGTAATCGGCGCTGCCCTGGCGCATGGTCGCGGTGGCCGACTCGAGGTCGGGGTACCCGGTCATCACGATGCAGCAGGTGCGTTCGTCGATGGTCTTGAGTTGCTCGACCACCTTCACGCCGTCCATCTGGGGCATGCGCAGGTCGACGATGGCGATCTGGCAGGCTTCGTTTTCGGCCGTCTTGAGGGCCTCGATCGGATCCGTGTGTTTGAGCGGTTGGTACCCCCCGTCTTCCAGTACCTGTGCAACGAGGTTGCAAACGGACGGGTCGTCATCGACCACCAGCACTTTGATGTGATGTCGAACAGCCATGGTCTCGCTCGCTAAGCGTCAATCTGTCCACAGAATGCCCGGCGCTCCGCAGGCAGCCCTGCTCCGCTGACTGCTTGGCGACAGCGGGTTACAGGCACTCTGTAATAGTACGCGGTTTTCGCGGTCACGTCTAACAAATTGCAGGTGGGCTTCTTTTCGTCGGGGCAGGAACGGGCAATGCAACAGCCCTGGACGCGCGACGAATCGCGCGTCCAGGGCTGTGAGCGTGCATCCAAGCCGGTATCGGCCGCTCCGATCTGGGGTCAATGCCCCACTGTTGTGCCGGGTTAACCCGCGTCGGCCGTCGCCGTTTTCGACCGTTCTTCCGGCGACTTGTAATGCGTCACCATGTGCGTCCGCCACATCTTCCCATCGAAAACGGATCGGGACGCGGTCGATTTGTAGAAGTCGATCTTGCTGACTGCGGGCGTCAGTTTCATGAGCATGCCGGCAATCTTGCTGATCGCCCGGCGCGGCTTCTCGTCCGGGATCATCATGGACATCATGCCGCTGCTCATGGAGATCATGCCCATGGCGGCCGCAATCTCCTGCCCGAGATTTCGCTGATCCGTAAGGGAAACGCTACAGAAGTTGCCCTCGGGGGCCAGGGCTTCGGCCATGGCCCGCTCGTTCTTGCGAATGCTGGGGTGCTCGCCCTTGGCGGTCTTCAGGCAGGCAATTACGGCATCGGCCTGATCCGAGAAGATGACGTGTCCGTCGGCCACCCCCCAGATGAACGGCGGGTTCATGCCGAAGAAAACCTGATGAAAACCTTCCAGCGACTCGTTCTGGAGCGGTTTGGTGCGGACCGCCATCATGGCCATCATCGGGTTCTGGGCCGCCAGTTCGGGAAGGCGGTTTTCCAAAAAGTCGAAGGCGGTGGCGATCTTGTTGCGCGCCGTCTCCGCGTCGGTCACCTTGAGCATGAGCACCGTACCGGCCTGCTTGTCCAGGGTGACCGAAACCATCTCCGTGCCGATCCACCCCAGAATGTCCTTGCGCACGTCGCAGCCGAACTGCTGTTGCATCTGCTCCCAATCCTGCCAGGCCGCTTCGCCACCGGCGCCGGCGGTCTTGAACGTGTCTTCCACGAACGTGTACAGCGCCTGGACGTCGAAGCCGCCGGCCACGGAGAACGACAACGTCTCTTCGGGGAGGTAGCGGTCGAAATCGCTCATCCGCGACGCCTTGCCCACCACCGGATAGAACGGCATGTCCTTCGCGCCGTCCACGAGGACCGCGACCGACTTGGTATGCAGGGAGTGCCCTTCCGTGTATTCGACGGCCGCGGTGTAGTCGAGCATGCCGGGGACGTTGAGCAGACGATTGGCCAGTCGGCGCCACATCTCCGCCTCGTTTCCGCCGTGTTCGGCCGCGCCTTCGCGGGCCTTGGCGACGGCCTTCTGGAAGGCCTCCCGATCGCGCAGCGCCGCGAAATCACCATCGGAGCTGATCTGCTGCGGGCTGTAGAACCCAGCTTCCACCGCTTGTTCGAGGGCGGTCAGCGCCTTCTCCTCGTGGTCGTTGATCGCGTGGAAGCACGCGAGGTTGTAGAGAATGCGCGAGTCCTTTGGCGCTTTTTCGTGGGCCTGCTGGATCAGCTTCAACGCCTGTTCGTGGTCGCCCTGCCGGTAGGCGTTCATCGCCTCTTGATCAAGCGAAACCGCTTCGCCGCTGTCGGAGGCGTTGAGCACGATGTCATTCACGCCGCCGGCCAGCCCGGAGAGCTGGTTCATCAGGTTGCGGATGGGCGCAAGCATGCGCTGCATATCGAAGAAGACCATGGTATCTTCGGCCGCCGGCAACTGGGCGAAGGCGGATTTGAAGCGGCCGGTGTGGGCCAGAGAACCCTCGCCGTCGCTCTTGAGCAGGTTAAGCACTTCGGGAAGCATGCCCTGGCTGATGGTGATGATGACGTCGTCGCTGTGCTGGGCGATGACCAGCCCATACGCCGGCTTGTCGGGGGCGATATGGACAAAGTCCAGCGCGGCTTGGCGGATGCCGTCGGATTCGCTGCGCTGGATCGCCGGCGCCTGCTCCCCGGCCGTCTGGGCGATCTCCGCCATGGCGCCCTCGATCATCGCGACGAGGCCGTCGAAGTTATGCGCACCGGTCCCGGGGTTCCCGCGGAAGATGAGCAGGATGTCGGGCGGGCCCATGCTGATGGAATTGGGACTGGACGACAGGGATGCATTGAAACGTTCGGCGAAGACGAATTCCCGGCCCGCCAGCGCCGACCAGTCGACCTTGTTGAGCAGTTCTGACGCCCGCTCCTTCAACCGGTTGGCTTCGGTGGTCTGTCCCTCGCCGAGCATCATGCCGATGAGGTCCATCACGTCGGCTTCCACGCCGGATTCCTTGACCGCCTTCCAGACCTCCTGCCAGTACGACTCGACGAAGGCCCGCTCCGGGTTATGCCGTGCGACGATGCAGACAAACGCGTCGGCCGGCACGGCCTTGGCGAGCGTGAAATCGGGCTGCTCCACTGCCTGTGCGGGCGCCGTCCAGAGCAAGGCCGGCAACAGCGTCAGGGCGGCCAATACTCGCGAGTAGGGGTGTCGATTCATGGCTGATTTCCTTTCTGCACTGCCTGGTTGCCGTGGCGCGGCCCGATGGACGCACGCGTGCGTCGCGCTCGCCGCCCACGCTTTATACCTCTCAATATGAGCGGATAAACGGCCGCTTGTCACCTTCAAATCCTGTGGATAGTTGTGCCGGCCCGGCTACATCCGGCAACGCAACACCTGCCGTAGTAGAGACTTGTGGCACGATGTCGCGCCAACCGGACAGGCGGACCCATCGCGCGGAACCGCGGCGCGGCGGAATCTCGATTGCCGCCCGGGACTTATTCCGACATCATTGCGTCCGAAGCGACCGGGAGCGAACCCGCAAGCGCCAGCCCGCGTAGCATCAACGCCGCGGATGAAGTGCGCCCGGAGATTAGCGCCCGGCGGTTGCTGCGGTTGACTAAGTCCTTGTCCATGTGGTATTTAACGCAGGTTCTGCGGTGGGCGATGGTCCGCCGGGTGGCGACGTTTCTTTGATCTGAGGATGGCTGTGCATGGCTCACTATGACATCAAATCGACGATTCAGCAGGAAACCGGGCGGGCGAGCGCCCTGCTCGTGGCCACCTTGCTCGGCGGAATGCTGGTTGTCAGTTCGTTCGTGGCGGAACTCGCGGCCGAGTCTATTTTCGGCTCGTCGATGCGCAGCGCCGACGGCGAGTTGAAAAACGCCCACGCGGACATGCTCGCCCTGGCCGGGGCGGTGCTGCTGGGCGCGCCGCTCGTGTGGCATGCCGTGGTCAGCATCTGGCGCGGCGAGATGCACATGGATGAACTGGTCGCGCTGGCGATCGCCGCGGCGTTCGCCCTGGGTGAATACCAGGAAGCCGGCATCATCGCCTTCTTCATGATTATCTCGAACCTGATCGAGACGCGCACCGCCCTGGGGGCGAGGGCGTCGGTGGAATCGCTGTTACGGCTGACGCCCGAGCGTGCCCATCTCGTGCAGGAAGACGGCACGGAAACGGAGATCGAGTCCAAGTCGCTACGCACCGGCCAGATCGTGCGCGTCCGCCCCGGCGACAACATCCCCGCCGACGGCGAGGTGGTCCGCGGTGAATCGACCATCAACCAGGCGAACATCACCGGCGAGTCCATCCCCGTCGACAAGCAGGTCGGGGAGGAGGTGTTCGGCGGCACGAGCAACCTGACCGGCGCGCTCGACATTCGCGTCACCAAGGCCGGCGCAGATGCCACCCTCGGGCGGGTCCAGTCCCTCATTCTCGAGGCCGAGAAAACCCGCCTGCCCCTGGCCCGCCTGATCGACCGCTACGCCGGCTGGTACACGCCCACGATCGTGATGCTGGCCGCGATTGTCTGGTACTTCACGCCGGACAAGACCATCGCGATGCAGAAGGCGATCACCATGCTGATCGTCGCCTGCCCCTGTGCCTTGGTGCTGGCGACGCCGACCGCCATGGTCGCGGCGTTGAGTTGTGCGGCCCGGCTGGGCATTCTGATCAAGAACGTGATTCACTTGGAGTACGCCCGCAACCTGACGGCCGTCGTGCTCGACAAGACCGGCACCCTGACCACCGGCGAACTCTCGGTGACCCAGCTCAAGCCCGTCGAAGGCACATCCGGCGCGGAATTGCTCTTGCACGCGTCGACCGTGGAGCAGTTCAGCAAGCACCCGGTCGCCCGGGCGGTGGTGGACGTGGCCCGGCAGGCGAAGATCAAGCTGGGCGCGGCCGAGCAATTTACTGAAATCACCGGGCGGGGCGTTTCGGCCAAGGTCGACGGCGTGGAAGTGTGCATCGGCCGGCGCACCTGGCTGGAGGAAAAAGGCGTCGACATGAGCGTGATGGACGATGCCGCCTACCGCGAGCCCGAGGGCGTCAGCGTCCTGCACGTCACCCGCGGCAACAAGCCGCTGGGTTGGATCGGGCTCGAAGACAAGACGCGTTCGGACGCCCGGGCGGCGTTGGATGACCTGCGCAAGCTCGGCGTGCGGCAACTTACCATGGTGACCGGCGACAAGTCGTCGGTGGCCAAACGCGTTGCGGCCGAGATGGGCTGCTCCGAGGTTCACGCCGAGGTGCTGCCCGCCCAGAAGCTGGCCATCGTCGACGACCTGAAGAAGCGCGGCCATCGGGTGATGGTGGTGGGCGACGGCGTGAATGACGCCCCGGCGCTGGCCGCGGGCAACATGGGCGTGGCGATGGGGGCGGCCGGCAGCGATGTGGCCATCAACTCCGCCTCCGTGGCCCTGATGAACAACGAACTCGACCGACTGCCATTCTTGATCCGCCTGTCCAAGAGCACCACCAGCGTGATCTGGCAGAACCTGATCTTCGGCGTGCTGTTTATCGTGGTGACCCAGACGCTGGCGATCTGGGGCGAACTCACGCCGATCTGGGCGGCGGTGCTGCACACCCTCGCGACGGCCGTGGTGATCTTCAACAGCGCCCGACTGGTCCGCTTCGGCGAACAGCGGGCGGAAGTGACGCCCTATTTCGAAGCCGATGCCGCGCCGATGGTCGCGCCGGGCGCGCAATCGCCGCAGACGGCCGGTTGAGCCAAACGAAACCTCGCCGGCGGCGCCCGGGCGGCGACGCGGTTATCGGAATCTGATGAAAAGAGCCCGCGAACGGTTGCGTTCGCGGGCTCTTTCTTCAGGCTTGGTATGTGGAGCGATGCCACGTCGTGACACCATAAGCGCAAAAAAAGAGCCAGCAGCGTGCACCCCAGATCATCGGGCCGGATGGAGGGACGAGGTGCAACAAATTGCCGCTGGCACAAGTAGTATCGTACACATCTCCCGTTTGTTCCATGGGGAAGGTTCCTCAGATCAACCGGCAGCAAACTGAATGGCCAAAACACCTCATCGCTTGGGTGTTTCGCCGGGTGGAAACAGGGGAAGGCGGGCAACGCCTACGGCTTTGGCTTGCGCGGGGCGCGCGGCGGGCGGCGTCCGGCTTTGACGTCTTCGTCAAACGTGCGCTTGCTGCGCAGAATGTGGTGGTAGTGCTGGGCGAACCGGTGGGCTTCGTCGCGCACCTGCTGGAGCAGGCGAAGGGCTTCGTTGTTGCGGGCCATCTTGATCGGGGCCTGCTTCGCTTGGACGTAGACGAGTTCCTCCTTCTTGGCCAAAGAGATGACCATGGGAGGCCGCAGGTCCATGTCGCCGAAGGCGGCCTGGGCGGCGTGCAACTGGCCCAGCCCGCCGTCGATCAGGATCACGTCGGGATACAACTCTTCGCCAGTGGCGGCGTAGCGATATCGCCGGGTGATCACCTCGCGGATCATGGCGTAGTCGTCCTGGCCGGTCACGCTGCGAATCTGGAAGCGGCGGTAGCCGGGCTTGAACGGACGGCCGTCGATGAAGCACACCAGCGAGCCGACCGACTCGGCGCCCTGGAGGTTGGCGATGTCGATGCCCTCGATGCTGCGGGGGCGGGTTTCGAGGTCGAGGACCTCCGCAAGCTTGTCCAGCCCGTGCGTCGGGTCGACGTAGAAGACCTCGATCTGACGGTCCTCCTCGACGTCGCCGGAGAGCGAGAGCGACTGGATGGCCTTGATGCGGTCGCGGAGGACGGCCGCCTCTTCGAAGCGCAGATCGGACGACGCCTGCTCCATTTCCTTGATCATCTGGCGCATGACGGTCGAACGCTTCGAGCGGAGGAACTTCTTGAGCCGCTCGATGTCCCTGCGGTAGGCCTCCTGACTGATCAGGTCGGCGCAGGGCGCGGTGCACTGCTTGATGGCGTGCAGCAAGCAGGGGCGAAAGAAGCGGCGGGATTCGTCGTCGGTTCGGATGTCCAGTTCACAGGTGCGGTACTTGAAGACTTTCTGAAGGGCGTTGACGGCGTCGCGAATGGCCCCGGCGGAGGCGAACGGGCCGAAAAGCTTGCTGCCCTTGTGGCGGGGCGTGCGCGTGACGTAGACGCCGGGGAAGTCGTCGCCGGTGGTGATCTCCAGGTAGGGGAAGGTCTTGTCGTCTTTGAGCTGGGCGTTGTGGGGCGGTTGGATGTCCTTGATCAGCCGGGCTTCCTTGAGGATGGCGTCGACCTCCGTCTCGCATTCGAGGAAGTCGACGTCCTCCACCTGGGTGACCATGCGGGCGATCTCCGGACCGCGGGTGTTGAGCAGGTCGGCGGAGGCCTGGAAGTAGCTGTTCACGCGGGCGCGGAGGTCCTTGGCCTTGCCCACGTAGAGCACGGTCCCGGCGGCGTCCTTCATGAGGTACACGCCCGGCGTCTTGGGGAAGTGGGCGATGCGTTCGCGCAGGCGACTGAGGCGTTGCTGATCACGTGATGGGGGGCTGCTCATACCGCTTGAATTGTAGGTTCCCGCCCATGCCGGGCCAACGCGCGGCGCGGGGGTGATGGGGCGTTAGACACCCCATTCTGGATCCATGAAAAAAGGCCCGCGTCCGACGGGGGGTCGGACGCGGGCCGGCATTCGCTGGCTTTGCGGCAGGATCGCGTCAGCGATTGCTGCCGGTGTTGTTGCCGTAAATGATGTAGACGTTTCCGTCGTCGGGCCGTCGGCCGATGTTGGGGTTGGTCCCCGGATCGTTGGGCGCCTGCGGCAGGGAGTTGTCGAGGAAATCGGCCCGGGTCATGCCCAGTCCGATGTCATCGAAACCGTCGCCATTGATGTCCCCGAGGAAGCCGACGTGGTCGATGGGGGCCTCGTTGGGCCGACCTGCCACGAACGGTGAGTAGAACACGATGCCCGGCAGTTCGGGCGAGCCGACCTGGTCGAGCGAGAAGCTGAGATTGCCGTTGAGGTGGGTGCCGCCGAAGATCAGGTAGGCGACGCCCAGCCGCTGGCGGCCATTGGCGTCCGTCACTTCGACGCCGGGGGCGGCGATGAGCAGGTCGCCATAACCGTCACGATTGAAGTCGCCGGCGGAAACCACGTCGGCGCCGGCGCGGTCGCCGGCATTGGCGCCAAAGAACTTGATGCCGGGAAGATCGGGCGTGCCGATCTGGGAGATGGTGCGATCGCCATCGAGCTGGATGTCCCCGAAGACGACGCCGACGAAGCCGTTGTCGACCGGGCAGCAGCCGCTGAATCCGCCGACGAGGCAGTCGAACACGGTGCGGTCATCGGCGTCGATGTCGCGGTCGTTGTCGAAATCGTAGGCCTTGCAGGCGTCGCCGAGGAAGACCTCATCTCCGGAATTCTGCCGGCAGGAGTTGAATCTGCTGAGGTTCAGGTCATTGCCGTCGAGCAAGCCGTTGTTGTCGTAATCGCCGCACACGTCCGTCGACACCCCGCCGAAATCGACGTCCGGGGATGCGATGAAGACGTCATCAATGCGGTCGCCATTGATGTCCAACCCGCTGGATTGCACTTGGCCGAATCGATCATTGTCCATCTCGCCGCGTATCCGCAGCGTCGGAGGACGGTCGGCGGGGGTATCCAGCTTGGAGAGGTACACGAAGCCCACCGGGGTTCTTCCGTAGATGATGTACGCTGCACCGGTGTTCACGGAACCGGCTTCCGAGTCGTTATACGGGGCGCCGCAGACGATGTCTGGGACGCCGTCAAGGTTGACATCGCCGGCATGCCGGGCGCCGCCGAGATAGTCGGTCGGATCTTCGGCGAAGATCTCGAATCCGCCGCGGATGGTGAACGGGCCGGAACGCGCGATGGGATTGTCCGGATCGCACTGGCCCACTTGGGTGCCCCATCGCGGAATGACCTGATTGCCGTCGGGGTCGCTGGCGAGGCCGGAGACGCTGTAATCCGCGGATGGGAACACGATAATGCTCCCTTCGTACACGGTCGCCGATGTGTGTCGTACACTCGTTACCGTCGCATCAGGCTCGATTGTCGACAGGTACAACTCGTTTCGGGGGGCGGAGATAATGATCTCCGCACCGCTGTCGTTATCGACGTCGGGCATCGAAGCCACGGATTCTCCGAAGTAATCGAGTCGCGGCGCGGCCTGTCCGCGCAGCCCGTCGTTGACGTAGTCGTACCAGCCGGTTTGCAGCCGGCACCCCCGCAGCAGGCCGTCGCCCGCGGGGCTGCCCTCCGCCCCGGCCTGGTGTTCGATGTAACCGCCGATTAGCGGCGCCTCGTCTCCGAAGTTGTAATCCGGCGCGAGGCCCAGCACTGGGTCCTCCTGGCCAACGAGTTCGAGCGTAACGACCGTCGACGTCAGCCGGTCCGGATCGACAAATCCGTCTTGGTCGCGGTTTTCGCTGGCGACAAAGACGGCCACGCCACAGGCCTCGAAGGTGGAGTCCACCATGGGGTTCGCCGCGACGCCGGGGTCATCGGGGGTGGTTGACACGTTGTTCGGATAAGTGTCCGGATAGCAACCGTAGTTTGGCGTGTCCGGCAGGTCCTCGTTGTAGGTGATGGTCAACTGGGGCCGGAGCTCCGTGGTGTCGTTCTCACTGCTTGCGAACGTGCCTTCCGTCGCGGCGGTGGGGATGAGAATCCACGCCGGATCCGTCGCCAGTTCGCCGTTCAGCAACGCTTCGATTGTCTCGGTCACGTCGATGGTGATGGTGCCCTGGAGGAAGTTCACGCCCACATCGAGCGTGTCGCCGTCGTACTCCGTCTCCTCGGTCGGTCCGGGCGTGCCGTCCGCTCCGAACTGGGCGTAGGTCACGTTCTCACCAGGCGAAATAAGGAGTCGATGAACCTCAAAGGCCTCTGGAGACGGGAGCGTATCTGTCGTCGTGGACAGTTCCAATGTGGCGCTGAGGTCGTTGATATCGTCGATCGTCAACGTCGTGAACACGTCGAGGATGGCGCTGCCCGGATAGCCGATGATCACGAACTGGTCAGCCGGGTTGTCCTCGTCCGGCGGAACCTGAGCGCCAAGCAACAGCGTGGGCTCGTCACCGAACGTATTGCCCGGTTCCAGGCGATCGATGTAGGTGTCGATGGTGCCGCGAAAATCGTCGTCAAGGTCCGTGTCCGGGGTGCCGTTGAGTTCGCGCCGGGCCAATTCTTCCTGGAGCGCGATATTCACCCCCTGCTGCGCCGGGTCGTCGCCGGGGTCGTCGTCGCGACCCTGGAAGATTCCGTCGACCATGGGCATGCCAACGATGAAGTCGGGACGCCCGTCGCCGGTCAGGTCGTCGATCGGCGCAACGTCGGTTATTCCGCGTGGTTTGGCGAGCGGGTCGGCATGGAGGTTCGCCAGTCGATTGGGCGGGGCCTCCAGGATCACGCCGGGGACCGATGTACTGACGCTGTTGACATTGATTGAGCCGCCATAGCGTGCCTGCGGCAGCCCGTAGATCAGGTAGGCCTCGCCGATGTTGCCGAAGTTTCGCGGATTCCCATAGCGGGCGACGAGCATGAAATCGTCGACGCCATCCGCGTCGAAATCGCCCAGCCCGGTCATTTTGCTACCCAGCCACGAGCCCGGATTGAATCCTTGGAACCGTGCCCCGGCCACCGTGAAGCCGACCTGGGCCACGTCCACGATGTCCGTCGCCGAGCGGACGATATTGATCGCGCCGGCGGCGTAGGCGTGCACCGCTTCGTTGCTCGCGTCGATGATCGTTGCACGGATGAAGTACGGCTCGCCGTTGGGCCGTTGCGGAATGGTCGCCAGATCGATATTGATGGTGTACGTCTGAGCGGTGGCGTCGCCCTCGGGAATCGCCGTGGTGCGCAGCTTGATGATCCCATCCGGGTTGGTCAACTGGGCGTTGTCATTGGTGGGATCCTCATCCTCGTCGAGCACGACGTAAAGGGTCGCGTCGCTGTCGGGGTCGTACGGCGTCGTCGTGTCGAAGACATTCCGCGTGGGGCTCACCACGATCTGCAAGCTGTCATCCTGCGCGACCCCCTGGTTGAAACTTGGTTCGAGCACCGCCACCCGCGGCGGCACGCTCAGCGGATTCGTGCCCGGCTCGCCGATGGTGATGACCGCCCGCGTGGAGGTCGAGCCTTCCAGCAGGGCGTAGGTGCTGAAGGACTGGACACCATCGGTGATGTCGCCGCGGAGCCAGTAGCTGGCCTGGGGCACCAGCGAGGTGCCCACCGAGATTTCGTCGAGGGCGTTGTTTTCCTCGATGTTGGCGACGAGCACCCGCTCAGCGCCGGTTTCGATGTTGACCAGGGTGAAGGTGATCAGCGCCGCGGAGTCGATGTCGCTGTCATCCCAAGCGATCGCCAGCCGCTCGCCCTGGTTGAGGTTGGTCGTGCTGTTGGGGGTCAGAATCGTCAGCGCCGGCGGGGTGTTGCCGGAGACGTTGGGCCCGTAGATCAGTTGGGGCTGACCCGTATCGCATCCCAGCCAGAAGACCAGGGCCGCCGAGGCCATAAGACTGAAGGCGGCGAACAAGCGGGCGGATCGACTCATCAGGTGACTCCTTCGCGGTTTTGGACAGCCTCTCTGGTGGGTGTCCGGTGCGGGTGTATGCTCCATGTCCGGAATGCTGGCGTCGCAAAACGTCGCGGCCGACGCGAGGTACCGCCATGGCAGGTGTCTGGAGGCACACCGGCGGGGTATGTGCCCACCGATGCGGGCGTTCGGCGGGCCGGCGATCCACATCCGCCGACAGGCAGGCCGCTTCGCCGGTCCATCCGACGATACCGGGCCAAAAACGCCGAAAGCTGCATAATACTAAGCGTACCGGAAATGTCCCGTCAAGGCGACGCGCCCGGCGCATCACTTACTCAACATCCCACCCGACAAGGGCTTGAGCAATCACCCGCGGCGCGGTCCAATGCCCCCATGACCGCCGATCTGCCACCCGAGACCAATCTGGATACGACTGCCCAAGAGGCCGGTTTCGACCCGGCCGTTGATGACGCGCTGCTCATGGCCCAGCCACCGCGCAGCTACGCGGCGTGGGGCGGTTTCGTGCTGGCCGTCGTGTTGCTCGCCCCAGTCCTGCCGATCATCTTCGCCCGCTTTGCCGGGGCCGAGGGGATGATAATGGGGGGCCTGACTGGTCTGGTCGGCGGGCTGCTGGCGATGGTTCTGGGGATCGTGGGCATCGTGCGTACCCGGAGGCGAACCGACGCCGGGTCGGAGGTCGGCCTGCCGCCGCGCCGCCGCCGAGGCCGAGGGGTGGCCATCGCGGCGATTCCCATTGGACTGGTCGCCGGCGTGCTGCAAGTGGCGGTCGGGGCCAGTCTGTACCGCATGCAGGTGTCGCTCCAGTTCAGCGAGAAGGCGTTGAAGCTGCTCGGGACGTCGTCCAGCAACATTGAAGAGGCCGTCGACGATTGGTACGCCGAGAAAACCTCTGCCCGTTTTCAAGCTGCGTGCTCACCGGAAAAGCTTGCCGGCTGGCTCCGTGAGACCCTGGCCGAGCGCGGCCAGATCCAGCACGTCAAAAAGGATCGCAACTTCCTCGAGGTCACCCCCACGGCCTTTGTCGTCAAGCTCAACGGCAACTTCGTGAACGGCGGCGCCCCGCTGCGCGTCCACGTGGGAATCGAGGGGATGGAGCCCAAGGTGGTTGACATCGAGGTGGGCGGGTCGTCGCCGCTGACGTGGAAGCCTGCCCGCAACGACGGGTCCTGAACCATGCCCGACACGCGGCGCCATCGCGGGCGGCATCCCGATGACGACCGACTGTTCGCCGCCGCGCAGATTCCCATTCTTCGAACGGCCGTGGCCGAGCTCGCTTGGCTGCTTACCCGCGGCTACGCTCCGAACGCCGCGTTGAAGGTCGTGGGCGACCATCACAACCTCACCGTTCGGCAGCGGACGGCCGTCCGCCGTGCGGCCTGCGGCGACGCGGCCCTCGCCGCCCGCGAAGCCAAGCGTCGCCCCGCTACCTCAGGCGCCGGCCAATCGCTCGCCATCGACGGCTACAACCTGTTGATCACCGTGGAAAGCGCCCTGTCCGGCGGGTTGATCGTGGTAGGCCGCGACGGCTGCTGCCGGGACCTGGCGAGTGTCCACGGAACCTACCGCAAAGTCGAAGAGACCCGGCCGGCGGTGATGCTGATCGCCGATCACCTGCATCGCCTGAAGGTGGCCAACGTGCGGTTCTACCTGGATCAGCCGGTATCCAACAGCGGCCGGCTGAAGGGGCTGATGGCCGAATGGCTGGCGCCCGGTGGTTTGGCCGCCGATGGACCGGCGTGGCACGTGGCGCTGGATCCGAGCCCGGATCGCGTACTGGCCGACTCGGCCGACCTGGTGGTTACGTCGGACTCCAACGTCCTGGATGGCTGCGGCGCGTGGGTGAACCTGGCGGCCGACATCATCACGCAGCACGTCCCCGATGCGTGGGTCGTCGATTTGCGCGAAGGCCAAGGCTAAGCGGTGCGTCTCATCGCGATGGCGGGCGCAGGACCACTGCGCTCACCGCCGGTGGGGTCAACCCGATTTGGGCGAGCATCTCTTCAGCGACGCTCCCGGCCTGGTCCGGCGCCGCCCGCAGCGCCTCATACCGCGCCGGTGAAACCGTCAGGCCCAGCAAATGGACGCGCGCGCCGAGCGTGTCCAGCCAGTCGTCGGCCGCGGCATGGTCGTCGCGTGCCTGTGGGTCGGCGGGAAAATCGACGCCCACGCTGGCGGAATTGACCAGGTCGATCAACTCGCGCAGTTCGGGGGCCGAAAGCAGGAAACCGTGTGTTGCGGCCTGAAGACAAAGCGTGACCCCGGCGCACTCGAGGTCGCCGACGACGGCGCGAACGATATTGAGGGTGTGATTCAAGGCGTCCTGGTAATGCATGGCGTTCGGGCCGACGACTGCTGCGGGTGCGATGCTGAGGAATCTGACTGCGTGCCGGCCGCAAAGTTCGACGGTCGCGCGCAGCGCGCCCGCCGACAGCGACGAACCGTCCGAGTCATGCATTCGCAGGACGTTACATTTCTCCAGGGCTGCTGTGACGGACTGTGAGTTTTCGGTATTCAACAGGTATTGCGTCGATGCGCTCAGCGCCCATGCGGGCGATGCGACGGTGGTGCGCCCATTGCTGGGGGCAAACTCCTCCTCACACATCGGGATTTCGAGCGAGCAGTCCATCGAGCCTGGGGATCTCCAAGAACGGGCGCTGAGAAGCCAGCGCAGCGGCGGGCCGCGTTGCCCGCATCCGGGCCTGCAATTATACTCCATCAGGCGGCGAGCGTGCGAGTTGTGCGCCGGCCGTCGATGTTCCGCTCGCCGATCGCCGGGGTCTCCTGCCTATGAGTCGTATCAAGGTTCTGCCGGATCTGCTGGTCAACAAGATTGCCGCCGGGGAGGTCATCGAGCGACCCGCCAGCGTGGTCAAGGAACTGGTGGAGAACTCGATCGACGCGGGCGCGACGCACATCGGCGTGACCATCGAGGACGGCGGCAAGCAGTTGATCCGCGTCACCGACGACGGACTGGGCATGACCGCCGAGGACCTGCGGCTGGCCGTCACGCCCCACGCCACCAGCAAAATCAGCCAGGAAGACGACCTGTTCAATATAGCGACGCTGGGTTTCCGGGGCGAGGCGCTGCCTAGCATCGGCGCGGTGTCGCACCTGCGGATCGTGTCTCGGCCCAAGGACTGCATCGAGGGGGCGGAGATCGTCGTGTCGGCCGAGCGGATCGAGTCGGCGTCCGCCGCCGGGTGCCGTCCGGGCACGACCATCGAGGTGCGCGACCTGTTCTTCAACGTGCCCGCGCGGCGCAAATTCCTCAAGACCAACGCCACCGAGGTGGGGCACATCAATGAGCAGGTCGCCCGCATGGCCCTCGCCCATCGCGACATCGGCTTTGAACTGACCAACAACGGCCGGTCCACACACAAGCTGCCCGGCGGGGTGGGCATCCGCGAGCGGATCGGCGCGTTGTACGGCGCCGACCTGGCCGACGACCTTATCGCCATCGAGCGCGCCGAGCGCGGCCTGCACATCGAAGGCTACGTTGCGCCTCCCGCCCGTTCACGATCGACGCCGGCCGGGCAGTATTTCCTGCTCAACGGCCGGTTCATCCGCGACAAGTTCGTGCAGCACGCCGTGCGCGAGGCGTACCGCGGCCTGATGGAACAGAGCCGCCACCCGGTCGTGTTCCTGTTTCTCACCATCGATCCGAGCCTCGTCGACGTCAACGTGCACCCGACCAAGATCGAGGTGCGCTGGCAGGATTCCAACATGGTCCACTCCCAGGTGCTGGGCGCGCTGCGCGACAAGTTTCTGCGCACGGACCTGACCCCGGCCCTCAATGCCGGTCCGCCCGCGGCCGAGGCTGGGGCCTTTCGCCGCGCGGTCGAGAGCGCGGACGCCGACGAGATGCGCCGGGCGGCCGCGGACTTTTTCAAAACGATGCCGCCGCGGACGGCCGATGCGCCAGCGGTGTTTACCCGGCCGACCCGCGAAGGCGGTGCAGCCGCGCCACAGGCGCCGACTGAACGTACGCCGGGCGAAGTGGGCCCCGAGGTCTGGCAAGCGCTGTACGGCCGGTCGGAAGGCACGCCGTCCGGGTCGGCGGTGCACCCGCCGTTTGAAGCGACGGCCGGCAAGGGTGATTTCGCCGCCGGTATCGGCGCGGGTTACGAGCGCCCGCGGCGCGCCTTGCAGGTCCACAACAGCTACCTGGTGGTCGAAAGCGACGACGGCTTGATGATCATCGACCAGCACGCGCTGCACGAACGGATCATGTACGACAAGCTGCGGCGCGAAATCGTCGACGGTCCGCTGGAGTCCCAGCGTCTGCTGCTGCCCGAGACCATGAGCGCGACCGCGCGGGAGATGGCGCTCGCCCAGGAGCACGCCGATCTGCTGCACCAGTTGGGGGTGGAGGTCGAGCCCTTCGGGGCCGATACCCTCGCTATCCAGTCGTTCCCCTCAATTCTCAAGAACGTGGACGCCACGTCGTTTCTGCGCGACCTGCTCGACCGCCTCGCGGAGAAGGGTACGCAGACCCACGCGGAGGAAGTCATTCACGACGTGCTGGACATGATGAGCTGCAAGGCCGCGGTGAAAGCCGGGGACCCGCTCACCGCCGAAGAGATCGACGCCCTCATCGCCCAGAAGGGGCTTGTTGAGAAATCCAGCAACTGTCCACACGGCCGGCCCACCACCTTGCGCCTCACCATCAACGATCTCGAGAAGCAGTTCAAACGCAAGTAGACCGCATGGTCGCTGACGCTTGCTTGCGCCTTCAAGTGCTACGCCCCACGCTCTCGCAGCAACGCGCGCAAGGCGTCGAGCCGCGCTTGCAGCGTCTCGTTGGGCGCCAGGTGCAGGCTGCGCTCCCACGCCGCAATGATTTCGTCCGGCGCCCCGCCCAGCCGGTACAGCGCTTCACCCAGGTAGGCCCACGCCCGCGGATCCTCCGGCACGCGCCGCGTCTCCAGCCGGGCGTAGTGCAGCGCTCGCTGCAAGCGGGACTCCGTGTGCGGCTCAACCGCCAGGTAGTAGTTGGCCAGCGCGATGTACAAGGTCTGTCCGTGCGGCGCGAGCTCGGCAGCTTCGTCCGTACGCGTTGCGTCGAGCATGGTCAGTTCGTGCCCGCCGGCCAGCGGCTCAAAACGGGAAATCGGGGCCCAGTGCAGTGGTCCGACCCATGCCAGCCCGCCGATCGCCACAAGCAGCGCACTCGCGCCCACGCCTGCCTTCACTGTCTGGCCCTTTCGCACCGCGCCGATGCCGGCCAATGCCGCCAAGGCTGCGAGAGCAATGCTGGCCACGATCCAGATTCGCGGCGCGAGCGCGGCATCACTCCAACTTCGCCACGCCATGGTCATGCCGACCACACCCGCCCACAACGCCACCAGGAAAATGTTCGTCGATCGCCAATGCCGCGCTCGCCGATCGCTCAGCCACAGGGCCGCAAGCATCCATGCGGCCGGCAGGTAAATCAGGTGAAAGCGCGCCCCCAGCACGCCGCGGCCGATCACCATCGCCGCGCCCAATACCGTCCAGACTGCGAGCCGCAGCCGGGCGACGTCGCGCCGAGAGGCCGGCGACCACCGCGCTCGGCGCAGCCGCGCGATCGCCGCCCCGACCGCCGCGAGAAGCAGCGGCGCGACCGCGGCCGACGCTGGCCAGACAAGATAATCAAGATGTACCTGCGCCGCGTCGCGGACGCTGCCCACCACGTGGGCCTTCACCTCGCTGTAGTCCAGAAGCAAACGCCGCACGAGGGTGACCACGTCGGGCGCGGTCAACGCTTCATGGACGATCGGCTCTCCCGCGAAGTGAACCTGGGCGGCGATCAGGTAGACCACTGCTGGCGGCAACGCGATCGCCAAGCCGATCAGCCAGCCGCGCACCAGGCGTCGCCGATCGCGGGGCGCCAGGATACACACGACCACGTCGGCCGCCGCCATCAGCCCGATCACCCCCAGCCCCTTCACCAGCGCGGTGAGCAACAGCAGCATCCACAGCACCCCGCGCCGCCATCCTGTTCCCGGACCGTCACCCAGACACACGCACAGCACGATCAGCGGAACGAGCAGCGACTCGGCAAACTCGCCCCGGCTGTTGCTGAAGATCAGCACGTCGGAGAGGGCGATGAAGGCGACGAACCAGAGTGCGGCCGATCGTCCGAAGCGCCGTCGCGCGGCGTACCAGGCGATGACCGGTGTGGCCGCCCCCAGCAGAAAGGGCCCCAGCCGCAGCATGAGCAGCGACACGTCGCCCATGAGCATCAGCGGTATGCTTTGGACCCACCACCACAGCGGCGTTACCGCGCTGCTATGGGTCAGTGGCGTCTCGAAGAGATAGGCGTCGAGCGACGTGCGCAGGTCGTCCAGGCCGATCCCCATGACGAAGATCTCGTCGTACCCGACCGGCAGCGCCAGCGCGAGTGACGCCCGGAATACCGCGGCCATGAGGAACAGCAGCAGCGCTGCCCGCTCTCTGCTGAACGGTGCGGCGCGTGTTTGAAGGGCGCGAACGGCCTGCGAGCGGGACGGCGGCGGCATGTCGTCTTCCATCGCTGGGGTGCGTCAGTGGTCGGCATGATCCCAGACGACAACGTCGGCCGGGAACACGGGGCCTTCACTACAGCAGAGCACGAAACGCCGTCCGCTCGGGGCCGCGGCGGATTGGACGGTCACGATGCACGACTGGCAGGTGCCGACGCCGCACGCCATGGGACGCTCGAGGCAAACATGGCATTCGATGTCGTTGGCCAGGCAGTAGTCGGCCGTCGCACGCATCATCCGCTCCGGTCCGCAGGTGTACACCACGCAATCCTCGCGCGGCGTCTCCACGGCGTTCAAGTAGCGCGTCAGGGCGGCGACGGCGTGGCCCTGATAGCCGCGCGAGCCGTCGTCCGTGCTGATGATCACGGGCGTATCCGTTGCGGCGAACTCGGCCGCACACAGACGCGGCTGGGCGGCGTCGACGTCTGGCGCCGGGCGATCCGCACAATCGAGCGGGAGCAGATCGGCCGTTTGCGCGCCGATGAAGGCGACCGTCTGCTTGCCGGCACCGCGCAAGGCCTCAGCCAGCCACAGCAGCGGCGGCAATCCCACGCCGCCGATGATCAGCAGCGCGTGCGGCTTGGTCGGGCTGATTGGAAACGGGTTGCCCAGCGGACCGAGCAGGGTGACCTGATCGCCGGAAGCGCGCCCGGCCATCCATTGCGTTGCCACGCCCACGACCCGGTAAATCACGTCGACCTCGCAGCCGTCCTGCGCGCGGCGCAATCCACCGATACTGAACGCGCGGGGCAACATGGGTGATGGCGTCGGCATGATCGCGGACGCTGCGATGGGGTGATCGGTGGGGGACGGAGGACTGAGCTGAACGAACTGGCCGGGATGCGCCTCCGGGAAGCGCGCGACCGACAGCGTGAGGCGGTAATGCTCGCGGCAGAGGAGCACGTTGCGCACCACCGTGGCGGGCCCGATGACGCGGGCGGGCGCGTCGGGTGCGCGCGTTTGCGGGTTGGTCGAGTCCGTGGACATGCATGCGAGTGGTACCGAGATGGGCGCAAAAAACAACTTCCGGCGTCGGAGCATCAAGCTCCGACGCCGGAAGCGCGCCACGGCTTTGTAAAGCCGCATGATCGTCGAGGTCGCGGGATGAATATCCGCTCACGACCTCGTTGTCTGACCCGTGAAGGCGGAGGCGAGTGTACCCCTGCCATAGGGGGTCGTCAACGCGCCCGGCGGGGGTTGAGGGGACTTTTGTGATTATTTTAAGTGCTTGTAAATAAAAGAGTTGCATGATGTGAGGGTGGGTATTGGGGGTCGGCTGCGCAAACCGCGGCAGGGCAAGAGGTTGGGCGAATTTCACAGCCTCCGGACCGGCTCAACTGGCCTGTTGAAACTGTTTCTTTTGCCCATATTGACACGCCCGTCGCCAGCTCGGACGCGGTGCCGCCGGGGGGACTGACGGACGGCACGGCCTGGCCCTTACTGAGCGGACATCTGGTGCGACGTACGATCTCGCGGTGGTCACGCCGCCCTCGCCAGAGGTCCGGCGATCCGCAAGGAGACACGCCAGGGGTGGGATAACCTGTCCGAGCGCGCCGCAGGCGTTTGGCCTGAAGCGCCCCGGCAAGGGAGCCAAAGCAACCTGCGCAAACCGCATCATTGGCTGACGCGGGCGTGCGGTCCGCCGCCTTTGTTCGATACGCGCCAGCGGGGCAGGTCGGGGGAACTGGTAGCGAGTCCGATGACCGCTCACAAGGGTGGTAGCGTCTACGCCGCCGGCCTGTCCCGCACCCTGGCTGTACCTGTAATCGCACCGTCTGCCGCCCCGAATGACTCGGCTTGCCGCCGCGATTGACCCTTCCTCCAAGGTGCGCCTAAAATCAGTCGGCGTTCCTGCGACGGAGGTTGGTCACCACATCCATGCCGGTCGGCGACGAATCCAAACTCGGCCAGTACATCGACGCCTTCAAGGAGTGGCTGCCCTCGGTGCGCTTGCGCCTGGGGGAGTGGGTGGATGTCTGCCGGGCGGAACCGGCGCTGATCTGGCAGACCCCGGCGGTGCGCTACACGACCTACGCGACGCTCGCGCTGATCGGCGTGTATATCCTCTCGGCCGTCGCCGGTTTGTTCGGACCGGCGCGAGTGGCAGAACCGGCGCGGACGGCCGACTTCAACGTGGTCTGCACCAATCCGGCGTGCGGCCATCACTTCGTGATCAATCGCAAATTCGGGTACGACGACTTCCCGGTGCAATGCCCGAAGTGTCGGCAGGAGACGGGGGCCCGGGCGCTGCGCTACAAGGATGGACCTTGCGCCGGGCAATGGGCGCCCGTCCAGACCGGCGATGCGGGGCAGTTGCAGTTGCCGCCGTGCGTGCCCGCGCCGCCCATGGCCGACGAGCCCCCGGGCGATTGACCCTCCGCCCCTTCGCATTCCCTGTAAAAACCGGTCCAAATGCGCGCTCACGCTTGTATTCGCGGGCAAAGCGAATACATTGAAGATAGCAAGGAAGCGTGTATCACTCCGCAGCATGCATGCACGGCGCAAGACGTTGACGGCGTGGATCGACGTTCTCGCCCCGGCCCACCAAAACGCAGGGAGGCGCACCGTGGCACGACGCCGCAGACGCAATTCATCTCGTCGAATCTGGATCGTGGGATGCATGGCGACGATCGCCGGCATCTGGACCTATGGCCAATTCGTCAGCCCGGTGCTGGAAGGCGATGCCGAGCCGCCCGCCCCAACCACCGCCGCGCCGCCGCAGCTCACGTCGCAAAGGCCCGAGGATGCCACGGCCCTGGCCGCAACCGACGTCGAGGAAAAAGGCGCCTACGAATCCCGGGAAGACGCCGCGCCGAGCAATCCCGAGCAGTCGCGCCGGGCCGAGACCCTCTTCGCCAGCGGCATCCAAGCCGAGCAGGACGGCGACCTGCTGATCGCCCGCAGCCACCTGACCGAGGCCGTGCAGCTCGGCCTGCCCGACCAGCACCTGATCGACGCCCGGGCCGCCCTCGTCCGCATCGGCGCCGAAACGGTCTTCGGCGGGCGGGTCATCCCCGGCGATCCCCTGGTCGATCGCTACGTGGTGCAGGCCGGTGACTCGCTCAGCAAGATCGCCGGCAAGTACCAGGTGACGGCCGACTTCCTCGCCCGCATCAACAACATCCGCAACAAGAACGTCATCCAGCTCGGCCAGAACCTCAAGGTCGTCCGCGGCCCGTTCCACGCCCGGGTCCACAAGGGATCGTTCGGCATGGACATCTACCTCCAGGATACCTTCGTACGCCACTACAGGGTGGGCCTGGGCAAGGACGGCAGCACGCCGACGGGCGAGTGGATCGTCGGCACCAAGCTCACCAACCCGACCTACTACCCGCCCCGCGGCGGGCGGATGATCGCGGCCGACGACCCCGAAAACCCGCTCGGCGAACGCTGGATCGAGCTGATTGGCGTGGGCGGCAACGCCGTCGGCCAGCAGCGCTACGGCATCCACGGCACCATCGAGCCGGATTCGATCGGCCGCAGCGAGTCGATGGGCTGCATCCGCCTGCACAACGAGGATGTGGCCGAGGTGTACACCCTTCTGGTTCCCAAAGCCTCGCACGTCTGGGTGGATTAGACCGCAATCGAACGTGGGCGGCGACCGCCGGGGCGGGGTGTCCGTTTCCGGGGGCAGCGGGCGGCCCGCCCGCGCCGGATGCACCTGCGTTCGCACACGTACCTCCGACTCCTCCCGCCGGCCTGCCTTCCCCTATTTTGACAATTCCAATCTGCGCCCTGTTTTGGAAGCGCTCACCGCTTTTTCCCACAATCGCGGAATGCTAAACTGGCCCCGTCATTGGGCTGCTCGCGACCGTGGTCGGCAGGGGGTGAGATCGCGCGCCCGACATCTGGTCCGCTTACGGAAAGGAAACAGTCATGAAAGGGCTTGTCACACTGCTGGTGATCAGTCTCATCCTGGTGTGGGCTGGTTACTACTTCATGGGCAACGAGATGTCCCGGGAGGAGCAGATGGTCGCCTTCGCCTGTGGCAATTCCAAAGGGGATGTCCAGGAGATTCAGGTGGTGGTCCCCATCGCGTTCCCCAAGCGCGAGCCGCCGCGGATGTCGGAGAACAACGTCCTGCTGTGGGACGAATGGGTGGAGGAGCACTGGATCATCATCTCGACGGATGGCGAGCGGGTGCCGCTGCGGCGCAAGTTCGCCGCCAACCTGATCCCCGAAGCCAAGGTGGGCTCGCCGGACTGCTACCTGATCGGGCAGGTGCGCACCGGCGTCGAGTACACATTCGATTTCATTCCGTCGCTGGCCGAGCAGAAACGCTTTCGCCGCATGTTCAAGGTGGACCCCGCGGGCGTGCCCTTTGGCCGCTTGCGCTTCGAGATGGTGCAGGGAAGCTGATGGATCGATCGCCGCGTAACAAGGGAGTCTCGATGGAACTGGCGGACTTGTTGGCATTTGCCGTAAGGCACGACGCTTCGGATATTCACCTGCAAAGCGGCGCCCCGCCCATGGTGCGCATCGCCGGACGCATGCGCCCGCTCGAGGCCGAACCGCTGACCACGGCCCAGACGCACGCGTTCGTAGCCCAGATCGCCCCGGCGCTCTATCAGGAACGACTGGATGAGGCCATCGTTCAGGGCTTCGACTTTTCCTACATGCATTCGGATTTGGGGCGCTTCCGATGCAGCGCTTATCGCCATCTCGGCGAGGTCGGGCTGGTCATGCGCATCCTGCGGGCGGAGATTCGCTCGCTGGCCGAACTGCACCTGCCCGACGTCATCGAGGACATCGCCCTCATGGAGCAGGGGCTGGTGCTGGTCACAGGAACAACCGGCAGCGGCAAAAGCACCACCCTGGCGGCGATGATCGACCTGATCAACCGCAGCCGGCGCAAGAAGATCATCTCCATCGAGGACCCCGTCGAGTACGTCCACCAGAATCACAAGTCGCTGGTGGCCCAGCTCGAGCTCGGCAGCGACACGCCGTCGTTCGAGCAGGCTCTGCGCCAGGCGTTGCGCCAGGATCCGGATGTGATCCTGATCGGCGAATTGCGCGACGTGGAGACGTTGCGGATGGCGCTGCGGGCGGCGGATACCGGCCACCAGGTCTTCGCCACGGTGCACAGCTCTGACGCCGCCCAAACCGTCGAGCGCATCATCGCCATGTTCCCGGCCGCCGAGCACAAGCTCCTGCTCAGCCAGCTCGCCCATTCGGTGGAGGCGATCATCTCGCAGCGTCTGGTGCCCACGCGCGAACAGCAGCGCCGCCCGGCGGTCGAGATCCTCCGCGGCGGTCCGGTGACGGAAAACTACATCATCGAGCAGCGCCTCGACGAGCTGTCCGACTACATCGCCACCGGCCAGACGGGCATGCAGACGTTCGACCAGCACCTGCTGGAGCTCTACCGCCAGGACGTGATTTCCGGAACCGAGGCCCTGCGCCACGCGAGCAGCCCCGAGGCCCTCTCCATGGGCATGCGTGGCATCCGGACGACGAGTTGATGGAAAATGGACATGGCGGCGCTCGATGCGTCGAGCTTGGCCATGGCGCCCACGCTGGGCCTGGGTGGGCCCGCACCTACGCTGGGGCTGGATGAGGCCACGCCCACGCTCGGACTGAGCGCGTCCACTTGCGACTGCTTCAATCAGTGACCCGGCAGGGCGCATGACCCGCCGTGGCGGGCGTGGTAATCCTGATGATAGTCCTCGGCCTCAAAGAACGGGCCGGCCGGCTCGATCTGCGTGACGATCTTCTTGCTGCGATAGCGCGGCGATTGCTCGAGCTCGGCCACGTAGGCCCGGGCGGTCTGCATCTGCTCCTCGCTCGTGGTGAAGATCGCGGAACGGTACTGCGTGCCGACGTCCGGTCCCTGCCGGTTGAGTTGCGTCGCGTCGTGGAACTTGAAAAACCAATCCAGCAGCTCGCGGTACGAGACCCGCGCCGGGTCGTACTTCACCTGCACCGTTTCCGCATGGCCAGTGCGCCCCGTGCACACCTGCTTATATGTCGGCTTGGAGACTTCGCCACCCGCGTAACCCGAGACCGCGTCGATCACCCCCGGCACCTGGGCGAAGCGATCCTCGACACCCCAGAAACAGCCTCCGGCAAAGTAAGCCGTCTCGGCGTCCACGGGCTGCGACTCGGGCGGAAGCTGCTCGTCTTTGGCGAAGAAACGCAGCGCCGCGGAGTTCAAACAGTAACGCAGACCCGTCGGCGGCGGACCGTCGTCAAACACGTGCCCCAGGTGCGACCGGCAGCGCGTGCATTCGATTTCGGTGCGGGTCATCCCCTGCGACTTGTCCGGCACGTAGAAGATGTGCCGCGGGTCGAATGGCTCGAAAAAGCTGGGCCATCCGGTCCCGGAGGTGAACTTCGCGTCGGATGAAAACAGCGGCAGTCCGCAGAGTCGGCAGACGTACGTGCCTGCCTCCTTGTTGTCCAGCAGTTTGCCGCAGCCGGCCCGTTCGGTGTGTTCCGCTAGCAGGATGCGCCGCTCCTCGGGCGTGAGGTCCTTTGCTAGGCGATTGACCTCCGCCCGCGGCAAACGGGTCAGGTCGTAGCCGCTCAGCGAGTACACTGCTTGGTCTCCGGGGTCGGGCAGCAGGTTCAGCCCTTCCGGCGCTCCCATGCCCTGGCTTGCTCGCAGAATCACCCCCGCGACGGCCAACAGGCCGATCGCCGCCAACGTTCCCAATCCCCATGCACGCATGGCGCTTTCGCTCCTTTACCGCGTATGCAGAATGCGCTTGCCCGGTCCCGAACGTATATGCCGCCGGCGCCGGCGGACATTGCAGGATTGTAGGCGCAGCGCCTGGCCGCGACGAATCGCGCCGCCGCAGCGGGGGCGCGCCCGCTGCAACCTCCGGCACACCGGATCCGACGGCTCGCGAGCGCCCTGCGCCGTCACTATGCACCTGGCGCCAACACGGGCAGCGCGACCTGCATGCCGTCGCGGTGCGGCGGTTCCACGGCGTCCGCGCCGAAGGCGGCCCCGTTCAGCGCCCGCACCAGGTCGTCGACGTCGAGCCCCTGCTGATTCGCGGCCTGCCGCACCGAAATACCGCGGGCCAGCGTCCGTCGCAGCAGCGGATTGGCCAGGGGAGCGAAGCCGCGGGCCAACAGCAGCGGCAAGGTCTGCGGGAACTGCTGCACGATGTGCCCGATCCGGTCATCGGCGGTGATGCGGGTGATCGGCCCGGTCGCCGCGCTCGGCTGCCAGCCGCGCATGATCCGCCAGAGATGGAATCCCCACAGACCGATGGCGGTCAGTTCCAGCAGCCCGCTGACGCCGGCGATGGGGTACGCCCACGCGGCGAAGTCGGTCGCCACCTGGAAGCCCACGCGCATGGCACAGCCGACGTTGATCAGCACAAAGGGCAGCCACAGCCCGCCGAGCCGGCGGATGTCCACCCCGTTGAGCGTGGGCACCACCTTGGCGGCCATCCCCAGGATCATCAGGCTGATGAAGCCCACCGTGATCGCGTGCCGCACCGCGCCGAAGTACGCATGGGAAAAGCCCATGGCCAGAGCCTCCGCGCCGCTGTGCGACAGGCTGCCCGCGGCCGGCAACGCCAGGTACATGTACACCGGCAGCAACACCAGCAAGAGCATCGATACGTGCAGCCAGACGATCCCCGCCCTGATAAACTTGACGCTACGGTCCTGCTCGGTGGGTCTCGCCGCAATGCCCCAATGCCAGGTCAGGGCGATCGATACGCCGGCCAGCACGAGCATGCCGCCGTACATCAGCGCGATGGCGGCCGGCCCGCCGTCCTGCCGCATCCAGATGTAGCCGAATACCTCAGCGACCAGCGCGGCCACCAGCGCCGTCAAGCCCCACGCCGCGGTCCGGTCTTGCGGACTGCGGAAACCGAACAACGCCGGGAACATGCGCAGCCCCACCCCCAGGATGATCAGCAGGGCGAAACCGTGAATCTGGAGATCGCGCAAGGGCGCCTGGTAATGCGAAACCCAGTACAGCAGGCCGTCGCGGTTGAGGCCCGGCGCCGTCGTCACGAACAGCAGCCACAGGTCGTAGATCGCCTGAACAAAGAAAAACGCCAGCGCTGCGACGGCGAACGCGTCCGCTGTCAGCCAGCGCTTGCCGCTGGTCCGCAGGGTCTGCACGATGATGGTCACGAACAACCCGATGGCCGTGATCTCGGCCGCACCCGCCAGCAGGGCCAGCGCCCGCATCCCGCCGACGGCGTGCAGCGGCTCGCCGACCGCCCGGGCGAGAATGCCGAAGAGCATCAGGTAGAACGACAGGTTGGCCAGCCCGGGACGCCAGAGGCTCGTATGCTTCATGCGGGGAAACGCCTGATAGGCAAAGCCCATCACGAACAGCCCCACCCAGCCGAAGATCTGCGCGTGGCCGTGGGCGTTGACGTCGTGGACGCTCAGGGCGGTAAACGACCCCACCGCCCCGATGCGCAGCAACAACAGCGCCCCCCACGTCGCCCCGGCCGTCATCACCACCGCCAGCGCCGCGAGAAAGAACCGCCGGTAGATCGAATCCGCCAGCATCTCCGCGCCGCTGCGGGCCAGCGCGTCGGTCGCCGGCGGCGGATTGCCCCGCGCCGCCCGCAACTCGTCAAGCAGCCGCGCCTCATCCACGTCGTGGGCGCGGGCGAAGTAGGCGATCGATTCGGCCGGGCCATAGGGACCGCCGCAGCCGCGCAGGCCGTACGCATCCAGCACGGGACGCGCCTGCGGATACGCACGCAGCAGGTCGGGCAACATGGTCTGGGGGGTGACGGCGATCGGTTCGCTGGGCATCTCGGTGTCTCTCCGGAAAACACGGGACAGAAGGTTGGTCGATTCGCGCCGCACCCCGGCCCGGTGCGGCGTGAGTCGTCAAAAGGGCGCTACGCCGATTGCGGTGTTTTCTCATTCACTGCGGCCGGCAATGTCACCCGCAGTGGCTTGCTTGGCGGGCACAGCGGCGGACTATCCGTCGGGGTGATCAGCAGTTCGGCGATGCTGGTGGCCGCGAAGGACGCTTCCATGTGCGAGAGGGCGTCGTCAAGACGCTGATGCAACGGGCAGAGATTCTGGCCGTGCGCCTCGAGACGCAGGGGACAGGTCTCGATCCGGTGGATGGGGTCGACGGCATTGACCACGTCGAGAACGGAGATTTGTTCGGCGGGTCGGGCGAGGGTAAATCCCCCACCCAGGCCGCGCTTGGAATCGACGATGCGACCTTTGCGCAGGGTCTGAAGGACCTTGGGCAGATACCCGGCCGGTACCTTGGTCATCTCCACGATGGTGGGGGTAACGATGGCGTCACCGCCGGCTTGGGCGATGGCGACGACGGCGCGGAGGGCGTATTCGGCAGTGGGAGAGATCATGGCGGCTCCATTTTGGCTAATTGGACCTTGACATCCAAATTATGCGTGGTATGTTCAAAGGTGTCAAATGGATTTCTGGACCCGATTACACTTTTTTAAGCCGGAGAGCCCCCCATGTCCTACAAACGCCTCTGGACGGCCCTGGCCGCCGTCATCATCGGCTCCTTCGCCGTCCTCGGCTATTACGGTGTTGAACTCTACCGCGAGGCCCCACCCCTGCCCGAACGCGTCGTCACCACCGAGGGCGACGTCGTCTTCTCCGGCCAGGCCATCCGCGACGGACAGAACGTCTGGCAGTCCATGGGCGGGCACGAGGTCGGCAGCATTTGGGGGCACGGGGCCTACGTGGCGCCGGACTGGTCCGCCGACTGGCTCCATCGCGAATCCACCTGGCTGCTGGACCACTGGGCGCAACAGGACCACGGCAGCGCGTTCGACGACCTCGAGCCCGAGCCCAAAGCCGCGCTCAAGCAACGGCTTCAGACGGAACTGCGGACCAACACCTACGATCCCGAGACCGGCGACATCACCATCTCGCCGCTGCGGGCCCGCGCCATTCGGGCGGTCAGCGAGCACTACACCGCGCTCTTCGGCGACGATCCGGAATTGGCCGAACTGCGTTCCGCCTACGCGATTCCCGCCAACGTCATCCGCGATCCCGACCGCCACCACATGCTCAACGGCTTTTTCTTCTGGACGTCCTGGGCCTGCGCCACGAATCGGCCCGGCGAGGCCATCACCTACACCAACAACTGGCCGCCGGAGAGCCTGATCGCCAACCGGCCCACCGGCTCCATCATGATCTGGTCGGTGATCAGCTTCGTGCTGCTATTGGCCGGCGTGGCCGCCCTGGCCTGGTATTTCGCCGTGCACAATCGGCGGGAAGAGCAAGAGCACGCCGTGCCGGCGCACGACCCGCTGCTGGCCCTCAAGCCCACGCCCTCCATGCGCGCGACGCTGAAGTACTTCTGGGTCGTCGCAGCGCTGATCGTCGTCCAGGTAGGCCTGGGCGCGGTCACCGCGCACTACGGCGTGGAGGGCGACGGCTTCTATGGTTTCCCCCTGTCGGAGTACCTGCCATACGCGGTCACGCGCACCTGGCATACGCAACTGGGCATCTTCTGGATCGCCACCGCCTGGCTCGCCACGGGGCTGTTCATCGCCCCGGCCGTCTCGGGTTACGAGCCGCGCTTCCAGCGCGCGGGCGTCAACTTCCTCTTCGTCTGCCTGCTGATCATCGTGGTCGGCTCGATGGCGGGGCAGTGGCTGGGCGTGCAGCAGCGGCTGGGCCTGGCGGCCAACTTCTGGTTCGGGCACCAGGGCTACGAATACGTCGACCTGGGGCGCTTCTGGCAGATCTTCCTGCTGGTCGGGCTGTTTCTCTGGCTGGCCTTGATGGGGCGGGCGATGTGGCCGGCGCTCAAGCGCCCGAGCGAAAACCGCGCCCTGCTGACCATGTTTTTCATCGCCTCGGCGGCCATCGCCCTCTTCTACGCGGCCGGTCTGATGTGGGGCCGCCAGACCAACCTGGCCATCGTCGAGTACTGGCGCTGGTGGGTCGTCCACCTGTGGGTGGAAGGCTTCTTCGAGGTCTTCGCCACGGTGGTCATCGCCTTCCTGTTTACCCGCATGGGGCTGTTGCACACGCGCATCGCCACCGCCGCGGTGCTGTTCTCCAGCACGATTTTTCTCTCCGGCGGCATCATCGGCACCTTCCATCATCTGTACTTCACCGGCACGCCGACGGCCATTCTGGCCCTGGGCGCCACCTTCAGCGCCCTCGAGGTCGTCCCGCTCGTGCTGATCGGGTTCGAGGCCTACGAAAACCTCACGCTCTCGCGGGCCCGGGCGTGGGTCTCGGCGTACAGGTGGCCCATCTACTTCTTCGTCGCGGTTGCCTTCTGGAACCTGGTGGGCGCCGGCCTGTTCGGCTTCCTCATCAATCCACCCATCGCGCTCTACTACATGCAGGGGCTGAACACCACCCCGGTGCACGGCCACACGGCCCTCTTCGGCGTCTACGGCATGCTTGGCATCGGGCTGATGCTCTTCTGTCTCAAGGGCCTGGCCACGCACAACGTCTGGCGCACCCGCGTCCTGGCGTACGCCTTCTGGTCGATCAATATCGGCCTGGGCCTGATGGTGCTCATCAGCGTTCTGCCGGTCGGTCTGATGCAGACCTGGGCGAGCGTGGAGCACGGCCTGTGGTATGCCCGATCGGCCGAGTTCCTCCAAACGCCGCTGATGGACAACCTGCGCTGGCTGCGCGTGATCGGCGACACCATTTTCGCCACCGGCGTGGTCGCGCTGGGCTGGTTCGTCCTGGGGCTCAAGACCGGCTGGTCAGTTGCGAGCGAAACGGAACCGGCGCTCGAGGAAGCGCCGGCCATGGCCTGAGTTGTATCGATAAACCAATTACTCTGATCAGGAGAAAGATCACATGACCAATACACTGCTATCCCGTACGGTGGGTGACTGGGTTACGGAAAAGCCGAGCCGGGCGCGCGTCTTCGAACGCTACGGTATCGACTACTGCTGCGGCGGGCGCAAGCCGCTGGACGAGGCGTGTTCCGCGGCCGGCCTGGCCACCGAGGATGTGCTTGCCGCGCTGGAACAGGCCGACGCGTCGGCCGCCGAGCCCGACGTCGACTGGACCCAGCGGAGCATGACCGCCCTGGCCGACCACATCGAGGCCACCCATCACGCCTACCTCCGCGACGAGCTGCCCCGGCTCGCCCAGTTGGGCGACCGCGTGGTCAACGCCCACGGCCAGCGGCACCCCGAGGTCATCCCCTGCCGGCAGGTGCTCTCGGCCCTGACGGCCGAACTGGCGGCGCACATGCAGAAGGAGGAGCAAATCCTCTTTCCCCTGATCCGCCAGATGGAGGCCGGCGCGCTCGAAGGCCCGTCACACTGCGGCAGCGTGCGCAATCCGATCACGGTGATGGAGCACGAGCACGACAGCGCCGGCGACGCCCTCGCCCGCATGCGCGAGCTCACCGGCGGCTTCACGCCCCCCAACGACGCGTGCAATACCTACCGCGCCTGGCTCGACGGGCTGCATCAGCTCGAGCAGGATCTGCATCGCCATATTCACAAGGAAAACAACATCCTGTTCCCGCGGGCAATTGAGTTCGAGACCCAGGGGCGGTAGTCGCCGCCGCCCCGACGCTACCGTAACCGCGCAAGGGCCGGACGCCGGCGATGATGCCGCGCGTTCGGCCCGCGCCTTGCGCGGCGGCGCGCTGGTTGACGTTGGTCCCTTTGGGCGGGTACTTGCACCCGCCCGGTCGTCACGCGTGTAACTCGACCACGTCGCGATCGTGCAGGACGTGGTCGAGGTGGACGTTTTGCCCGTCGATCACCCCTGCGCCCCAGACTCGCGCCGACTTGATGTTGTGCTCCAGCCCGCGATGCACCTTCCGGGCCAGGGCGTGGACGTCGCTGCCTATCGGCAGTACGAAGGGATCGTCCATATCCGGTTTCTTCCCCGGCGGCTTGGCGTAGACGCGGATGACCCGCACCAGTCGAAAGAGCATCGCCGCAAGCTGCTGCATCGACGTCGCATCATGGGCGGACACCGGTTCGATCCGCACCCGCTCCCCGAAAAACTCCCGCAGCAGGGCGAGATTGTCGGCCGCTGTCGCCGCATCGCACTTGTTGGCCAGCACCAGCCCCGGCATGCGGTGGCGGGTCTCATCCGCTTCGGCTTCGTTTTCATCCGCCGCCGTCTCGTCCACGAGGACAATGCGGCGCTCGGCCAGATGATCCAGGCACATCTCGACGTCTTCAAGCAGCGCGTCGCTCGCCAGGTCCGCGACGATGAGCAGGGCGTCGGCCGACCGCCACAAACCCGGAAAACCCGCCGGCACGTGGTCCGCGGTGACCGGCGGCGCGTCGATGAGCTGAATCTTGACGTCTTCGTACGGCGCCATGCCCGGCAGCGGCAGGGGGGTGGCGAAAGGGTAATCCTCAATCTTGACCTGGGCGTTGGTCAAGGCGCCGACGATGGACGACTTGCCGCTGTTGGGCGGTCCGATCAGCGCCACCTGGCCCGCGCCCGACTTGGGGATGGCGAAGGGGTCGACGTGGCTGGTCCCCTTTTTGCCCCCTGCCTGCACCGCCTTCCGGGCGGCCGACAGCTTCCTTTTCAGCTCGGCCTGCATCTTTTCAGACGATTTATGCTTAGGCAGCTCGCGCCACATCTCTTCAAGGGCGGCGAGCTTGTCCTCCGGCGTGGTGGCGGCGCGGTACTTGGCGTCGGCCGCGTGATACTGCGGTGTGAGGTTCAGTGCCATGGTGATCGCCTCCGTCAGCTCCCAGTATACCAGCGTTTCCCGCCGGAGGGTAAGCGAAGCAGGATCTTATAGGTCCTGGGCCGCCGCCGTGGTCGGGGCCGGCCGGCGGAAGCGGCTCGACGTCGCCGCATCGTACATCCGGGAGGAGATCCCGCAGGCGCCTTGCCCGGGGCGGCCACTCAGCCGAGGGTCGTCAGGAAAATCCCTTACCTGGCCTGGCTGCCAATCAGGGCGATGCCTGCGCGGGTACGGATAAATCCTGATTCAGCCTTTGCAGCCGATGCTGTAACTTGCTAAACTCGCAAACGCAACCCGGATTCACGCGCAGAGCGGGAAAGCGTAAAGGCCGCGGATTGCTCCCCAACGCGTGGCTCATTGGCCCGCGCGATAGCCCAACGCATTTATCAAGGTTAGGTAGGCGCGAGCCCGTGAAGATGCACCCAACCATCGCTGCATATCCACTGCTCGCAGCGCTCTCGTTCGCTTGGGGCATGGTGGACCAATCCTACGCCGACAATGGCACGTTGGCCGCGCCGGCCGCCGCCGTGCGCGGTCCCTCGTCAGGCAGTCCCGATGACCTCGACTTCCAACAGCAGGTCATCGATGCCGCCGGCGTGGCGTACGAACGCGCCGTCGGCGACCTCGACCGCGACGGCCACAACGACATCATCGCCGTGCCGCACGCGCCCCAGGGCGAGCTCTGGCTCTACCGCGCCCCCGACTTTCAGCGGCAGGTGCTGCTGACCCTCGATGCGGGTATTCATGGCTATCCCTATTTCCGCGGCGACGACCTGCAACTGGCGGATTTCGACCTCGACGGCGACCTCGATGTCGCGGTCCGCATCGGCGACGCCGGCGACGCCAACGGCATGGTCGTGTGGATTGAGAATCCCCTGGCCGGCTGCAACGACCTCGCCGGAACCTGGATTGTTCACCCCATCGGGGCCAACGGCTACGTGAAGGACATCGTGACGGCCGACATCGACCGCGACGGCCGACCCGATATCGTCACCCGCGAGGACAACGTCACTCAACTCTGGTTCAACGACGGGCCCGAAGCCTGGGTGCGGCGCGACATCGCCCATCCGGCTCACGAGGGCATGGACGTCGGCGACCTGGACGGCGATGGCGACCTCGACCTGGTTCTCAACGGCTTCTGGCTCGAGACCCCGGCCGACCCCCGCCAGCACACCTACGTGCAGCACTCCATCGACGCTATCTGGTACAACCAGAGCGTCGGCTGGCAGGGCAACAGTTGCAAGGTCTCCGTCGCGGATGTCGACGGCAACGGGGCCAACGACGTCGTGCTTTCCCATTCGGAGTACACCGGGTACCCGGTGGCCTGGTACTCGGCCGCCGATCCGATGAACGGTCCCTGGACCCAGCACGTCATCGTCGGCGTGTGCGACGACTGCCATAATCTCCAGGCCCGCGACTTCAACAACGATGGCCACATCGACGTTCTCTTCGGCGGCATGCCCCAGTCTTCCCTGGCCGGACTCACCCTCATGATCGGCGACGGCGGCGCTTCCTGGACGCCGCTGGAGATCGAGAGCACCGGCAGCTACAGCGCCGAACTCGGCGATCTCGAAGACGACGGCGATCTCGACATCATCACCATCCGCAACTGGGATTCCGCACCCACCGAGATCTGGCGCAACACCCTTAACACGCCCATGCCGGCCCTCGGGCTCAACGAATGGACCTACATCCAGGTGGACGACAGCCGCACCCGCTGGGGCGGGGGATATGCCTACTTCGGTCTGGGCTGCGGCGACCTCAACGGCGACGGCCTCCTCGACATCGTCTCGGGCAACTATTACTACCCCAATCCGGGGGGCGACATGACTTCCGCGCCCTGGCCGCGGGTCACGTTCGACATCGGCGCCAACATCGACGCGAGCCTGGTCGTCGACGTCGATGGCGACGCGTTTGGCGACGTCATCGCCTCCACCGGGCCTCAGATCTACTGGCTGGAAGCCGACAACGTTGCGGCAACCAGTTGGACCGCCCACCTCGTCGACGCCGCCGCGCCGTACAACCCCGAGCACAACATTCCCCAGGGCTATGCGACGGCCGACATCGTGCCCGGCGACCGTCCGGAGATCCTCTTCAACAACGGCAACACCGTCTACTACTACCAGATTCCGCCGGTCAATCCGGAGGCGGGCGCCTGGCCGCGCACCCAGGTTGCCGCCGCCTCCAACAGCGAGGATCTCGCCATCGGCGATATCGACCGCGACGGTTTGCTCGACGTCGCCATGGCCCACTGGACCGGGTCGGGGGCGAAGTCGATGAAGTGGGCCCGCAACCCCGGCGACGGCAGTGGCAACTGGACCACGACCATCGTGGGCGAGGTGGTGCCCGACGGCGTCTCCCGTTATCCGGACCGGGTCAAGGTCGCCGACCTCAACGGCGACGGCCGCAACGACATCGTCTGCACCGAAGAGACCTCCCAGGACGGCGCCTCCACTTACTGGTTTGAGGCCCCGGTGGACCCGGCACAGACGCCCTGGACCCGGCACACCATCGCCACCCAGTACACCACCAACAGCATGGACGTCGCCGACATCGATCACGACGGCGACGTGGATGTCATCACCCAGGAACACCGGGGGACCGAGCGGCTCCAGATCTGGGCGAATGACGGGTGCGGCGTGTTCACCGAGCACGTCGTCGACTCGGGTGTCGAAGGGCACCTCGGGGCTCGCGTGGCCGATCTCGACCAGGACGGCGATCTGGAGATCTTCAGCATCGCGTTCGACGACTTCGCCAAGCTGCACCTGTGGCGCAACGACAACGGCCCGGGCGCCAATCCGGATGACACGGCGCCGGTCGCCGCCATACACGTGGATACGTCTTTACCCGGTCCGGCCCCGGCCACGGTGGTCTTCGATGGTTCGGCGTCTTGCGACGCCAACGGGGCGATCACCACGTACGACTGGGCGTTCAGCGACGGCGCGTCGGCCGACGGGGCCGTTGCCGCGCACACTTTCACCGCCAACGGGGTGCACAGCGCCACGCTCACGGTCACCAATGCCCAGGGCCTCAGCGACGCCACGACCCAGGCGGTCTATATCGGGTCGCCCGACGCCGGCCTCATTGGTTCCTGGCCCTTCGACGAACAAGCGGGCGCTGTCGCGTATGACCTCAGCGGCCGGACCAACGATCTCACGTTGCAGGCGGGCGCCAACTGGGGCGCCGGCATTCGCGGCGGGGCGCTGGTCTTGGATGGCGCAGATGATCACGCATCCCGGCCGGACGCCCAACTCGACGGCGCGTTTCCGGCCAAGAGCGATGGCAGCGGCGTCGACTGCACCTTCGCCGCCTGGATTCGCCTGGCGGCGACCGGTGTCCGCCAGCCCATCATCCAGAAGCAGGGCGACGAGCAGCGGGGCATCAACTTCTGCGTGGAAAGCGACAACCGCTTGACGTGCGAACTGTTCCGCGATCAGGGCGCCAAGACCGAACTGGCGGCGCCGACGCCTCTGTCCGCCGGCGTTTGGCACCACGTGGCGCTGACCTACGACTTCGTTGCCGACGGCGCAAGCGTCATCCGGCTTTATGTTGACGGGGTTCGCGCGGCGCGGCATAGCGCCGCGGTCGGACCGATCGTCCCCAACACGGTGGATTTGAACGTCGGCAAGTACTACTGGTCCTCGAGCTACGCGGTCTTCTTCGACGGGCGTCTCGACGAGGTGCGCTCCTACGATCGGGCGCTCAGCGGACCGGAGGTTGCCGCCCTGGCGGCGCCACCGCCCAGCGGCGACTACAACCGCAACCACATGGTGGACTTGGCCGACGCACCGGCGCTGGCGGAGTGCCTGCGCGGCCCGGACAAGTCCGCCTGGGAGGATTGCCGCCGCACGTTCGATTTCGACGGCAGCGGAACCGTTGACCTCCGCGACGTCGCCCGCTTTCAACAACGCTTCGGCGCCGGCGTGCCGTAACATGTCATCGGGCGCACCTGCGGCTTTGTGCCACACCCCTGGCACGCTGATGGACATAAAGCTCAACTCCTCCAGGTCGCACACTTGACCGCCCGCCGGTCCGTGCCTATCGTGCAGCTTGCCTTGGTTGTCTTATCCCGTATCCGGCGGCCGGCGGGCGACGCGTCTGATCGCCACGTGGAAGCGCGCTGCCTGCTGCCGGGACGAGACCAACGGCCACTCGCGTATTGCCCGACCCGCCATCCCGTCTCAGGAAGGAGACACGACCATGACGCGTCTGAAGATGATCGTCGGATCAACGGTGCTGCTCGCGGTCGTCGCCGCCGGTTGCCGCCCTGAACCCAAGCCCCTGCCCCTTGAGCATGCGGACAGCGCTTTCGCCGAATCGGACCAACTGCCGCCCGTGCCGCGGGAGTTCCGCGCCGCCTGGGTGGCCACCGTCGCCAACATCGATTGGCCCTCTGAGCCGGGACTGACGACGGATGAGCAGAAGGCGGAGTTCATCGAGATTCTCGACCAGTCTGCGGCGTTGAACCTCAACGCGATCATCTTCCAGGTGCGCCCGGTGGCCGACGCCCTCTACGCTTCGCCCACCGAGCCGTGGTCCTCCTATCTCACGGGCACGCAGGGGCAGGCGCCTGAGCCGCTCTACGACCCGCTGGCCTTCGCCGTGGCCGAGGCCCACGCTCGCGGCATCGAGCTTCACGCCTGGTTCAATCCGTTCCGCGCCAAACACGCCTCCACGTCGAATTTGGCGGAGAACCACGTCGCCAACCGCCATCCCGAGTGGGTGCGGACCTACGGCCGGCAGCTCTGGCTCGACCCCGGCGAGCCGGCGGTGATCGATTACGTTATGGACGTGCTCCGCGACATGGTCGAGCGCTACGACATCGACGGCGTCCACGTGGACGATTACTTCTACCCCTACCAGATTCGCGACGACCAGGGCCAGATCGTCGACTTCCCGGATGACCCCACCTGGGAAAAATACCGGGCTGCCGGCGGCGAACTCGCCCGCGACGACTGGCGCCGCAGCAACGTCGATCAACTCGTTCAGCGCATGTACGAGACGGTCAAGGACCTCAAGCCGCACGTCAAGGTGGGCATCAGTCCTTTCGGCATCTGGCGACCCGGAAATCCCGAGCAGATCCAGGGCCTCGATTCATACGCCACGCTCTATGGCGACTCGAAGCGCTGGGTCGAGGAGGGTTGGCTCGATTACTTTACGCCCCAATTGTACTGGCCCATCGAGCAATACGCCCAGAGCTATCCCGTCCTCCTCCGCTGGTGGGTCGAGCAGAACGAGCCCGGACGCCACGTCTGGCCGGGCAACTTCACCAGCGGCGTCGGACGCTGGCCGGTCACCGAAATCGCCAACCAGATTCACCTCACCCGCGCCCAGCCCGGCGCCACCGGCAATGTGCACTTCAGCATGAAGCCCCTGATGCAGAACCGCGCGGGCATTGCCGACGCCCTCCAGCAGCTTTACGCACTTCCGGCGGTCATCCCCGCCAGCCCCTGGCTCGACGCCGGCGCCCCGCCGACGCCCACCCTGGCCGTGTCCGGTCCTACCCCCGGCGGTGTGGCCGTGGTCATCACCCCCGCGGAGGGCGAGGCCGTTACCTGGTGGGTCGTTCAGGCGCGCTACGGTTTGAGCTGGAATACGATGGTCCTGCCCGGGGCGCAGAATACGATGGACGTTGCGTCACACTGGCGCGATGAGCCCCTCGCGGCATTGGCGGTCACGCCGATCGACCGGTGTGGCAATGCCGGACAGCCGGCCGTCCTGATGGAAGGCGACGCGATTCAGCCGAGGGAGTAGTCCGGAGCAGTCGGGCAGGGAGCGTTGAACTAGCGGTGGTGTCAGATGCGCGTCTCGGCCGGCGCCGCGGCGCTGATCGAACCGCGATAGTGGTCGAGAAACACCCGGTTGTTGGGGATCATGGCCGGGTGTCGGCGGATCTCGTCGTCGGTCATCCAGCGCACCGCCGATACCTCGGCGGGATTGGGCCGCAGCACGCCACCCGCCCAACGGATGCGACGCCACTCTAGATGCAGGCCGCCATCGGGCCGGAGCCACGACCAGAGCTTCTCTTCCGGTTCCACCCGCAGCCCCAGCTCCTCGCGGTATTCACGGATGATCGCGTCGGCCGGCGACTCGCCGGCTTCGATGGCGCCCCCGGCGAAACACCACCAGCCCGGCGCGCGGACGCAGCGGCTGCGGCGGATGAGCAGCAGGGTGTCGTCTCGTTCCAGGACGCCGACGACCCCGTGAATGCAGTCGTGCTTGGGCAAGTTTGGTTCCAACAACAAGAAGACGGCTTCACTGGCCGGACACAATAAAGGCGTCGGCGGCGAGAATCCAGCTCTCGCCGCCGACGCCGGTTGTACGACCTTGCGTCCTGGCAGAATGCCAGGGCGTTACGCCACAGGATTCACTACGGGTAGATCAGCGAATCGGTGGTCGCGTACTGGTTGCCATTAATGGCGTTTAGACCGGGGAAATTGCCCGGGCGGATACCGCTCCACCTCGTCGAGGCGTCGACGTTGCCTGTCATCTCGTCCATCCCGGTGAAGATGTTGTCCTGGTCAATACCCACGTCCGGCGTTTTCTCGAAGGTGGCGTGGCCGTCACCGAAGAGCACGTTCTGGCCTTCGCCGTTGCCCTGGCCGCCGTGGTTGCCGGAGTTAAAGCTTCGCCACTCCTGGGGCTCCATGTTGTTGTCGTCCGTCCAAGCCGGCGTCTCGACGGGAAGCTGCTGCGGTGGGCTGCTGGCGCTGAAGGGGCCCTTGTCGGCCGCGACCGGCAGGCGCGGGTCGATGTCCTCGCTAGCTCGGGTGCTGAACGGGCCGTAGGGCACCTGGTAGCCGTAGCTCACATTGTCCATGCCGCCGAAGTCGTAGAACAGGTCTACGTTCTGCTCGTTGGCGATGGAGTCGCCGGAACTCGGGCAAATGTAGGATTTCGGCGTCACGTCGCCCGAACGCACCAGCATCCACATGTTGCGGGTGACGGACAAGGTCCTGGCCGCATCATCCGACTGCGTTCGGCGATTGGGCTTCTGTTGGCCCGGTCCCAGTGGATTGGCGTTACCGCCGAAGCCAATCTCGACCTGATCCACAGTGTAGCGGATCAGGTTGGTATTTCCGGCGGCCGTATCAAAGGGCACCGTGGGCCAGTGCTCGTCGTAGTCGTTGGCGTAGATCTTGAACGCCGTACCCATGCCCTTGACGTTGCTGGCGCACACCAGACGCTTGCTCAACTCGCGAGCCCGCGACAGCGACGGCAGCAGGATTGAGATCAGCAGGGCGATGATGGCCACCACCACCAGCAGCTCAATCAGCGTAAACGCTTTTTTCTTCCTCATCTTACAAACTCCTAACAGGTAGCCTGTCCGCGTGTCGCGCGTACGCCGCGCCGTATTGCGCGTGACCGCCGGACCGTATTTACGAAACATGATTGCTGAAACAGACCCACCAAATGGCCTGCAACATGAAGGCAGTCATTCGCAAACACGCCTGGACGTACGTGTGACACTTTACCGCCGCAGAACACCCGCGACGGATTTTCCCAGTGGGGATCGGCAGCCAGCGCTGCCCGTGCGTCCACCTGAGACGCTCTGCCGCCAGGGTCCGGATAAACACCAAGACCCCGCGGAGCATACATCTCCCAACACGCCCTGCGCACGGCCGAAATTCGGCGCAGCAGGCCTGTCTGCCGGGGATGTTTCGAGCAACGCCCGCCCGCACCGATAGCCGGGCTGCTCACAGGTGGGATTACGGGAGGGAGATCGAGGAATAATAACTGGTACGCACGCCGGCTCCGCTGCAAGAGCTTTCACCGACACGGATCAATCAAATCGAATGAATATATAATGACAGTGCAGTGCGTATAATCGGTATATTCCCAGTACCGCAATCTCACTTATCAGAGGATCTTACCAAGGGTCTTCGTAGCAGTCAACGTTTCATGCCGATTGGCCGGGCAGCACAAATACCTCGATAATTACAGTTTTACTTTATCGAGCAGGATTTCGTGCAGTTTCAGCGTCCCCAGGCCGCATTGGGCCGCGGACTCCAGGTACGCAGGCGGTTGGCCGTGTTCTGTCAATGACGGCAACCGGAGTTGATCCCGAACCCGGGTCAACTCCTGAAACCCCACCGCATCCAATGCCACCGGGTCCCGCCCTCCCAAAAGCGCGCCGGCCTCCCAGACGCAGTCCTCGTCCACCTCCGGACCGCCCTCAAAGACCATCCTCAGGGCGTTGACCAGGTGCAGCCGCAGTTTCTTGCGGATCTGCGGCAAGGCCACGATGTCGCCGATGTACGGCGCACAGCCGTTTGCGTGATACTGGGCCGGGTGCTTAACCACCGCGTGCGACAGGTTCTTCAAACAGCAGGTCATCCCCGCGATGTTGTGCGTCTTGAGAAACGGAATATTGACGATGGCGGTCACCTGGTTCAGCCATGCCGCCAACTGGTCCTGTCCGCTCCCGAAGTCCACCGCTTCCTCCGTCCATCCGCCGACGGGGGCCGTCACCCCGGTCGCCCGCTGAATCGCGGGACTGACCTCGACCGCCACAATCTGCCGGGCCTCAAACCCCGCCTGCTTGAGCGATTGAACGAGCACGCGCAGCAGCGGATCCGTCGTCCCCAACCCCAAGGCCCCGCTTCGGTTGAACTTCAACGCCACAATGTCATCCGGCTTGAGAAAGGTCTTCCACGCCTCGGGACCTTCCTTGCCGGTCAGCCGGCGCAACAAAATGTGGAGCAAGTCCGCCAGCAGTTCCTCATGAACGCCGCGCATGCCCACCACGTCGTCGGAGCGAACCTGAACCACGTCGGGCAAACGCCCGGGCCGGGCGGGCTCCGCGGCCAGCACCTTCCGCGCGGCAAACGACGCAGCACCGGCCACAACGCCAGTGCACTTGAGAAACGCTCGCCGGGAAAGCCCGGCGTCACCCGCGTTTGCTGATTGGCCTGAACGATCGGTCATCGGCGCTCGTTTGACAGCAATTCCAGCACTACCTATAGCTTACGTATCGGCGAGAAGAGCCAATCAACTCGATGCCGCCTGCGGTCGTGGCGGCCAGGGAGCCGGAAATGCCACCCACTCACGAAGAACTGCGCAAGCGAACAGCCGATTTCGGCCAGGAACACCTTTTTCACTACTGGGATGAACTGAACGCCGATCAGCGGGCAACCCTGCTCGGCGACATCGCCCGGATCGACTTCGCCACGGTGCAGCGCCTGGCGCAGACCGATCCCAGTGAGGCTGCTTTCGACCCCGCCGGCGCTCGCATCGAGGCGCCCAAGGTATTTCCGGCCGAGCCGGGGGACGAACTTGCCGACCTCTATCGCACCGCCGCCCACCGCGGCGAGGACCTCATCGCGCAAGGCAAGGTTGCGGCCATGGTGGTCGCCGGGGGCCAGGGCACGCGCCTCGGTTTTGACGCCCCCAAGGGCACGTTTCCCATCGGTCCGGTCTCGGGCAAGACCCTGTTTCAGCTCTTCGCCGAGACGATCCGCGCCCTCCAACGCCGCCACGGCTGTCGCTTGCCGTGGTACGTGATGACCAGCGAGGCCACCGACGCACCCACCCGCGCCTACTTCCAGGAGCACGAATACCTCGGCTTGAATCCGGACGATGTGACCTTCTTCCAGCAGGGCGTCATGCCGGCCGTCGATGACGCCGGCCGCATCCTGCTCGCCGAAAAGCACCGCGTCGCTCTTTCGCCCAACGGGCACGGCGGCAGTCTCGCGGCGTTGCGCGACAATGGCATCCTCGACGACATGAACCGCCGCGGCATCGAGGCCGTGAGCTACTTCCAGGTGGACAACCCCCTCGTCTCGCCGGCCGATCCGCTCCTCATCGGCTTGCACGCCCAGGAACGTTCCCAGTTCTCCAGCGTGGCGGTCGCCAAGGCGGACGACCTCGAGAAGGTCGGAAATTTCGCCGTGGTTGACGGCAAGCTGATGGTCATTGAGTACTCCGACCTCCCGGATGAGTTGGCCCACGCGCGCAATCCGGACGGCTCGCGCATGCTCGATGCGGGCAACATCGCCATCCACGTGCTCGACCCGCGCTTCGTGGCCGAACTCACCGGGGCGGGCGAGTTGAAAATGCCCTGGCACATCGCCCGCAAAAAGGTGCCCTATCTCGATTTGGCCAGCGGCAAACGGGTGGAGCCTGATACTCCCAATGCGCGCAAGTTCGAAATGTTCATCTTCGACGCCATTCCGCTGGCCCAGAACGCGATGGTTCTGGAGCAGCCGCGGGGCAAGGTCTTCAGCCCCGTGAAAAACGCCTCGGGCGTGGACAGCGCCGAGACCGCCCGCCGGGACATGGTGCGGCGGTCGCTGGGCTGGTTGCGGGCGGCGGACGTGCCCCTGCCCGGCTCATCCGCGGACACGACCTCCGCCACCGTCGAGATCTCGCCGCTGTTCGCCCTGGACGCCGAGGAACTGGCCGGCCGGCGGAAGGAGATTCCCACCATCGCGGCCGGCGATCGCGTGTATCTCGAGTAGGGGCCACGTCGTCGAGCCTCCAGGCCAACGCCGCGCAAAGAGAAGGATCCCCGGAAGCGAAAACTCCCGAGGATCCGTGGATTGGTCGGTCGACCGCCGCCTCGCCGAGCGAGGCGCTGGGCCTTATTGCGCCGGCTGGTAGCTGGCCGTCTGGGCTACGTCGGCGTTGTTCGTCGGGCGGAAGAGGTTGTCCTCGCTCTCCAGCCGCACGGTCATGACGGCGTCGCTTTCCAGCACGCGGCGGAGCACCGTGGGCACATCGCTGCTGAGCACACTGGCCGCCAGCACCCGCGACGAACCCGCGCGGTGCAGCACGGCGCCGCTGTCGCGCAGTTGCGACAGCGCCAGGCGCGTCTCGCTCAGCCAGCTCATCTGCTCTTCGACGTTTTCCAGGGCGCGGGCGTAACGCTCGCGGGCGGCGTCGTAATCGACGCGCTTGAGATTGGTTTCGCCGGCCTGCTCAAATAGCAGATCCACGCGGCTCTTCTCCGCCTGGAGGTAGGCCTGCTCCTGGAGCAGGTCGCGGTGCCGGGTGTCCAGCGACGCGAAGGACTCGTCCGGCGCGGTGAACGAGGCGGCCAGGGCCAGCGCGGCCCGGCGGGTGGTGAGGTCGGTGAGCTGCTGGTTGATCTCGTCCACGGCCGACAGCGCCGCCTGGAGCTGCAATTCGTTGGTCACGAACGCCTCGTCGTTGCGATACACGTGATCGGTGACGTGCAGGAAGCGCTTGCGCTGCTCGAAGCGGCGGATTTCCTCCCGCAGCACGTACTTGCACGAGGTCAGGTCGCGGCAGAGGCGATCGACCACCTGGGCCTTGGCCTGCACGTCGTCGTAATCCGAGACGAGCAGCACCTTGGTGATGGCTTCGCCGCCGCGCACCGTTTCGATGTCGGCCGCGCAGAACGCCGGCCTGGTCTGCGGCGTCAACGCGCCCTCGTCGCCGGGCAGCACGAGCACCACGGCGTTATTGAGAAAATCCTGTACCTGCGGCTCGGTCTGTTTCCACTGCCGCTGCTCCCACCAGATCGCCCAGTCGAGCCGCCGCTCCAGCTTGTCCAGCGCCGAAAGCTGCCGCTGGAGACTGCGGAAGCCTTCCGGGTCGCGGTCGGCCTGGTCGGTGAGTTCGGCCGCGAAGGCAAGCTGCTGCCGCAACGCCGGCATACGGGATTTCCAATTTTGGTAGACCCCCAGCAGACTGTTCTTGGGCACGTTGACCTGCATGTGCCCCTGCACCGAAGTCGCCGGCTCCTGCTCCCACATCGCGAAGGTGTAGTTGCCGGGCGTCAGCGGCAGGTCGTTGTACGTCACCGGCTGGCCCGTGTACTCCGCGCCCCACATGGTGACGTGGTAGCGGTCGGCGTGGGCGAGGGCGTTCACCTCATCGTAGTTGACGGCATCGTAGTTGACGGCGTCGTAGTCCACCGTGGAGGCCGTCGGCTCGTCATCCCACGCGGACGCATCCTGCGCCCCGTTGGCGTCGGCGTACTCCGCTTCAATCGTCGGCGTCTGGGCGTAACGCTCCAGGCCCGGAGGCATGGCAAAGCGTACCGCGACCTGGGTCTGTTCCTGGTGGCACCCGACGAGCAGCACGCACGCCGCCGCCGAGAGCGTCGTCAACACCTTCTGACTCATTGCATAGGCTCCTGAATGGGGTATGAGGAACGCCATTCGTCGACCTGCATCCGCGGGCGCAGGTTCTACTACCGTGTTGGGGACGAAGGACTCCGGTTACCAATATTCAATACGTCGGCGGATTGGACCAGTCAGGAAAGCTCGCGATCTGCAAAAGGTCAGCGCCCCGTGCTGGTTATCGGAAGCCCCGGCAATATCGCCGGCGCCGCCGCGAACTGGAAAGTGACGCCGCAATCGCGTACAAGCGTGGCGCCCCGCGGCGTTTACGTAAACTGAACGACCGCCAGGAAACGGATCCAAGGCACAACCACCATGACCCCGCGACGCGACGAACATCTTGCCCGCCTGGCGGATTTCGCCACCCTCGACGCGCTGCTCGAACGCAACTTCGACTGGGGCATCGCCGATCTTCACGCCTGCGCCACCCTGCGCGGCCGGCAGGCCGCCACCCTCGAGCTACGCGTCGTCGGACTCCTCGGTGGGGCGTCCTCGGGCAAGAGCACCCTCTTCAACTCGTTGCTCGAGACCGAGGTCAGCCGCATCAGCGCCCACGCCCACGAAACGCTTGGCCCGATCGCTGGCGTTGACGCCCAACAGGCCGACGCCGTGCAGCAGGCCGTCGCCGCGCGACACCTCTTCGCCGGATATACGGCCGTGCAACACGCCGACGCCGCACCCACCGTCGGGAAAGCGGGCGAGTTGCAACTGCACGCCACTGCAGCGCCAGCGCTGCGCGCGGCCCTCGTCGTCGACCTTCCGGACGTGACCAGCAAGATGTCGGCCGATGAGGGCGCCGTGGCCCGCAGCCTGTTGCCCTACTTCGACGGGCTCATGGTGGTCGTTGACGAGGAACGCTGGTTCGACGCCGCCATCTTCGAAGACCTCATTGGATGGGCCCGCAACTTCGCCCCCCGGGTCTGGATCGTCTTCAACCGCACCGAAAACGGGCCCGACCTGACCGCCGAACAGTGCGCCCGCCTCCGCGAACAGGCCCAAACGCACCGGGCGGATGACCACTGCGTCAGTCCGTTCGAGCCCGGCTACGGCTACAGGCCGGTGTCGGCCGACACCCGCGCCAGCCTCGCCCGCTGGATCGCCTCCGCCGATGGCGCCGGCCGGTCCGAAGCGCTGTCCGCCTTCGTGCAGCGCCGCGCCGCACGCCTGCTCCAGGAAAACGTCGCCCGCAGCGAGGCCTTCGAACAACTCCGCCGCGACGTCGACCGCGAACTCGCCCGCATGGTGGCCGACACCCGCCTCTCGATGGACCTGCTCACGCCCGAAGAACGGGGCTTGCTTGGCCTGGTGCACCGCTATCTGCCCCTGTACGACGTGCTCCGCAGCATTCGCCAAAGGTTGGGCTGGCTTTCCGGCAAAGGCGCGGAGGAAATCGATTTCGACAAGCGCACCCAGAAACTCGCCGAGGTGCTCACCCGCAACCTCGAACTGCGCTTCCGGCACGCCACCGACCGCATCGATGAAATCACCACCGACAGCGGCTACCTTGACGATCGTGCGGACCACACGAATACCTGGCGGCTGCCCGATTTCGACGCGGCCGAATGGTCCCACCGCATCCGCACCCACATCGACGCGTGGAAGGCGGAGTCGTCGCGGTCGTCGCGGCGGGGGGACATGGCCGCGTTGTCGGTGGGCATGCCGCTGCTGCTTGCCGACCTGGTCTTTCTGGGCGGAGCGGGCATGACGGCCACGTGGACGGTGGCCTGGGTCGCAGCCTTCTTTGGCGGCAAAGGCCTGACCAACCTGGTCCAGCGCTCGCCGGCGTATGCCAATTATCAGACCACCGTTCGTTCGTACCAGTCGTTCATCCGAGAGGCACTGAGCGAGCAATGGCAGGCGAACCTGGCGGCCATGCCGCCGCGGCATCTGAAGATGACCGATCCGGTGCTCGAATCACTGATGTATTGCTCGGTTCCGCGGGAGCGCTGACCCGGCAGGAGGCGGGGAACTTGATGGAGACGGCGTCGCAGCAATCCGAACGCGCCTTGCAGGCGGTCAACCGGCGTCTGGCCGAACTGCTCCGCGCCGATCCGGTGGACCTGGAAACCGGCGGCGCGCGCACGCTCGACGACGCCCTCTGGGTCTGGGGCATCGTCGGCGGCAAGGACGTCGGCAAAAGCACCCTGATCAACGCCCTGGCCGGCGCGGACGTGGTCGATCGCGGAGAGGACGTCGGGGAGGGCACCTTCACGCCCAGCGCCTACCTCACCGCCAGGGATCTCGACGCCGCCCGTGCCCGCTTTGCCGGCCTCGACGGCGTGACCGTTCGTTTCCACGACGCCGCCCCGGAGAGCATGCGCGGCTTGGTGTTGGTGGACCTGCCGGATTTTGATTCGCTGTTCACCACCCACGTGGAAACGGTGCGGCGCATCGCCGGCGTGCTCGACGGCATCATCTGGGTGACCACGCCGAAGAAGGTCGGCGACCTTCGCGCCATCGAGGAAATCCGCCGCGTCCTCAAGGCCCGCATCAACTTCTGCTACGTGGTCAACAAGATGGACTGGCTCATCGCCCAGAGCGGCTTGCTGCCCGCGGAAGAGTTGCGCCGCGCCTCCGACGCCCTGGCCCGCCAGGTCAGCGAGTGCGACAGCGCCGACGGCGCCAATCGCTCGTTTCTGGTCGCCGCCCGCTACGCCGACAGCGCGGCCATGCTTGATGCCATCGCGGCCAGCCGCAACATTGACCGGTCGGCCGCCAACGGGGCGCTGAGCGCCGCGGCGGATGCCCTAGTTGAGAACTTCAGCAATCTGCGCCGCCGGCTGACCACCGCCCCGACCGCGGACGCGGCCGTCGCCAACAAGCAGGCCAACCTTGCGTTTCAGCTCCATACCCAGGCGGCGCAGATTCGTGAGCACTATCAGCCGCAGCGCGTTCTCGCCCGACTCGAACGGGCCAGCGAAGCGGAGACCGTCGAGGAACTCACCAGCCGCTACTTCTCGGACGGCTATTGCCAGGGCGTGTTGCGCCAACTCAACGACGAGCGCCGCCTGCTGATGGAGTGGACCTCGGCGTTGTTCCGGCGCCGCATCGCCAACTGGCCGTTGCTGGGCATGGTCGCCTGGCCGCTCATGACCCTGGGCGCCGTGCTGGGCGGCTTGCGCGCCAGTCTGCCGCGCTTGACGCCGGAGATGATCGACGATCCCTTCCGACTTGACGGTGTGGACCTTCAGGAGCGGGCCCGCGGCGCGGTCGATGGCGTGCGCGCGCGGCTCGGCGGACTCTGCGATCGGCTCGACATCGAGCTCCCCGCCCCCGATCTGCTCGCCCGGCAGTGGCGCAGCGACGTCTCGATGCTGGCGGATCAGCAGCATTCGGCCGTCATCGAGCGCTATCAGCATCGGCGCGCGACCTGGATAGGCCGGTGCTTCCGCGGTCTGCTCCCCCTCGCCATCCTCCTGTGGTTCCCGATCGTCCAGCCTGTGGCCGAAGCCCTCCTGGGCGAGCCGCTCGAAACCCACGGCTGGACGCTCACCACGCTCCGCTCAGTCGTGGCCGCCCTGTCCGGCGAAAGCGTGTTGGCCGGGCTGGCCGTCGCCCTCCTGCTGCTCGGCGCGCTTACGGCCTTGATCTACTCGCGGGCCGTGCGCGACGCGCTGGCCGCGCAGCAGCGCCTGCGGCAGGCCGGTGCGGAGTCGGCCGGCGCCGCCCTGCGCGCCGCCCTGGCAAGTACCCTCACCCGGCCCGTGATCCAGCTTCGCGACGAACTGGCCGACGCCGTCGCGCGGCTTGATCAACAGGAACCACCCGGCCCGTGATGCCGGATTCCGAATGCATGACAACCCGAAAGACCAACCCATGTTTGTTGGGAGCAACCAGTGATGAAGCAGTGGAGCGTTGCGGTGGCGGTGCTTGCGATGATGGGCGGATGCAGTTGGAGCGTCGTCGTGGTGGGGCACCGCGGATCGCCCCAGGCCTATCCCGAAAATACCCTGCCCGCGTTCCATGCAGCGGTCGTGGCGGGCGCAGACTGGGTGGAGCTCGACACCCGCATCAATGCCGACGGCACCATCTATTGCCTGCACGACGACACCCTCGATCGCACCACGGACGCGCCGCAGGTGCTGGGCGGCGAGAAAATCCTCCTCGCCCGACTCGATGACGCCGCCGTCGCCCGGCTCGATGCCGGCGCCTGGTTCAATCCCCGGTGCGCCGGCCTGGCCGTTCCGCGATTGGCCGACGCGGTGAGCATCATCCAGAACAACGCCGTGACCCTGCTGGAGCGCAAGGACGGATCGGCCGCCGCCTATGCCGCCTTCCTTCGCGAGCGGGAACTGGTCGGCAAGCTCGTCGTCCAGAGCTTCGACTGGGATTTTCTGGCAGAACTGCACGACCTGCTGCCCGAACAGCCGCTCGGCGTCCTCGGCGGCAAGCCGCTCGACGCCGAGCGCCTCGCCCGTCTCGAGCGTACGGGCGCGACCTACGTGGCCTGGTCCCACAAGCACCTGACCCGCGCCGCCATCGCCCAGTTGCACGACCGCGGCTACCAGGTGCTCGCCTACACGGTCAACGATCCGGCCGACTGGCGCCGTCTCGTCCGCGATGGCGTCGACGGCGTCATCACCGATCGGCCGGGCGATCTGCGCGCGTGGATCAATACACGGCGGTTATGGCTCTGACCGCAGCGCCCCTCCGCGAATGTGCCGCTCCGTCAATACGTTGGGTATAGCCGCTGCCAGTCGAGCGCGTCGGCCAGGTCCACGTCGTTGTCCGCGTCATAGTCGGCGCAGTCGCAGTAGACCTGCACACCCCCGTCGGGACCGGTCAGACAGCCCACGAAGCCGTCAACGTGCCGGCACGGTTCGCACACGTCGGGCACGCTGTTGTCGTTGTCGTCGTCGGCCGCGCCCGATAGCGTTTCGCATGCGTCCGCTATCCCGTTGGTGTTGCAGTCGGGCGCGCCGCCACCACCGGTTGAGACGATGCGGAAGATCTGCCCGTCGGTCCCGCTGCCCTGATCGACGATATAGATTTCTCCATAGGCGTCCTCACCGAACGACGAGATCTGGTTCACCGTGTGGCCGTCGATCGAGCCACCCAGGTCGGCGTTGCGGCTGGTGAGCTCCGAGACGGTCGCGCCGTCGTAGCGCAGACTCCACATGTTTCCGCAACTGAAGTCGGCGAAGAAGTAGGTCCCTTCCAGGTCGGGAATCGCGCACCCGCGATAGACGTAGCCGCTGATGATCGCGAAACCCCCGCCGGCGCAACTGTGTCCGTATTCGTGGATCGGCTCGACCAGGTCCAGGTCTTCGCAGAAGGGGTCGAAGTCGTAGTCATGGGCCCCTTCGCGGCAGCGCCAGCCGTAGTTTTCCCCACCCGGGCTGGCGGCCGGTTGAAAATTGATCTCCTCCCACGCCCCCTGGCCGACGTCCGCGATCCACAGGTCGTGCGTCATGCGATCGAAGCTGCACCGCCAGGGGTTGCGCAGACCATACGCCCAGATCTCGTCGTCGCCCGCCTCGCCCACGAACGGGTTGTCCGGCGGAATGGCATAGTTGCGCGCCGCGTCGCCGGGGAAGTCGTCGCCGTCGACGTCGATGCGCAGGATCTTGCCGAGCAGGTTGTTCGTAATATCCTGAGCGTTGCCGGTTCCGGGCGTATGACCGGGGTCGTCGTCGCCGCCGCCGCCCCCGTCGCCCGATGCGATGTGCAGATAGCCGTTGGATCCGAAGTCGATCCAGCCGCCGTTGTGGTTGGACTGCGGCTGGGCGATGGTCAGCAAGGCGAAAGCGCTGTTGGGGTCGGCGACGTCGGGGTCCCCGCTGCGCGTGTAGCGGCGCAGCGTGGTGTCGCCGGCGTTGTCGGTATAGTAAACGTAGAAGTAGCCGTTGCTGTTGTAATCGGGGTGAAACGCCAGCCCGAGCAGGCCCTGCTCGCTGTTGTTGCTCGTGCCGCCGCCGACCAGCGCGTCGATGTCCAGGAATGGCGTCGCCAGAACCGTCTCGCTGGCCAGGTCGAGAATGCGGATTACGCCGGCCTTCTCCACGATGAACAAGCGGCCGAAATCGCCGGGCGCATGCGTGGCGAAAGCCGGGCGTGCCAACCCCGATGCAACCCGGTCGGTCCCGATGGCCGAGCCGGCGAACGCCGACGCCGCAGTCGCGGCGACCAGGCCCAGTGTTCCCATCCAGACGTCGATTCTTTGCATCATGCTACCTCCCCATGCGTAACTGGCGACGGGGCCGAAGCCGCGCGCACCGTGATCGCGTGCCCAACGGTTGGACGCTCGATTGAGAAAAGGCATGCCGGAGCGGCGTCAGCAGGCAGGTTTGAGCGGGAGACGTCCGGCCGTGATCCGATCACCATCGTAGAACGGCGCTGGCTGTCGGCAATGCGCGCGGCGCATTTCAGTTCGTTTATTCCCCGGGATGCGTCCCTTGCCGGTGCTGCACTTCTCGGGTGCATACCGGGCGCATTCCTCCCCGGGGAATCGCGCAAGCGCCGGCGCGCCCTGACCATTCGCTGCGACGATGCACGCGGCCCTGCGGCCGGGCGCCTGGTTGCGAACGCACTACGCGTTCGCCGCCTCCCGGATCCGGTCGTACCCCTTGTCGAGATTGCAGCGCACCAAGGCCGCGACCAGGTGGGGAAAATCCTCCTCGCGCGGCGCCGCCTTCGCGAGCCGCGCCGGATCCTTTGGCAGACCCAGACGCTCCGCCGCCTGGATCGCCTTCTTGTCCGCAAACGGCCCCATCTCCGGCCAGACCGCCTGGACCTCCCGCTGGAAAATGTCGGCGCCGCTCTTGCCCACCCCCTTGAATGCCATCAGCCGCCGGCGCTCCTCACCGGGATTGTGCCCGGCGGCCTCGCGCAGCTTGCGCAAGTCGCCCCCGTACGCTTCGAGCAGGTGCTCGGCCGTATCCGCCAGGTAGCGCGAGGTACTCTCGTCGTAACGCGCGTAGCCGGACTTGTTGAGCACGTCGGTGCGCTGCCGCCAGGTTGCGGCGGCCATCTTCTGCGGCGTGCGCCAGCCCTGCTTGCGCAACGCGGTCATGGCGCTGCCGGCCAGTTCATGACTGATGCGGGTACTGGACAGGAGCGCAAAGCACAGCAACTGAAACAGGCCCGAGGGCGTGTTGCGCTCGGCCCCGAGGTGCAGCTCCTCGCAAAATGTCTGGCCGTATTCGTCCAGCAGGGCCCGGATCATCCTCTTCTGTTTGGGCTGGCTCATCGAGCGACTCCTTCCTGGCATGTCTTTTCTGGCATGCTTCCGTCAGCGGAGTTGGCGGCCCGAACCGACGCTCCGGCTGTGCCGCGGTGAGGGGGCAGCGTAGAGAAGAGGGTTGACCCGCCGCTGAAAAACGCATGTCAGCGCGGTAATCCGCGAAAGTCCCCAGCTAACGCCATCTTCACATCAGGCTCAGTTGATATTCAGCCTCTCGGCCCATGCTTGCATGGGCGGACAGTTGCAGAGACTCCGCAGTTGTAACGTTGAAACTTCGACAGCTTTGAACAATGGCCACGTCACGCGGGGGATGCACCATGCGCTACCAACTCGCCACCGATCTGATGATTCGCTTCGCCGAGAACACTGGCGTGACCGGCGACGCCGGGCCGCGCCGCTACCTCTGGACCGACGCCTTCGCCGTCTGCAACTTCCTCGGCCTCGCCGAACGGACCGGCGAAACGCTGTATCGTGATCTCGCCCGCAAGCTGGTGGACCAGGTGCACGAGACCTTGGGCCGCCATCGCGACGACGACGTCCGCACCGGCTGGATCAGCGGCCTCTCGGAAGAGGAAGGACGCCAGGCGCCCACCCGCGGCGGGCTCCGCATCGGCAAGCCGCTCAGCGAACGCGGCCCGGACGAGCCGCTCGACGAGCGCGCCGAATGGGACCGCGACGGCCAGTATTTCCACTACCTCACCAAGTGGATGCACGCGCTCCATCGCCTGGCTCGCCATACCGGCGACCTTCGCGGCCACCGCTGGGCGTGCGATCTCGCGGCCGTCGCTCACGAGCGCTTCACCTTCCGCTCCGACAGCGGCACGCGGCGACTCATGTGGAAAATGAGCATCGACCTCAGCCGCCCGCAACTCCCGTCGACCGGTCAGCACGATCCGCTGGACGCCCTGATCACGTATCTCGAACTGAACACCGCGGAGTCACGGGACCCGGAAAGCCCCGACCTCTCCGACGCCATCGCCGAAGCCAGTGCCATGTGCCAGGGGCAGCGCTGGGGTACGACCGATCCACTCGGTATCGGCGGCCTCCTCAGCGACGCCGCCCGCCTGATCCAGATGATCGCGCAGCGCGACGCTCCCATCCGCGACCTCGCCGACCAGTTGCTCCGCGAAAGTCAGGAGAGTTTGCAGCACTATCTCCGGGTATTCGTCCACGACGAGCCGGCCGAGGATCGGCTGGCGTTTCGTGAGCTGGGCCTCGCCATCGGCCTCCGCGCCGTGGACGTTGTGCGTCCGCTGATCGACGGCGACGCCGACCTCGCCGCCGCGTGCGACCGGATTCGCGCGCACTACGACGTCGCCGCGCAGATTGAGGGCTTCTGGGCCGAGCCCGCGCACCGCGAAAGCGCCGCCTGGCGCGCCCATCGGGATATCAACATGGTCATGCTGTCCACGGCGCTGGCCCCTGGGGGCTTCACCCGGCTCTAAGCCCCGCCCCGCGTCGCGTTCGTATATCCGTACAAGAGGTGCGGCGCCCGCCGGGGCGTCGCAGGTCAAGGAGTTGCAACCATGGTCTCCACCCTCGAGCGTCGCCACGACATGGTCAATCGGCAGATCGCGGCCCGGGGCGTGCGCGATGAACGCGTCCTCGACGCCATGCGCCGCGTGCCCCGCGAGTCGTTCGTGCCCGAGCCGCTTCAGGAATTCGCCTATGAAGACACCCCGCTGCCCATTGACGAAAACCAGACCATCTCGCAGCCGTTCATCGTCGCACTGATGGTTGAGACCCTCGACCTGAAGCCGGACGATCGGGTGCTCGAAGTGGGGGCGGGATCCGGCTACGCCGCGGCCGTCCTCGGTCAGGTCGCCGGCGAGGTCTACGCCATCGAACGCCACGCCGCGCTCGCTCGCCAGGCCGATCAGCGCATCCAGACCCTCGGCTACGACAACGTGCACATCGCCGCGGGCGACGGCACCCTGGGTTGGCCCGAGTACGCCCCCTACGACGCCATCATCGTCGCCGCCGGCAGTCCCCAGGTTCCCGACGCCCTTCTTCAGCAACTCGCAATTGGCGGCCGTCTCGTGATCCCCGTGGGCGACAACCCGCGCACCCAGGAACTCGTGCGCGTCCGCCGCGCGAGTCAGTCCGATTTCCAACGCGAGTCGCTCGGCGCCGTGCAGTTCGTGCCGCTCATCGGCTCGCAAGGCTGGACCCACGACGGCACGCCCGCCAACCCGGGCGCCGTCGCCCGCCCGCTGCGCACCCGGCCCGCGACCCTGCCCGAACTCCCCGCCCTCATCGCCGATCGGTGCGAGCCGTTCGACGCCATCGACACGGCCGACCTCGCGCCGCTGCTCGAACGCATCGGCGACGCCCGGGTGGTGCTCATCGGCGAAGCCTCCCACGGGACGTCGGAGTTCTACCGCATGCGGGCGCGCATCACGCAAAGGCTCATCACCGACCTCGGCTTTAACGTTGTCGCTATCGAAGGCGACTGGCCCGACGTGAGCACCATCGATCGCTTCGTCCGCCGACGCGCGCCCCTGCGCCTCGACGAACCCGCCTTCTCTCGTTTCCCCACCTGGATGTGGCAAAACGAAGAGGTGCGCACCTTCGTCGACTGGCTCCGCGAGCACAACGGCGGCGCCGCCGCCCGGCAGGTCAGCATGCACGGCCTGGACCACTACAGCCTGTACAACTCCATCGGCGCCGTGCTCGAGTATCTCGAAAGTGTCGATCCCGAAGCCGCCCGCGCCGCCCGCACGCGCTACGGCTGCTTCTCGCCCTGGGAGACCGATCCCGCCGTCTACGGCCGCGCAGCCAGCATCGGACGCATCCGCGACTGCCGCGATGACGCCGCGGCCGTGCTGCGCGACCTCCTCCAGAAGAACCTCGCCAGCGCCGAGGCCGACGGAGACGCCTTCTTCGACGCCCAACGCAATGCCGCCCTCGTCCGCAACGCCGAACGCTATTACCGCGTCATGTACGAGGGCTCCGTCCAGTCCTGGAACCTCCGTGACCAGCACATGTTCGAAACCCTTCAGGCGATCCTCGAACACCGCGGATCCGCTGCGAAGGCCGTCGTCTGGGCCCACAACTCCCACCTCGGCAACGCCGCCGCCACCGAAATGGGCTTGCGCGGCGAAACCAACGTCGGCCGACTCGTCCGCGAGACCTACGGGCCCGAGGCCCATCTCATCGGCATGGGTACCGACCATGGCACGGTGGCGGCCGCGACCGACTGGGGCGGTCCCCTGGAAATCAAGCAGGTGCGCCCAGCCAGCGCCGACAGCTACGAAGCGCTGTGCCACCAGACCGAGATCCCTGCGTTTCTGCTGGCGCTCAATACACCGCCCGACGACAAGCTGCGCAAAAACCTCATCGAGCCGCGCTTGCAGCGGGCCATCGGCGTCATCTACCGCCCGGAGACCGAGCTGGCCAGCCATTACTTCCAGACCGTCCTCCCGGCCCAGTTCGACGAGTACATCTGGTTCGACGAGACCCGCGCGGTCGCTGCACTCGCAGCCGCCGAAGTGGCCGACGTGCCGGAAACCTATCCTTTCGGCGTCTGATCGACGATCCTTGCTGGACGCGCGCCGCAACCGCACTGAGGGCGTCAGCGCCCCCGAGTCCTGCCCCACGCGCACCTCGCCAACCCGTGATGGGGTGGATTCACGCCGCGTCCGGGAATCGAATCAACGGCTTAATGATGTTTTCCTCCTTGGTCCGCATCAACTCGAACGCCCGCTCCACCTCGTCGAACGTGAACGTGTGCGTCGTCATGGGCGTGGGATCCACCTGACCGGTCGCCAGCATCCTCAACAGCCGCTGCATCCGCACCTTGCCCCCGGGGCACAGCGCCGTGCGGATGGTCGTGTCGCTCATCCCCACGCCCCAGGCCACCCGCGGGATCTTCACGAAGTCGCCTTCGCCGTGATATCCGATGTTGGAAATCACACCACCCGGGCGTGTGACTTTCACGCAGGCTTCGAACGTGGCCTGCGCCCCGAGTGCCTCGATGGCGCCGTCCACGCCGACGCCGTCCGTCAAATCCATAATGGTCTCCACCGGGTCGCGCTCCTTGAAATCCACCACCACGTCGGCGCCATACTCCCGCGCCAGTTCTTTGCGGCGGGGCATGCTCTCGACGGCGATGACCAAACCGGCGCCGCGCAGACGGCACCCCACGGTCGCCATCAACCCGACCGGCCCCTGGGCGAACACCGCGGCTGCCCCGCCGATGGGAATCTCAGCGTTCTCCGCCCCGGCAAACCCCGTCGACATCATGTCGCAGGTATACACCGCCGCTTCGTCTGACACGTCGTCCGGAATGGGCGCCAGGTTGGCTTCCGCCGCGTTGACGTGGAAGAACTCGGCGAACACGCCATCCTTCTGATTGGCGAACTTCCAGCCGCCAAGCGCCTGTTCGCACTGGGAGGTGAATCCCCGCTGGCAGTTCGCGCACCGAAAACAAGGCGTGATGGCGTTGACCGCCACCCGATCACCGGGCTTCACAGTGTGCACGGCGTCGCCCACCTGGTGGACGACCCCCACCGCCTCGTGACCCAGCGTCAGATTCTCCCGCGGTCCCACGCCGCCGGCCACCGTGTGCACGTCCGACGTGCACACCAGCGCCGCCCGCGTCCGCACGATCGCGTCATTGGGGCCCGGCGCCGCCGGATCCTGCTTTTCCAAAAAACCTACCTCGCCGATCTGTTTCATCACGAACGCGCGCATGGATGTCCTCCTGTCTCTTCGCGCCGGAATTCGTTTATTCGGACGGCGCCGCCAATCCCGGCGCGCCCGACGCCGCTCGCCGGACCTGAGTGTGCTCCGCCCGGCTGAATCCCTGCTGACGCACGCATGTCAACGCTGTAGCTTGCCGCGCGCCGTCTGGGCCGGGCGCGCGGCAACGACGGTCAAAACCGGGTCGGAGGCGCCGGTGCGACAGAACGCCGCACGCACAATATCATCGATTTCAGCCCGATCTCATCTTCGCGTCAGTTGCGCATCCTAGAAGTCTCCATAGTGCAACGGAGATGCGGATGCGAACATGATCCTGTTTCCGCGCGTGCGTAGTGAATTTGCTTCATTCTTTGACACCAAGGGAGGTTCATCATGTTGCACAACAGATTCAGAAGCCAGACGCAAGTCGCCCGACCGTCGGCAGGGGCGCAGTCGCTGATTCTCGCGGCCCTCGCCGTCACGTTCGCAGCCGCCCACGCGGCGCTCGGCGCGACCGGCGACAAGCTCAGCGATCCGCGCATCACCGACGCCGTCAGCGACGCCCTGTTCACCCAGCACGGCGTGCCCGGCTACGTGATCGACATTCGTACCAACGAGGGCATCGTCACCCTGTCCGGCGCCGTCAACAACATCATGGCCAAGGATCGGGCCGTGCGCGTGGCCGAAACCGTCAAGGGCGTCCGCGGCGTCATCAACCAGATCAAGGTGGCCGACACCGGCCGATCCGACGGACAGATCCGGGAAGACGTTGCTGCGGCGCTGCTGATGGATCCCGCCACCGAATCCTGGGAAATCAAAACCCAGGTCAAAGACGGCGTCGTGAAGCTCACCGGCCAGGTCGAGTCCTGGCAGGAAAAAGAGCTCGCCGCCAAGGTGGCCAAGAGCGTCCGTGGCGTCCGTGATCTGAACAATCGTATCGACATCCGTTACCGCGCCGACCGCAGCGATACTGAAATCCGCACCGAAATCGCCGAATCGCTGCGCTGGAACGCGCTGATCGATGACAACCTGGTCAACGTGCAGGTCAACAACGGCAAGGTGCATCTCACCGGTACGGTGGGCAGCGTCGCCGAGAAACGCCAAGCCCGCCTCGATGCCTGGGTCACCGGCGTGCAGTCGGTCGACGCCAGCGAACTGGACGTCGAGTCCTGGGCGCGCGACGAGCGCTTTCGCAAGGACAAGTACGTCGTCAAAACCGACGAGGAGATCCGCGACGCCGTCAAAGACGCGCTGCTCTACGATCCCCGGGTTGTCTCCTTCAACGTCAACGTCTCGGTAGACAACGCGGTCGTACGCCTCAGCGGCGACGTCGACAACCTCAAGGCCAAGCAGTCCGCCGCCCGTACCGCCCGCAACGTCGTCGGCGTCTGGCGGGTGAAGAACCGCATTGACGTGCGTCCGAGCACGCCTACCGGCACCACCATCGCCCAGAACATCCGCGACGCCATGGTGCGTGATCCCTACGTCGAGCGCTTCGAGGTGGACGTCTACGTCGTCAACGGCGAAGCCAACCTCTCCGGTACGGTCGACACCTACTTCGAAAAGCTCCAGGCCGGCGACGTGGCGGCCGGCGTCTACGGTGTCGTTGAGGTGGACAACAACATCGTCGTCGACGACGACTACGACGTCTACACCTACGACCCCTACGTCGACGACGACTGGTACGTGTACGACTACGACTGGTACGCCTATCCCAACGCGTACACCACCACCGTAACCGACTGGGAGATTCGCGACGACGTCAACGACGAACTCTGGTGGAGCCCCTTCGTGGACAGCGACGACGTGACCGTCACGGTCGATGACGGCAAGGTCACGCTGACCGGCACCGTCGATACCTGGAGCGAACGGCAGGCCGCTGGCGAAAACGCCTACGAAGGCGGCGCCGTGGTCGTGGACAACGACCTCAACGTCCGCTACGGGCCCCAATACTATCAGCCGTAACATGCGCGGACGCTTGGACTGAGACTTCGGGTGACGCGGGGGACCCGCCGCATGCGGCCCGCGTTGCCACTTTCCGAGGCCGGTTCTCCGCTTGACCACGGCCTCTCCAGATGCCAAAGCGGGCGATGTCGCGCTGCCCGCCGGTAGCGCGGCAGCGCCGCCCGCGCGTCATCCGGCAGCGTGCCCCCTGACGCGCGGCTCCTGACTTGCACGCCGGACGGAGACCGCCCCCATGATTTGGACCGACCTGCTTTTCGTCTTCGCCATCGCGTTCATCCTCACCCTCGTGTTCGCCGGCGGTTTGCGCCGCCCGGGCCCCTGGACCGGATGGTGGTGGTTCTTCTTGATTGTCCTCTTCGGCGGGTGGATGGCCGCCCTCTGGGCCGAACCGATCGGTCCGCCGCTTTGGGGCGTCGCCTGGCTGCCCATCTTCTGGATGGCCCTGCTTCTGGCCTTGCTCCTCGCGGCCGCGACGCCACCGCCGCCCTCCGTGCCCGCGGCGCCGCCCACCGAGGGCGAACGGAAGGCCGCCGCCACGGCCGTGGCCCTGGGTGTTTTCTTCTGGATTCTCCTCATCGGACTGCTGATCACCGTTGTCGTGGGCTATCTGGTGTGACGGGCGCCGCAGAGGGTTGTTGCTTCAAGATCGCCGCGTAGCCGCCACCCGGCGCGAGGTGGACCTTGAGCGTGTCCTCGCGCTGCACCGACCTGCGCATGACCTGCACGTCGTCGCCGTAGCGGTCGGCGTTGATCCCGTCGGCCCAGGCCGTCAGTTCGTACGTTCCGGCCCACAGGAAGTCGAGATCGAGCGTCAGGTCGCGGGCGGTCCAGTCGGTTAGCGCGCCGATGTACCAGTCGTCGCCTTTCCGCCGCGCCACCGCCGCCACCTCGCCCACTTCCGCCGCCAGCACCCGGGTCTCGTCCCAGGTCACCGGGACCTGCCGCAAAAAGGGCAGGCTCTCCGGGTGCGCCCGGTAGTGCGTCGGGCTGTCGGCCAGCATTTGCAGCGGGCTGAGATAAACCACGTACATGGCCAGTTGCTGCGCCCGCGTGCCCATGCTCGCCGGCCGGTCGAAAATCGGCTTAAAGTCCTTCTGGTTCATGTTGACCATCGCACCCGGCGTGTAATCCATGGGCCCGACGACCATGCGGTTATACGGTAAAAGTACAGCCATCTCCGGGTTGGCGTCCGTGCACCACTTGGCCTGCTCCAGTCCGAGCACGGATTCGATGGTCAGCACGTTGGGCCACGTCCGCGTGATGCCCGCCGGTTTCGACCCGCCGTGGTAGTCCACGATCAGCTTTCGCCGCGCGGCCTCCTCTGCCGCCCGGTACAGAAAGTCCATCATGACCTGGTCGTCGCGCTGCATGAAGTCGATCTTCAGCCCTGCAATTCCCCAGCGCTCGAACTGCTCGAACGCCTCGTCGAAACTGTGCTCCAACGCGGCCGAGGTCATCCACAGAATAAGCCCCACCCCCTTCTCCTGGCCGTATGCGACCAGCGCCGCCATGTCGATCGCGGGCACCACGTCGAGCAGACGCTCCGCGCCCCGCTCGCTCCAGCCCTCGTCCAGGATGATGTACGGGACCCCCATCTCGGCCGCGAAGTCGATGTAGTGCTTGTACGTGTCCTGGTTGATCCCCGCCCGAAACGGCACACCCGCCAGGTTGCACGCGTTCCACCAGTCCCATGCCACCTTGCCGGGACGAATCCACGACGGATCCGCCAGCCGGCTGGGTTCCGCCAGCAGGTATAGCATGGTCGACGTGAGCAGACCGGGCGCATCCGCCAGCACAAACGCCCGCCAGGGAAAACTCCGCTTCCCCGTCGTGACCGCCAGGTGGTCGGCGTAACGCACCACCTTGGCGTTGCGATCGCCCTCCAGCTTCACCTCGGCCGGATAATGCGGAAACACGCCCGTGAGCGTGGCCCCGTCGCCTCCCTTGAACCACAGGCCCGGGTACCCCTCCACGTTGACATCGGAAATGAGCAGATAACCGCGCTCCCCGAGATTGGCGAGCAGGGGGGCCGGCCCGGGCGCCAGGGCCCTCGTCTGCGCTACCGGGCGCAGATCGAACTTGTTCTCATGATGCGAGAAAAAACCCTCACCGTTGGGAATCGGGAAGTACACCGGGTAATCGCCGGCGAACGTGCATGTGAACTGCTCGGCGTTGACGACCAGCTTCGCCCGGTCGGCCGTCGTCTCCCAGCGAAACGCGACGCCGTCGTGGTACGCCCGAACGCGCAGTGCCGCGCCGTCGGCAAAAGTGAGCAGGCCTTCGCGGTAATGCTCCTCGATGGTCGCCGCAATGGTGGGCACGACCGGCTCGACCGTGCCGTCATGGGTCTGCACCGCCGCCTTCGTGACCGCCTTCAGATCGGGCAGAACCCGCCCGTCAAGCGTGATGGCGATGGCACTGGGCTTGACGACCTCGTGACCGTCGCGGTGGATGGCGTAGCGCAAGCCGTTGGTTGTGCAGATGATGGTGATCGCATTCCGCTCATCGGGCGACGTGACCGTGTAAGTGTCGGCCGCGGCCGCTACGGCAGGGACAGACATGGCCAGTACTCCGCAAAGGGCGGCGGCGGACAGGTGCATTGGCATGATCCTCTGAGGGTAACGTGTTCCACGTGAACGAATGGGCGCTTGCAGGTATTCCGTGTCGGCGCTGCCGGCTCAATCGTCCTCCTTCACCGCGTCCTTCTCGTCGCTCGCATCGGTGTAGGTAAACGTGACCGCCGTCTGCTCGCCTTCTTTGACCGTGATTTTCTCTTCGAGCTCGCCGAGCTCCTCGTGCCAGGCGGTGAGCGTGTAGTCGCCGGGCGGCAACTTGTCGATGGTCGCCGCACCTTGGGTGTCGGTGACCGCGTGATACGGGTGATCGAACACGCCGATGTACGCCAACATCCACGGATGCACGTCGCACTTGAACTTGACGATCTCGGGCCGCTTGAAGCTCACGTCCCGTTCCATGCCCTTTTTCGGTTGAGGAAAGTTAAACGCCCGCTGCTTGCGCGCCCAACTGTGAATGTTGTGTAGCGTGTCGTCGCTGTTGCGCACGGTGATCGTCTGGCCCGCCATCACGGTCATCACGTGGGGGTGATACATGCAGCCGCGTTGATCGAGAACCGCCTTCTCCGCCGGCGGCTCGTACGCCTTTTCTTTCAATCCGTCCTGCACATAGACGATGACGTTTTTGACCTTCCCCTCGTCACTGATCACGTAGTTCTCGGCCGTGACCGGCTTGCCGTCCGCGTCCTTGTGCACCTTGCCGCAATACCGATCGGCCGACATGTCCAGCGCCGCCGGCTCGGGCCGCGCCCCTTCCTTGAGCACCGTGACCTGAATCGTCTCCGCCGCTGCGGCAGCGGCGCCAACAACAAATCCCGCGGCGATTGCCAACAACGTCGTCCTGGCCCGACGTCGGGACTGCCGCACATTGCGTGTTTCGTGCATTGCTGCCACCTCGAGTGTCATGGTTGATTTGGCCTGATGGTTGCCTCAGCCTGCAACGACCTCTTTGCGGTCATGGTCAGCCCGAATCATGTACAAGTCAAAGGGCCCGGGACAGACGCACTACCCAAACACCCCTACGTGCCTGCACCAGTGTTCGCCAGGCCGGCAAGGCCACCCGGCAGGCCGCATCCTTCCACGGCGGCCAGAGCTTCGTTTCTCGTAAATGCATAAATTAAAAGAACTTATCTTCCGTGCCATGGTGCCGCCCACTTTTTTCTTATAGGACCCTTGTATAGTTAGTCTACTTAATTATCTTACTTAATTAGTCTTCTTGCTTTGGTCCGCGGACTGGCCAGACTCCGCATCTCTTTCGCCGCCGCGCACCTGGACCCGGTTTTCCAACGGTCATCGGGACCGTGGCACGACTTGGCACGCGCATTTCTCAGGAGACGCCTCATGCACATCTCGCCCTCACGGACGGCCACGCTCATCGGCCTGTTTCTCGCCCTGTTCTCCACTGCCGCCTTCGCGGCCGTCATCCCCTCCATCCAAGGCGCCGGCGATCTGCCCGGCGGGTCCACGACCAGCAGAGCCTTCGGCGTCTGCGATGCCGGCATGCTGGTCGGCCAAAGCATCAGCAGCAACGGCCCGGAGGCCTTCCGCTTTGCCGGTGACGCCCTCAGCGGCTTGGGCGATCTGGCGGGCGGAGCGTTTTCCAGCATCGCGACGGCCGTCTCCGACGATGGCGCGGTCATCGTCGGCTACAGCGATTCCGGAACCGGCGGCGCTGATCCTGGCGAAGCCTTCGTCTGGACCCCCACCGGCGGCCTCGCCGCCCTGGGCTCACTCAACGGCGGCGACGACCGCAGCTACGCCCTCGGCGTTTCCGACGATGGGGCGGTGGTGGTCGGTTGCGCCCGTACGTCCACCGGGTGGGAGGCCTTTCGCTGGACGGCAGGCCAAGGCATGATCGGCATCGGCGATCTCGCCGGCGGTGCCTGCAACAGCGAAGCCTCCGACGCGTCGGCCGACGGAACCGTGATCGTTGGTGAAAGCAGTTCGGCCAACGGTACCGAAGCGTTCCGTTGGACCGCTACGGGCGGCATGACCGGGCTCGGCGATCTCGCCGGCGGCGCCTTCGAAAGCTGGGCGCGGGCGGTTTCCGCCGATGGCAACGTGATCGTGGGCTACGGAACCAGCGCCACCGGCCAGGAGGCCTTCCGCTGGACCTCCGCGGGCATGGTCGGCCTGGGCGATCTCCCCGGCGGGGCCTTCACCAGTGAAGCGCTCGGCGTATCCGGCGATGGTTCGATCGTCGTCGGCTACGGCGCCACCTCCAACGGCGAGCGCGCGATCATCTGGGATGCCGATCGGGGCCTGCGTGATCTTGCCGAGGTCCTCATCACCCACGGTCTGGAATACGAACTTACCGGCTGGACGCTGAATCGCGCTACCGCCATCTCCTCTAACGGAGCAATCATCGCCGGCTATGGCGTCAACCCCGACGGCGCCACCGAGGCCTGGCGCGCCACCCTCGCCCCCGCGGCTTCCTTCTACGGCTTCGACGACGCCAACGGACTCGCCGATTGGGAAAACGATACCAGCCCGGCCGGCGTCGCCACCTACGACCTGACCACCCACGACGGCGAAGGCGTGCTCCGCGTCACCGCCGAGGCTGGCGAGAACGACCGCGTTAAGGTTCGCACGGTCGACAGCTATCGCGCCGGAACCTATCAGTGGCGCGTCTTCATTCCCGAGATCACCGAAACGGGCGCCACCAACGCCATCGCCGCCTTCCTTTTCTCCGATCAATCCGGCGATGACCTCAACGCCCGCGAGATCGACTTCGAAATCGGCGAAGGGACGTCCGCCGACCGCCAGCTCTACAACATTCCCGCCGGCCACCTCATCTGCTGGATGACCGTCCAGCGCGACGACAGCTCCAGCACCATCCTCGACCAGGTGGCTTACCAGCCCGCAGATCCGTACGACCACGTGGAACGTGGCTACTGGTACACCTACACTATCCATCTGGGCAAGGACTCCACCGGGCGGTACCTCGTCTCCTGGTTCATTCAGAAGGATGGCGAACCGCAGGTCAAAGGCCGCCCCGACGCGATCTGCGGCTACGGGCCGGCCGACACCGCCTTCCAGGCCTATTGCAGTTCCGAAAACTTCGACACCAACTGGATCGGCGACCACAACCCGCCCCAGTCTGACCAGGTCGGCTACTTCGACTACTTCGCCTTTATCCCCAACGACGGCAACCTCATCACCGATTGCGAACAGGATACCACCAGCGGCGCCGCCCCTCCGGGCACGAGCCCGCGCGAATGGACCCGCTTCGGTCCCGCCTACGACGACTTGCTCATTGGCGAACCCCCGCAGCCGCCCCCCGTCCTGCTCACCGACCTTTCCGCCCCCGACTTCTGTGAATGGAGCGAGGCCAATCCCGCGCCCGGCGACCCCGGCTATGACCCCGACCTGCACGGCGGCTTCCCCGACACGGCCGTCGACTACGAGTGGAGCCGCTTCGGCGCAGCCTTCAACGGTATGTACATGCAGACCACCGCGGTCAACGATGGTCCCACCATTCACTACCAGGCCAAGCGGGGCGCCAGCGGCGCCTCCATGCTGCTCAAGGTCGTCATCGAAGAGACCGATGGCGATGTCTGGATTACCTCCAACGGCCACATCGTCACCACGACCTTCACGGGTTACTCCGTCGAGCTGAACAGCGCCACGCTCGAACTGGCCGACAATTCAGGCGGCGCCGACCTCGACCACGACATCGCCCTGCTCGGCTTCGTCATCGAGCGCAACGGCGCCACCAGCACCCCCTCCATGTTCATCGACAACGTCTACTGGAGCACCGCCACCGACCCGGATACGGATATCCTCATCACCGATGTCTCCAGCGACACGCTCGGCACGTACCCGCCCGGCAGCGACAACCAGTGGACCCGCTTCGGCGACGCTTTCAACGTCTTGCAGATCACCAGCGGCGCCATCGAGGCCATCATGGACTTCGTGGGCAGCGGCACGACCTGCAGTCTGCGTTACAACGTCAGCGGCGACAGCCTCGATGCGAGCGGCGATCCGCCCAACCGCTACCTGCTCACCCTTGCCGACTGGAGCGCGGGGTCTTCGCTCGGCATTCGCTACCATCTCGCCGACGCACCGCTCGATATCTCTGGGGGACCTGCGTTTTCATATCGCATGAAGCTGGGCCTCGATCCCGGCCTGCCTGACTCCGATCCCCTGGTGAAGTTCGCCGTGCACGAAACCGACGGCGACGTCTGGGAATCCCGCTCGGCCCACCAGCTCACCGACACGTACCAGACCTACACCCAACGCGTCTCCTTCAAGTACATGCAGAAGGTCGATGGCAGCGGCGACGGCGTGCTGGATCCCGAAGACGTCGAAATCGTGGGCTTCAACTTCTACGCGGGCGACGGCGAAACATCCGGCGTGCCGTTCTTCTACGTGGACGACCTCTACTGGCGGGCGGAAGTCCCCGCGGACAACAACGCTGCCGTGGCCATCGCCGACTGGTCGCAGGGCGCATGGTTCGGCGTCCAGTACAACATTCCGGACGCCCCGCTCGATCTGTCCGCCGGGCCGGTCGTGTCCTACCGCATGCGTTACGACGAGGTCGGCGATCCGCGCGTCAAGTTGCAGGTCCGCGACGATGACGGCGAGGTGTGGGAATCCACGGAGGCCCATGGCCTCACCGACGAATACGTCACGTACCGCCGCGACCTGGCCCGCGACACCTTCACCCGCGTCGATGGCTCCGGAGACAACGCGCTCAACCTCGCCGCGATCGAGAATCTCGGCTTCGTCTTCCTCGCCAATGGCGCTTCCAGCGGCACGCCCATCTTCGAGATCGACGAAATCTACTCGCACGAGGTGAGCAACCCGGCGCTGCCGCTGATCACCAGCGCGGAGGATCCTGACACCGTGTATGTCCCGGCCGGTCAGTCCATCCCGGGCTTCCCGCCTGATCCCACCGCCCAGGATTTCCCCAGCGGTCGGTCGGAAGGGCAGTGGACCCGCTTCGGCGTGCCCTTCGAGTCTCTCCATATCGTGTCCGACGCGGCGACCAGCGCTCACCAGCGCCGCCACGTGGAGCTCACCGCCAACTGGGCGGAGCCGGGCGGCGACAAGGTGGGTATCCGTTACATTCCGTTTGATTACCCGTTGGACCTCAGCGCCGCGCACGCGCTGCTGTACGACGTGGCCGTCGACAGTGCCGACGCCAACACCACCCACCAGATCGCCCTGGTGGAAGGCGACGGCAACATCTGGCTGGGACCGGCCCGCAGTGTGGGCACGAGCTACGCCACCGAAGGCGTGCTGCTCGGGTGCGAGCTGGAACTGGAGCCCAACAGCGGAACCGGCACGACGCTCGATCTGACCGACATCGTGATGGTGGGCATCAACTTCACCAACACGGTGTCCACCGGGCGGCAGGTGTTCCGCTTCGACAACCTGCGGTTGGGCATTCCGCCGGAGCCGGCGGCGCCCACCATCAAGTGCGTCGAGATCACCCCGGGCGGCGGCGCAGGTTCGGTCGCCGGCAACATCACCGGTCTCGGCGCCAGCAGCTATTACGTCAAGACTTTCGTCGAAACGGACGTCCGCTATTACCAGTCCACCGACGACATCGACGCCTACGGCGACTTCGAGGCCGTTGGGTTTTGGGGCACGACCGGCACGCTCTGGGTCGTGGTCTACGACGCCAGCGACGATTCCTTTGTAACCGAATGGGATTTCGAACTCGACTGAGCCGGGGCGGCGGACAACCGACCTGCGACGTGAGTGCAGGGGCGTGATGCCCCCGCAAGCCGGATCGCCGGTGCGGATTTTTCGCGCCGGTGATCCGGTCGTTTTTTCCCAAGGCCCCCACGCACGGCGCCCACTTGCAGCCTGTTGCCGGCCGTTTCGATCGCGCGTCGCCGGCCGGCGGCGCGTCAACCCGTGCTTTGCATGGCGGCCGCGATGCCGTTGATGCTGAGGAAGAGCGCGGATTGCAGCAGTTCCTGGTCGGGCTCGCTGCCCGCGCGGCAGCGGCGGAGCAGCTCGCGCTGGACCAGGTTGAGCACGTCGGTGTAGGGGTTGCGCGCGTCGATCGCGGCCTGGATGACCGGGTTGTTGTCCAGCAGGCGCTGCTGGCCGGTGATGTCGAGCACGGCGCGCTCGCTGCGGGCGAACTCGTCGGCGATCAACTGGTGGAGTCGCCCGTCGGACTCCTGGGCGTAGAGCGCGGCGATCACCAGCCGAGCCCGGGCCATCTCCTGCTGGGCGTTGTCGATCAGCGTGCGGAAGAAATCCCAATCGCGGTAGAGCTGCTGGAGCCGCGGCAGCGACTGGGGATCCTGGGCGCGCACCGTTTCGACGGCCGATCCCAGCCCGTACCAGCCCGGCACGGTGTAGCGCATCTGCGTCCAGGCGAAAACCCAGGGAATCGCCCGCAGGTCGTCGAAACCCACCTCGCCCGCGCTGCGGGCCACCGGGCGCGAGGCGATGGGCAGGTCGCTGATGTGCCCGATGGGGGAAATCGCCGCGTACCAGTCCCAGAAACCGGGGTCGTCGATGAGCTGGCGATACGTCTGCATGGAGGTCTCGGCCAGGGTCTCGAGCAGCGGGGCGTGGGCGGCGCCGGGATCCTCGGCGGGCAGGTCGCCGTTGCGCGAACGGGCCAGGGCCACGATCACCGCGCTAACGATCTGCTCCACGTGCCGGTGGGCGATATCCGGCAGAGCGTAGCGGAAGGTGATCACTTCGCCCTGCTCGGTGAAGCGAATGCGTCCGTTGCGGCTCTGGGCGGGGGTGGCCAGGATCGCCCGGTTGGCCCGTCCGCCGCCGCGTCCCACCGTGCCGCCCCGGCCGTGGAAAATACGCAGGTCGACGTCGTGCTCCCGGCAGACGTCGGCGAGCCGCCCTTGGGCTTTATGCAATCCCCAGTTGGACATGCAGTAGCCGCCGTCCTTGTTGCTGTCGGAGTAGCCGAGCATGATCTCCTGGAGGCCGTCGCGGGCGGCGAGGTGCTCGGCGTAGATGGGGTCGGCGAACAGCTTGCCCATCAGGTCCGGGCCGCGCTCGAGGTCTTCCACCGTTTCAAACAGGGGCACCAGGTCCATCTGCGCGACCACGCCCCGTTCGCCGCGGCGCCACAAGCCGGTCTCCTTCATCAGCACCAGCACAGCCAGCAGGTCGCTGATGTTGTGGGTCATGCTGATGACGTAGGCGCCGATCGAGCCCGGCGCCGAGGCGTGGGTGGCGCGCACCAGCCGGAGCACGTCGAGGAGCTCCTGCGTGGCGGACGATACGGCCACGCCGCAGGCGAGCAGGGGCCGGGCGTTGTCCAGCTCGGCGCGCAGCAGGCGGATCTTGTCGGCTTCGGACAGGCTCACGTAGTCGTCGTGAACGCGGGCGAGGCGGAGCAGTTCGCCGACGGCTTCGGCGTGCACGGCGCTGTGCTGGCGAATGTCCAGCGCCGCCAGGTGAAAGCCGAACGTCCGCGCCCGGATGCGGAGGTCGTCGAGATCGCCGCTGCGCGCCACCGTCGTCAGCCCCGCCTCCATCAAGGCGTCCGCCAGGCCGTCGAGGTCGGCGGCGAAATCGCCGGCGGCATAGGCCGCGGGGTCGCTGCGCGCGGCGGCCAGCTTCAGCATCAACTGGGCGATGCGCACGCGGAACGGCTCGAAACGCATGCCCCGGCGGCGGTCCTCCGTCAACGGCCAACGCGCGTCGTCCTCGGCGATCGCCGCCCGCAGTTCCTCCGGAATGGCCACGCGCCGCGACGACGCCGACAGGTCCTTGCCCAGTTGGTCCAGGGCCTCGGAGTACTGGTCGAGCGCGGCGTTGCGGTATTCCGCCAGCGTCTGGCGGGTGACCGCGCAGGTGACGCGCGGATTCCCGTCCCGGTCGCCGCCGATCCAGGTGCGGTAGCGCAGAAACACCGGCGGCTCGATGGCGAGCCCGTAGTGCGCGTGCAGCGCCTCGCGCAGGTCGCGGTGGAGGCGGGGGATGGTATTCCAAATGCTGTCGCGCAGGAAGTACAGCCCTTGGCGGGCCTCGGCGATGACCGCCGGCCTTTCGGCGCGCAGCTCGTCGGTGCTGTACATCAGCATGATGCCGCGCTCGATCGCCTCCCGGGCGCGCTGGTCCTCGACCGGGGTGAGGCGGCGTTCGTAGCGGTCGGTCAGGGCGGAGGCGATGCCCTGCTGCTGGCGCATGATGCTGCGCCGGCGGGCCTCGGTGGGGTGGGCGGTCAGCGTGGGCTGAATGTCCAGGCGGTGAATGAGCGCGACGAGATCCTCGGAGGACACGCCGCGGCGGTGCAGCTCGGCGACGGCTTCTCCGATGGATTCCGACCGCGGGGCCGTCGCCGAGGCCTGCTGCTCGCGCTGCCGGTTGATCCGCACGATCTCCACCTGCTCGGCCTTGTTGCGCAGGTGAAAGTGAATGGTCAGCGCCTTGAGAATCTCGCGCAGGTGCTCGACGGGGAGGCTGGTGAGCCGGTCGGCCGCCTGACGCCGCGCGGCGTGGTCGGTGTCGGGCCGCCGGCACAGGCTGAGCAGGTCGCGCAGAGCGTCGAGACGCTGGCCGCCGAGGGGGACGATGACGCCGGCGAGCAGGGCGTCGAGCAGTTCAAGGTCGCTGCGCAGTGATTCGGACATGTTCAATCCCAGTCTGTTGTGATGGTCGCGGCGAGCCGGGCGTCGGCGTCGCGCCGCCCGGCGGATCGCGCAGCCCCGCATGAGCCCCGAATAGCGCAGCGCCACGCCGGTTCGGCGCTGCCGTTGCTCCTGCGGATGGTCTTCGGTTGATCCCCGGCCGACTTGCTTCGCCGACCCTGCTTTCTCGGTCTTGCTTTCCGGCCAATCCCGCCCGGGCGTCCAGCGCGTCGGGCGTCCAGCATGCCCCCAGGGCGTCCCGTTTGCCCCCAGGAATGTATCGACCCTGCCGGCCGGTGACAACCGCAGGGCGGCGGCGGGGGGCTGGACACCCCGGAGTGCGGGCGGCGGACGATGTGACCGCCGCCGGGGCCGACATTTCGCCCTTGGGGGGCAAGGCTGAGCGCCGGAACGTGGGCGCGCAGACCGTCGCGCCGCAGGCCCCGGATCGAATAGGGAAAATACTAACACGGCCGTCGCCGCAGCGGAATGGGCCCGCGGGTTGTTGCCCGCCGCCCCCGGCGGGCGGGTCCAAAGCGCCCCGGGCGCTGAGTACTCGGCGCCGGTGGATTTCGCCCCGCCGGAATTCGCCCCCGGGGGCGGGCGCGCACTTGCCACGCCGGTCGCTCGCGCGGTAGCATTCGGGCATCATGTTCTGTCGAAACTGCGGCAAAGCGCTGCCTGACGATTCGGCGTTCTGCGACGGCTGTGGCCGGCCTACCGATCTGCCCGCCCCCGCGCCGCACGCGTATGCGGGGCCCGGTCACGGTCATCCCGGTTACCATCCGCACGCCAAGTCGCGGATCGCGGCCGGTCTGCTGGGTATCTTTCTGGGCAGTTTCGGCATCCATCGCTTCTACCTCGGCTTTCACGGGGTGGGCGTGCTGCAACTCATCCTCACCTTCGTGACCTTCGGCGTGGCCGGCATCTGGGGCTTCATCGAGGGCATCGTCATCCTGGCCGGCGGCTTTCCGGCCGACGCCAACGGCGTGCCCCTGCGCGACTGACCGGGGCGCGCAGGCGGAGGCGGCGGGCCAATCGGGCGCGGTTGGCCGCATTTTCGTTGCTCCGCGCGGGGCCAATCGCGATAATTGACGTGTCATCCGTTCGTGCGAAGCAGGTCCCCTCGTCTCGCTGACGGAGCCACGTCCATGTTCGAGCCCATCCCGCCCGACTACCTGGTTGACAAGGTCGTTCCCCCCACGGACGACGGGCCCAGCGTGCTGCTGGCCGACGGCCGATGGTGCGGGCACGGCGAGCCCCGCTACCACGTCTGGGACGTGCGCCTGCACGACGCGGACGCCTTCGAGGTGCAACTGCCCGCGGTCAGCGAGCAGGACCCCATGCCGCCGGCCGTCCGCCTGACGCCGCCGGGCGGCGCGGCGTTTTTGCTGTATGACCCGCGGCGTCACCTGGCCAGCGTGTTCGCCTGTGCGGGTGCGTGCGGCGTGGATCCGCGTTTCGGCTACCGTCAGATCTGCCCGGACTGCGGCGGGCGGCGTTTCAAGGTGAGCGTGGGGTTCGAGGTGCCGGACGAGGCGGCCGTCCCCAACGACACGAGCTGGTTCGCCCTGGCTATTGAGTGCACCGCATGCCGTCGCCAGGTGATTGCCTTCGAGGACGAGACGGCCTAGCGGGCCGGTGCGGCGCCGGGCGGTGAGCCGGACATCGGGCGGGGTCGCGCCGTGGACCAGGTGAAGGATCTTCGGCGCGGTGCGGCGCCGGGCGGTGAACCGGGCATCGGGCGGGGTTGGATTTGTAGTAATTGGGTAAACTGGGGTATGAAGCCAGACTTGTAAATGGCTTCGTTTTTTCATTTTTCTGCGCGCGGCTTGAGGGCGAAAACCGCATTGGCGGTAGCGCCAGTTGGGAAAATGGCATGGCTTAAAATGGCTTCGTTTTTTCGTCGCGTCGTGCATGAGGATTCTCCGCAGCCGGACTCGCCTGGGTAAGAGCCGCTGGCGAATCCGGGGTACGCGTGACCAACGATCCACTTCTCAGACAGGGGGCTTCCTACCCCTGTTCACCTGCTCTCCTGCTCAGCGTTCACCTCACTAACCAGGGTGCCATGGCCAAGCACGGCGGCGGCTCGGACAGCATGGCCAAGCTCGACGGCGGCTTGGGTGCCATGGCTAAGCTCGACGGAGTCGAGCGCCGCCATGCGAGAGGCAGTCAGTTCGCCAGGGTGCCATGGCCAAGCACGGCGCGAACGGGCCGGACGCGCGGTAGGGGTTGACCGCCGTGCGCCGCCATGCCGCCGTACACCACTGCCCCCTGTCAACCAGCTAGTTTCGATGCCCATCCCTTAATCCCTTAATCCCTTAATCAATCCCTTGATCCCTGAATCCCTGCCGTTCAGCCAATCCCGCGGGCCCGGATCGCACTGGCTCACCTGTTCACCAGCTCGCTTTTCACCTCCTCTTTCCCGTACGGCTCTGCATCCACCCTTAATAACGCGCAGGGTGATCTATCCAGGGCCCCTGGCGGGGTCAGAAACGCGGAAAAATCGGAGTTGAGGCGATTGGGAGACTGAGGGGCCCGCTGCCGGCCCCGGATCATTCGTTGGCTATCTGTGGGTCGAGTGTTTGCGGCGATCAGCGGTTGGCGGTTTGCGCTTCTTCAAATGGGTCGATGGATCCAGGGTTGGGTGAATAGTCCGCGGATTTCGCAGATTACGCTGATTTTCCAGGGGTGTGGGGGGCGGAGGTCGCCGGGGGGATGGTGGAAAAGTATAGGCCTCGGCGGGCCGGATGGTAAGATCGTTGGGCGAGATGCGATTCGGCCGACGCGGCGGCATTGAGCCAAGGAATGTCAGAGGTGATGTCTTGGAGGCCGCCGGCGTCGGGAACGCGGCGACTCTGTTTTGGCAAATGCGTACGATAGCTCTATCGATTGCGATCGTGAACGCCGTTGGCGATCGTGCACGCACATGCGGATATCGGAGAATCATCATGAGCAGAGACGTCTTTGTCTTGGGCCTCCCGGTATACTCATTCTGCCTTCGCGCGGTCGTGCTCATCGCGCCAGGCATGCTCATTCTGCTCGGCGGGCAGAGCCCTCCGCAGGTTTCGTCCGAGACGGCGCGTCTCTCCGAGATGGTCGGCCAAGCCTTGTATCCCGATAACCCGGTTTCCCTTCTGGCATACGCTGTATTGATTTGCCTTCCGGGCGTATTCTTTGTTCTCGCGGCGGACTTGCTCGGCGAGTTCACCTTCGCGAAGATGATGCCTATGAGTAAAACGCCAACTGCAATCTGGCAGGTCCTGGGTTATGCAGTATCGATTGCGGCATCGGCGTTTGCGGCTCTTCGACTTGTATCAGGTTGATCCGGCTCCCGCCGACTCCCGGCCCGCTACCCCAGTCGTCCAAAAGGGCCTCGGCCCGCCCGTGTTTCGCATCGCGGATTTGGAAGAGGGCCGGCCCCTGTGGCTCAACAGTGATATAGAGGAAGATTGGCCTCTGGACGGAATCACTGATACGCAGGTGAGTTTCCGACGCGGAGGATGTGACGGAGTGAATCGACAGCACCCGTCCCGCACGGGCAAACAGTCTGCCCAACCGGGCTCCGAGTTGAGCCGTGGAGACCTTCACGGCGCGCACAGCTCCACATATTCCCGTACGATCTCCGTGTCCGGCCGATCCGCCTCCAAGAGGCGTTGGGCGTGCTGCAAGAGCTCCGCGTCACCACACGCTTCGCTCCCGACCAACTCATAGAAGGCATCGAGGGACCACGGGCGCTTGGCATGAACGTTGTGGATCGCCTGCAGCGCCCGTGCGCGCCACGGGCCTTCCAGATTTGCAACGACAATAGCCCCGAATACGTCGCCACGGCGTCCGTCCAGTTGTCGTTCAAGGGCCTGCTCGACTCCGTCCACGCCATAAAGGTCGAGGTAGACATTCAGCGCGCTCTGGACATGAAACCGCCGCGATGATTCACCCTCACGGATGAACCGCTGGAGTATCGTCCGTCGCTGCGGCACATCGTAGTAACGCAGCAACTGGAGCGCCGCCAGCGCCTGCTGGTCCTTTTCGAAAGCGGTTGCAATCAGTGGAATGAATTCACGGAAGGTCCGCTCCGGCGCAGCGCGGCGGATACACGCCATCACCGTGAACTGATGCTCATGCGGCATCCGTCCGTATCGCGCGACAATCCAATGCCTGACATCCGGGTGTCGGACCGCGATTTCCATGAAGGTATCGATCGTATCCTGATCCTCGACCTCCCCGGTCGCCACCAGGGGCAGCAACCGCCGAAACTCCGTGAGCGGATCCGCCGTCACGTCAATCCGCCGCTCGGCCGCATCCAGAGCTGCTTGGCTGCCCATCCATGCCGCGACGACCAGCACCACCCCCAGCCCGATACCGACGACCCATCGCCGGGGAAACGATTTACCCTCGCCTGCGGTACTGCTGGCTTGGGGAGCAGGCGTGATGCGGCTGCCGCATTCGGGACACGTCCCGCTTTGATTCCCGGTGAGATCGTAGCCGCAGGCGGGACACGCCCCCAGCGCAGGCCTGGGGCCCGCCCGTCCGCTCCGGAGCGATCGAACCAGCAAGACCAAGGGATAAGGCAGTAACAGAATAGGGTAAATCCAAGGCCACAGGCGCGCTTCCAGCCCGATCGGGCGTTTCCAGAGCCGAAGAATGCATCCCGGCCGATCAATCCCCCAGGCACTGACGGGATACTGCTTCGGATTGTACGGCCCGCATAGCACGATGCCCGCGTCCTTCCGTGTGTAGACGACGCGCAGCCAGGCGACGTCGGTCTTGAAAGTACGAACGTATACAGGCCATGGGGTTGGTGCGGCGATCCCGAACGGCGACCACGCATAGCGGTAGACCTCCGCCGCTAGAATGCCGACCCCGATGATCGCCATCAAGAATGCGATCGCAGCCCGCGCGCGTCGTTTCCGTCGCGATTTCGATAGGGATTGTGGCATCGATTGGTCCCTGAAGAGCACTCGGCGCCCAGTCCAGCGGCCGTTGCGCTGACTCGATACAAACGTGCATCGTAATGCCGGTTTGGTCCGATCTCCAGGGTAATGCTCAGATGAAGCTGGGTAAATGGGGGCAAGAAGGACAGTTACCTGTTTTTTCAATAGGGACAGTCACCCGTTTGTTCTTGATTCTACCGCTGAAACGGTCATATGCTGTGCGGCATGCCGCGTACCGCTCGCATTGTGGGGCCGGGACTTGCCCATCATGTTGTCCAGCGGGGCAACAACCGGCAGGATGTGTTCTTCGTCGATGATGATCGCCAGGCCTATCTCGACCTCCTCCGCGAACAGGCCGAGAAGTTCGCGCTCACGGTTCTCGGCTACTGCCTGATGACCAATCACGTGCACCTCATCGCGATTCCGGACCGGCCTGACAGCCTGGCCAAGGCCGTCGGGCGGACCAATTTCCGCTACACGCAGTACATCAACCGGCTTCACGGCCGATCGGGGCATCTCTGGCAGAACCGTTTCTTTTCCTGCATGCTGGATGACGCCCACACCTGGAACGCCCTGCGCTACGTGGAGCGCAACCCGGTGCGGGCGAAGATGGTGCGCGTGCCTTGGCGCTATCCCTGGTCGAGCGCTGCGGCGCATGTTGAGGGTGAGGATCCGACGGGCGTGTTGGATATGGCGCGTTGGCGGCGATTGTGGAAGCCGGAGCGCTGGCGTGAAGCCCTGTGCGAGCGCCAGGGCGAGGAGGCGCGCAGCCTGTTGCGTAACCGGACGCACACCGGTCGCCCGCTGGGCAGCGACCGCTTCATTGCCAAGTTGGAGAGCACGTTGGGACGGCGGCTGCGGGCGTTGAAGCGCGGCCGACCCCGGAAGGAAAGGTCAGGAGGACCGCCGGCAAACCGAAAATAGGTGACTGTCCCTATTTGTTGAAAATAGGTGACTGTCCCTATTTGTTCACTATTTGTTCAAGTCGCATGACGCCGTTTCCGGGGTGGCGCCGCAGTCCTCAGCAATTGGGCCGATGATGTCGTCGAATCGCGGGAGCGGCGCCGCCAGCGATGCTGCTGCAACGTAGCTGCTCAGATCCCTGCTCACATACCAGTGAACGAGCGCTAGGGCGTCGTGGTCACACACGGTCATCGCCGAGACGAACGCGTTGATCAGGACGGCGCCGTTGCTCGTCATCGCCGGGGCCGGGGGCGCAGGCGGAGCACTGTCGTTGTCGACGACTGTGATTTCGAAGTGGGCTCCCCGAGCAGATGTTCCGGGCACATTCTCAACTTGGATCTCTTCGAGAGCACCAGGATGTTCGATGGCAACCACCCACTCCAACCGGCTGCGGGGTTCAGCAACCGAGTCGTCAGACGCGATGGCGTAGGACGAGTAGGTCGTCCCGGAAGCGTCCGTCGGCGGCATGGGTGCTGGGAATCCGGGAACGACATGGACACCCGGATGCAGAGACGCTGGCTTTGCCGTCACGACAGCGCCGTCAACGGGCGCGCCCGTATCGGCGAGCCGGATGGTGAACCGGGCCATTGCGGGTTCCGGAAACCAATCGACGGGCCACGCGGTCCAACAGGATGCACCGGCAACCCCAACACAAAGCAACAACGTAACCAGCAGCCCCAATCGCCGCGCCGGCGATCGCATTGGCCGTGCATTCAACATCGCTCTTTCCTTGCGTGCTTCGATTCATCGAGTAGGAACGGTTGCCTGTTTCGGGCCGTCACCGTCCTAGCTGCCACCGTCGCTGTAATCTGGTTTTTCAGACCGGGCTCGCCGAGAGCGAATGCGTCCAGGACTTCCGCAGCTATCCAGATGGGCAGGTCCGGGAATTCGCTGTAGCTCGCCCGGTAGTGCGTCACAAACGGTTCATTGGAGCGTAAGGTCTCTTCGTGGAGTTGGGCTTTCCATTCCACGAATCGGAAGCGTTTGAAGAAATTGGCTTGCATCGTGTGCCCGAACGACACCAACAACTAGCTACGTTCCCGTTTCGACTTCGTCCCCGTTTCGACTTCACAACAACTAGCCCTTAGCCAAGCGTGAAA
>NPIF01000017.1_pt2 | contig 137002 bp, 124 predicted proteins | sample 8637461 | NCBI WGS metagenome assembly NPIF01 (sample SAMN07420641, study PRJNA396082) | bioreactor metagenome | isolation source: sample BR12 brine-fed electro-methanogenic bioreactor BR | place: Japan: Kochi | collected 2016-12-09 | reverse complement strand
CGGTGACCGACAGGCGCAGGTAGGTGATGTTTCTGCCGAAGGGATCGGTGAGCGTGCTCATCATGGGGACAGTGTTTAGCCTGTAGCGCGTGGCGATGCAAGCCTTGTGAGGCCATACGCGTGAAATATTGCATCTACCACCCACTACCTCTGAAGGAGTACTACCACAGAGAGTGTGGGTGTGTTTTATGCCCGTATGCACTGGAAATATGGGCATTTTTTCTGGTTTAAAGCGGTTTTTGCACGGTTGCGTCGCAGTGCCCGCTTCCCCTAGCTTGACCTACATCAAGGCCGCTGTCCGGGTCAAAGCCATAGCGTTTGTACGCATATAACGACAAAGCGTTTGCATGGGGTGCGGCATGATGGAGACAGCGATCACTCGGACGCAATTCCTCCGCGGCGACATACGCGGCGAGCGGCGTGCAGTGCGCCCGCCCTGGGCGCTGGAGGAGTGGCTGTTCGTTGACCGTTGCGATCGCTGCGGCAAGTGCCTGAGTGCCTGCCCCCAGGGTTTGCTCATCGCCGGCCGCGGCGGATTCCCCAAGGTCAATTTTCAGCACGGCGAGTGTACCTTCTGCGGCGCCTGCCTGGAACAGTGCTCGCGCGGCGCGCTGCGCGCCTACGACAACGAAGCGCCCTGGCAGTTACAGGCCGTCATCGGCGACAACTGCCTGGCCCACCACGGCGTGGTGTGCCGCACCTGCGGCGAGCAATGCGAAACCCGCGCCATCCAGTTCCGTCCCACCGTCGGCCGCGTGCCCCAGCCCGAAATGAACATGGCGCTGTGCAACGGCTGCGGCGCCTGCGTCCGCCCCTGTCCCGCGGCGGCCGTGACCATGCATTACCACTCCCATCCCGTCGAGGTACCCGCATGAATGAGTCCGTGAACCAGGGATCGTCCGCCATCTCCATCGCAGGTGTGCTGGTGCATACGCGCCCCGAGCGCATCGACTCGGTGCGGACACAGTTGACGCAGCTGCCGGGCGTCGAAATTCACGCCGTCACTCCCGAAGGAAAGCTGGTGGTGACGGTCGAGGAAGACGATGAGCGCATGACCGGTGAAACGGTGATGCACATGTACGAAATCGACGGCGTGTTGTCCGCCGCAATGATTTACCACCATTTCGAGAATGATGCTGCCGAACAGGAGGCCTCGCTATGAAACTGACCAGGCGTGATTTCATCAAGAGCAATGCCATTGCGGCCACCGCAGCCGCTGCGGGTGTCACCCTGCCCGGCGTCAAGTCGGCGCTGGCCTCGACACAGACCAAGATCCGCTGGGACAAGGCCGCCTGCCGTTTCTGCGGCACCGGCTGCTCGGTGCTGATCGGCACCAAGGACGGCCGCGTGGTGGCCACCCAGGGCGATCCCGATGCGCCGGTCAATCGCGGCCTCAACTGCATCAAGGGTTACTTCCTGTCCAAGATCATGTACGGCAAGGATCGTCTGACCACGCCGCTGCTGCGCATGACCAACGGCAAGTACGACAAGGAAGGCGAGTTCACTCCCATCAGCTGGGACCAGGCCTTCGACATCATGGCGCAGAAGTGGAAGGAGTCGCTGAAGAAGGACATGGCCGCCAATGCCGGCAAGCCGGCGGATCAGCTGACCTCCAGCATTTCCATGTTCGGTTCCGGACAGTGGACGGTGTGGGAAGGTTATGCCGCTGCCAAGCTGTACAAGGCCGGCTTCCGCTCCAACAACATCGATCCCAACGCGCGTCACTGCATGGCGTCCGCCGTGGCCGGCTTCATCCGCACCTTCGGCGCCGACGAACCCATGGGCTGCTATGACGACCTCGAGCATGCCGACGCCTTTGTGCTGTGGGGCTCGAACATGGCGGAGATGCATCCGATCCTGTGGTCGCGCCTCACCGACCGCCGCCTCACCGCAAATCACGTCAAGGTCGCCGTGCTGTCCACCTTCGAACACCGCAGTTTCGAACTGGCGGACATCCCCATGGTGTTCGAGCCGCAGACCGATCTGGCCATCCTCAACTTCATCGCCAACTACATCATCCAGAAGGGCGCGGTGAACAAGGACTTCGTCGCCAAGCATGTCAACTTCAAGAAGGGCGAGGGCGATATCGGCTACGGCCTGCGTCCGACCCATGCCCTGGAGCAGAAGGCGACCAGCAACGGTTATCCCGGCGCCGACGGCAAGCCCAAGGGCAACGCGGGCAAGATGGAGCCGAGCAGCTTCGACGAGTACAAGGCCTTCGTCGCCGAATACACCGTCGACAAGGTATCCAAGCTGTCCGGCGTGTCGAAGGAGCACCTCATCGAACTGGCCGAACTGTATGCCGATCCGAAGCGCAAGGTGGTGTCCTACTGGACCATGGGCTTCAACCAGCACACCCGCGGCACCTGGGCCAACAACCTCGTCTACAACATCCATCTGCTGACCGGAAAGATCTCCGAGCCGGGCAACGGTCCGTTCTCCCTCACCGGCCAGCCCTCGGCCTGCGGCACTGCGCGCGAGGTCGGCACCTTTGCCCATCGCCTGCCGGCGGATCTGGTGGTGGCCAACGCCGACCACCGCGCCTTCTCCGAGAAGGTGTGGAAGCTGCCGGAAGGCACGCTCAACGGCAAGGTCGGCGCCCATGCCGTGTTGATGGCGCGTCTGCTCAAGGACGGCAAGATCAACTGCTACTGGCAGATGTGCAACAACAACATGCAGGCCGGTCCCAACATCAACGAGGAGCTGTATCCCGGCTGGCGCAATCCGGCCAACTTCATCGTGGTGTCCGATCCCTATCCCACCGTTTCCGCCATGGCGGCCGATCTGATTCTTCCCACCTCCATGTGGGTTGAGAAGGAAGGCGCCTACGGCAACGCTGAGCGTCGCACCCAGTTCTGGCGCCAGCAGGTGAAGGGGCCGGGCGAGTCACGCTCCGACCTGTGGCAGATCATGGAGTTCGCCAAGCGCTTCAAGATGGAGGAGGTGTGGCCGGCGGAACTGCTCGCCAAGAAGCCCGAGTACAAGGGCAAGACCCTGTACGACGTTCTGTTCACCAACGGCTTCATCAATCAGTTCCCCAAGCAGAAGGTGACCGACTCGCAGGGCAACGTCTACGACAACGACGAGATGGAGCACTTCGGCTACTACGTGCACAAGGGGTTGTACGAAGAGTACCGCCTGTTCTCGCTCGACGGCCCGAAGAAAGGCCACGAGCTGGCGGAGTTCGACCACTACCACAAGGTGCGCGGCCTGCGCTGGCCGGTGGTGGACGGCAAGGAAACCCTGTGGCGCTATCGCGAAGGCTACGACCCGCATGTCCCCGCCGGTGCCGGCGTGGCGTTCTACGGCCAGAAGGACGGCAAGGCCAACATCATCGCGTTGCCCTACCAGCCCGCTGCGGAGGCGCCGGACAAGGACTACGACCTTTGGCTGTGCACCGGCCGCGTGCTGGAGCACTGGCATTCCGGCTCGATGACGCGCCGCGTGCCCGAGCTGTATCGCGCCTTCCCCGACGCCCTGGTGTTCATGCATCCCGACGATGCCCATGCGCGCGGTCTCAAGCGCGGCATGATGGCCAAGCTGGTCACCCGCCGCGGCGAAGTGGTCGCCCAGGTGGAGACGCGCGGCCGCAACCGTCCGCCGAAGGGATTGATCTTCATTCCGTTCTTCGACGCGGGTCGTCTGGTCAACAAACTCACCCTCGACGCCACCTGTCCGATCTCCAAGGAAACGGACTTCAAGAAGTGCGCGGTCAAGGTGGAGCGGGCCTAATCACGGCGCATGCATGCGATGAGCGACAGCAACGACAGCAAGGGTGTCAGCCGGCGGCGGTTTCTTGGCGATGTGGCCAAGACCGCCTGCGGCGTGGCCCTGCTCGGCCTCGGCGTGGGCTTGTACTCACGCCAGGCCGCGTCGCTGCCCGCCACCGCATTGCGGCCGCCGGGCGCGCTGGCCGAGGAGGATTTTCTCGGCGCCTGCGTGCGTTGCGGCCTGTGTGTGCGTGACTGTCCGTTCGACACCCTGCGCCTGTCGCAGCTGGGCGAGGAGGTGGCCAACGGCACGCCGTATTTCGTCGCCCGCGAGGTGCCGTGCGAAATGTGCCCGGACATTCCCTGCATCAAGGCCTGTCCCACCGGGGCGCTCGATCACGGCCTTACCGAAATCGACGACTCGCGCATGGGCCTTGCGGTGGTGGTGGACCAGGAGAGCTGCATCGCTTTTCAGGGGCTGCGGTGCGAGGTCTGCTTCAACATCTGTCCGATACGCGGCAAGGCGATTTCGCTGGAACTGCAACACAACACCCGTTCCGGCAAGCATGCGCTGTTCATCCCGGTGGTGCATTCCGATGCCTGCACCGGCTGCGGCAAATGCGAGAAGGCCTGCATTCTGGAAGAGGCGGCCATCAAGGTACTGCCCCTGCACCTGGCCAAGGGCATGCTGGGCAAGCATTACCGCCTCGGCTGGCGCGAAAAGGAGAAGGCCGGCGGCAGCCTGGTGACGCCCGATCAGCAGCATCAGTACAACCTGCCGGAAGGCATGCGTTACGACTACGAAGGCCGTGGCCTGATTGTGGATGAGGCGGCCGTGCCGACACCGTTCGGCGACAATCCGCTGGAAACGCTCAAGCGCGGCAAGGAGCGCTTGTGATGCAGCCCGATCAACGTCCAGGCAGTGAAGCGATCGCCGCCAAGGGCTGGTGGGCCGCCCACCGCTGGCTGCTGCTGCGCCGCGCCGCCCAGCTGTCGATACTGGCGCTGTTCCTGGCCGGTCCGTGGTTCGGCCTGTGGATCGTCAAGGGCACCATCGCCTCCAGCCTGACGCTGGACGTGTTGCCGCTCACCGATCCCTATCTGCTGTTGCAGATGGTGTTGACCGGGCACAGCCCGGAGCAGGCCGCGCTGATCGGCGCACTGATCGTGCTGGTCTTCTATCTGCTGGTCGGCGGCCGTGTCTACTGTTCCTGGGTCTGCCCGGTGAACCTCGTGACCGACGCTGCGGCGTGGCTGCACCAGCGTCTGGGCATCAAGCATACCGCCCAGTTCCGGCGCAGCACGCGCTACTGGATATTGGGACTGACGCTGCTGCTGGCACTGGCCTCGGGAACCCTGCTGTGGGAGCTGGTCAATCCGGTATCCATTGTTTACCGCAGTCTGATTTTCGGCGTGGGGTTCGCCTGGCTGCTCGTGCTGGCGATCTTCCTGTTCGATCTGTTCGTCAGCCGCCGGGGCTGGTGCAGCCATCTGTGTCCGGTAGGCGCGTTCTACAGCCTGTTGGGCCACTTCAGCGTGTTGCGCATATCGGCCGATGCCCGCGAACGCTGCAACGATTGCATGGATTGCTACGCGGTGTGCCCGGAGCCGCAGGTGATACGCCCGGCCCTGAAGGGGGCGGAGCAGAAGATTGGACCGGTCATCATGTCGGGCAACTGCACCAATTGCGGGCGTTGCATCGACGTATGCAGCAAGGACGTGTTTAACGTGAGTACCAGATTCAACAATTCGACAACCAGCCAGTTTGCGCATAAGACGGAGGTAACGCCATGAAAAGGTCGATGGTGTTGGGAGGAGTGCTGTTGCTTAGTGTTTTCGGCAGTGCGTCGCTGATGGCGGCGGACAAAGTCGTTTCGCTGCGCGGCGATCAGGACATATCAGAGGCATCGCAGTCTGCCGAGCTCAAGCATTGGCAGGACCGCGATCCGATTCCGCGCGACTACGTGCAGCAGCCGCCCTTGATTCCGCACACCAACGAGGGCTACGTCATAAACCTGAAGTTCAACAAATGCCTGACATGCCATAGCTGGGCCAATTACAAGCAGGCCAAGGCGACCAAGATCAGCCAGACCCACTTCAGTGATCGGGAAGGCAACGATCTGGCAAACGTTTCGGCGCGGCGCTACTTCTGCACCCAGTGCCATGTGCCGCAGGCCGACGCCAAGCCGCTGGTGGAAAACACCTTCACGCCGCTGCCTGCCGTCAGCGGCCGGTAACCGTGATGCCGCCGCTTCGCTCGTGGCCGTCGCAGGGTTGCGGCGGCCGTCGATGAGCACGAATTAGAGAGCGAGATACAGCCATGTCCAATGAAGACAAAAAAAGCTGGTGGGCCATGCTGAAGCGGCCCAGTGCACGCTACTCCATGGGCAGCCTGCTTGTGGTTGGCATAGCCGCAGGCATCATCCTGTGGGGCGGCTTCAATACCGCCATGGAAGCCACCAACAACGAGCAGTTCTGCATCTCCTGCCATGAGATGAAGGAAAACGTCTACATGGAGTACCAGAACACAATCCACTACAACAACCGAACCGGCGTACGGGCGACCTGCCCCGACTGCCATGTGCCGAAGGAGTGGACGCACAAACTGGTGCGCAAGATCCAGGCGAGCAACGAGCTGCTGCACAAAGTGTTGGGCACCATCGACACGCCGGAGAAGTTCGAGGCCAAGCGCCTGCAACTGGCACGCAACGTATGGCACTCGATGAAGAAGACCGACTCGCGCGAATGCCGCAACTGCCACGACTACGAGTCGATGGACTACACCAAGCAGGGTCGCCGCGGCCGCGCGCAGCACGTGGAAGGCTTCGATCAGGGCAAAACCTGCATCGACTGCCACAAGGGTATCGCCCACTCGCTGCCGGCGATGTACGAGGAGGACCCCTCCGCCGCACTGGGCGGGCCGAAGTAACCGGGGAGCAGAACCGGCGCGACCGTCACGCGCCGGGCTGGGAGTCGCAAGGGGCGCCGCGAGGCGCCCCTTTTTTTATTGAACAGCGACCAGGCACAGGGCGCCCATGGGGGCCGTGGCCGGACGGCAGGCAGGATGGTAGAGCGCCGCGGTGATCGGGATGCGCTAAACAAGTGTTCCGAATTACCGGCCAGTTTCTGTGGGTCGGGCTGAAGCCCGACAGCGGCGGCTGACTCACCCCAAAAGCCGTCGGACTAAAGTCCGACCCACAAAATTCGCGTAGGTTGATCTGGTTGCAATTTCGGAACAGCTATTTAGGCAGGTATGCCGGCCGCAGCTTCCCGCGCTTCGGGGCGGAGGGGGTGCAACGGCAGCACGATGCGGAAGGTGGTGCCCTTGCCCACGGTACTGGTCACCTCAATGTGCCCGCCGTGCTTGGTGACGATACCGTAGGCGATGGACAGCCCGAGGCCGGTGCCGTGTCCCACGGGTTTGGTGGTGAAGAAGGGATCAAAGATACGGCCCAGGTTTTCGGCGGGGATGCCGCGCCCGGTGTCGCTGATTTCGATGCTGACGCCGTCGCTTACCGGCCGGGTGCGCACGGTAATAGTCCCCTGTCCGTCGATGGCCTGCGCGGCGTTGACCAGCAGGTTGACGAACACCTGGTTGAGTTGCTGCGGCAGGCATTCGATCAGGGGGAGGGGCTGGAGGTCACGCACAACCTCCGCCTTGTACTTGAGCTCGTTGTGCACGATGTTGAGTGTGGACTCCAGCCCGCTGTTGAGATCGGCCGGCTTCCATTCGGCCTGGTCCACATGGGAGAAGTCCTTCAGGTCCTGCACGATGTGCTTGACGCGCTCGACGCCGTCCTCTGACTCCAGCAGCAGCTTGCCGATGTCTTCGCGCAGGAAGCTGTAATCCACTTTCTGCTTCAATCCGGCGATCTCTTCCGTGTCCCGGCCCTGCTGGTCATAGGCGTCGATGACCTGCAGCAGCGATTCCACGTAGTCTCGCAGGGTGTGGATGTTTGACATGACGAAGCCGATAGGGTTGTTGATCTCGTGCGCAACGCCGGCGGCGAGCTGGCCGACGGACGCCATCTTCTCCGATTGCAGCAGTTGGGCCTGCGTATCGGAAAGTTTGCGATTGAGTTGCAGCTGCTCCTCCTTTTCCCGTTGCAGCCGCGCATTGGCTTCGGTGAGCTGGGCGGTGCGTACCGCCACTTCCTTTTCCAGCTGGGCACGTGAGTCGAGCAGCACTTGTTCGGCGGCCTTGCGTTCGGTGATGTCCAGGCCCGAGCCGACAAGGCCGGCGAAGTGGCGGCCGCGTGTAGGACGCAGCACGGTGCTTTCCAGGAACCAGCGATAGGTGCCGTCTTCCCGGCGCACGCGGAATTCGTGATTGAATGCGGTGTGGTCGCGGCCCGCAGCCTTCAGCGCGGCGAGATAATCCGCCCGATCGTCGGGATGGATGCACTCCTGCCAGTGATCGTTGGCAAGTTCCTGCGGCGTGAGGCCGGTGAGCCGCTGCCAGGCACTGTTGAAAAACACCCGCCGGCCCGCGTCGTCGCCGATCCAGATGAGCAGGGGGACGCTGTCGGCCAGGGAGCGGAAGCGCAGTTCGCTTTCATGCAGGGCGCCGAGCAGGTTGCGCTGAACGTCGTCGGGCACCGTCCCTGACTCTTCCGCCGCTGCCGGCAGGTCCGGGGGCGCGTCGCCGGGCCGGCTGCGCTCCAGCACCAGCCGGCCCATGTCCTTGTCCGAGCCCATGATGTGCTCGACGAGCCAGTTCACCAGATAATCGAGCACGGCGGCGTTGAGGTTGGTGGAGTCGAGGGGGGCGTTGTCGGCGAGGGGGCGTATCTTGCGCGTGAAATCGTCATGCTGCGCCTTGTGCAGCGCATAGTGCTGCGCCAGCTCCGGGCCGGCGGCGCGCATGATCTCCTCCTCCGTGGTGAAGTGATAGAAGGTGTAGTCGTAGAGACCACGCAGGATGGCGCGCAGGGTGTTCTCGTCGCTGCCGGTGGAAACGGCTTCATCCAGCTGGTTCACCATCTCCACCAGTCGGCGGTGTTGGTAGTCCACGCTGGCGAGGCCCACGCTCAAGCTGTCGTTCCAGGCGAATATGGCCATAGTGTTACCGAAAGCAGTGTCTTTGCTAAAGATAGCAGATTGACGGACGAACGGTACCTCCCTTGAATTCCGGGAAGAACGGCCTTTACTAAGGGCGGTGCCTCTGCATCGGCGCACATACTCGTGCGCTATCCCAGTAAGCAAATGGATTACAGGCGGCGAAACTGCCAATCCCTTTCCGCCGCCGCGTTAGGGAGGAACAGAAGATGAACGAGCAATTCATGCAGCACGGGGCGTTCAGCTGGTGCGAGCTGATGACCACGGACGTCGCCGCGGCCAAGGCCTTTTACAGTGGCCTGTTCGGCTGGGAAACCGAAGACATGTCGATGCCGGGCATGACCTATACCGTGGTCAAGGTCGGCGGCAACGATATGGGTGTCGGCGGCATCATGGCCACGCCCCCGGAGGCCCAGGGCATGCCGCCGATGTGGGGCGCCTACGTCACGGTCGATGACGTCGACGCGACGGCGCAAACCGCCACGAAGCTGGGCGGCAAGGTTCTGGTGCCGCCGCGGGACATACCCAAGGTCGGCCGCTTTTGCGTGATCCAGGACCCGCAGGGTGCGGTCATCAACGCCATTACCTATATAAAGATGTGAGCGGGAGGTGTTGATGGGGGTCGCGTTGCTCTACCCATCCTGCAGGATGGGCAGGACGCGCTCTGGTTGCCGCATCGACGCTCCCCTACAGGTCGAGCTGGAATCCCTTCTCCCGAAACAGGCACAGGGCTGCGTCGACGACGGCGGCGTCAAATTGGGTAGCGCGTTTCGAGCTCACCTCTTCCAGCGCCGCATTGATGCCGAGTCCGGGACGATAAGGGCGATGTGAGGCCATGGCCTCGATGACATCGGCCACCGCCAGGATGCGCGCTTCGAGCAGGATTTCGTCGCCATGCAGCCCCAGTGGGTAGCCGGTGCCGTCGAGACGTTCGTGATGCTGATGAACGGCTTTGGCAACGGGCCAGGGGAAGTCGATGCCCTTGAGAATCTCGTAGCCTGCGGCGGGATGTTTCGTGATCAGCCGATATTCGGGATCAGTGAGGCGGCTGGGTTTACTGAGGATCTCCGCAGGGATATAGATTTTGCCGAGGTCATGCACGACCGCCGCGACGCGAAGTCCTTCGATCAGATGATCCGGCAACTCCATTTCGCGGGCTATGGCGCTGGCGAGGTGTTCGACCCGGCGTTGATGGCCGGCCGTATACGGGTCCCTTAGTTCCACTATCGCCGCGATGGCCGCGATGGTTTCCAGGAGATTGTTCTTCAGTCGCATCTCGCTCTCGCGCAACGACCGTGTACGTTCATCGACCACGTCTTCGAGGTGTTCACGAAGTTGGTGCAGCTCCAGATGCGTATGCACCCGCGCCAGCAACTCCTCGCGGTGAAATGGCTTGGTGACGTAGTCCACAGCGCCCGCGCGAAATCCCTTCAATATTTCCTGGGTCTCCGACAGGGCGCTGACGAAGATTACCGGCACGCTGCGCAGTTGCGGTTCCTCTTTCAACAGTCGGCAGACCTCGAAGCCGTCCATGTCCGGCATGTTGATGTCGAGCAGAATGAGTTGGGGTGGTTCGAGCCTGGCGGCGCGCAGCGCCAGCGCGCCGCTGATGGCGGAGCGGACCGTATAGCCGGCGCCGTTGAGCAGGTCGGTGAGCAGGCGCAAGGATGCCGGCGTATCGTCGACGGCCAGGATATACCCTGTATCAGCAGCGGTCATAAAGGCTCTCTACCACACTCACGGTGTGTCGAGGGGGCGCGACGTCCCTGCCACAGTCTGAATCACGTCCAGCACATGAGGATAATTGAATTCGTCGACCAGTTGCCAGAGGGTGTCGGCCAGTTCGGGGTCGGTATCGTGGATACGGGCGATTGCGGCGTCGATGCGCACCCGATCCAAAGATTCCAGCGCGACTCGCAAATCCTCGCGCAGTCCCGGCGCCAACGCTGACAGCTGCCCCGCAGACAGCACCTGTGCCTGGTGTTCGGCTGGGGGCGTCGTATCTGTTTGGTAGACAAATTTCAGCCCCAGCTGGTGGCCGAGGCAGTCGTAGATTTCGTGAAAGCGGTACGGCTTGCGCACGTATTCGTCGATACCGGCGGCAAGAAGTTCCGGTTCCTGCTCCTTGAATACCGAGGCCGTAACCGCGACGATCTTGACCCGGTCGCCGCCGGGCAGGTTGCGGATGCGGCGGGTGGCTTCGATTCCGTCCATGATCGGCATGCGCCGGTCCATCCAGATCAGGTCCGGCTGCCAGGTCTCGAACAGCGCAACGCATTCCGCGCCGTCATTGGCGATCTTTGTCTCCAGCCCAAGGCCGGCCATCAGCCGGGTGAGCAGGAGCTGGTTGTCGCGCTGGTCTTCGGCGATGAGAATGCGATAGCGGGGTTGCCCCGGGGCGAGCGCCACCACCTTGCTGGGCGCCTCGTCGCGCAAGCGCTTTATGTCGGCTTCGAGCCCAAGCTCCAGGGGCAAATCGATCAGAAACAGCGAACCCTTGCCGGGCGTGCTGTCCACCGTGATGTTGCCGCCCATCAATTGGATATATTGGCGCACGATGGACAGGCCCAGGCCGGTGCCGCCGTGGGTCATACCCTCGGAGAGCTGGACGAAGGGCTTGAACAGGCGCTTTTGGTCCGCTGCGTTGATCCCGGGGCCGGTATCCTCGACCTCGATCAGCAGGTGCTGCCGTGTATTCTGCCGGACGCCGAGCCGGATGGTGACGCCACCCTCGTCGGTGAATTTCACGGCATTGCCGACCAGGTTGATCAGTATCTGGCGCAGGCGTGCCCCGTCGCCCTTGACGTAGCGGGGGACTTCCGATGACTGATCGAGCAGCAGCTGGAGTCCCTTCTGCCCCGCCCGCTGGCGCATCATATCGGCCACATCCCGCACCAGGCCGTGCAGATCAAAGGTGGATGTTTCCAGCTGCAGTTTACCGGCCTCGATCTTGGCAATTTCCAGCACGTCGTTGATCAGCTTGAGCAGGTGCTCGCCGCTGTTATTGATGATGTCGATGTTCTCCCTTTGTACGGCATTCAAATCCGATTCCTGACGCAGCATCTGGGAGAAACCCAGGATGGCGTTGAGCGGAGTGCGCAGTTCGTGACTCATATTGGCAAGGAATGCGCTTTTGGCCTTGTTGGCGGCTTCGGCCGCATCACGGGCCAGACGCAATTCCTCGGTGCGTTGCGTGACCTCTTCTTCCAGGTGTTCCTTGTGGCTGCGCAGTGCCTCTTCCGCCTGGGTGCGCTCCGCCAGCAGGAGCATGCGATCAAGGGTGACAGCCATGTGGCTGGCCATCGCCGTCAGGTATTCCCGTTCGGCGCGAGTGGGGTTGCGCACATCTTGATCGCCGATGGTGCCGGTGGCGATGGTGCCCAGGTGCCGGCCCGAGAGGAAGACCGGCACGTTGATTATCGTCAGCAGATTCATCTGCTCGACGATCGCCTTGTTGGTGCGCGGGTCGGTGCGGGCATCCTCGACCACCACGATGTCCTGTGCCGCCGCGATCTCCTCCAGCATCGGGTCTCCGGCGATGGGCAGGGTGGCGGAGAACTTGTCGATCATGTCGTTCAACGATCCTTCCTTGACCAGCAACTTGAAGCAGCTGCGATCTTCGCTCAGCAGATATACCACCAGATAGTGGTAGTCGAGCATGGCGACCACCTCGTCCTGTGCCGCGATGATCGCGTCGCCCGGTGATTGCGCCTGTTCCAGGCGGCGGGACAGGCGCAGCAAGGACTGGGAGTATTTTTCACGCAGGCGCAACTGCAGCTCGGCTTCCTTGAGCGCTGTTATATCGGTGACCATGGCGAGAGCGCCATGATAGTGTCCCTCCTCGAAAATCGGCGTGGCGGAAACCAATGCCCACATCAGCGTCCGGTCACTCTTGCGCAGGCGGCGTTCGTAGGTCTCGGCGCGGTTCTTCTCGCGGTTGGCCAGCTTTAGCTTGTGATCGTTCAGATCCTCTTCCAGCATGACGTCGGTGACCAGGCGATCCTGCAGTTGCCCGGGGGTATAGCCGAGCATTTCGCCCAAGTGAGCGTTGGCGAAGGTCACCCGGCCATGCTCATCTACGAGCAGGACGCCCTCGCGGGCAGTATCGACGATACGGCGATATCGCAACTCGCTGGCGCGCAGGTCACGCAGTATGAGCAGGCTGGTTAGCCCATCGGTCAGACGTCGGCCTATCTCTTCGAGCAGGTGCTCTTCATCCGTCGTCCAGTGGCGTTCGTGTGAACACTGCTGAATACCGAACTCCCAGGGCTTGGCGAGTTTGGGCCTGATAGCCATCGAAATCATTGATTTGACGCTGAAGCGTTCGGCTATCTCATCTGGCACTGCGTCGAACTTGACGACCCCCGGCGCTTCCAGCACTTGCTTCATCTTCATGGCCGTTCCGGCGGCCATGGGTATCTCGGTTCCCATGGCCTGTGCCCCGGGATATTCCGGCCGGGTACGTTCCATCGGGACGGTCCATGTGGGCGATTCAGGATCGCAAGGATAGAGCAGGAAGGCGCGATCGCAGCCAAATATATCCAGTACTTCATCGAGCACGCTGGCCATCATGGCATCCATGTCATTGGTGCCCTGGATGGCACGGTTGACGCGGTCCATGTGGGCGAGGAATTGGGCGTGCTGCTGCCGGTCCTGCTCGGCCTGCTTGAGATCGGTGATGTCGCGTCCGATCGCAAGTACGCCGATTATCTCGCCCTGGTCGTCGTATTCGGCGGAGAAACGGACGAGATGATTGCGTAAGGTGCCGTCGGGATGTGGAACCGTCAGTTCCATGTCATCGGCTTCACCGCTTTCCAGCACGCGACGGATGTGTCCTTCGTAGTCGGCGCTGATCTCACTGCCGCTGTAGCCAAGTTCGGTGGGCGTCCGGCCGAGTATCTTTGCGTGGTCGACGGCCAGCGTCTGCGTGACCTTTGGGTTGTAATAGATAGCGCGGCACTGCCGATCGTAGCGGATGATGTTGTCAGGGGAGTTCTCCGACAGGCTGCGGAATTGCCGTTCACTCGCCGCCAGTGCAGTCGCCGCACGCTTGCGTTCGGTGATGTCGTGTCCTTCGGGAATAAGTTGAATGACCCGGCCGTCGGAGTCGGTGACCGGCTTGAGCGAGAAATCGACATAACGAATATTGCCGTCGCTATCCGGGTGCGCGGCCTCGAAGTTTACGACGTGACCGGTCGCCGCCTCACGGATGGCCTCGCGCACCCGCTGCTGCAATTCGGCAGAATGGTTCCACCAGGGTGTATCCCAAAACGGTTTGCCCAGAACAGCGGTCTTGTCGACCCCTGCCATTTTGAGCGCGGCGGGATTGGCCTCCAGCAGGGTGCCGTCGGCCGACAACAGGCCGATGAGCTCGACGCTCTGATTGAAAATCGCATGAAAGCGCTGCTCACTGGAGCGCAGTGCTTCCTCCATCTGCTTGCGTTCGGTGACATCGCGGCTGATGGCCAGCGCGCCCGTGATAACTCCATGTTCGTCACGCTCGGCGACTATGCGCAAGGCGTGTATGCGCGGGCTGTCGAGTTTGAGCGGCGGGACGAACTCGAATTCCAGGTCTTGGCCGGTTGCAAGAACCTTGTCTATGGCCTGGGCATAGGTTTCGTAGCTGCCGTCGCTGTGAAATTCGCGTACACGTTTGCCGATTCGGTCTGCGGCGGTTATGCCCAACTGCTGTGCGAGTGTCGGATTGACGTAGGTGGCGCGCCCGTCCCGGTCGTAGTGGATGATGTTGTCCGGCATGTTTTCCGCCAGACTGCGGAATGGCTCGGCACATTGCTCCTGCCGCCGTTTGGCATCGGCTCGCAGTGCGGCGATGATGCCAGCCACCAGCAGGACGGATATGGCCAGGGCGACCAGTTCGACGAAAAGATCGGGCGACGTGACCGGATCGGTACCGAGCAATGGCACCAGATTGATGCCGTGATGCAGCGCCATCAAGGCGAGCGCCGCGGCGATGAAAATCCAGGCCGGCATCCTGCCCGTCACCTTGATCAGACGCAGGGCGAAGTAAATGGCCAGCAGCTGCAACAGGAGAGCGGCGATCAGTACTGAAACACTCAACATTGGTCACGCTCCCCCTGCAGTGCCGCGCTACTCAGGCCACGGATTATGCTGCCATGATAAATGAGTCATGCCCGGGATGGGGAAACGAAATCGTTGCTTAAGGCGGGGCAGTGACCGTTGGCGGGATAAGGCGGCCTGAATCCGGCGGGATTCGCGCCAACCAAAAAAGAAGGGGCGCCGAGGCGCCCCTTCTTCATTCCAGCGGATGTAACGCTTACGCGTCCAGGCTCTGGTAGTACTCCATCAGGATCTTGGCCACTTCCGGACGGGAGAACTCCGGCGGCGGCGCCTCGCCGCGGCCCAGCATCTCGCGCACCTTGGTGCCGGACAGGGTGATGAAGTCTTCCTTGGTGTGGCCCGGGGCTTCGCGCATCATCACCACCTTGTTCAGCTTCTTGGACCAGGCGGTGTTGTCGGCCATGAACATCTCGATTTCCAGGGCGCCCTTCGGCACCTCTTCCTCGAAAATGGTCTGGGCATCGAACGGGCCGTAGTAGTCGCCCACGCCGGCGTGGTCACGGCCGATGATGAAGTGGGTGGCGCCCATGTTCTGGCGGAAGTAGGCGTGCAGCACGGCCTCGCGCGGGCCGGCGTAGAGCATGTCGAAGCCGTAACCGGTGACCATGGCGCTGTTGGGCTTGAAGTACAGCTCCACCATCTTGCGGATGCAGCCGTCGCGCACCGGGGCGGGGATGTCGCCCTTCTTCAGCTTGCCGAGCAGCATGTGGATCACCAGGCCGTCGACGCCGAGGCGGTCCATGGCCATGTGGCACAGCTCCTCGTGGGCGCGGTGCATCGGGTTGCGGGTCTGGAAGGCGACAACCTTCTTCCAGCCGCGCTCCTTGATCTCGTTGCGGATTTCCACGGCGGTACGGAAGGTGTCGGGGAAGTCTTCGGAGAAGTAGGAGAAGTTCAGCACCTGGATCGGGCCGGACAGGGCGAAACGGCCCTGGCCGTTGAAGGCGGCGACGCCGGGGTGCTCGGGGTCGGTGGTGCGGTAGACCTTCTGGGTCATCGCGGCCATCTGGGCGTCGGAGACCTCTTCAACCTTCTCCACGTCCATCACGGCCAGCACCGGGTTGCCCTCGACGTTGGGGTCGCGCAGGGCGATGCGCTTGGCGCCCTTGAGGCCGTCGACCTGATCCTTGGTGGTCAGGTTCATCACCGGCACCGGGAAGAACTTGCCGTTGGTCAGGGTCAGCTTCTCGGCCGCGCCCATGGCATCGGCCACGGTCATGTAGCCCGGCAGCGGGCTGAAGTAGCCGGAACCCATCATCACCGCGTTGGCGGCCGCCTGGGAGGTGAGCAGCATGGAGGGCAGGCTTTCGGCCTCGTGCTTGAGGGCGTCGTGCTTGGACGGGTCGTAGACAAATAGCGGCTTCAGTTCATCGGAACCAACGGGCTTGATCATCGGTGTCACCTCTTTGTGTTTTTGCTCCCGCCTGGGCGGATCAGTGTTGTAAACCGGCGCCACCACTGTAATTTTTGCGTTTTATCAAGGCGCGCGGCGATAGTCCGCCCGGCGCGCCGGTGGCGAGGCAAACACCATACACCAGCGCCGGAAAGGGGAAAAATAGGTTGCAGTAATGGGGGTATTAATCGGTCGGAAGGGGTTCGGATAGGGGGCTGGATGGCACAACCGGGCCCGCAGGGGCGGCTCCCCGTGGCCGGGACTCATATATATACAGTCGTTGACGCTGTTCCCTTGCCCGGCCCATACTTTGGCAAAGTTTGCCAACATAGTTTGCGGAGCTGCGCCATGGCCACCATGAACATCTCACTGCCCGACGCGATGAAACAGTGGGTCGAACAGCAGGGACGTTCCGGCCATTACAGCAACAGCAGTGACTACGTGCGCGACCTGATTCGCCGCGACTACGAACGGGCCGTGAAAATCTCCCGCCTTCAGGCGCTCGCTACCGAGGGCATCGAGAGCGGCGCGGGGCAGCGCAGCATGGCCGAGTTGAAAGCGGCAGCCAAAACGGCGGCCGGCGGTTGACCGCCATATGGGATACACCCTGAGCCGCAAGGCCGAAGAAGACATCATCGCAATCTTTTTCGACGGTGCCCGGCAAGTCGGCCTCCCCCAGGCCGAGCAGTACCACGACCTGCTGGAAAGGACCTTCCAGTTCCTGGCCGATAACCCGTTGGCCGCACGCGAACGCTCCGAACTCGCTCCGCCCATCTGCATCCATCCCATCGAGTCGCACATCGTGCTCTACACCGTCGATGCGCGCGGCGACATCTTCATCATTCGCGTGCGCCATGGTCACGAAGACTGGCTGACGAGCCCTGATTGAGGACGCCGGACCAGCGATGGCAGCTCCGAGCCTTGAAGACTGCGCACCGATGGGCGTATAAACGAAACCACAGGCACGGACCGCTCCCCTCAAGACGCCGCCCGCCGGCGCAGCCCACAAGGAGGTCAGGATGCAGATCAAGGCGACCCTCAGGCCGGCACAGAACGGCACCATGCGCTATATCGCAGGAAACTGCGGTCTCCGTCGTTAGCCATTTCATTACGCAACGGACATCACAATGGAATCCAGTTACCCAACTTTCGGGCTGCAGGTCGCCGGCGTCATCTCCGTGGTCATTGGAGTCGGCCACACCGCCTTCCACCGCATTTTCGGGTGGCAGCGTGACTTTCAAAAGATATCCGCCCTCAATGTGAAGGTGTTCACCACCATCCATATCGTGACCACGCTGTTCTTGCTTGCGGTTGGTGCGCTTACGTTTCGGTACGCTGCGCTACTCTCGCAGCCCTCGGAAGTGGCTTTGATCGTTTGCTTGGCCCTGTTCCTCTTTTGGAGCTGGCGGTTCATCTGGCAGGTGCTCTACTTCAAACCGTCGAAGATAGAACATGATCGTCGCCTTCTACCACTTCACTATGTTCTCGTCGTACTGTTTGCCATGCTCGCCCTCGGCTATGGCACCGCGTTAGTAGCCGCCCGTGGTTTCTGAGGAGCCAAGCTCACTGGTTGCATTATAAATGGCTAATCATTTGTTCGAGAGAGGACCTAAAAGGGACTGGTAGACGCATTGAACAAGAAAACAGAACCGACCGAGTGGCAAAGGAAAATTCTGTTCCGGATCGTCGATGGCGAATTTGATTTCCAGGTTTATAGATGTAGGTATCTAATTGGCATATATAGAAACTAGATATATAGATGTGCATATTATTTCTATATATAGAAATGAGGCCGAATAGTAGTTGGGCAAATCAATCATGACACTGCGCATTTACCAGATGTTGGTGATCGGAAGCCTCCTCCTATATGGGATCTGGCGTTTATTGCCGTACACGGGATGGACCATTACCGAGGAAGCATTTGCCGCGCTTCAATACGCAGGCGCCGGTGCGTGGAGTTTTACTTGGCACCCGCTGTTCTCTATCACTGAATTCGCAATCCGTGCTGCGGCCACTCTTGGGATGTTTTTGCTGCTAACTTGGGGGCGCAGTTTGTTTGTCGTTTGGTTGGCGGCCGGCGTTGTTATCGGCCCGGTCAGCGGTGTGATAGTGGTCCCGGCGGTGGATAACGCAGTTGGATACCTAAGCACGCTCATTGATGGGGTGCTAGTGGTACTTTCGTTTAGCCAACCAATAGGTCGCCTCTACAGGATAGATGGACATGCTTAACAAGACGCTTGAAGCAACGCCGGAAAGCTTTGCGCCTTCTTCACGCTGGGGCAGCGGCGCGCTTCAGCTTCACCGTTAGGCATCAGAAACAGATATGGCGAATCGACAGTTAGGCCCCGATGAGTTGCAGCAAGCGAATGCACTGCTCGCAGAGATTCGGCAGAAGCTGGAAAGTCTAAGCGGCGGCGACAAAGACCTCCTGTTTGCGTTTCGCAGGAAAGTGTACAAAGAGTTAACCTACGATGAGCGCAGCAAGCCAATGGTTCGCCGAAAGCTGAAGGACGAAAAATGGAAAGAGCAGCGCGGTCAGTGCGCTCTCTGCGGAAAAGAGCTTCCTGCCAAGTACACGGTACTGGATCGTCTGAATGCGGCGGATGGTTACACCAAAGAGAATACCCGTTTAATTCATCAAGAATGCGATGCGGCTCATCAGGAGTCGAAAGGCTATGCTTAACAATAGGCTTCAGGCGACGCACAAGAGCGCATCGCCTTCCATGTTCTTTCAGGCGGTTGACGCGGCGCTCTTGTGCACGCCTGAGCCGAAGCGTTGGGAATCTTAGAGAATCCACAATGACCGCTGACGAGTTCGCCAGTAGCTGTGCCCAAGAGAAGTCCGATCTTCTTGCGATGTACTTGAATCCAAGAACCACCACAGCGGTTGGTACAGCTGTGGCGTCCTTGAAGCTTGACAATGAACAGTCCGAGATAATGAAGACAATCTTGGATGCCGTGCTCACCGATGCCTTTTACACAATGCTCCTTGCACTGAACGGCGAGGCATCGCTAGGAGGCAGGCAAGAAAACTATCTCCTCACGGATTCAGACGGAAACACAATTACTGGTGAGCTTGACGCTGCCGCGTGGCAGCACTTTTACGGAGTGCAGCCTTGATGTAGAGCACCAAACCCGGCGCTCAACCTCGCTCTTTTTGGTAGTTGGACGCTGCGCGATAAGGCCGCGTAGCGCCGGTTAGCTCTACGTTAGGCAACATCACCATGCCAATGAAACACGACCTGTCGCATATGTACGCACTCAAGTCCGCAATCGAGGGCTTGTTCGGGGAAGCTGCTTGGCACGACTTGAAGGAATGCGCATCTCTCACAACGTGGCGTCGCTACGTTGTGAAGGTCATTGACGCCATCGAACTAAGCGTCAGAACCAACATTCAAATCTGCGATGAAGACTGGATGAATCAGGTCGCTAGCAACTTGGCGCACGGGCGAGACCTCGCACGAATCGCAAACGATACGGACGACCTTGTGGCCGCACTGACGGCAACCTTGCTAAAGCAGGTCTTCTTACAACTAGGTCATGCACCGCACCGAAAAACATCACGTACCGTAACGCTCAAGGCTGAGAACTGGAAGCTAGATGGCTTTAGGACCGTTCAAATTGAGAAGGAAAGAAAGGGGACGGAGGGATTAAACTTTAACCAACTACGGCTGCTGGTCATCTTTTAATCCCGCCGTCCCCTGTCTCCTGGGAAAGTATCGACTATGGCGGATATCTTCTCCGATCGGGTCTATGGAGTTGACCATGAATGACAAAGCCATGTTGGCTCCGCCTGGAGCCGGTCTGCCGATCTTGGAGCTCCTTGTGGTTCGAGTTGCCTTCAGGATCATACAAAAATTGCTTGGTCGGGGGCGTATTCAGAATTGGTTGCAGTCCGAGACCCAGAAGGTTCTCGCTGCAGCGCGAGCGCTGTCTTCGGAGCAATTGACGCGCCAGGTGCTTGTTCCGCGGCTGACTGGGTTGGAGGATAGCAGCCGGAACTGGTCTGCGGCCATGGTTCTACAGCATCTGGTGATTGTCGATACCGGGATAGGCGAGCTCATAGGTGCTTTGGGCGAGGATCAGGCATTCGGGCGTGAGGTAAGGATCGCTGATGTAAAGCCGACTCCGGATGCGGCGGAAGAACAGTTGGTTCACCTCGAGGATGCCCTCAGGGGCTATCTGGAGCAAGTAGCAGCGATCAGGAGCTTGCGCACCATACGCCGTCATGCACACCCCTGGTTTGGTCCCTTGGATGGACACGGCTGGCACACATTGGCCGCCGTGCACACCATGATTCATCGTCGCCAGCTGGAAGCCATCGTACGACAAACGGAACATTCGTAGAATTCTACGTACAGGGACAGCAGCAAGCTGCGTGCTCAGCTGGGCAGGTTGGGCTTCCTGTGTCAGCCCAACCTATCCAGTTGTGGTTGCCGATCACCGCAGCGCCCCGGTGAATGCCCTCGGTTGCCTGTTATCAGCAAGAGCAAGACCTGAGCCTCGTGGCTCTCTCGTTTTTTACGCACTCCATTTCAGCCGCTTTCTCTGGTTATATCGCCCGAAATCCTGCGTAGCAGCTGCGCGCCCAGCTCGGTGGGATCGGGCTCGCGCAACAAGTCCGGCACCACCATCCCGAAGGCCTGTGCCAGCCGTTCCAGGCTATCCAGGCTGACGTTGCGCCGGGCCTGTTCGATGTCACCGACGTAGGAGCGGTCCAGCTCCGCCGCCTCGGCCAGCGCCTCCTGCGACCAGCCCCGCATCAATCGCAGAACGCGGACGTTCTGTGCCAACAGCTTCCGTGCCGTTCCCCCGGTCATGGCGGCGTTCATCGGTTCGTCCCCGCGCCCAATCTACGGACGCCCGGCCCCGTGGGGCTGGCATAGCATGGCGAAAAGTGGGGTGGCGACGGAGGTTTGGGGACGATAGGCCGCAGGCTGTGGGCCTGGGCAGGCAGGTTCCGTTCCCTGGCGTATGCCCTCTCCCGCAGGGAAAGGGGATCAAACATGGTTCCACTACGATCGGCGGTCCCGTTCATAAGCCCTCCTGGCTCACTTAGTGGGGCCGCAAACGAAAACGGCCCCGGTTACGGGGCCGCTCGACGAGCCGGGTCCAGCTAGGGCCGGACCCGGTGATATACTCTCGCGCAGCCCCAAGGTCTGCTGCTGTCAGTCTTGGGGTTAGCCGCCCGGTTGGTGTTAGCGCACCGCCGGGTGGCGTTTTTTCTTAATGCCTAAGGTGTATGAATAGACAGTGGATGTCAAGCAAGAATTGACACGCTGTAGAAGCAGGCTGCTTTAGCCAGATTAAGACCGGTTTGATCTGCCTTGAAATGGAGGTAGATTAGGCCCACACCCCATCCGAAGGATCGGAGCATGGACATCGAAGGACTGAACCCCCAATTCCGTCGGCTGGCGCCTCGATGCCCGCGCTGCCCTGAGCCGCGCAATTCAATTCCTCTATACAACCCTGTATGGTTGGCTTCCAACGCTTCGTTAAGCGTCTGTCTTGAGCGAAATGTTATGTTGTATTTCTTCGACGAGGGCCGCCATCTGCCCCTGATCAAAGAGGTCTGTTCCAATGGAATACTGATCTCCCCCTCTTTTGTAAAAGGTCAAACGTCTTGGAGAGAGAACGATTCCCCACTTTTTCGATTCTTCAGCTATCCCGACGCCAGTCAACTCCTCCGCTGAAGCGCCCCAAAGGAAGTCGCGGCCACAAGTAATGGAGAGCCCACTCGCGCAAAGAGCGATCTTAAATGCGTCTTCCTTCTCCGGGCGTGTAAACCACTGAAATACGCTAAATCCGACTGCCACCGCGAGCGCTCCCCAGTTCTGCATGGCAGTCGTGACAAATACGACCAGGCCAACAATCCAAAGGCCGGCGAGCAGAAACATCACCTTTCGCCTCGCCTCTAGAGTGGCTCGTGGATTACTGGTGGAGAGTTCCATATCTTTCAACATAACAGACATCTATATGCCATGCTGCGCACGGCGGATAAAAGCGTCTATTTTGATTGTAAATGAATAGCGTGTTTGAGGAGAGCAACATGGCATCTCTGATTCATGCAGTGAAAGAAAGGGGGGCGGAGGGATTGTACTTTAACCAACTACGACTGCTGGTCATTTTCTAATCCCTCCTTCCCCTTTTGCTCCTGGGTTCGACTGAGGCCGACTCTGATGCACGTTTTGCAGCATCAGAAGCAGCGCAGGGAGCCTCTTACCAATTTCTTGTCATTTTTTGTGATGCCAAAAGCGATTGTCGAGCCAGAAATATATTCGCCGGATGTGTCCTTCTCATTTACTTGCAAGCTGCAATCCCAAATATCAATAGTTGAACCATTGTCGTCATGTTTTGATGCTTCACATTTGGAAGAAATTGTTGTGATGTTGTTCGTCTCATATGAAGTCGAAAGTATAACGGACAAATGATCAGCTAATGTAATTTCATTCAACCCAATTGAAGCAGTCGTCATCTGGCATAGTGGTTCGTCTTTAAGCCCAAAATCGCCACTTTTGAGAAGTGCAGACAACACTTCCACACCAGTAGGCGCAGAGTTGTCGGCGTTCGTAGCACAGCCAAAAAGCAAAAGACCAATGAGCAATAGGCTTCTCATAATGATTTTCCATAATAATACTCCACGATGGCTCCAGGAGTTCTATAAGCATGAGTAACCAGCATCTTCGCTAGATACCGTCGATCAAGCGCCCAGCCATATCGGCTTTGCGGGCGATCATCTTGTCGGCCAGTGCCTGGCTGCCGCCGGTGTCGATGATGACCCGGCGAATCCGTTCATCGGCAATGCGTGTCACCACCTTGATGGCCTGTCCGATATCTTCGGGACTCATGTCGGTGAAGAGCCTGACGGCGTGCGGATTGCCCCTGTCATTGCGCAGTGCATCGAGTTCGTCGACGCGGGTTCCGAAGGCCTTGCCTTTGGGATCGCCGTGGGCACGGAAGGCCAGCGCCCCTCCCACGTCGAGGGTAAGTACGGTGCCGTTGATGACGCCCTGGTTGTCGCCGTCGAAACCGGCGGCGTCCCAGTTGGCCGTCCAGGCATGGACGCCGAACCACTGTTGCGCCTGTTTGCGTTCGTCGTCGCTGAAGTGGGCAATGCACTTCTTGTCGAGTTCCAGCCACTCTGTCGCGATCTGGTCGGGGGTTTTCGTTTCCACATAGGTCAACGTCGGTGCGCCGGCCAGCTGGTAGAGCCGGGCCGCGATCATTTCATTGCGCGCAAGGGCGGGTGACTCCAGTGTCTTCACGTAGTAACGCCGCCCGTTGCTGTTCTGGAAAATGCCGGCAGGGTTGCTGCCGAGTTGTCCACCTATCCGTTGCATGGTTGTGGTATCGAGCAGAGGCGCGTCATCGATGGGCATGGTCCGGCGCACCAGGGCCAGTTGCGACGGCGTTTCGATGGCGCCTTTGCGCACGCGGCGGACAGCGCGGATCGCCTCGGTTGGCTCCATGCCCATCTCCACCAACAGCCGCGCCGCGATCATGCCCGCCCGGCCCAGGCCGCCTTTGCAGTGCACCAGCACATTGTCCCCGTTGCGCAGCATTGCGCGGATCTCGCGGCCGTGGGTGATCCACTGCTGCTCGAAGGTCTCGGTGGGAACGGAATAATCGGCAATGGGCAGATGGCGCCAGTCGATGTCCCGTTGCCTGATCTCGTGTCCCAACTGCGGCACTTTGAGTTCGGCGAGTTCTGCCGGCTCGACCAGAGTAAGCACCAGCTTCGCGCCCCACGCGGCGATGGCGTCCAAATCGATGCCGAGGTCGCGTTCCCAGGCGCCGGTGTGAGCGAAGCGGTCATGCTTGCCGGGGCAGAAGGTGATCCCGATTCGGCCATGCGACGGATTCGCGCGGACTTCGGCGATCTGGAGAGGGTGTGTGTGGCTGGTTCGTACAGGCATGGTGCCATCCCCGGGGTGGTTCCTGGAGGGTGCCGGCCGGGGGGCGATCGGCCAATGCTGTGTCAGATGTGTGCAGATACTACAACAAATGCCGGAATTCCGTGTGCACCGGTGTCCGGTGTGTCATGCCCGGAAGGGGAAACAATAAAGCGCCTTGCGGCGTAATGCAGGTCAGTTAGCGACAAAGATACGGCAATATTTGTAGGAGCCGAGTCCTCTCGGCGAACATTCGCCCAGGGGACTGGGCTCCTACAACGCCCGAGAACCGCTTAACTGACTCGGCATTACGCCTTGCGGCGCTCCCTGACGGCGCTGGCCAGTTCCCGCAGCAGGATATCGGTGGTTTCCCAGTTGATGCAGGCATCGGTGACGCTCTTGCCGTAGACGAGTTCCTGGCCGTGCTTCGCATCCTGGCGGCCTTCCACCAGATGGCTTTCCAGCATCACGCCCATGATCCGCTTCTCACCGTTGCGGAGCTGGTTGGCGACGTCGTGGCAAACCTCGGCCTGGCGCTGGTAGTCCTTGTTGCTGTTGGCGTGCGAGCAGTCGACCATGAGGTTGGGCGCCAGGCCGCTCTTCTCCAGCTGCTCGGCAGCCTGCTGGATGCTGGCGCTGTCGTAGTTGGGCTTCTTGCCGCCGCGCAGGATGACGTGGCAGTCGTCGTTGCCGGTGGTGGAGAAGATCGCCGAGTGTCCCTCCTTGGTCAACGACATGAAGACGTGGGGATGCGAGGCGGCCTGCACGGCGTCGATGGCGATCTTGAAGCCGCCGTCGGTACTGTTCTTGAAACCGATGGGGCAGGAGAGGCCGGAGGCCAGTTCGCGGTGGCCCTGGCTTTCGGTGGTGCGCGCACCAATCGCGCCCCAGCTGATCAGGTCGGCGACGTATTGCGGACTGATCAGGTCGAGGAACTCGGTCGCGGCGGGAATGCCTTCCCGGTTGAGGTCCAGCAGCAGACCGCGGGCGAGACGCAGTCCCTTGTTGATATGGAAGCTTTCATCCATATCGGGGTCGTTGATCAAACCCTTCCAGCCGACCGTGGTACGCGGTTTCTCGAAGTAGACGCGCATGACGATGCAGAGGTCGTCGGCCAGTTCGTCGATCAAGGGCTTGAGGCGGTTGGCGTAGTCGTGGGCGGCTTTGACATCGTGGATCGAACAGGGGCCGACAACGACCACCAGGCGATCGTCCTTGCCGTGCAGGATGTTGTGGATTATCGCGCGGTGGCGAAATACCGTCTCGGAGGCGATTTCATCGAGGGGAAACTCGGCGTGCACTTCCGCCGGAGGGCTGACCTCCTGGATGCCGGTGATACGGACGTCGTCTGTCTTGTAGCGCATGTTGCCTTCGTAGGGATATCAGTAAGTTTCGCGGACCCCGGAGTTTAACGGGCTCTGCGGGTCGGCAACAATGGTTGTTGAGGGGGTATTGCCCATGGGTTCAGGGACCCGCGACCTGCACCCCGCGTGCTCCCGTCACCCAGGACGCCGCCCTGAAGGCGATAAGCCCCTGAGGGAGGGGGAGTTTTTCGGCAGCCGGCCAGGCGGGGATAGTGGTTGAAATGAAAAAGGCGCCCGAAGGCGCCTTTTTCGTTCCTGTGACTCCGATCCTAAATGGTCTGGTAGTACAGGTTCTGCGGATGATTGGCCTGGGCGAAGAAGAACCAGCGCTCGAACAGCAGGCCGACGTACTGGGTCATGAAGGCCAGCAGCAGCAGGTTGCCGTCGGTGTTGGCGACGCCGACGGACAGCATGCCGACCGGGACCACGAAACCCAGCAACAGGAAGATCCACTTTACCGACTTGAGGAAGGTGAAGCTCTTGCCGTGGTTGTATTCGCGGGTGTTATAGGAACCGCCCATGAAGCCCATGGCCTTCTGCTGCACCTTGGTGTGGCGCACGCCGATGGCGGTCTGCACGGTGGACTTGTACTTGATGCGGGCGTTGCGCAGCAGCGAGGCGCCGCGGGTCAGCAGGCCCACCACGGTGAGGGCGATGGCCCAGCCGCCGAAGAAGTGGGTCAGTTCCGGCGCACGGTAGGCGGCGTAGGCGGCGGCGCAGCTGAAGCCGGAGGCGGTGCCGAGGACGAAGTAATTGACCACGGTGAGCGGGCTGGACCATTCCTGCAGGAACTTGATGGCGGCGTAGATCATGCCGGTGCAGACGAACAGGGCCAGGGCGCCGACGACGCCGAGGATGCCGACGGTCAGGGACAGCTGGCCGCTGACCAGGGCGCCGTTCACTTCCCAGCCGTACAGGTTGGCGTCCCAGCCGAACCAGTGGAACACGGCATAGAGGAAGGTCAGGCCCATCATGGCCGGCATGGCGATCAGTTCGCGCGACAGCCAGGAGGTGCGCCACTGGGTCATGCCGCGCCAGGCGCGGGTGAACATGTAGCTGGGCTTGCCCAGATGGAACACTGCGGCGAACAGGCCGCCGAGCAGGAACAGCAGGGCGATGAAGCTGCCGAGGGCGAAGAAGTTGCCGTCCTGTTGCGGCAGCAGCTTGGCCATGCCGTAGGCCTGGGCACTGAACAGGGCCAGGAACAGGCCCTGGCCGACGCCGATCAGAGTGGTCAGAAAGATAACCGAGAATGTCGGGTGCATCGTTTAACTCCAGTTACATATATCTCTATTCGTAGGAGCCCGATTTATCGGGCGATGGGTGCCTCCCGCGGCTATCGCCCGATAAATCGGGCTCCTACGGTGTTTTATTTACATGAGCCAGTCGTCCAGCGTGACGTCGTCGCTGGTGCCGTGGCGGATGTCTTCCTTCTTGAGCGGGTTGTCGGTACGCACCAGCTCATCCTCATGGATGTGCATGCGCGTCTTGCGCCGCGGCAGGTAGTGGTTGGCCGGCTTGGTGCCCCATTCGGGCATCAGCTGGTAACCGCCCTGTTCGCGGATCGCCACCGAGACGTCCGAGTCCGGGTTGTGCACGTCGCCGAACAGGCGCGCCGAAGTCGGGCAGGCCAGCACGCAGGCGGGCTTGCGCTCGGACTCGGGCAGGGCCTGGTCATAGATGCGATCGACGCAGAGGGTGCACTTCTTCATCACCTTCTGGTATTCGTCGAACTCGCGCATGCCGTAGGGACAGGCCCAGGAGCAGTACTTGCAGCCGATGCACTTGTCGTAGTCCACCAGCACGATGCCGTCCTCGGCACGCTTGTGGCTGGCGCCGGTGGGGCACACCGGGACGCAGGGTGCGTCTTCGCAGTGCAGGCAGCTCTTGGGGAAATGCAGCGTCTCCGTCGTCGGGAAGGTGCCGATCTCGAAGGTCTGTACGCGGTTGAAGAAGGTGCCGGTCGGGTCCTGGCCGTACGGACGGTCGTCGAACAGCGGGCCGGATTTTTCCGACGAGGTGTTCCACTGCTTGCACGAGGTCACGCAGGCGTGGCAGCCGACGCAGACGTTCAAATCGATTACGAGTGCTAGTTGGGTCATAGCCTTAAAAACCTTTGTTTAACCACGGGGAACGCGGGGGACACGGGGAAAACCATATAAGTCCCCGTGCACCCCGTGTTCCCCGTGGTTGATCTTCATTTATGTTCCGTGCGGACTTTTACTGGCCTTTCTTCTGGAAACGGCCCGCGAAATAGTTCTGCCACGGCCGGCGCGGCGGGGTACCCGGCGCGGACGGCATGGTGGCGAACTGCGGGAAGGTTTCCTTGGGTTCGTCGTCGCCGGCCTTGTAGACGCGCACGCGCACGTCGTACCAGGCGGCCTGGCCGGTAACCGGGTCGGAGTTGGAGACATGGTCGCCGGCGTCATGCGGCGGCAGCTCCTCGCTGATCACGTGGTTGAGCAGGAAGCCCTGCTTGGACTCGTTGGCCATGGGGTCCAGGTTCCAGGCGCCGGAGGCCTTGCCGATGGCGTTCCAGGTCCACACCGTGCCCGGCTCCACCGCTTCCGAGTAGCGCGCCATGCAGCGCACCTTGCCCCACTGCGACTCCACCCATACCCAGTCGCCGTCGCCGAAACCGCCGGCGGCACCGACGTCCGGGTGGACGTACAGGTAGTTATAGGTGTGGATCTGGCGCAGCCAGGCGTTCTGGCTGTCCCACGAGTGGTACATGGCCATCGGGCGCTGGGTCACCGCGTTGAGCGGGTACTTGTGCTTGTCGGACAGCTGCGATTCCAGCGGCTCGTAGAAGAACGGCAGCGGATCGAAGAAGGTCTCGACGCGCTTGCGCAGGTGCTCCGGCGGCTGGCGGCCGGTGGTCTTGCCCTGGGCGGCGAGGCGGAACTTCTGCAGCACCTCGGAGTAGATGTGGCAGTTGATCGGCTCGGCGTAGCGGGTCATGCCGTTGGACTGCGCCCACTGCAGATAACCCTGGTTCCAGTTGCGCATGTACTGGTAGGACTTGGGCATCTCGTAGTGGAACACGCAGTTGTTCTTCTCGTACATCTTCCACTGGTTGGGATTGGGCTCGCCGCGGATCGCCTTCTCGCCGCCCTTGCCGCGCCAGCCGGCCAGGAAGCCGATGCCGGAACCGGGGGCGGTCTCGAAGTTGGTGATGAAGTCCGGGTAGTCACGGTACTTGCGCTTGCCGTTGGCGTCGGTGAAGGCCGGCAGGCCCAGGCGCGAACCCACCTCGATGAGCACTTCCTGGAACGGCTTGCACTGGCCGGTGGGCGGCAGCACCGGAATACGCACGGAGTCCACCGGGCCGTCGAACTCGGAGATCGGGCGGTCCAGCATGGACATCACGTCGTGGCGTTCCAGGTAGGTGGTATCCGGCAGCACCAGGTCGGCGAAGGCCACCATTTCCGACTGGAAGGCGTCGGCAACGATGAGGAAGGGGATCTTGTGCTCGCCGTTCTCGTCCTTGTCGTTGAGCATTTTGCGCACCTGCTCGGCGTTCATGGTGGAGTTCCACGACATGTTGGCCATGAAGATCAGCAGGGTGTCGATCTTGTACGGGTCGCCGCGCCAGGCGTTGGTGATGGCGTTGTGCATCAGGCCGTGCACCGACAGCGGGTATTCCCAGGAGAAGCCCTTGTCCAGGCGCACCGGGCCGCCCTTGTCGTCGACGAACAGGTCGTCCGGGTCCGCCGGCCAGCCCAGCGGCATGCCGTTGAGCGGGGTGTTGGGCTGCACGTCCTCCGGCTTGGTCGGGGTCTTGGGGCAGGGCGGGATCGGGCGCGGGAACGGCGCCTTGTGGCGGAAGCCGCCCGGCCGGTCGATGGTGCCCAGGATGGTCATCAGGATGCCCAGGGCGCGGATGGTCTGGAAGCCGTTGGAGTGGGCGGCCAGGCCGCGCATGGCGTGGAAGGCCACCGGGTTGCCGGTGACGGTCTTGTGCTCGTTCTCCCACACGTCGGTCCAGGCGATGGGCAGCTCGATCTTCTCGTCACGGGCGGTGATGCCCATTTCGTGGGCCAGGCGGCGGATGGTCGCGGCCGGGATGCCGGTGATGTCGGCGGCCCATTCCGGGGTGTACTGCTCGACGCGCTCCTTCAGCAGCTGGAAGGAGGGCTTGACCGGGGTGCCGTCGGACAGCTTGAACTCGCCCAGCAGGCGCGGGTCGGCGCCGGGCGTGTGGGTGGAGATGGGCTTGTTCAGCTCGCGGTCCCACCACAGCTTGTTCTGCGGGTCGAAGCAGCCCTCCTCGGGCGGGACCTCGAAGCGCACGAACATGCCGTATTCCGGGTCGTTCGGGTTCAGGTTCACCAGCTCGGCGGCGTTGGAGTACTGGGTGATGAAGTCGCGGTCGTACAGGCCCTGCTTGATGATTTCGTGGATCAGGGCCAGCAGCAGGGCGCCGTCGGTACCGGGCTTGATGGGCACCCACTCGTCGGCGATGGCCGAGTAGCCGGTGCGCACCGGGTTGATGGAGATGAAGCGGCCGCCGTTGCGCTTGAACTTGGCCAGCTCGATCTTCATCGGGTTGGAGTGGTGGTCCTCGGCGGTGCCGATCATCACGAACAGCTTGGCGCGCTCCAGGTCCGGGCCGCCGAACTCCCAGAAGGAGCCGCCGATGGTGTAGATCATGCCGGCAGCCATGTTGACCGAGCAGAAGCCGCCGTGGGCGGCGTAGTTGGGGGTGCCGAACTGCTTGGCGAACAGGCCGGTCAGGGCCTGCATCTGGTCGCGGCCGGTGAACAGCGCGAACTTCTTCGGGTCGGTGGCGCGGATATGGGCCAGGCGCTCTTCTATAGTGGAGAAGGCCTCTTCCCAGGAGATGGGCTCGAATTCCCCGGCGCCGCGCTCGGCCCCGGCCTTGCGCTTCAGCGGCTGGGTCAGGCGCGCCGGCGAGTACTGCTTCATGATGCCGGAGCTGCCCTTGGCGCAGATCACGCCCTTGTTCAGCGGGTGATTGGGATTGCCCTGGATGTAGCGCACCTCGCCGTCACGCAGGGTGACGCGGATGCCGCAGCGGCACGCGCACATATAGCACGTGGTATTTTTGACTTCGACGCGGCTGGCCGCCGCCTTACTGGTGGACTCACTCATAGTGTCACTCGCGCTTTACTTAATATAGGTGCGTAGAAAACAAGAGGTCCGCGGTTATACTGCGCGGACCTCATGCTTCGTCCTTTGCGGACTTATTAGAATGGGTCTAACAACATATCACTTTTTTCTAATATATCAAAACCTGAGCATCCCGTTATACCTCTCTTAATGTAGCCCCCGGCGCCCCGATCTATCCCTTTGTGAATAGGAAACCTGACATTTGCCAAACAATAAAGGCGGCTTATGCCAGCTAAAGATAGTTCTGTTTGGCACCCCCCGGTGAGCCGAGTAAGGTAGCTGTCCCTAGGACTGGACGGCTCCGTCTGGGTGTATCGGGGTTCTGCCGCACGCGGCCGAATCACGACAGGGGCCAGCGCCAGCAGTTGATTGCCGAGCGCTCGGTGAGCGCCACGACAACTGAATGCCGCAAAGCGGTGTGGATTCTTAACTGCAGTTAACACATAAGGAGCACAACAAATGCCGACATTTGTACGTACCGACAAATGCGATGGCTGCAAGGGTCAGGACAAGACTGCTTGCATGTACATCTGCCCGCACGATCTGATGAAGCTGGACAAGGACGGCTCCGAAACCGGCCACGCCATGCGCGCCTTCAACCAGGAGCCCGAGCAGTGCTGGGAGTGCTATTCCTGCGTGAAGATTTGCCCGCAGCAGGCCATCGAAGCCCGTCACTACGCCGACATCGTCCCGCTGGGCGGTTCCGTGCAGCCGCTGCGTGGTTCCGATTCCATCATGTGGACCATCAAGTTCCGTAACGGCACCATGAAGCGCTTCAAGTTCCCCATCCGTACCACCCCGGAAGGCTCCATCGATCCGTACGGCGGCAAGCCCGCAGCCGACATGGCCAAGATTGCCCAGAGTGGTTTCTTCAACCACATGGAGCAGAAGGGCTACCGCGCCGGCAACCCGGCCGAGCTGATCCGTAAGTAAGCCACGGACCCAACGAATTTAGGAGTTAACAATGGCTGGTGAATTTGGTAATCCGGAAGTAGTCCAGGAAGAAGTAGACGTTCTCCTGATCGGTGGCGGTATGGCCTGCTGTGGCGCCGCTTATGAAATCATGCCGTGGGCCAAGGCTGCCGAGTCGCAGCTGGGCCGCGAGTTCAAGATCAAGCTGGTCGACAAGGCCGCCATGGACCGCTCCGGCGCCGTGGCTCAGGGTCTGTCCGCCATCAACACCTACATCGGCGACGCGCAGGACCCGGCGGACTATGCCCGCATGGTCTCCAACGACCTGATGGGCATCACCCGTGACGACCTGGCCTACGACCTGGGCCGCCACGTCGACGAGTCCGTGCACCTGTTCGAAGAATGGGGCCTGCCCATCTGGAAGACCGACGAGAACGGCGAGCGTCACGACGGCTCCAAGGGTCTGCCTGCTCTGAAGGACGGCGGCAAGCCCGTGCGTTCCGGCAAGTGGCAGATCATGATCAACGGCGAATCCTACAAGTGGATCGTCGCTGAGGCTGCCAAGAAGGCCATCGGCTCCGAGCGTATCGACGAGCGCGTCTTCATCGTCAAGCTGGTCAACGACAAGAACGACAAGGGCCGCGTCGCCGGCGCCGTCGGTTTCTCCACCCGTGACCACAAGCTGTTCATCTACAAGGCCAAGGCCATCCTGCTGGCCGCCGGCGGTTGCGTGAACATCTTCCGTCCGCGTTCCGTGGGTGAAGGCACCGGCCGCGCCTGGTACCCGGTGTGGAACTCCGGTTCCACCTACTCGATGGCGGCTGAAGCCGGCGCCGAGCTGACCATGATGGAAAACCGCTTCGTTCCCGCCCGCTTCAAGGACGGTTACGGCCCGGTAGGCGCCTGGTTCCTGCTGTTCAAGTCCCAGGCCACCAACGCCACCGGCGAAGTGTACATGGTCAAGAACAAGGAACTGCTGAACGACTACCCCCCGTACGGTCAGGCTGCCGTTCCCGCTTCCTGCCTGCGCAACCACCTGATGCTGAAGGAAATGAAGGAAGGCCGTGGTCCGATCTGGATGGACACCGTGACCGCCCTCGCCAAGCTGAAGGAAACCCTGTCGCCGCGCGAAGTTAAGCACCTCGAAGCCGAAGCCTGGGAAGACTTCCTGGACATGTGCGTCGGCCAGTGCGGTATCTGGGTTGGTGAGAACGTCGAGCCGGAGAAGAAGAACTCCGAGCTGATGCCCACCGAGCCGTACCTGCTGGGTTCCCACTCCGGCTGCTGCGGTATCTGGACCTCCGGTCCGACCGACGTCGGTGCTCCCACCGACGAGGCCCTGCCGGGCGTGCCCGACCACCTGCCGAAGGGCTGGAACTGGGGCTACCGCGGCATGACCACCGTGAAGGGTCTGTTCACCGCCGGTGACGGCGTGGGCGCCTCCGGTCACAAGTTCTCCTCCGGCTCCCATGCCGAAGGCCGCATGGCCGCCAAGGCCATGGTCCAGTACGTGCTGGACAACAAGGACTGGAACCCCGAGCTGGACACCTCCGTGGACGAGCTGGTGGAAGAGATCTACCGTCCGGTGCGTACCTTCCTGCAGTTCAAGGACTACTCCACCGCGATCGACGTCAACCCCAACTACATCACTCCCAAGATGCTGCAGTTCCGTCTGCAGAAGATCATGGACGAGTACGTTGCGGGCGTGGCCACTTACTACACCACCAACGAGCACATGCTGAAGGTGGCGTCTGAGAAGCTGGACATGCTGAAGGAAGACGCGATGAAGATGCGTGCCAAGGACCTCCACGAGCTGCTGCGTGCGTGGGAGAACTATCACCGCATCCTGACCGCGGAAGCTCACATGAAGCACATCCAGTTCCGTGAAGAATCCCGTTACCCGGGCTTCTACTACCGCATGGACAAGAACTTTGTCGATGAGGAGAACTGGCACTGCTTCGTGAACTCCATCTATGACAAGAACACCAAGCAGTGGAACGTGTTCAAGCGCGCCCACGTTGACCTGGTGGACAAGTCCAAGCTGTTCAAGCCGGCCGCTCACTAAGCCGACTTGCAGTAGATGGCACAGGGACCGGGCGCCGCAAGGCGCCCGGTTCTTTTTCAGGGTCGGAAAAGAAGGTTAACCACGGGGAACGCCCCTGTTCCCGGTGTCTCCCGTGGTTAGCTTTTTGTTTTTAAACCTTTATTCTTCATACCCAATTAGTAAGGTGGCGCCGGGACCGCTGCCTGAGTATCCTTTCCCGGCTGTTTTATCGAGGTAGAGATCCATGGCTGACACCCCACATACCGAATCCCCGTTCCCTTCCAGTCCGGTGATGCCCAAGCTGTTCGACGGCGGCAAGACCATCAGCTTCAGCTGCCACAAGGGCATCGGCTGCTGGAACGCCTGCTGCGCCAACATCGACATCACCCTGACGCCCTATGACGTGCTGCGCCTGAAGACGCGGCTGGAAATGACCTCCAGCGATTTCCTGCGCCAGTACACCGTGCCCTACGAACTGGAGAAGGACGGCATCGCCGGCATCAAGTTCAAGCCGGTGGAAGGCGGCACCGCCTGCCAGTTCATGCGTCCCGAAGGCTGCTCGGTGTACGAGGATCGCCCCACCGCCTGCCGTTACTATCCGGTGGCCCTGATCTCCATGCGCAAGCAGGACGAGTACACCGACACCAGCTCCTATGCCCTGGTCAAGGAACCCCACTGCAAGGGCCATGAGGTGGAACGCCCGCTGACCATCGACGAGTATCGCCAGGAGCAGGGCGTGGCCGAATACGACGAACAGTCGCGCGGCTGGCGCCAGCTGATCCTGAAGAAGATGTCCTCCGGCCCGACCATCGGCAAGCCCTCGCTGCGCAGCCGCCAGTTGTATTTCATGGCCTGCTACGACGTGGACCTGTTCCGCGAGTTCGTGCGTTCCGAGGGCTTCCAGAACGCCTTCGAACTGGACGATGAAACCAGCCGCCAGCTGATGGAAGACGACGTGGCGATGATGCAGTTCGGCTTCCGCTTCCTCAAGCAGGTGCTGTTCGGCGAGGTCACCATCCCGACGCGCGAGGACGCAGTGCGTGCCCGCGAGCAGCGCTTGCGCGAGTTGCAGGAGTTGCAGATCAAGCGCCGGGTTTACGATCCCGCCGACGAGGCGCTGGAGTACATCTGACGGCCCGATGAAGCGCCACGCCGCCCTGCACGCGCTCTCCGGTGAACACCACCGGGCGCTGGTGCTGGCGCGGCGGCTGGGCAGGCTGACGCAGGAAAGTGCCCGGCCCGCTGCGGTGGAGGAACTGCTGGCGTTGTGGCGCGCCGAGGTGGGGCCGCATTTTGTCGCGGAAGAAGAGCACCTGCTGCCCCTGTTCGCACGCTACGGCACGCCGGACCATCCCCTGATCCGCGAGACCCTGCGCCAGCACGTGCTGATGCGCAGCCTGCTCGACGCGATCGCCGAAGGGCTGGCTGCCGGGACACCCGAACTGGCGCTTGTGCATGCATTGGGTGCCGCCCTGCGCGAGCACGTGCGCTTCGAGGAAAATGAATTGTTCCCGGCAGTGGAGGCGGCGCTGCCGGAGGCACAGTTGCAGCGGCTGCTGGATAGATTGGCGTCGGACTGAAGTCCGACCCACATATGCGAAGTACTGTGGGTCGGGCTTCAGCCCGACAGCACGCAACACGATGGCAAGGAAGCCAACGGTATGGTTTATAACGATTTACGCAGGGGGCGTTGTTCCATACTCGGGCAGGAGTATTTCATAACCGGGGTTGTCGCAGGGCGTAGAGCGGTGTTCAGCGATTTCGCGTGTGCACGTTTGATGGTCGCCAGCCTGAGAGGGATACAGCAGGACGGATATGGCGAGTGGCTGGCCTGGGTAGTCATGCCGGATCACTTCCACGGCTTGTTTCGTCTCACGGCGGGGACTCTTCCGGAGTCGATGCAGAAGCTATTGGGCCGTAGCGCACGCGTGATTAATCGGCACCTGGAGATATCGGGGCGGCTCTGGCAACCTGGGTATTATGATCATGCCCTGCGACAGGAAGACGACAGAATTGCGATTGCCCGTTATATAGTCGCCAATCCTCTACGTAAGGGTCTCACAGGCGGATTGGGGGACTATCCGCATTGGGATAGTGTCTGGTTGTAAGCATCAGTCGGACTGAAGTCCTACCCACGTATGGGAAGTGCCGTGGGTCGGGCTTTAGCCCGACGGCGGCGTATCGATAGACAAAAAATGTCGGACTGAAGTCCGACCCACAATTGAGATGATCAGGAGACATCAGTGTTCAAGGTCAACGAATATTTCGACGGCAAGGTCAAATCCATTTCCTTCACCGAGGCTGAGGGTGATGCCACCGTCGGCGTGCTGGCGCAGGGCGAGTATGAGTTCGGCACCGGCAAATCGGAGATCATGCACATCGTCTCCGGCAAGGTGTCGGTGTCGCTGCCGGGCGAGAACGGCTGGCGCGAAGTGAAGGCGGGCGAGGTGTTCAATATCCCGGCCAACAGCAAGTTCGGCATCAAGGCGCTGGTGGAAAGCGCCTATCTGTGCCAGTTCCGTTAGTAGAGCGTTAACCACGGGGCACACGGGGGACACAGGGGAAAACGAATGCTGCGTGCGTCACGGTGCTTCCGGCGTTGGTTGCGAACCCCAGTGTTCCCCGTAGTTGGTTTTTTTGGCGGAACGAGTCGTGAGTGGTGAACCGGCACAACCGCGGCGATTCACCTTCGATGCCATCGGCGTCATCCGCTCGCCGTTCAAGGAAAAATTCGGCATCCCGCGCCAGAGCGGGCTGATGGATGCGGCGCAGGCGGTGCTGGAGTTGCTGCCGCCCTATGACCGCGACGAGGCCGTGCGCGGTCTCGACGGTTTTTCCCATCTCTGGATCAGCTTTGTGTTTCACGGCGTGCGCCAGGGCGATTGGTCGCCCACGGTGCGCCCGCCGCGCCTGGGCGGCAACCAGCGCCTCGGCGTGTTCGCCACCCGTTCCACTCATCGCCCCAATCCCATCGGTCTGTCGTTGGTCGAACTGGCCGGCATCCGCCGCGACCAGGGCCGCCTGCTGCTCGACCTGCGCGGTGCCGATCTGATGGACGGCACGCCGGTGCTCGACATCAAGCCCTACGTGCCCTATGCCGATGCGCGGCCGGATGCCCGCGCCGGTTTTGCCGCCACGGCCCCGGATGCGCAGATGAAGGTGGAGTTTTCGCCCGAGGCTGCGGCGGCCTGTGCGGCACGCACGGACCTGCCGCAGCTGCGCCGGTTCATCGAACAGATGCTGCAACTGGACCCGCGGCCGGCCTATCAGGCGGGCGGCGAGGGCCGTGTCTACGGCACCGCCATCTTCGATCTCGACGTGCGCTGGACGGTTGCCGACGGCGCCGTGCAGGTGCTTTCCCTCTCTCCCCGTCCCTGAAACCGGCCTCCGGGCCGGCCATAAACCCTGCCTGGAGTGCGGGATGTGGCCCCGTGTCGACGCCCCGGCTACGGCCATCAATGCGGCGCTCTACCGTGAATTACCCATTTTGCGGCTAGGGGGTAGGGGCTATTTGTATAGCTATGACGCCGGGACGGGAAAGGAAACACCGACATGCATGGCTCGGAACTGACGTTCACAGCGCCCAGGGGCGGCGGCGCGAAGGCATTGGGGGCTGACACCTCATGACGCGCAGCGCCTGGCACATCCAGAAGGCCGTACTGTTCGCGCTGTATCTGCGCGAGCTGAAGACGCGCTTCGGCGCCCACCGCTTCGGCGCGCTGTGGCTGGTGCTGGAGCCGATGGCCCATGTCATGGTGATGGTGACCCTGTTCAGTTTCATCCGCGACCGCGTCGTGCCCGGTGTGGACTTTGCGGTGTTCCTGCTGGTGGGCCTGGTGCCGTTCTTCATGTTCAAGAGCATAGCCACCCGCGTGATGGACGGCGTCGAGGGCAATCGCGCCCTGTTTTCCTACCGTCACATCACACCCATGGATGTCTTCGTCACACGCGCGCTGCTCGAGGTCCTGCTCTATGCCCTGGTGTATGCGCTGCTGCTCGTTGCCATGGGGCTGTATGGACTCGACGTGGGTATCGCCCATCCCATCGATGCCGTGCTGGCGTTCGCGCAGATGGCCGTGTTCGGCTTTGCCCTCGGCGTGGTGTTCAGCATCGTGGTGACCTATCTGCCGGCGGCAAAGATCGTCATCCGCATCATGTTCATTCCCCTGTACCTGATGTCCGGAATCATATTTCCCGTGGCGCGTCTGCCCCATGATCTGCTGCCCTGGCTGCTGTGGAATCCCCTGCTGCATGCCACGGAACTGTCGCGTGCCGCGATGTTCGGCGCCTATCCCCTGGTGCCGGGTATCCATGCCGGCTACGTGCCGCTGTGCATACTCTGTGCACTGTTCGCCGGGTTGTGGTTCTACCGTTACCGGCGTTTCGTCCTGGTGGCCAACCCATGATTGAATTGCGCGCACTTACCAAGTCGTACCGGACCACCGGCGGCAGGCACTACGTGTTCCGCGATCTGTCCTTTACCTTTCCCGCCGGCGCCAATATCGCGCTCATCGGCCGCAACGGTGCCGGCAAGTCGACGCTGCTGCGTCTCATCGGCGGCATCGAGACGCCGGACCGCGGCAGGGTGGTGACCGAGCGGCGCATTTCCTGGCCGGTGGGACTGGCCGGCGGCTTCCAGGGCACGCTCACCGGGCGTGACAACGTCAAGTTCGTGTGCCGCGTGTACGGCGCCGATCGCCACGACATGGCCGACAAGGTGCGTTTCGTCGAGGAGTTCGCCGAGATCGGACACTATTTCGATCAGCCGGTGAAGAGCTATTCCTCGGGCATGCGTTCGCGCCTCGCCTTCGGTCTCTCCATGGCCTTCGATTTCGACTATTACCTTATCGACGAAGTGCTGTCGGTGGGCGATGCCCAGTTCCGCCAGAAGAGCAAGGCGATGCTGGAAGAGAAGATGAAGCACGCCAACGTGATCCTGGTGTCGCACAACATGAATGACGTCAGCCGCCTGTGCGATATCGCGGTGCTGGTACAGGACGGCCAGGCGATGCTGTATCCGGACGTGGCCGAAGGGATACGGGCCTACCAGGGCGGTGCGGTGCAGCTGCCCGATGCGGGACGCGGTGCCGCAACACCACCCGTCAGAGGCATCAAGCCACGGCAGACGGCGGCATGAGCGGGATCAGCCCCAGACGCCTGGCCCTGCTGCTCATCGCGTTGCCGATGGCGCTGCTGGCGCTCTATTACAGCTTCATCGCCGCCGACCGCTACGTGAGTGAAACGGTGGTTGCCGTGCGCCAGTCCGGCGACAGCGGCAAGGGCACCGCGGGGTTGTCTCTGGTGCTGGGCAGCATCAATCCGCCGGCGCGGGAGGATACGCTGTATCTGCGCGAGTACATACACTCCCTGGACATGATGCGCGTGCTGGATGAGAAGCTGGATTTGCGCGCCGCCTACGGCGCGGAAAAACTCGACGTGTTTTACCGCCTGTTTCCCGAGACCAGCCAGGAGTGGTTTTTGGAGTATTACCGCAGCCGGGTCGAGGCCGGCTTCGACGACATCACGTCATTGCTCACCATCCGCGTGCAGGGCTTTACGCCGGAATTCGCCCACGCCATGGCCGAGGCGATCCTGAAGGAGAGCGAGCGTTTCATCAACGAGGTGTCGCACCGCATGGCGCGGGAGCGCATGGCCTTCGCGGAGGGCGAGCTGGACAAGGCGGGGCAGCGCTACCGGCGCGCCACGGCGGAACTGGTCGAGTTCCAGAACCGGTACAACGTGCTCGACCCGGTGGCCCACGCCCAGGCCCTGTCGGGCATCGCGGTGGAGCTGGAAACCACGCTGGTGCGGCAGGAAGCGGAACTGAAGAATCTGCGCACCTATCTGCAGGACGACGCCCACCAGGTGGTGGCGCTGAAAAACCAGGTGGGCGCGCTCAAGGCACAGCTGACCAAGGAGCGCACCCGCGTCGCGGCGCCGGAAGGACAGCAGCTCAACGTGCTGGCCGCTGAGTTCCAGGGGCTCACCCTGCAGGCGCGTTTCGCCGAGGACGGTTACAAACTGGCGCTGGCGGCATTGGAGAATGCGCGCATCGACGCGACGCAAAACCTGAAAAGCCTGGCGGTCATCCAGACGCCGAGCCGGCCGGAAACGGCGGAGTATCCGCGCCGCCTGCACAATCTGGCGACGGCGCTGCTGGCCCTGTCGCTGTTGTATGGAGTGGCGCGTCTGCTGATCGCCACCGTACAGGATCACGGGGACTGAACATGAAGTCAGCGACGACATCGCCCTGCCACGGCCGCACCATGGGCCTGCTCCTGTTGGTCGCTGCGGCATTGCCGTTGGCGGTGCATGGGGCGGTAACCGGCGATCCGCTCTCGCTCAGCCCGCGCGGCCTCACCGAATCGACGCCGCTGGCGCCGCCGCCGCCGGTACCGGCCGCAGCGCCCGTCGTCAGTTCGGAAGTTTTCGGCGCGCAGATATTCAGCGGTGCCTTCATGGCCGAGCAGTTCAGCGGCTTCAATCCGGACTATCAGGTGGCCATCGGCGATCACATCACCCTGCGCATGTGGGGCGCCTTCACCTACGAGGCCACTGCCACCGTCGATCCGCAGGGCAACATCTTCATACCCAATGTCGGCCCGGTACCGGTGGCCGGCGTGCGCAATGCCGATCTGAACGCCCAGGTGGAGAAACGCATCAAGCGGGTGTACCGCTCCAATGTCGGTGTCTATGTCACCCTGGCCTCGGCACAGCCGGTGAAGGTGTACGTCACCGGCTATGTGCACAAGCCCGGCCTGTACGGCGGCCTGTCGTCGGATTCGGTGCTGTACTATCTCGACCGCGCCGGCGGCATCGACGCCGAGCGCGGCAGCTTCCTCGACATCAGCGTTCTGCGCAACGGCGAGACGCGGGCGCAGTTCAACCTGTATCACTTCCTGCTGGAAGGAAAGATTGCGCCCCTGCAACTGCACGACGGCGACACCGTGGTGGTGGGGCCGCGCAAGCACACCGTGCGCATCGCCGGCGATGTGCTGAATCCCTATCAGTTCGAGTTCGACAAAGATCGCATCTCGGCGCGCGAACTGCTGGCCCTGGCCAAGCCGCGTCCCGCTGCGACGCACCTGTCCATCGTGCGCAAGGTGGGCACCGAACGGCGCAGTGAATACCATCCGCTGGCCGAGGCGGGCGAGGTGATGATCGAGGACGGCGACGAGGTGGCGGTGACCGCCGACAAGTATCCCGGCACGATCCTGGTGCGCGTCGAGGGCGCCCACCTGGGCGAACATGTTCTGGTGCTGCCCTACGGGGCGCGGTTGAAGGATGCGCTGGCCCGCGTCAAACCGGCGCCGCAGGCCAACAACGAGGCGGTGCAGCTGTTCCGCAAGTCGGTGGCGCAGCGGCAGCGCGACATGCTGGAGAGCACCCTGCGCAGCCTGGAGGCCTATGTGCTGACCGCACGCTCGGCCACCAGCGAGGAGGCGGCGCTGCGCACCAAGGAGGCCGACCTGGTGTTGCAGTTCGTCGACCGGGCGCGGCGGGTGGAGCCGCGCGGGCAGATCCTGCTCGGCGCCAAGCACGAGGCGCAGGAGGCGCTGCTGGAGGACGGCGACATCATCCGTATCCCCGAAACCAGTTCGCTGGTCCTGGTGCACGGTGAGGTGCTGTTCGCCAATGCCATCGTATATGACAGGCAGTCGTCGGTGGCGGACTATATCGCCCAGGCCGGCGGCTATACCCAGAACGCCGACAGTTCCCGCATCGTGGTGCTGCATCAGGACGGCAGTTTCTCCGAAGGACAGGATTTCGTGCCCCAGCCGGGCGACGAAATCATGGTCCTGCCGCGGGTCGATACCAAGAATATCGAAGTGACGCGCGGCATCACGCAAATCCTCTATCAAATCGCCGTCGCCGCGAAGATTGTCTTCGGCCTGTAGCGTTGTCCCCCATGCACATCGCCCCGGCGCTGTGAACCGCGGGAGGGAACCTAGACCCGCGGTAGGTGAAAGCCTTAACCCCCCCACTTCCTCAACCCATCACCCTAGGCACGGGCTTCTGGCGCGCTAGCTTTGCCTTACCGGCGTCGCTCAAACACGGCTTCCTTCACCTACATCGGTCATGGGAAGCGCCATGGCCGCCGTGCCGATGAACAGGATGCGACAGGTAAACAGGGAACGCGCTTGGGGGATACATGAGATGAACATGAGAAGCCGCTGGTGTGCATTGCGTGGACTGGCGCTGTTGGCGACCTTGCGGGTGGAGCGCGCGGTGGCACGGCGCATAGGGCTGCTGCCACTGTACCATCGGCAGCTTGCCCGCCTGGTGCGGCGAACGGGGCTGTTCGATGAAGCCCACTACCTGGAAAGTAACCCGGACGTAGCCCAGGCAACCCTGTCGCCTTTGCAGCACTATGTGGCTTACGGTGATCGTGAGGGGCGCGGGCCGATGCCCCTGTTCGACGTCCCCCATTACCGCGCCCATGCCGGGGGCAGACTCAAGAACGTCAACACCTTGTTGCACTATGCCCTGGTTGGGCGCTATCTGAATGTGTCGCCCAGCGCATGGTTCGACGTCCGCTACTACCTGGCGCAGAACAAGGATGTCGCCCGTGCCGGTATCGAACCATTACAACACTATCTAGGCTTCGGCGGCAGGGAGGGGCGGGCGCCCTGCCCGCAGTTCGACAGCGATTTTTATCTGCGCATGAATCCCGATGTGGCGGATGCCGGGATCAATCCCCTGGTGCATTACCTCCGTGACGGTCGCGCCGAAGGCCGCTGCGTCATGCCGGGTCCCGGCGAATACCCGGGGGCGGCGGATACCGCGCCGAAGCTGAAGCCAATCGATGCCGCCGAATGGGAGGCGTTGCCGCGGCAGGACGGCGTGGCTGCCCAGGTTGACGTCATTGTGCCGGTGTATCGCGGACGCCTGGAAACGTTGCATTGCCTGTGCAGTTTGCTGAAATCCAGAAGCCGAACCAAATTTGAAGTCATTGTCATCGACGACGCCAGTCCGGATCCGGATTTGAGCGCCGATCTGAAAACGTTGGCGGAGCGCGGACTGTTCACTCTGTTGAGCAATGCGCGCAACTTGGGATTCGTAGCCACGGTGAACAGGGGAATGGCACTGCACCCGGAACGTGACGTGGTGCTTCTGAATGCGGATGCAGAAGTGTATGGCGACTGGCTGGACCGCCTGTATGCAGCCGCCTACGGCGCGGCGGATATCGGCAGCGTCACGCCCCTGTCCAACAATGCCACCATCTGCAGCTATCCGGTTTTCCTGCACGACAACCCCTACCCACTGGAGCTCGGCTACAGTGAGCTCGATGCCCTGAGCGCAGAGGTCAACGCAGGCGTGGTGGTGGAGGCACCGAGCGCGGTTGGCTTTTGCATGTACATCACCCGCCGCTGCCTCAATGCCATAGGCCTGTTCGATGCGAAGACCTTCGGTCGCGGTTACGGCGAAGACAACGATTTCAGTCAGCGCGCCATCGCCCATGGCTGGAAGAATCTAATTGCTGCCGATGTGTTTGTGCGCCATCTGGGATCGGTATCCTTCCAGGGGGAACGGGCCAAGCGCGTCGATGCCGCCATGGCCATACTTGACCGCCGCTATCCAAATTACCGCGCGGACGTCGCGCGCTTCATCGCGGACGATCCCCTGGCGGACGCCCGTGCCCGCCTGGATTGGGCCCGCTTGCAGCGCCAAGTCCGGGAGGAAAACATCCTGGTGATCAATCATAACCGCGGCGGCGGCTCCGAGCGTCACGTGCAGGAGGATGTGCGGAACTTCGTTGCGGCAGGGAAAGGCGTATTCGTTATGCGGCCACAGTTCGGCCGTCCCGATTACGTCTGTTTGAGCCATCCTGCGCTCAAGTTGCTGCCCAACATTCCGGTTTACGAGTTGCAGGACACCGGGACACTGGCAACCGTCCTGAAACAGCTGCGTATCACCCAGGTGCACAGTCATGGCCTGGTCGATTTCACCCCGCAGGCGCCGCAGCACCTGGCGACCCTGGTGCGGGCGCTGGGAGCGCGGCTCGACATCAACGTGCATGACTATTCCGTGATCTGCCCGCGCATCAACCTGGCCGACCGCAGCGGGTTGTACTGTGGTGAGCCGGATGTGCAGGGATGCAACACCTGTTTGCAGCGCGACGGCTCGGATTTCGGCGTGACCCGCATCGAAGACTGGCGCGCCGCCTACGACCATGTTCTGCGCGCCGCCGACCATGTGCTGGTTCCGGACCCGGATGTAGAACAGCGTCTGCACCGCTATTACCCGGACTTGGCGCTGGAGGTGTCGCCACACGAAAAAATCGATTATCAGCGTCTCGGTATGCGCCTGCCCGACCTGACTTCGGAGCAACCTCTGCGTATCGTGGTGATAGGCGCCATCGGAAGAATCAAGGGATTCGACGTGCTGCTGGCGTGCGCGCGCGATGCAATCAAACGCAATCTCCCCCTGGAATTCGTGTTGCTGGGCTACAGCCTGGACGACGCATTGCTGCAAGATGCCGGTGTACAGGTGACCGGCCGCTATCTGGAGCATGAGGCCGAGGAACGGCTGCGCGGATTGACCCCGCATGTTGCCTGGCTGCCTTCGCTATGGCCTGAGACCTACAGCTATACACTTTCCACGGCACTGCGCTGCGGCTGCCCGGCATTCGCCTTCGATTTGGGGGCGATGGCGCGGCGACTGCGCGATGCGGGCCTGGATGCGATGCTGATGCCGCTTTCCCACGCCGGCTCCGCCGCGGCAATCAACCATTGCTTTCTGGAGTACCGAAATCTGTGGGCGCACGCCGGGGCGGGCGCCATGAGCTATGCCAGGGCGGTGCAGCAGCGATGAACATGCTATTAACGGCGACACGGGTATTCAGCAGGAAGCACACGGTACATCACGAACATACCGGTATTACGGGCAACGTCGAGCGGGTTGCATTGCATGAAATTTCCGGTTGGGTCGTCAACCCGGAGCAGACGCCGCTGCAGCTGACCTTGCGTGTCAACGGTCGTGTGTTTCCCATGACGGCGCACTGGATCGAGCGGGCCGACATCGCGGAAAAATACGGCGCCCCGTTTCTGGCTTCCGGCTTTCGCTATGAAACCACCGAGGTGGTGCGCGAGAGCATGGTTGGGGCCTTGCAGCACGGCAGTCCGATCGAAGTCCTCGCCAACAACGTGGTGTTGCGAAATCTCCGTGTCACTGATGCGGTGCCCGGGCTGCCGCATAAAGAGGAATTGCATTACCACGTCAGGGCCGCCGGATTCGAGGGGGAGCTGGAGGCATGGGGGCGCTTCCGTATCACCGGATGGGCGGTAAGCGGCGAGCGGGCTGCACGGTCAATTGACGTGCTGTGCAATGGAGAACGGATCACGTGTGCCATGCTGCGCAAGGAGCGGCGCGATGTGGCTGCTACATTGCAAATGGCCGTGCCGGACGCCGGCTTTGAGATTGAACTGCCAGGTTACATATGGGATGGCGTCCCAATCGATGACCCGTGCGTAATTGAGGTACTTGCGGACGGGCACAGCCTCACCCCGACTCCGCTGGAGTTGAGCCGCGCGCGTTTGGCTGCGTGGAGCGCGGAAGCGATGGGTATGCCGGACGGCAAGGAACGTCAGTACGATGCGCTCCTGGCGTTGGAGCATGCGCGGTATTCTGCAGTGATAACACTGCTCGCCCCGGAGGATGCACGTTTGCTGCGCGAATTCGCCCGGCACATGCATCTGGAGGAGTACGCCGTGACACCGCAGCTGGCCCATAGCTACGTGGAACGCCTCCCCATCGACGGTGCCAGTACCCTGCTCTTGTGGGATGCCCTGCACACGCTCAACGCACTTGTTTCCGACGGCGGCGGTTCATCCTGTGCGCATGTCAAAAGGGTGCTGCACGATCTGCGCCTCAAAGGCGAGGTGCGCGAGGAGTTCATCCGTTCGGCGGTTCCCGTGCTATGCCGCAGCAACGAACTGCTCGCCCTGCGCGAGCTGGCAGACTTCAGCCGAATCAGCGGCCTGGAGCATGCCGATGAACTGTGGAAGATGAGCTTGGCGCTACCGGTACTGATGGCGGACCGGCAGGTCGAACGTTCCATCGCGTTATGCTATCGGCTGTCGAAACACGTCGGCGGCGGCTGGTTGAACACGGAATGCCTGCGCTTCGCCGCCGGGCAAATGCAGGCGTTGAGCAAGGAAGGCGAGATAGACCAGGCGCTGGCGGAAAAATTCCGCTACGCGGTAATCGCGGTGATCGACGCGATGAATGGTGGCTGGTTTTCGCGTCTGCACGATGTTGAGCTGGTGGACACCATATTGATACTCCTGGCGGACCTGGAGTTGTACACCGACTATCATCAGCGCGATATCGTGGTCGCAACGCTGCGCAACTATGGTCTCAATCCCACCTTCTGGGAGCGTGCCGCTGCGTGCGGCGTCGCGCAGCTGACGCCGGAGATGCAGCGCGCGCAACGGCATTTTGAACGCATCGCGACCGCTCTCCGCAGCGGCGGCGCAGCCCTTGCCGCCGAACTGGAGGCGGTGGAGGAGTCGCTGTCCTACTTCCGCAACCGCGACAACCGCGAGGCAGTGATAGTGCTGCGGGAAGTGTGCATGAATGCCCTACCGCACATTGCCGCCACCCCAACCCCGGCCGGGCGTACCCTGCTCAAGCAGCTGCTGGCGACGGAACCTGCCGAGGCGTTGCGGATCGCGGCGGCCCCCCTGCCGGAGGCTGCGACGCCGGTGACGCAGGACCCGGAGGCGCGGGAATTGCTGTCGCATGCCCTGCGTTACGAATCGGGGCGTCCCGCCAGTGTGGTGTATGAATTGCAGTGCACTGCGGCGCGTGCGTTGCAGCAGGCACAGAAGGCCACGGACGCAGACGAAATGGCACGTGCCGTGGCCGACCTCGAGCAGCGCGCCATCGCCATCGCCGCAGCGCGCGATCAGTATCTGGGCCTGGACATGCTCGCCGCCGCCTATGCCCTGGCACATCGGGAGCGGCGTGGCGGGGCGCCGGTGCTCATGCGCCTGGGCGAGCTGGTACGCAAGGCTATAGACGATACGACGGAAGGGCACTGGATACCGGCACCGGTACTTTCCGCCCTGGGCCGCTTTATGGCCATGCCCGGCGACGCCGTGCTGCGCGGATTCTGCGCCGAGGTCGTGAGCCAGGTACGGGAATGCTTCGGCTCCCGTTACGACGCCCTGTTGACGCCGCCGGCAGCTCCCGCGGTGACCGTCGCCGCCGAAGGCTGGCCGCGCGACACCTTGGTGGTGATCTATTCCTGCCGCAAGAACCTGGACAGCCGGGTGGCAGCCATCCGCTCCACCTGGGTTCAGGATCTGATCGCCCGCGGCATCCCTTACGTTGTCCTGGTGGGCGACGGCGACGATAGCCTGCGGGGTGACCTGCTGGCGCTGGACGTGTCCGACCGCTACGAGGACCTGCCGCACAAGACGCTCAAGCTGTTCGACTGGGTCTACCGCAACACCGACGCCCAGTACGTCATCAAGATTGACGACGACTGCTATCTCGACGTGGCGCGCTATTTCGACACCCTGAGCTATCGCAAGCATCACTACTACGGCCGCGTCATCTGGCGCGACATCGGCAGCATGGAGCGCGACTGGCACCAGTCCAAGTCCCAATCCCTGCGCGGCCGGCGTTGCATAGACAAGTCGCCGGAACCCTCGGTGTATGCGGACGGCGGCGGTGCCTATTGCCTGTCGCGCCTGGCCATCAGCCGCCTGCTGGCGGCGCAACGCTCGGACTCGGGGGCGCGGCTCATCGCCTGTTCCTTCATGGAAGACAAGCTGGTGGGCGATCTGCTCTCGCTCAGCGACATCCGCCCGGTGGACGAGGACTACGAGTCCTACCAGCGCCGCCGCACCTTCGGCGATGCAACGCCGGTGGGCATGTGGGAGAACACTTTTTTTCCCAGCACGCTGACGCCCACCAAGGTGGTGCACATGGATACCGAGCGTGAGCTGGCCCTGGTGCGCGAGCGCGGCCGGGGCGACGAGATATGGCCCAAGAAACTGTGGCCGACCTGCTGGCCGCCGAGCATCAAGCCCGACGGCAACCAGCTGGAGCTGATCGGCGATCCGCAGGCGGCGGCGCAGCTGTTGCAGCAACCGCTGCTGGTGGTGACGGTGGTGCGCAACGAAATGATCATGCTGCCGCACTTCCTCGCTCACTATCGCGCGCTCGGCGTGCGCTGTTTCGTCTTCGTGGACAACTGTTCCGACGACGGCACACGCGAATACCTGCAACAGCAGCCGGACGTGGTGCTTTATTCCAGCGACACCGAATACAAAAAGTCGCACTACGGCGTCGCCTGGCAGCAGGCGGTGCTGGGCAACCTGTGCCTGGGCAAGTGGGCTCTGCTGGTGGATGCCGACGAACTGCTGGTGTTCGATGGTTGCGAGCGGCGCACGCTGGAGCAGTTCGTGGCGGAGGTGGAGGCGGAAGGGGCCGACGCGGTGTCCACCTACATGATCGACATGTATCCCTACGGTGATCTGGCGGAGGCGGATTTGGGCGGCATGACGCCGTTCGAGGCAGCGCCCTGGTTCGATGCCACACCGCTGATTCCTTGGCGGCTGGGCAGCGGCATGTACGGCAACGGCGCCACCTGGCTCAGCACCCTGCGCCATCGCCTGTCCAATCCTTCGGCGCCCAATGCCTTTACATCGCAAAAGACCACGCTGGTGCGCTATCAGCCGTGGATGCGCTTCTCGCAGGGCCTGCACGACGCCAGCAACGTACACCGTTCCGTACAGCCCGCCTGGCTGGCCCACTTCAAGTACCACGCCGGCTTCAAGGACAAGGTGCACACCGAAGTGCGGCGCGGACAGCACTACAACAATGCCGCCGAATATCGCCGCTACATGGTGATGCTGGCGGAAGGGCAGGGCGGTTTCGGAGATGCGAAGCTGTCGCGGCGCTATGCAGACAGCGGCAGTTTTTCCGCCCTACAGAGCCATGTAACCAAGAGGTAGGCCATGAGCGTGTGCGCTAGCAGCATCGAGGTAAGGCCGGTGGTGATCTGGACGTTGCAACGGACCGGCGGCACCAACCTGGCGCGGCATCTGTTCGGCCGCATCGGCGGCCCGGCGACGCAGCACGAGCCGTTCAACCGCGGCCGCATCTACGGCCACGTGACCGAGCGCTGGATCAGCGAGCGCAATCGCGCCGCGCTGGATGCGGCCATGGCGGAGATATGCAGCGGCGGCGCCCTGATCAAGCATTGCGTGGAGACGGTGCCATGGGAAGTGTCCGAGGCCCTGGCCATGGCGGCCAGCCGCGCCGGCTACGGTCATCTGTTTCTGTATCGCAATGCCTCGCTGGATCGCCTGCTGTCGCTGCATTACGCCAAGCAGAGCGGGATTTGGGGGCCGGAGTATCAGAGCGGCGCGGAGTTGGACGAAAAGATATTTTCCCAACCCCTGCCGGTGGAAGAACTGGTAAGCCATGAGCGGCGCGCCACCGGCATGCTGTCCATGGCGTGGCGCTGCCTGGTGGAGCAGGGTGCGACGCCCATGGCGCTGGCCTATGAAGACATCTATCAGGCTGTCGATCCGGGACAGGCGCGCTACAAACTGGCGCCGGTGCTACAGGCGTTGGGATTGTCGCGCGGCGACGGCGGCGATCATGCCTTCATCGACCAGATCATCGGCAGCGGCGATCAGGGTACGCGCGCGTCCTATCGCAATTTTCCCGGTATCGCCGAACTGAAGAAGCGTCTCGGCGCGGTGCCGCGCTTCGCGCCGGACGGCGGCGGTTGCATGCCGGCGGCGGTGGTGCGTTGCAGCGCCCATCCCTGGGTGTTGCACGCCGCCATCGACGTGGCCCCCGATCTGATCATGCCCGGCGAGCCCTTCGACCTGGGCGGCGTGGTGGTGCTGAGCCGCGCCGCGCCCGCCGGTTGTTCTCTGGTGGTCGACGGCGCGCAAGTGTCCGGCCCGCTGCAATGGGACATGCCCTCGCAGCGCATGGCGAAGGAATATCCCGCGTCCGCCAACGGGGCTGCGGCACGCTTCCAGGTACGCATTGCGGTGGAACAGACACAGCATGCGGTCAGCCTGGCGTTGCGCGCGCCGGACGGCAGCACCATCCCGCTGCTGGAGCTGGTGCCGCAGCGCGCCCCTGATCATGGCGAGATCAGCATCGAGCCGGAAGATCGCCTGATCTTCGACGTCGGCGCCAACGACGGCTCCGACAGCTGGTATTACCTGAACAAAGGATTCCGCGTGGTCGCGGTGGAGGCAATCCCGGCCTTGGCCGACGCGCTGGGCACAGCGCTGGCCCCGCAGATCGATGCGGGCCGGTTGGTGATCGAACGCCAGGCCATCGCCGATGCGGAGGGCGAGGTGGCCTTCACCATCAACGAGGATTGGACCGAATGGAGTTCGCTGTTCAGCGCCTCCAAGGCCAGTGCCGGCAAGGCCACGGAGATCAAGGTGCCGGCCTGCACCCTGGCGGGTCTGATCGCGCGCCACGGTGCGCCGTATTACGTGAAGATCGACATCGAGGGCGGTGAGCTGGCGGCAGTGAAGTCGCTGGATGCCCTGGTGCCGGAGCAGTTGCCGCAGTTGATCTCGGTGGAGATCAACCCATGGTGGCCGCAGGTGCTGGAACGCCTGCGCAGCCTGGGATACGTCGGCTTCCAGATATCGCGCCAGGGCGCAGCCCATCTGCCCGGCCTGCCGCTGCCGAGCCGCGAAGGGCTGGATCGGCGCACGGTGTTCAATTCGAGCATGAGCGGCCCGTTCGGCCGCGACCTGCCCGCCGGAGGCTGGGTCGGTATCGTGGATATGGTGCGGCAGGTGGTCGCCGCGCAGGCGGATATGGATGCGCGCCGCAAGGCCGGTGAAGCGCCGGGCTGGTACGACGTGCACGCCGCGCGCCGGGAGTGGCTGGACGCCAACGGTATCGCCATCGCAAGCATGGAGGAGCCGTCATGATCGTCCTGCCCGCGCTGCAACTGGGTTACCAGTTCATTCCCAAGGTCGGCACCACGTCGCTGTTCACCTTCTTCTACACCTGTCTGCACGGGACTGGTTACGATCCGCTGCGCCACGGCCGCAACGGGCGTCCCATGTTCGTGCACCGCTACTTCATCGGCGGCGACTGCCCCGATGCCAGTGACGTCGACAACACGGCGGCAGCCGTTGCCGGTTACGACGGGTATTACCGCTTTGCACTGACGCGCGATCCGGTACGGCGCTTCCTGTCGATGTACGTCAATCGCGTGATCCAGAAACGCGAGCTGGCGGCGAACTCCCCCTATGCCAAGGCGATCATGCAGGCCGGCCTGCCCTTCGATCCCGACATCAACCTGCTGGTGCGTCATCTCGAAGCCTATCTGGACTGTCACGGCAGCCTGCTGCATCACGCCCGCCCCATGATGGATTTTCTGGGGCCGGACCTGTCCGTCTACGATCGCATCGCCGATCTCAGCGCCATGAATACGGTGGTGGAGGAGATCAAGGCGCACTGGTGCCGGGCGGGCATGGCGGGGCGTGCCGCGACCGTGGACGGGCCGGCGAAGATGCAGCGCTGCGGCGTTCGTCTCGGCCTGGAGTGCCTGACGCCGCGCTCGTTTGAAAAGCTGCTCGACTACTATCACGCCGACTATACCGCTCTGCCCACGGTCAGCCTGTCCGAGGTAAAGGCGGCGTACGCCAGGGTAGCCATGGGGACGGCACGGGGTCAGGCATATTCCGCCGTGCAGCGGAATGCGCCGGTGGTGACGGCCGCCGGCCGCTAATAGATGTTCCGAATTGCTGACCGCCTTTCTGTGGGTCGGGCTTCAGCCCGACATCGGCGCCTAGCTTGCCCAAAAACAGTCGGGCTGAAGCCCGACCCACGATGTTCACGCGCGCCGTCATGGTCGATATTTCGGAACAACTGTTAGGTGGCTCTCGCGCCATGCGGATCACCGGCCCCGCCTGCTTGATCAGCGCCATGCTCATGACACCGCTTGCCAATGCGGCGGCCCTGCCGCCGTGCAGCATGCCCGCCTCGTCGGCAGCGGTGCTGTCATTGCCGGAAGTGTCGACGTGGACGCAAGGCCATGGCGGCATCGTCGGCGCATCCGTGCTCTTCCACTTCGATGACGACGCCTGGTGGGCGCGGCCGCAGGCCTATGCGGGCTTGCGTGCGGCACAGGTCGACGCGCTGCGCTTTCCCGGCGGCGAACTGGCGGATAACTACGACTGGGAGCGGCACATGGTGGAGCGCGCGGGCGATTGGCCCGGCGCGGCGGTGGACCCCGCCGCCCGTGCGGCACGCACCGACTTCCACGAATTTCTCGCCCATGCCGCACAGGCCGGCGTCGGCCACGTCTTCATGGTGGTCAATGTCGACGGAGCCTTTCGAGCCGGCGGCGATCGCAACGCCAACCTGGAGCGCTACGCGCAAAAGGCCGCCCGCTGGGTGGCCGAGGTCCGTGCTGCCGCAGGCGACCTGGCCGTGCACTGGGAGATCGGCAACGAGCCCTACCTCGGCGGCAGCTATCCGCTCACGGCGCGGGAATATTCACAGGTTTTGCAGGTGTATGCGGCGGCCATGCGCGCGGCGGACCCGGCGGTGCACATCGGCGCCGCCGGGCCGGGCACCATGAACGGTGTCGCCTTTGCCGATCGACTCGGTGCAGCGGCCCTGGCGCGTCTGCGCGCCGGGGCGATCAACAGCCGGCGTGCCTGCCCAGGCCTCGCCATGCCGGATTGCATCGCCGCCCTGCAACAGGGCGAGCCGCTACCTGCCCAGGTGTTCTGGTGGCCGACGATAATGGCGGAGGCCGGCGACAGCTTCGATTATGCCGTAATCCATCGCTATGCCCGTGCAACGCCTCTGGCCCCGGCGGCATTCCCCCTGTCGCTGCGCACGCAGCGGCTTAGGGAGGGGCTGCAGCACGGCACAGGACGTCAGGTGCAGCTGGCGCTGACCGAATGGAATACGCCCAGCGAGAAGAGGCACGGCGCGCTGTCGGAGATGGAACACCTGATGGAGATCGCCATCCAGCGCGGCAACGATGCGGTGGCGGGCGTGGACTATGCCCTGTACTGGCCGCTGCGAGCACCGGCACCGGGCCATCGCCCGTTGCTGGACGGCAGCGGCAAACCTACCGCAGCGGCGCATCTGCTGGCGCTGCTCTCCCCCGTGACGAACGCTGCGGAACTGGCACAGGGCACGCTGGCGGGCGAAATCTACGTGCTGCGTACCCGCTCCGGAACAGGCATGGACTACCTGTTGGTCAACACAGGCGCAAGGGATCGGGTGATCGCCCTGGAGCCCTCCGGTCCGCTCCCGATCACGGTGCAGCAGATCGTCGGCGACGAATCCGGAAAGGCAATGCCCTTGCATACCTGCCTTGCAGCAGGGATACACCCCAGTGCCCCTGGGGTCCATGCTCCAGCACGGTCAATTAGCTTGATCCACCGGGGGCCGGGGACTATTGGTTTGTAAACACTTCCCGGCCAGGAACCGCGTGCAAATGGCAACCCCGAAACTGTTTCTTCACATCGGCACCAACAAGACCGGCACCAGCGCGATGCAGCGGTTTTTCAATCACAACCGCGACGCCCTGAAGGGGCATGGCCTGCTCTATCCCGCCGTCGGTTGCGCCGGCGACGCCCATTACGGCATCAGCGATCTTCTCGGCTTCGTGCATCGCAAACCGGCGCCGGTCGACGTGTCCGCGCCGCCGCTGCAAACAGCCCTGTGGCATCTGGGTCAGGAGTTGGAGCGCAGCGCGTGCAATCAGGTGCTGATCAGTTCGGAGAATTTCGTCATTCCCCGCGCGATCGCGCCGGTGCGCGAACTGTTCCGCGATTTCGATGTACGCGTGGTGGTGTATCTGCGCCGCCACGACGGCTGGTGGGAGTCGGCCTATAACCAGGCGGTAAAGATGGTGGCCGAGCCGCCCTGGGGACGGGGCTTCGAGCGCTTCCTGCGCTTTCAGCGCATGCGCAATCCGCAATACGGCAACTATCGCCAGTTGCTGGGCCGCTGGGCCGAGGTGTTCGGTGCCGAGCGGCTCATCGTGCGTCCCTACGAACAGCAGCAGAACCAGCCCAACGTGGTGGTCGACCTGTTGCAGGCCATGGGCCGCGGCGACATCGCCCGACAGATGGATATCCGCCCGGAACACGTCAACGCCTCCCTGCACGGCGAAACGGTGCATCTCATCGACGCCTTCCAGCGCGCGCGCATCGATCCCGAGTTGCGCCGCCGGCTGATCGACCATGCCATGGCCACGGCGCCGAGCGGGGTTGCGCAGTCGCTGGTGGAACCCGGCCTGCGGCGGCGTCTGGTGGAGGAAAACATGAAGGACTATGCCTTCATCGCCCGCAACTATCTCGGCCGCAAGAACGGCCGGCTGTTTCTGGATCCGCTGCCGGACCCGGACGAGCCGTGGACGGTACAGCCGCGGCCGACGCCGGCCGCCATCGTGGAGGCCACGGTGCAGGTGTTGTCAGGTGCACCACAAAAAAAGAGTGAGCGCTCGGTGGCGTAGACATCGCCGCGCACATCAGACCAGGGAGTCACAACATGTTCAATGCCGTACCAATAAACATCAAGCCGCGCCGTACCCTGCTGGTCATCGGCGGCTGCGGCTACATCGGCTCGCACATGGTCAAGTGCCTGCTCGATGCCGGGCACCGCGTGGTGGTGCTGGACGACCTGAGCGGCGGCTATCGCGATGCCCTGCTGGGCGGTGAACTGGTGGTGGGCGATTTCGGCGAACGCACGGTACTGGACGCGCTGTTCGAGGGCCGCCGCTTCGACGGCGTGCTGCACTTCGCTTCCCTGATCCAGGTGGGCGAATCGGTGCGCGACCCCGCGCTGTATTACCGCAGCAATATGGCCAAGGTGCTGACCCTGCTGGAGGCCATGCGCGATCATCAGGTGCCGGCCCTGGTGTTTTCCTCCAGCGCCGCCGTGTACGGCGAGCCGCACTACGTCCCCATCGACGAGTCCCACCCCTGCACGCCGATCAATCCCTACGGCATGACCAAGCACGTGGTGGAGACGATGCTGCGCGACTTCGCCGTCGCCTATGGCCTGCGCGCGGTGGCGCTGCGCTACTTCAACGCCGCCGGCGCCGATCCCCTCGGCCGCCTGGGCGAACGGCACCAGCCGGAAACCCATCTCATTCCGCTGGCGATGCAGGCCGCGCTGGGCATGCGCCCTGCACTCACGGTGTTCGGCCGCGACTACGACACGCCGGACGGCACCTGCATCCGCGATTACGTGCACGTGGACGATCTGGCCGATGCCCATTTGCTGGCGCTGGAATATCTGTGGAGCGCGGGTCCGAGCACGGCGTTCAATCTGGGCAACGGCGCGGGCTTCAGCGTGCAGCAGGTGATCGACACGGTGGCGGCGGTGAGCGGCATGCCGGTGCCGGTGGAAGAGGGCGCGCGGCGCGCGGGCGATCCGGCGCGGCTGGTGGCCGACGCGGCACGGGCGCGGCAGATGCTGGGCTGGTCGCCGCGCTACGGCGATCTGGAAACCATAGTGCGCCATGCGTGGCGCTGGGAGCAGTTGCGGCCCGACGCCCGGGCGGCAACGCGGAGGTACGGCAATGAGCAAGCCCCATGATCTGTATTGGCACCACGGCACGGTGACCCGGCAACGGCGCGAGGCACAGAACGGACATCGCAGCGTGCTGCTGTGGTTCACCGGGCTGTCCGGTGCCGGCAAATCGACCCTGGCCCACGCGGTGGAAGAACGCCTGCACCTGTCCGGTTGCCGCACCTCGGTGCTCGACGGCGACAACGTGCGTCATGGCCTGTGCCGCGATCTCGGTTTTACCGAAGCCGATCGGGTGGAGAACATCCGTCGCGTGGGCGAGACCGCCAAGCTGCTGGTGGAAGCAGGGGTCATTACGCTGACGGCCTTCATCTCGCCGTTCCGCAATGATCGGGCGCGGGTGCGCAGCCTGTTCCAGCCCGGCGACTTCATGGAGATCCATTGCGCCTGTCCGCTGGAGGTGTGCGAGACGCGCGACGTGAAAGGCTTGTACAAGCGGGCGCGCGCCGGCGAGATTCCGCACTTCACCGGCATCTCCTCGCCCTACGAGGAGCCGGAGCAGCCGGAGCTGCGGGTGAACACGCATGTTCTGGGACTGGAGGAATCGGTACAGGCGGTGCTGGATGCGCTGCATGAACGCGGCATCGTGCGCACGGTGCCGGTGGCGCAGCCCGAGGCTGCGCAGCTGTCAGCTGTGTTTGAGTGACAGCGGCTGCACTTCGGCCGCCAGTTGCTCCATGCGCCGGGCGGCGTTGCTGGCCAGCGCGGCACGCAGCTGCGGCGAGTCGGCCAGGTCCAGGATCGCGCGGCGCCAGGCATCCTGATGATCGGGGAGCAGCAGGCCGTCGTGGCCGTGGTGGATGAAGTCGGCATAGGGTGTGGTAGCGGCATAGATGCCGGCGGCGCCGAGGCGGGTGAAGTCGAAAAAGCGGGTGGCGGCGCGACCGGCGTTGAAGCGGCCCGGCAGCAGCGGCGCCAGACCTATGTGATGATTGAGGGCCGGCAGGCCGTCGCGGTAGGTCTCCCAGGCCATGGGATGCAGTACCAGGGTACGCGGCAGCGGGGCATACAGACGACGCACGGTGTCGTCTCCGATGACGATGAAGGTGAGGCGCGGTTCCTCTTCCTGCACGGCGGCGACGATGTCGCGCAACCAGCGCAGTTCGGCACGATGACTGGCGCTGCCGTGATAGAAATACACCAGCGGCTGCGCCGTATCCGAAGGCAGCAGCGGTGCTGGCGGAAGGAGCGTGGGATGGACAGCTGCATACTTCTCGGCAAGCTCACGGGTGGAAACCCAGACTTCGCTGCACAGTGCGGCCAGGGCGCTGCGCTGGCGATGGAACAGGCGATGGATCTTGTAGCGATAGCGCAACGGCAACTCGGCGGCGCTGCGCGCGGCGGGGAGATCGTCATCCATGAAGTAGGCCACGCCCGCCAGTTGCGCTTGCAGGCGGTGCAGATGATCCGCCCAGAGGGAGTTCAGATAGCGCACGATGACGACGAAACTGCCCGCCGGTATGGCGACGTCGCCGGGCTGTGTGCGTTCGATGTCGATGCGCGTGCAGGGCAGGGCGTCCGGCGCGGCGCAGCGCGGCGTCAGGTAGTAGTCGGTACTCGGATTGCGCCCGTGTTCGAGTATCACGATGTGCTGCGCATCCGCCGGATAATGCGCGGTGGGTGTGAACATGCGATCGTCAACCGCATGCAACAGACCCAGTGCGCTAGCGAATAATCCCATGTCAGCCATTTTGCCCAGTCTCCCTGTTCTGTCCGGCGCTAAGCAAAGCGTAGCCCGTATACCTGCCTATGGTGTGTTCTCCTCGGGTATCGACCGTATTCCGCATCTGGGGTTGTTGCTGGACGGCAAGGTGGTGCGCAGCGTCGGCGGCCACCTGTGGCAGGCGGTGGACGGCGTGGTGGGCTGGGGCCGCGGCAAACGTGCATTGCAGGCGCAGCGCTATGCGCAGGGCCACGGCCTGCCGTATCTCACCCTCGAGGATGGCTTTCTGCGCTCGGTCGGTCTCGGCTGCGATGCACCGCCGCTGTCGGTGGTGGTCGACGATCTCGGCATCTATTTCGATGCCGGTCGTCCCTCGCGGCTGGAGCAGCTGATCGCGATGCCGCGCCGCGCCGGCGAGATGCTCCGTGCGCGCGCGCTGGTCGCGGCCTGGCGCGAGGGCGGCGTGTCCAAATACAACCATCAGCGCGATCCGGACGGCCCGTTGCCGGAGCGCTATGTGCTGGTGGTCGATCAGACCGCCGGCGATGCATCGATCCGCTATGGCAACGCCGACGCCGACAGCTTCCAGCGCATGCTGGACGCGGCGCTGGAGGAGAATCCGGATTGCACCGTCCTGCTCAAGCTGCACCCGGAGGTGGTGGCGGGACATAAGTGCGGACATTACGATGCCGCGGCGGCGGCACGGCCGCGGGTGCAGCTGCTGGCGCAGGATGTCCATCCGGCGCAATTGCTGGCGCAGGCGCAGGCGGTGTATGTGGTCACCTCGCAACTGGGCTTCGAGGCCCTGCTGTGGGGCCGCCCGGTGCGCACCTTCGGCATGCCGTTCTACGCCGGTTGGGGCCTGACGGCGGACGAGTTGCCGGCACCGGAGCGCCGCATGCCGGTGTCGCTGGAGCAGCTGGTGTACGGCGCGCTGGTGGATTATCCCCGCTATGTCGATCCGGAGAGCGGGCGCCGCTGCACGGTGGAAGACACGCTGGCCTACCTGGCTTTGCAGCGGCGCATGCGCCAGCGTTACGCGCCGGTGGTGCACGCGGTGGGGTTCTCGCCGCTGAAGCTGGTCACGTTGCGCCGCTTCATGCAGGGCAGCGAGGTGCGCCGCGTGCGGCACGCCGGCCAGGTGCCACCGGGCGGTACGGCGGTGCTGTGGGGCATACGCCATGGGGCGGGCAAGCGCCATACGCAGCACGTGCGCGTCGAGGACGGCTTCCTGCGCTCGGTGGGGCTGGGCGCCGATCTGGTGCGGCCACTGTCCTGGGCCCTGGACAGCCGCGGTATCTACTACGATGCCGGTGCGCCCTCGGAACTGGAACACCTGCTGCGAAACACCGAGTTCGACGCCGCCTTGTGCCGCCGCGCCGCCCGCCTGCGCGAGCGCATCATCGGGGCGCAGCTCACCAAGTACAACGTCGGCGGCGGCACCTGGCGGCGGCCCATCGGCGGCCGGGTGATCCTGGTGCCGGGTCAGGTGGAGAGCGATGCCTCGCTGCATTCCGCCACCACCGAGCTGTGCCGCAACATGGAGCTGTTGCGCGCGGTGCGCGCCGCCAATCCGGACGCCTGGGTGGTGTACAAGCCGCATCCCGATGTGGCGGCCGGTCTGCGCAGCCAGGGTTACGACGATGCGCTGGCGTGGCAGTGGTGCAACGAGGTGGTGGCCGACGTGGACATGGGGGTGCTGTTCGATGCGGTGGACGAGGTGCATGTGCTCACTTCGCTGTGCGGCTTCGAGGCCCTGCTGCGCGGCAAGGCAGTGACCACTTACGGCATGCCGTTCTACGCCGGTTGGGGCCTGACCGACGATCGCGGCATGCGCGACGCGGTGGCGCAGCGCCGCGGCCGCGCACTGAGCCTGGATGAGCTGACCGCCGGTGTTCTGATTCAGTATCCGACCTATATCAGCCGCCGTACCGGCAACTTCATCACGCCGGAGCAGGCGCTGGATCAACTGCTGGTCTGGCGCGACTGCGCCGCCAGCACATTGCCGTGGTGGCGCCGCGCCCTGCGTCCGCTGCTGCGCCTGGCGTTGGGACAATGATCATGGCGACGCAACAGCGGGCAAAGGCGGGGCAACAGGAGACGGATGGTTTCTTCGCCGCGCTGGCCGATCGCCACGTGCTGTTGTTGCAGGGGCCGATGGGGCCGTTCTTCTCCCGCCTGGCGCAGGATCTGACGGCGGCGGGTGCGCTGGTGACCAAGGTGAATTTCTGCGCCGGCGATGCGCTGTTCCATCGCGCCGGTGGCGCCGTGCCCTATCGCGGCAGCTTGGAAGACTGGCCGGCGTTCTTCGCCGATCTGGTCTACCGCGGCCGGGTCGATGTGGTGATGCTGTTCGGCGACTGCCGCCCCTATCACGAGGCCATCCGCAAGACGGCGCAGATGCTCAACGTGCCGGTGTATGTGTTCGAGGAAGGCTACCTGCGCCCCGACTACATTACGCTGGAGCGCGGTGGCGTCAATGCACGCTCGCCGCTGCGGCAGGGGGAGCAGGCCTTTCATGCTCCGGACTATCGTGCGCCGCAGACTGCCGCACCGTCGCATCCGGCCCATACCTTCGCCCGTACAGCATGGTTCGCCTCGGTCTACAGCCTCGTCAATTACCTCGCCGCCTGGCGCTATCCCCATTACCGGCATCATCGCAACCTGCATCCGCTGCGCGAGGGCGTGCTGTGGCTGTGGAGCGGCGTGCACAAGCTGCTCAACCACCGGCGCGATCGGCGGCTCGGCGAGCGCCTTGCCCGCGAGTTGACCGAGCGTTATTTCCTGGTCCCGCTACAGGTACACAACGACGCGCAGGTGACCCGGCATTCGCGTTACGGTTCGGTGAACGAATTCATCATCGAGGTGATCGTCTCCTTCGCCCGTCATGCCGCGCCGCATCATCACCTGATATTCAAGCATCATCCGCTGGATCGGCCCTATCGCAACTACCGGCGCCTGATTGTCGAGACCGCGCGCGCCTACGGCGTGAAGGAACGGGTGCACTACGGCCATGACCTGCACCTGCCGACGCTGCTGGAGGCGGCGCTGGGCACGGTGGTGATCAACAGCACCGTCGGCATTTCTTCCCTGTGCCATGCCACACCGGTACACGCGCTGGGCGAAGCGGTTTACGCCATGCCTGGATTGACCCACCAGGGTGAGCTGAACCGCTTCTGGCAGGAGCCGGGCGTGGTCGACTCGGCCCTGTTCGCCCGCTTCCGCACCTGGCTGGCGCTGCACAATCAGGCAAATGGCAGTTTTTACCGGCGCCTGCCCGACGCCGGCGGCCACACCGGCATACGCTGGTTCAGCCAGTCACCCTTTTCCGTTACCATCACTCCCGCACGGTTGGCGGATACGCTGCCGCAGATCGAACCGCTCACCCATTCCCGCGTCGCGTAATACCGAACCGTCACCCGTAACCTCGACGCGGACTGTCTTGTTTTTCGCAGGAGGATAGGCATGGCGTTTGTCAGCATCAGCGAACCCTCGCGCGCGGGCGCGCGTTGGGCGCCGTTTGCCCTCGGCTTCCGCCCCTTCTTCCTGCTCGCCGGTCTCGCCGCGGTGGTGCTCGTCGCCGTATGGGCCGTGGCCTTTGCCCTCGGCGCGACCATGGGCAGTTATTACGGCTTCATCGGCTGGCACAGCCATGAAATGCTGTTCGGCTACAGCGCCGCCGTGGTGGCGGGCTTCCTGCTCACCGCGGCGCGCAACTGGACCGGCGTGCAGACGGTGCGCGGCCCACGCCTGGCGCTGCTTGCCGCACTGTGGCTGGCGGCGCGCGTGCTGGCCTTTCTGCCCGTGCCGCCCTGGCTCAATGCCGCCGTCGATCTCGCCTTTCTGCCCCTGGTGATGCTGGCGCTGCTGTTTCCCGTGCTCAGGGCGCGGCATTACAAGAGCCTGCTATTCGTCGCCCTGCTGCTGGCCCTGAGCGGCGCCAACCTGCTGGTGCACCTGGAGCTGCTCGGCATCGTCGCCACGGCGGGGGCGGGCACCTATCTCGCCGTCGGGCTGATCCTGCTCATCATCGTCATCATGGGCGGGCGCGTGATTCCCTTCTTCACCGAAAAAAGCGTTGACGGATTTGTGCGCCGCGAATGGCCGTGGGTCGAACGCGCCGCGCCCCTGTCGGTGTTGCTGGTGGGCGGGGTGGATGCATTCGCGTCGCCCGCCTGGCTGGTGGCGGTGAGCGCGGCCTTGGCGGCATTGCTCAACGGCCTGCGCCTGGCGGGCTGGTATACCCACGGCATCTGGCGCGTGCCGCTGCTGTGGGTGCTGCACGTGGGCTATGCCTGGCTGGTGCTGGGATTGGCCCTCAAGGCGGTGGCCGCGGCGGGCGGCTTCGGCACGCTGCTGGCGCTGCACGCACTCACCATCGGCGCCATCGGCGGCATCACCCTGGGCATGATGGCGCGCGTGGCGCTGGGCCACACCGGGCGCATGCTGGAGCCGCCCGCCGTCATGGCCCCGGCCTTCGGTCTGCTTTACGTCGCGGCGCTGGTGCGGGTGTTCCTGCCGCTGCTGATCGATTCCTACGCCGCCAGCGTGGTCCTCGCCGCCGTGTTCTGGATTCTGGCCTTTGCGCTGTTCGTGCTCAGCTACGCGTTCATCCTGCTCAAGCCCCGCGTGGACGGCCTGCCCGGCTGATATGTGGGGCAGACTTCTGTCCGGCATTGCCCGGCGGGGCTCCCGCGCACAGGCGAAGGACGCGTCTATTTCCCCATTAAAACACCCCGGAAAATCCGCGCCCGCATAGTGTGATTGCCGGCTGCCGTTTCGGGTACACTGCGGGTCTCGCTCCTCAGGAAGAATCACGCCCCCGCCGCTGCGGGCAGATGACGCAACCCGATGAAAATACCCGTCAGCGAATTGATCGTCCGCTATCTGGAACGCCTCGGTGTGCAATACATCTTCGGCATCCCCGGCGCGCACATTCTTCCGGTTTACGACAGCCTGTACGATTCGCCCATCGAGAGCGTGCTGGTCAAGCACGAGCAGGGCGCGGCCTTCATGGCCGGCGGCTATGCCCGCGCCTCGGGCAACATCGGCGCTTGCATCACCACCGCCGGTCCCGGCGCCACCAACCTGGTCACCGGCATCGCCAACGCCTATGCCGACAAGCTGCCGGTGCTGGTGCTCACCGGCGAGACCTCCACCCACATCTTCGGCAAGGGCGGCCTGCAGGAAAGCTCGGGCGAGGGCGGCAGCATCGATCAGGTGTCGCTGTTCAAGGGCATCACGCGCTACAACAAAATCGTCGAGCGCACCGACTATCTGGAGAACGTGCTCAACCAGGCGGCCAAGATCCTGCTGTCCGACCAGCCCGGCCCGGTGCTGCTCAGCTTCCCCTACAACGTGCAGAAGGAGATGGTGGACGCCGCCGTCCTCGACAACATCCACAGCTGTCGCCACACCCGCTCGCAGCGCGACTGCGCCCAGCCGGCGCAGGCCCTGACCGAGCTGATCCTCGCCGCGCGGCACCCGGTGATCATCGCCGGCTACGGCTGCCTGCGCGCCAACGCGCAGGGCGAGGTGGAACAGCTGTCGGCCCTGCTCAACATCCCCGTCACCACCAGCCTCAAGGCCAAGGGGGTGATCAGCGAGCAGTCGCCCCTGGCCCTGGGCAGCCTCGGCGTCACCTCCAGCGGCCATGCCTACAAATACATCGTCGACAATGCCGACCTGCTCATCTTCCTCGGCACCAGTTTCAACGAGCGCACCAGCTACCTGTGGGACCAGACCCTGCTCAGCGGCAAGAAGGTGGTGCAGGTGGACCTGGACCCGGCGCAGCTGGAGAAGGTGTTTCCCGCCGACCTCGCCATCCATGGCGACATCAAGGTGGTGCTGGACGGCGTGCTGACCCAGCTCGACGGGCGCGAAGGCGAGGCGGCAAGCTTCGAGCGGCTGCGCGCGGAGATCGAACGCTCCAAGGCCGCGGTCACTGCCGATTACGTCATCTTCCAGTCCGGCTTCGCCCTGGTGGAGCATTTCTATCGCGAACTGGAACGGCACTTTCCGCGCGGCGCGATGATCTTTGACGACAACATCATCTTCGCGCAGAACTTTCTCAACGTCGGCAGCGGCAACCGCTATTACCCCAACTCCGGCATCTCCTCCCTCGGCCACGCCATCCCGGCGGCCATCGGTGCGCGTTTCGTCGACCACAAGCCCACCTTCGCCATCCTCGGCGACGGCGGCTTCCATATGTGCTCCATGGAGATCATGACGGCGGTGAACTACAACATCCCGCTCAACATCGTGGTGTTCAACAACGCCACCATGGGCCTGATCCGCAAGAACCAGCACCAGCAATACGGTCGGCGCTTCATCAGCTGCGACTTCGCCAACCCCGACTTCGAACTGCTGGCCCGCTCCTACGGCATCGGCTACAAGCGGGTGGAGACCAGCGCCGATGTCGACGAGCTGTTCACCGGCCACGACCTGCGCGGCGCGATCAACCTGATCGACATCGTCATCGACAAGAACCTGTTCCCCAATTACTCGTCGCGGCGCTGATGTGAGAAGGAATTGCTTTAACCACGGGGGGCACGGGGAGCACAGGGTAATCCGTGATGAATGCCCCGTGGTTAACGGCCTTCCGTCGCAGGCCAACCGATGAATACCTCCGCCGCTCACGACATCGTCATCGTCATCCCGGTCGCCGACCGGCCACGTCATCTGTCCGAGTGCCTGAGCAGTCTGCTGGAGCTGGCCCGCCGCTATCCCTATGCCGGCGAGGTGTCGGTGCTGGTGGCCGAGGACAGCCATGACGACGCCAGCATCGAGCAGCATCGCGCCATCGCCGCATCCATCACGCAGCAGGGCATTACAACCCATCATCTGGGACCGGACGAACAGAAGGCGCTGGTCGAAGCGCTGCCGCAAGAGGCACGTATCGCGCTGGCCGGCATCATCGGTGACGGAACGACCTATGCCCACAAAGGGGCCTCCATCACCCGCAACATCGCCTACCTGTGGCTGAACCGCTTGCAGGCCGACGGCCGCAGGCGCCTGTTCTGGTTCATCGACAGCGACCAGGAATTTCGCGTCAACGTTGCGGTGGACGGTGGTGAGCAGCAGGTCTACGCCATCGACTACTGCAATGCCCTCGACCGTATCTTCAACGAGACGCCGACACGCATCCTCACCGGCAAGGTGGTCGGCGATCCACCGGTGTCGCCCGCCGTCATGGCCGGCAACTTCCTCGACGACGTCGCCGCCTTCCTCACCGACATGGCGAATTGCGCGCCGCAGCAGGCGTGCTCATTCCACGGCGCCGGCCGCCACGCCGACGATGCCGCCTATCACGACATGGCCGAGTTGTTCGGCTTCAAGGCGGCCGATGCCTTCCGTTATCAATGCACGTTGGAAGGTGTCCACGACCATGCCGCCTGCTTTGCCGACTTCGCGGGAAAACTGGCACGCTTCTTCGACGGCGAGCACCCGACCCGCCGTAGCGTGTACGAGGACGCCGACCTGATGGCCACGGTGAAACCCGCCCGCACCATCTATACCGGCAACTACGTGTTCACCGCGGACTGCCTCGACTGGTTCATCCCCTTCGCCGCCCTCAGGCTGCGCATGGCCGGCCCCACCCTGGGCCGCATCATCAAGGGCGAGCTTGGAGAACAGTTCGTCTCCGCCAACCTGCCCATGCTGCACAAGCGCACGGTGGAGGAACTCGGCCAGTCGGAATTCCGCCCTGGCATCGAGCGTACGGCGGCGCGGGTCGATCTCTCCGGCGAATTCGAGCGGCAATACTTCGGCGACGTCATGCTGTTCACCATGGAACGCCTGACCGTAGGGTGCGCACCGCGCACCGATATCCCCGTCACCACCACCGTAGGGTGCGCACCGCGCACCGAATCCCAAACGGTGCGCACTGCGCACCCTACGACACCGTCATTTCAACGGAACGAAATCGATGCCCTCGTCGCCGAGGTCGAAGCCCGGCTGCGCGAAATGTACGCCGCCAAGCACCGCGAGATCGCCGCCAAGATCGACCGGCTGCATGCGTTGTTCAATGCACCGGAACACTGGTGGCAGCAGGATGTGCAACTGGCCGATGCCCGCGCGCTGTTTGAAAACTTCATCGACAACATGCAAAACAACTTCGGCGACGACTCCCGTGCCTGGCAGATCATCAACGACGCAACCCATCGCGCCCGGCGTCTGTCCGCCATCGCCGACGCTATAAGTCGTTACCACGCCGACCGCGACACGTGGCACACAGCCCTCATAGCCATCACTCGCCCAGCGCAGCCATCCCCTCTCCCTCAGGGAGAGGGCCAGGGTGAGGGGATACAGTCACCATGAACGTCTTCATCCTCAACACCGGCCGCTGCGGCTCGACCACCTTCATCGAAGCCTGCCGCCACATCACCAACTACACCGCCGGCCACGAAACCCGCGTCCACCTGCTCGGCCCGGACCGTCTCGCCTATCCGCCCAACCATATCGAAGCCGACAACCGTCTCTCCTGGATGCTCGGCCGCCTCGACACCGCCTACGGCGACAACGCCTACTACGTCCACCTCACCCGCGACCGCAATCAAGTTGCCGCCAGCTTCGCCCGCCGCACTGACTTCGGCATCATGAAGGCCTACCGTGAAGGAATACTGCTGCACGAAGGGCAAGAACAGGCCTCCGCCGAATCCCTGGCCCAGGACTACATCGACACCGTCGAAGCCAACATCGCCCACTTTCTCAAAGACAAACGTCACACCATGGAATTCGCCCTGGAAAATGCCGACGCGGATTTCCGCAGGTTCTGGAACTGGATCGGTGCAACAGGCGAGATGGACAAAGCCCTGGCCGAATGGAATACCCGCCACAACGCCTCAAGATAATCGGGACAAAACACGATCAATGCAGGATGGGTAGAGCACAGCGAAACCCATCGCTGTGTGGCGTCACGCCACACCGGCACGCCAAGACCGCTGTAGGGGAATTCCTACAGACAGGAAAAATGCCCGCTGGTAGTGTGCAGTGCTATTGGATAATGAATAGATGAGAATTTTCCGCGAACCCATTGTCGCCATGGGCAATGGCCTGAATTAATGGCCGACATGGAAAGGTGATAGGCCGCAGCGGCACTATCGCCATTACGACGGCGTCGGCCTAAATAGCTGTTAGCCAAATCAAATAGCCAGAAAAGGAGAATCGCAATGGCAAAGAAGAGAGCCTTCATCAGCTTCGACATTGATCATGACGAAGGGGCAAAGACCATGCTGGCCGGCCAAGCCAAACTCCCCGATAGTCCCTTCGACTTCAAAGACAATTCGGTGAAAGAGCATCTCACCGGCGATTGGAAGGAAAAAGTCCGCCGTCGAATGGATAACGTCGATGTGGTTATCGTGCTATGTGGAACTCAAACGCACACTGCTGCTGGAGTCGCTGCCGAGTTGTCTATTGCGAAGGAAAAGAACAAGCCATATTTTCTATTGGCTGCCTACTCTGACAAGACTTGCACCAAGCCGACGTCCGCTTCCGCATCCGACAAGGTGTATAAGTGGACTTGGGACAACCTCAAGACACTTATTGGCGGTGGACGCTAGAGCAACGTAGGCCCATGCAAGTCTTTCTTGTTCATCGGTTTTCCTCAAAGCGGGCTGCGGTTCGTCTCCTAAAGGAAGTGGCGGGCAAGTGCTGTATCAGCCTACGGCCAATCGTCTTAGATAGTTCTTCCGGTGAAGAGTGGAAGGACGCGGCACTAGCCGGAATAGGCGATTCAGAAGCCGTGGTGGTCTATGACTTGGCGGCGTGCAACGAATCCACAAATGCGGCTTGGGAGATTGCCAAAGCTAAAGAGTTGAAGAAACCAATTGTCGTCCTCGATCCCGGCGGTGTTTCAGATGTCGAGCTTGGCAAGCTAAAGGCACTATATCACGACGATGAGGAGTTCAACTCTTACTTCCAAGAGGATGGCAAGAACACGGAAAGTCTTTACAAGATGATGGTTGATTCGTCGGAAAAGCTGATAGAAAGGCGACAGAAAATGAACGCCTTCTTTATTACCGCGATGGGAGCCCTAATGGCACTTGCGGGCGCCTTGGCTAAGTTCGGTACCGTCGAATCTCAAACCATATCATTCGTCGTAATGGCCGCATTTGGAGTCGTCGGTCTCCTCCTGTGCAATTCTTGGCGCAACCTTATCGACAATTACGGAAAGCTTAATACCGCGAAGTTTCGCGTAATCCTCAAGCTTGAGAATGCGTTGTCTGCACAGGTATTTTCGGCGGAGTGGGCGGCTTTAGGGAAAGGTCGACGTCCCCAGAAGTACCAGTCATTCACCTCCACAGAAAACCTTGTCCCCTTGTGGTTTGCCATCCTGATTCTTGCATTACTCCTCTTTGCTTGCGGGTGGAGGATATTTGGCTAACACGGTGCTCCAATCGACGCCGAACCCGCTGCGCGTTTTCGGTGCGCCTGAGCTTGGTCGTTATGTGAAAATGAGAGTGTCAAATGGACGAGAATAAAGAATTGGAACAAAGCACTAAGAAGAATGATGATGAAGAGATAGATGTTGGGCCGTTCCTTTATTATTTGGAGTCAGAAAAAGGTCATGAGCTAGCATCAAGAGTTCTTGCAATTTTCGAAGACATCAAAAAGGCAACAATACAAACCACAACATCTCACGCCAAATTTGAAAAGTGGCTCCAGGCAAGCATAGTGTTGGTTGTCGTTGTGGCAGCAAGCTCACTAACGTATGTAGGAAAATTTGATTCTACGCTAGGGGTTCTGTTTGGTACTTTGGTTGGGTATCTTTTTGGCAAAAAATAAATCACATAACAAAGCCAAAATCCGATGCTCGTATCTCGCGCGGCTTATGGTGTAATACAAGTGGGCACATTTAATGTATTTGTTAAAGGATGATGTAGACAAGTTTGAGTCATATTTGGATGACTTTATTCAATATGAACAAGAAAACTCGTATTGGCGGCCAGATGAGGGTTCAAGCGTAGACTACTTTTTTGAGCGCCCACATCTGATTTTGCCGCTTGGTTTTGACGAGAGTCGTCATCTAATTCACGAATCATACTCCGAGTGGCTCGAGGACGAATACGAAAAACAATGGGTACAGCGAGCCGTTAAGGAAGCTGAGCAAGTAGAGTTAAAATATGGGCTTAAGAAAATTCCATTTGATTTTGGGGTTGAAACTATATTCCGTAGCTCATCACAAGGAGCTTGGTATTGGTTCTTGGGTCTAGAAAACGAAAAACTTATATTTCGAGGCCCTGGAAATACAAAGACGGAATATAGTGCGAGCGAGCTGTTGAGAAAACTTAGAGCACTTACTGAATATCCAGATCATGTTCCGAGAACATTGTGGCTCCCAAGGATATGGACTCCAGAGTTTAAAGATCATGATAGACAGCGAATTAATGATGATGTCTCTTCGCTATTGCAGGCGCTGCACAATGAAAATTGTTCACTGCGCAGTATTAAGCCAGCCGACCTTGAAGAAATTATTGCGGAGCTCCTAAGGAGTCGTGGATTGGAGGTGTACGTCACGAAAAAAACAAGAGATGGAGGGAGGGATATTATTGCTCGTGGCGAAACGCAGCTAGGTGACCCATTAACCTTTGCTGTTGAAGTAAAACAGAAAGCAGTTGTTGGTATACAAGATTTACAAAGAGCATTAAAAGCTAATGAGAACTTCCCTGCAATTATGCTAGCCACAGCCGGAAGGTTCTCTAGCGGTGTCATTGAAGAAAAACAACGTGAAGGGAACAGTCTGCGACTTATACTCAAGGACGGTGTTGCAATTTCCCAATGGATTGAAGCCTACGCATCTGACCGGCCGGGGAGATAGGTAACAAATAAGTCAGAGGACATAGGTTGCACGTTATGGCTATTAAGTCTGCCATATTTATCCTCGAAACGGACCAAAAGGGGGGGGCGGAGGGATTAATTAATGACCAGCGCCTCAAAGAGTAACCCGCCTGTTCCTTTATCCCATATTTCCTGGAACTCAAGTTCGTCCCGTCACTGGTCCATAACCCGCAAGGAAAGGAAATGAAAAAAACTGCTGCTGCTAATCATCGTAGGTGCGGTCTGCTACAAAGGGTACTTGGCGTTCAGCAACGGTGGCGGGGCCTTCTCGGAAGACGGGGCTGCACGGGTTCTGCTGTTCGTGCATGATGGGTGCGGCACACCCTGCAACGATGCGACGGCTATGTTGATGCAGCGCCGCGTGGAGCATGAAGTTGTCAATGTCTCCGAGGGTGAGGAACAGGTGGCGATCTGGAAGAAATTTGGTTCGCAGCGACAGATGCCCTATCTGGTGGCTGGCAACGAGCGGGTGATCGGCTACAACAAGTGGGATTTTGTCTCGGCGTTGGCCGGTTCATTTGACGACCAGTATCTGACCGCCACCGAATATCGGGTCTTGCGCAAGAATTTCAATGACGACGGGGCGCCCAAGCTGGTGATGTACACCATGAACGGCTGCGGGTACTGCGACCAGGCACGCAGCTACTTTCGCGCGGAAGGGATTGCATTCGAAGAGCGCAATAGCAGTGAAGACAGTACGGCCCAATATGAACTGGATATGTTTCAGGCCGGCACGCCGCTGATCTTTCACGGCTACAAGCGCTATGTCGGGTGGAGCGAGCACATTCGAAGCTCTCTGCTGAAAGTCTTGTGAACAATGCGCGTAGGTTGGGCTGAGGTACGAAGCCCAACATCATTACGGATGGTATGAGCGCCGGAGACATGGATGACTGGTTGATTAAGTGCACCGAGCACTTAACCAACCAGTGTTGCGCAAGCCAAGCCAGCCAGACGCAGGGTGCGTCACTCAGGTCGGCAGGCAGTCCGGGCAGGTAGACACCTTCAAATAGCGGTTCAGGGCTTTGCTGACGGGTGCGTTGGCGTTGCCGAATGCCCCCAGGTATTGCATGTCCTCTGCCGGCGGCAGGGACGAGCAAATCGATGAGTGAACGATATGTTCGCCAGCTCCGTTGGTCTTTTTCTCTATGTAGAACTCAGCCATGGCAATAACTCCTTGTGGTGTGTGGGTTCTTTGATGCCACCACGATGACTCAAGCTTGAGCGAAATTGTCGGCTATCCGACGATTGTAAGGCGCGTCTGTATCAAGCCATACAAAAACACTCTGAAATGCGCTCGTAATCGCGGTCAACATGACTGTCAGCAAGATGTATTCCAGGACTCGGGAATTCTTTCAGGTGCGGCTGCATGGAGGGCCTCGGATTTACATATCCCTATCTGCCTCCACCCCTGCGCCGCACCAATCGCGTGCTAGCTTTATTGGCCTGATGAGCTCCTGTTACGGCTCATAAGGAGAATGATCATGGCAGGCAATACGATACGACTGCACCGCGTCCTGAAGGCGCCGGCCGAGCGGGTCTACCGCGCATACCTGGATCCCGATGCGCTGGTGAAGTGGCTGCCGCCGAACGGGTTCACCGCCAGGGTTCATCACCTGGAGGCCAGGGTGGGCGGTACGTACAAAATGTCGTTCACCAATTTCTCGACCTGCAGCAGCCAGTCTTTCGGCGGAGAGTATCTGGAGCTGGTGCCGAACGAACGCATCCGCCATACGGACAGGTTTGACGATCCCAATCTACCCGGCGAGATGATCACGACCATCACCCTGAAGGCGGTGTCCGTGGGAACCGAGATGAATGTGGTGCAGGAGGGGGTTCCCGAAGCCATTCCCCGGGAGGCGTGCTATCTCGGCTGGCAGGAGTCGCTGGTGCTGCTGGGCAAGCTGGTCGAGGCCGAGATTCCGGATCAATAACGAAAGACAATAGTTACGTCTGATTCAGGGGGGCGCCGCAGAAAAGCGAGACGCCCCCTTCTCTCATTAATCTACCCATAATAGACTGCCGCACAGGGCCGGCAGCTTCTGGCAAAAAGACCGGGCCCATGATTGAAGTACCCTGACTTATCGGAAGAAATATTCACCGGAAAGGAGAATCCATGTCCCATAATCCCTATGCAACTCCTCTCGCAGATGTTTCTGGCGTAGCTGCCAGCCCTGTTCATCTGTATTCCCCGACCCAGGCCGCAGTTGGGGCCTTGCTCGGCGGCCCGGCGGGCTTGATCTACTTCGTGCGGGAGAATTTCGTCGCCCTGAGTAATGAGCGTCTTGCGAAGAATACGTTGATCTACGGCGCGATTCTTATCCTGGCGCTCATCGTGGTGCTGCCTATCCTCCCGGACAGCGTCCCAAGCCTCCCGTTTTCGATTGCCTATACCTTTGCTGCATATCATCTCGTCGGGTCGTACCAAGTCACCAAGCAAGGAATCATCGAATCACCACAATATGCGTTCCACTCGAACTGGCGCGTATTCGGATTCGGCATCCTTTGTCTTATCGTGTCCGGGCTGTTGATCGTAGGGCCGATAATCGCTCTGGTGTCCCTTGGAATAATTGAGTGACCTGGCGGAGTGCGGAAAAGGCGGCAGATTGGCCTGAGTTTGTGGCATCGCGTAATTCAGAGTGACGGTGTGCGTGTGTCGCCTTTATGTATAACGGCAGTGGCTCGTGCCGGGTAACGCCGGCCCGAGCCTGCCTGCCCAACAGGAGGGCCGGGAAATTGACGAAAAATTTTTTGGCGGCGTTGATGGAGTGGTTGCGTCCCATCGGGATTGGCGTTGTGGTCTTCGCCGCCTTCTATTTCTACGACGACCCTGTCGGTCAGTTTCACGTCATCGGACCGTTTGTCGTCATGCTCATGTCGGGCACGGTGGCATTCGAGTCCTTGTTCCTCGGCGAAGTGGCATCGGAGAAAATCGGTTACGCGCCGAATCGTGCGTACCAGGTTCAGTCAGCATTGGCGAACGCTGCCGTGGCTGCAACGGCGGCGCTGGTTTACGTGCTGGGTTGGGGGCTCCACGCGGATGCGACCGTGGTAATCGTCATGTTGATGTTCTTCACGCTCTCCGGCGCCAATCACTTGATGTCCGCCATCAAGGGGCGAAATATGAAGCCGGTGAATCTGTTGCGCCCGATTATGGCCTTGTTGCTCAACCTGTTTCTTATTCCGCTGCTGTGGGCGGCACTGGCCCGGTGAGCCGTCGCAACCGGGGGCGATGATGCTGCCTCTTCACAGGCGTAGCAGCGAGCAGCCACGCTCGTTGCCGATGTACTCATGGCTTATGCCAGGGTAGTCGGCCTGCCACATTTCCACGAGTTCCTTCTCATCCGGCCGTGCCGCGTCGTCCATGAATATCGCGCAGCGGTCCGCCAGCCGGCTGCGCAGCAGCGGCAGCGCCGGGTAGCGCGAGTGTTTCTGGATGAAGCCGGGCGGACCGTCGATGACCAGCATGTCGACGGCGCCGATGGTCAATTGGTCGGCGTCGTACCACTGGTAGTCGCGGCCGTCGAGGGTGTAGGGCCGCAGCGGCGCGTGGATGACGGTGGAGTGCTGCGCAAGTCCGTAGCGGGCAACAGCAGTGCGGGTGCTGGCGGCGTAGTCGGCGCCGTTTTCCAGGCTGTAGACGTGGCCCCCGCCGTTGAGGGCGCAGCAGCGGGCCAGCATCAGGGTGGTCATGCCGCTGCCGCATTCGACGATGACGGCGGGCTTGTGGGCCAATGCGTGGCCGACGATGAGTTCGAGAAAGTCCGGTGCGGCGGACCAGTTGGGCGTGTAGGGGAGTGCGTCGGTGTCGAGACTGAGGCGCTCGCACAACGGCCGGTAGGCGGCGATGCTCACAGGCGCCACAGCACGTGGCCGGCGCCGCGGATGGTGGCGGCGTCGAAACCGGATTTCACGTCGACGAAGACGCCGCCGGGACGCAAGTGGCCGAGGAGATCGCCGAGCGGGCGTTCCAGGTAGTCGCGGTGGTTGACTGCGGCGACGATGGCGTCGGCCTGCGCCGGCAACTGCTCCCACGGTGTGAGGGTGATGCCGTATTCGTGCAGCGCGTCGTCCGGTGCCGCGATGGGGTCGTGCACGCTGACGGCGCAGCCGAAGTCTTCCAGTTCGCGCACGATCTCGGCCACCTTGGAGTTGCGCAGGTCGGGACAGTTTTCCTTGAAGGTGAGGCCGAGGACGATCACCGGCGCGCCCTTCACCGGGCTACCGGCCCTGATCAGGTGTTTCACCGTTTGCTGGGCGACGAAGGCGGCCATGGAGTCGTTGATGCGGCGGCCGGCGAGGATCACCTCCGGATGGTGGCCGACCATCTCCGCCTTGTGCGCCAGATAGTAGGGATCGACGCCGATGCAGTGGCCGCCCACCAGGCCGGGGCGGAAGGGCAGGAAGTTCCACTTAGTGCCCGCCGCTTCCAGCACCTCCAGGGTGTCCAGTCCCAGGCGATCGAAGATCAGGGCCAGTTCGTTCATCAGGGCGATGTTGATGTCGCGCTGGGTGTTCTCAATCACCTTGGCGGCCTCGGCGACCTTGATACTGGCGGCGCGATGCACGCCGGCGCTGACCACCGATTCATACAGCGCGGCCACGCGCTCCAGTGTCGCGGGACTGTCGCCGGCGACCACCTTTAGGGTGTTGCCGAGGGTGTGCTGTCTGTCGCCGGGATTGATGCGCTCGGGCGAATAGCCGACGTTGAAATCGCGCTGCCATCTCAGGCCGGAGGCACGTTCCAGCTCCGGTATGCACACCTCTTCGGTGGCGCCGGGATAGACGGTGGATTCGTAGATCACCGTGGTGCCGCGCTTCATGTATTGCCCCACGGTGGCCGAGGCGGCGACGAGGGGCGAGAAGTCCGGACGGCGTGCCGCATCCACCGGAGTCGGCACGGTGATGATGATGACGTCGGCGCGGGCGAGCAGGGCCGGGTCGGTGGTGCAGGTGAGCTGCGTTGCCGCCTGCAGGTCGGCGCCGCTGACGCCACCGGTGGGATCGATGTGGCGGCGGTAGCTGTCGATGCGCGCGGCGGACAGGTCGTAGCCGATGGTTGCGCCGCGCGAGCCGAAGGCCACCGCCAGCGGCAGCCCCACGTATCCCAACCCGACAACGGCGACGATATTGCTCATGGCGACCCATCCGAAAAAGTGACGCCATTTTACCGGATAGGGGCGGGGAATGTTGAGCGCGCTGTTGCCAGAACGAAGACAGACCCAGAGCCGTGTGTAGGATGGGTAGAGCAGAGCGAAACCCATCGTTTCCCGGCCATGGCGCTTGATGGGTTTCGCTGTCGCTCTACCCATCCTACTGTTGGCTGTTGGGGTATTGGGCAGGTTGATGCCGTTCTCGGCAGGACACGTAGGCCCGATATAGCACAGCGGTATCGGGCACTGTTGCCGGACACCGCTACGCTATGTCCGGCCTACAGTTTACTGAATAACGAAACCCATCGTTTCTCGGCATGGCGCTTGATGGGTTTCGCTGTCGCTCTACCCATCCTACCTGTTCACGGTCACGCAAAAAAAAAGCCCCGCACAAGGCGGGGCAGTAAGCCTCATTGAAAAGGCTTGTTGTTATTTATTGGCGATGTCTTCCAGGCGCGTGGCGCGGATCATCTGCCCGTCGAGGGCGGCTTCCTTGGCGCTGCGGCCGAAGGCCACGGCCATCAGGGTGGAGTAGTACACCACCGGGATGTTGAACTTGGTGCCGTAGGTCTTGTTGATGTGACCCTGGTACACCTCGACGTTCATCTGGCACACCGGGCAGGGGGTGACGATCATGTCGGCACCGCCGTCGTAGGCGGCTTCGATGATGTCGCGCACCAGTGCCTGGCTCTTCTCCGGCTCGGAGAACATCAGGGCGCCGCCGCAGCAGGAGGCCTTCTTCTCGTAGTTCTCCACCGGGGCTGCGCCGACGGTTTCGATCATCTTGTCGAGGTACTTCGGGTTTTCGTAGGACTCGCCGTCGATGCCGAAGGGGCGGTTGGTCTGGCAGCCGACGTAGCCGGCAATCTTCAGGCCTTCCAGCGGCTTCTTCACCTTGGACTTGATCTCGTCGTAGCCCACGTCCTCGATCAGCACTTCCACCATGTGGCGGGTCTTGGGCATGGCGCCCTCGATCTTGATGCCGATCTCGCCCAGGGCGGCGTCGATGCCGCTCTTGATGTTGCTGTCGTGCTCGATGCGTTCCTTGGCTTCGCGGGTGGCGAGCCAGCAGGCGGCGCAGGTGGCGACGATGTCCTGCTGGCCGTGGGCCTGCTGGGACAGGGCGATGTTGCGCGCCGACAGGCTGATGCGGGGCAGCTCACCACCGCCGCCGTAACCGATGGATGCGGCACAGCAGTTCCAGTCCGGGATCTCGTTCAGCTGGATGTCGAGGTCCTGGCAGATGGTCTGCGTCGACTTCAGGTAATTGATCGACGACGCCTTCGACTGGGAAGAGCAGCCGGGATAGAAGGAATATTCTCGCTTGGCCATGTGGTGTCTCCTCAGCCTTTGTACTCGGCGATCTTGGCTTCTTCGATCTCGAAGGCCTTCTTCAGCATCTTCTGCAGGCCGCTCTTGTCCTTGATGCTGTGGCCACCAAGGATTTCCAGCGGGTTGAGACGGCCGGTCTTGAGCATGCCGAGGCCGACGTCCTGCATCTTCAGCGCGGTCTTGATGCCGGGGCCGATGCCGTTCATGAAGTACAGCGACAGGCCCAGCTTCAGTTCGTTGACGCGGCCGGTCTTGGTCAGGTTGTTCCAGAACAGCTGCGAGAACTTGGCCGTGGGCTGGGTCTTCGGCTGCAGGCCGAGACGCTTCGCGTAGGTGGCCAGGCCGTGCATGATGTGGGTGATCGGCAGGCCGCGCGGGCAGCGAGCGATACAGTTGTAGCAGGAGGTGCACATCCACATGGAGCTGGAGGACAGCACGTCCTCGCGCTTGCCGGCGCGAATCATCATGAAGATTTCCTGGGGCGGATGCTCCCAGTGCGGACCGAGCGGGCAGGAGCCCGAGCAGACGCCGCACTGCATGCACATCTTGACCCAGTGGCCTTCCTCGACGTTCGCCTCGACTTCCTTGAGGAAGCTGCTGCGGTACTTCTCGACCATCGCCTGATTCATGTCGCTCATCGTGGTCTCCTTAGAACTTGAAGGGGCTCATGCCGATCTCGCCGATCAGCTTTTCCATATCATTGATGATCTGCGGGATGCGCTGGATGTCGGCAATGGACACCTCGTAGGTCTGCACGCGCTCCTTCTCCAGATTGAGCTGGGTCAACGTGTCGTCGATCTTGCTCATGCGGATATGGGCGATTTCAGAACCCTTCACGAAGTGACACTGGTAGTTGTCACCCTTCTGGCAGCCCATCAGCATCACGCCGTCGTAGCCGCTGTTGAGGGCGTCGGTGATCCAGATGGTGTTCACCGAGCCGAGGCAGCGTACCGGGATGATACGGGCGTAGGCGCTGTATTCCTGGCGGGTCATGCCGGCCATGTCCAGCGCCGGGTAGGCGTCGTTCTCGCAGGCCAGCACCAGCAGGCGCGGCTTCTCGGAGAACTCATCCGGCATGTCGACGGCCTTGAGCTGCTGGCCGACGGTTTCGACGGAGTAGTTCTCGAAGGAGATGACGCGCACCGGGCAGGCGCCCATGCAGGTGCCGCAACGGCGGCAGCGGGCCTCGTTGTACTGCGGATAACCCTTCTCGTCCTCGTTGATGGCGCCGAACGGGCATTCCACGGTGCAGCGCTTGCACTGGGTGCAGCCTTCCTTGCGGAAGCTGGGGAAGGACAGGTCGCCGGAACGCGGGTGGGCGGCACGGCCGATGGCGGCGTTTTCGCACGCCTGGATCGCCTTCAGCGTGGCGCCGGTGGCGTCCTCGATGGCCTGGTGTGCATCCATCGGGCGGCGGACCGGGCCGGCGGTGTAGATGCCGGTGCGGCGCGTCTCGTACGGGAAGCAGATGAAGTGCGAGTCGGTGAAGCCGTGCTTGAGGTGCGGCACGTCCGTACCCTGGCGGTACATCAGGTTGAGGATGGACGGCGGCGCCTTTTCCACCTCGGCCTTCAGCTTTTCCACCAGTTCGGCGTTGCCATCCTTCTCGGCCATTTCCAGGTCGAGTTTCACGTACGGGTTGGGGCCGCTGTTGGGCACCATGCCGGTGGCCAGCACCACGATGTCGGCATCGATGTTGGTGTCTTCAGCCAGGATCTTGTCGTTGTAGTTGACCTTCAGGCCCTTGCCCGCGGCCTCGACGCTGTTCACCTTGCCCTTGGAGAAGGTGACGCCGGCTTCCTGGCCGCCGCGGTAGACGTCTTCACCGTCGGCACCCGGGGTACGCAGGTCGTCGAAGATCACCGTGGCGTCGCCGCCGGCTTCCTTGACGTAGCGTGCCTGCTTGATGGAGGTCATGCAGCAGTGGCCGGAGCAGTAGGGCAGGTGGCCCGGCTGTTCGGAACGCTGGCCGGCGCATTGCACGAACACCACGTTCTTGGCGTCGGAACCGTCGGCCTTCTTGATGGCGCCGCCGTTGGCCTTGACCATCTTTTCGAAGGTCAGCTGGTCCATCACGTCCGGGCTCTTGCCGCCGCCCAGCTCGGGCAGCTTGTTGAGGTCGTAAGCAGTGAAGCCGGTGGCCTGGATGATTGCGCCGACGGTCACGTCCTTGGTCGCACCGCTTTCGGTGGCCAGGGACACGGTGAAGCGGCCCGGGGCACCTTCGGTCTTGGTGACGGAGGTGTTGAGGTGCACGGTGATGTTGCCGTTGCCCTCGATGGCCGCAATCATTTCGCCGGTGGTGTTGTCGGCCAGCACGTTGTACGGGGCGCGGGCCGGGTACTTCTTGTACATTTCGCCGGCGACGCCGCCCAGCTGGCCGGTCTTCTCGACCAGGTCGACCTTGTAGCCGGTCTTGGCGGCTTCCAGTGCGGCGGTCATGCCGGAGATGCCGCCGCCGACGATCAGCAGGTGGCGGGTGAGGCCCTGCTCGCCGGAGGCTTCGGGCATCTTCTGGTATTTGGTTTCGGCACAGGCCATGCGCACGTAGTCGTCGGCCATCTCCTGGGTGGTCTCGCGTGCCTCGTCGGTATCGGGACGGACCCAGATGACGCCTTCGCGCAGGTTGGCGCGGGAGATGCAAACGCCGTCGAAGCTGAAGGCTTCGGTCTTGGCGCGGCGCGAGCAGGCGGCGATGACGACGTGGTTGACACCTTCGTTGGCGATGTCGTCCTGAATCATCTTCACGCCTTCGGCGTTGCACAGGAACTCGTGTTCCTTGGCAACGGCAGCCTTGCCCTCGCGCTTGGCGACGTTGGCCAGCTGGGCGGTGTCGACGCGATCGCCGATGCCGCAGCCCTGGCAGATATAGGCTCCAATCTTCATGTCAGCCACTGTTTAACCCTCCTGACCTGCAACTCGATTGACCACCTGGATGGCGCGCAGGGCGGCGGCGGTGGCGTTCTGCGCGGCACGGTTGACGTCCAGCGCGTCGGACGAGCAGCCGGCACCGTAGATGCCGTTGTCGCCGTCGAGTTCGATGAAGTTGTGTTCGTTGATGTTGATGCCCGCGGGGAACACGGCGGCCGGCACGGTGGATTCCATGCCGGTGGCCAGGACCACCAGGTCATGCTCGGTGCGGTAACGGTTGTAGCCTTCGGTGTCGACGCCGTTGAGGATGACGTTGCCGTTCTCGCCGCCGGTGATGTTGGCCACCTTGGACTTGACGAAGGTGACGTTGGGGTCTTCCTTCACCTTGCGGTGGAAATCATCGATGCGGTCGATGGCGCGGATGTCGATGTAGTACACCGTGGACTTGCAGTTGTCGCCCAGCTGATCCTTGACGTAGGTGGTCTGCTTCAGCGTGGCCATGCAGCAGATGCGCGAGCAGTGCTTGAGGTGGTTCTGGTCACGGGAGCCGGCGCACTGGATGAAGGCGATGTTCTTGGGCGCGTGGCCGTCGGACGGGCGCACGATCTTGCCGCCGGTGGGGCCGAACGGGTCCAGCATGCGCTCGAATTCGACGTTGGAGATGACGTTTTCGTAACGGTCATAGCCGTAGGGCTGAATCTTGGCCGCATCGTACGGCTTCCAGCCGGTGGCCCAGACCACGGCGCCGACGTTGAGGCTCAGGTTCTGCTCCTGCATGTCCAGCTCGACCGCGCCGTACTTGCAGGCATCCTTGGCCTTGGCGCCGTCATCGGTGGCGACGATGCGCGGGTCGATGACGTAGCGCTGCGGGTAGGCCATGTGGGAAACCAGGTAGGCACCCTTGCGCTTCTTCATGCCGTAGTTGAATTCGTCGTCGAACTCGGCGCCGACCGCCTTGCCGCACTCGCCGCAGGCGGTGCAGTTTTCGTTGACGTAGCGCGGAGAGACCTTGACGTTGACGGTGAAGTTGCCCGCATCGCCGCTGATCTGGGTGACTTCCGCCATGGTCAGCAGGCGCACGTTCTTGTTGGCCTTGAGCCGGCGGTACTGGATTTCCAGGCCGCAGCTGGGAACGCACAGCTTGGGGAAGTATTTGTGGAGCTGGCCGACACGGCCACCGACGCTGGGCGACTTCTCCAGCAGGATCACCTGCTTGCCGCACTCGGCCGCTTCCAGGGCCGCCGTCAGGCCGCTGATGCCGCCACCCACGACCAGTATGGTCTGGTTGGTTGCGATTACCTCAGACATTGAATTTCCTCCGTCAACGGATGAATGCGTGTTCTGCGCTGCGCGTGGCTTTGGGTCCGGATGAAGATAGGACGTGTGGCGCCACGGGGAAATAGTCCCTTTTGAATAGGAACGACACGATACCCGCTCTCCGGGGGAAATTACATATAAGGAACATCGAATTTTCCGATAAGCGAATAGATTGAATATATGTATTGCTGAATGTCATTGTGCTGGCGGGTTTATTTACTTAAGCTTTTTTATCAGGAATAGCTGAGGCATCAGGAGTGCGTTGTGGCCGAGATCACCCCGGAAGAGCATTACATCACCGACGAGCCCTATTACGAGGCCGGCGGCAGCGAGATCGAAGTCTTCGAGGCCGCCTGGCGCAATCGCCTGCCCCTGCTGCTGAAAGGCCCTACCGGTTGTGGCAAGACCCGCTTCATGGAGTACATGGCCTGGCGCCTGCAACGGCCGCTGATCACCGTCTCCTGCCACGACGACCTAACCGCCTCCGATCTGGTGGGACGCTATCTGGTCAAGGGCGGCGAGACGGTGTGGGTGGACGGACCGCTGGCGCGGGCGGTGCGGGCCGGTGCCATCTGCTATCTGGACGAGATCGTCGAGGCGCGCAAGGACACCATGGTGGTGATCCATCCGCTGGCCGACGATCGCCGCGTGCTGCCCATGGAAAAACTGGGCACGCTGCTGCAGGCCGGGCCCGAGTTCTGCCTTGCGGTGTCCTATAACCCCGGCTACCAGAGCGTGATCAAGGACCTCAAACAGAGCACACGCCAGCGCTTCGTGGCGCTGGAATTCGATTACCCCGACGCGGAACTGGAGGCGCGCATCGTCGCCACCGAGGCCGGGGTCGACGCGACGGTCGCGCAGACCCTGGTGAAGTTCGCCCACATGACGCGCAATCTCAAGGGCAACGGACTGGAGGAGGGCGCCAGCACCCGCCTGCTGGTCCATGCCGGCAAGCTCATCGCCAGCGGCGTGGCGCCGGTTACCGCCTGCAAGGGGGCCATCGCCCAGGCGCTGACCGACGATCCGGAAATGCTTGCGGCGATCAACGAACTGTCGGCGTCGCTGTTTTGACGGAAAGCAAAATCCAACGCAAAGGCGCAAAGGTGGGTGATGCGATTCGCAAATTTGACGTGCTGGATACTGGACATGGAGGGTATGCCCGGGAGCAATGTCGCGGTGCCGTGCCAGCATTGAAACCCTTTGCGTCCTCTGCGTCTTTGCGCCTTTGCGTTGGATGTTGAACATGCTGTCCGCAGACGAAATCACAGCCCTGCTCGACGACTATCTGGAAACCGAGTTCACCTTCATCCGCACCGAGAGCCTGGTGCAGACCCTGGTGACCATGGTGCCCGCCGAGCAGCAGTTCGTGCTCGACTGGACCAAACGCATCGCCAGCACCAACACCGAGATCGCCCACCAATTCGTTCTGCGCGCGGCCCAGGCCTGCGCCGTAATGGAGCCGCGCATGATCGAGGCCTGGGCCCTGCATGCGATGGACGTCTATGACCGCGGCGGTCTGCGCCCGGCGCTGGAGGTGATTCGCGACGTCGACGCGTTTATGCAGCGGCATCACGAAAAGACTGCCGGCGCGGTGTTCCAGGACGTGGAGCGCGTGCTGCTGCCCTTCATCCACGGCCTGGCCGGGCGGCGCCTCAAGCTGGAGATGGGCGACGCCGCCTACACCGACAGCGAAACCATTTTTTTGCCGGCCCTGCTGGCGCGGTTGCCGACGGTGGAGCAGAACTTCCGCCTGTACAAGGCCATCGCCGTCATGCTGTGGGCGCAGACCTCCCACGGCACCTTTCGCGTACCGCTGGACGACAGCCTCAGTACCGAGACGCTGGCGCGCTTTCATGCCCTGGAGACCTGGCGTCTGGAGGCGCTCATTGCGCGCCTCCTGCCGGGCCTGGGCCGCGAGATGCGGGCGCTGAAGGACCAGTTGGGCGAGGGCGCTCCGCCGGACGACTGGGCGCAGGCTGTCGCCGCGTTGCAACAGCCGGAGGCGACATCGCGCGACAGCCTCGACTGGAGCCTGCGCCTGGCGGCGTGCAGTCCGCCGCCGCCGCTGTGCTATCAGGGCGAGTTGCGCCCGCACGCCGTGGCCGAGCGCATGCATGCGCGCATCGACAGGGAAAAACTCCTGTTCCGGGTCAAGCTGGCGGAGTGGCTGCGGGAGCAGGAGGAGAAGTCGCGGCAGCAGCAGCTCACGCCCGGCGTGCGCTCCGTGCCGGAGGAACGTGCATCCGAAGGCGAGGGATTCGAGCTGACGCTGAACGAAATACCCGTGGCGCCGCCCGAGACGCTGCGCCAGCTGGGAACGTCCATCGTGCTCGACCTGGGCGATATCCCGGACGAGTATCTGGTGCCGGCCGGTCCCGGCGAATACGACCCGGCGCGACAAGGCGAACAACCGCCCGATCCCGACGCCATGTGGCAGGGCACCTATCACGAGATTGGCGCCGTGTACTACAACGAATGGGACTACGGCCGGCAGCACTACCGCAAGAACTGGTGCGTGATGCGAGAGAAGGACGTGGCGCCGGTGCATGACGATTTCATCGCCGATACCCTGGGCCGCTACAGCGGCCTGGTGGCGCATTTGCGGCGCAGCTTCGAGGCGATGCGCGACGAGGAGCGCCTGCTCAAGCGCCAGGTCTGGGGCGACGGCGTCGACATCGACGCCCTGGTGGAGGCGCTGGCCGACGCGCGCGACGGCAGCGAGATGAGCGACCGCCTGTTCACCCGCCTGCACCGCGTCGAGCGCAACATCGCCGTCGCCTTCATGGTGGACATGAGCGGCTCCACCCGCGGCTGGGTCAACGACGCCGAACGGGAGTCGCTGTTGCTGCTGTGCGAGGCGCTGGAGGCACTGGGCGATCGCTACGCCATCTACGGTTTCTCCGGCATTACGCGCAAGCGCTGCGAGCTGTACCGCATCAAGCGCTTCGACGAAAGCTACGGCAGCGAGGTGCAGGCGCGCATCAGCGGCATCCGCCCGCAGGACTACACCCGCATGGGTTTCGCCGTGCGCCACCTCAGCAAGCTGCTCAACGAAACCGAGGCGCGCACCCGCCTGCTCATCACCCTGTCCGACGGCAAGCCCGACGACTACAGCGACTACCGCGGCGTCTACGGCATCGAGGACACGCGCCGTGCCCTGATCGAGGCGCGGCGCAGCGGCATCCATCCCTTCTGCATCACCATCGACGAACACGGCCCGGAATATCTGCCGCATATGTACGGCGCGGTGAATTACGCGGTGGTGAGCGAGGTACGGCAGCTGCCGTTCAAGGTGGCGGACATCTACCGGCGGCTGACGACCTAGGAAGGACAGATACAAGTTTCAAGGGAATGAAGTTGCGGAACTTGCTGACCCCGCTAGCAGTAGCTACGAAAGAATCGATCCAAGTGCTGTTGCAGGCCGCCTCAACCGCTCCGTAGGGTGCGCACCGCGCACCACTACATTGCCGCACGCTGTGCTAGCGTCGGTCGGCATGCACATGCTGCATTTCAGTCGCAGCAGGGAATTGGCGGCAAAATTTCTCGAACCCGGACGCGGTGAGCGGCTTGGCGTAGTGATAGCCCTGTACCTTGCTGCAACCGACGCGGGTCAGGAAGTCCTGTTGCTGCACGGTTTCAACGCCCTCGGCCACCGTCTCCAGGCCCAGGGTTCGTGCCAGGCCGATGATGGCCTCGGCGATGGCGCAGTCGTTGGCGTCGTCGGGAATGTCGCGTACGAAGGAGCGGTCGATCTTGAGGTCGTCGATGGGCAGCTGCTTGAGGTAGGCGAGGGACGAGTAGCCGGTGCCGAAGTCGTCGATGGCGATGCGGATGCCGTGATCGCGCAGGCGATCGAGGATGTGGCGGCAGGAGTTGATGTCGCGCATCAGCACGTTCTCGGTCAGCTCCACCTGCAGGTGGCGGCCGTCGAGATTGTGCAGGCGCAGCAACTCGAACAGCATGTCGGCAAAGCCGGGATGGAACAGCTGCATGCCGGAGGCATTGATGGATATGTAATCCGGTGCGATGCCCTGTTCGCGCCAGTGCACGTAGCGGGTGACGGCCTCATGCGCCACCCAGGCACCCAGCGGCAGAATCAATTTGGTTTCCTCCGCCAGCGGGATGAACTGGTCCGGGGGAATCATGCCGCGCTCGGGGTGGGGCCAGCGCGCCAGCGCTTCGACGGCGATGATGCGCCGGCGGCGCAAATCGATGATTGGCTGGTAGTGCAGTTCCAGCTGACCGTCGCGCACGGCGAGGCGCAGGGCGTTTTCCAGGGTCAGCTTTTCGTCGGCCGCCTCGGACAGATCCGGGCTGAACTTGCGGTAGCCGTCACGACCGGCGTCCTTGACGCGGTACATGGCGGTGTCGGCATTCTTCAGCAGGGTCACGGCGTCGGTGCCGTCTTCCGGGTAGAGGGTGATGCCGATACTGCAGCCCACGTGCAGTTCGCTGTCGTGCAGCACGAAAGGATGACGCATGGCGCTCACAATCTTGTTGGCCAGGGTGGTCGCTTCGCCCGGAATGTTGAGCCGCTCCAGCAATACCACGAATTCATCGCCGCCCAGGCGGGCGATGGTGTCGGCCTTGCGCACCAGGCCGCGCAGGCGCTGCGCCACCTCGATGAGCAGGCGATCGCCGAACTGGTGGCCGAGGCTGTCGTTAATGGTCTTGAAGCGATCCAGATCGATGAACAGCAGGCCGAAGATATCGTTGTCGCGTGCGGCCCGTTCGATGGCGTGTTCCAGGCGTGCGGTGAACAGCAGACGGTTGGGCAGCTCGGTCAGGGGATCGTGGTGGGCGAGAAAGTCGAGCCGGGTCTGGGTTTCCTTGAGCGAGGTGATGTCGGTAACGATGGTGATGTAGTGGCTGACGGCACCCTGTGCATCGCGCACCGCGCTGATGGTTTGCAGCAGCGGAATGATGCTGCCGTCCTTGGCACGATCGAGGATTTCGCCCTGCCAGTGGCCGCGGGTATCCAGGCCTTGCTGGATGGCGCTGTAGAACTCGTCGTCGTGGCGTCCCGACTCCAGCAGTTTGGGAGTGTTGCCGAGCAGTTCATCGGCGCTGTAGCCGGTGATGCGGCAGAAGGCGTCGTTGACTTCCAGAAAGCGGGCACGGCTGTTGGTGATGGCGATGCCTTCCGCGGTATTGGCGAACACCTTGGCATACAGTTGCAGGCTGGCCTCGGTGTTCTTCTGCTGCGTGATGTCGAAGCAGATGAGTACCTTTTTCAGATGCTGCTGCTGTTCGTTGCGGATATCGGAAACGGCGAGCTGAAAGTAACGGCCGTCGTATTCGAATTCCTGTCCGTGCAGCGAGCCCTGCGCCAGGCTGGACTGGACCTTGTCGCTGCAGGCGCAGACGGCGGACAGGGTACGGCCGATGATTTCCGGATAGTCGCGGAATTGAAACAGCCACTCGCGCGCCTGGCGGTTGCAGTCGTCGATGGTGTTGTCGTCGTTCAGCACCACCACGGCGGCATCCATGGCGTCGAAGATGGCGCGGATTTCCTTCTTTGCCACGTCCAGCGCCTGATTGGTGTCGTTGAGGTGGGCCAGTATCTGGCCGAAGGAGTCGGTGACGATGCCGATGGGATCCAGATCGATCAGGGTGGCGTTATCCAGTTCTTCCGGGCGCAGGGGCAGCGTGCCGATGAGGGTCAGCATCTGGTCGACCTTGGCCCGGATGTAGCCGATGGCTTTTAGATATTCCGCCTGATAGTCCACGTCGTGTCCCGTTATGTCAGCGTCTGGCGCAGACGCGAATGCGGTAGCCGGCATCCACCCGGGTCACCTCCGCCGCGTAGCCCATCTTGTTCACCGCGTCGGGAATGGTGGCGGTGGCCTGGCGGTCGTCGGTGGTGACCACGATTTCGGTGTCACCGTTGCGTACTGCGTCGGCGTGCTGGTTAAGTTGCTTCAGCGTCAGCAGCAGGCAGGACGGACAAATCTGGCCGCTGATGTCGATGGTGATGCTGTTTACCTGTTCCATGGTCGAAGCTCCCTTGTCATTGGTTTAACGCACAACATAACGGGTCAACAGTTTGCCGCCGAGCCAGGCGCCGGGCAGGATGCCGAGCAGAAACAGCAGGCTTTGCACCGCGAGGATCGGCAGGCCGCCCCACAGGTGCCAGATATTGCAGCCCGGCACCATGCGTGCACCGGCGCCGAGCAGCAGGCCGCCGAGCAGGGCCGAAACATAGTGGCGTGGCGGTATGCGCCAGTGCAGGCGCCATTCGCGTACCAGCAGGGCCGAAACGGCCGCGCCAAGGATGATGCCGACGATGAGCGGATACTGGATGGCGGCGATGGCATCCAGTTGCGGACCGGCGCCGCCGCTGACCGGCTCGGTGGCGAAGGGCGGCGTGTAGTTCAGGCCCAGCGCCTGGAAATAGGCCAGGCCCGCCACATGGTCGGGCCAGAATAGGGCCTCCACGGTGGCACCCAGCTTGGCGTAGGAGGTGGTGATGCCCAGGGGCATGCCGATGAACAGCCAGGATACAAAGCCGACGGCGGCCAGGATCAGGGCCGCCTGCCAGGGCGGGATGTGGCCGGCGGCGTAGGCCGGCCGGGTGAGCAGGTGCCGGCGGCGGTAAAGGTAGGCGGCGCCGAGGGCGGCCAGCGGCAGGATCAGCAGCGCCGGGGCGACGTCCAGCCACTGCGGCAGGGTGATGGCCGGGCCGAAGGTGGTGGCACGGGCGAAGGCGCTCCACCAGGGGTGCCACTCGGCATACAGCGCGGAACCGGCCAGCAGGCCGACGAAGGCCAGGGCGCTGATCATGCTGCCGGCCCCCAGCTTGTACAGGGTACCCACCACGCAGCCGCCGGCCAGCACCATGCCGATGCCGAACACCAGGCCGCCGATGAGGGTGGCGAGCGAGCCGGGGCCGAGCAGGGGGAAGGGATAGGGGCCCAGCAGGCCGCCGGCGCGGCCCAGTTCGAAGGCCACCATGCTGACCACCACCAGCAGCACCAGCATGCGCAGCAGGAAGAAATCGCCCACCAGGAACAGATCGCGGAACATGGCGGTGACACAGAAATCGGATCGGTGCATGACAAAGCCGGCGGTGAGGCCGGCGGCGGCGGAGGTGGCGGCGATCAGCAGGAAGGGGGACTCGACCATGCCTTGTATTTGTTATGCGGTGATTGGCGTCTGACTGTAATACGCGGTTACTGCCGCGGGCAAGGGCGGCGTGGGCGGGGCCGAAAATAAAACAGCCCCCGGCAGTCTTGCGACCACCGGGGGCTGCAGCAGCGGATGTGGGTATGACGGCTGCTGATTAGGGACAATCAGGCGGCGTAGCGCGCCTTGGCCTCCTGGGCTTGGCGGGCCTCCTCCGCATTATAGGCGGCGCCGGACCAGAGCATTTCGTAGGCGATCTCCTCGTTGCCGTTTTCGCACAGTTCCAGCACCTCCTTGAACAGCGGCTGGAAGGTGGGGGACTTGTGCGACTCCTCGTGTTCGGCAAAGGAGCGCCAGAAGGTGATGATCAGCGCCTCCTTGCCCTTGAGCGGGCTGTCCACGGCCTGGCCCACGGTGGAACCCTCGTTGGATACGGCGCCGCTGTTGAGGGACACGAAGCCGCCGACGAAGCCGGTGGTGGAGTGGTAGGTCTTGACGTTTTCGCACAGCAGGGCGACGCGCTCCTGCAGGTCGTCGACGGAATATCCGGGCTTGAGGATCACGCGATTCACGGTGACCACGCCGTCGTGGGGGAAGTTGTTGATCAGGCTGCCGGCCATGTTGCACCTCCTATCGGGCTGAATGGTGTGTAGGCGTTTAATAACCTACTGAAATACTAATATATATGCCTGATAAGAATAATCAAGTAATGGATAGAAAATACTTGGCCTGGCGGTGACTGGTGGCAATTCGTTGAATTATAACGATAAACAGAGGAAATAATGCCATCGGACGGTAAAGTGGCCCCGGGGCGCGGTTCTAATGGTTACTCAATATGTGGCGGGTCGGCCCGCGCGGCATCTATTCCCAACGCGCCTGTGCATAGCGCACCTGCGCGCCGGCCGTGTCCCGGTGCACCCAGGCGAGGTGCAGCCGCCCGCCGTGCCACAGCAGTACCGGGTTGTCCTGGCTGCCGGGGCCGGAGGCGCCGGTTACCGTGAAGTCGTCGCTCCATCCGCCGTCGCCGCGGGTGGACAGCCAGAGGTCGGGGCTGTCGTCGCGCGGGTCGTCCCAGGCGGCGACCACGCCGTGGGGAGTGACGGCCACGGCCGGGTGCCATTGCGGCTTCTCGGCGCCGAAGGCGTCCTGGGCCTTTTCGTTGGGGCCGAAAGTCCGGCCGCCGTCGCTGCTCACGCCGGCGTAGATGTCGTAGCCGGAAAGAAAGTCGCGTTTGTCCATCCATACCGCCGCCACGGTGTCCGCACCGTCACCGGCGAGGGCGACGCGGGTGACGCCGGGGCCGCGGCCGAGACCCAGCTCGGCGGCGCTGCTGCTGCGCGGGATTTCGTTGAGTGCCCGCGGTTCGCTCCAGGTGACTCCGTCGCTGCTCACGGCAGTGAGCAGGCGGGTGTGGCCGGCGCGGCGATCCTCCCAGGCGAGGGCATAGCCGCTGCGGGTGGCGGCGAGGGAGACATAGAGTTGTTCGTCCCGGGCCGGGCTGGTATCCACGGCGCGGGCGGTGCCGGTGACGATCTTCAGGCCGTCCACGCTGAGCGGGGCGCTGACCAGGCGCAGGAAGCGGCCGTCGCGCCGCCCCCAGACGGCGTGCAGTCTCCCCGCACCGGCGGCCAGGGTGGGCTGGGCGGAAACGGCGCTGTCCAGCGCGGCGAGCGGCCCCTGCTCCTCGACGGAAAACACCCGCGCCACCGCCTTGCCGTCCTGCTCGAAGGCGGCAAGGAAGCGGCCTGCGCCCAGACCGACGACCACGGGTTCATAGGCCTCCCTGCCGCTGCTCAGGCGCAGCGGTGCGGCAAAGCCCGGGCTGTCGGCGGCACGCAGCGCGGCATAGACCTGCGGGCTGCCGTCGCGGTTGTCCTCCCACACCAGCGCCAGCCGGTCGCCGCTGGCGGCGAGGTTGCCGCGTCCGGCGGATTCCAGGTGGGGAAACAGTTTTTCCTGTGCCGCGCCCGATGCCGCCTCATGGCCGGTGAATACCCAGTCCGCCTGCACGGGCAGGACCATGACCAGAGCCATGAGGCCGACGGCCGACGCCCTCACGCCGGGTTCTCCGCCAGGAACTCCAGCAGTTTCATCTTTTTGTAGTGGCCGCCACGGACGTAGCGGTCGAAGTCGCGGAAGTCCTGCACGGTCTTGAATCCGGGCACCTTGAGGATGGTCGCGCCGTCCGGTTCCAGGTAGAGGAACACCGGGGTGGCGAAGACGTTGAGGCGGGCACCCAGTTCCATTTCCGTGATGCGCTCGCCGCTGGGCAGACTGAGGCGGGTGCCGCTTTCGGCATCGACGTAGACCAGCACGTAGTTGTCGCTGTAGAGCTGCTTCAGTGCGGCGTCGGAAAAGGTTTCCTTGTTGGTCTTGTCGCACCAGGCGCAGCCGTAGCGGCCGAAATAGAGAAAGATCTTCCTGCCGCCCGCCTGGGCCTGGCGCAGGCCCTCGTCATAGGGCACGAAGGCATAGCCGGCCGGCGGATCGGCATGGACCAGCGTGGCCGACAGCAGGGCAGCAAGGGCGATCAGGCGGGTCAGTGTTTTCATCGGCGGCTCCGCGCGGCAGGGTGTATGTGTGAGTGGGGGGAGCGGGCGGCTTTATTCCACACCGTCCGTGCAAGATAGTCTTTGACTATCGGGACGATACGAACAATCCATTTTATCCATGATTTGGGCGCCGCTAATCTGTAGCCATGCAGACACATTCCATGAGGGGCGCCGCCATGACCAAGACCATCACCTTCGCCATTACCCATTTCACCGTGGCCTTCGGCGTGGCCTATGCGCTTACCGGTGACGTGGTCATCGGCGGCGCCGTCGCCCTGGTGGAGCCGGCGGTGAACACCGTGGCCTACTACTTCCACGAAAAGATTTGGGGGGCCGTGGGACGCCGTGCGCAGGCGCTGCCGGTTGGGGCGTGACGCTGCCGGCCGACCCGCACCTGCTCTACAGCGTGGTGAACATGAAGCTGCGCAACGACTACGCCGATCTGGATGACCTGGTGCGCAGCATGGGGGTGGACGGGGAACAGCTGGTGCAGCGCCTGGCGGGGGCAGGCTATGTATACGACGCCGTCGCCGGCCGGTTCCGCCAGGCGGGCCCGTAGGGGGCGCACCCTGCGGGCAATCAGACGATGTTGGTCTCTTCCAGATAGGGTGCGAACAGCGGTTTCAGATCCTGCAAGGTCGCGCCCAGGCCGTGTTGCACCCCGTGCACGAACATGTCGAGCAGGACGATGGCGTTGATGGTGCCGTCCTCGCGTTTGATGGTGCGTATGCGATCGGCCATGCCCTTGTTCACCTTGGCGACCTTTTCGTAGAAACGGAACAGCCCCTTCATGTCGAGATCGGCGGAGAGGTTGTCCTGCCAGCGGTAGTACTGCGCCAGCATGTACATGGAGGCGGCACGGTAAAAGGTTTCCTCGGCGCTGGCGAAGGGCAGGTGAAAGCGCGCCATGGGCTTGAAGAATTCGGTGACCGGACAGCCGCTGGTGGCGACGATGATGCCCATCAGGGAGCTGATGCCTTCCTGTGCGGTGGCGCTGCGGGTGAGGGTGCGATCGTCCACCAGCACCGTAACCTTCACCTGATCGATGGAGGTGACGTCGCTCAGCTGTTCCACCACCGGCGACAGGTGCGCCGCCAGCGGACAGTGGCTGTAGGAGCCGTAGGGCAGCCGGCAGCCGTCGCATTGCTTGAATTCCAGCCGCGTCCATTCCGGCAGTACCGGCGGCAAGGGCTCGCGTGGTGCCATGGTGGCGCCGTCGAGATGGATATGGAACTGTTCCTCGCGCCCGTTCGGAAAGCTGAAGCGGTACTCGTAACTGACCGTGTCCATGAGGGTAGCCGGATGAGGGATGATGGCCAAGGAGTTTAGCGGCATCCGCCCTCGTCTGGCCAGTTGTACCGCCGCGGTGTTGCTATGCTTGCGGGGGATGTCTTAGCGGGAGGATCGGATATGGGGCGGCGTCTTCTGCTCGTGCTGCTGGCCCTGCTGCCCCCGGCGGCGGACGCCGGTCCGGATCGCGGCGACTGTGCCGTCCCGGCGCCGCGCACGGACCTGAGTCATTGCAGCTTCGCGGGGATGTCGCTGGCCGGGCGCGATCTTGCCGGCGCGCGCTTCGCCCAGGCGCAACTGGAAAATGCCGACTTCCGCGGGGCCATCCTCACCGGCGCCGATTTTCGCGGCGCCAACCTCAAATGGGCTCACCTCAACGGTGCCGACCTGCGCGACGCCGATTTCACCGGCGCCGATCTGTTTCACACCACCTTCGACGGCGCACGCATGGAGCGTGCGCGCCTCAACAACGCCTTCATGTTCGGCACCAACCTCATCCAGGTGCAGGCCGCCGGGGCGGATTTTACCGGGGCCTATCTCAAGGACGTGCTGTTCGACGAGGCCGACATGAGCGCCACCCGCTGCCACGGCTGCTTTCTGCGCAGCGGCGGCATGGCCGGGGCGCGCCTGCACGGCGCGGACTTCAGCGGCTCCGACATGACCGGGCTCGATGCCGAGGCGACGGATTTCAGCGGGGCGCGACTGGTGGGGGTGCGCTTCAACAGCGCGATCCTGCGCTACGCCCGCTTTCGCGACGCCGACCTGGCGCGGGCGGAATTCACCCATGCCGATCTGACCAACACGGAATTCGGCGGCGCGAAGAACCTGCCGCCGTCGGTGGCGGAGGCGCTGATGCGCTATTTCGGCGCCGAGGAGCGGCGCTGACATCCGGCTGCTGGCACGGCGCAGCCGGCATCATTATGCTGAAGGGGCGGACAACCTGTCCGTCTGAATCGAACAGGGAGAGCGGCATGGGAATGGTGCAGGAGTTCAAGGCATTTGCGGTGCGCGGCAATGTGGTCGACATGGCCGTCGGCATCATCATCGGCGCAGCCTTCGGCAAGATCGTCACCTCGCTGGTGGCCGACGTGGTGATGCCGCCGCTGGGCCTGCTCATAGGCGGCGTGGATTTTTCCGAGCTGGCCGTGAATCTGCCGGTATTGCAGGAAGGGGCTGCGGCGGTGACGGTGAACTACGGCCGCTTCATTCAGACCGTGGTCGATTTCACCATCGTCGCCTTTGCCGTGTTCCTCCTGGTCAAAGGTGTTAACCGGCTGCGCCATCAGGAAGAGGCGGCGCCGCCGGCTCCGCCCGCACCGTCGCGGGAGGAGGAGTTGCTGGCGGAGATCCGTGACCTGCTCAAGGCGGAGCGGGGCGGTCACTGAAGGTTTGCCGCCTGCGCCGGCTGTTGTTAGTCTGTGCCGGTGCAGCGGCGCCGGCAGGGAGTGAACGCCGGGGCGAAAAACAATAAATGGGGCAAATCATGAGTGACAGGCAGAACGCCGACGGGCAGCACGACGAAGAAGACCTGCTGGCGGATTTCCGCGACGTGCTGGGTGAGGATACGGACAGCGGCGATGCGCCCGCCGCCGATGAGCCGACCGATCTGGATGCGCTCGATGCCTTTCTCAATGAGTTCGGCGGCGGCGATGCGGCGGCGCCGGACGAAGCCGTTCCGGAAACCCCGGCTGAGGACGTCGCGGAGTTCGGCGTCGATCTGCCCGACCTGGGGGCTGACGCCGACGCCGACATCGACATCGACACCGACAGTGACGCTGCGGGAACCGTGGCTGTAGCGGCCGACGACAGCCTCGATGTCCCCGAGCTGAACGTCGAGTCTGTCATGACACCCGACGAACTGAATCTGGATGCGATGGAGGATATCTCCCCGCCCGAAACGGGTGCCGCGCCGGACAGCGAGGTGTACCTAGGCCAGGAAGGCATCGACGATCTATTCGACATCAATACCGACCCGGCGGCCATGGCGCCGCCGCCCGTCTATGCCGCGCCGGCCGCGGTGCCGATCATGGCGGCCGAGGATGAGCCGGCCGCGAGCGGTCGTTCCCTGGATGTGTCCACCATCGGGGTGGCGCTGTTTTCACTGGTGATCGCGGCGGTGGCGGGCTGGTTCGCCATCAGCCTCCACGGCCAGATGAACGACCTGCGCGCCGAACTGGCGCAACTGCGGCAACAGCCTGCCGGGGTCTACGCAGGACCGGACCGGCAGACGCAGGAAACGCTGGCGCAGCTGACCCAGCGGGTGAACGAGATAGCGCTGGTCATCGACGGGCCGATGACCCATTTGAGCGCTGCCAGCGAGCAAACGAACGCCGTGGCGGCCCGCCTCGATACTCTGGAACAGCGCATCACCGGGCTGCAGGAAGAACTGGCCGCCGCGAAGAGCAGCGCCAGGAAGCCGGTCAAGGCCGCGGAGAAGACGGCGGCGCCCGTCGCCGCGCCACAACCCAAGCCGGTCGCGAGCAAGCCGGCCGTCGCCGAAGCGCCGGCCGCCGCCAAGGCGGCGGGCAGCGGCGGTTGGGTGGTCAATGTCGCCTCGCTCACCGACGCCAGGGCGGCCTCCGCCGAACAGGCGCGGCTGAAGGCGGCGGGCTTCAACGTCGAGGTGCAGACGGCGCAGATGAACAATCGCACCTGGTACCGGGTGCGCGCCACCGGCTTTTCCTCGCGCGAGGAGGCCCAGGTCTACAGCGACATGGTGAACCACAAGATGGGCGTGACGCCGTGGGTGGGGTTGGATAAGTAAGTTTCGGGTTGCGGGTTTGGAGTTTCGAAAGGCTCGGGCACCATGTGCCGAAACTCGAAACTCGAAACTCAGACGAGCAGCATCAGGCCGATGAGGCCGAGCAGGGCGAAGGCCAGGCGGCGCATGGCGAGGTCGGGCAGCGGCGGCGGATAGCGGCGCCCGATGAAGGTGGCGAGAAAGACCACCGGCAGGCACAGCACACTCAATTGCAGCATGGCGAGATCGATGTCGCCCTCCAGCCCGACGTAAACCAGGCGTGTCGCCGTCGCCACCGCAAAGGTGGCCAGCAGGGTGGCGCGGATGACAGGCAGTTGCAGCGGCTGGCGGTAGAAGTGGAACACCAGCGGCGGGCCGCCGATGGCAAACATGCCGGCCAGCAGGCCGCCGGCGACGCCTATGCCGGCATCGACCCAGCCCGCCGCGCGCACCGGCCGCGGGTGCGGCCGCAGGGCCAGCAGCACGCCGCCGGCGAGTATCACTCCCCCCAGGATCATGCGCAGCGTTTCCACCGAAGTGGAGTGCAGCTGCTCCAGCAGCAGCACCCCCAGGTAGACGGCGGGCAGCATGCCGACCAGGGTGTAGCCCACCGCCCGCCGATCGATGAGGTGCAGGCCGCGGTGCAGCGCCAGGAAGTTGTTGCTGAGGGCGGTAAAGCTCACCACCACGGCGGTAAAGGCCACCGGCGCCAGATCGAACAGGGTGATACCGCCCATGACGATGAGGCCCAGGGCAAAGCCGGTGACGGTTTGCACGTAGGCGCCGAGGGCGACGACGATGAGAAAGGCTGCGAGGGTGAGCGGGTCCATGGTGGGGGCGGATTATGCCCCCGATGCGGCCTCATTCCCAGTTGCGGGTGCAGTCCAGGTGGCGCCAGACACGGTCCATGCCGTTCAATCCCTCCTCCAGCATCACCGTGAGCGGCTGGCCGCGGAAGAAGCGGTTGCGGGTGGTGAGCCAGAAGCCGGGCATCTTGGGGTTGAGCGGAAACACCACATGCAGGGCATGGTGGATGCCGATGAGGTGGACGGCGCGTTGCAGCAGATCATCGCTGTCGGGTAGGGCCTTGCCGCGGCTGAATTTGGTCAGTTCGCGGGTGGCGGTGTCTTCCGGCAGGCCGAGCAGGGTGATCTGGTATTCTTCACGAATATTCCAGTCGTCCAGCACGCCCATGACGAGGGTGGCAAGCTGCTCCCGTTCCTGTTGGTTGTAGTGCGACAAAAGTTGATTCCTCTACAAGGTCTTTGGCCATTATCACGAACCCGCCGCCGCGCGTCAAAAAACCTATGCCCGCCGTTCTCGAAACCAGTGCGCAGTTTTCCGACTTTTTGCAGCAGAACCCGGCCGTTGCCGTCTATTTCAGCGGACCTGACTGCGCCGTGTGCCAGGTGCTGAAACCCCGCGTCCTGGACTTGCTGGCGCGGGAATTTCCCCGTATCGCGGTGGCGCTGGTGGATTGCGCCGCCGCGCCCGAGCTGGCGGCGCAGCAGTCGGTCTTCGCCGTGCCGACCCTGCTGGTGTGTTTCGAGGGGCAGGAGCTGCTGCGTCTGGCGCGCAATTTCTCGCCGGCCCAGCTGGCCGAGGCGCTGCAGCGCCCCTATGCGCTGTTCTTCGATGCGTAGCGCGCTGCCCGCCCTCGCCCTGCTCCTCGCGGCGCTGCCGCTGCGCGCCGCGCCGCTGGTCTGGCCAACCACCGGGGCGGTGATCGACCAGACCACGGATCTGATCCGTTACGTGGTGGCCATCAACAGTGCGGAATGGGTGGACGGGGTGCGCCTGGCCCAGCCGGCCGAGGTGAACCGCTTCTATTGGCAGCGCGAGTTTCGTCCGGCCTGGTTCGACCGGAACGGCATCTTCATTGAGGCCGGCGACATGGTGCAGGCACTGCGCCGTGTGGAGGAGGAGGGCTTGCCGCAACCGGATTACGCACTGGCCGCCATCGAGCAGCTCATGTTCCGCGAAATCGACGACCCCCAGCAGCTGGCCCAGCTCGACCTGCTGCTGACCGATGCCTTCATCCATTACAGCCGGAGCGTGCGCAGCGGCCGTCTCGACCCGCGCAGCATCGGCGACTGGTTCATTCCACCCACACCCTTTGATGCACCGCTGCTGCTGCCCGAGGCGCTGACGCAGGGGAATCTGGCCGGGGTGCTCGCCGGCCTGCCGCCGCCCCACGAAGGCTATCGCCGCCTGCGCGCCAAGCTGCGGCAGTACCGCGCCGTGGCCGCGGCAGGTGGCTGGCAGCCGGTGGCGGGCGGCGAGATTTTGCACCTCGGTGTGCGGAATGCACGAGTGGTGCAGCTGCGCCGACGCCTGATCCTGTCGGAGGATCTGGCGCTGGGGACGACGGATGAGCCGGAGCTGTTCGATGCCACCCTGCGCCGTGCGGTGCAGCGCTTCCAGCGCCGCCACGGCCTGCAAGCCGACGGCAGCGTGGGGGCGGGCACCCTGGCCGCGCTCAACGTGCCGGTCGAACAGCGCATCCGCCAGATCGAGGCCAATATGGAGCGCTGGCGCTGGCTGCCGCGGCAGATGGGGCCGCGCTACATCCTGGTCAATATGGCCGGCTACGAGTTGCAGGTCATCGAGGACGGGAAATCGGTGCTGAACATGCGCGTCATCGTCGGCCGCGATTACCGCCAGACCCCGGTGTTCGCCAGTGCCATGACCTCGCTGGTGCTCAACCCCTACTGGTACGTGCCGCGCACCATCTTCCGCGACGACATCCTGCCGCGGCTGCGCCGCGATCCCGGCCAGCTGGCGCAGCTCGGCATGCGCGTGTTCAGCAGCCTGAACGGCAACGGCAGCGAGGTGGACCCGGCGACGCTGGACTGGTCGGCGGTGGACGGCGACAGTTTTACCTATACCCTGCGCCAGGACCCGGGCGCGCACAACGCCCTCGGCCGGATCAAATTCCTGCTGCCCAACAGCTACGGCATCTTCCTGCACGACACGTCCGATCGCCGCCTGTTCAGCCAGGCGGCCCGCGCCTTCAGTTCCGGCTGCATCCGCCTGGAGGACCCCGTTGCGCTGGCCCGCTATGTCCTCGCCGACGAGGAACACTGGAACCGCGCCGCCCTGGAAAAGACCATTGCCCAGGGCAAGCCGCTGGGCCTGAACCTGCCCGAGCCGATCCCGGTGTATCTCGCCTACTGGACCGCGTGGGTGGACGATGCCGGCGTATTGCAGTTGCGCGATGACATCTATGGCCGTGACCGGCGCCTGTACGGGGCGTGGCAGGGACATGCGACGGCCGTGGTCGCGGCGGAGCCGACGAAACCGTAAAATGGTCGGCATGAAATCCTCCCCCTCTCCTGAATCTTGTCGCCGCCGCTTTCTTGCCATGGGTGCGGGCGCGGCCCTGGCGCTGGCCGCCGGCCCGGCCCTGGCCGCCCGCGGCGAGCGTCGTCTGGCCTTCGTCAATCTGCACACTGGTGAAACCCTACGGGCGGTGTACTGGCAGGAGGGGCGCTATGTGGAGGAGGAGATAGCCGCCATCAACCATGTGCTGCGCGATCACCACAGCGGCGCGGTCGGAACGATAGAGCCGCAGTTGCTGGATTTGATGTTCCGCTTGCAGCAGCAGCTGGGAATGAAACGGCCCTACGAGGTGGTGTCCGCCTACCGGTCGCCGGAAACCAACGCCCTGTTGAGCCAGCACAGCAGCGGTGTGGCCAAGAACAGCCTGCACATGCAGGGCCGGGCCATTGACGTGCGCCTGCCCGAGAACGATCTGAAGCGGATGCTGGGGGCGGCACATGCGCTGCACGGCGGCGGTGTCGGCTACTATCCCCGTTCCAGCTTCATTCACCTCGACACCGGGCCGTTCCGCACCTGGCGCGGTTGAATGAATTGCGCCGCCGCCGTCAGATGTTGACGAACTCGCGCCGCGCCTCCAGCACCTTCACCAGATAACGCCGGGTTTCGTCGCGCGGGTGTTCGTCGCGCAGGCGGCGGTAAACCTCCGCCGGCGGCAGCGAGTTGATCACCTCCGGCGCCCTGGCGCGATCCTTGGAGAACATGTTGAGCACGTTGCCGGCGCCGCCGTTGTAGGCGGCGATGGTGCAGTATTCACGCGTCAGCGGATGCTCGATGCGGCCCAGGTAGCGCTGTTCGATGATGTTGAGGTAGGCGGAGCCCAGCTCGATGTTGTTGTCCGCATCGAACAGGTATTCCTTGCTCGGGGTGTGGGCGTAGCCCTTTACCATCTGGTAGGCGTCGCGGCCGCCGGTTTCCGGCACCAGCTGCATCAGGCCGTAGGCCGGTGCGCTGCTCACCGCGAAGGGATTGAAGCCGCTTTCGGTTTTCATCACCGCGTAGATCAAACTCTTGCTGACGCCATACTGCTTGGCGTGTCTGTCGACGCTGGCGGCATAACGCTGCGCCTGCTTGTTTTCGTAGTCGCTCACCATGGTGAGCTGCACGTAGTGCACCTGGCGGCTGCCCTGCTCGGTGTCCACCACGCGCGTCTGGCGCGCGGTCGCCAGCAGATGGGCGGCATAGCCCTCCGCCAGCGCCGGGGTGTCGATGGCGCGGCCGTGTTGATCCACCACCAGGCCGTGCAGGTAGGGGCGGCCGGAAAGGGCCACACTCTTGTCCGAGTAGAGGTCCACCGCGCGCGGGTCGTCCGGCGTCAGCAGCGTCGTGACGATGGCGTTCTTCAGGCTCTGCTCCGGCCGCGCCGGGTCCAGCGTCTCCACCGTGACCAGCCCCTTGTCGAATTGCACGATGGCGCGGCTCATGTAGTTTTGCGTGTACTTGACATAGCGCTTGTTGCTGGGGGTCACCGCTTCCTTTTTGCCCCACTGCGCCCCCGCCTTGCCGGAGAGGATATCCACCAATTTCTGGTAGTTGCGCTGCGCCTGTTGCAGGTCCTGCACCAGGCGGACCGGATTCTGCTGATAGCTGGCGGCCTTGTAGCGGGCCATGCTGGTGGCGGCGCTGCTGGGGTCGCCGCTGGTTGCGATGCGCAGTACGTCACTGGTGGAGCAGGCGGCGAGGGTGAGCATTACACCGCCGGCGAGCGTGAGTTTTCTGAATCGTTGCATGGGCGTAGCATACCGCATCGATCGTCACAGCCAAATGCGAGTCCTCGTCATGGAATACCTGCCTTTTATCCTGATCGCCGTTCTGGCCGTATTCATGGCCATGCCTTTGTTCGCCTGGCTCGGCAGCAAGCGCATGCAGGGGAGTGACGCGCCCGACTATGCCGCGTTGCTGGCGCCGGAACAGCAGGGGAGGGACAAGCTGTTGTTCTATTTCGGCAGCGAGCATTGCGGTCCCTGCCGGACCCTGGCGCCGCTGATCGACGTGATGGCGGAACGCTACGGCAACGTGGTGAAGGTGGACGTGATGCGTCAGCCGGGAGCGGCGCGGCAGTTCGGCATCCGCGCCACGCCGACCCTGGTGCTGGTGGAGGGCGGCAAGGTGGTGAAGGTGATGCTCGGGACGGTGAGCGAGAAGCAGCTGGAGGTGTTGCTGCGCTGAATTGCCTCAATTCACGCGGGGTTGAAATAGCTTACTGAAATACTATGTTATGTCCATGGCCGCTGGCGGCCGGAAAATTACATGGCTAACAAGGTAATCAGGAGGCAGCATGAACACAACCTATTTCAAGGCGATGGACACGATGGAGAAGGCCGGCGTGGATCGGCAGTACATGGACGGCTGGGCCTGCGGTTTTCTGCACAACCCGCGCCGCGGCGAGCAGCACATCACCGAAGCCTACGAGGCCGGCTACCGTGACGGCCATGACCAGGTGATGGACGGTTACAAGGCCTGGACGGGCAAAAAGGCCGCCTGAGCCCCGGAGAACTCTCTCCCCAAAAGCCCCGCTCCGGCGGGGCTTTTGCTTGATGACGGCGGCGCGGTAAGCTGGGCACCGGCCATGGCTGAAGGAGCGGCCCGTGAACCTGTACCGTATCGCACTGCTTTTGTCCTTGTTCCTCGCCGCCCCTGCCTGGTCGGCGGGTGTCTACCGCTGGACCGATGCCGACGGCAACGTGCATTTCGGCGACGAGCCGCCGGCGCAGCGCAAGGCGGAAACCGTCGAACTGAAATACAACGAAGTGGGCTCGACGCCGGTGCCGCCGGGCACCTTCGACAAGCGCTCGCAGGTGATCATGTACAGCGCCGCCTGGTGCGGCGTCTGCGCCAAGGCCAAGGCCTTTCTCAAGTCCCGTTCCGTTTCCTTTGCCGAATACGACATCGAAACCAGCCGCAAGGGGCGGGAGGACTACCGCCGTCTGCAGGGAACCGGTGTGCCGATCATCATGGTGGGCGACGAACGCATGAACGGGTTCAGCGCCACCCGCCTCACCGGCATGCTGGAGCAGGCCGGACATTTGCGCACCACACCTTGACGCCTGCCGCACGGGCAGCGTAGTTTACCTCCCATGGCTTACCTCAACGCACGACCGATGCCCGCAGTACGACGCGCCGTATGGCGTGTCGCATTACGTCTGCGTGCCGCAGGGGTGAAACCGGGTTAGTCGTAACCGCCAACGGATTTCAATCAAGGCCGCAGACATCGAGTCTGCGGCCTTTTTGTTTTTATCCAGGGATGGATTTATGCCGCGAAGGCCAAGGATGGCCGGGAGCGGCGCTAGGAGCTTGAGAAAAATGTCGGTTCCCGCGGCCTATCTGGGCATAGTGCTGATTTGGTCCACCACGCCGCTCGCCATCAAGTGGAGCAGCGCGGGGGCAGGTTTTTTGTTTGCAGTGACTGCGCGGATGGCGCTGGGCACTCTGCTGTGCCTGCTGCTGTTGTGGCTGCTGCGCATCGATCTGCCGTGGCATCGCGATGCACGCCGCGCCTACGTGGCGGCGGCGCTGGGGATCTACGGCGCCTTGATGAGCACCTACTGGGGCGCGCAGCAAATACCGTCGGGTTTGATCTCGGTGCTGTACGGACTGACGCCGTTGTTCACCGGTGTCATGGCGGCGTGGTGGCTGAACGAGCGCAGCCTTTCGCCTCTGCGGGTGGTGGGCGTGATGCTGGGGATTGCCGGGCTGGCACTGATCTTTATCGCCGGGCGTACGCTGGAGCACATTGCCTGGCAGGGCATCGCCGCCGTGCTGTTCGGCGTGCTGTTGCAGGCGGCCAGCGCGATATGGGTGAAGCGCACCGGCACCACCCTGCACCCCATGGCCTTGAACGGAGGCGCGCTGTCGCTGGCGCTGATCGCCTATCTGCTGACCTGGGGGCTGTTCGACCGGGAGTGGCCGGAGCAGCTCGATCAGCGCAGCGCAGGCGCGATTGCCTACCTGGGGATACTCGGCACAGTGGTCGGCTTCAATCTCTATTTTTTCGTGCTGAAGCGTTTGTCCGCCGGCGCGATTTCGGTGATCACGCTGATCACGCCGGTGCTGGCCCTGCTGCTGGGCAACTGGGTCAACGACGAGAGCGTCGATGCACGCGTGTGGCAGGGAACGGCATCCATCCTGTTCGGCCTGCTGCTGTATCAGTGGGGTGGCCCGGTCCTGCGCTTCCTGCGGCGCCGCTAGGGCGGCAGAAAAAGAAAAGGGGGCCGGCGGCCCCCTTTTCCATGGCGTGCGCCCCTGTTACATGGGCTGGCGCAGGGTGAAGGCGCCGCGCACGTCACCGGCCTTGTAGCCGCGCGCCATATCCTTGGGATACAGGGCGTCGAGCTTGGCGGCGACCGCCGGGTCGATGTCGGTGCCGTGGCACTTGAGGCAGGGCATCTTGTCGGCCGGCGGCATGATGATGGCCTTCATGAAGCGGAACTCCTTCTTGCCGCCGTTATCCACCACCTCGGCGAAGGCCAGGCTATCCGGGCTCTCGCCCGCGGCCTTGCGCTCCTCGAACTTCTTCAGCACCGCGGTTTCCCAGGCGTCGGGCGCGTTGTCGGGATTGCGGGTCTTCAGGCTGGTGCGCGCCACGTTCATGCCGTGCTTGCTGGACATTTCCTGGGCGATGCCCGGTGCCACGCGATTGCATACCTCGATGGCCTTGATGGGACCGCCTTCCTTCATGGCGGCCTCCAGTTCGCCTTTCAGCTTGCCGAAAAATTCCTGCACCACGGCCTTGCTCTTGTCCAGACGGGCCTGGTTGCCGTGATTGTCGGCCAGGGCTGAGCCCAGCGGGGCGCAGCAAAGCAGGGTGATTGCGATGACTCGTTTCATTGTTTCCCTCCACAGGTTTATTGGTGGTTCCTCCGGCTCTGCGGCCGGTAGGCGCAATCAGAACACAGGCCTATTCGGTACGCAAGGCTTCCACCGGGTCGAGTCCCGCAGCGTGGCGGGCAGGCCAGACACCGGCAAGAAGGCCGACGCCGGCGGCGAGAGCCTCGGCGATCAGGACGTAACTCCAGGTGACGTGCACCGGCAGGGCGGGCAGCGCGAGATCGAGCAGCCAGGCGATGCCGAGGCCGAGCAGCAGACCTGCCAGACCGCCGATGGCGGCCAGAACCGTCGCCTCGCCCAGGAACAGCGCCAGCACCTGCTGCCGTCCGGCACCGAGGGCGCGCAGCAGACCGATCTCCGCGGTGCGTTCCCGTACGGCGATGGTCATGATGGTGAGGATGCCGACGCCGCCCACCAGCAGCGAGATTCCGCCCAGCGCGCCGACGGCAAAGGTGAGCACGTCCAGCACCGAGCCGAGCACGTCGAGCATCTGTTGCTGGGTGATGATGGTGAAGTCTTCGCGGCCATGGCGCGCGCTCAGGATGCGGCGGATGCCGGCGGAGATTTCGTCGACGTTGGCGCCGGCCTGGTACAGCACGTCGACCTCCATCAGGCTGTCGCGGTTGAACAGATCCAGCGCCTTGGCGGCAGGGATGTATACGGTGTCGTCGATGTCGAAACCGAGCACCTGGCCCTTGGCGTCCATCACGCCGACGATGCGATAGCGATCGCCGCCGACGCGCAGGGTCTGTCCCAGGGGATTGGCGTCGCCGTACAGTTCATGGCGCAGCCTGCTGCCGAGCACGGCAAAGGCGCGCGCCGCGCGAGGGTCATCCGCCGGGAGAAAACGGCCCAGCGCCACCTGGAAGTTGAACACCTCGGGAAAGGCCGGGCCGACACCGTAGACATTGGTGCGGCGCTGTTTCTCGCCCGCGGTCACCAGGGCATTGCCGGCGACGACGGGTTCGACGCCGATGACACGCGGCAACTTTTTCAGCGCCTCGGCGTCGTCCAGGGTGAGGGGGCGGGTGTTGCCGAAGGCGCCGACCGACGCGCCCATGGTGGTGGTGCGGCCGGGACTGACGGCAACGAGGTTGGTGCCGAACTGGGTGAATTCGTTCAGCACGTAGCGATGGATGCCCTCGCCGATGGCGGTGAGCAACACCACGGCGGCGATGCCGATGGCGATGCCCAGGGCGGTGAGAAAGCTGCGCAGGCGCTGCGCAATCACCGAACCCACCGTCAGGCGGATGAAGTCGCGGGTGATCATCGGGATGCCCAAGAGAAGCTGTCAACGCAAAGACGCAAAGAACGCAAAGGGCGCAAAGTTTCTTCGATGTGTCCCGTAACGCGCCAGTGACGTGGCCAGCGGGATGTGGTCGGCATCGGGCTCGAACGATCAGTCATACAAGTCATCCCTTTGCGTCCTTAGCGTTCTTTGCGTCTTTGCGTTTAACCGCTTTGCCTTTTACCGCCGTGCCAGGGCCTGAACCGGGTCGAGGCGGGCGGCGCGGCGGGCCGGCAGGACGCCGAAGGCAAGGCCGGTGGCGAGTGCCACCAGCACGGCGGCGACGATGGCCCACAGCGGCGCGCCGAAGGGCAGCGCCGGATACAGCCGGCGCAGCAGGGCGGTGCTGGCCTGGCCGACGGCGAGGCCGATGGCGGCGCCGAGCAGCGACAGCAGCGCCGCTTCGGTGAGGAACAGGCGCAGGATGACCGCGCCCGGCGCCCCCAGCGCCTTGAGCAGCCCGATCTCGGCAGTACGCTGCGAGATGGCCACCAGCATCACGTTCATGATCAGCACGCCGGCCACCACCAGGCTGATGGCGGCAATGCCGGCGACCGTCATGGTCAAGGCGCCGAGGATGCGATCGAAGGTGACCAGCACCGACTCCTGGGTAATGACCGTGACATCCTCCTCGCCGTCATGCCGCGCCTTGAGGGTGGCGACGACGTGGCGCTGTGCCGGCTCCAGCGCGTCGCGCGACGCGGCCTCGACCAGGATGCGGAACAGCGAATTGGTATTGAACAGCGATTGCGCCGCCAGCACCGGGATAATGGCGAGTTCATCGGTGTTCATGCCCAGCGACTGTCCCTGTTCCTGCAGCACACCGATGACGCGGAAGCCGCGATCGCCGATGCGGACGCGCTCGCCCAGCGCCGGCTGGCTGCCGAACAGTTCATGCTTCAGTTTGGCGCCGAGCACGCATACCGGCTGCGGATGGTGCACATCGCCCGGCGGCAGGAAGCGGCCTTGGGCCATGGTGAAGTGGCGCACCTGATACATCTCGTGGGTGGTGCCCATGACCACGGCCTCGCGCTCGCGTCCCTGCCAGGACACGGCGGCGGAGCCCACGTTGAGCGGTGCGACCAGTCGTACGTGGCTGCTGCGCAACAGCGATTCCGCATCGTCCAGGGTGAGATCGCGCGGGGTTTCCGATGTCAGCGGCGGTGCACCGCCGGTGGTTTCGTTGCGGCCGGGCAGGACGATCAGCAGGTGGGTGCCGAGGGAGGAGAACTCGCCGACCACGTAGCGCCGTGCCCCTTCGCCCAGGGCGGACAGCACGACCACCGCGGCGACGCCGATGGCCATGGCCAGCAGCATCAGCCCCGAGCGCAGCCGCGCCCCGCGCAGGGCGGTGAAGGCGAAGGCCAGGTGATCGCGCGTATTCATGCCGTTTGCGCCGTGTCCTCGACGATGGCGCCGTCCACCATGCGCAGGCGGCGCTGCGCGCGCTGGCCCAACTCCGGGTCGTGCGTCACCACCAGCAGCGTGATGCCGCGGGCGTTGAGCTGCTCCAGTATCTCCACCACTTCATGGCCGGAGGCGCGATCCAGGTTGCCGGTGGGCTCGTCGGCCAGCAACAGGCCAGGCTCGATGATGGTGGCGCGGCCGATGGCGACGCGCTGGCGCTGGCCGCCGGACAGCTGGTCCGGACGGTGATGGGCGCGCTCGATCAGTCCGTAGGCCTTGAGGGTGTCAGCCACCCTGGCGCGGCGCTGCGCCGGCGGCACGCCCGCCAGCACCAGCGGCAGTTCGATGTTCTCGGCAGCAGTGAGGCGCGGCACCAGGTGAAAGAACTGGAACACGAAGCCGATGTGCTCGCGCCGAACCTGTGCCTGCTCGTCGTCGGAGAGGGCGGTGATGTCGCGCTGCTCTAACAGGTAGCGGCCGGCGCTGGGGCGATCGAGCAGGCCGATCAGGTTGAGCAGGGTGGACTTGCCGGAACCTGACGGGCCCATGATGGAGACATAGGCGCCACGCTCGATAGTGAGATTGACCTGGTGCAGGGCATGTACCTGCTGGCCGCCGACATCAAAGATGCGTTCGATGTCCTGCAATTGGATCATCGGGGCGCTCCGGAAGCCCTTTCCTCCACCGTTGCCGCGGCGCCGTCGCGCACGCCTTCGCGATCGATGGAGGTGACCACCCGGTCACCCTCCTGCAGGCCGCGGGTGATCTCCGTGTATTGCCAGTTGGCGAGGCCGGTTTCCACGTTGCGCTGTACCAGCACGCCGCGGTCGCCGTCGAACACCAGGACGCGATTGCCGTCCTGCAATGCCTCGGTGGGAATGCGCAATACGTGTTCCCGCCGATCCAGAATGACCTCGGCATCGGCGCTGTAACCGGCCAGCAGACGGGTGGTTTCCTGCGGCTCATCGAACTCCACTTCCACCTCGACCGTGCGCGCCTGCTTTTCCACATCCAGCACATAGGGGGCAATGCGGCGCACGTGCCCCGGGAAAGTGCGATTGCCGAAGGCATCGAGCAGGATGCGCGCCGGCATGTTTTCCGTGACCCGCGGTGCGTCGATTTCATCGATGGGCGCGATGACGTAAAGACAGCTGTTGTCGACCAGGTCAATCGCCGGCGGTGTCGGAATGCCCGGCGGCGACGGCGTGACGTACTCGCCTACTTCGCCGGTGGTTTCCGCCACCGTGCCGGCAAACGGGGCGCGTAACAGGGTGCGTTCCAGCAGCGCCTCGTTCAGGTGCACCCGGTCATTGCTCACCCGCGCACTGGCCCGTGCCGCAGTGCAGCCTGCGGCGCGGGCACGTGCGTCGGTGGCGGTGCGATCACGCTGGTCGTCCGACACCAGGCGCTGTTCGTGCAGGGCGGTGACGCGCTGTGCCTCGCGCCGTGCGACATCGGCCAGCAGGCAGGCTTCGTCGGCGCGGGCACTGGCTGCCTGCGCCTCGCTGCGCGTCAGCGCCACCTGCGCCGCCAAATCATCGTTCCACAGGCGCAGCAGCAGTTGCCCGGCTTCCACCCGGTCCCCCTTGCGCACCAGCAGTTCGGCCACCTGGCCGCCCTGCGGCGGCGCCAGGCGGGCGCGGCGGCAGGCCTTGACCGTGCCGGCGCGGGTATTGGCGACCGTGGCCTCGACCAGTCCGGTCTGCACCTGTGCCACCACCACGGCAACCGGCTGGGGGCGTGCGGCATACCAGCCGAAGGCGGCAAGGGCGGCGATGGGGAGTACGAATATCAGGGTACGGCGCAGATGTCGGTTCATGTCGGCTCGCTGCGGGCGGGTTTTTCAGATTATAGAGAATTGCTGTGACATGACGTTGGCCGGTGCCCGAATATGCGACCGGTGCAGGCAAAATCGTCGGGCAACAGGTGTAATGGAGGAAGTTTACCGATACTATTACGGGCCAGTGCGCCGTGTGCGGCGCGGTTCATACGACTGGCAACGGATAATGGAGAGGGTGCTTATGGTTCTGCGTGCGTTGGGTGTGGTGCTTGGTTCGATGGTGGCGATGCAGGCTGCCGCCGACTCGCTGGATCTGAATCTGCATGGCGATGCCCTGCGGGCAACCTATAGCCGCGGCATCGGTGCCAGCCGGGGCCTGGATCTGGATGCCGGTTATCTCTACGCCAAGAACCCGGCCCAGACCGATCATCTGTTGCATGTGGGCCTGCAGGTTGCCGGCCAGAACTGGAGCAAGCAGGGCAACTTCGACATCGGCCTCGGCGGCCGCGCGGTGTTCACCGACACCAAGCCCGGAAACGGCGCCAATATCGCCTTCGGCGGCCGTGTGCGGTTCTCGCCGATCAACCGTGTAGGCTTCGGCGGCTCGCTGTTCTACGCGCCGAAAATCACCAGCTTTCTCGACAGCGAGGAGTATCTGGAGTGGAATCTGGCGGTGGACTACCAGCTGCTGACCCAGGCCTACGTCTATGTCGGCTACCGCAGGGTGGAGACTGATATCAAAAATGCAGGCACCTACCAGATCGATGACAATCTGCACTTGGGCATGAAGATGATGTTTTGATTCGCTCCTCCCGCCGTGAGCGGGAGGAAATGAAAAAGGGGCGCATTGCTGCGCCCCTTTTTTGTTGCCGAAGGGAAACCGGCTCAGGCGGCGTTCAGCGCCGCTTCCAGTTCCGCAAAGGTCTTGGCGACCTCGGTGGTTTCGATGGTGATGCCCAGCTGTTTGCTGATCTGTTTGGTGGAGAACATGCCGCGCACGATCTGGCGATCATCGGCGGTACGGTCCACCACCAGGGCATGCTGGCGGCCGACACGCTTCATGGTTTCGACGATATCGCCCACGGTGGCACGCTGCACGTCGGGCATGCACAGCACGTCCAGGTGATCCTGGCCGGTCATGATGTCGCGCACGAAGATGTCCTCGCGTTTGCCGCCGACCTCCTGCAGATACTTCATCGGCTTTTCGCCCAGGATGTCGGTGGCGGTGATGACGCCGAGGATCTCGTTGTCGCGCCCGGTGACGAACAGCAGGCGGATGCCGGAGGCGATCATGCGCTGGTTGGCGTCTTCGAGGCTGGCGCAGGGGCCGATGGTCATGGCGGCCACCTTGAGAAAGTCGGTCATTACGTCGGTGGCCGGGCTGTCGGCGTGGACGCGTTCCGGCAGGCGCTGCGGCGGGCGCTGGTAGGTGGCTCCGGTTTCCAGGCGCTTGTGGGACAGGGGATTGTAGTTCTGGCTCATATATCAGGTTCTCCAGTGGTCGTGTGTTTTTACCCTGTGAACTTAGAAATAATGCAAAAACCGCGGTTTTTCAATTAAACCAGAACCAAATTAATTTCGTCGGTCATTAGCTGCTTGAATGTCCGGCCTTTCCTGATAAGTATTGTGCCCAATAAAAAAGGCCGGCTTGCGCCGGCCTTTTGGTCCACCCGGGTGAAGATGCGTCTTACAGAACGCTTTCCTTCAGACCCTTCAGCGCCGTCAGCTTGACGGTGTTGCGCGCCGGCTTGGCCTTGACGGTGATTTCTTCGCCGGTGAACGGGGAGATCATCTTGCGCGACTTGGTGGCGGGCTTCTTGTGACGACGGATCTTCACGCCCACTTCGGGGATGGTGAATTCGCCGGAGCCGTTCTTCTTCATGTGGGCTTCGACCATGGCGGCCATGGTGCTGAACACGGCGCCTACGTCCTTCTTGGACACGCCGGTAGCGTCGGCAATGGCGGCGACGATCTGGGTCTTGGTCTGCTTGGCGGTGATGGCCTTCAGCGGGGCGGCCTTGGCCGGAGCAGCTTTGGCCGGAGCGGCCTTCTTCGGTGCAGCCTTTACAGCTTTCTTCGCAGCGGTCTTTTTCTTGACAGCCATCTGTGATCTCCCTTGGTCGATGGTAGAAACAACTCACCGATGAGTTGTCGTCGGCGAGTGATTTTGAAACGATCATTTACAAAATACAAGGAAAAAAAACGGCGTAAACCCCCTTTTTTTCCAGTTCCGGGGCATTTTTCGAGTTTTTCTTCCGTGTCGCGCGCGTGGCGGCTCGGCGGATAGTGCTAGGATGCGTTTGCAATGTAGCGGGACAGGCGGGGAAGGAGCGCATGATAGTCGAAATCAGTATCGATATTCCGGGGCAGGGCCTGCATGAAATCACTGCCCGGGTGGCCGAGGCCGTGCGGCGTTCTGCGGTGCCGGAGGGGCTCTGCACGGTGTTTCTGCAGCACACGTCGGCCAGCCTCCTGATCCAGGAAAACGCCGATCCCTCCGCCCGCCGCGATCTGGAGCGCTGGCTCAACCGCCTGGTGCCGGAAGACGATCCGCTATACACCCATACCCAGGAGGGACCGGACGACATGCCGTCCCATATCAAGGCGGCACTGACCGCAAGCAGCCTGGCCATTCCGGTGATGGACGGGCGCCTGGCCCTGGGCACCTGGCAGGGCATTTATCTGTGGGAACACCGGCGCCAGCGCGGCTTGCGCCGGTGCGTGCTGCATATCGGCGGCTGAACGTGCGGGACGAATCATGATTGACGTGATATTGCAGGCGGCGGCGCTGATCGTATGCGGTGTTTTGTGGCGGGTGACCACCCCGCTGGGACTGGAAGCGGAGTCGGTGCGGCGCAGCCTGACCGGGGTGGTTTATGTGCTGCTGCTGCCGGGACTGGTGCTGCTGGTGCTGTGGCAGGCGCCGCTGGGGCTGGATTCGGTGCGCATCGCCGTGTCGGCGGCGGTGGCGGTCGGTTTCGGTCTGCTGGCGTCCTGGCTGTGGTTCCGGCGCAGCGCACAGCCCAACCGCGTGGTGGGCGCGTTGCTGCTGGCGGCGGCCTTTCCCAATGCCACCTATCTCGGCCTGCCGGTGCTGGAGTCGGCCTTCGGGCCGTGGGCGCGCAGCGTCGCCATCCAGTATGACCTGCTGGCCTGTACCCCTCTGCTGTTGTCCGCCGGTATCGCCCTGGCGGCATGGCATGGCGGCGGCGGGCAGCGGGAAAACCCGCTGCTGGCCTTGCTCAAGGTGCCGCCGTTATGGGCGGCGGTGGCGGGAGTCTTTCTCAACCTGGCACAGGTGCCGTTGCCGGCCATCGTCCATTCCTGGCTCACCATGCTGGGCTCCGGCGTGGTGCCGTTGATGTTGTTCTCCCTCGGCCTGGGCCTGCGCTGGGCCGGCACCTGGCGGCACCAGATCCCGCTGGTGCTGCCGGTGGCGCTGATCCAACTCATGCTCATGCCGCTACTCATCTGGGGACTGGCCGGGGCCATCGGCTTGCAGGGACAGACCCTGGCCGCGGTGGTGCTGGAGGCGGCGATGCCGAGCATGGTGCTCGGTATCGTGCTGTGCGACCGCTACAATCTTGATACGGGCCTGTACGCGATGGCGGTCACCGTGACCACGGCCTTGAGCATGATTACCCTGCCGTTGTGGTTTTCCTGGCTGCTCTGACGCGGGTGACAGGCGCGGGCGCGAACACGTATGATGGCGATGCTGTCCAGAATAACGACAAAGGATTGAAGAGATGCGACAGGCACTCTTTCTGTTAGCGCTGCTTTTCCTCGCCCCCGCGATGGCGGAGACCGTCTATATCAGTGACGTCCTGCGCGTGGGCGTGCGTGCCGAACCCAATTCCAGCGATGTTCCCGTGACCGTGGTGACGTCCGGCGCCGAGTTGCAGGTGCTGGAGCGCCAGGCCGGCCATCTGCGCGTGCGTACGGCGAACGGCATCGAAGGATGGATCAGCGAGGTTTATGCCACCGGGGAACTGCCGGCGCGTCTGCGCCTGGAGCGGGTGGAGAAGGAGCGCGAGCGCCTGCAGGCCGAACTGGCGCGCCTGCGCAGCAGCAGCAGCGAAAGCGGTGAACAGGTTGCGCAGCTGACGGCGCGTATCGAGGTATTGCAGGCGGAGAACGCACAGTTGCAGGCCAGGGCCGCCGAACTGGACGCCCAGCTGCGCAGCGAAAAAGGCGGTTATGCCTGGATCTACTACACCCTGGCGCTGATCGCGCTGTTTTTCCTCGGCGCCTATCTCGGCGTGCGTTGGGACAAGGAGCGCGTCGCGCAGCGCTTCGGTGGGCTGGAGCTCTAGCCCCTAACCGAACACCCCGGCGCCGTAGGCCGCCGTGCCCTGGATGTGTTTGCGGTAGAGTTCCGCGAAATCCTTTACCACCGATTGTTGTACCGCCGGGCGTTGCAGCAGCCGGCGCGACCACTCCGTCACCTTCGGCAGCTCCCGCAGCAGACCCAGCGGCCGCCATCCCTCCAGCAGTTCCAGGCGCATGAAGTACGGCGCAAAGGCGGCATCCACCAGGGCGAATCCGTCGCCGTTGAACAGCGGCCCGGCGATTTGCTGCTCCAGCTGCGTCAGTCGCGTGCGCAGTTCGTCGCGCTTGGCATTGAAGGCGGCTTCGTCCTGTACCGTCATGGTCAGGTCGTACTGCCCGGCCAGCAGCCCGGAGGCGAATTCGATCCAGGCCCGGTTGTGTGCCTTGCGCAGCGGATCGGCGGGGTGCAGCGGGGGCGGATTGACCTCATCCAGATATTCCATGATCACCGCGGACTCGAACAGCACGGTGTCACCCACCTTGAGCAGCGGCACCTTGCCCAGCGGTGAGATCGTCTTGAACCATTCCGGCGGTTCCTTCAGGTTGATGTAGGTGATGTCGAAAGGCACGCCCTTCTCCAGCATCACGATCACCGAGCGCTGCACGAAGGGACAGAGTTTGAAGCTGACCAGTTCGGGTTTCATGTTTTCCTCGAGTTTCGAGTTTCGAGTCTCCAGTTTCCAGTTTCCAGTTTCGAAATCCGGAACCCGCAACTCGAAACTGCTTCATTATCCCGGTGGCCAGCCGAAGTTGCGGCCGGCGAGCAGGTGCAGGTGGATGTGGAATACGGTCTGGCCGGCACCGGCGTTGGTGTTCATCACCAGGCGATAGCCGTCGTCGGCGAAGCCCAGTTCGTCGGCGAGCTTGCGCGCGGCCAGGAACAGCCGGCCGACGATGGCGGCATCGTCTTCGTCCAGGTCGTTGACGGTGGCGATGTGCTTGCGCGGGATGATCAGGATATGGGTCGGCGCCTGCGGGTTCAGGTCGCGGAAGGCCACCACGCTGTCGTCCTGGTGAACGATGGTGGCCGGGATTTCGCCGGCGGCGATCTTGCAGAAGATGCAGCTCATGGTCGGGTGTGGTCTCTTTGCTGGGCCTGGGCTTTCATTGAAGCCCATTGTTCCGTTGCGGGCAAGTCCGCGGCCGCGGTCCTGTGCTATAGCTTTGAAAGGCTCGCAACATGGATACGGACATGCAGCGGAGATTCGGCGTGGAGTACGGTCATGGCACGCGCAACGGGTAGCATGCTGTCCGGCCTGCGCCAGCTGCCGCGCACGGTCTGGCTGATCGGATTGATCAGCCTGCTGAACGATGCGGCGTCGGAAATGCTGTATCCGCTGATTCCGCTGTACCTGGCCTCGGTGCTGATGGCCGGACCCCGTGTCCTGGGGGTGATCGAGGGCATCGCCGAGGCGACGGCGTCCCTGCTCAAGCTGTTCTCCGGCGTCATCGTCGATCGCACCCGCCGTACCAAGCCGTGGATAGTGTTCGGCTATGGCCTGGCGGGGTTCGGACGTCCGCTCATCGCCTTTGTCGCCAGCTGGCCCTGGCTGCTGGCGATACGCTTCGCCGATCGGGTCGGCAAGGGCCTGCGCACCTCGCCGCGAGATGCCCTGCTGGCGGCGTGGGTACCGGCGGAGCGGCGCGGCCTGGCCTTTGGCCTGCACCGGGCGCTGGACAATGCCGGCGCCGTGGTCGGACCGCTGGTGGCCGCCGCGCTGCTGGCGCTGCACATGCCGCTGCGGGAGATCTTCTTGTGGTCCGTGGTGCCGGCACTGCTGTGCCTCGGCCTGACTCTCGCCCTGCGTGAGCCGCAGCTCGCCGCCGCGGAGCCGCGCGCCATCGACTGGCGTCTTGCCGGAATGCCGCCGGTGTTCAAGCGCTACCTGGTGGTCATCGCCCTGTTCACCCTGGGGAATTCATCCAACATGTTTCTGTTGTTGCGGGCGCAGGAGCTGGGGGTGGCCGCAGCCATGGTGCCCCTGCTGTGGGCGGCGGTGTCCGTGGTGGCAATGGTGTTTTCGACCCCTCTGTCCGCGCTGTCCGACCGTTTCGGCCGCCGGGCCTTGCTGGTAGGTGGCTATGTCGCTTACGGGCTGTTCTATCTCCTCCTGGGAAGCATCGGCCATGACGGTCCCCAGCTGTTCGCCCTGTTCGCGTTCTACGGCCTGTTTCTGGCAGCGACGGAAGGGGTGGAAAAGGCCCTGGTCGCGGACCTGGCACCCGCCGATCGACGCGGCACGGCCTTCGGCTGGTTCAACCTGACGGCAGGGGCCCTGCTGCTGCCGGCATCGTTGATCTTCGGCTGGCTCTGGCAGACCTGGTCGTCCGGTGTGGCCTTTGCGTTCTCCGCCGCCTGCGCGCTCCTGGCGGGCGTGTTGATGCAGGTGTGGGTGTTGCGCGACCGGACTGCCTGAGCACGTCGGATGTCCGCGTTCCATGGTTGCGGCTCCGGCAGAGTCATTTATTCATCCGCTTGATGAATCCCCGCTCGGTGGACTCGAAGATCGGAATGCCGGCGAAGGTGGCCTTGAGGGCGCCTTCCTCCGGACAGGAAGCCACACACTTCAGGCATAGGGTGCAGTCGTCCATCATGATTTGCGGTCTGTCGACCTCATCGGCGATTTCCCGGATATCCATGTCGCATACGCGGTAGCAGTCGCCGCAGCGGGTGCATTTGGCGCCGTTCTTCGTCAGCCGCAGCAGGGCCAGCCTGGAAAACAGGTAGTGCAGTGCGCTCATCGGGCAGAAAAAGCAGAAAAAACGCTTCTTGACGAAGGCGCCGATGAAGAACAAGCCGGTGACGATCAGGCCGAGGGCGCTCATCACCATCGCGGTCTTGGTGGAGAAGTCGATGGTCCAGTGACTGAAGTTTCCAGTCAGGGTGGGAATGATCATGCGCGCGGGACAGATATCGCAGAACGGCGTGCGCATGTCCTTGGACAGCATGCCGCCGCCGATACCGAGGGGCAGCAGCAGGGCCAGCACCAGCAACAGGTATTTGATGGTGGTCAGACGGCGGAACTGTCCCTGGGTGTAGCGTGAATAGCGCACGCCGAGACGGCGCCGCAAGGCGGTGATCCAGTCCTGCAACGTACCGAGCGGGCAGGCGAAACCGCACCAGGCCTTGTTGAGCAGGGCGAACCACAGCAGAAAAACGCCCAGTCCCGTGACCACGGTGAGTGCGGCGACGCCGAACAGTTTGGGCCAGGGCCAGGCGAGCTGGTGTTGCAGGCTCATCAGGTAACACATGCCGGCGCGGCCTTCGCTGTTGTAGCCGCAGGAAAACGTCGGCAACTGGTTGCCCAGCTCAACGGCGAAGAAGCCGCCGTAAACCAGGAAGACAAAAAATGCCAGTTGCAGCCAGAAGCGGAAGCGGTTGAAATCCACGCCGTTGACGGCGTCCTTAAGCCTGCTCATCGAAGCGTACCTCCTTGAACGGCTGCACACGGCGGCGGCGGTACAGGTAGATGGCGGTGCCGCCGAACGCCGCTACGAGCAGGGTCAGGCCCAGGCCCCAGGCGTAGGAACGGTAATCGTGGGACGACGGGTAATAGTGGCCCGACAAGGTAGTGGTGTAGCGGATGGCGCGGTGAGGCGTGTCGTCATAGACGCCGCCGACTTCCTCCTCCAGGCTGGCACTGACCAGGAAGGTGTCCCGGTGCCGGCGGTTGAATTCATGCCAGGGCGGAAAGTAGTCGCGCAGCATCGTATAGGCGACGCGGCCTTCGGCGTCGCTTTCCCGGATGCTGCCCCAGCCCTGCTGGGTAGTCAGGGTCACGGGCACGCCGGCGGCTGGCCGGCCATGGCGCAGCACGGTGAACACCACTTCGTCGCCGGAGGTGATGCGGGTCATCAGCCCTTCGTCCGGATGGTGTTCGCGCACCAGCTCCAGCGGTATCTCCGCATCGCTCAAGGCCCGGGTCTGTTCCTGCTCGATGCCTTTTTTGCAGCAGGTGCCCTTCAATACCTCGAACTTGGCGATTTCCACCTGCAGGGTACCGGATTGCACCTTTCGCTCCACCAGGTAGGCATTGTAGAAGCCAAGCTCATCGAGGGTCATGGTGACCTGGAACGGCATGACCTTGGTGCCGGGCGCCAGGGGGATGCGCTCACCGTGGCGGTCGAGCAGGTGCACCTCGCCACCGATGGCATCGGCGGCGACATAGGATGCACGGAGCGGATCGTTGCCGCGGCGCAGCCATAGTCGCTTGCTCTCGCTTTGCGGCAGATCCACTTCGTCGACCGCGGATGCCGTGCCGGCGGCGTGGTCCTGCTCCATCACCGGCGCCTTCCGCGCCGGACGCACGTCGGTCAGCCACAGCAGCTGATCCGCGCACAATGCAGACACCGGCAGCAGCAGGGCCAGGGTGAGGGAGGCGGCAGTCAGGGTTTGCTTCATGTTCATCGTCATCGCTCCACGTCCAGGCGGCATCAGAAGTTCGCTGTCACTTCGGCCAGCACCGTGCGTCGCGGCGCGATGCTGTTCAGGTAATACCGGCGATCGAGCAGATTGAAGACACTGAGGGAGACATTGAACGTATCACCGAGCCGGTAACCGATCTTGGCGTCGACGACGGTGTACGGGTCATAACTGCCATAGACGTTGTTGACCACATCGGTATTGCTGCTGTTGCCGTACATCTTGCCGACGTAGCGGGCGGCCAGGTAGCCGGACAGCGGGCCACGCTGGAGTTCGAGGCCGATGTTGGCTGCGCGCTCCGGGATCAGGGTCAACCGCTTGCCGACGGTGGTGGGGGCGCCCGGGTTTTCCAGCACCTTGCTGTTGGTCAGCGTGTAATTGACGAAGCCGGTGACGGTGCTGTCGAAGCGGTGCCTTAGTTCGATCTCGAAGCCGCGGGACTCCGCCTTGCCGATGTTCACCTGAATACGGTTGCTGGTGCCGTCGTTGAGACGATCGGATGCGATCATGTCGGTGATTTCATTGTGGAAGATTGTGGCGGTCAGCCTGGTAGCGGCGCTCAAGCGGTGTTCACCGCCGATTTCGTAGGAGGTTATGGTTTCCGGTTTGAGGTCGGGATTGGAGAAGTAGATGGTGCCGCTGCTCGAAGACCAGGTGGAGTACATGTCGGAAAGAGTCGGTTCGCGGAAGGCGCTGCCCGCCGAGGCGCGTAGCGTGGTTTGCGCGGTTGGCGCGTACACCAGCGACAGTTTCGGGCTGAGGGCGGATTTGCTGCGTTCCGCATAATCGCCCTGGAACACCGGCGTGATGACCTGTGCATAGCTGCCATGGGTGGTCCAGTGGTCGTAGCGGGCGCCCAGATAGGCGGTGAGGGACGGCGCCAGCGTCACCTCATCCTGCAGATAGACGGCGTAGGTTGCGTTTTCGCCGTCAGCGACAAAGGTGTTGCGGGCAGTCACAGTGCTGTCGCGATCGCGCCAGTCGCTGATGGTGCTCTCGCGTTTGGCCAGGGTGCTGCGGGTGAACGCCGCACCGGAAACCAGAAAGTGGGTGTCGGACAGCGCGAGGCTATAGGTGGCGTTGGCGCTGAGCCGATCGGTGGGGATGTCGACGAATTTCCCGCTGCCGCCGGATGCGGTGGCAGTGCCTGCGGTCGGCGTGATGTACCAATACCCGTTGATGGTATAGAGGGCATCGAACTTCAGGTTGGCGCCGGCGTCCAGCTTGCGCTCATAGGCTGCGGTCAGGCGTGTCACCTCCTCGCCGTTGGCGCCGAACAGAAAATCGCTTTCGCGCAGCGATATGCGCTGCGTGCCGTTGACCGCCACATTACCGCTGGTGATCGGCACGCCAGTCGAGGCATCGGTCAGGTAGGTGTTGTAGGCGTCGAAGCTGTTCTGGTGCTTGTGGTAGCGCAGCCCCAGGGTGACGGTGGTGTCCGGAGCGGTAGCCAGGTCTAGCGTCAGGCCGGCATTCTGCTGCCACCACGGCGTCTTGCCCTTGTCCCCCACGATGTAGGCGGTACTGCCCGCCGTCGTCTGGGTCGGCTGCAGGCCATCGACGGCCGTACCGGTGCCGGTCGATGGCGTCTTTACCACCAGATCCTGGACGTAGCCGTCGCCGGCTTTCTGCCCGGCCTCCAGGCGCAGGCCGACTTTGTCGTTTAGGCGGTTGGCGTAGGACGCGTAGCCGTAGCGCAGGTTGTTGCTGCCGACACCCGCCTTGGCGGTGACTTCGCGCCCGACCGGTCTTTTGGTAATGATGTTGACCACGCCGCCCATGGCCGATCCGCCATAAAGGGACGAAAACGGACCGCGCACCACTTCCACACGTGCGACGGCGTTGGGATCGATCATCGACCAGTTGGCGCCGGCGGAGAATGCGTTGTTGAGCGACTGTCCGTCGACCAGTACGGCGTTGCGGTTGTAGCCGGCGACGCCGCGCATGATCACCTGCTGGCTCCAGGCGCTGGGGTTGCCGCTGTTGTCGCGCACCAGCACGCCGGGCAGGTTCTTCAGCGCGTCGACGAGATGGACCGTGCCCTGCCGCTCGATGTCCTTGTCGGTCACCACGCTGACGGCAGCCGGCGCGTCGGAGATGTCCATGGCGGTACGGGTGGCCGTGATGACGATGTCGCCCAGGGAGAGGGTGTCGGTATCTTCCGCGCGCGCGGCACCCGTCACGGCGGCGGCGAGCGCCCCCAGCAGGAGGGCGGCGGGTGCTGCGCCGGAAGGCAGCGCAATGTCGGTGTCGTGGTTGGCGCAGCGGCGGGCTGCGAGGATGGCTGGCGTATAGCTTTGTTTATTGTTGTTCATGGTCCGCTGGTTTCCCTGCAAGTAAATGTCCGGACCGTAGTTAGCAGAAACCATACCAATCATGTGTCATTGGTTTTGCGGGGATTCTTGCATGACGCCCTGCTTGCGGTGCGTGGCCTGCCTTGTCGAATGCGGTATATGACCGGTTGTGCGGCGGGCCGGGCATGGGCCGGCAGGGGCGGTCCTGTTATCCTATGGCCCCCAATCGCTACCTGCCGCCGCCATGAGCAAGTCCATTCCCAAAGTCGGTTTCATCAGTCTCGGCTGCCCCAAGGCGACCGTGGACTCGGAGCGCATTCTTACCCACTTGCGTGCCGAGGGTTACCGCATCGTGCCGACCTATGACGACGCCGACCTGGTGGTGGTGAACACCTGCGGCTTCATCGACGCGGCGGTGGAAGAGTCGCTGGACACCATCGGCGAGGCGCTGGCGGAGAACGGCCGGGTGATCGTCACCGGCTGCCTGGGTGCCAAGGAGGAGGTGATCCGTTCTGCCCACCCGCAGGTGCTGGCGGTGACCGGACCGGACTCGCTGGCCGAGGTGATGGCTGCGGTGCACGGCGTGCTGCCGCCGCACCACGATCCCTACACCGACCTGGTGCCGCCCGGCGGCATCAAGTTGACGCCGCGCCACTACGCCTATATCAAGATTGCCGAAGGCTGCAACCAGCGCTGCACCTTCTGCATCATTCCCTCCATGCGCGGCGATCTGGCCAGCCGTCCGGCGGGCGAGATACTGGACGAGGCGGAGAAGCTGGTGGGCGCCGGGGTGAAGGAACTGCTCATCGTGGCGCAGGACACCGCCGCCTACGGCGTCGATCTCAAATACCGCACCGGTTTCTGGCACGGCAAGCCGGTGAAGTCGCGCATCACCGAGCTGGCACGCAATCTGGGTACGCTGGGCGCCTGGGTGCGCCTGCACTACGTCTATCCCTATCCCCATGTGGACGAACTGGTGGAGTTGATGGCAGAGGGCACAATCCTGCCTTACCTCGACGTGCCCCTGCAGCATGCCAGTCCGACGATCCTCAAGGCCATGCGCCGTCCGGGCAACATCGAGAACACCTTGCAGCGCATCGAACAGTGGCGCGGCACCTGCCCCGATCTGACCCTGCGCTCCACCTTCATCGTCGGGTTCCCCGGCGAGACCGACGACGACTTCGAACAACTGCTGGCCTTCATCGAGGAAGCGCGACTGGATCGTGTCGGCGCCTTCGCCTATTCGCCGGTGGAGGGCGCGGCCGCCAATGCCCTGGCCAATGCGGTGCCGGAAGACCTCAAGGAAGAGCGGTTGGAGCGCTTCATGGAGTTGCAGGCGGCGATCAGCGCCGACAAGTTGCAGGACAAAGTGGGGCGCACGCTGACCGTGCTGGTGGATGAGGTGGGTGAGGACGAGGCCTACGGCCGGTCCAGCGCCGATGCGCCGGAGATCGACGGCATGGTGATCATCGAGAATGGCGCCGACCTACAGCCGGGGCAGTTCGTCGAGGTGGAGATCACCGCCGCCGGCGAACATGACCTGTTCGGCTTGGCTGGGTGAGCACCGCAAAAAAGGCACGGGCGGCCATACGAAACGGCCGCCCGCCCAGCGGATATGACGATCAGGCCGTGGCCGACAGGGTACCGCTGCTTTCTCTGTCGGAACGGTAGTTATCGAGCAGTGCCTGGATCAGCATCGATACGGTGTCGCTGTCGCCGTATTCTGCCGACTGTCCGGGCGAAGGCGGCTGGTGCGCCTGCATGGCGGCCTGCAACTCCTCCGCGGTCACGGCGCCGTCGCCGTCGCTATCGGCCTCGCTGAACATCTCCGCGATGCGTGAGGCCGCGCTGCCGTCATCGCTTATGCCCATGCCTTCAAGGGCGGTGGTGAACTCACTTTCAGTCAGATTGCCGTCACCGTCTGTGTCCGCCGCACTCATGAATTCATTGCTGTCCGGCGGCGGCGGCAGCTTACCGCCCATCCCCCGCGGGCCGGCGGCCATGTCCTGGCGCATCCGGCCCAGCAAGGACTCGATGGCCGCACTGGTTTCCTGCTTGCTCAGCGTGCCGTCACCATCGGCATCGAGCTGGCTGAACAGCCCTTCGACTGTTTCACTGTCGGTGTTGCCGGCGGTGTCCTGCAGGAGTGAAGTGAATTCGGCCTGGCTGACAGCGCCGTCGTTGTCGGCGTCGGCTTTGGAGTAAAGTTGCTGTGCCATCTGTGCCGGGTTAGGGCGCACGCCCTGCATGCCGGACATCATGGCGGCGGAATATCCGCCGTTGCTTCCGATGGTATTCATAACGAATTTCTCCTTGCAAAAAAGAGGATTGCTTAGTCGGCGCCCTTGCGTTTGTATGGTGGGCACCGTCCCTTTGTGTCGTCACGCCCGTCGCTGAGTCATGACGCCACGGTGCTCTCGATGCAACTTATCGGCCCGAACCGCGTCGTCTTGCTGGCGGAATGGGTAAAATCTGGTAAAGCCGCGTTAGGCTGTGTAAAGCGACGTTAAGGACGGCGCGTGTGGGTGTTTTCCCGCAACGGATAAGGCTGCGCACGGAGCATGTGCCGAGGTGAAAACCGTTCAGGCGGCAATTTCTTGCCGGTCTGTTGCCGCTACCGAATAGGTTGCTGTCGATGTTGTGTAAAGCTGTGTAAAGAAAATGGTGGAGGCGCAGTGGTCTGCGTCGTGTAGCGCTATCATGCGCGGACTACGCGACAGGCAGGTGGAGGCGGATGGCGGCGATTCTGCTGGTAGATGACGATGCCGAGCTGGCAGGTATGCTCGGTGAATACCTCGGGCGCGAGGGATATGCAGTTACGCTGGTGCATGACGGCGCAAGCGGGGTGAACGAGGCGTTGAGCGGTCGCTACGCGTTGGCGGTGATCGATGTGATGATGCCAGGCATGAGCGGTATCGAGACGCTGGAACGCATTCGCCGTCATAGCACCGTGCCGGTGGTGATGCTGACCGCGCGCGGCGACGATGTAGATCGCATCGTCGGCCTGGAGATGGGGGCCGACGATTATGTACCCAAGCCCTGTACACCGCGTGAGCTGACGGCGCGCATACGGGCCATCCTGCGTCGCACCCAGGGCGCAGGTGATGGCGCCGCCGACATGCTGATGGTGGGGCCGTTGGCACTGTGGCCGGGGAGGCGCTACGCGGAACTGCACGGCAGGCCGTTGGCACTGACCAGCACCGAATTCAATCTGCTGGAGGTGCTGGCTCGTCATGCGGGCAGTGTGGTTGCCAAGGAGGTACTGTCGGAGCAGGCGCTGGGGCGCGCGCTGACACGTTTCGACCGCAGCATCGATGTGCACGTGAGTAGCATCCGACAGAAGCTGGGCCTGCGCGGCGACGGCGAATCCTGGATCCAGACCGTGCGCGGCCAAGGTTATCAACTGACCCGGGAGTGAGCGTCATAGGGCGCCTGTTCTGGAAATTTTTTATTGCCTTCTGGCTGGCCCTGCTGGTGGCGGGTGTTGGCGTCGGCGTTGTCGTTTGGCTGCATCGGCCGGCGTCGTCCACGGATTCCGCCATCGTAGGCGGCGGTGCTCCGGCGTTGGTGACCCGGGCCGGCGCTAGCGTGCTCGCAGGCGGCGGTTTGCCTGCGCTGCGCGATATGCTGGGGGAGATGCGGCGCGGCGACGATCCCTTCCCCCTCTATGTTGTTGATGCGCATGGAGACGAATTGCTGGGACGCGCAGTATCCGCTGCCGCGATTGCTGAAGCGGAGCAAGCCGCCGCCGGCGATGATCCGCGCCGGGCGGCGCGACGCGTAACGTTGTTCGATGGCGGTGCTTTCCTGTTGTTCGTTCCGGCTGCGGCTGCATCGCCGCCTTCCGGCGCGCCGCCGTCTCCCAAACGCCCACCGCCCCCGGCACCGTGGTTGCCGATCATTGCAGGCGTGCTGGCCAGCCTGTTGTTCAGTGCCGCATCGGCCTGGTATCTGGCCAAGCCGGTACGGTTGCTGCGACGTGCTTTCGATGCCGCCGCCGGAGGCGATCTCGGCATGCGGGTCCAACCGTTGATGGGCGGGCGACGCGACGAGATTGCCGATCTGGGGCGCGACTTCGATCACATGGCCGATCGCCTGCAGGACCTGCTCGGTGCGCAGCAGCGTTTGCTGCACGACGTCTCGCATGAACTGCGTTCGCCCCTGGCGCGGTTGCAGGCGGCTGCAGGCTTGGTGCGGCAGTATCCTGCCGATCTTGGGCTCGCCCTCGAACGCATCGAGCGGGAGACCGGGCGGCTGGATGCGCTGGTGGGTGAACTACTCACATTGGCACGCCTGGAGTCGGGTGTGCCCGGCGCGATGGAGGAAGCGGTGGATGTCCATGGCTTGGTCGAGGAATTGGTGGCCGACGCACGCTTCGAGGCCAGTACGTTCGATTGTCGCGTGAAATTCGGCGGCGCCGGGCGCGCTGTGGTCCGTGGGCGGGCGGAACTGCTGGCGCGGGCCATCGGCAACGTTTTGCGCAACGCAGTCAAATACGCGGGCGCCGGCGGTGTGGTCAGCGTCGATGTGGAGAGCGACGAGGCAGGCCGCCGGGCATGTGTTACTGTCACCGACAGTGGTCCCGGCGTGGCACCGGCGGATCTGCCCTTTGTGTTCGAGCCATTCTTCCGTGGCGAATGCGCGGGTGGGGGCGGCTACGGCCTGGGAATGGCGATTGCGCGCCGCGCGGTCGCGGCGCATGGCGGGACGATATGGGTGGAGAACGTGAGCTCCGGCGGTCTGCGGGTTGTCATCGCCCTGCCGCTGGCTGCCGCCGCCGGTTGAGGCAGAAGACCGGCGGCGCTGCGCCGTTCCATCTGCCGCCGGGTCAGTGCCAGTCGCCCCAGCCCTGACGCTTGCGCAGCTTGGGCAGGATCAGGCCGAGGAGCAGACCGCCGAACAGCACCCCGGCGCCAGCCAGGAACCAGTCGCGGTTGGCGCGATCGCGCAGCGCGGTATTCTCTTCCCCCAGCATGCGGGCGTTGAGTTCCAGCTCCTGCAGTCGCTGGCGCATTTCCTGATTCTGCTTTTCCAGTTCCATCGGCCGCGCGGCGACGGTCTTCAGCCGCTCCAGCTCCGCCTGCAGTTTCTCGGCAGTGCCCGCAATCTGCTTGTGCTCGCCTTCCACGGTGCGTTTTTCCGTTTTCAGCGCTGCGAGTTCCTTTTTCAGTTGCTGGTTTTCCTCGCTGAAGCGCGACAGTTTCTGTTCGGCCTGGGCCAGGCGATCGCGCGCTATCGGCTGCGGGATCAGGTATTGCGCCAGCACCCAGCCCTCGGTACCGTCTTCGGTGCGGACGCGGGCATATTTGTCCTCCCGTTCCAGTACTTCCAGGGCGGTGCCGGAGTTGAGGGTGCGCAGGATCTGGTAGGCGTTGCCCTGGCCGGTACGCAACGTAATCACCAGGGTGTCATCGACGTAGTTGGTTTCGGCCATGGCAGCCGCCGCAACGGCGAACATCAGCGCGAACAGGATGATTCTCATGGTGTGCGGTCCTTGATGGTCAAACCCGCGTATTGTTTGCAAGGCCGCAGCGCCGGACAGTGTCGACGGTCACAGTTCGGGGCGGCGGCGGGGCGAGCCTGCGCGGGCCGTGTTCGAAGCGAGCATGTGTATCATGTTTTACGGCCGCATGCATCCATTCGGCAGGCGGGGAAGACCATGGCGCGGCGCGCTGTTCAGCCCTGCTTCTGTCCCCGGGCGGCCGCGGTGAGCGGCAATTCCCGGCTGGGATGGCCGATGTGATAGCCCTGCGCGTAGGGGATGCCGGCGTCGCGGATCTGCTCCAGCACTTCGGCGTTTTCCACGAACTCCGCCAGGGCCTTGATCCCCAGCTGCTGCGCCAGATCGGCGATGCTGTGGACGAAAGCGCGGTCGCGCGGGTCGTTGATCATGTTGACGATGAAGTCGCCCTCGATCTTGACGTAGTCGATGGGGAATCGTTTCAGGTAGTGGAAGGAGGAAAAGCCGGAGCCGAAGTCGTCGATGGCCAGGCCGAAGCCTTCCAGCTTGAGGTCGTTGACGAAGTGTTCCAGCAGGGTGATGTTTTTCACCGTGTCGCGCTCGGTGATCTCGAATACCACCTGGGACGGGGCAATATTGTAGAGGCTGGTGAGCCGCTTCACCTCGGGAATGAACTCGTTCAGCACCAGGGCGCGCGGCGACAGGTTGATGAATATCTTTCCGGTGTACCCGGCGCGCTGTATCTCCTCGAAGGCCTTTTCCATGACCGCGTAGTCGAGCTTGTGGATGAGGCCGGTCTTTTCGGCGATCTCGATGAATTCATGCGCGCCCATCACCTGTTCGCCTTCCAGCTGGATGCGTGACAGCACCTCCACAGCGATGACCTCGCCGGCGGTGACGTCGAGGATCGGCTGGAAGTAGGGCAGCACGCGCTTCTCGTTGATGGCGTTGGCGATGATGATGCTCTTTTCGCCGATGCTGCGGAACACCTCGACCACGTCTTCCTCGGTGGGGAAGCCGATGCGGTTTTTGCCGGTGGTCTTGGCCTTGTACATCATGTTGTCGGCGAACAGGAACAGGTCCTTGGGGTCCTTGGCGTGTTCCGGATAGATGGCGATGCCGATGGACACCGTGGCCTGGACCCGCGCCAGGTCCGGCGATTCCAGCGCCAGGCTGGCGCTGTTGGCCAGGATGCGTTCACTGACCGAGTAGGCCTGTTCCGCACCGCTTTCCGGCAGCACTACCACGAATTCGTCGCCGCCGTAGCGCGCCAGCACGTCGCCGTTGCGCAGCGCGCCGTGGATGCAGGTGGCGAAGGCCTGCAGGAAGCGGTCGCCGAAGGCGTGGCCATAGCTGTCGTTGATGGACTTGAAGTTGTCCAGGTCGATGACCAGCACCGCGAACTGGTAGTCGTGCCGTTCGGCGCGATTCACCTCGTAGCCGAGCATTTCCCAGAACAGGCGCTGGTTATACAGGTTGGTGAGCGGGTCGCGGGTGGCGTAGAACTCGAGATCCTTGGTGTATTTGTAGATGGCCTTGACCGAGCCGACCACGTTCAACAGGGTGGAGAGTATGCTCTCGATCACCAGCATGCGCATTTCGTCGCGCTTGAGCGCGGCGTGAACGCCGATGCCGACGATGCCTCCGATCTTGGGCGTGTCCACCAGCAGGGTCTTGGTCTGCAATTCGATGTCGGCGTTGTCCAGCACGATCTCCGGGCCGTCGGTCTGGGCGATGTTGTGATTGATGGTGACGGCGGTGACGTCGCTGAAGTGGGTGCTGTTGCGGAGGATGCGGCGCACGGAATCTTCCAGCATTGCGCGCGTGGCGACGGACGGCGGGCGGATCCAGAAAACTTCCAGGTCGAACAGTTCGTCGTCCACCTTGAAGATGGAGAACAGGGTATAGGCGTCGATGACCTTGTTGATGTCGACCATCAGGTAGCCGACGTACTCGCGCCAGTCGCGCACCACCTCCGAGGTGATGACGAACTTCTCCAGCAGGCGGATTTCGAATTCCAGCAGTTCCTTGTCTACCGCCACCGAGCGCAGCTTGCCGGCCAGTTCCTCCACCTTGGCGAACAGCGTATTGAGTTCGTTGAAGCCGAGGTCCATGTGCTGCAGTTCGATATGGGTAAGATCGGACACCTTGTTGACGGTGTCGATATTGCTTTGCAGTACGTTGAGCGAATCGTTGATGCGCCGGTTGAGGAGCAGGGCCACGCCGAGGGCGACCACGAAGGGCAGGGGGGCAATCAGCAGCAGCGGCAGCAGCAGGTCGGACTTGGCCTTGGCCACCAGCGGCGCCAGCTCCTGCTTCACGGTGATGACGCCCAGTACGTCGCCGGTGCGGGCGTTGGTGTGGCAGCGCAGGCATTCGGTGCGCGCCACCAGCGGGTGGCTGTTGCGCACGCCGCCTGCGACGGTCTCGCTGTGCGGTCTGCCCTGGCTCAGGGTGGCGGCGACGAAGTCGTCGATGGGCGGCTGCTCGATGGGGCCGAAGCGGGCGCTGACCAGATCGCCGCGGTAGATGGTGACGGTATAGGGTGTGCCCTGGGCGGACGACTGGATGGCGGCGATGAACTCGGTCAGCTGCTCGCGGGTCCAGCCGCGGCGCATGATTTGGTACATGGCGTTGAAGGTGCCCTGGGCCACGGTATTGGCCACGGTGGCGGCGCTCTCATTCACGGCGCGGTCATAGACCCGCGCGGTGGCCAGGTACATGCCGATGAACAGCACCAGCGACACCGCCAGCGCGGCGGTGAGGATGAAGGCCTTGATGGTCCGGAACGGCGACATGACTACCCCTGCGCGTCAGGCGAAGCATTCCCTGCTGCTCGCTTGTTGTTGTTGGATGCCGCCGCGGTGTGGCCGCGTGCGGTGTCCGCGATTCTCACATAATCCCTGTGCAATTACGACAGTCCGCCCGCACCCTAACACAGGCGCGAAAGGGGCCGGTTGACCTGTATCAAACGCGCTCAGGCGGCAGCCAGCGCGTGCAGCAGGGCGTCGAGAGTGTGCAGCGGCGGATGGCACTGGTGACCATGACAGAGGAAGGCAACGGGTTGCCCCGTGGCGGTGTGCGGCGCCGCCGCCCCGGGCCGTTCCCGGGCCTCGGGCCATACGGCGACGATGTATTGCCGCGGCCGGTAGTCGCGGTTGAGACGCTCCTGCCACGGCTGCACCTGTGCCGGTGTCCCGCTCAGCACCACCATGGCCGGCGGTCGCAGCAGGTCTTCCAGGGCCAGCAGCAGGCTGGCGTGGGCATACGGGATGTCCGTCAGTGCGGACCAGGCGGCGCGTACGGCCTTTTCGGCGGCGGAGTGATATTCGGGTTTGCCGCTGATATGGCCGAGGCGGATGAGGGTCTGTGCCGCGACACCGTTGCCGGACGGGACGGCTTCGTCGGCCAGGGTCTTGGGGCGCAGGATCAGTTGCTCATGGTCGTCGGCCGTGTAGAAGAAGCCGCCGTGGGATTCATCCTCGAAGTGTTCCAGCAATGCCTCGGCAAGGACGCGTGCAAAGATCATGTCCTCATCGCGCCAGATGGCCTGCAACAGTTCCAGCAGTCCGTCGAGCAGAAAGGCATAGTCGTCGAGTACCGCCTGGTGGCGGGCCCGGCCGTCCTTCCAGGTGGCGGCGAGGCGGCCGTCATGCAGCATCCGGCCGCGGATGAAATCCGCCGCCCGCTGCGCCGAGGCGATGAAGTCGGCGCGGCCGAGGCGGCGACCTGCGCCGGCCATGCCCTTGATCATCAGGCCGTTCCAGGCGGCGAGGATTTTGTCGTCGCGGCCGGGGGCGGTGCGGCGGGTGCGGGCCTCGAACAGGCGGCGGCGTATGGCGCCCAGCCGCTCGCGGGCAAGCGGTTCCGCGATGCCGAGGGCGGCGGCCACGGCATCGGGCGGCGCGGCGACGTGCAGGTGCCGGCGGCCTTCGAAATTGGCCGGCTGGTCCAGGCCGTAGTGCACCGCCGCCACCCGGTATTCATCCGCCGTCAGCAGCGCGCGCACCTCGGCATCGTCCCAGACATAGAACCTGCCTTCCTCGCCCTCGCTGTCGGCGTCCTGGGTGGCGTAATAGCCGCCGTCCGGGTGCTGCATCTCGCGCAGCACCCAGTCGCCGATGCCCTCGGCGGCGGCGCGGAATTCGTCGTCGCCGGTCAGCTGCCAGGCGTCGGTGTAGAGCGCCAGCAGCGGCCCGTTGTCGTACAGCATCTTCTCGAAGTGAGGGATCTCCCAGCGCTCGTCCACGCTGTAGCGGAAGAAGCCGCCGCCGAGCTGGTCGTGCAGGCCGCCGCGCGCCATGGCGCGCAGGGTGTCCAGGGCCATGGCCCGGGCGGCGGCGTCGTCGCGCCGCAGCAGGAAATCGAGATTGCCGGGATGGGGGAACTTGGGGGCGGCGCCGAAGCCGTGGTGAAGGCGGTCGTAACTGTCGGTCAGCTGTATCTGTGCCAGGCGCAGCGGCGCCTCGTCCAGCCGTCCGGCGCTCTCGCCGGCCGGGTTGGTCTGGGCCAGGGCGGCCAGCACGGACGGATTTTGTTCCCGCAGCAGGTTGCGCTTGTGGCGGTAGACCTCGCCGATGCGCTGCAACAGGTCGGGAAAGGCGGGCAGGCCGTGGCGCGGCTCGGGCGGGAAATAGGTGCCGCCGAAGAAGGGGATCTGGTCCGGGCCGAGAAACATGGTGAGCGGCCAGCCGCCGCCGCGGCCGGCCAGCAGCTGGTGGGCGGTCTGGTAGATGCGGTCCAGGTCCGGCCGCTCCTCCCGGTCCACCTTGATGTTGATGAACAGTTCGTTCATCAGGTGCGCCGTCGCCTCGTCCTCGAAGGATTCATGCGCCATCACATGGCACCAGTGGCAGGAGGAATAGCCGATGGACAGCAGAATCGGCTTGTCCTCGGCCCGCGCCAGCGCCAGCGCCTCCTCGCCCCAGGGATGCCAGTCCACCGGGTTGTGGGCGTGTTGCAGCAGGTAGGGGCTGGTTTCGTATTGCAGGCGGTTACGGGCTTCGGTCATGGGGTAATGTATGTTGACAAATAAGCTCAACTATAGCGCATCGCCCTGACCATGGGCGGCCGATTCTGCGATAATGCCGGCCCTTTCCTCCCGCCGGTATCGCCCATGGAACTCGCCCCGCTGCTGTTGAAGAAAAACGAAGAACGCCGTCTGCGCCAGGGGCACCTGTGGGTGTACAGCAACGAGGTGAACGTGGAGCGCACCCCGCTCACCGCCTTTACCCCCGGTCAGCCGGTGCAGATCCTGGGCAACGACGGCAAGCCGCTGGGCTGCGGCTATGTGAATCCTCACTCACTTATTTGTGCCCGCCTGGTCAGCCGCGATCCGGCCCAGGTGCTGGACCGTTCCCTGCTGGTGCACCGTCTCAACATCGCCTTGGCCCTGCGCCAGCGCCTGTTCGACCGTCCCTATTACCGCCTGGTCTACGGCGAGAGCGACAGCCTGCCGGGCCTGGTGGTGGACCGCTTCGATGACGTGCTGTCGGTGCAGATCACCACCGCCGGCATGGAGGTGCTCAGGGAGGACGTGGTGGCGGCGCTGGAGAAGGTGGTCAAACCGCGGGTGATCCTGCTGCGCAACGACAGTTCGAGCCGGGCGCCGGAGGGGCTGGGCAGCTACGTGGAGTCGGTCCTGGGCGAGGCGCCGGAGATGGTGGCGGTGGAAGAGAACGGCGTGCGCTATGAGGCGCCGCTGCTCACCGGGCAGAAGACCGGCTGGTTTTACGACCACCGCGACAACCGTGCGCGCATGCAGCGCTACGCCCGCGGCGCGCGGGTGCTGGACGTGTTCAGCTACGTCGGCGGCTGGGGCATCGCCGCCGCAGCGGCCGGCGCGGCGCAGGTGACCTGCGTCGACGCTTCCAGCCGGGCCCTGGACCGGGTGCAGCGCAATGCTGCGCTCAACGGGGTGGAGGACAGGGTGGATGCCATCGAGGGCGACGCCTTCGAGGCGCTCAAGGCGCTGCGCGCCGACAAGGAGCGTTTCGACCTGGTCATCGTCGACCCGCCGGCCTTCATCAAGCGCAAGAAGGACGCCAGGGAGGGCATCCAGGCCTACCGCCGCATCAACCAGGCCGCCCTGCAACTGCTGGGCAAGGACGGCGTCCTCGTCGCCGCCTCCTGCTCGTTCCACCTGCAGCGTGACGTGTTCCTCGACCTGCTGCACCAGAGCGCGCGCCACCTCGACCGCCAGATGCAGATCCTGGAGCAGGGCCACCAGGGGCCGGATCATCCGGTGCACCCGGCCATCCCCGAGACCGACTACATCAAGTGCTTCACCACGCGGTCGGTGATACTCTGAAAAACCAATTCAAGATTCAAAATTGGAACCTGCAAAATCTTGAATCCTGAATTTTGAATGGATTTTATGTGATGCTGACCTATCCCGACATCGATCCCGTCGCCCTCAGTCTGGGGCCGCTCAAGGTGCACTGGTATGGCCTGATGTACCTGGTCGGCTTTGCCGGCGGCTGGTGGCTGGGGCGGCTGCGGGCACGGCGTCCAGGCGCCCTGATGACGCCGGCGCAGGTGGACGACTTCGTGTTTTACGTCGCCCTCGGCGTGGTGCTGGGGGGGCGCATCGGTTACGTGCTGTTCTACAACTTCTCCGCCTTCGCGGCCGATCCCCTGCTGCTGTTCAAGGTGTGGCAGGGCGGCATGTCGTTCCATGGCGGCCTGCTCGGCGTGATGACAGCCCTGTGGCTGTTTGCGCGCCGCCTCGGCCTGTCCTATTTCGGGGTGGTGGATTTCGCCGCGCCGCTGGTGACCATCGGCCTCGGCGCCGGGCGCATCGGCAACTTCATCAACGGCGAGCTGTGGGGTAAGGTGAGCGACGTGCCCTGGGCGATGGTGTTTCCCGGCGCCGGGCCGCTGCCGCGCCACCCGAACCAGCTGTACGAATTCCTGCTGGAGGGGGTGCTGCTGTTCACCATCCTCTGGCTCTATTCCAGCCGGCCGCGCCCGACCATGGCGGTGTCCGGCCTGTTCGCGATCTGTTATGCGGTATTTCGTTTCCTGGTGGAGTTTGTGCGTGAGCCGGACGCCCACATCGGCTACCTGGCCTTCGGCTGGCTGACCATGGGTCAGCTGCTGTCGCTGCCGTTGCTGGCGGCGGGGGTGGTGTTGATGGGGTTGGCAATGAAGAGAGGTAAGGCATGAAGCAGTATCTGGACCTGATGCGGCATGTGCTGGAGCACGGCACGCGCAAGGAAGATCGTACCGGCACCGGCACCGTGAGCGTGTTCGGCCATCAGATGCGTTTCAACCTGGCGGACGGCTTTCCCGTGGTGTCCACCAAGAAGCTGCACCTGCGCTCCATCATTCACGAGCTGCTGTGGTTTCTGCGCGGCGACACCAACATCAAGTACCTCAAGGATAACGGCGTCTCCATCTGGGACGAGTGGGCCGATCCCAACGGCGAACTGGGGCCGATCTATGGCTACCAGTGGCGCTCCTGGCCGACGCCGGGCGGCGGCCATATCGATCAGATCAGCCAGGTGATCGAGCAGATCAAAAATACGCCGGACTCGCGCCGCCTCATCGTCTCCGCCTGGAATGTGGCGGAGATCGACAAAATGGCGCTGCCGCCCTGCCACGCTTTCTTCCAGTTTTACGTCGCCGACGGCCGGCTGTCCTGCCAGCTGTACCAGCGCAGCGCCGATATCTTCCTCGGCGTGCCGTTCAACATCGCCTCCTATGCGCTGCTTACCCTGATGATGGCCCAGGTGACCGGGCTCGAGCCGGGCGATTTCGTCCACACCCTGGGCGATGCCCACCTGTACCTCAACCATCTGGAACAGGCGCAGTTGCAGCTGTCGCGTGAACCCTATCCCCTGCCGCAGATGAAGCTCAATCCGGCGGTGACGTCGCTGTTCGATTTCCGCTACGAGGATTTCGAACTGATCGGCTACGAGCACCACCCGCACATCAAGGCTCCCGTTGCGGTATAAAAATGCAGTTTCGAGTTTGGAGTTTGGAGTTTCGAGGGGAAGCAGATGGCAAGTGAGGCGCAAGGCGAGGCGATGAGTTCGAAACTCGAAACTCGAAACTAAAGATTTCCATCATCGTGGCCCTGGCGGAGAACCGCGTCATCGGCATCGAAAACCGCCTGCCCTGGCATCTGCCGGGGGACATGAAATGGTTTCGCCGCCACACCCTGGGCAAGCCGGTGGTGATGGGGCGCAAGACCTTCGAGTCCCTCGGCCGGCCGCTGCCCGAGCGGCATAACATCGTGGTGACGGCGGATGCGAAGTACCAGGCGCCGGGTGCGACGGTGACACATTCCATCGACGAGGCCCTGGCCGCGGCGGGCGACGTGCCGGAGGTGATGATCCTCGGCGGCGAGTCGTTCTACCGGCAGATGCTGCCGCGGGCCGATCGCCTGATCCTGACCCTGGTGCACGCCGACGTACCGGGCGACGCCTGGTTTCCCGAGTTCGACTGGAACGACTGGCGTGAAGTCGAGCGCGGCGACCACGCGGCGGATGACAAAAACCCCTACTCCTTCAGCTTTCTCATCCTGGAACGGCAGGAGTAGGTTGCGTGACCGCACACCATACCGATCGCCTGCAACGCCGGATACTGGCCTTTGCCATGCTGGGCATTCTGCTCACCGGCCTGGTGGTGGGACTCACCACGGGCGTGCCGCTGTATCTGCAGGGACGCAGCCACAGCGAAGAGGCGCTGCAGTCGCAGATGCACGGCCAGGTCCAGACCATCGGCCAGTATTTCACCAAGCTGTCCGAAGTGGCGATGCAGCTGACCAGCCGCAGCGTGATCCGCGATCGTCTGGAGCAGTACAACCGCGGCGAGCTGTCGCGTGAGGCCCTGATCGCCTTCAGTGCGCCGCGCCTGCAGGATGCGCTCGGCCAGTCTGCCGACGTGATCGGGCTGGTGCGGCTGGATGCGGCGGGCGAGGCGGCGGTCACCCTCGGCCTGGCTCCCTCGCGGCAGCACTGGCCGGCGCTGCCGGCAACGGCCACCCAGCCGATGGTGCGCGGCCCGGTGCTGCTGGACGGTGCGCCGTGCCTGCTGATCGCCGCACCCATCATCAACCGTCAGGGTGAACGGGTCGGCACCGACGTGGTGGTGTTCCAGCTTGACGGCCTGTTGCTGTTGCTGAGCGATCACGCGGCCTTCGGCATGAAGGTGCGGCAATATCTCGGCAATCTTTCGCAGCAGCTGTTGCTCACCACGGCCGCGCAAAGCGGTGAATTCAGGCTATTGCCGCCGGAGGGCGATCTGTTGCAGGCGCTGCAACTGGCGACGGCCGGCCGTCACGGCTTTCTGCATACCGACGAAGACGGCCGGATGCTGTTTTATGAACCGATCCATGGCAACAACGGCTGGGCGTTGACCGTGTCCGTGCAGGCGGAAGAGCTATATCTGCCGGTACAGCAGCAGCTGTTGCTGCCGATGCTGACCATCGTGCTGATGGTGCTCTCCGGAGTGGTGATTACCGCGCGCCTGATACGGCCCCTGGGCAGCGAAGTGGTGAATGCGTCACGCGCCCTGGCCGAAAGCGAGCAGCGCCTGCGGACGCTGATCAACGCCACGCCGGACATCATCTGCTTCAAGGACGGCCGTGGTCGCTGGCTGGAGGCCAATCAGGCCGACCTGGAACTGTTCGCCCTGACCGACGTCGATTACCGCGGCAAGACCGACTCGGAACTGGCCGAGTTCACCGCGCCCCTGTATCGCGACGCCTTTCTCGCCTGCGAAGAATCCGACGAGCAGGCCTGGCGCGACGGCGGCATCAAACGTGGCGAGGAGGCGATTCCCACGATCCAGGGCGAAACCCATATTTACGACGTTATCAAGGTGCCGGTATTCGACGGCAACGGCAGACGCAAGGGCCTGGTGGTGCTGGGGCGCGACGTCACCGAGCGGCGCCGCGCCGAAATGGCCTTGCAGCAGTCGGCGCAGGAATGGTCCTACGCCATGGACTTTTTCGAGGACGCCGTCTATCTCCTCGATCTGGACGATCAGGTGCTGCGCGCCAATCGCGCCTTCTATCGTCTGTTCGGGCTCAGTCCGGAGCAGGTGATCGGGCGTGACATCGCCCTGCTTACCCATCCGCACGGTGAAAAGAAGGAGTGCCCGGTGTGCCGCGCACGGCGCCTGCGCCAGGACGCCTACGTCACCATGGACGCAGATGACCCGAGCAACCCCGTGGGACGACCCATCGAGGTGTCGATACGCATCATCCGCGACCCGCGCGAACAGCCCATCGGCCTGTTGTTGGGTATCAAGGACATGACCCGGGCGCGCCAGACAGAGGAACAGCTGCGCCTTGCGGCCAGCGTGTTCGAGGGCAGCCAGGAAGGCATCATGATCATGGGCGCAGATCATCGCATCGTCGACGTCAACCAGGCCTTCAGCACCATCACCGGCTATGGCGCCGTCGACGTGGCGGGGCAGATGCTGCGTGATTTTCTCGCCCAGGAGCAGTTCGACGATCGTGCCTGCGAACAGTTGTGGGCGCGGGTGGACGCGGACGGTAGCTGGCAGGGCGAGGTGTGGTATCGCCGCAGCGACGGCGAGGTATTTCCGGCATGGCAGAACCTGAGTGCGGTGAAGAACGCGCAGGGTGAGCCGGTACGTTACATCGGTGTGTTCACCGACATTTCCGAAAAGAAGGCATCGGAAGAGCGCATTCATCATCTTGCCCACTACGACCTGCTCACCGACCTGCCCAATCGCGTGCTGTTGCAGGATCGTTTGCAGAACGCGCTGGATCGCATGCGCCGTGCCGGCAGCCAGCTGGGCGTGTTGTTCCTCGATCTGGATCGTTTCAAGAACGTGAACGACAGCCTGGGCCACCCGGTGGGTGATCGCCTGCTGCAGGGCGTGGCCCACCGCCTCAAGGGTGTGGTGCGCGACCAGGATACGGTGGCGCGCCTGGGCGGCGACGAGTTCCTGTTGATCCTGGAGGACTTGCACGACCCGCAGCATGCCGGTGTGGTGGCGCGCAAGATACTGGAACTGCTCAGCGTGCCGGTGCGGGTGGAGCAACACGAAATCTACATCGGCGCCAGTATCGGTATCAGCGTGTTCCCCGGCGACGGTTACGACGCCGACGCGCTGATCAAGAATGCCGACACCGCCATGTACCGCGCCAAGGAGGTGGGACGCAACAACTACCAGTTCTATACGCCGGAGCTGACCCGCCTCAGCCTGGAACGTTTCGAGCTGGAGCGCGGCCTGCGCCTGGCCCTGGAGCGCGACGAGCTCTTGCTGCATTACCAGCCGCAGTCGTCGTTGCAGGACGAATGCTGTGTCGGCGCGGAGGCGCTGGTGCGCTGGCAGCATCCCGAGCACGGCCTGATACCGCCGAACCGTTTCATTCCCCTGGCGGAGGAAACCGGCCTGATTCAGGGGTTGGGGCGCTGGGTTCTGCGCAGTGCCTGCCGTCAGGCGCAGCTGTGGCACGCACAGGGCCGGCCGCTGCGTGTCGCCGTCAATCTTTCCGGACAGCAGATCGTGCACGGCGATATCGTCGCTACAGTGAGCGAGGTGCTGGCCGAAACCGGACTGGAACCGCGCTGGCTGGAGCTGGAGATCACCGAAGGTTTCGTGCTGAGCCATGCCGAGACCGGCGTGCGTACGCTGGAGCGGATCAAGGCCCTCGGCGTCAGCCTCGCCATCGACGATTTCGGCACCGGCTATTCCTCATTGAGCTATCTCAAACGCCTGCCGGTGGACCGCCTCAAGATCGATCGCTCTTTCGTCCAGGGCGTGCCCGACGACCGCAACGACGCCGCCATCGTCACCACCATCATCGCCATGGCACGCAGTCTCGGGCTGGAGGTGATCGCCGAAGGTGTGGAAACCCTGGAACAGCAGCAGTTTCTGCGTGAACAGGGCTGTGATGAATACCAGGGATACTTCCTTGGCCGGCCGCAGCCGGTGGCCGAGTTCGAAAAGCTACTGAATCCGGACGCGTGAACGTCAAAAGCCTTCAACGCAAAGACGCAAAGAACGCAAAGGGCGCAAAGAGTTCAATTCGGACGATGACGAGCCGGTCGCATGCGATACCGCGGACCGGTATATGTAGGGTGCGCACCGCGCACCATGTGCCGGCGTCGATGCGAACCTTTTATCGTTGCCACGCAGGGCGTGGGAACGATAGAAATATCCGCCTAGGGGACGGGCTCTTACCGCGTTGGCCCCTTTGCGTTCTTTGCGGCCTTTGCGTCTTTGCGTTTAACGCCTTTGATTTTTATCCCGCCGCGATGCGGTGCAGTTCCTCCAGCTGCGCCAGCACGGCGGCGGTGGGGCGGGTCAGCTCCTCCACCAGACGCTGCGCCTCGGTCTTGTTGCCGCCCTCGTACAGCTCGACCACCCGGCGTGCCGTGGCATGGATGACCCGATGCGGTTCCTCGATGGCGCGGAAGGCGGGCTGGTTGCCATAAAGTTGTTGTCCTTCGCTGTAATACCACTTGCCGAAACGGCAGGAATGGTGATCGGTTACTTCGCTGGCCCGCATCTGGGTGCGGCCCAGCAGCATCTCCGTCAGCCGCTTCTTCCACAACATGTGATCGGACTTGGCCACCAGCAGCGCCTTGTGCGGGATCTGGAACTGTTCCAGCGTGCGCAGCTGATCGCCGATCACCGCATTCATCTGCTCGATGGTATCGACGGCACTGTAGGCCTGGCGGGTATTGCTGCCGGCCAGATCGGAGATCATCTGGATGCTGGCGGTGATCTCCTCGGTGGCGGTCTTCTGGTCACCGGCCGCGGCGGCGATCTGGCCGATGAGCGTGGTGACGGTTTCGATGCCGCCCTTGACGGTGTCGAAGGCCTCGCCCGAGCGCTGCGCCGCCTCGCGGCTGTTGTCGGCGCGGCTGACACCGGTCTGCATGGTGGTGGTGACTGCGGCGATTTCGCTCTGGATGGTGTGGATCATGCCGGCGATTTCGCTGGTGGCCTTGCTGGTGCGTTCCGCCAGATTGCGCACCTCGTCCGCCACCACGGCAAAGCCGCGGCCGTGTTCACCGGCCCGTGCCGCCTCGATGGCGGCATTGAGGGCGAGCAGATTGGTCTGACCAGCGATATTGTTGATGACGTCGGTGATCTCGCCGATGCGCTGCGACGAGGCGCCCAGTGCCTCCACCTTGGCGGCCGCCTCGCCCACGGTTTCCGCCAGTTGCCCCATGCTCTCCAGAGTCTGCTGTGCGGTGGCATTGCCCTCGGTCACGGTGCCGTTGAGCGCGGTGACGGCGGCGCTGGCCCGCTGCGCATTTTCCGCCGTGCCGGCGGTGATGGCGGTTATGTGGCGGCTGGCCTCGGAGATGCTGTGCACGTGGTTTTCCTCCGCTTCGACGTTGAATACCACGCGCGATGACGAACTGACGGTTTCGAAGCTGGCCGAGGCGATGTTGACGGTGTTGCCGAGGATGCGCTCCATCATGCTGCGGTTGGCGCGCACCGAGGTCGCCACGTCGTCCAGCATCCGGCCGATTTGGCCCTGGTAGGGATTGTCCACCTCCACGGTGAAATCGCCTTCGGCGACGCGACGCACCACCTGGCTCACCGTGCGCAGCGGTTGCATCAGCCCGCGCACGAACAACACCATTACCGCAGCGTCGAGCAGCAGCAGGATAGCCACCCACAGCATGACGTCGAGACCGATGCGTCCGGTATAGAGCAGCCATCCCCACAACAGCGCATAGGGTGCGCCGATGATGAGCGCCAGAAGAATGATGTTTGCGGCCAGGGAGCGGCTCTGTATGAGCATGGTGCGGGTTCTCCACATGGGGTGGCATCCCGCCACATTGGGACGCGGCCGGCGGTTCCGGAGAATGCTGCGGCGGCGGCACGGATTTTTGTGTATGAAGTGTAAGGGGCCCGCAGCGCAGGCTACTTGATGAATATCAAGCGTAGGTGAAAAATCGCCGCTGGCCACGGCCCGCTGCCGTGGGGCGGGGCGTTCAGTCGACCCCGGGTGCGCAGGTGGCGGGACATTCCTGCTGAAACGCCGTGCCGTCCTCCAGGCACAGTGCAGTCAATGCGCCGCCCCACAGGCAGCCGGTGTCCAGGGCGACGACGTTGTCGCCGCGGTGGAGGCCCAGGGTCGACCAATGGCCGAATAGAATGCGCTGCTCGCGGCTCCGTCGCTGAGGCACGGCGAACCACGGCAGCACCCCGCCGTCCTCGCTGCCCGGCTTGCCCTTGTGGTGAAAGTCCAGCTCTCCTCCTGGAGTGCAGAAACGCAGGCGGGTGAAGCAGTTCACCGCGAAACGCAGGCGCTCCCAGCCGCGAAGATCCTCCGACCAGCAGCGCGGCTTGTTGCCGTACATGTTTTCCATGAAGGCGATGAAATCTGCGCCGCGCAGCACGGTCTCCACTTCGCCGGCAAGGCGCCGTGCCGTAGCCAGGTCCCATTGCGGTGGCAGCCCGGCGTGCACCATGACGTAATCCAGTTGTGGATCGTGATGCAGCAGCGGTTGGCGGCGCAGCCAGTCGCACAGCTCGTCGCGGTCGGCTGCCTCGATGATGGGCAGCAGGGTGTCGTTGGACTTGAAGTGGTGGTGTTTGTCCTGCCATACCGCCAGCAGATGCAGGTCGTGATTGCCGAGCACGGTGACCGCGCTGTCGCCCAGGTCGCGCGCGAAGCGCAATACCTCCAGCGACTTTGGACCGCGGTTCACCAGGTCGCCGGCAAACCAAAGCCGATCGCGGCCCGGATCGAAGCGGATCTGCTCCAGCAGCTGCATCAGCTGGTCATAACAGCCCTGAATGTCGCCGATGGCGTAAGTCGACATGATTGGTTTCGAGTTTCGAGTTTCGAG